>Ga0182739_1000156_pt1 | contig 131226 bp, 117 predicted proteins | sample eDN5th30CBELigBY_FD_128873 | JGI IMG/M metagenome (GOLD analysis project Ga0182739, IMG submission 128873) | Enriched backyard soil microbial communities from Emeryville, California, USA - eDNA 5th pass 30_C BE-Lig BY (version 2) (version 2) | ecosystem: Environmental > Terrestrial > Soil >...
AGAAGACATAAATCAATCGGTAGGATAACACCCGATGAAAGGTTCTATCAGCAAATTAAAAATGTGTCGTAATTATATCTTAAATTAGTGCAATAGTTGTCCAACAAATAGGGAGTATCATAGTAATGTTGTTGAGAATCAGTGCAAACTGATAAGGAATTTAATACTTAATACCAATTCTTTAGACTATGCATTGGAGATTTATCGTAACGCATTAAATGCAAATGAAAAACGTAATTTCGAGAAGCTGATAAAATTAGATGGAGAAACACAAAAGCGGGCTTGAGGAAATGGTGGTTTGGATGTTCCGAAAGCAGGTGACGGATGAAAATTTCTTTACCTTGGTTCAGGATCATCATTTGTGGTGGATTTTAGATTGGTGGGCAAATGGGACGCAAGCAAAATATTTAAAAGCCTTCTTGGATGATCATCTGGGTAATTTTGATAATCCGGGTTTTGCTTTGAATCTGCTTAAGGTATCTGTAAGTACAACAACTTCGCATAGTTCTAGCGGTGAAAGTGTTTCATATAAGTCAAACCTAAGTGTAAACGGCTATGCAGTATTGAAGGCGGTAGTAGATCCTGATGTTCTCAATCGAAATTTGGAGTTGTCATATGGCAATTATCCCTATACTGAAGAATTGTCAAATGCGTCGAATACTGACAGGCTAGATGATTCTAAAATAGTGTCAATGTTTCAACGATATCTTGAAGACGACCGTGATAATTAAACCAATCGTTATTAAATTTTTCACTTTTAAGCGAGAAATAAAAAAGTATTCTTTATATATAATGTAATCTGTACGAATCACACACAGCCATTTGCAGATTTCGAACGCTGCCTACTCATTTGTTTTGCCAAATCTGCGGTTCATTTTTTAGAAGGCGTATCAGCAATCCTGTTGGCAGTGGCCAAAGTACGCTTTACCAATTTTTCAATGTCGGGATCGCCATGTTCTTTCAGCCAATTGGAGATCAGATTATTTTCTTTCGTGACGCCAATATTTTGAGCGTGCATCTTTCCTTCCTTTTTCATTGCTTAATTGCTTGAAATCATTGTGCATCTCCGTCAATATTCTCCATCATCCGTTGCTCAATATAATCCTTATGATCGCGGGAAATGATTTTTATAAGTTCATCGATTTCCGAATCGCTCAGTTGGTCCGTGTATAATTTGTTGAATGATTTTCCATTCGGGACAGATACAGTATAACCTTTCGATAAATCTAATTCGATACGGATTTGACTGGAATAATCAAACGGAGTAAAATTTTCGGAATTGAACTTTTCATAACTATAGTTTGCGACGAGCCCGTGTATGCTTCCGTCTATTAGGATGCGTGTTGCACCGGTTATGACCTCATTTGGTGGGAAACGTTCTTCCTCTAAACCATTAACGGATAAGAAAGGTGTAGATTTTAAATAAAACCTATCAAACTTTCCGCAAGCCTGCAAGAACTTGTTCCACAGTCGAGTAATGCTGTCATCGAACAATTCAAGCAGCACCTCTTTAGTGCGGGCGATTTCCAGTTTTTTGCCATTGGTTTTAAGCCGCTGTTCGAGCAAGGCGATTTCTTTATCGATATCATCCGGCTCCTCGATGCTTTCGCCTTTGGCTCCGGCGATCATGATTTCGAGAGAGCGTACCAGGTTGGTAGCAATGTAGTTGATAAACGGCTCGATAGTACCGGCATCGGCTTGTTGCAGTGCAAAGAAATAGTTGTCTTTGTCCTCAGTTTTGATTATGACGGGCGGGTAGTTGAATTTCATAAGTATGAAATTCATCAAAATGCGGGCGGTGCGGCCGTTACCATCGTCAAACGGGTGGATACGGATAAACCGGTAATGGAACTCCGCCGCCAGCAATACGGGGTTGACAGCTGGTTCTTCACTTTTGTGTCTATACCATTCGATGAGGTCATGCATTTTTGCTGGTGTCTCTTCCGGAGTGGCGAAGCGAAAGATCTCACCCGTTTTGGTTCTCACATGATTTGGTGCAGTCTTATATTGCCCTACGGCAATACGTCGCGTCGTTGGTTGACCATCCGGAGTAACTGCCTTTACTTCATACGGCGATTTTAGGAGCAAGGTGTGTAACTCACGGATGAAATTCTCGGAGAGCGGATGGTCGCCTTTTACTAAATCTTCGACCCACTTAATTGCCTCGTCGTGTCCTGTTATTTCGAAGTGATCTTTTAATGGTTTACCCTGTGCGGTAATACCATGCAAAAGGAGCGCCTTTGTTTCTCCATAGGTAAGAGAATTGCCTTCCAGATTATTGGAGTTATAATTCCAATCCAGCCGAAACTTTTGCATGATAATAGCTTCTTGCTCCTTGTTTAGGGGGCGAAGGTTATCTAATTCTGTCTTTAATGCTATAACTTTTGCAATGGGTTCCATTGTTATTCTTTATGAAGTGGGCCAATTATTCTTTTTTATCCAATTTCTTCAGCTCCTCCTCCAGTTCCTCGATGCTGGGCAGATTGGACTTTAGATTTTCCGGCAGAACCTCTGCAAGTTTAAATTCGCTTACCCCCATGGGCTTGTGAATATCTTGTAAGGCATACTCCACTTCGAGGTTATCTTTTCCGCGGCATAGAAGTATCCCGATGGTCGGGTTTTCATGCGGGCGTTTTAATGTCTTGTCAATAAGGGTGAGGTAAAAGTTGAGTTTACCTGCATACTCCGGTTCGAAGTCCCTATTTTTAATTTCTGCCACTACATAGCACTGCATGGGGACGTGGTAAAACAACAGGTCTATGAAATATTCCTTTTCATTGAGTTCCAGTCGGTATTGTCGTCCGATGAATGCAAACCCCTTGCCAAGTTCGAGCAGAAAGCGGGTAATGTTGTCGATAAGCTGATTCTCGATATCCCTTTCTTTGTAATCTTCCGCTAGCTGTAGGAAATCGAACACATAAGGATCCTTTAGCGTCTGTTGCGCAAGGTCAGATTTGGGCTCCGGTAACGTATTGGTAAAATTGGTGATGGCTTTTCCGCTTCGCTCATATAACTTAGATTTCAGTTGCAACGCCAATGTATCCCTGCTCCAATTGTTTTCAATGGTTTTTTGCGCGTAAAATTGAGCCTCTTCACTACCGTTGGATTTGCTGAATATCAATATGTTATGTCCCCAAGGGATTTTGTGTAGCGGGATACCAGGTAATTGGTCAACAGCTTGTTGACCAATTTCAGAATAATAAAAAAGAAAAAACCTTTTGCAATATTTCAAATTAGAGGGCGAGAGACCCTTTATACCAGGGAACTCTTCTTTCAGGTCTTTGGAGACTCTCTCGATAATTTTGTCGCCCCAATTGAATTGTCGTTGTTTTTCATGAATCATCTGTCCCAACTCCCAATAAAAGCGTATCAATTCCGAATTGACAGCCAGTGCCGCCTTAATTTGCGACGAACGGATTTTGGCTTTGACTTCGGTAATCCAACTCTTGTATTCGGCGGTAATTTTCATTTTAATTATTTCTCGCTTTTACCTTCGCTTAGGACTCTACCGTCCTTCAACTTCTTTGCTTCTTCTCCCAAAGCCATTATCATTTTGTCCCATGTGGGTATGGAGCTGGGTTTACCTCAACGTATCCACTGGACATTATACTAACCTTCATCATCAGTTTCTGGCTCTTCTGATCCCTCGTAATAGTTTTGGGCATAGATTGTTCTACTATACGTGCCAATATTATAGTTTACACTCTCAGCAATACCCAATAAGTGCTTCGGATCAATCCCATAAAACTTGCCTAATATGCCAGCTTGTTCATATGAAAGTTTGGTTACTCCGGATTCTATTAATTGATATTCATCGACTGTGACATCCAGCTCAGCAGCAACCTGATCGACATCGTATTTGTTTTCTGTTCGAAGTGCTTTAAGAATTGTTGTTGCCATTTTTATGTTAGTTATATAAGTTTAATCGGATAAAAGTAGTCAATTTTGCCCAATTAGGTGTTTTGAGCAAATTTACCCTCCAATGATTCAAATATAATTTCCTTTTCTTTCTTACATGAATTAAGCTCATCAGTCAAGAAATTTATCATTTGGTCCTTCTCTTGTATTATCTTTTCATATAGCAATTTTATTTCTTCTAACTTGCCATTGGTAATTTCAGGTTGGTTTATTGTACGACAATAATCTCCTATATTATAATTGGTAATGGAGCAAGCATTGTCAACGAAAAAACTAGCCGGAATATCATATATCTCAGCCAATTGAGCAGCTCTCTTCACCGAAAGTTTTGTGTTACCTGCCTCCAAGTTAAAGTATGTTGACTGGCTGATTCCAAGTCTATTCGCAATGAATTCTTGTGTGTAGGAGTATCGTTCTCTGAGAAGTTTCAATTTTGTACTAACATCCATCATAATTAGGTTTTATCTAAAAAACTGATAAGATTATTAGGTTTTTAGATTGGGATATAATTTAATTGCCCTTATCTTTGTAAAGATAAAAAAATTAGTAAACCAAGTCAAGTTTTTTCAAAAATTTAAGAGAAGCAATAGCAGCAAATAATAGTTAATATTAAAATAAGTATTTTTGACACCCATTAAAGGAATATAAAGTGGGTGCTCACAAAAAGCCTCGTGTCCACACAAAGCGTAGGAAACTTTCGGAACACAAGGGCGTAGGTGAGCACCCGGACCCTCATATCCTGGGGAGCCGGGTTCACTTGCGGTTTGTGTTTTAGGTGCTGCTTTCGAGCAGTAGCTGCTTCGGCAGTGCCGTCCTACGCGGTCCGTTGTGTGGACAGCCAAAAAGTGGCCCGGCTCCTTCGGGAGTTTTCGCTACAGTTGGTTAACGAGGTTTTGATAAACATCAAAACCTATGGTACCACTTAAGCAACATCAACTAACCGGCTACAAGCCCCAAAAAGGAGAGATCGCATTAGCGGTTCGATCCCGGCCCTGGGTACTAAGTTCGACTAAGAATCTTTACAAAAGTATTGTTAAGGCACCAGATTGAGTTGAAAGGAATTTTGACTAACCAACAATTCTTTCACTCAAATCTGATATTAAATGAAGCAAAATTTACGCTTATGGGGCTTGTATGGCCTAAAGCGAACACAATCGGTAAATCTCACCAGGGGTCGGTTATACCTGCCTGACTCCGCCTGGAAACCCAATCGGTACTCAATTTTTAGACGATGGGTACGTACCTATGTAACGTTAATTGACAGGTATACCGATAATAAAAATGTCGTTTCTGCAGTGGCTTCCGACATTCTCCGTGACCGCTGCCGGACTGCTGCGGTGTTCTTGGGGGTATACGAGCACTTTCCGAGCGGTCCGCGTGCTGGTTTTCAGCAGCGAAACAGCAAGATGATGGCCGGAATACCGCACGAAGATCCTACCATGATACGGAGCCTTTCGGGTACCGGTACCCCTTTGGGTAACGTGCACACGGAAGCGGCACGCCTTGCTGACGGCGGACATGGGAAAGCTCAGCCAGTCCCGTGCCCCAGCCCACCTTCCCTTATCCCTTATCCGTGCGATATCCCTATGATACCCGTATTTATCTCGGTAAAAAGGCCAAAAGACGGCACTTTACCGAGGAATATACGGCAAACCTACGGGAGAAATGCACATTCGGATAGGCAAAGTGTGGGGCTGGGGTCGGGCTGGGATCGTGTTCGAGACCGCTTCGGATCGGCTTCGGAGGTAAGTTTGCACTCCATGCAGCCTTGTACTGCGCTGAGACTGGCGGCGCCAAACGGAGTCCAGTCAGAGCGCAAAATAAATCCAGTCGAAGACCAAACCAAGCACCCAAGCCATTCTGAAGGCGATCCGGTAGGAAGATGGAGCGCGAGGCGTCCATTAACCGCTCGGGATTGGTTCAAATATAGTGGGATATTGATTCGGCAGCTGTTCGCTCGGGCTTCGGCATTTTCCCGAAGCGTTGCCGAAGGTTTGTCGAAGGCCAGTCGAACACTTGTCGAAGCGCTGTCGAAGGATTGTCGAACAAGTCTCGAACAGCAGTCGAACAACGGTCGAAGAAATATCGAAGAATCATGTGTTTGTACCCATGCGATGGCCCCAGCCCGTAGCGGGCTGGGCCTCGCTTTGGGGTTGGTGTTATCGCTATGCTGTGGCATCGCTAAAGCCCAATTCCACAAACCGTCGGAAGTGACTGTTAGAGTAGGTGAGACGCTGCCGGAAAGCTTTTTCCAGGCCACTCATCAAGCGGTGGATATGCAGACCGGTGAAGAGGCCACACTCCGCTTGGAAGACTACCGTGATAAGCTGATTATCCTCGATTTCTGGGCTACTTGGTGTAGCCCTTGTATCTATTCGCTCAATAAACTGGATACCATTTCCCAAAAGTTGCAAGACGACGGTTATGTAATTATCCCTGTGACCTATCAGTCCACTAACGAGGCTGCGCGGGCGTACCGGAAATATCATTGGCCATTTGTAGGTATCGTCGCAGACTCAATTTTGAGTAAGGTGTTTCCGCATAATAGTGTTCCGCATATGGCTTGGGTGCAAAATGGTAAGGTTATCGCCATCCCACAAGCCCAATACGCTACGGCTGATAATTTCGTCAAGCTGATGAATGGTGAAACGCTGGATATACCGAAGGTAAAAGAATATGCAATCTACGATAATAACGTCCCGTTGTTTGAGAATGGGAATGGTGGTACAAAAGGGAAGGCTCCATGGCTTTCAATAATTTCGGAGGCGGCACCTGAACTTCCGCAAAAACGGGGGCTGGAGTTTTTTTACCGGGGTGATACAACGGTAATAACAGCCTATAATTGGCCTATTCATTTACTTTACTACGAGGCCTTCAAGGGCGAAATATTCACCGAGTTAAGCCGAAGCAAAGGCGTATCGTGGGAAGCGTCCGAAACCAACTTTTCTGCCGAAAAAGGAAAAAGCGGGCATAATGCTTCGGGCTGGTTCTGCTATCACCTTTGGTTTCCTAGAAAGGTTACCAAGTCAGACGCTATGCGGATGATGCAGCAAGACTTAAATCGATATTTTGGGCATACAAGGGGCATCAACGGGCAAATTGAAATGAAACAGATGAAGTTTGCGGTGCTGAGGCTAACAGGAACGAAAGACGAAGCTTCCCATCTCTTAATGCCTGAAAAACGTGGCCTTAAGAAGAAGTATCAGCCGGATATGCCCAATAAATACCTTCAACAGAATTATGTCTTCTCGGGTATGAAATATATTTTGCATAAGGCAGGGGTGAGCCGGTATCCCATTATCAATCTCACCGGGTTTGAGCCTTCCCAATCTGTGTCGTTTGAGTTGACAAAAAAAATCGATGGCAACCTGCAGCAGGCCAAGGAAGAGCTGAATCGCTACGGACTTGACATCGTTGAAGAGCTATTGGAGGTGCCGGTGCTTGTTATAAAAGACAAACCTTGATCGACATTGGGCAAACATCTATTAAATCGCAACAACTTTTTTAATTAAGCCGTTTCTGACCGGGCAAAAAGCAACCGGTCGAATGGTCAAATTAAATCAAACTCCAAATGTATAAAAACACATTATTGATATTGATGCTATGCTTTGCGGTAAACGCCGCAGTGGGCCAACGTGCTATTATGGGCAGAATTTTATCCGCTAGTGACCATAAATCACTTGATGGGGTTAATGTACGCTCGATGATGCTTGGGCACACGACGGTAACGGATGCCGACGGCATATTTGAGGTAAGGATTTCACCAGAGCCCGATACCCTCCAGATAAGCTTTATGGGCTATGAGACCCAGTATATTCCAGTAGGGGTGAACAGCAACATAGATACTTTGAAAATCTTTCTTTCTCAGGATGCAACAACGTTGGATGAAGTGGTTATCAATACGGGATATTATGAAATGATGAAAGAACGGACAACCGGGTCTTTTACCCATGTGGACAATGAATTGTTCAATCGGCGTGTAGGCCCCAACGTATTGCAGCGTCTGGAAGGTATCGCGCCGGGCGTACAATTTGTAAACGCAGGGGGTACTTCGGCCTCGGATATTCGCATACGAGGTGTGGCGACCATCGAGTCTGACGCGAGCCCGTTGATTATTGTGGATAATTTTCCCTACGAAAGGGATATTAACACCATCAACCCCAATGATGTAGAAAGCATCACCGTGTTGCGCGATGCGGCTGCGGCTAGCATTTGGGGTGCCCGGGCGGGCAATGGCGTTATTGTGATCACAACCAAGCAGGGGCGATACAGTCAAAAGGCGCAGATTACAGTTAACAGTAATTTAACCCTCGGTACGACGCCTGATCTCCATTATAGTCAAAGATGGCTGCCTAGCACGACAGTAATGGCCATTGAGAAAGAGCTATTCAAAAAGGAACACTATGCTGAGTTGCCACAAACTCCGATTCCTGCCTACGTAGAGCTGCTTATCAAGCAACGTGATGGACTTATCGGTATTACAGACTTCGAAAACGAAGAGCAATTAATGCAGCGGACGGATGTACGGGATGAGGCATCGCGTTATCTTTACCAAGGTGAGCTCCTGCAACAGCATGCACTAACGATTAACGGTGGTGGCGATAACTACCGCTACTATTTCTCGGCTGGATACGACGAAAACCGGGGCGTATTGGTTGGCGATGATTCGCAGAGGCTCAATATCAGCCTTAAGAATATCTTTATGCCGCTAAGAGGGTTAGAGGTATCCACTGGGATTTGGTACACGCAACGGCAAACAAAAAACAAGGGTATAAGCTTGGGAGACTTAAGCCCGCGCGCCGGATATCCAGTGTCGCCATATACCCGCCTAGGGGATGCGGACGATAATCCCTTGGCAATACCTTACGAACGGCGCTTAGCCTATTACGATACCGCTACCGACATCGGATTATTAGACTGGCATTACAGGCCTTTAGACGAACTTAGGAATTCAGACCCCGTTAGCCTGAATACGGAATACCGTCTCGACGTTGGTTTGAAGTATGCCTTCCTCAATGACCTCGATTTAATGGTCGCCTATCAGTATCTGAGGCCTACGGCCACCGGTCAGACCTATTATTCACCGGATAGCTATTACGTGCGTAATCTCGTTAATCGGTTCACGCAGTCCGATGGAAGCAAAATTGTTCCACATGGCGGGATATTGGTCGGTTCTGGTCCGTCGACTAATAACACACACTCCGGCCGATTTCAATTGAACTATAATAAGCATATCAGCACAGACCATCACGTTTCTGCCTTAGTCGGTGGGGAAATCAGGCAGAGTATTGGCCAAGGATTTCCGGGGTACATAAAATATAATTACGATGACGAGCTACTCACCGGAACGGCAACATTTGACTATACAACATCATATCCGACCAATCCGACAGGAAGTGGGCGGCTAACCGCACCGAGGGTTACCATGTCGCACTACACCGACCGATTCCTCTCGTATTTCGGTAACGCTGTCTATACGGCTATGGAACGATATACTGTTTCAGGGAGCTGGCGTTGGGACGGTAGCAACCTATTCGGCGTAAAAGCTAACCAGCGTGGCGTGCCACTTTGGTCAGTAGGTGCCAGCTGGCAGATCAATAAAGAGGCTTTTTATAAGCAGGAAAGCTGGTTGCCTTATTTGCGGCTACGCGCGAGTTATGGCCACACGGGCAATGTAAATAAGCGGGTCAGCGTATTTCCAACGGTGTCTTATTCAACGGACGGCACGACAAACTTGCCGACTGCGCGAGTAAGAAGTGTTGGAAATCCCTCCCTAAGATGGGAAAAGGTAGCTATAGTGAATATTGGTGCCGATTTCGGTTTCTTTAACAATCGAATCGAGGGAAGTATCGAATACTTCCGTAAACAGGCAAGTGATCTCATCGGCGAGGACTACCTAGCGCCTTCTACCGGAATCAACGATTGGGTAAGTTTGGCTAACGAAATCAATTATGCAAATCTGAAGACCCGCGGATTGGATATTCAGCTGACCAGCAGAAATACAGTGGGCAAAGTCGGCTGGCAAACGGATGTGCTTTTTAGTTATGTATCCAATGAAATCACGCACTTCAATACGGGTGAAGTGTCCAGTATCAGTTCATATTTTTCCGCTCCGCCCCCAGTCATCGGAAAGTCGAGGGACGTTGTGTATGCCTATCCATGGATTGGGCTCGATCATGCCACGGGTATGCCTTTGGTGAATGTGGATGGAGAAGTAACCATGGACTATGAGGCGTACATCCGTAACTTCAATGCCGATAATCTATTGGTTAGCGGTGTCCATGTGCCACCGTTCTATGGTGCCGTTAGAAATACCTTCAGATGGGGAAATTTGCAAGCCGGCATAAATATCACATGGAAGGCTGGCTATGTCTTCCGCCGGCAGTCAATTTCGCCAGGCGAGGAATACGCCAATACATACCATATGGATTACTTCAAGCGATGGGAAAAGCCGGGCGACGAGCGGAATACGGATGTACCTGCTAGATCCGATGTTATCAAACCTTATCTCAACCAATCTTACATGTATTCAAAAGCGCTGATTACGGAGGGAGATCATGTGCGGCTGCAAGATATAAATATCAGTTATGCATTGAACAAAGACCTGATACGCGGTTTACCTGTTCAGCATATTCGGCTTTATGGATATGCCCGTAATCTGGGCGTACTTTGGCGAGCGAATAAAAATGAAATAGATCCAGATTTCCTAAATGCGGAATACCCGACGCCAAAGACCTTTGCGCTAGGGATACGGATAACGTTATAGAAAAACACAAAACCGATGAAAATGAAAAAAATCTTAAAACCCATTTTGTGGGCCGCAGTGATCGTGTTCGTTTCCTGCGGGAAAGAATTTCTCGCTGTTAAACAAAACAAAAACCAGGTTGTTCCAAATAAAATCGCAGATTTCCAAGGGATTTTGGATAACTGGAGGGAGTTGAATGTGAGTTCTTCCCACGAGCTTAGTATTATTGGGGCTGATGAATACTATATCTCAGATAACCACTGGGACGGGTTGAGAGACCTGTATCAAAAAAATGGATACATCTGGGCAGATGATGTGTACGCAGGGCAGGATGTCGACGACTGGAATGCTGCATACCATCGGATTCTATTGGCCAATTTGGCTCTTGAAGGCTTGGCGCGGATAAGTCCACTGCCGGACCAACGAACTGCGTGGGAACAAGCTAAAGGAAGTGCATTGTTTTTCCGGGCATGGAACCATTATCAATTGGCGCAGCTCTTTTGCAAACCTTATGATTCGCGAACGGCGGGCGCGGATTTGGGCATTCCATTGCGGTTGGAAGCGGACGTTTCTGTTAAAATGGGTCGATCGACCCTGGAGAATACATACCATCATATTATACAAGACCTGGGCGCAGCGGCAGATCTGTTGGTGGTGACCCCGTTGAATAAATTACAACCGGCTAAGCCGGCAGCCTATGCGTTACTTGCAAGGGTTTACCTGATGATGGGCGACTATTCAAATGCCAGACAGTCGGCAGATCGCTGCTTAGCATTGGAGAATGAGTTGCTTGATTTCAATCAGCTTGATTTGTCGCTTAATTACCTGTTCCCAACCGTGGACTACGGGGAAAGTAATCCAGAGATTTTGTTTTTCTGTTTTATGGATAACATTACCATCACAAATTCAAGTAGGTATCGTGCGGACACCCTTCTTCTTAAACTGTATAAAAGTGGTGATTTAAGAAGGCAGGCCTATTTTCGGGATGTGAGCGATCGAAAGGTATTCAAAGGATCTTATCGCGGCGGGGTAGCCTTTTTTACGGGTTTGGCAACTGATGAAGTGTACCTGACCCGCGCGGAGTGTGCTGTCCGGGAGGGAGACCTTGAAACTGCTTATAAAGATTTGAATTTTCTTTTGAGTAAAAGATTTGATTCTGATACATTTCGGCCAATAGCGGGTCTTAATCGAGACGAACTGCTTGAATTCGTTATCAAAGAACGACGGAAGGAACTTGTGTTGAGAGGGATTCGGTGGGAAGACCTGCGTCGATTAAATAAGGAGGTTGCTTTTCAAACAACGTTAATTCGTGAAGTGAATGGTCAACGGTATGAATTAACTCCGGAAAGCGCGCGGTGGGTTTGGCCGATTCCTGACAATGAAATCAGTACGGGAAACATTGAACAAAACAGGAGATAGACGTGCATGATGAAGCCGTCTCGAAAATTCGAGACGGCTTCACTGGCCAACTACTCAACAAGAGAAAGAAAAGAAACTAAAATGTTTCCTCCGGCTCTGGCAAACGCGAACGTCCGTCCACGTCTATCAGGTCTTCATTTTCTGCTTGTTGGACCGTCGTCGGCATAGGGGGATACTCGTCGTTTTCATCTGTGTGAAACGTAAGCTTAATTGCACATACATTCCCCTCATTGTCAAATTGAGCGCACGCTTCAGCGTTTGTCTCATCCGGTTCGGGTATTGTCGAGCTACCTATCGTCTGAAGGCTCTCATTATCCGGGTCAGATGAAGAAGGGGTAACGAGATACCATCCATCTTGAGGGTCATCAAACCGTTCAGCATACTTAAACGCCGAAAACCCTACAAACATAGCCGCGAGGGCCAACATAAAAGCATATTGCTTAATAAAATTAGAAATATTGTATTTCATATAATGGACTTTTCTTTCGCACTTGGAAAAAAAGCACCCCAAAAAAAGGTATGATTTAACTTATGGCTTTTAAAGCCGTTGTACTCATCCGGTCACTGACGTGGAGATTCCGGTCACGTGCCTCCGCGCTTGCCCTGGGCGAGCGCGTGTTACGTCCTTCGTACAGGCAGGGTAACGTTCTAAATAAGGCCCTGCGCCTGAATACCGCGAACTTCCGTGGAAAATGTTTAGGAAAAACAAACACGCGTAATTTATCGGTAAAGTGTCCGGAAGGTGCGGAGGCCCCATCCGACTGCCCGAACAGCCGGACCGGCTTCCGGTACCGTCCGCGACGACCGTACCCGTGCACAGGCCACGTAAGCCACACGCCAAGAACTGCCAGCAGGAAGAAAGCAGCGTTGAACCAAAGGTGGTTATCCCACGAGAGGCCGCTGATCACCGACCCGCAGCCGCACGGCCGCTTTTCGTACCAGCCCAACACACCGAAAAGAATGAACAGCGTAAACGCCAGCATCAGCACGGCCGAGAGCCACATGCCGTGATGGGTGCGTTTCCGGCTGCGCGGCCAGGCCAGCAGTACAGCTGCGCCCAGCTCTGCCAGCGGCAGCAACCAGAACAGGATGTCCGTGCTCCACTCGGGGATGGGCTGACGCCGTAGGGTGCTGTGGAACTTCGCGAGGTCCCACAGCTTCTCTACGGCTACCGCCACCCACAATGCCAGGAACGCCAACCTGATGATACCTAATAGAATGGATTTCTTTTCGATAACCCGTGTTTTTTCTTGATGTATGCCAGTCGTTGTCATGTTATCCTCCTATCGTTTTGATGCTTGTTGTGTTATTTTCTTTCGAAGGTAGGATAGGGAAGACCCCAGCCGGGGGGTGGGCGGATGGTCGTAGCGGCATGCACGAAGAGCGAGGGGGGCGATATGCGGCTCGGATATAGACTAGGGAGGGGTTAATGCCGGCTTTTGGAGCCTGCTAGGGGGCGGATGCGCCGCCCCCCAAATAGTTGCAGATTCCGTAAATCTTATGGATTGCGCCGGCTAGACAGCAGTAGCCCAAATTCCTTGCTGATGGTTTCCCTTTTTTCTGCTAGCGATTCTTCTACCCGGTCGGCCGCGCTGTAATACTTGCTCTTGTCTGATTTGCGGAGCGAATGGGCCGAGATTTTTACACCTTCTGGGCCCAGTATAACCTTGCTGTATGCTTCAGACGCTTCTTTTTTGCTGCTGTACGCCGCGTAAACGCCGGCTTCGAAATCTTGGTTGAAATGCACGTTTTGTTCGTCGACCGGAATGTTCACGATTAGTTTAGCGGGTTCTTGGATCTCTTGGACCAGCTTTTTGTCCGCGAGTAGTGCTCTGTGCCGTTCGAGGTAGGCTAGCAACTGGTTTTTCAGTGGCTCTCGCCATGTTTGGTATCCCAATGGCGTACGCTGGTCGATGTGCTCGATTTCATTAATCAACTGGTAGATGTATTCGAGGGAGTCGATGGCATCTTTATGTTGAAGGGTCCGCTGGGTGGTGCGCTCCCACCAATTGTATATGCCCATGTGGTTGTAATTGTACTGGATGAAAAACCGGAAAAGACGCAGGTTCCAGTCCTTTGAGAGCGTGCTTTGGCTCAGGTCGGTGAGGGCGGGCAGGAATTGCCGCAGGTATTGGTAGGTGGCGTAACTCAGTTTGCCGGTAGGTTGGCTACAGATGAGGTGAAAGCCATGCGTGATTTTGTTGATGAGCACCGGGTTGACTTGCTTTTCTGCCAAGGCAGACGCAATGGTGCCTTCCAGCTGGCTAACCTGGCTGCGCAGTTGGCTTTCGTACAAACGTGGCACTGGAGCCTTTAGGTTGATCGGTACCTGGAATTTCTGCTCGCAGAATTGCAGGGTTTCAAGAAGGCGCTTAAGTAGCGGGGTAGCGCACTCATTCGGTTCTGCCGGTGTATGGTGGTCGATGAGCTGCACCAGATCCGTATGGAAGTTCTGGGCATCCCATACGGCCACCTGGTCCGGATTGTTTTTGAACGCGGTATACACCGCGGTTTCGATTTGGGTGAGCTGCTGATCGAAGTGCTTCCAGTGCGAGATTATGGGAGGTGCATCCGTAGGATGGAGAAACGTTTCGATGGCTTGTTTAAGTAAAAGTAACTGTTCGATCATCATGGTTTGTTTTAATACTGGATACTGGACAATACGGTTTACTCATTGCGGATTTCCGCAACTTGCTTTTAATCAGGTATTTATTTTTACTTTTCCTTGTTTTGTTTACTTTATGTTCTTAACTTAGCGAGACTAACTGATGGTTTGCCCGCTATACATAAGTATAGTCGCCGCGGGGAAACAAAAAGTACCAATAGACGCATGATTTTTTTCCGGCATGGATCCATATGACACCTATACCGATAAGCAGTTGTTCGGGCTCCTTGCAAAAACCCGGAAGGAAGGGGAGATGCAACAGTTGCTCAACGCAGTCATCAAGCGTTATGAAGGCCCGTTGACAACGAAACTAAGATTGCTACTTCCCTACGATGAGGACTTACTCGGGCTTATCGTAAACGACGTATTCATCGACGTGTGGAATAAGCGGCGCAAATTGGCGGCTGTGGAAAGCCCGAAGGCATGGCTGTTGAAACTGCTGAGCTATAAGATGAGCGACGCTTTACGAAAGGTGAAAAGCAAAGAAGAATACGTAGATTTCTCTACCAGTGCGTACTTGGAAATTCCGGAAAACCATCCGGATTTTGATGATGACTTTTATAAACGAAGGGTACAGGAAGTCTACCGGGCGATTGAAAAACTCCCCATCAAACGAAGAATCGCCTTTACGATGAGGATACTCGATGGGCTCAGCATTGCAGGAATTGCGCGCATACGGAAGCTGAGCGAACAGACCATTAAGAACCATGTGCGTTTGGCTAAGCTGCAATTGAAGGAGTTGCTTAGAAAAAGCAGGAAGGAGGGTTACAAATAATGTACGATTTGGCAACTATCAAGAAAATCATCCGGCTGAGCCTGGAAGGTAAATTGAGTGGACGGGATGCCGCGCTACTCAAAGCGGCCCAATTGATCTACGAAGAAGATAAGCTGCTTGAGGTGGAGATGGGGGTGTTGGAGGAAATGGCAGCGGAATACTCGAAGGGCGTATCTGGGCAGCAAAGCATCGATGCCGGTGCTATTATCCGTGCGGAGCGGAAGCAGTATATCAGGCTATTACTTACTCGGGGCATACGGGTGTGTGCCGGTATAGCCGCGGTGTGGTTGATCGGTTGGAGTACGTTGGCCATCAACGAATGGCGGGCAGCGCGGACGGTGCCGTCTGCCTACGAAAAATTGGTGATGCCCGGCAACCGGATTCCGGCATCCGAATTCGCCTGTACCGTACACTGGGGCGCTGAGGTTAGCGCGCCGGTAGGTAAGGGTGAAACCGGATTGGTACATCGCTTTGGCGATGCGGAGTTGTGGCGCCGAGACGATGGCGTGCTCGAAGTGGTGCTGCTGCCGTCGCAGTTTGCCACTTCGGCGGGCCAGCAGCCAGACATCCGGGTGGTTACCGGGGCACAGCAGCAGTGCGTGGTGAGGCTCCCGGATGGGAGCTTAATACGGTTGGATGCCGGCTCCAGCTTGTCCTTTCCGATGGAGGACCGAGGCGCTCCGAATATGGAAATCAACTTGGTAGGCCGGGCATTGGTCGAGGTTCGGCGGGATGCGGATCAGCGGCCGCAAACACTCGTGCTCCATACGGCCAATGGTTGGTTAGAAACGCGGGAGGGGGAATTTACCGTGTTGGCCAACCGCACGGATACGAGGGTTGTACTGCTGCGGGGGAGGGTAGATGGCCAATTCCCCATCGATGACGGGTATAGGATACTCACCAGAATGGGCGATCAGGTTACCTACGACCGGTGCTGCACGGATGCCGAAGGAAATATGACCATGAAATTGTCTGATGTGACACAGGTGGACCCGCGGAAGGCCGTGGCGTGGACCACGAAGACATTGACCTACCGGAACGTCTCGATGCGGGCTTTTGTGCTGGAGATGGACCGAAAATACGATTTGAGGATAAAAAGTGTAAGTTGCATCCCCGAACAAGCGACCGTAACTGCTTCGATCCATTACAACGATCCGTTGGAAAAAGTCTTTGGCTACATTCGCGAGGCGGGGATACCCATGTATAAAAGCAACGGCTTAATTAGTTTTTGCGGTCCGGATCTTGACCCCGGCCGGTTGCGGGATCGGGTAAGCGACTCGCTGGATTTGATGGATCGATTACATGGCCGTGGAAGATTGGCCTGGGTTGGCACGAAGAATTAAATTCTACGGCTGATTTTCGTTCCAATAATAGGTATCGGGCGTGGGCCTTTGTCCGAAGATTGCCGTACCTACCCTCACGATGGTTGCTCCCTCTGCGATGGCTGTTTCCATATCACCACTCATACCCATCGACAACTCTTGCATTTCTACATTGGGTATATCCAAAGCAATAATCTGTTGTTGAATGCTTTTGAGCAAACGAAAACATTTACGCACTTTTTCCATTTCGGCACTAAACAGACCTATGGTCATCAAGCCTTTTATTTTCAGGGTTTTCAATTGTGCAACCTGCTTTACCAACTCAACGGCATTATCGGGGCTTGTACCAAATTTGCTTTCCTCAAACGAAGTATTTACCTGTATCAGTACTTCTATGGTTTTGTTTTCAAACTGTAACCGTTGATGTAACTTCTCTGCCAAATCCAAGCGGTCAAGCGACTGAATACAGGACACATCGTATTTCAAAAGGTCTTTGATTTTATTGGTCTGTAAATGCCCGATAAAATGGTTGGTGTGTGGAACATCCAGTAGTGCCTCATATTTTTCTTTAAGTTCCTGCACTTTGTTTTCCGCTATCAATGTATGGCCTGCCTGTAATGCAATTCTGATACGTTCGGCAGGTACAGTTTTGGTCGCCAATAGCAATTTTACTTCATCGGGGTTTCTGTCACAGTTTATACAGGCATTGTTTATCCGTTCCTGTATAGTGGCAATGTTTTGTAAAATTTCTTCATTCATACTTCTGTATATTTTTGTTTTTCTTCCAATTCTTTTATCAGTACCGATTTTAGCAAACCTCATAACATATGTAACTAAAATTCACCTCATCACGTATTAACATGGTTGCCCCTGCTACGGTTCGATTTGGAACAAACTCACGGTTGCATTATCATAATGGGCTGGTAGGCCCTGTGTATATATTTCTTGCCGTTTTCTTTGGCATATTCTTTAGCCCATTTTACGATTTCCGTTACGAAATTATGCCCTCTGAAATCAGGATTTGTAGCAATTCGATGGATATATACTGACGGCTCATTGTTTCGTTCTCCCCATATTTGTGGGTCGCTAAATGTGGTTGCCCAAATACAGGCAATTCTATTTTCAATGGTTATTTTCCATTGCCGGTGTTCGAATATTTCTGTTTCAATAAGGGTTCTTTCAAACTCCGGCCAATGGACTGTGAACCTTGATTTTTGGAAATCGGTTGCTATTTTGTAAAGCCGGAATATTTCTTCTATATCGTTGATGTTACTCTTTTGAATATCTGCTATCATTATCTTTTTGTTAATTTTTATTTAGCAAATTTTTTTGTTCCTGCCACACACAGAATTACCCCGGCTGTAACGGCTAATATTCCGACACTTACTTTTTCGTGAAGCAAAAAAGACGCTAATGCCAATCCAAAAAACGGTTGCAATAGCTGCAATTGTCCTACGGTTGCCGTTCCGCCCTGTGCCAGGCCTTTATACCAAAAAATGAAAGCAATGAACATACTGAATAACGATACATAAGCCAAGCCAACCCAAGCCCCCGTGCTAATGTCCCAAAAGGATGCAGGCATAAAGATAAACGCAAGAGGCAACATCACAGGCAAGGAAATCACCAAGGACCAAGAGATCACCTGCCAACCGCCTAGTGTTTTTGTTAGTTTTGCTCCCTCTGCATAACCTAATCCACAAAGAATGACAGCCCCAAGCATTAATATGTCGCCAACAGGGGAAGCTGTTAGACCTTGTGCTACCGCATAACCTATAACCAAAAGGCTACCTATAATGGAGAAAACCCAAAATATCGGTCGCGGTCGCTCGCCTCCACGAATAATACCAAACACAGCGGTTGCCATGGGTAAAATACCCACAAAGACAATGGAATGAGCCGAAGTGATATACTGTAATGCTAATGCACTCAATAGTGGAAAACCTACCACCACACCAAGAGCCACAATAGCCAAAGAGAAAATCTGCTCTTGGTTGGGACGTTTTTCTTTAAATAGCAACAAGGCGATAAGTGCAAGTATTCCTGCAATGGAAGCCCGTGAAACCGTAAGGAACACTGGATTAAATTCTAAAACCGCTACTCTCGTGGCGGGTAATGAACCACTGAATAATACCACACCGGTAAAACCATTCAACCAACCTTGTGATGTATTTTCTTTTACTTTACCCATACTTAATTCTGGTACTGTATTAAATTTTGATGCAAAATTCGGCAAAGAAAATAAATAAACACAGTCACAGTTTTGGTTATTTCAATGGACACAGTTAAATTTACATGGTGAAGAAAGATTTTATATACAACGAGATAGCTGGTAACATTGCCAATAAAATTAAAACAGGTGTGCTGAAAGCAGGTGAGCGATTGCCGTCTGTAAGAATATTGAGCAAGGAACACGGAATAAGCATCAATACTGCCAAAAGGGTTTTTATTGAATTAGAAGCCCTATCACTCGTACAGTCAAAACCTCAATCGGGTTATTTTGTAAGTCCATTGAATTACCTGAAACTTTCATTGCCTGAAGCAAGCAAACCCTTACCTGTTGCTAATAATATAGAACCAAACGAATTAATCAGCGGTGTTTATGCTACTATGGGGCGTAACGATTTAACGCTTTTTTCTATTGGTGTGCCGTCTGGTAATCTTTTGCCATTGGCAAAACTGAAAAAAGAAATTATGCTTGCTACAAGGGAACTGAAAGAAGGGGGAACGGAATACGAGCCTTTACAGGGTAATGAAAAACTGCGAAGAATGATTGCTACCCGTTCATTGGCTTGGGAAGGGACTGTAAAGGAAAGCGATTTGATAACGACTAATGGCTGTATGAACGCTTTGGCTCTGTGTCTTATGGCATTAACCAAACCGGGCGATACGTTGGCATTGGAAAGCCCTTGTTATCCGGGTATTCTGCAACTTGCCGTTAGTTTAGGTTTGAATGTATTGGAAATTGCAACGCATCCTGTTAGCGGAATTGATATTGATGCTTTGAAAAAACTATTACCTAAAATAGATGTCTGTCTGTTAGTGCCTAATTTCAATACGCCTTTGGGATATTGTATGCCTGATGAAAGCAAAAAAGAAGTTGTAGCCCTGTTGTCAAAGTATAATATTCCGCTTATTGAGGACGATACTTATGGGGATATTTATTTTGACGCTGAACGTCCGAAATGCTGTAAGTCTTTTGATACGGACGGTAATGTTTTGTGGTGCGGTTCTGTGTCTAAAACCCTTGCTCCGGGTTATCGTGTGGGTTGGGTTGCTCCGGGTAAATACAAAGACCAGATATTAAAACTGAAACTTGTACATTCTTTGTCCTCTAATTCTGTTATTAATGAAGCGGTTGGTAACTTTTTAATGACAGGTAGGTATGAAAATCATCTTCGGCATTTCCGCAAAAGGTTACAGGAAAATTATCAGCATTTTGCGCTTACTATTGCAGAACATTTTCCGCAAGGAACCAAAATAAGCCGACCTCAAGGGGGGCTTGCCCTGTGGGTAGAACTTCCGAAAGAAATTGATACAACAGAGCTTTACAATTATGCTCTTAAAAGGCATATAAGCATTGCACCGGGTAGAATGTTTACATTACAAAAGCAATTTCAAAACTGTATGCGTCTTTGTATCGGTCTACCCTGGACAGATGATTTAGGTCGGAAATTAAAACAGCTTGGAAATCTTGCTAAGGTGATGTAAAATGATGGATACACGGGAGTATTTCACTGCTTCGATTTCCTGAAGTGTCCTTTACTCAATTTGTCGTAATAAGAATCATCGATCTCTTTATCGGTCTCCCAAGCTTCTACAGTTTCGTCCAGCCTTTTACTCAATAGCTTGACCGCCAATTTACGTAGTTCCTGAAAATCCGCCTCCGGCAGCGGCTTTTTGAAAAGTCGCAACATCATCAGCTGTTGCTCATTCAAAGATGAATCTAATGATATAGCCATATACAAATTTAGATAAACTGTCTCTCAAATACAAATAATAGAAATTCGTATACGCTCAATAGGCATTTGTACCACATCAATGCTTACGTTCGAAACTAACCGTCTTATAATAATTCCAAATCCTGCAATTTTCTTCCCAACTCATCATCCGTAGCCAACTTCAATACATCTTGCCCTTGTTGCACAGGGATTGGCTGCGTTGCTCAATCCCCACATGCAAAGGCCGCAGCCATCCCGAGAGGGGGGCTTCACCCAAAATGAAGCCATTCGCTACGCTCATTCCTTTTTCTGTTTAACTGGCTTCGCTCAAGCACGCTTGGCTCGCCTCTTTAAACAGAAAAACCCGGCTATTGCCGGGCTTCATTTTGGGTGGCGGAGTGTCAGGGATTACAGTCGAACCCCTTGTTCAATTATTGATGCTTTTTGAAGGTCAATATGCCACAAATATCATCAACGATATGGCGTGCAATAGTTATTTCAGGTAGTGGCCGCGGAGTGACTGGATTTCAAGAATCACTACGGTATGATCATTGTAAATTTCATAAACTATGCGATGTTCACGATTGATCCGCCTTGACCAGGAACCGGACAGTTGGTGTTTCAAGGGTTCAGGTTTACCAATTCCCTCAAATGGATTTTCTATAATGGCGAGGATAAGTTGTTGTATTTTCTTTTGAATGGCTTTGTTTCCAGACTTTTTCCAGTAGTTCAAATCTTCAACTGCCTGCGGAGTATAGATTACTTCCATAAGTCTTCTAGGGCAATTTTAACTCCCTTGCCATTTTTGACATCTTCCCGGCCGTCGAGAATTTTCTTGACAAACTCCGGATCATACGGACTTTCTGAAGCATTAGTTTCAAAATCCATCTTCAATGCCTTAGCAAAAGCTTTAATAGCCTCCAGCTGTGTTTTGTTCTTTGGACGAATAAGTATGGTATCCATAATACAAAAATACTAAATTTTGTATAGAAAAAATTGTTATTGCTTAATGTGAAGTCATTTGTGTGATCATTTTCAAACAATTGTGGACAAGAGTACCAGTTAACGGCTCACTGTTTTTTCTTGTAATGCAACTGGGTTAATCCTGTGTCAAATGTTTCCACCTGCGCGAATTCGAGTTGTTGTTCCGGTCGCCCATCTTTAAATAGCCTTGTGCCTTCGCCCAACAAAACCGGTATAACCGAAATGATAAATTCGTCGATGAGGTCGTGCTTCAATAATTCATTGATTACTTCCGCTCCACCATCACAATAAATGTTTTTTCCATCTTCAGACTTCAATTTTTTGACCAAATCAGGCAGACTTCCGGTGAAAAAGGTTGTCCTGCCTATCTTTGGTCTTTGGTTTCTTGTGACAACATATACATCCCTCTGCCCGTTGTCATAATGGGAAACGCCGACATTCTTGAGCACGTAATCATACGTCTTCCTACCAATAATCAAAGTGTCGATGCTGTCAGTAAATTTGCCGTAGCCATAATCTTCGCCTTCCCTTTGTACAAGGTTTAAGAAACTGAGGTCGTCGTTCGGTTTTGCGATGTAACCGTCTAAGCTCATTGCAATGAAAAGTGATATTTTACGCATTTGTCTTAAATTTTAATATTCTACAAAATTAGTCTTAGACAAATACTGATGCTTTGGAAAAATGCGACAAAATTAAATTTGTGAAGGAACCAACCCTGTGTTCCTCTTAATATCATGGATTAGGTGCGAATGGTCATAATAGCCACACTCAAATGCAATATCCAATAAGCTCCGATTTTCATCTGAATTTCTAATTATGCTCAAAGCATTTTGAAAACGAATAATATTCGAGTATTCTTTGGGTGATACCCCAATGTTCTTCTTAAAACTCCGTTCTAATTGTCTTACAGTTGTAAAATGTCGTTTCGACAGGTCGTAGACACTAATTTGTCCGTTTGCTGAATGTATATCATTAATGACTGCCTGTAATTGTTTGGTCTTGTTTTTTATTCTGTCCGAAAAAAATCGGTTGAGATAATCGAATGGGTTGCGAAGGATTTTATCAACTTTAAATGAACTGGATTTTTCAAACTCAACAGTGTCATTAGTTAATACATGTTGGGAGACATAGTCATAAAAATTAGTGAAAGTTGCAGGCTTAAAACACACACCCAATAAATATGTATCACTGTCAATAAAACTATCTTTGAATGAAGTCATTGCGCCAACTACGTAAGTTTTTCCAAATTCCATAGAGACCGAACCGTTGTCTGTTAAACAATTGTCTCCTAAACTCATTACTACACCTGCACAGCCATCAGGAAAAACCCGCTCCCATTGTCCGCCTAGTTCACTTCCTTTCAGTTCCCAATAGAAATTAATAAAAGGTTCTAATTCTTTGTAAGGTGTTGTTTTTATGTACTCCATTTCTGATTAGAATTTAATAGTTAGGTAATGTCCATATAACCAAATGGCCAACCCATTGAAATTCTACAACAAAGATAGAAATTTAAGAATAGGTGCCTTTTCGCTTCTTATTTGATATGTCTATCTCTGCAGTTTATATTTCGAATAACTAATTGAAAATGAAAGAGAAACGGTTGTGTGTTTACGAAAAAAAGAGGGGGCTTATTGGGGAAGCCACTCTCCGTGGAGAGTGAGGGCTTGGCTCGCTTGTTAAACAGAAAAACCCGGCTATTGCCGGGCTTCATTTTGAGTGGCGGAGAGTGAGGGATTCGAACCCCCGGACCTTTAACAGTCAACGGTTTTCAAGACCGCCGCATTCGACCACTCTGCCAACTCTCCGGCGCAAAAGTACAAACTCTTGCACATTTTGCAAATTCAATTGTGCTTTTTTCAGCAATGGCTACATTATCAGGCGGATATAAATAACGCAATTAAACTTAATGGTGCGTGTGGCCGGTTTGACAGACTTGTTTGCGATGTCGCCTTGTTTTCCTATTTTCGAACCATCAAAAGTTAAATGGTTTGCGCAGCATCTATAAAAAAGAAATTGCTACTTTTTTCAATTCATTGATCGGCTACCTGGCAATAGGTTTATTTTTGTTTGCAACCGGCCTTTTAATGTGGGTGTTTCCGGATACCAGCATACTGGCCCATGGCTATGCTTCGCTTGATGATTTTTTCCAGTTGAGCCCTTATCTCTTCATGTTTTTAATCCCGGCCATTACCATGCGGAGTATCGCAGGGGAGCGAAATGAAGGGACTTGGCAACTCCTGCTTACCCGGCCGATACGGATGCACCATATTTTATTGGGTAAGTTCTTGGGCAGCCTTACCATTGTGTTACTGGCGTTGATACCTACCGCCGTTTATTACATTTCCGTATACCAACTTGCTACGCCGGTGGGTAACGTTGACACAGGCGGGATTATCGGCTCCTACATCGGGCTGTTTCTATTGGGCGCTGCTTTTTGCGCGATAGGTGTTTTCGCTTCAGCGCTATGCCGGAATGTAATCGTAGCGTTTCTTGTTGCCTTGTTTGGTTGCTTTTTACTTTTCTATGCGTTCGAATCGCTAAGCGGATTGGCGGCGTTCTCTACCATAGCCTACCACATCGCATCATTGGGTATCCAATTCCACTTCGATGCGATCAGTCGGGGGGTATTGGATAGCCGCGACCTCGTTTACTTCGTCAGCTTGGTGTTTGTTTTTCTAGCAGCGGCACACCTGTGGTTGCTACGCGACCGATGGCAGATGAAGACGATTGCATTGCGTGTACTTACGGTTGTTGCTTGTGTAGCCTTGGTTAACGTGTTCGCCTCATGGATTTTCGGCCGGATAGACTTCACGGCAGATAAACGGTTTACCCTTTCACCTATTTCAGTAAAAACGGTAAAGGAACTCCAAGTGCCGGTCCATGTCACGGTGCTGTTGGATGGCGATTTACCTGCCGGTTTTGAGCGACTGAAACGTGCGACGACCGATATGCTACGGGATTTGAAAGGGTATTCCTCCAGAAGGCTGAGCTTTACGGTCGTCAACCCCCTGGATGGCAGTGCGCAGCAGCAGCGCGAAAACACCGAAGTGCTCGCCGAACACGGCGTGATGCCGACTAACCTCAATGTGCGCACAGCGGTAGGGCTCTCGCAACGGCTGGTGTATCCGGCTGCCTTGGTAACGTGTGGCGATACGGATATTCCGGTAAACCTGTTGCAAAGCCGAATGAATCAATCGCATGAGACGGCACTGAATAATTCCATTCAAAACCTTGAATATAGCCTGGTTTCTGCCATCCGAAAAGCTGCCGACGGCGGTCGGCCACTCATTGGATTTACCGAAGGACATGGCGAACCGGACAACCTCGTGTTATACGATGCGATCCAGAGCTTGATGAACAGCTATCAAGTGGGGTTTGTCAATTTAGACAGCATCACGATGGAAGGGCTTAGCAAATTGGATGTGCTGATCATCGCGAAGCCGACGGAACCATTCTCTGAAGTGGAAAAATACAAAATAAACCACTACCTGATGGGAGGGGGCAGTATGCTCTGGGCCATTGACCAGTTGGATGCCCATTTGGATAGCTTGCGTTCCGATGGACGGCAGACCGCCGTGGCAAGGCAACTCCATATCGACGACCTGCTATTTACATATGGTATACGGTTCAACTACAACCTCGTTGCTGACCTGAACAGCGCCAAGATACCGCTCACCGTAGGGGGCGCAGCAAACCAATCGGCTATCGAACTGGCATCTTGGCCATTCTACCCGGTTTTTGTGCCTAATAGCAACCAACCCATTGTAAAGAACCTTGATGGCATACGTAGCGAGTTCGCCGGCACGCTTGACACCATTGCCGTGCCCGGAATAACGAAGACCATCCTGCTCGCTTCTTCGCCTTTCTCACGCGTATTACCTGTGCCCGTTACCTTATCTTTGCAGATGGCTGCCGAGCAGCCGGATCCGACAGCATTTAGGGACCAACCACACCCCGTGGCGGCGTTGTTGGCGGGTGAGTTTCCTTCCGTGTTTGCCGATCGGCCGATCCCCGAGGGGATTCCGGAAGGGGCGGTCACACCGCGGTTAGGCAAGTATGCCAAGATGATTGCCATTGCGGATGGCGATGTGTTCAGCAGCCAGATCAGCCAAACCGACGGGTCGCCCTATCCGCTCGGATGGGACCGGTATACTGAGCAGCAATACGGCAATAAAGCGTTTCTCCTGAACGCAGTGGATTACCTCATCGACGATGGAGCCATTATAGATCTGCGCGCAAAGGAGCTGAAATTGCGCCTATTGAATGGAATTAAAGTACAAGAGGAGCGGGTGTTTTGGCAGTCGGTCAACGTAGCGCTGCCCTGTGTACTGCTGCTGCTGGCCGCGATAGGCCAACACCAGGCGCGCAAGCGGAAGTACGGTCGGGTATACTGACACGGGTGGCAGCCGCAATTATAGTTTACTATTCTCACAATTTTAACTAAATTTGCACCGGAAATTGGATGCGCCAATAGCTCAGCTGGATAGAGCAACGGTTTTCTAAACCGTCGGTCTCAGGTTCGAATCCTGATTGGCGTACCACGGAGCCTCTTGATGTCGAATTGAGGGGCTTTTTTTTGTTAATGATCGGCGATCGAAGCAAATCGCCGCAATTGGATAATACGAGCTCATGGAATCTAAAAAGCAAGCGGTAGGGGTTATAGGGAGTGGAAGTTGGGCAACAGCTATGGTGAAAATGCTGGGGGATAACGAAACGGACAAATCGATACATTGGTGGGTGCGCAACCGGCAAACGGCTGACTATATCCGCACGTACAAACACAATCCGAACTACCTGAGCGCGGTAACCGTGAAAATTCCCAAACGCCATATCCACGTAGACGTACGGGCAGTCGTTGAGCAGGCGGATATCTTAATATTGAACACACCTGCGGCATTTTTGAAAGAAGCATTGCATGGTATCACACCGGCGATGCTCCGTGGTAAGGTCATCGTGTCTGCCATCAAGGGAATCGTACCCGATGAAAACCGGATCGTAGGTGATTACCTTCAGGAACAACTCGATATACCCATCGACAACATCGTTGTGATCGGCGGCCCATGCCATGCAGAGGAGGTGGCGCTCGAAAAACTTTCATACCTTACCGTGGCTTCGCAAAACGTCGCCGCTGCGAGCGCTGTAGCGGCATTGATACGTACCCGGTATATCAAAACCAATGTTTCGGACGATATCTACGGAACGGAGTATGCGGCGGTACTCAAAAATATCTATGCGGTGGCTGTGGGCATGTGCCGCGGCGTCGGATTCGGGGACAATTTTCAAGCGGTATTGGTGTCTAACGCCATCAATGAAATGGCACGCTTCGTCAATACCGTTCATCCGATAGCACGTGATATCAAAGAATCGGTCTACCTGGGTGATTTATTGGTGACGGCGTATTCACAATTCAGCCGGAATCGTACCTTTGGAAACATGATCGGCAAAGGATATTCGGTTAAGTCCGCGCAATTGGAAATGAACATGGTTGCCGAGGGGTATTATGCGTCCAATTGCATCGAACAGATTTGCCGGAAGCACGCGATCGAGCTGCCCATATGTAAGACTGTGTACCGGGTGTTGTATGAACACCAGCAGCCCGCAACGGAAATGAAAATATTAGCCGATAAATTAACTTGACCATGTGGTATACACGAACCGAACACAGAACCTGGGTGTGCGTCCTGATTGCGGCCGCTGTGTGCAATGCCACCACATCGTGCAGCCCCCTTGGTGATCGGGTTCAGCCCGCTTCGTACGAACACGCCGCGGTGGTCACCGCCCACCCCGAGGCTTCTGCCGTGGGCCTGCAAGTGCTAAAAGATGGGGGCAACGCTGTGGATGCAGCCGTAGCCGTGCAGTTTGCCCTAGCTGTTGTGTATCCCAACGCAGGCAACATCGGTGGCGGCGGTTTCATGGTATACCGAAGTGCCAAAGGCGAGTTCGCCTCGCTGGACTTCCGTGAAGCGGCACCGGGGGCGGCAACGGCTGATATGTACCTCGACAATGAGGGTAATCCGATTGTGGACCTGAGTTTGCGCGGCCAGTTGGCTTCGGGTGTTCCCGGCTCGGTAGATGGTATGGTGAAAGCCCACGCGCGGTATGGCCAACTGGACTGGGCGATGTTGCTGCAACCGGCTATTCGTTTAGCACAGCAGGGGTTTGCTATTACAGAAATGCAAGCACGTGAGCTCAATGGCAGAAAAAAAGACTTCGAAAAGTACAACCCCCAGGGAACGGCATTCGTAAAAGCAACCGAGTGGGTGGCCGGCGATACGTTGTTTCAACCCGATCTGGCACATACGCTAACGTTGATTAGCCAGCAGGGGAGAGCGGGTTTTTACGAAGGCGAAACAGCGGACCGTATCGTGGAAGAAATGGCGAATGGGAACGGTATAATCAGCTACGATGATCTTAAGAACTATGAAGCCAAGTGGCGGGTGCCCGTAGAATCCACGTACCGGGGATACCGGGTGGTATCTATGCCGCCACCATCCAGTGGTGGTATTGCGCTGATTTCCATGTTGAAGTCGGTAGAAGCGTTTCCGATACCAAAATGGGGCTTCCAACGTGATTCGACGATGCGTGTGATGATTGAGGCGGAACGGCGGGTATATGCCGACCGTGCAACCCATCTAGGTGATCCAGATTATTATGAGGTGCCGCATGCGATGCTCATCGACTCGGCCTATAACGCGGATCGTATGCGTAACCTGAATTTTCGCCATGCGTCGTTCAGCAGTGATATTTATGCGGGTGAGATCCCTCAGATGGAACACGAGGAAACCACCCACTTTTCTATTGTGGATGAAGACGGGAACGCGGTAGCCATTACCACTACCATTAACGGATCATACGGCTCACAGGTGGTCGTGGCAGGTGCAGGGTTTCTATTGAACAATGAAATGGACGATTTCTCCGTAAAACCCGGAGCACCAAATATGTTTGGACTCACAGGTGGTGAGGCCAACGCCATCGAACCAGGCAAGCGGATGCTGAGCTCGATGACACCGACCATCCTCGAGAAAGACGGTCAATTGTTTATGGTTGTGGGTACGCCTGGCGGATCTACAATTATAACATCCGTGTTTCAAACCATTCTGAATGTAGTGGATTTTGAAATGGATATGCAGGAGGCGGTGTCGGCGCCAAGATTCCACCACCAATGGCTGCCTGATGAGGTAGCCGTGGAAAAGGAAGCAATCAGCAAACCGGTACGCCATGCGTTGACAACAACCGGCTATAAATTGGTAACCAGGCGCGCCATCGGCCGGGTAGATGCCATCTTGGTGTTGCCGGATGGCACATTGCAAGGCGGTGCGGACCCACGGGGAGACGATGTGGCCGTAGGATATTAAAGAAGGGTATAATAGGTATGGACAAGCAAGACATCGCAGAACGGTATAAGGCGATACAAGACGAAATATGCACCGGATTGGAAGCACTGGATGGCGGCGCTACCTTTGCCGAAGAGCTATGGCAGCGCGACGGCGGTGGTGGTGGCCGCACCCGTATCATCCAACAGGGGAACGCCATTGAACGTGGCGGAGTAAACTTCTCGGCTGTACATGGCGTATTGCCGGAGCCTGTGAAGAAGGCTTTTAACGTGGATGACGATCAATTTTTCGCAACGGGTGTATCCATTGTGATCCATCCCAACAATCCGTTTGTGCCCATCATACACATGAATATCCGGTATTTCGAGTTGAATGAGCAGGTCCGATGGTTTGGAGGAGGAATAGACCTGACTCCGCATTATGTGCAGTTGGAAGATGCTTCCTATTTCCATCGGTCGTTGAAGACCGTTTGTGACCGGTATAGTCAGGCGTTTTATCCCGAGTTCAAAGCCCATGCAGATCGCTATTTCTATATCAAACATCGCCAAGAAACACGCGGTATAGGTGGCGTTTTCTACGATCGGCTCACGGCTGAAAAAACAGGCATGGACTGGACGGATATTTTGGATTTTTCGTGTAGCTTGGGTAACGTATTCGTACCCGTTTACTCGGAGTTGGTAAACAGGAACCGCCATAAGACCTTCGATGAACAACAAAAGCAGTGGCAATACCTGAGGCGTGGCCGGTATGTGGAGTTTAATCTCGTATATGATGCGGGAACGAAGTTCGGGCTGGAAACGAATGGCCGTATCGAGTCGATCTTGATGAGCCTGCCGCCGCAAGCGCAATGGGCGTACGACTTCAAACCGGCTCCCGGGAGCGCGGAAGCCTTCACCCTTTCCATGCTTAGACAGGATGTAGATTGGCTGACATGTTGACAATATATCATATCAAATAGCGAATGGTTTCTTTCGATCGATTTACGCTGGCCAATGGGCTGCGTGTATTAGTACATCAAGATAACGCCACACCCATGGCTGTGGTTAACATACTGTATGACGTGGGCGCCCGGGACGAGAACCCCGAGCAGACCGGATTCGCACACCTGTTTGAACACTTGATGTTCGGCGGTTCGGCGAACATCCCGAATTTCGACGGGCCATCACAAGCCGCAGGGGCGCAGAACAACGCTTTTACCAGCAACGACATCACCAACTATTACATTACGCTGCCTGCTGCCAATATCGAGACGGCTTTTTGGCTGGAGAGCGACCGCATGCTGGAACTCGCGTTCAATGAGAAGAGCCTCGATGTGCAACGGAATGTGGTGTGTGAAGAATTTAAACAACGATACCTCAACCAACCTTATGGTGATACGTGGTTGCGATTGCGACCAATGGCCTACCACGTTCATCCGTATCGTTGGGCCACCATCGGCAAAGAACTCGCCCACATTGAAGATGCGCGAATGGAGGATGTAAGGAAATTTTTTGCTACCTATTATACGCCAGCAAATGCGTACTTGGTTGTGGCCGGGAATGTCGAGACTGCTAACGTGAAGGAACTTGCCGAAAAATGGTTTGGTCCCATACCGGGTGGCGGGAAACCGAAACGCCAGCTTCCGCCAGAGCCTCCACAGCAGGAGGCCCGTCGGGAGGTGGTATACGCCGACGTTCCGCAGCATGCCATCTACATCGCTTTCCACAGCCCGGCACGTAACGACGCGGGTTATTATGCCGTGGACCTGATTACCGACCTGCTTTCCCAAGGACCGTCATCGCGACTGTACCGCCGGTTGGTGAAAGATAATGAATTGTTTAGCGAAATCAACGCATATCAAACAGGCAGTATAGATCCCGGACTATTGGTGGTGGAAGGAAAGCCACTTCCGAACGTTCCCATGGATGCTGCAGAAAAAGCTATCTGGGAACAGCTGGAGCAGCTTTGCTCCGAGTTGATTGCGTCGTACGAACTGGAGAAGGTGAAGAACAAAATCGAATCGACCATGGTTTTTGCGGAGATGGCCATTTTGGAGAAAGCCATGAACCTGGCTTATTTTGAACTGCTGGGCGATGCCGATGGCTTTAACCATGAAACGGCGCGCTACCTCGCAGTTACCGAGGCGGACATCCAACAGCATGCCCGACAATTATTTAGGAAAGAAAATTCATCTACCCTGATTTATTTAGCCAATGAACATGCTCAATAGAACAACGGCACCTGCCCATTTTGCCACGACCCGATTTCATTTGATTAAGCCGCAGCGCCTGAGATTCGCAAACGGCTTACAGGTTTTCGTTTTTGACTCGGGCGACCAGGAGCTGGTTCGGATAGAGTGGATTGTTGGAAACATTTTTACCACCGAGGATCGCGGCTTGCTGAATACCTGCGTATGCGATATGCTATTGGAAGGCACTGGTTCTCATAATAGTGCCCAGCTTGCGGAACAAGTGGATTTTCACGGTGCTTTCTTGGTGCCGTCGTTTGGCTATGACCAATCGTCGTTGACCTTGTTTTCACTCAACAGGCACCTGCCGTCCCTGCTACCGCTGGTAAAGGAAATCCTTGTTGACCCGACTTTCCCGGAAAAGGAACTGGCAACCTATATCCGAAACAATGTACAAAAGCTTCAGGTGTCTCTCAAGAAAAACAGCTTTGTAGCTAGGCGGGAGTTTAACCGGGCCATATTTGGAGCTACACGTTATGGATATACGCCAGATGCGATTGATTATGAGCGTGTTGATCGTGATGAATTACTGTCGTTGTTTAGTAAGCAGTATCGGCCGGAAAACAGCTCGTTGGTGGTATCCGGAAAGGTGACGGATGAGGTTATCCGCATGCTGGAGCAGCTCTTCGGTGATGAATGGCAAAACGATGGTCGCGTTACCCCGAACGATGGCCCACCTGCCTCTGCGCCGGTTTCGACCGCAGAACCCATCGTGGTAGAACGGGCGGATGCGCTCCAATCCGCAATTAGGTTGGGTAGTCGGAGTATTCAACGTTCCCATCCTGATTTCCCCGGTCTACAAGTAGTCAATACGTTGCTCGGAGGCTATTTCGGTTCGCGACTGATGGCCAATATCCGCGAAGATAAAGGGTATACGTACAACATCGGTTCGGGTTTGGCGTCCCTCAAGCATGGTGCTTTTTTAACAATCGCTTCTGAAGTTGGTGTAGAAGCCACAGGAGCGACGTTGGCCGAGATCGAGAAGGAAATCCGTCGATTGCGGGATGAACCGGTGCCGGAAGCCGAGTTGGCGGTGGTACGTAACTATATGATGGGCTCCATGCTCGGTAGCTTAGAAAACGTATTTTCGCACGCCGACAAATTCAAAAATACCTATTTCTCAGGCCTCGATTTGGATTATTACGATTATTATACAGATGTTGTTAATACAATCACGCCTGATGAGGTGCAGCGGCTAGCCAATACCTATTTGGATTACGACAAGATGGTTAAGGTGATTGTCGGGAAACTACCCCCAATCAATGGCCTTTGAGTACTTCAAACAAAGCCTTTCCCTTCAATAGGCACTCGTTGTACTCTCGCTCCGGGTCTGCATTGGCAGTAATCGCACCACCTGTATGGAATGACAGATAGCCGTTTTCCGCATTGTATAAAAGCGTGCGAATAACGACGCTAAAATCGTAGTTGCCTTGTGGGCTGAAATAGCCCAACGCCCCCGAATATACCCCCCGACGGCTGTTTTCATAATGATCGATGAGTTTCATGGCACTGATTTTCGGCGCACCGGTCATTGACCCCGGCGGGAATGTATTTCGGAGGGTTTCTACCATGCCAACGTCATCCCGTATCTGGCAGGTGACGGTTGAAATTAATTGGTGGACTTGTTTAAAACTATGAATTTGCAATAGTTGGGCGGCTTTTACCGTGCCCGGTGAAGCGCTGCGCGTGAGGTCATTGCGTACCAGGTCGACAATCATGATGTTTTCACTGATTTCCTTCGGATTGGTAGCCAAGTTGGCTTTTATCCGTTCGTCCTCGATGGCGTCTTTACCACGTGGCGCGGTGCCCTTGATGGGTTGGGAAAGGAGGGTGTTGGCGCTTTTCGATAAAAAGCGCTCCGGCGAAGCGGATAAGATATATTTATGCCCGAATTTAAAGAAACATGAAAAGGGGGTGGGCGACACCTCGTTGAGCCGACGGTAAGCGGCTAGCGGGTTGAGCATCGCTTTTTCAGCATAAAATTCCTGGCAAAGGTTTACCTCGTAAGCGTCACCTTGGCGGATGTGGCGCTGCAGATCGGCAAACGCTGCGAAATATGCCGTCTTGTTCATCCGGTATTTCAGCTTCCCGTTAAAGCCAGGCGATTCCTCTACAGGTTCGATCGCGTGGATTTGATCGACAATGCGCTGAGGGTCACGACCTTTAATTTCCACATTAAACTGGCCGATAAGGAAAGTATATTCGGGAACGAAAAAATAGGCGTCCGGAAATCCCGTCCGGTTGGGGTGTTGCGACTGGAGGTGTTCAAGCTCATTTTTCAAATCGTATCCCAGATAGCCGGGTACCCAAGTGTTTGGGTAACCATCAAGGAATTGCTGCAAGGACGTGAAGGTGTTTCCACCATCGGCTACGAAAGACGCCGTAGCTCCTACGGCGATAAACACATTGATGTTTCCGTAATTGTCGCGATAGCCGTTGGAGTCGAGGTAGCAAACGTGGTCAAATTGAGCTGCCCATTGCAACGCTTTTTGGATGAATGCCTCACTATCGTCCAGGTGGCACGCCAAAGATACCATGGCAATACTAACGCTAACTCAACACGAGTGTCTGTTTGCGGTCGGGACCAACCGACAGGTACCGAATAGGCACGCCGAGATGGCGCTCTAAATACGCAATGTAGTCTTGGAGCGTCCGCGGTATTTGGCCGGGCTCGGTGATGTGGCATAGGTCTTGGTCCCATCCCGGCAGCGTCTCGTACACCGGCTCGGGCGGCACACTGATGATGTCGTAAGGCATGTAATCGATTTTCTCGCCGTTTTGGATGTAGTGGGTACAAACCTGTATGCTATCGAAACCGCTTAGTACATCTGCTTTCGTCATCACTAATTCGGTAACGCCGTTGAGCATGATGGCATATTTAAGCGCTGGAAGATCAATCCATCCCGTGCGCCGTGCACGCCCGGTAGTAGCACCGAATTCGTGACCCAATTGACGGAGTTTCTCCCCGGTTTCGTTTTCAAGTTCGGTAGGGAACGGGCCACCACCCACCCGTGTGCAGTAAGCTTTGAAGATACCGATTACGCCACCGATTTTGGCCGGTGAAATACCCAGCCCCGTGCATGCGCCAGCAGTAGTGGTATTGGATGACGTGACAAAGGGGTAGGAGCCGAAATCGATATCCAGCAGGGTCCCTTGCGCGCCTTCGGCAAGGATGCTTTTTCCTTCGCTAAGGTACCGGTTTACCAAATGCTCGCTATCCACATGTGGAATGGTCTTAAGAAATTCGACGGCATCCAAAAACGCCTGCTCACGTTCCCTGAAGTCGGGAATCTCGCCGTAATGGGATAGGATGGATTTGTGCTTTTCGACAAGGCGTTGATAGCGTTCCATGAAGTCGGGAAGGGTAGTGTCGCCTACGCGCAGGCCATTTCGCCCGGTTTTGTCCATGTATGTCGGACCGATACCTTTGAGGGTAGAGCCGATTTTGCCAGCACCCATTTTACTTTCTGATGCGGCGTCAAGTAACTGATGGGTGGGAAGGATGAGGTGTGCTTTCCGTGCTATTACCAGCTTGCCGGCCGCCACCGGATCAAAGCCATTTTTCTTTAAGGTGTCGAGTTCCCTTTTCAGAATAATGGGGTCGATAACTACACCATTGCCAATGAGGTTGAGCGTGCCTTTATTGAAAATACCCGACGGAATGGTGTTCAAAACATATTTTTGGTTGTCAAATTCCAGGGTATGGCCAGCATTTGGGCCACCTTGGAAACGAGCGATCATGTCATATTTTGGACAAAGTACGTCTACAATCTTGCCCTTTCCCTCGTCTCCCCATTGTAGGCCCAGAAGCACATCAACTTGCATAGTTTATTAGCGTTGAAAAATTAAAAATAGTAATGAATGAAATGGTAGGTAAGCCGTGCGTCATGATGCGGCTGTAAAGCATACCAAGTTTGGGGCAAATCTAACATTATTTTGAAATTCTTGCCGCTTTAAATCGAAAAGGAAGATGCGATGCATGTCACTGTCCACATTCAATCGGTCTCTACCAACACATTCTTGGTTGCGGGAGATACAGGTAAGTCGGTGCCCTTTTTTTCGGAACAATCGTTGCAGACGCCGTATAGATTTAGCGAGTGGTGCTTGATGTCGAATTTCAGGAGTTCGCCCACCATACTTTGGATTTGGTGGATACGGGGGTCGCAAAACTCCACGACTTTGCCACACTCGATACAGATGATGTGGTCGTGTTGTTTGTATCCGTAAGATTTCTCAAACTGCGCCATGTTTTTGCCAAACTGGTGTTTGGTCACTAAATCGCAGGAAACCAATAATTCCAGCGTATTGTATACCGTAGCCCGGCTAACGCGGTATTTTTTGTTCTTCATGTGGATGTAAAGCGATTCCACATCGAAATGATCGTTCCTGGAGTAAATCTCTTCAAGAATAGCGTAGCGCTCGGGCGTCTTGCGCAGGCTTTTGTTCTCCAAATACGCCTCGAAAATTTTCTTTACCGTCTGGTAGTTTTCCGTTTGAGTCATCATCCGAAAGTTAATTGTACAAATTTAGCTAAAGTTGCCTTTATATGCAAGTTTACATAGGCGGCATATAACGCAAGTTTAGCGATCTCTCATCTGCCGCTGACGAAAAAGTTGTTACAGATGAAATTTACGCAATATCGCACCGATATACAAACACCGTGATGGAATCAGTTATTTGAATCAAAGCGTGTAATACCGGTGATCCCTTTGATCTGCTTGAGGTGTTTAATGAGGTTCTCCAAGTGGGCGGTATCGTTGACGAAGATCATAATAGATCCTTCGAAAATCCCGTCATTGCTGGAAATGGTAATCGACCGTATGTTTACCTTGAAATCATCTGAAATCACTTTCGTGATTTTATTGACCAACCCTACGTCGTCTATGCCCACAATACGTAAACCCGTAAGGAATGCGAGCTCCTTTTGCGAAGTCCATTTGGCCTTGACAATGCGGTATCCATAGTTGGCCATCAGTTTGGCCGCGTTGGGGCAATTGGTGCGATGTATTTTGATGCCATCGTTGATGGTGATGAAACCAAATACATCATCGCCCGGTATCGGATTGCAACACGGCGACAATGTATAGTCGATTTTCTGCAGATCGTCCCCAATCAACAGTGTTTCGTAGTCTTTTTTATTGATTTTATCAACCAAACCGCTAATGTGCGAACTAAACTGCTGTCCGTTTTGCGGATCGGTCGATTTCTCGCTGAGGGCGAACTCCTTCAGATTCTTAATATCTATTTCGCCTTTTGCTACATTATAAAACAGATCTTGTGACGACGGGAACTTGAAAAACACGGTCAATTTGTTGATGTTCTCCGTGTTATAGGTGATTTTCAGGGATTTTAACTTCCGCTCAAGTATTTCCTTTCCGTCTTCGGCAACACGTCTCTTTTCTTCTTTGAGTGCGGATTTGATTTTTGACTTCGCTTTGGCGGTTACTACAAAGTTAAGCCAGTCTTCTTTGGGGGTCTGCTTGCTTGACGTGATAATCTCTACCTGATCGCCATTTTGAAGGTGGTGGCTTAAGGGCACCAATTTATGATTTACCTTGGCGCCTATACAACTGGCCCCGAGGTCGGAGTGTATTTCAAATGCAAAATCGAGCGCCGTCGCATTGTGGGGGAGCTGGATAAGTGCGCCCTTCGGTGTGAAGATGAAAATCTCGTCAGAGAAGAGATTCATCTTGAAATCGTCGAGGAAATCCATTGCATTGGGCTCCGGATTGCTGAGAATTTCCCGCACCTTTTGTATCCATTGGTCCAATCCGCTGTCTGAATTGGATTCCTTGTATTTCCAGTGGGCAGCGAACCCCTTTTCGGCAATTTCATTCATTCGGATGGTCCGTATCTGTACTTCCACCCATTGGCCTTTAGGGCCCATTACCGTGGTGTGTAAGGACTCATAACCATTGGCTTTGGGTGAAGATACCCAGTCGCGCAAACGGTCGGGATTAGGCCTGTAAAGGTCCGTTACGATGGAGTAGGCCTTCCAGCAATCCGCTTTCTCGTTCTCTGGCTCGGAGTCGATAATGATGCGGATGGCAAACAGATCGTAGACCTCCTCAAACGGGATGGATTTTTTGCGCATTTTGTTCCATATCGAGTAAATGGACTTCGGTCGACCGAATACCGCCGCATGGACACCCTGTTCGTTGAGTATTTCCTTGATCGGTTCTACGAAATTATGGATAAAGCGCTCACGTTCGGCCTTTTTTTCATTCAGCTTTTTTGCAATGAATTTGTACGTGTCCGGATCGGTATATTTCATGGAAAGGTCTTCCAACTCGGACTTGATGGCGTACAAGCCCAGCCGATGGGCCAAGGGCGCGTACAAATAAGAGGTTTCGGAGGCGATTTTGAGCTGCTTATCACGCGGCATAAAGTCCATCGTGCGCATGTTGTGCAAACGGTCGGCCAACTTGATAAGTATAACCCGGACATCATCCGCTAGCGTCAACAGCATCTTACGGAAATTTTCCGCCTGCATTGAGCTGTTGGGGTCAAATATGCCTGATATTTTGGTCAGACCATCGATGATGCGGGCAACCTTTTTGCCGAATTCCCGTTCCACGTCTTCCAACGTGATGGAGGTGTCTTCCACGACGTCGTGCAGCAGCGCACAAACAATGGACGTCGTACCCAAACCAATTTCTTCCGCCGCAATCTGCGCGACCGCAATCGGATGATATATATAAGGCTCACCGGATTTGCGACGCATATCCTTGTGACTCTCCAACGCCATATCAAAGGCCTTGCGTATCATCTGTTTATCGCCGCGCTGCAGCGTTGGCTTGCAAGCGCGCAGTAACGCACGGTAACGTTTACGTATTTCTTTGCTTTCTGCTTCTAAATCAATCACCAATTCTTTCATACATATCGCCTTGTCCTTTTATGTAAAATTTCTTCCGTTCCGCTGCTCGTGTTTTTTTCACGATAATGGAAAGCCCGACAATCATGCTTTGGTCCCACACAATTATAATTGCATATCAAAGCAACTTTAGCTAAGTTTGTATATCCGTAAAAAGGATAGTGGGTAGCCGTTATCGGCTTTTCATTTAACCTCATAAATGTACGGATAATTATTGAATATTACATCATATGGCTTTCATCCGACTGATGCTTTTTTTGGGTATAACGCTGCTGGCAAGCGGGGTGTATGCGCAAGATACGTTGTCGCGCCAGGCCGATAGCCTGCGTTCCCAACGGCGTACGGTGGCTACCACGTTGGTCGAAGGCGAGCGGGTACCTTGGATGCTGATTCCAGAGGTAACGGTAACACGTACGCGGGTTTTCAGGAGCCCGGAAGACAAAGCCCGTTACCTTCGCTTGCGCTACAATGTCATCAAGGTATTGCCATACGCGAAGTACGCCCAAGATAAATATCAGCAGCTCTACCGTGACCTGGCAGTGACGGACAATCGGCGGGAGCAAAAGCGGTTGGTCAAAGCCTGCGAGAAGGAAATCAAGGATATGTTCAATCGTGAAGTGAAGAACCTAACCATTTCACAGGGCGAAATACTGATTAAGCTTATCGACCGCCAAACGGGGAACTCTAGTTACGAAGTGGTAAAGGATTTGCGTGGTGGAATCACCGCGTTTTTTTACCAGTCGATTGCCCGTGTTTTCGGGCATAACCTCAAAGATACTTACAACGCCGAAGAGGATTTCGAAATTGAAAACATTATACGCAGCCTTGAGCGTCGCCCGGCTTACGGGTATTTTTGATATATGGACAAAAACAAACTGGATTTACTGGTCATCGCTGTGCATCCCGATGACGCCGAATTGGGTTGTGGAGGCACGATCATCAAGCATGTGCAAATGGGAAAGCGGGTAGGTGTTGTAGACCTCACCCGCGGCGAGTTGGGTACGCGGGGCACCGCTGAGTCGCGTGATGTAGAGGCGGCAAATGCTGCCGAGATATTGGGATTGTCCGCTCGTGAAAACCTTGGCTTGCGCGATGGTTTTTTCCGTAATGACGAAATCAGCCAATTGGTGGTTATTCGGGCCATTCGTAAATACCGCCCCGATATCGTTATATCCAATGCATTGGTTGATCGCCATCCGGACCATGGCAGGGCAGGAGACCTCGTCAACGATTCGGTCTTTCTTGCGGGCCTACGGAAGATAGAAACACATAGCGACGAGCATGCACCCCAGGTGCCCCATCGCCCACGATTGCTACTGCAGTTGATCCAGGATTACTACATCAAGCCGGACATTGCGGTCGACGTGACAGCTTGTTGGAATGATAAAATCAGGGCCATCAAAGCATACCGCTCGCAATTCCACAGCGATGCGTACGAATCAGACGAGCCGGAAACGTACATCTCAAAGCCAGATTTTTTGGAATACATTGAAGGACGGGCCAGGGAATACGGTAAATACATCGGAGCGAAGTATGCCGAAGGATTTACTTGTCGTCGGTTGTTGGGGGTAGACGATCTGTTTGTACTCAAATAAGGGTGAATGCCGGTTAGGTTATACCGCAAAACTTTCTCCGCAGGCGCACGTACGTGACGCGTTGGGGTTGTGGAATTCAAAACCTTTGCCATTGAGCCCGTCCGAATAGTCTAATTCGGTTCCTGCTAAATACAAATACGACTTTATATCGAGGCATATTTTGATGCCCTTGTCTTCAAATACCTGATCGCCTTTTTTTTCCTCGTTGTCGAAGTCAAGGCGATAGCTTAACCCCGAACAGCCGCCGCTTTCTACTGCCACACGTATAAAATAAGTGCCGTCGTAATTTTCCTTGGCCATGATGTCAAGGATGCGTTGCTTTGCCTTCTCCGTTATTGTTACCATACCCGTTATGCATTAAGTACGTGATGGGCTTCCGTAACACGTCTGCCCGGTTAATCCGAATGATCGTACGCAAAGATGCGCGTTCATGCGAATACGCAAATATCGGAAATATTTGTGGAATAGCCGGCCCGCAAAGTTTACGGTGCGTCATTTTTTTGAAAGACTGCACATCCGCAATTAACCTTAGAATTAAAAAATTTACTCAATTTGTTTGCTTACTTTTGCACCATGACCACCGGGCATCCAGAAAAAAACAGATGGGACGTAGGGCGATGGCTACGTTTCTTGGTTGGTGGTCGAGCCCTATCATTGGAAAACCGGTTACTGAATTCCGCTTGTCTCGTTGTCATATTTATTATGGTTTTCAATATCCCATTCAACTATTTTTCGGGGCTGAAGATCACGTCTCTTATCTTTCTCGTTTTTACTGCGCTTATAAGTGTGGCCTATTACCTGGCACGTTTCAGGCAACGGGTGGTATGGGGAGTGGTCATTGCATCCGGCGTGGGTATTGTGATGTTTTCGATCAATTATTTTTTCAGTGCGGGAGTTCATGGCGCCTCGCTGCTGACGTTTATGCTATCGTTCGTGGTCATCATCATCATGTCGCCAAAAAAGCTATATAAATGGTGGGTGACACTCTTTCTGCTGGTGGTTATCGGACTTTTAGTAATCGAGTACCATTATCCTCAAACGATAATCGTTACTTACGCCAATAGCAGAGCTCACTTTGTCGATATGGCCTTTGCCTATGCGACAGGTATTTTTATCTGTTTTTTCAGTTTGGCATACCTCAAAGAGGCTTATAACCGTGAAAGGGATTCAGCAGAACGGAAAACGGTTGCTTTGGCAAAGATGAATGACGAAAAGCTGAAATTATTCTCGATCATTTCTCACGATTTGCAGGCGCCGTTAGCGTCGCTGCACAGTTATGTGAGGTTAGTAGCCAGCGATCGCCTGACGCCCGAGGAGCGAAGACAGGTGGAAAGCGGGCTTGCGACCGCACTCCACGGTTCGCAAGAGATGCTCTCCAACATGTTGGTGTGGTCACAAAGCCAGTTGAGTGGATTCCGCATGTCACTGGTGAGGAATAACATTCACCAGGTGCTGAAACCTGTCATTGATGTTCAAAAGATTTATGCCAGTCAAAAGGATATTTCGTTGGAAGCGGACATTGATGATTCGCTGTATGCGTTGGTGGATCGTGATATGTTGCAGCTGATTATCCGTAATCTCATCGCAAACGCGATTAAGTTCACCATGCCAAATGGCTGTATCCGCGTCACCGCAAATCGGATAGGGACGGAATGCGAGCTGGTAGTGGAAGATAATGGCATTGGCATCGATGAAGACCAACAGGCGGAATTATTTACGTTAAAGACTAGGTCGACTTATGGCACTAACAACGAGCGTGGTATCGGCCTCGGATTGTTTCTGTGCAAGGAGTATGCACACGCATTTAAAGGCAGTTTAACGTTCGAGAGTGAAAAGGGGAGAGGCACCACGTTCCGCCTTAGGTTGCCGATCGTGAACTGACCTTAAAACCCCGGCCGACTTAATAAACGTCCTTGATGCTTGACTCGCGCGACACCCATATTTTTGTTTTCAGCAATACCACAATAGATCAGCTGACCGAGTTGGCCGTCACGTTGGCGGGTGCGGACCAGCAGCCGGCAATTGAATCGCAGCTCGTAATGTCTGTACAGCCCCGGGAAATTGCTATTAATACCGGCGTGTTTACCTGTCGTGCTACAGATGGTAATCATCGGAAGGTCACCGTAACGCAAGAAACAAACGGGTTGACGATTTCGAGCAACGCGCCTGCTGCGGTAGATGTGCTTACAGAATCCGAATCGGCAGTGCTGATCGCGATCCTGCGGCGCGACGAATTGGGGATTTTTTATCGCCCGGCACTCCGTCTCCGGCGTATAAAACAAGTAGCGGTTGCCTATGGGTTCGAACATGAGCCCGACCTTGAACGCTATTTCGTTCCAACACTTATTGAAGGACGGTTGGTTGTACAGCCCCGACTCAAGGGGTTGCTTCCGCTGAACTCGGCAAGGTTACGGGAATTGGCAAGCCGAGCCGAAAACCAAGCCCTACTGGTGCCGGGTATACTTCACCCATTGGAACAGCAGATTATAGTGTTTAGCAAACATAAATACGATCGGCATATCCGGGTAGATGTCATGCACGCAGGGCGTACAAAGACGGGCCGGTTAAAGCCCCCATTCACACGCCTGCAGCCATTTGACTTTATCGCGTCGGCAAAGGATGTTGGTGAGGCAAAGTTTTATGCCGCAATCGCGTCACTCCAGCAGATTGTAGCGGGAGACCGTACCGTCTCGGATTTGGCGGCATTGCACACCATTTTAAAATATGGCGGTAATTATCCGTTCTACTACCACGATGAGGAAAGGGGTGAAACAGTATCTTCGAAAACATTAGTGCCAGCGAAGGTGGCTGTCGCACCGCGCAGCACCAGTTTGTCTATCCGTCCGTCTGGACCCTTCTATACCGTTACGGGCATTTTTACTGTTAATGGTCAGGTATATCCATTACATAAGCTGCTGTGCCGCTTCGGATATTTTTTGTGCATTAAAGAGACCCTGTACCTGTTGGATAGCACGCCGCTGTTGGGGTTAATGACGCTGTTAAAAGAGCAGGAGGGCCAGTTACTTATTCATGCGAGCAAATACCGGGCGTTCCACAGGGAGTTTTTGGAGAAACTGTCAGCTGCGGTTCGTATTGAATATCCCGATAGCAAAGCGGCTACGCCCCGACAGCTGACTGAAGGAGGTTTTGCTGAAGTGCCGGAACGATTACTTTATTTGTCGGATTTCGGTGATCATGTGATGATTGTCCCCGTGGTTCGCTACGGAGAAGCCGAGGTAGCTATCCGCACGGAAAAGCAACTAACAGCCATCGATGGAAAAGGGAACGACTTTAACGTGCCGAGGGATGCTGACTTTGAGCAGGCGTTCATCACGCTGCTAATTAAGCAACACCCGTTCTTCCCTGAGCAACTGGACAATCAACTGTATTATTTCTACCTGCACAGGAAGTACTTCCTCGATGAAGCGTGGTTTTTACCTGCATTTGATACATGGCGCGAAGCGAACATCGATGTATATGGATTCAATGAACTCACCGATAATGACTTCAATCCAAATCGGGTATCGATAACTATTAAAGTAATCAGCGGGATAAACTGGTTTAACGCCACTTACGATGTGCGCTTTGGTAAGGAAAAGGCTTCGTTGAAAAAAATCCAATCCGCGTTGCGTAGCAAGCGCAGGTACATCGTGCTGGACGACGGCACGAAGGGTATGCTTCCGCAGGAATGGATCGATAAGTTCTCGGCTTACTTCCAAGCGGGTGAAGTAGTAGACGACGAGACCGTTCGGTACGCTAAGGTCAATTTCGAAACGGTTGCGACGCTGTACGACCAAGCGACATTGGACGGCCGGGTTGCCGCCGAAATCGAAGAGCTCCGTGAACGGCTGGCAACTTTCAGTACGATGCCGGAAGTGCCGGTACCACGGGGACTCGCCGTAGCGCTTCGCCCATACCAACATGAAGGACTGAAATGGCTCAATTTTTTGGACACCTTCCAGTTCGGCGGCATTTTGGCCGACGAAATGGGCTTGGGTAAGACGGTTCAAATCATCGCGTTCATTTTGTCTAAACGCGAAGCAGGGCGCGTGGGAACTGACCTTGTCGTGGTGCCGGCCACGCTGATTTTCAACTGGGAACGGGAGTTGGCTGCTGTTGCTCCAGCGCTACGGGTGCTGGTGCTTTACGGTTCAAAGCGGGTAAAAACCACCGCTTCCTTCGGGCGTTATGATGTTGTATTAACGTCTTATACCACATTATTGTCCGATATTCGTTTCGTTAAAAACTTCCTATTCAATTACGTTTACCTGGATGAATCTCAGCATATCAAAAATCCGGAATCACAGCGCTATAGAACAGCACGGCTACTGCAGGCCCGCAACCGTATCGCCATTAGCGGAACGCCTTTTGAAAACAGCTCATTCGATTTGTACGGACAACTGTCATTCGCTTGTCCGGGACTGTTGGGCGACAGGCGTTATTTCCGTGATGTGTATGGCAAGCCGATAGATCAGTTTAAGAACCAAAAGCGAAGAAAGGAGCTGAATCAGAAAATACAGCCATTTATACTACGACGCACCAAGGCAGAGGTTGCTGGGGAATTGCCCGAAAAGGTATGTCAGGTGTTATATAGCGACATGGGCGATGAGCAACGTAAGATATACAGCGCTTACGAGAAAGAATTCCGCGATTTTATCTGTGCGCTTTCGGGCGAAAAGCTCGATAAAAGTCCCATGCATGTACTCCGTGGGCTGACGCGCTTGCGGCAGATATGCAATTCGCCTGCACTGCTGCCGGATGGCATGCTGAATAAATCGGCTTCTGCTAAACTTAAACTATTAAAAGAGCAGGTAAGCGATAAATCACCTCATCATAAGCTGGTTATATTTTCGCAGTTTGTATCTATGCTGCACCTAGTCGCGGAGATGCTGGCGGAAATCGGCGTGCCTTATGTGAGTCTTACCGGGGGTACACGGAACCGCGGAGAGGTCGTTCGCTCGTTTCAGGAGGATCCCAAGGTTCGGGTCTTCTTGGTCAGCCTCAAGGCAGGAGGTACAGGACTGAACCTAACCGCTGCGGAAGTGGTATACTTAATAGACCCGTGGTGGAATCCGGCTGTGGAAGACCAAGCTATCGATCGAGTACATCGGATTGGCCAGAACAAAAAAGTAGTGGCCTATCGGTTGGTTACACCCAACACCGTGGAAGAAAAAGTGTTGGAGCTGCAAGCCACTAAAAACGCCTTAGCCGACGGACTTGTAAATAGCGATGGGTCATTTTTCCAAAATTTGAGTCGGGAGGCATTGTTAGGACTGTTGTAAAGGATAGCTTATGGCCCCGCCATCTTGAGGAATGTCTATTCCAGTTACCGACTGAATGTCAATTCATTTTGGAAGACTTTGGCGTATTTTCGTTTATCGAGTTTATACAGCCGAGCGGCACGGTAAGAAACGCCACGTTGGAATTCAGACAACTCTTTCAAGATATCGTAATTCAACATTTTTTTGCGGAAATTACGTTTGTCCAGCTTACGGCCCCAAATGGCCTCATAAAGTTGCTGTAATTGGGTGAGCGTGAATTTCTCCGGTAATAGCTCAAAAGCAATCGGGCTGTAGCTGATCTTGCGGCGCACTTTCTGGATGCTTTTATCGATAATATGCCGATGGTCGAAACCAAGCTCGGGTAAGCCGTTCAAGGGATGCCACACTGCTTGTCGGGCATAATCTGTTATCGGTTCCGGCTGACTTTTTAGATCGTCGAGCCGTAGCAGGGCATAATATGCAACGGTGATGATGCGTCCTTGAGGATGGCGTTTCAAGTCGCCAAAAGTATACAACTGTTCCATGTAAATCCCACGCAAACCGGTGTGCTCATAAAGAATCCGCTTCACGGCGTCATCGATGGTTTCGTTGTTTTCCACGAAAAATCCGGGGAGTGCCCACCATCCTTTAAAAGGGTATTCATTGCGCTCAATGAGCAACACTTTTAACTCACCTTCGTGGAAACCGAAGATAACGCAGTCCGTGGTAAATGTCGATTGTAAATGTGGTAAATTTGATTGCAAAGCCGCTCTATTTTGTCTATTAATTGATCTTTTTGTGCTAAATTTCCTCTTTAAAATTTGTTTCTCAATGCGGAGGAGAGACCGATAAGTTGCCTTCATATATGCACTGATTATAATTGCATATAAAAGCAAATTTATCTAAGTTTGCTCACTTTAAAACCTTTCGAGTAAAAAAATAATTCTTGAAAAATTTAATAGTGTAACAAATACACACTATATTCGTGCTGCTAATTTACAAAAGATTATTAGAAAAGTGCAAAGCATAATGAAAGTAGGGGTTTTTACCTCAGGTGGTGATGCCCCGGGGATGAACGCCTGTATTCGGGCAGCGGTCCGGACCGCATTGCACGCCGGTAAATCGGTGGTTGGTATTTACCAAGGATACCAAGGGATGGTAGATGGCAATTTCCAGGAGATGACCAGCCGGTCAGTGAGTAACATCATCCAGCTGGGTGGCACAATTCTCAAAACGGCCAGGTGTGCTGCTTTCCGTACTGCCGAAGGCAGGCAACAGGCTTACAACCACATCAAAGCCGCAGGAATCGACGCACTCATCGCCATCGGTGGCGATGGTACCTTTACGGGAGCCGAAGTTTTTTCCCGCGAGTTCGCCATTCCGGTGGTATGTGTGCCAGGAACGATAGATAACGACCTCTATGGGTCGGACTTCACGTTGGGTTATGACACAGCAACAAATACGGTCATCGAAGCGATCGATAAGATACGCGATACAGCAGCGTCGCACGACCGGTTGTTTTTCGTGGAAGTAATGGGACGCGACTCGGGTTGCATTGCGTTGAATGCCGGCATTGCTGGCGGGGCGGAAGCGATCTTATTGCCCGAAAAGGCAACCGGTATTGAAACCTTATGCAATCAGCTTGAGGTAGCTGCAAAAAGCAAAAAATCGTCTACTATCGTGATTGTTGCTGAAGGGGAGGAAAACGGCGGCGCATACAATGTGGCCAAGAAAGTAAAGGAACGATTTGATTTTTACGATACCAAGGTGACCATCTTGGGGCACCTCCAACGGGGTGGATCGCCCAGTAGCTTTGACAGGGTGTTGGCGAGCCGATTAGGATATGCGGCGATACGGCGTTTGCTCGCCGGCGAAACTCGGGTAATGGTGGGATTGCGGGGCAACGAGATAAAAACAACACCCCTCGAAGAGGTGCTGAACAAAAAGGTGTTCAAATTGAACAAGGATATGTTGGAAATGATGGAGGTCTTGTCAATATGATCGCGGTTGTATTCAGCGGCTCGAGATTTTCCGATTGGCGATTGGCCGAACGCGGGAAGATTGTGACGGGTTTTCGGATGATGGGAATTAACCCGTATCTGCACGAGGAGCGTTTTATCCTCCAGCTGTTGAATAAAAATAATAATCTCATTAATTACGCCGAAAAGATCAGGCGGATTTACTTCTTCGGTGCAGGTTCATCTTCTCCGGAACGGAAAGATAAAATTGCGTCGGTTTTCAAACATTTTTTCAAAAATGCGAAGATATTGGTGGACCACGATGTTAAGGCATCCGCCATTTCGACTTTCGGTGACAGTAAGGGGCTTATTGGCATCTTGGGCAGTGGGTCGAATGCAGCTTATTTTAATGGTAGGCGGACTTCAGACAATAATTTTGGCCTCGGGTATATCCTTGCCGACGAGGGCTCGGCGAATTGGATAGGCCGTATGCTCTTAAAAAGCTTCCTGAATGAGTCCATGCCCGAAGATCTGATGGAGAAATTCGTTGCGCGGTATCCGATGGATCGCAAGATTATAATGGATAAAGTGTATAATCAGGCAAACCCAACACTATTCTTGACGTCTTTCGCAGATTTTGTGATGGAAAACCATAAGCATCGTTTTATAAAGAAAACGATCTATCACGGGTTGAAGCTGTATATGGAGACCTACCTTTTACCGCTTACCAAACAATACCCAGGTGTGACCGTTAACTTTACCGGAAGCGTGGCCGCAGGCTACGAAGAATGGTTGCGGGACGTGGCCGGCAAGTATGATATCTCAATAGGTACGGTGATCAAAGAACCTATACATAATTTATTGAAATACTATTTAAATAAAAACTAATAAAAATGAAAATTGGAATCAATGGATTCGGCCGGATTGGCCGTTTAGCATTCAGGGCAGCGGTAAACCGTCCTGGTATCGAAATTGTTGGGATAAATGACCTCGTTGAGCCGGATTATTTGGCTTATATGCTGAAATATGACTCTACCCATGGAAAGTTTGATGGCACCGTGGATGTTAAGGATGGCCATCTTATTGTAAACGGAAAAACGATTCGCGTTACGGCTGAACGGGATCCGGCCAACCTGAAATGGGGAGACGTGGGTGCAGAGGTGATCATTGAGTCTACCGGTTTTTTCCTGACTAAAGAGACCGCACAGAAACATATCGATGCCGGTGCAAAGAAAGTGGTAATGTCGGCACCTGCTAAGGACGACACCCCTACGTTTGTGATTGGTGTAAACCATAAAACGTTGAAAGCCGAACAAACCATCGTTTCTAATGCTTCCTGCACAACCAACTGTTTGGCCCCACTCGCCAAGGTACTCCATGATAATTTTGGTATCGTGGAAGGACTGATGAGTACCATCCATGCGGTTACGGCTACACAAAAGACAGTAGATGGCCCATCGGTGAAAGATTGGCGCGGTGGGCGCGGTGCCTACCAAAACATCATTCCTTCGTCTACGGGAGCCGCTAAGGCGGTAGGACTGGTATTGCCCGAATTGCAAGGCAAGCTTACCGGTATGTCTTTCCGGGTGCCCGTGCCTGATGTATCGGTAGTGGATCTAACCGCTAGGTTGGAAAAACCGGCCACCTACGAACAGATCAAGCAAGCGTACAAAGCAGCTTCGGAAGGTGAGCTTAAAGGTATCCTTGGCTATACCGAAGACGCTGTCGTTTCGGAAGATTTCCGGGGCGATGCGCGCACATCGATCTTTGATGCGGGTGCAGGTATTTCACTCAACGACAACTTCGTGAAAGTGGTATCGTGGTATGACAACGAATGGGGATACTCCAACAAATTGGTTGACCTCGTAGAACTTGTTGGCAACGCTTAACGATAGCGTGCATATTAGATAAAAGCCCGTCTCGTTAAAAATGAGACGGGCTTTTATTTTTTTTATGGGATATCACGTATACTTGTGTAACATTAAGAAGTAATCCGTTAATACCCTAGAAGATGACGGCTAAAACATGGATTGTGTTTGTCGCTCTCGGTTTTTTCCTATTCGGCAGTGTATATGCCCAGGAAAAGGAAGTGAAAACGCAAGAATACCACCTCAGGAAAGCAAAACGAGATAAGACTGTCGCGCTCATTGCCGGGGGCGTTAGCGTGGCGTGCATTACCGGTGGAATCATTTATGGTAGTAAAGATGGGGAAGGCATAGGGGAGGTGCTGGGCAACGGCGTGAACTCTATTTTTTTCTATGCTGCTGGGCTAACCAGCGGATTGACATGCATTGGGTTTGCAATAGGGTCCGGCTACCATCGACGGAAGGCAGCCCTCCTTACCGTAACACCCATTGCCTACTCGGACCGGTTGGGTATGTCGTCGGAAAGAGGCGCCCAGACCATTAGATCAGCACATGTTGGCTTACGTATAACGTTTTGATAGTCAATGAAGCAAGAAATTGATTACATCAAAAAGCCACCGCCCAGTAGGTCATCGCCTTCATAGAACACCGCCGATTGGCCCGGTGCTATCCCTTTTACCGCATGGTGGAAGTCGACTTTCATATTCCCGTCGTGTTGCACGATAGTACTGGTCATGCCCGCGTCTTTATACCGAATTTTGGTTACCGCTTCCATCGGCTGTGTAATGGCGGCGTATTTGACTAGGTTAACGTTCCGAACGTAAGCTTCATGCCGTTGCAGTTCATGCTCATCACCAAGTACCACGGTATTGCTTTCCGGAAGGATTTCGGTTACAAAAATCGGACGCCCAAGCGCGATTCCCAGTCCCTTCCGCTGGCCAACGGTATAGTAGGGGTAACCCTGGTGTTGGCCTACTACGGTGCCGTCTGTAAGTATGAAGTTGCCCGGCCCGATGCGGTCGTCAATATCCGCTACCCGGTGGCGCAGAAATGAGCGGTAATCGTTGTCTGGCACAAAGCAAATCTCATAGCTTTCGGATTTACTGGCCAGCTCTAGTTGTCCCATTTCGGCTGCCAGTTGCCTGATTTCAGCCTTCGTGTAAGAGCCGAGTGGGAATTGGGTACGGGCAAGATTTTCTTGCGAGACTCCCCAAAGTACATAAGACTGGTCTTTATGGGTATCTCGGCCCTTGGAGATAACATACCGTCCGTTTTCTTGCTGGCGGATATTGGCATAATGTCCGGTAGCGATGAATTCACAATCCAACTTATTTGCCCGTTTCAATAAAGCCTCCCATTTAATATGGGTATTGCAGAGCACACACGGGTTCGGTGTACGCCCAGCGAGGTATTCGTCAACGAAATTATCGATCACGGAGTCGCCGAATTCTCCCCGGATGTCCAATATGTAATGGGGGAACCCAAAAGAAACCGCCAGCGCCCGGGCATCGTTGATGCTATCGAGGCTGCAGCACCCCGTTTCCTTGGTTGAGCTTCCCGAGGAGGCATAATCCCAGGTTTTCATCGTTAACCCGATGACTTCGTAGCCCTGTTCATGAAGCATCACTGCCGCTACAGAACTGTCTACACCGCCGCTCATGGCCACTAATACTCTTCCTCGTTTGCTCATTTGTATGGATTCAAAATGCAAATGTACGGCTAATTTTTATTTCGGTATGTTTTCACCTTGTCATTTTATCACCAACGCTATCAGCGGCTTGCCATCAGCTCTCGAATAATTTTCAAAAAAAATTTTCTTAAATGAAAAAAGGCGCTACATTTGCAGTCCCAAAACAGCCTTATTACGGTTGTTAAGCGGTACCATAGCTCAGTTGGTAGAGCAAAGGACTGAAAATCCTTGTGTCGCTGGTTCGAATCCAGCTGGTACCACGGAGAGCCTCCTCGTTTGACACGAGGGGGCTTTTTTTCTGGGATCGTTCCTGACATTTAGCTATCAGCCAATCGCTATTTCTTTTAAGTATATGCTCCCGTACGCATTAGCGTATGCGCAAGCGAGAAGCGTTTGAAAACACATGAAAAACTCACTATCTCGTAATCCGAGCCCCGATTGCGGACAGCATGTCGCTGACCATGTCATCAAACCCGTATTTGGGTTCCCATGCCCAATCACTACGGGCACAGCGGTCGTCGATATCCTGTGGCCAACTGTTGGCAATGCGTTGGCGGAAATCAGGCTGGTATCGCCATGTAAATTCGGGGATGTACTTCTGTATGGCAGTTGCGAGCTGCTCGGGGCTGAAGCTGAACGCGGCGAAATTGTATGAAGTACGGATATTGATGGCATCTGCCGGAGCCTCCATTAGCTGAATCGTTCCAGCCACAGCATCCGGCATGTACATCATGGGGAGTATCGTTTCAGCGGCTAGAAAGCATGTATAAGTGTCGCCTCGGACGGCATGATAGAAAATGTCTACTGCATAATCAGTAGTACCCCCTCCCGGTAACGCGGTATGGCTGATTAAGCCGGGATATCGTATGCTACGCACATCCACCCCATAGGTGTTATGATAGTATTGACACCAATTTTCACCGGCGGCTTTGCTTATTCCATACACGGTTCCCGGCTGCGTCACCGTGTGTTGCGGACAATACGCGCTAGGCACGTGTTCGCCAAATAAGGCGATGCTACTGGGCCAGAATACACGGCATCCTGTTTCGCGGGCGACTTCAAGCACATTTAGTAAGCCCTGCATATTGAGGTCCCAAGCCTGTAAGGGGTGCTGTTCGCCACTTGCTGAAAGGAATGCCGCCAAATGATATATGATCGTAGCACCCGTGTCTGAAACAAGCTGACCTAACGCTTCGCGGTCCATAACATCGAGCAATCGGAAGTTGATATCGGTTACGGCAGGTTGGCGGATATCGGTGGCAATGACGCGCCCACCGCCATATTGCACGCGGAGTGCGGCAGTTAGCTCGGTGCCCAATTGGCCGTTGGCGCCAGTAATGATGATCTGTTGTTCCTGCATACGAAAGCTGTTCAAAAAAACATGGTGGCCATGTAACGGCCACCATGTAGTAACCTGAGTTTAAGCCTTGATCGGCGCGAGGGACGGTCATCCATGTGTTGTGCCATCTGCATCACCAACCATCGCTCGATATAACGCTGCAAAATTCTACCCATTTAAACAAAAACACAAGGGTTCTGTTTTAATTCCGTTAATTTAACAGCAAACTGCTTGAAATGCCATTTTTTTCATATGTTTGAATCGTCAAGCGGATTATTGGCCGTTAAAGTAATTGAAAACTTGATTTGATTGATCTCGATCCCATAGACATTGAATTGTTGCGCATCCTCCAGCGCGACGCGACCTTGTCCAACAAGCAACTTTCGTTGCAATTAAATAGATCTGTGGCCGCAATCCAGGAACGCCGTCGGAAACTCCGTGAACAGGGATATATCAAACGGGTCGTTGCCATCGTGGACCGGCGTAAAATCGACCGTAGCCTAGTTGCTTTTTCGCACGTGCTGTTGACCTCCCATAACCGGGAAGTATTGCTGGGCTTCGAGCAGGATGTGTTGGCGTTTGATGAAGTGATGGAGTGCATGCAGCTAACCGGTGCATACGATTTCATCTTGCGCGTAGCGGTACGTGATATGGATGCCTATAATCATTTCCTCCGCGAAAAATTAGCCACCTTGCCCAATATCAGTACCGTACAAAGCTTTTTTGTACTGGAAGAAGCCCGAAGCGATACCGCGTACCCGTTGTAGCCGTTGATTAATTTTTGTCCTTTTTAGCCATTCTGACATAAGGTTGTCACTTACAAACCATTGCTTTGTATCATTCGTTCTTTTGTAAACATTATGTCATAAGATAACGAATGCATTGCGCTGGCATCATTTTTCGCTTGCTATTTGCCTATTAAGTTGTACTTTTGACCAAAATTTAAAGATAGTCAAATGGTAAAAAGGTAAAATGAGTACGGTAGACGACAAACGGAATCAAATAATTGAAGCAGCCTTGAAGCGTTTTTCGCATTTCGGTATTGCCAAAACATCGATGAGTGAAGTGGCAGATGATCTGAAACTTTCGAAGGCAAACTTGTATTATTATTTTCCGGATAAGTTCTCACTGATCGAAGCAATAGCGTACCGCATTATCGACGAAAGTGATGCAGCAATCGAAAAAGCGTTCGATGAGGCCAAAGGCACGCTGGACCTGCTGATTTGGATGCTGGAGATGAAGAAAGCATATGTTGAAAAATACTACATGCTGATTCTTAATCTCCATGAGATGAACATCCACGAAGAAAAGTGGAAAACACTGGCAGAACGATTGTTTCAACGAGAAGTGGAAACCATTTCGAGGATATTTGAGCAAGGGATAGCCAATAACGAACTTGTAACATTTGACGTGGCTTCAACGTCTGAATTATATGTTGCCATGATACGTGGATTGGCGATGTTTTGCGACCATGCCGCACCTCATGCGTTGATCGATCGGGATGAGCTCTCCCGCGTATTTGAAAAACAAAAACAAGCTGCAGCGATCGTTATCAACGGTCTCCAAAAAAAATAGTGAAATTGAGAACATGAATAAATCAACAATGAATATACGATTATTTATAGCCGCGCTATTCGTCGGTTTAATGGGCGTGCAAGTGGTTTCCGCCCAAGAGGTTCTGACACTCAAGGAAGCGCTTAATTATGCGCTTTCGCACAGTGAGTCTGTAAAAAAGGCTCGGTTGGACATTGAGGGTGGAAAACACCAGGTCGCCGAGGTGCGGGCATCGGCATTGCCGCAAGTTGAAGGTGTCGGTGCATTAAACTATAATCCGGTTATCGGAAAACTGGTTTTTGCGGGACAATCGGTTACCATCGGCCAACCGTGGGATTCATATGTAGGAGCGCAGTTGAATCAGCAGGTTTTTAATCAGCAGGTTTTTACAGGGTTAAAGGCGGCAAAAACAACAAGTGAGTTTTACGAATTGAGTGCCGAGCTTACCGAGGAACAGGTAATCGAACAAGTAGCTATGAATTACTACCACGTTTTAGTGAACCGCGAACAGCTGAGCGTGATCGATACCAACCTTAAAAACGTGAGAGTAATCCACGGCATCGTTTCAAACCAATACGATAACGGATTGGCAAAGAAGATTGATGTGGATAGGATCAAGGTGAACATTACGAACTTGGAAAATCAGCGTGAGGAACTCGTAAATGGCATCGTCATGTTGGAAAATCAGTTGAAATATACCATGGGTATGCCTATCGAAACGGCTATCGTATTACCTGAAACGGAATTGAAAGAGGTCCCTTCGGCAGTGGACTTCCCGGATCGGCAGAACCGGACGGACCATTTGGTGGAGGTGAATCTGATGAACAAACAATTGGAACTGCTGGACCTCCAGTATAAAGCTTATAAAGCAGAATATTATCCTACATTGGCGCTGGTTAGCAATTATACATACACCGCGATGTCTGACCGGTTCAATTACCTTTATAAGAGTTCTACGGATCCGATGGCTGCTCGGTTCGGTTCGATGGTCATCGGCCTTAATTTACGTATCCCTATTTTCAATGGATTTGCTACCCGTGCCCGCATGGGGAAGGCAAAGGTCGATTACCTCAAAGCCGAGCAGGATCTATGGAATACGAAACAGTCGTTGAATTTGGCTAATGAGAATGCGCAGATCCAATTACATAACGCATTAAACACCATTCGGTCACAACAAGAGAATGTAGTTTTAGCCCAAGAGGTTTACGCCAGTACCCAAAACAACTATAACAATGGATTGGCGCCGCTGACCGACTTGTTGGACACCGAAAATGCATTGACACAAGCACAGAATAGCTATACACAAGCGTTGCTGAATTACAAAATAGCCGAAATTCAGTTGAAGAAAGCAAACGGAGAGATTAAATCATTAATAAACGAGTAACATCATCATCATCACACATATATGAAACGGATCATTAGCATTATTGTCGTCGTTATTGGCCTATTGAGCCTCATCGGATGGGTCTTAACGAATAACAAAAAAGAAAACGAGGCGAAAACCGCTGTGGTTGCCGAGACCGGCGGAGCCGTCGTTGTTAAGGCGGCTACGGTAAGTAAGCAACCGATCGTACTCGATTTCTCGGCGAACGGCAACTTTGCCGCCAACCAAGATTTGACTTTATTGTCTGAAGTCAGTGGACGCATTACACGTATTATGGTAGACGAGGGTTCGCACGTACGTAAAGGACAGGTATTGGCGTTGGTAGACCCCGAAATCCTCAGTTTGGATAAACAGTCGGCTGAAGACGCACTCCAAAAGTTGAAAACGGACTATGGCCGGTACAAGAGCTCTTATGAAACCGGTGGCGTTACGCGGGCCCAACTGGACGAAATCGAATTGCAGCTCCGCAATGCCGAGGTCCGGCTGCAGCAAGCCGATCGCCGGGTGTCGGACGCAACGGTTAAGTCGCCCATTAACGGCATAATCAACCGCCGCGCAATCGAAATGGGAGCGTATCTTTCACCAGGTACCGAGCTCTTTGAGATCGTAGATCTGTCTCAACTGAAATTGCAGGTAACGGCCAACGAAACCCAGGTAGTCAACCTCAAAGTCGGTGACAAGGTCACGGTTACAAGTACGGTATTCCCGGCCGAAGAATTCAATGGTACGGTACGCTTCATTGCCGCGAAAGCCGACAATACGCTCAACTATCCGGTAGAGATCGTTATCGATAATAGCCGAGCTTCTGAACTCAGGGCCGGCATGTACGGTACGGCCCATTTCAAATTCCCGCAAACTGAACCTGCCATCTTGGTGCCACGTGGCGCATTTGTTGGTGGGGTAAATAGCAACCAAGTCTATGTATTAAACAAGGACAGTGCAGCGGTGATACGCAAGGTGATTGCGGGAAGAATCTTCGGCGAACAGGTTGAAATTGTACAAGGGCTCGAAGAAGGCGAAACGGTGATCACAAGTGGGCAAATCAATTTGGTAGACGGCGCCAAGGTTGCCGCACAGGTCGATTCAACCCAAGGATAACGATTCACAAAGTCTCATATCTCATATCTTAACTCATGAAGATAGCAGAAATATCGATAAAACGTCCATCCATCGTCATTGTGGTATTCACCGCATTGACCCTGTTGGGCATCATGAGCTATTTCTCGTTGAACTACGAGTTGCTCCCCAAGTTTACCCCCAGCGTGGTATCCATCACCACGATCTATCCGGGGGCGTCACCCAGTGAGGTGGAAAACACCGTGACCAAGAAAATTGAAGACGCGGTAGCCTCGTTGGAGAATATCAAAAAGCTCGACGCCACATCGTTCGAGAGCCTGTCGATGGTTATCATCGAGCTAAATAGCGGCACGGATGTCGACTACGCACTCAACGATGCGCAGCGAAAGGTGAACGCCATCCTATCCGAACTACCGGATGATGCCGAAGCGCCCTCACTAGCCAAGTTTTCGATGGATGATTTACCCATTCTTTCACTTGCTGCCACTGGCGATATGGACGAGGCCGCATTTTACGACCTCATTGATAAACGTGTACAACCCGTGCTGTCGCGTGTGCCGGGAGTTGCACAGGTAAACCTCATTGGTGGCCAGGAACGCGAAATCCAGGTGAGTATAGATGCATCTAAGTTGGAGGGTTATGGATTATCTATCCTTCAGGTACAGCAAGCTATTCTCACATCAAACCTCGACTTCCCGACGGGAAGCGTTAAAACCCAAAACCAAGATATATTGGTCCGGTTGGCCGGCAAATACAGATCGGTCGACGAACTACGTAACCTGGTTGTCGCTGCAACACCAACGGGAGGACAGGTACGCATCCGCGATATTGCTGATGTACAGGATGCACAGAAAGATATCGAAAAAATTGCTCGGGTAAATCGGCAGAGTGCTTTACTCCTGCAGGTATTGAAACAATCCGATGCCAATGCGGTCGAAGTAAGTCGCGGTACGCAAGAGACGATAACTACATTGATGGACACCTATCGGGCCGAGGGCTTGAAAATAGACATCGCCAATGACAGTTCCACGTACACGCTCGAGTCGGCCAATGCGGTTATATTCGACTTGTTCTTGGCGGTGGTACTGGTAGCGGTGGTGATGCTGTTCTTCTTGCACAGTATCCGGAATGCGGTAATCGTGATGGTTGCCATCCCGGCGTCGCTGATTGCAACGTTCATCGGTATTAACCTCTTCGGTTATACCCTCAACTTGATGTCGCTCCTTGGCTTATCCCTCGTGGTGGGTATCCTTGTTGACGATGCCATCGTGGTCATCGAGAACATATACCGCCACATGGAAATGGGCAAAAACAAGGTGCGTGCATCTTACGACGCGGCGAAAGAGATCGGTTTTACCGTTATCTCCATTACATTGGTCATCGTAGTGGTATTTCTGCCGATCGCCATCAGTACGGGTATGGTGTCCGATATTTTACGCGAATTTTGTGTGGTCGTTGTAATTGCCACATTACTTAGTTTGGTGGCGTCATTTACCATTGTGCCTTTACTTACATCGCGGTTCGGTAAGCTGGATCGGGTATCTGATAAGAATATTTTCGGTCGGTTTGTACTATGGTTCGAAAACCAGTTACATCGTTTTACGCGTTGGGTAACCGGCGTGCTGAAATGGTCGCTTAACCATAAATTCATCACGCTAGCTGCGGTTACCATTATGCTGTTCGCCTCCTTTGGTCTATTGGCTGGCGGCTATATCGGTGGCGAGTTCTTTGCACAGGGCGATCGCGGTGAGTTCCTGGTGCAGATAGAGATGCCCAAAGACGCTTCCATTGAGCAAACCAATCAGATGACGCAGAAGGCGGAGGAGTTTTTAGCGACCAAACCGGAGGTGGTTTCCGTAATCACCACGGTTGGGCAGTCGAATGACGGGTTCGTCGGTACACAGGCGACCGCCTACAAAGCGGAGCTTACCGTGAAGCTTACTAGCGGCAAAGAACGCGAAGACCCCAGTAACATCTATGCCGCAAAGTTGAAACGTGAAATGCAAAAAGTGCTGGTGGGAGCGAAGGTGAAGACGGTGCCCATCAGTATCGTTGGTTTCGCCGAGCAGGCACCGTTGGAGATGGTGGTTATCGGCTCCGATTTGGATAGTGTGCTCAACTACGCGGAAGCGATCTTGGAGCGCGTACGCAAAATTCCCGGTACTTCGGAAGCCAAGCTCTCTGTGGAGAGCGGTACACCGGAGATCACGGTGGAAGTGAACCGGGATAAGATGGCTGCCCTGGGTTTGAATCTTCAGACCGTGGGTGCCACCATGCAGACTGCATTTAGCGGAAATACCGACGGCAAATTCCGCTCTGGCGAATACGAGTACGACATCAACATTCGTTTCGACGATTATGACCGTAAAAACGTGGAAGATGTGAGCAACCTACCCTTCACGAACGACCAGGGGCAACTGGTGCGGTTATCGCAATTTGCCAGTATCCATGAAGGGTCGGGACCAAGCCAATTGGAACGGCGCGATAAAAGTACGTCGGTGAAAGTACAATCGCAGGTCGTAGGCCGCCCCGTCAGTGCGATAGCCGCTGATTTGGAGACCCAACTCGACGAGGTACAGCGGCCCGCTGGCGTAAGTTATGTATGGAGCGGCGATATGGAGCAGCAGTCCGAGGGTTTCGGTACTCTGGGCATTGCATTACTCAGTTCTATACTCCTCGTCTACTTTATCATGGTGGCGTTGTACGACAGCTTCGTGTATCCTTTTGTAGTCATGTTTTCCATTCCGCTGTCGATTATCGGTGCGTTGCTGGCGTTGGCACTGACCAACAATACATTAAATATATTCACCATCCTCGGCTTGATCATGTTGATCGGATTGGTTGCTAAGAATGCCATTATCCTGGTAGACTTTACTAATCATCTCAAAGCGGAAGGTAAGTCTACGCGTGAAGCGCTGATCTTGGCCAACCAGGCGCGGCTACGCCCGATCCTCATGACAACCATTGCCATGGTATTCGGGATGTTGCCAATTGCGTTGGCGACCGGCCCGAGCGCTGAATGGAAAAACGGATTGGCGTGGGTCATTATCGGCGGTCTCGTCAGTTCATTGTTCCTAACGTTGATTGTCGTGCCGGTAATCTACCAGATTATGGACAACATCCTGCACCGTTTTGGACTGGATAAGAAGGGCCAACCTATCGAAGAGCTGATGGTCGAAGACTATGTACATAAAGAGGTGAAAGAATACGAAGAAGAGACCGCCTACTAATTACCGACTAACGTCCCGGATGTCACATCCGGGACGTTTTCTTTGAACGCCCCGCCTGCATACCTCATGCAGCGCAATGCGGAGAGGAGCGACGACGCTATTTCGAAATCGCCCGGTGCGAACTGGTGTAATCGTTACGAATTCCGTATCTTTACCCACTTGAAAGGAAGCAATTAGCATGAAGCAATACCTCGATTTGATGCGCCATGTGTACGAAAGCGGCGTGGAGAAACACGATCGCACAGGTACCGGTACCCGGAGTGTGTTTGGTCATCAGATGCGTTTTGACCTGAAAGCCGGGTTTCCCCTGGTAACAACCAAAAAGGTGCATTTGCGCTCCATCATCCACGAATTGATTTGGTTTTTGCGTGGCGATACCAACATCGCATACCTGAAGGAAAACGGCGTAAGCATCTGGGATGAATGGGCAGACGAGGCTGGAAATCTCGGTCCGGTATACGGGTCGCAATGGCGGTCGTGGCCCACGCCGGGCGGTGGGTATATCGACCAGATCGAAAAGGTGGTGCAGCAGCTCAAAACAAATCCGGATTCCCGCCGCATCATCGTCTCTGCCTGGAATGTCGCCGAAATTGAAAACATGGCGTTACCCCCATGCCATGCATTTTTCCAGTTTTATGTGGCTCCGGCGGACCCCGATAGGGGTCTCTTGAAGCCCCAGCTATCCTGCCAACTCTATCAGCGTAGTGCAGATATTTTCCTCGGTGTACCATTCAATATTGCGTCGTATGCGCTGTTAACCATGATGATGGCTCAGGTATGCGGTATGGAAGCTGCCGATTTCGTGCATACGTTTGGCGATGCGCACTTATATAGCAACCATTTCGAGCAGGTGGAACTCCAGTTGGGCCGCTCGCCGCGCCCCTTGCCAATCATGAAGTTAAATCCGGCGGTAACCGATTTACTCGCCTTCCGGTATGAAGATTTCGAACTTACAGATTATGATCCCTATCCGCGTATCAAAGCACCGGTGGCGGTATAATAGCCCTAAGTTATGGAGCGACCCCTTGTATCGGCCATTGTAGCTGCCGCAGAAAATAACGCCATCGGCAAGGACAATCATTTGCTGTGGCACCTGCCCAACGACTTGCGCTTTTTTAAGCGTACTACGACCGGCCATCCGGTAATCATGGGCAGGAAAACGTATGAGTCGGTCGGCAAGCCGCTCCCCAACCGGCGCAATATCATCGTCACCCGGCAGGCTGCATATGCTGCAGCAGGTGCCGAGGTGGTCCACTCGCTAGCGGCTGCCCTAGACGCGTGCACGGGTGTGCAAGAAGTGTTTGTGGTGGGAGGGGCAGAAATATATCAACAGGCCCTTCCTGTTATTGACCGTATTTACCTTACCCGCGTACATGTAGTACTGCCTGGCGACAGCTTTTTCCCCCAGCTGGATGAAGGCGTTTGGCGGCTGGTTTCGGAGGACCATCACCCGGCGGACGATCGGCATGACTACAGCTACACCTTTGAGATTTACGACCGGCAGTAGGTGGATTTCAAAATCAATTACGTATTTTTAACCCATGACACATGCTTCTGACATCGGAAAGGGACGCCCACTCGGTGGCTGGTTCTTTTTTGCATTCAAGCTGGTGCTATGGACTGCCATAGCTTATTCCTTCGCCGCGGATGCCGACATATATCGGCAGCAACCGCGTTTATCCGGTATTGCTTACGGCGTCAATACATTCCTTACCGGAAGTATCCTCATTGCTATTGGCCGGTTTATACTCATTTCAATTTATCGGCGGCGTAACAAGAAAAACAACCGGGTTCGTGGTAATTATATTCTGGGGATCAACCAGATAGCTACGTTGCTGAATGTCGTGTTCGCTGTTCTCGGGCTGATGATAGCATTCGGCATTAATCCGAAGGAGTTTTTGACGAGCATCACCATTGTTGCCATGGCCATCGCCCTGTTATTCCGCGATTACATTACCAATATGATCAGTGGACTGCTGATTATGTTTTCCGACCAGTTTACCATTGGCGACACGGTGCGTATCGGTGAGCATCAAGGTAAGATCATGGACATTACGTTGGCGAATATCATGGTTAAGAACGACGACGACGATGTGGTGCTAATCCCTAACAACAGCGCATTCACTACCAATATTATCAACCAATCGCTGCAGAATTCTCGGAAATTGACGATCGAATTCGAGCTGCCCTTGGCAAGCTCGCGCCGTAATGATGCCTTGGAAAATGAAATGCGTAATGCGCTGCAGTATTATGGATCTGATATTGTGCAAGGCAGTTTTCAACTGCGGGTGGTTGGTATTGGAAAAGATGCCGTCCAATATAAACTGCAGTTTTCAACCACTAAAAAAGATACCGGCCTGCGTAGAAAGGTCAGAAACGACCTTTATCAGCACATTATCGCATTTGAAACCGGCGAGGCCGTAAACAAGATCGGCGGCTAGACTTTTCTTACTTTTACGCTTTTCACAAAATGGTGGCTACCTTTTTCTAGAATCAGGTCGGCACGGAACCGCGTGGGTAGGATGTTTTTCACCAGATTGGGCTTGTTGATTTCATTCCATATACTGGCTGCGGTTTCGGCACTTTGTTTTTCGTCGAGGTTAGCATACCGATGGAAATAAGAGTCGGCACGCTGGAAGGCTGTCTTGCGGAGCCATTCGAACCGTCTGGTGTACCATTCCTGCAGGTTTTCCGGCGAAGCGTCCACGTAGATCGAATAGTCGAAGAAATCCGATACGAATACGCGTGGGCCGCGGTGCTTTCCTTTTACATTTACCTGGAGCACATTGATGCCTTCTACGATCAGGATGTCGGGTTGCGCCACCCAATGCAATTCATCAGGAATAATGTCGTATACCAAGTGGGAGTATACAGGTGCTGAAACCAGTTCTTTGCCCGATTTGATATCCGACAGGAAACCCAGTAACCGTCGGGTATCGTAGCTTTCGGGAAACCCCTTGCGGTTCAGTATGCCTTTTGATTCCAGATAGCTGTTCGGGTAAAGGAAACCGTCTGTGGTGATCAATTCTACCCGTGGACTTCCCGGTGCGAGCGACAACACCTTTTGCAAAACCCGCGCTGTGGTGCTTTTGCCAGCAGCTACACTTCCGGCGATACCGATAATAAAAGGCAAGCGCTTGGTGTGGTTGTCGAAAAACGAATTGGTGTACCCGTGCAGTTGCCTGTAACTGTTTATGTGGAGCTGTAACAAATGGCTCAGCGGAAAATAGACCTCTTCGATCTCCTGCATCGTCAGCGGCTCATTCAGTGCGTTAAGCTTTCGGATGTCTTCGTCAGCCAGCACATAATTGGGATGCCCGTTGAGCGTTTTCCATGTATCACGCGTGACGTGCCGAAAGGGAGAATATGTGATACCGTTATCCGTTTTGACCATACCGGTGGGGTTGGTTAAGTCGCAAAAATAGTTAAAAAGTGTTTTATTCGAGCACAGGATGGAATAATTCTGGCTTTGCAGCCCGCTTTAACTGAGGCCTTTCAGTATCAATTCAGCCGTGGCTGGATTAGTGGCCAGTGGCACATCATACACATCGCACACACGCATCAGCATCTGGATGTCGGGTTCGTGCGGATGCTTGCCGAGGGGGTCACGGAAGAAAATAATCGCGTCGATTTTTCCCTCGGCTGCCAACGCTGCGATTTGGGCATCACCACCTCTCGGGCCGCTCAGCTTTAACTCCACAGCGAGTCCAGTCTGCAGGATATAGGACCCCGTGGTACCCGTAGCAATAAGTTTCGCGCGGTTCAGTAACGCAAAGTGATCCTTTACAAATGCCACCATTTCCGGTTTTTTTCCATCGTGCGCAATAAGCGCAATTGTTTGTTGTTGCATCAGTTGGTTTTCATTTTTTTTATTTCTCACAAAAAATTTAAACGGGTTGTATTGGGTCTTCAAACGATTCATTATTTGGTCGATAGAAAACGCCAGGGGGCTTTGGGTTGCGAATCGTCTTTCTCTTTCACCAGCCGCACAACAATCTGATTGATTAGTTCGTCGTTTTCGCTTACCATACGGTCGCCCAGTGCGATCAACTTCTGGATGTTGCTGTGGCTAGCCGCGTCAAGTTCTTCCTGGATGCTATGGAGGTTTTTCGGCTCTATCCGTATGTATTGTTGCTCCTTACCTGCCGACCGATACAATTGCTGAAGAAAGAAATCGCTGCTTTCGGCGGCGCCGCTCATCATGATGTCGATTAACGCCGGACCGATGGATACGGCTCGGCTTTTCTTGAAATGTTCGTAGTCGTAGGCTTTCCGCGAACGGCCGGTGCCCAATGATAGGATCCAAATATCATTGATTTTGGTTTGATTAAATGCCTTTGTCACTTCAACCAATGCACTCATCGAGGGGTTGGGGGCGAATACACCGCCATCCAGTAGCGGATAGCGTGTGCCGCTCATCGATCGGATTTCTGCGACACTGAAATAGGTTGGGGCGGCTGAAGTGGCCCGACATACATCGCGAATGTAAAAATCGCGCGGATCACCACGGGTAATTGCTGTTTGCTGCCTAAAGAAGTGTGTCTTTCGAAGTTCAATGTTATAGGCCGTGATGATGCAAGGCCTAAGCAGCTGACTAAGTTTGCATTCACCGAAGTACGATTCCAGCACGTGCTCTAACGTCGTACTCGGGTAACGTTCACTCAATAAGCCGAATTTGGCAATCAGTCGGCGGAAAAAACCGGCCTTGAAGATATCGGTCCCATGTTTCACATAGATGTCTAACGCCTCTTGTGCCGAATATTTTGGGCGCGAAGGGTTCTCTTCATCCGGGCATAACAACAAGCATGTCAAAATGCCACCCGTACTCGTTCCGGCAAAGAAATCAAAATGGTCCACTATCGCCGTGCTGGGATCATTGCTGATACGCTGCAATCGTCGCTCCAAAGCCACCAACAGCATGCCGGGGATAATGCCCCGGATACCACCGCCATCGATCGAAAGGATTTTCTTCATCACTTGCACTTTGCCGGTAAACTTAGATAAAGTTGTTTCGAAATGCAACATATAATTATGTGAAATAAAGCGTAACGGAGTCTTTCTCGTTCAGATCACTTGGATATGAGTTTTTGTTCAACGAATTGCCTATTTAATGCACCAAATTCACTCGGATTATTGTAAAAATAGTTTTAATTTTCTGATTTAAGTCTTGTATATATCAAATTTAAGTGTTTTGAAATATAAAAATCAAATAAATTAATTAAAAACGTGTGTAAAATAATTATATGATTTACATTATATATGTAATTATGAGGTATATTGAATTTAATTATTGTAAAAAATGAATATTTTTTAATAATTGTATTGATTTTATGAAATATTTATACACTTTTGTGATAATAATTGATATTGTTTTACTTTATAATCAGATTTCACATCAAAAAACAAAAGTATGGAGACAAAAAAATCTATTTTTCCATTTCTGATGCTTGTAATTGTAACGTTGCTGGCATTTTTCTTTCCCGCTTTGCCGGCCGATGGAGCGGGGGAGGTTGATGGGTCGGATGTTGCATGGATGCTTACTTCCACGGCGCTCGTACTCATCATGACACCGGGACTCGCATTCTTCTATGGCGGTATGGTCAAAAAGAAGAATGTGATATCCACCATGTTTCAGAGCTTCATTTGTATGGCCGTAATTGCCGTAATCTGGGTAGTGTTCGGTTTCAGTTTGGTATTCGGCGAATCGATGGGCGGCATTATCGGCAATCCCGCCACGTACTTTATGTTTGAAGGTGTGGTAGGTGGCCCGAATTGGCCTGGCGCACCCACCATCCCTTTTGCGTTGTTTGCCATGTATCAGCTGAAGTTTGCCATCATCACCCCAGCGCTGATTACCGGTGCCTTTGCAGAGCGCATCCGGTTTAAATCGTACGTGCTGTTCCTTGTGCTGTTCTTCGTATTCATCTACGCTCCGTTGGCACACGCCACTTGGCATCCTGATGGGTTATTGGCTGGTATGGGGGTACTCGACTTCGCGGGGGGCACAGTTGTACACATGTCTGCTGGCGTTACGGCATTGGCATCTGCTCTATATCTCAAACAGGGCAACGGCTCAAGTGGTTCGAATCCTGCACGGGTTACCTATGTGATGCTCGGCACGGGATTGCTTTGGTTCGGCTGGTTTGGGTTTAATGCCGGGTCTGCATTCGGGGCAAACGGGTTGGCGGCTTCGGCGTTAGCTACTACCAGTACGGCATCGGGCGCAGCGGCACTCGCTTGGATTTTCTTCGACGCCGCGCGGGGCAAGAAACCGACAGCAATAGGTATTTGTATCGGCGTAGTGGTGGGTCTGGTGGCTATCACGCCGGCAGCGGGGTTTGTTACCGTTAGCCATTCATTGATTATCGGCGTTGTTGCCTCGGTCATCAGTCGGCTTGTGGTCGAATGGCGTACACGCTCACGAGTAGACGATACGCTGGATGTTTTTCCAAGTCACGGCGTAGGCGGGATGGTCGGTATGATCCTCACCGGCGTTTTTGCTACCCACACCATCAACGAGGCGGTTACGACTGACGGGTTGTTTTTTGGCCAAACGGGATTGTTCGTAGCCCATTTACTCGGGTTGATAGCGGCAGTAGCCTTTACCTTTATTATGGCTTTCGTGCTGTTGAAGGCGACTGATATGGTGAGCAAACTCCGTGTTTCCGTTGCAGAAGAGGAGCAAGGGCTTGACATCACCCAACACGGCGAAAGCCTTTAACTTATGATCAATAACGGCTGAACGGGAATAGCGATGGTCTAAGCCATACGCTACCCCAATTTCAACCGATGGTTTAACTGCTTTACTTAAGATGGCCTCGAAACTATGCTTAAGACAAAGCGAGCTATTTATACAAAGATGAAAAAAATTTTTATTGCGGGAAGTCTATTGTTATCCGGCTTTCTCACCTACGGACAGGATGGCGATTTGACAATTTCCGGTTCAGTCGATGCCTATTACAAATACGATTTTTCAGGATATAAGGATGGAGACGGTCTTGGTAATATCCCTACTTCATTTGCCAATGAGCAGAATTCGGTTTCGCTGGGTATGGTTAATTTAATAGTAGGTAAAACGGTGGGTAAAGCGTCTTTTGTGGGTGATGTTTCGTTCGGTCCACGTGGCGGCTATCAATCGTTGCTAAACGGGGGGGATGGCAATTCGTTCCATATCCAGAACCTTCACATGAGTTATGCATTTACCGAAAAGTTCTCCATGACAGCGGGCTTTATGGGCACATTTGTAGGCTACGAGATTATCTCGCCTACCGGAAACTTCAACTATTCCACATCGTACTTGTTCTCTGCGGGCCCATTCCAAAACGCTGGGATTAAAGCGGAATATGCGTTTTCCGATAAAGTTGGCCTGATGGTGGGATTATTCAACGATTGGAACGCCTATCAGGATTTCGATGGTGTATCCGATTTCGGTGCACAGCTATCGCTCAGCCCGGTGGATGGCTGGGATGCCTACATCAATTTCCTGACCGGGAGCACGGGCACCATCGTTGACCTCACCACCACCTACCAAGTGACCGATGCATTCACGGTCGGATTGAATGCGGCCGACTTCTCCGATGCAAGTGATGCAGATGGCGGGTACTCGGGAGGTGCGTTGTACCTCCAATACGGATTTTCAGACGCATTTGCATTAGGTGCAAGGGGCGAATATTATACGGAAAAGGACGCTGGCTGGGCCTTTGTTCCCGGTGGCGAGTCGGTTGTCGGACTTACCTTATCGGCCAATGTGAAGGCCGGTCCGTTGACGATGATTCCCGAATTCCGGTTAGACAATGGCTCTACAGAACTATTCTATAAAAACATGGAGATGGACCCGACGAAAAGCGCGTCACAATTCTCTTTAGCTTTGGTTTACGCGTTCTAGGGGCTCGCCCCTGGATTTGCTGCGCACGTGGATGAATGACCTAACAGGTTTAAAAACCTGTTAGGTTTTTTGCGTGTAGCGGTTGTGTTGATTATAAGCTTGTAAAATTTCCTTGATAATAACAACTAGTTGACTGCCGATTATTATCTTCACGGCTATGGGTTATTGAAGGAGATGACCCCTAAGTTAAACAATATAAAAGTTAGCATTATGATTAATTTAACAATCATGTTTGTGGCGGGTATGGTCATTGGCCACGGAAGCCCGGTGAAAGACGATGTCGGCGTAGACGCCGGACAGTTTATGGTAGACGAGCGCGGAAAACTCGTAGTGTATAAATCTGATGCGTTAGCAAGCGATGCCAATTTTATCACGATGCGGGAGCAATTGACAACGTTCCTGCTCACCAAAGGAAATGAAATCACCCGCACGACAGCAGCACGCTTGGAAAGCACGGGCAGTGTCCCGATGGAAAAACATGCGGGCATAGGTAACTATGTTGCAGGAGAAATTCATTACACCCTTGTATTGGAAAACAACGCGGGTGAAATAAATTATTGGTTTACCGATCTTCGTTACCAACCGTACCGCAATGATCGTTTTGGTAAACGGGCCAGAGCAACGGCAACCCCCATTCCGTTGGAAAAGAAGTTCAGCAAGATGAACGAACAGGTATGGAAGAAACAGAAGAACTATGCCTATGACGCGATCGAAGCACTGGCCGATGACGTGCTGGGGCAGCTTGAGACCGCGGGGAAGACTAAAGTGGTAACCACCGCCATGGATTAATCGACCCTTTTTGCCATTATGTCCTGCCATCCTGACGTTAATGCGCTCTTGGAACGTATATTGTTAATATCGCGGCGTTAGTTAGTAATTACGATTTATTCCAATAGTTAGTTATATATGAAAAAGGAAAAAGGCAACATATCCATCCACACCGAGAACATCTTTCCGGTGATCAAAAAATTCCTGTATTCCGATAATGAGATTTTCCTGCGGGAATTGGTCTCCAACGCTGTCGACGCCACCCAAAAGATTAAGCGGTTGGCATCTCTAGGCCAGTATAAAGGCGAGCTGGGCGACGTAACCATTGACGTGGCATTTGACGAAAAAGCCAAAACAATCACGATATCAGACCGCGGTATTGGGATGACGGGTGAGGAAGTGAAGAAATACATCAACCAGATTGCGTTTTCGGGTGCTACCGAGTTCGTTGAGAAATTCAAAGAGGCTAAAGATGCCAACGAGATCATCGGTCGTTTCGGTCTTGGTTTTTATTCGGCATTCATGGTGTCCGACAAAGTGGAAATCCAAACGCTTTCTTACCAAGAGGGCGCTGAGCCGGCGCGTTGGGTTTGCGATGGCAGCACCTCGTATGAACTTTCTAAGGGCACGCGCACCGAGCGTGGAACGGATATCATCCTGCACATCAACAAAGACTCCGAAGAGTTCCTCGACAAGAACAAACTGCAGGATATCCTCGAAAAGTATGGCAAATTCTTGCCGGTACCCATCCGCTTCGGTACGCGTACCACCAGCGAGCCTGATGGTGAAGATGAGGAGGGTAAGCCCAAGTACAAGTCGGTTGAGGTCGATAACATCATCAATAATACCAATCCGGCCTGGACAAAATCACCCTCGGAATTGAAAGATGAAGATTACTTGGCCTTTTATCGTGAGCTGTATCCATATTCCCTCGATGAGCCCCTATTTTGGATACATCTTAACGTCGACTATCCATTTAACCTTACTGGCATTCTGTACTTCCCCAAACTTAAAGAGAACTTCGAGGTACAGAAAAACAAAATCAAGCTTTATTCCCGTCAGGTCTTTATCACCGACGAGGTGAAAGATATTGTCCCCGAGTTTCTGATGCTGCTACATGGTGTCATCGACTCGCCGGATATTCCGCTAAACGTGTCGCGTAGCTTCTTGCAGGCCGATAGCAATGTCAAGAAAATCAATGCCCACATCACGAAGAAGGTGGCTGACAAACTCGCCGAATTATACCGGGGAGACCGCAAGGGGTTTGAGGAAAAATGGAAGGACATCAGTCTTTTCGTTAAATACGGGATGTTAAGTGATGATAAGTTCGCTGAGAAGGCAAACGATTTCTGTTTGGTGAAAAACACCGACGGCGACCTTTACACGCTCAAGGAATACGCCGAAAAGGTCAAAGATATCCAGCAGGATAAAGACGGCAATGTGGTTTACCTATACACCAACGATGCGGGACAGCAAGATGGATACATCACCACTGCCAAAGATCGAGGATATGACGTGTTGCTGATGGATTCGCCCATCGATAGCCACTTTGTGGCCTACTTAGAGCAAAAGGCCGAAAAAACACAGCTTAAGCGGGTAGATGCCGATATTATTGATAAATTGATCCAAAAGGATGATGCCCGGGAATTGCAACTGAGCGAGGAAGAAAGCAAAACGGTAATATCCCTTTTCGAGAAAGCCATCAGCCGCGATAATATGAAGGTTGAAGTGGAAGCATTAGGTGAGCAGGAACTGCCGGTTACCGTTACGATCGACGAGTTTATGCGACGGATGAAAGACATGGCCCAAACCGGGGGTGGTATGAGTTTCTATGGGTCGATGCCCGATAATTATAAAGTGACCGTGAACGGCAACCATCCGTTGATCAAGCGGGTCCTTTCGTCAGCAAACGAAGACGAGCAGCATCAGCTTGCTAAGCAAGCCTTTGATTTAGCATTGCTTTCACGAGGATTGCTTACGGGAAATGAGTTGACGAATTTCGTGAAGCGGAGCGTGAGTTTAATCGGTTAATTGTTTTTTTTAAAACTGTTGTTGGATTGTGGTTTAATTGTTACTTTTGCAATCCAATAACACGGTAGGTATAGCTCAGTTGGTTAGAGCGCCTGATTGTGGTTCAGGAGGTCGTCGGTTCGAGCCCGATTACTTACCCACTTAGTAATTAAAGCACTTACATTCGTAGGTGCTTTTTTTGTGCCCAGCGGCCGATCTTTTCCGATCATTGCCAATGCGCCGCCGGCAGTTATTCCCCGTTTGAACAACAGCCATCCACCATCCTTCACTGTTCCCCGGTATATGCACACGATGCGGATAATCGTTATCTTTGTAAGCAAGCTATGAAGAAAATAGGATTTTTATCATTTGGGCATTGGTCTGATCATCCGTCTTACCGTACCCGGACAGCCAGTGATACCTTGCTTCAGTCCATTGATCTGGCTGTTGCTGCGGAAGAAATCGGTTTGGATGGGGCATATTTCCGGGTACACCATTTCGCGGCCCAACTGGCTTCACCGTTTCCGTTACTGTCGGCTATCGGTGCAAAAACAAGCAAAATAGAAATAGGGACTGGGGTGATCGATATGCGTTATGAAAACCCGCTGTATATGGTCGAAGATGCAGGGGCGGCTGATTTAATTTCAGCCGGTCGGTTGCAATTAGGCATTAGCAGGGGCTCGCCGGAACAGGTGATCGATGGTTGGCGTTATTTTGGTTATGAACCGGCAGAAGGGGAAACCGATGCCGATATGGGACGCCGTAAAGCGTTGGAATTCCTAGCGCGACTCAACGGTGTTGGATTCGCCAAACCTAATCCGAATCCAATGTTTCCGAATCCTCCGGGCCTGTTGCGCCTGGAGCCCCATTCGGATGGATTACGGGATCGTATCTGGTGGGGGGCCGCATCCAATGCCACGGCTGTCTGGGCTGCGGAAAACGGTATGAACTTACAGAGCTCCACCTTGAAATACGACGAAAGCGGTAAGCCTTTCCATGTGCAGCAGGCCGAGCAAATCAGGCTTTATAAAGAAGCGTGGAAAAAGGCCGGGCATCAGCGCGAACCCAGGGTTTCGGTAAGCCGGTCGATCTTTGCATTAGTAACCGAGCAAGACCATTACTATTTCGGGCAGGAAGCTAATCGGATCGATAAAATCGGTATCATTGAAAATAATAAACGGACTATTTTCGGCAGAAGCTACGCAGCTGAGCCGGATCAACTCATCAAAGAACTGGCCCAAGATGAAGCGATTCGGGAAGCAGACACCCTACTGCTTACCATACCTAATACGTTGGGGGTTGATTATAACGTACATGTGCTGTCCTCCATTCTGAATCATATCGCACCCGGATTGGGTTGGCGTTAACATCTTAACACATCACACTTGAAAAGTGACGTAAGTGCCATTAATATGGCGTCGTTGAGCAGTTTAGGTAGCGCGGCTGTACCATAAAAATGCCGGCCCATCTGTGAATGATTACGTGTAAAATCAAACAACCGGCGGCCATAATTGTCTTTATAGAAGAAAGATATTACATTAAACCGTTAATTGCATGAGGATATTATTGTATACCAATTATTTACTTGTCGTAGGGTTGTTTTTTTCATGTGGTGAGCGTAAGACACCCAATGATACGGAGCGGAATGAGCCGGAAGCCATGGAGCGACCCCGCCTTACGGCAGACCAAATCGAGCTGACTAAAGACTTTTCCTATAACGAGTATACCCTGGAAGATCAATATGCGTATGAAGACACCATACGTGTATTCCAATGGGATAAAATCAAGGAGCAGTTAGCCATCATAGAGAATTTTCAACAGGATCATAAACGGTATGCGGTACTGCAAAACTATAACAACAGCAACGGCGAGGCACCCGAAGTGGCCAATGCTGTAACAGATGACCATGATCGACTTGCCGATACGTTGGGAACCCAGCGGTATCAATCTGTACCGATGTATGCGCCCGGACATGGCGACGTCCCCTTGATTTATGGACGCGACGGTTCGCCTGTCGAACTGCTGGGCGACGATACGACGGCCTTGGTAACAGTGGCTGGGCCGTCATTCGAGGGCCGTTGGGAAGTGCCAAGGAAGTATGTCAAAAAGCTGGATGACAGTGTCGTGTTCAATCATGTGGTAATTGTAGACGTCACCAACCAAAACATCGCAACGCTCGAACGCTCAAGTGAAGGGGCCTGGCGGATACGCAGCATGAATCCGGCGACATCCGGCAAGCACGACCCTCCATATGCGATGGAAACACCATTGGGTATCTTTGTGGTCCAAGAGAAAAAACCCAAAATGCTGTATACGGAAGATGGTAGCGAAGTCATCAAAGGTTATGCACCACATGCCAGCCGCTTTTCGAATGGCGGTTACGTGCATGGCGTTCCCACAGACGATCCGGACGGCGAAATCATCGAACATAGCCCTACGCTAGGCACGGTGCCTCGGTCGCATATGTGCGTACGCACGGCAACTTCGCACGCCAAATTCATATACGATTGGGCCGAAACGCTACATGCATTGGTTGTTGTGATTGAATGACATTCATTTAACACATTGGTTTCCATATTATTGTTACCTTTGCATCCGAAGGAAAGAAAAGTGCGTATGAAGAAGTTATTCCTAGGGGCAATGGTTGCGTTGTTGGCAGCCCTTGCGTTCCAGCCTCTACGTGTTGAGAAAATGGAACCGGCTAAATCAAGAGATTCCATGATTTCGGTGCAGCCGAGGATGTCCGAAACACAGCGGCTCTACGACCGCCTCAATCTTCAAGCTATACTTAAGTATGAGGTATTTGAACAAGCGATGGTTGGCTATTCAACAATCCCTGCCAAGAATAAGGATCTGCTTACCGTGATTGACTTTACCCTGCCGTCTACCGAGAAACGCATGTACGTGCTGGATATGAAACACAAGGAGCTGTTATTTCACACCATCGTATCACATGGCCGGAATAGCGGCGGTAATTATGCGACCAAATTTTCCAATACTCATGGGTCTTTACAAAGCTCATTGGGATTTTACCTTACCGATGTGACCTATCAAGGAGCCAACGGCTATTCCCTGCGATTGGTAGGGCAGGAGCCCGGCATCAACGACCAAGCCATGGCCCGGGCGATTGTTATCCACGGGGCCGACTATTGCAGTGAAGATGTCATCCGCACTACCGGGCGGCTAGGGAGAAGTTACGGTTGCCCGGCATTGCCCCGCGCGCTAAACAAACCGATCATTGATGCCATAAAGGGTGAATCGCTGCTATTTATCTATGGGGATAGCGATGATTATCTGGCGAACAGCGCCATTCTGAATGACGCCGCGGCGTCTAAGACATTATTGGCCCAGTTTTAAAACAGATACTGCTTGCGTCCCGCAGGGATCTCGTATGGTGCGTGCAAGAAACCCGATTAAAAGATAGGGAATAACTAGCTCCGATACCTTAGTACCACCCCACCGGTGGCCAATTGCTGGGTATCGATGAGGGTTAAGTTTTCGTAAGCTATTCCGCGTTTGAAAAGCGGCTGCCCACTACCCAATATCACCGGGGCGATTCCGATCCGGTATTCATCGAATAGCTGACTATTTATAAATGTTTCAGAAAGGTTCGCACTGCCGAACACATACATATCGCCATTGCCTTCCGTTTTCCGTTTGGAGATTTCGACGGTAGCGTCCGTCGTGATCAGGGTCGTGTTGTTCCACTGGGCCGATGTCAATGTTCGAGAGAAAACAAGCTTGGGTATTTCATTCATCAAATCGGCAATTTCGCCGGTTGCATTTTTCCAGTATGCCGCCATGCCTTCGTAAGTTATCCGGCCAAAAACAAGGAAATCCGCTGCGTGTAATTGCTCGATACTTAATTGCTCAAGTTCTTTGCCCCATACCACCTCGTGGAACGACAAGTCCCAGTGCTCATCACCCTCGAAGTAACCATCGAGCGTCATAATATTCCACATAATCAACTTTCTCATAGCGTGTGGTTTTATTTAATCCATTAATTGAGCATGCTAAGTTCGACAGTTATTTCAACAAATTCGATGGTGAAAACAGACAAATGCTGGGGCGTAAACAGACAAGTATAGGGTAGTACATTATAATTAATCAACAAATTTATTTATCAGCGGGTTTTTGGTAGGTTTGTGGGTCAACAGACACGATAGGAATTATAGTTGATGGAATCAAATTTGCCCCGCCCCATATCAGCCGCAAACAGTCCCTTTGCGGCGTTCACATTCGACGTTCGCTTTCCGTTTATCATCAACCAGCTCAAAGCCAGCAATCCACTCTCATCAAGCCAGCAGACAGCGCTTGACAACCTGCTGAAGGAAATAGCGGAAGGTGTAGTGCCATCGGAAGGCACCGTGTTTTATACCGAAGACCAAGCATATTGGAAAACATTTCTTGCCGAGCACGCTGGAAAAAGATATACCGAAGTGCCTTTTTACGAAGCGGAAGCCTATATATACTACCGCATCATCCAGATTGTGGACTATAAAAACAGCGGTTTGGATCCGTTTTACAACTTGAAAGCGAACAGCCTCAAGCATCATCTCCACTTTGCATCGGCGATGGCAAGCCAGTACATACAACAGCCGCCTGTTTTTACTGCATCGTATTTCACCTCGTTAATACACGCTGCCCTGTGGGGGAATAGCGCCGACTTGAGCCAGCTGGAAACCAACGACGTACTGGTAGATCCAGCACTTCGGAACAACCTGGTTATCGACGACTCAGCCGCGCTGTATGAATTGATAACTTCAGCACCTGCCCGAGAAGTGAATTTCATTGCGGATAATGCCGGACTCGAACTGCTTTCCGATTTTTTCCTGATCGACTATTTGTTGACCACCGGACAGGTGTCGCGCGTCAATCTGCACCTCAAAGCATACCCCACATTTGTCTCCGATGCAACCATTCCCGATGTAGTCGGCCACTTGGAGATTTTACGCGGCTCCCAGTCCGAACCGCTAGCGTACTTGGTCGACGGGCTGGAAAACCATCTCGATAGCGGTAAACTTCAGCTGTTGAGCCATCCGTTTTGGAATAGCCCATGCCACTTTACAAAGCTACCCCCAGTAATTACGAGGGGCTTCAGCAATAACTCCGTACTGATTTTTAAAGGAGATGCCAATTACAGAAGACTGTTTGAAGACCGAGAGTGGCCATACACCACGCCAGTCGAACAGCTATTGGGTTACTTGAACCATCCTTGTTTTTCCATCCGTACACTCAAATCGGAGATTGTTCTCGGGCTAAGTGAGCATAAGCTAAGCCGCATGTTCGAAGCTGATCAAAACTGGCTCACCAATGGAAAATATGGGCTGATTATGGGGAATTTATAGACGTACTATCCAATCGGTACGGTACGCGTTTCTTCACCTTCAACTCGAAATTCCAGTTTCGGTCTTGCAAATCCAAAATTAAATAAGCAACTTTGTTGCAAAATCATGGTAAAGCGCAAAACACGTTTCGGAATGCTCGGCCAGGTCATCATCCTGGTCATGGCCACGTTGGTCATAAGCGTGCCGGTTATGCGTGCGGCTCATAGCCATACGGACATCCACGAGCTTAGCTTATGCGAAGACCATCACCACGGCGACAAACAGAAGCCGGGTAGTCATGGCACTACGTGCCCCCAATGTGAGTTTTACTCCCATTTTGTTCCGGTTGGTGCCGGTGCAGTGCCCGTATTTGCCTTCGATAACCCCATGGTACCCGTACCCTTACTTTTCGGAGAGGCAGGAAATCATATGCCCTGTAAGGGCAAACTCCAATGTTTTACTAACAAAGACCCACCACGCCGTAGCTGAACGACGGTTTATCCCTGTTTTATCTATTATTAACATCGATTTTACGCAATCGACACAAATTGCATACTGTGTATATCGTTGTCTGCTGTCTTGACGGATCGCAGCCACCCCTATATACGGCCGGAGTCGATCTGATTATTTTTATTACGCACAAGTTTTGCTAAACTTTAAAAATCATGGCATTCTCAGCACCGGTTCTACGGAGCATATACGGATTATTGGCCTATTCGCTCGTTTTCTTCCTATTATGTGCCGCTTGCCACCAGGGGCACCACGGCGTGTCGAATTTGCAGGTAGGCAACGGCGGCAATCAAAATATCTTCTTGGGGGAGGCACTACCGGTAACGGCCCACATTGCCACCGATGCGCCGATTGTCCGAGTCGACGTGTCGATACGGCCCGTTTCTGGCGAAGGCTGGACATTGAGCAACGAATATACCGAAGGGCTCGACGGAAAGATGCATGTTCAATTCGAGACGATTATCGTGGTCCCCGATACGGTGGGAACGGGCGACTACATGCTGAAGCTGCGTGTCATCGATAAGGCAGAATGTATCTCCGAAGATTCCATACAGTTTAATCTGACCATCGACAATACCATACCGCAAGCCTCGGCGTTGGATGTGGGCATCAACGCGGCGGGCAATGATTTGCACCTGGAGACTGAGCTAAGCGCACCCCTTGGCATTGCTGCGGTGGTGGTGGAAATCAAGGGGGATACCTGGAGAGAAACATTCGCGTTTTCGGGCAAGGAATTAGTTGGCCAACTGACCCATCGTTTCCATGAACATATCGAGGTTACAGAAGCCCCAAAAGGATCCTACAGCGTACAGTTGGTGGTGGAAGACAGGAAGGGTCGGCAGACACGTACAACGGGGGTTTTCACAAAATAATTCTTCATCAAATTTCACATACAGACAAAAAATTAAATGGCCTCACGGCCAGTACACAGTGTCGGTTTCCTGTAAAACGATACCAACACGGCATTGTTAAACCGTCCATACGACCTATAGTCGTCCATGATATAGGCAATGACAAATGGCTATATAATAACAAGTTGATAAAAACACAACAATTAATTAAATAACAACAGTCAAATTTCAATGAACATGAGAAAAAACAGATTTGCAGCATTCGTCTTGGTAGGCTTTACCGTTTTTTCACTCACATCTTGCAACAAAGACGGCGACGAACCGATTAAGGAGGGTATTATGCGGGCGGAGCTTATCCTGACGGAACTGAGCGGCGAGGCTACGGAAGCCCATGGCGACCATTTCCACGGACTGGACGGCGCCACGGAAGGGGAGTCCATCATCGTAAAATTTGATGAAAAGGGCACAGCTACGTCCAACGGCCACCTCCATCTCGAAGCGGACGCGATCTACAAGATTCAATTGAAAGCCTGGGATCACACGGACAAGGAAGTGCAGAATGATTTCATCGCTAGTAAAGCGGTTGCTGACACGTACAAAGCGTTCCTGATCGGTGGCGATTTTATTTTAAACCCCGATTCGGATGATGAGAGCGGCGCGATTTTTCAGCCTCGTGAACAGACTTACGGCGACGGTACGGCTGTAGACGGTAAATTCGAGACTACGGGTATCCTGAGTTACTTCACCGTGGGCCACGACAATGAGGGAGCCACCAAAAAAGTTGCTTATGTGTTGCGGGAACTGGATCCCGGTGTAAAGGCAAAAATTGAACGGACCGATTGGAACCGCAGCGATTATGCGACGCAGTTCCCCGGCGAGAATGTACTTGAATTAAAATTTGAAATCCATGCCGAGGAAGGGCATCATCATTAATTAACAGCGTATTTGTTTTGTGTGTGGGACGGCGGCCGGGCAACCGGTCTGCCGTCCTTTTGGCCGATCGAATATGATACCACCTTTACGGCGAGCGCCATTACCTGCGTATTCTAGATTGGTTCGGTCGGATTGTTGGGGAAACGCCGTCAATAATTATCGACCAACCAGAAAAGGTGAAGTGAAAGCAACAATATAAGGGAATATGAGAGCGAAAAAACTACCTGTAACCGTTTTGAGCGGTTTCCTCGGAGCGGGAAAGACCACGTTATTGAATCATGTACTGCACAACAAAGAGAACATGAAAGTGGCTGTCATTGTCAACGACATGAGCGAAGTAAACATCGACGCCCAACTGGTGGAGCGGGAAAACACACTTTCGCGCACTGATGAAAAATTGGTTGAAATGAGCAACGGCTGCATCTGCTGCACATTGCGGGAAGACCTCATGGTGGAAGTGGAGCGGCTGGCCAAAGAAGAGCGGTTCGATTACCTGTTGATCGAGAGTACAGGTATATCTGAACCTATTCCTGTTGCACAGACGTTCAGCTACGTGGACGAAAACAATGGTATCGACCTCTCACGGTTCAGCTATATCGATACGATGGTAACCGTAGTAGATTGTTACAATTTCTTCAGGGATTTCGGTACCGACGAAACGTTACGCGATCGGTCATTGACGGACGATGACCAGGACAAACGAACTATCGTGAACCTGCTCACTGATCAAATCGAGTTTGCCAATGTCATTGTCTTAAATAAAACGGACCTAGTCGCCGACGAAACCATCGGCACCCTGGAAGCGGCCTTTCGGAAACTGAACCCCAATGCGACTATCATTCGTTCCCATTTCGGCCGTGTGGATACTAAAGAAATCATGGGAACGAAACGTTTTGATTTCGAGCAGGCGGCATCCTCCGCAGGCTGGGTCAGGGAATTGGAGAACAACCATACGCCCGAGACGGAAGAATACGGGATCTCGTCATTCGTTTTCCGCGCGCAGCGTCCCTTCCACCCGCAACGCTGGTACCGTTATCTCAACGAACATTACCCTCACGATATCATACGGGCTAAAGGCTTGTTCTGGATAGCCTCACGTCCTCATGCGGCTATCAGTTTCAGCCAAGCAGGCGGCAGCCTACGCATCAAAAGTGCAGGATCATGGTGGTGCACCATCACCGAAGCCGAACGGTACCGCTACGCCGACTACATCGAGCACCGGGATTCCATCGAGGATCGCTGGCATCCGCAATGGGCAGACCGACAGACGGAATTGGTTTTCATCGGGCAATACCTAGACAAGGAAAGACACCTGCGTGACCTGGAGCGGTGCCTACTCACCGAGTGGGAGGCGGTGGATTGGCGCCATACGTTTTGGCTAGATGAATTCCCTGAAAATATATACTAAATAACCCACAGCCGATGGTCATGCCAAGTTCGATGATATCGAACACTTGTTGTTCAAAAAAAGACAGGTCGTAAACCGGCTTCGCCTCCGACTGGAGACGGCTTGGGACACTGAGCGGAGTTCAGACGGACGTTATTCGGAGCTTGTACGGCCGCCGCCCGTTCGAGTTCCGTCTAAGCTCCGTTCAAGTCTCGTTGAAGCACCCGTACGAGCTCCCAAGCCTTGTCAAAGACAACCACAGAATAGGGGCGGTTATTCACATCTTTTAATAGAGCTGTTTTGAGATTATCGGCATAGTTGCTCAACGATTCAGATGATGCAGAGCAATTATATCCTAATAGCACTTTCGTTTTCGGCATGTAGTATGCAATTCAGGAAAATATTGTAACTATAACCATGGTTTCCGCCACGGGACGTTACGACGATAAATAATTCACTACTCATCCCGCAAACTATTTACTGGATTCGCCACCGCCGCCCGTACGGCTTGCCAGCTTACGGTAAATAAAGCTATGACGATGGCCGCTAGACCTGCCACTGCAAACATCCACCATTGGATGTCGATACGATAGGCAAAATCGTCCAACCATTTGTTCATCGCCCACCATGCAATCGGGGAGGCAATAGCCACGGCAATTAGTACTAATTTGACCAGATCAGTCGAAAGCATGCGCACAATACTGATTACAGAGGCACCCAGGACCTTTCGGATGCCAATTTCCTTCACCCGCTGCTGCGCAGTGAATGTGACGAGGCCGAATAGCCCCATGGTAGCCACAAGTATCGTGATAAGTGCGAAGACATTCAGTACCCTGGTCGTTTGTGTTTCTTGTTGGTAAAGTGCTTTGTATTCTTGATCTAAGAAATGGAATTCGAATGGCTTATTCGGATTCACCGCCTTCCATGTGCTTTCAATGGCTTTCAACGTGTGCGCCATGGATTGGCCATCCGTTTTGATGAACAGCTTGCCAAAGTAATAGTACTCTGGAAACAAGACGATGGGTTTTACCTCTTCGTGGAGCGAGGCAAAGTTGAAGTTGGCGGCTACCGCCTTCACCCGTCCCTGTCGTCCGTTCAGGTTGATCCACTTGCCAATGGCTTCTTCGGAAGACCAGCCCATGGTTTGGGCCGCCAACTCATTGATGATGAAGGTATACTCGCGAGTATCATCACCTAGTCTAGCCCGTTCAATATCTGCATCAGTGAGGTTACTGCCTGTGAGAAGCTGGATATCGAAAACCTGCACAAAATCTTTTTCAATGGGAACTGCGGTGATGCTCAACGCAAAATCTGGGTCCTTGCCATCTGCCCCCGAGATGGTATAGCCGCCCGTTACGTTTATCGGTGAGTGGTAAGATGCGGTGACACCAAGTACACCGGTTTGGCCAAGCAGTTCGTTTTTGAAGGTTTCGAGTGTGCTTACTGGAAGGGAAGCGCTATTGACAACAAGTACCTGTGAGCGGTTCACCCCGGTGTCCTTCGTCTGTATGTAATGCAGCTGGTTTCCGGCAATGATCGTGCAGGCGATAAAGAGAATAGAAATACAGAATTGGAAAACCACCAAGCCTTTGCGTAAGTTCCCACCGCTGCGCGTATTGGTCATCTTTCCTTTCAACACGCTGATGGGTTTGAATGCCGATAACACCAATGCAGGCCAGCCACCGGCAATGAGGGATACGAGGATAAAGAGTGTAACGAGGCCAACGTAAAATCGGAAATTATTCCAATGTACCATGCTGATGTCCATGCCTATGTACCGGTTGAAAACAGGAAGGGCAACCATAGTCAGCATAAGCCCCAACAGGATGGCAACAAAAACAGTGAGGGCCGATTCAAACAGGAACTGCCGGAACAATAGGCCCCGCTCGGCACCGAGAACTTTCTTCACCCCAATTTCTTGGGCTCTATCTGCCGACCGTGCCGTTACCAAATTGGTGAAATTGATGCAGGCGATGAGCAACAATCCTACGGCTATACCGCCGAGGATATACAAATAAGCGATATTGCCTGTCCCTGCCGCTTTGGAATAAAGATGTACGTCGGCAAGTGGTTCGATGTTTAGTTGGTAGTCACCCCCGGATTTTATGGCCTCAGCAAATTGTTGCTGAACAAATGCATTCACCTGACGCTGCAGTGGCTCAAAGTCGGTAGCGGTTTTGAGCAGTAGAAGGGTGATATCGTTGGCCGAATGCCAGACGAGGTCGCGCGAACGTTCCAACGTTGTATAGGAGAGCACCGCCGAAAAAGGCAATTGGGTATACGTGGGTGGTGGTTCTACCACGCCGGTTACTTGCCACGGTTTCTCGTCGAGCAAGACGGTCTGGCCCATTGGGTTTTCGCCTTTGAAGTATTTTTCGGCCATTGGTACGGTCAGCACAATCGATTGGGGCTGATTTAATGCAGTGTGCGGATCGCCAGCCACGAAAGGGTAGGTGAGCAGTTCGAAAAATGCCGGGTCTGCATAGCATATATTGTCTTCATTGAATAGCTGATCGCCATGACGGACAGTAACAGTTCCTCGGCTGTAAATCCGCACCGCCTTTTCCACTTCTGGAAACTGGTTGGCCAATGTAGGGGCAACGGCGTTGGGCGTCACCCCCATATAGTGCATCTCGACATCTTCGGGCGACTTGTAACCGGTGGTAACCAATGCAATGCGGTCCACGAGTTGGTGAAATCGGTCGAAACGAAGCTCATTGAGCAGATAAGTACCCAGTAAGATAAAACACGCTAAGCCCACAGAGAGCCCTAAGATGCTGATGATGGACGCCGTTTTGTTTTTCCACAAGCTGCGCCAGGCGCTTTTGAAATAGTTCTTAATCATCTCGCTGATTTATTTTATCCTCACCTGTATCAATCCGTTTGATTTGTGTCATCCGCGTTCTATTTTCTACTCATCCCTCAACGATTCCACCGGATTCGCTATCGCTGCCCGTATAGCCTGCCAGCTTACGGTGAGCAAGGCAATCGTTACGGCAGCCAACCCTGCTACAGCAAACATCCACCATTGGATATCGATACGATAGGCAAAATCTTCCAGCCATTTGTTCACAACCCACCAAGCAACTGGACAAGCCACCAAAAAAGATATACCAACTAGTTTGACGAAATCAATTGCTGTATTCTGTTTTTTCAAAGTGTAGTTCATTCACCAGCCGAAAGGTGCGCGCTGCTTGTTCATGGAAGCGGTCAAACCCCCAGTGGAACGTAATGTAGCTGTATAGGAGAAAGCATGCAGTTAAGCCCAGTGCGAGCCCTAAAACATTCAACCCGGTATAGAACTTATTTAGCGTGATATTGCGCCAAGCGATTCTGAAATGGTTCTTGATCATAACTGTCGTTACATTTTTTGCCGTTTTGCATCAATTGTTCATCCCATAAACTCGTTTCTTCCGAGTTATACAGTTATCAGGCCAAACGGGTAAAAAGCTATATACTTGTTGGTTATGAAATGTATTATGCCTTAGAGTGTTCGATATCGAACACCGAATGTTCACTATCGGACAGTTCACCATCAGGACGTAATCACATACCTAGGCCCGCGGTCCATTCCATATCCGGTTCCTTGGCGTGTAAGCGGTATCGCTAGGAGCGAGGTTGGCTATTTTGACTGTTGGGTTATTTCAATTATAAAATGATCGTTGGAACATTGCAAATTCCCCTAGCCGCAAAATAATCCGCATAAAAAAAGCATGGATAAACCCAATGCCATAGCCCACTAATTGCACGTAGCTCATCACAACAGCTAGCAAACCGATCAATACACTTCGATTCCGGATTGTAGCGTCGAACAAGATGAAAGCCGAGTACACAAGCAACAACAATAAAAAATAAGGCGATACGATGGTGGAAAGTGTTGAAATGAAAGCAACTCCCAAGGTAAACATGGTAGGTGCCAAATGTACGAGCTTCAACGAGTGAGGATGCCGCTTATACAGATTTATCCGTGCGATGCCCGAATTATACACCTGCTTGAAAAACCGTCGCAAGGTGGTGCGTCGTCGATGATATACATAAGCTTCCCGAATGAGACGCGTCTTGAATCCAGCTCCGATGATGCGTATGCTCATATCGATGTCTTCCCCGAAACGCATCGCAGAAAACCCTCCCGTACGCTCAAATACAGGCATGGAATACCCCATATTGAAACTCCGTGGGTAGAACTTATCCAATCTTTCATTCCCCCCGCGGATACCCCCGGTAGTAAGGAAGGAGGTCATCGAATAGTTTATTGCCCGTTGCAGTAATGTGAAATCATCCCGCGCTTGATCCGGCCCACCGAACGCATCGGCGTAATCCAGCGTTAAGGAAGACTTGACGACTTCGATATAACGAGCCGGCAAAACACAGTCTGAATCAAGGAAAATTAAATAATCTCCTTGTGCCGCCTTGCTTCCCGCGTTGCGCGCCGGGCCGGGACCGGAGTTTGGCTGATACAGGTAATTGACATCTAACTTCGATGTGAATGCATTCACCACGGCTTCACATGTAATGGTGGAACCATCCTCGACAACGATAACCTCAAATGCACGGTCTGTCTGCAGGGTGAGGCTGTACAGCAGGTCCTCTACTTCAGCGGGCCTGTTGAATACGGGTACGATTACGGATAAGTGCATGGGTTTCCTCTTTCCGTAAACAAGACGGTATCCGCCACGGATACGCTAACGGTTATTTGGCTTTATAACCGAAAATTACCGAAATAAAAAAAAACAGGTATTTTTATTAGCGTTTGCGTAGAAGCACTCGTCTTTACTAATGGAAGCACAAAACTTTGGACATACACGATTAGGATACCTGCTTTACGTGGACAAGAAAGACGACGATTTTTTAGCTGATATTTTTGATGGCGAGGTTGGTCTTACGGCTGAGTTGGAAGAATGGATCTACAGCCGATATTGGGGCAAATTGATGGGAGTGGCACGCAGGTACGTGCCAAACAGGGAGACGGCCAGAGAGATTGTGAACGATAGCTTTGTGAAAGCATTCAATAAACGAGCTACCTTCAAGGGTGAGGGCAACGACAAGAAAGCTATACTGGAGGCATGGCTGGTCCGCATCACGGTCAACACAGCCATCGATAGGTTCAGGACCCAACGTACATTGCCCGATACGGTGGCCATTGACGGTCTGGAAAACCATCCTGCAGTGGAAATGGACGACACGCTGGATGTAGAAGATATCTTGCAGTTGCTGCAGGGACTGCCAGACCTACACCGAATTGTTTTTAACCTCTATGAACTGGAAGGCTATTCGCACGATGAAATCGGACGGCTGATGGGCATACCCTCCAGTTCCAGTCGAGTTTATCTAACCAAAGCGAAGCAGGGACTACGGGCATTGTACATCAAATATATTGGAGGGCGGCGTGATGGATAAGCGACCGAGGAAAGAATTGATAGATGGTCTCCGGGATTCGCTCAGGAATTTCGAGGAGCGGTATGACCGATCGGAGTGGGAACACTTCCAGCGGCAACGGAATAAAAGGCGCCGTAAACCGATTCCACTATTCGTGAAATTGGCTGGAATTGCTGCATCTCTCTTTTTGATGGTGTATGCATCGGTACGGATATTACCGTTACTAGACTTTACAGATGATGCTGGTAAGCATATCCCCAGCGAGGTTACAAGTCCACAAAAAGAGCCGGAACAGGAGAACCCCGATTCGCTAGTTGTGGATTCAATAGCAAAATCGATTGAAGAAGAGCAGACACAAGAAACGGCCAGCGTATCCATAGCCCAGAAAACCTACAGTTCTTCGTTTGTGGGGCAGATAGAAGGAGAAGAAATCGGTAGCCCAGGGAAAAACAAGCACCCAAAGGTCATTGAACACGTTGAACTGAACACACCGCTAGCCCGTTCAGTGACAAACGAGCGGCTTGTAAGAACCTGGTCGCTCCCGACGACTCCCTTTGTCTCGGGCGTGGATCGAAAGGAGAAAGGCTTTTACCGGTGGTACCGTAAATCGAGGGGGCCTAGTGGGCTAGACGTCGGTGCCAACATAACGCCGGTATTTACGGATAAGGGCATTTCACTCGGCGGTGGCGTTTCTGTGCAGCTTCCGTTGTCCAACCGATTATCCACAGAAGTGGGGGTGGGCTATATGGGTTTACGGATCGGAAAGAACTTCGAGGCGAACAAAACCGATACGGTAAGTCTGCAAACTGTCGGAGTAAGGAACGCTATTGGAATGGTGGCCATCCCTATCTCGTTGAATTATGCATTTACTGAAAGCTTCTCCGGTTCCTTAGGTCTCGTGCCTTTCCGGGTGGTGAGGGACCAGCGCACCGACATCCTGCAACGGTACCGCTGGGTAAGTGGTGGTGTGTTATCCGGCGATACCACCGGACGGTTAATCGGTGAGCGGACACGTATGAAGCGTGCCGATTCGCTGTATATGGGTAACACCTACTTAGGCTTTATCCAGGTGTCCGGTCGGTATACTCCATCGCTGCTAAAGAAACGCAATGTGGTTATCTCGCCATTCATTGCGGTTCCCGTGGGCAGGTTACAGGACGATGAATACCGTTGGTTGAACGGTGGTGTATCCATCCGGTTCTATTTGCAGTGAGCATTACCGATTTACAGGCTTTCGAAATCCTGCCGTAATTGATTAAGAGGCGTCAGGCGTGATTACTACATCGATAACCGGCCCATTGCTTCTTCCTTGGAAGAAAGGAAGTTAACAAGTTTACCTTGGTTGCTTTCGCGAATAAAATCGTGCAGGCTCTTGCTGGTATAAACACTAAAATCGCCAACAATGACTAATCGTACACGGTAGTTGGAAAACTTCTGAAGGATTTCTCCAGCCATACCGGTCTTTAGGTCGAAAAAATCCGGCGAAACGTTTTTCTTATAGAGGATAACCTTGTCAAATCCTTGGTAATAGGCATTTCCGATAAGGTCTACCCCCTCTTCCACATTATTGATAACGACGTTTTCTGCAACGACCTCTGCTATCGTAGAATCGCCTACCTCCCGAAATTTCATGTCCCAAAGATAGGTCTTTTAAGAAGCAAAAACTTACGGTATCTAAAAATACTGGTTATTGTTTTTCTAATGCATACTCCGAAAGCAACGCATATTCCGCCGCAAACGTAAAGGCGAACATGCCTTCCACTTGGCGGTCGTCGCTCCACCCGCCAAGCAGGTCGGGTGGGAGGATACCTCTATGCAGAAAGCGGGTATAGCCGTAATCGAGATTCTGTTGGAACGGCTGGATGTACTGATCCACACTACGGTATAGAGGATAGGTTTCCAAATACGCCCGCAAGAGCACCCCATTGAACCAGTTGTTGAATCCTGTTGTTGCAAACTCATAATAACCAGTCCGTTGTTTGCTTTTCTTTGCAAAGTAACTGAAGCTGTCATTCGAAAGTTGCTTCATGTCGTCAAGGTATTCCGGCTTTCCGGTTACCCGGTAGAGGTCGACTGCGCCAGAGAGGATGGAGCCCGTGTTATAGGAATAGGGTGGACCTACCTGGTCATGGAGCGGCGTATGGGCCCGATAACGCACACCGTCAACCATTTCGTATCGTATCTTGCAATCCCGGCAACCGCCCATAAAATCATCGTATACGCCGTCGGGTCGGAGAAGATGCGCTTTCTGCCAAGCGTAAACGGACTCGGCAAACGTCAGGTAATAATCGCGCTTTTTAATCGATACCGTTTTGCGGCTACCATCAGGAGCAATATATCGATGGTCGATTTCCTCATCACTTCTTGCGTATTGTTCATGTAGCCATACCAACGGACTAATGAACGGCCCGTTGCTGCACGCATGCTTCGTGGTATACCCCGGCCCCCAAGGAATACCCCCATGAACATTGCCGGCGGCATCGAGCGTACTGTCCCATCCGTCCAAAACGTATTCCGTAAGATATTCCGCCTCCTCCAAGTACCGCGGTTCGCTGGTTAGTTTATAGGAATGCAGCAGCTCCCGGACCAACCACTGCTGGTCGTCATATACATTTTCTTTGCCGGCCACCTGCGCACTGCCCTTCATAGCGGCGCGGTGTACACCATAGACCGACCACTCGCGGGTTTGTGTAAATGAGGTGAGTTCGAACGTGCCGCGATAATAGGCAAGGTTGTCATAAAGCCGCGCAAGCTGGTCACGGTAGCGCTTGGTATGTATCTCGTATAGGTGCGGTCCGCCGTGTGCTTCATACGCTTGGAGTGCGTGCAAAATGGCATTAGTGGCCTCGATGGCAGCGGTGTACATCCACACGCTTCCTTTCTCTTCCGAGCGAACTTCAATGTAAGGGTTGTAAAACCGAGCCATTGCCATGCCGTCGCCAGTAAAGTAATGGGCGAAAGCACTATCCGCGAGTTCCATGGCGCGTAGCAGGTTTTGCTCGGCAAGGGCGGCAGTTGCTGTGCCGGCGGTGGGTGTTGGCAAAGGGCCGGGCTTCGTGTGATAGGCAAACTCGTTATTCAGGCGGGTGCCCATAATCAGTGTCAGCGTGCAGAGTAAAGTAAAGCGTGTATTTATCATTTGGGTGCAAACTTACGTAATTATTTCAATCAAGCCGCTGCCCATTAAAGGCCCTGAAATATGGCAGTTTATCCAATAGTCGGCTGCTAAAAGCGAAATAAATTGAATATCCGTCTTACCGATCAATCGCTGGTTTCCATACCACGGCCGGATGCTTTTCAGCATAGTTATAGATGAGTTGCATCATGTAATGGTTGGCGGAATAACAGGTGAGTTCGTCTTTAATGGCCTCAGTTGATGCCCGATCAACACCATGGTTAATGTATCCCATACCGTACAATTTACCCTGCTCCACCCAGATGCAACTGGTTTCGTTGCCATCCCGCCCTTTGTCGAAGATCGCAAAGGTGGGTAGTTTCTTGTCGAGATGGCGAAGTGCTTCATGCACCCGCGGGTTATGCACCTCAGGTGATGGTTGCGTACCTCCGAGACCTACGCCGCAAAGTGCAGGATGAAGGTCAAACTCACGAATGAGCCGATGTAGCAGGTTGTACGCATCGAGGTGCCGGTGAAAAACGTGCACGTGGTTGCGGTGTTTGCCGTGCTTGCCGACTGCCAGGCGTAGGTAACCACCGCAATCTTCGTACGCATAGAGCGCGTATTTGGGTTCAAAGCGCTTTAGCGCACGATTGTAGGTAGGCCATAAGCGTTGGATTTCAGTCGCCTCCAGCAGCAATGCCATGAGCTCGGTGCCACAGCGCTCGTGGGTAACCGCATGAATATGGCGAAGAAAATGCTGACGTTGCAGTTGCGGGGTGTGCCCGCTGAAATGTTGGGCTATCCGTTTACGGATGTTACGCGCTTTGCCCACATAAATGACCTTATTGCTTTTGTCCCGGAAATAGTATACGCCCGGCCCTGTAGGAAGCGCATCAAACTGCTCCTTGGGTAGGTTGGGGGGTAGTTGCTGGTGCTTGGACGCTTTCTTTAACATTTCAGCAATCACGCCTTCGGTATCCCACTCCACCAAACGACCGAATAAGACGGCTGTCGCTTCAGCATCGCCCTCGGCCCGGTGGCGGTTGCTGATCGGTATATCCAACGCATCGCATAACCGGCCCAAACTGTAAGAAGGAAGGCCCGGACGGATTTTCCGGCTAAGCCGGACCGTGCATAGCTTGCGTGCGTTAAGCTCATAACCTGCCGCTGAAAGATGGTGCTTTACAAACGAATAGTCAAAGTTGACGTTGTGTGCAATAAATATCCGACCTTCAAGCAGTTTGTATATATGCGGGGCAAGGTCGTCGAACGAGGGACTATCGGCCACGAGCTCATCAGTAATGCCGGTAAGCGCCTGGATGGCCAGTGGTATGGGGCGGTGAGGATTGATGAGCGACGAATAGCGGTCAACAACACGCTGGCCATCGTGGACGAGGATAGCAATCTCGGTGATGCCGCTACCCGACGCGTAAGTGCCCGTGGTTTCGATATCTACGATGGCGTATTGGGTTGGTATACCGGGCTGTTTCATAAAGGCAAATGTACTAAAATAGTTAGTCTATTAACGAGTGATTTATTTTCCCAACCAATTTTTCTATATTGCCGCCGGTTAAATCTGTATCATGAAGAGAATATTTCTGCTGGCGTGCCTCGCCGTGGCATTCCAACTCACCAGTTTCGGTCAACTCCGGATACCACATGTGCTATCGGATAATATGGTTTTGCAACGGAATACCAAGGCAAACATTTGGGGATGGGGGTATGCCAGTGTCGAGGTAGCCATCAAAGCATCGTGGCTGGATGATACCGTAAAGACGAAGGTAGACGGTGGCGGACGGTGGATGGCCGAATTGCCCACTACGCAGGCGGGCGGCCCTTATGAGCTGGAAATCTTGTCGGCAGGAAGTAAAATCACACTGCACAATATCCTCTTGGGTGATGTATGGCTATGTTCGGGGCAGTCGAATATGGAGTGGGGCGGTAACCAGCAATTGCCGGAAATACTCGATGAACTACCAGGCGCTAATGATCATCAGATTCGTTTGTTGCAAGTAAGCCGTACAGCGGCAGACTACCCACAAGACGATATTCCCAATAGCTGGCAGACATTAAGCGCGGAATCGCTGAAACCATTCTCTGCTATAGGTTACTTCATTGCCAAGAAGCTACGTGCGGAACTGGACGTACCCATCGGCATCATCAACGCATCGTGGGGCGGTACGCCAGCAGAAGTATGGACACCATCGTATCTCATTGAAAATGACAGCGAACTGGGCCATTTGGAAGCAATGTTAAACCCTTCACAACATTGGCCCACGGAAGCCGGTGTGCTGTGGAACAGCATGATCCGTCCCCTTACGCCATTTGTGCTGTCGGGCTTTTACTGGTACCAGGGCGAGAGCAACGTAGGTACTTGGTGGGGTTACGATAAGCTGATGCGTACCATGGTAACCTCGTGGCGCATGGCGTGGAATAGCGAGCTACCGTTTTATTTCGTCCAGATTGCACCTTTTGCCTATGGTAATGAAAAACCGCTGGCTGCCCTGCTCCGCGAACAGCAGGATAAGACAGCTAAAATCCTGCCCAATACCGGTATGGTGGTAGTAAGTGACCTCGTGGATAATGTAAAGGATATTCATCCAACGCAAAAACGGGAAGTGGCCAACCGGTTGGCCGCTATAGCATTGCACGAACATTACGGCTTAAACAACGGCAAAGATTACCGCTCGCCGCTTTATAGCGGATACAAGGCACAAGGCAAAACGATCACCATCTCTTTTGACTACCTTGAAAACGGATTACAGGTAGTGGGTGATCGGATTACGGACCTTTATATTGCCGGGGCCGACCGGATCTTCCATGAAGCGGTGGGCACTATCAAAGGGAATGAACTCATTGTGTCATCGCCCGCGGTGAATGCACCAATGGCGGTTCGTTTCGGGTTTACCGAGACAGCTATGCCCAACTTGTTCAACACAAACGGCCTGCCTGTAGCTCCGTTCCGGACGGACAACTGGGGCCTTTAAGAGGGGTCTGTCGGTGCTATGGTGGTTTCGTCGTCCGTCGATTCGGTAACGGGTTCACGGGGCTGTCGCTTCTTCATCGGCACGGCCATGAAATAGACACACGCCAATATCCAGGTACCCCAAAAAAGGTAGACTCCGGCATGGAAATTCACCTTCATCAACCGGTGATTGGTCGTCGTAAAATCGAGATAAGTGAAGTAAGCGCCCACCAAGCCAAACAACAGAAAGAGCAGGAGTGTGGCCTGGGCTAGCCGGCGACCGAGCAGCTTTTTTACTAGCCACAGTACGAGCGTCAAAACCAGTTGTACAGCAAACAGTAAAACAGCCGTTTTCCACCAGATTTTGAAAATACCATACTCGCGGTACATCACACTGATGCCAACCCTGCCGATAAACGACATCTGCGATAGCAAGACACCAGCGATGGTGGAAAGGAGCGCCTGAATGGCGATAACGGTAGACAAACCTTTCATCGCATTATTTGGTTACCCCCCAGCCGGTATCTTTATTGAAGCGCAGCAGATAGGTTTTCTTGATGAATGATGCATTGTTATCGGCACCTTTCTTGGCGAAGTCTGCAAAATCGGTTTCGGTTTTGGTGAGCGTCACCGTAGCCTTAGCGCGGTTCTTACCGGTTTGTTCTATATGTGCGCCGCCTTTCTCATCCAACGCATACTCCGCTGTTTTTACGGTGGCCCGCTTGTCTGTCTTTTCCAAGACGAGGGGAATGGACTTATCCGTCAGCTTAATCAAATATACGAATGTACTGTCTTTTGACAGGAAGCGTTTGCGTTGCTTCAACAATTCCATCGTTACATAACCGCCGTTTTCAAGCCCGCGGTAAGCAGCAATCAGGTCGGTGTCAGATTTTTGCCCGAACTTCACCTCGCCGTAGTCGATTTCCGCGGTTTCGTAAACGGGATTAGATTCGAGGTAAAAACTAACTTCGCTCAGTGCTACGCGTTCAGTTACCGATTTGTCGCTGCCGCAGGCCACGAAAATCACAGCTATGCACACGACCACCATTAAACGGATATATACTCCCATATGTGTAGTTTATTTTCAAAGGTATGGATTCGCAAAAGTTATTCCAACGTTTTATGATTAACACGATTTAACACGCTCGCCAATAAAAATATGATTACTTTTGGCACAGACCTGATTTCGTGACGGGTCAATGGCCTTTTATGCTCAATAATAATATGCACAACATGATTCGATTAATTCCTTCGCTGGCACTGCCATTGTTCATTTTGTTTATTGTCCCACGGGTGGCAATATCCTACTCGCCGCCTTCAATAGATAGCTTAAGACTAAGCGATACGCTGGCAATGGATACCACGGTGTTACAAGGCAAACTGCCTAATGGGTTTGCTTATTACATACGCCACAACGAAGAGCCCAAAGACCGCGTGGTTATGTATCTGGCCACGAAGGTGGGTTCCGTACTGGAGACCGAGGATGAACTGGGACTGGCCCATTTCCTTGAGCACATGCAGTTCAACGGTACCAAAAATTTCCCGAAGAACGAGTTGGTGGATTACCTGCAACGGGCAGGTGTTCGGTTTGGCTCAGACTTGAATGCGTATACCTCATTTGACGAAACGGTCTATCAACTGCCCATCCCGTCTGACGATGCCGAACTGCTGGAAAACGGTCTTCAGGTGATGCGAGACTGGGCACAGGATGCGCTTTTGGACGGGGAGGAAATAGACAAGGAGCGGGGGGTGGTACTCAATGAACTGCTTGGCGGCAGGGGAGCGCAACAGCGCATGCGCGATCAGTACTTTCCGATGATCTTGAACGACTCGCGCTACGCGCAACGGCTTCCCATCGGGACACGCGAACGGATAGAAGGTTTTGATCACGAGACGTTGCGCAATTTCCACCGTAACTGGTACCGCCCCAACCTACAGGCGCTCATCATTGTGGGCGATATCAATGTGGCCGACATGGAGCAACGCGTTAAGGCATTGTTTGCCGACCTTGAAAATCCCGTAGACGCCCCCGAAAGGACGGAGTACAATATTCCATTGACAGGCAAAAACCAGTTTATGGCAGTAACCGATGCGGAGATGCCCCAGTCCGTTGTACAGGTAATCGTCAAACATCCCGAAGCGCCGGTAAAAACGGTGGGCGACTACCGCGCGCAGCTCAACAAGTCGCTCTTCAACCAGATGGCCGGTGCCCGCTTCGCGGAGCTGACCCGCCAATCAGATCCGCCCTTCATCCAAGGTGGTGGCAGCATTGGTGGATTTCTCCGGGGATTGGATGCCTTTACAATGTACGTCGCCGCAAAACCGGGAGAAATGCAACGCGGTTTTGAAGCGGTGGTAACCGAGTTTGAGCGCATAAAACGCCATGGTTTTACGGCTACAGAACTGGAGCGCGCCAAAAGCAATTTTCTCACCAGTGTGGAATCGTCTTATGCCGAACGCGACAAACGGAAATCGGAAAGCTATGTAGGGACTTACCTCAACCATTTCCTGCAAGGAGAGCGAGCGCTAAGTAATGAAGACCGATATCGCTTAGGAAAATCGCTCATCGGCACGATTGCGCTAGGCGATGTCAATGCACTCGCAGACCAGTACTATACCGATGTGAATTGCGACATCCTTATCTTGGCACCTGAAAAGGACAGGGATAGCCTGCCTGATGAACAAACCGTGAACGGCTGGCTGGCCACGGTAAAAGTGGCGGATATTGCACCATATGACGACGACGTGCAGGACGTGCCATTGTTGGAAGAGCTACCCGAGCCGGGAACGGTGGTTAACCGGCACGAAAGACCGGAATTAGGGGTGACTGAGTTGACTTTGAGTAACGGTATACGTGTGGTCTTGAAACCTACTGATTTCAAGAACGATGAAATCAGTCTGACTGCATTCAGTCCCGGCGGTACGGCGCTCTATGATGACAAGGATTTTCTCTCGGCCGCATATGCAGCAAGCGTGGTGGGGGGAAGTGGTCTCGGCTATTATGATGCCACTCAGCTGTCGAAGTACCTCAGTGGCAAAAAGGTGTCCGTACGGCCTTATATCGGTGAGTTGTCGGAAGGCTTTAACGCCACTAGCGGTAAGAAGGACCTGCATACGGCATTTGAACTCATCTACGCCTATTTTACCGTTCCGCGTCTTGACATGGATGTGTTTGAGGGTTATATGCAACGTATAAAGGCCTCGCTAGCCAATCGGCAAGAAGATCCAGACGCCGTATTTTCGGACACGATTAACGCGGTGCTTTACGACGACAACATCCGCCGCACCAGCATGACGGTAGCGCAAGTGGACCAGGTAGACCCTCATATGGCATACGCCATCTACATGCAGCGTTTTGCTGATGCTTCCGACTTTACGGTAACCATCGTTGGTAGCTTTACCGAGGAAGAACTGACGCCGCTGGTGCTGCAATACCTCGGCGGCCTGCCCACAACGGATAGGGAGGAAGAAGCCCGAGACCTGGGCATCTATCCACCTGATGCGGGATTGGAACGCACAGTGTACCGGGGCAAGGAACAGAAAGCCAGCGTACGGCTGTACTATTTTGGCGATTACGATTATTCGGAAGCGGAGAACATGCAACTCGATGCGTTGGAAAGTATCCTGAACATCAAATTGATTGAGCGCCTCCGCGAGGCTGAAAGCGGCGTTTACGGCGTGTCAGCACGGGCGTCGTACGCCAAATCCCCGCGGCATCGGTATTCGTTTAGCTTGGCCTATGGCACTAGTCCCGATATGGTGGAACCATTGATGCTTTCCGCACTTGACGAAATCAATAAAATCAAACAACATGGGCCCGAGCAGGTGGATATCGAGAAGTTTGTGAGTGAACAGAAACGCCAGCTGGAAGTCCAGCTACGTGAAAATGGCTTTTGGTTGGGGCACTTATCAGGTGCTTACCAGCGCAATGAGGACCCCGCGTACATCTTGCGTTACTTGGATGAACTGAACAAGGTGACCCCTGAAAGTGTGAAAGCCGTTGCAAACAAATACCTTGGAGAAGAGCGGCTATTCAAATTCGTACTTATGCCGGAAGCGCAATAATACGCGCGTATTGCAACAAGAAACGCCCTGACATACAGGGCGTTTCTTGTGTAATGTATGCTTTAATACATTAACCTAAGTAGGATTTCAAGATCCTGCTGCGGGATGTATGCCGTAAGCGCTGCAACGCTTTGTCTTTAATCTGGCGCACCCGCTCACGGGTAAGGTTGAATTTTTCGCCGATTTCCTCTAGCGACAATTGGTGGTTAGAGCCCAAGCCGAAAAACAATACGATGATTTCGCGTTCGCGCTCGGTAAGCGTAGCCAAAGACCGTTTGATTTCTTCGGAAAGCGACTCGTCGATAAGCGTGCTATCCGTATCCGGGTCGGCGTTTTCCAATACATCCAACAACGTATTCTCTTCGCCTTGAACAAAAGGAGCGTCCATGGAAACATGGCGCCCGGAATTGCTTAACGTGTCTGAAACCTTGTCAACGGTAGTTTCCAGAATGTCTGCCAGTTCCTCAGGTGAGGGTTCCCGTTCGTATTCCTGCTCCAATTTGGAGAATGCTTTACTGATTTTACTTAACGAACCTACCTGATTCAGTGGAAGGCGCACGATGCGGGATTGCTCGGCGATAGCTTGGAGGATGGATTGACGGATCCACCACACCGCATAAGAAATAAATTTAAAGCCCTTCGTTTCATCAAAACGTTTAGCGGCCTTGATTAACCCAAGGTTTCCCTCGTTGATCAAGTCGCCCAAGGTAAGTCCCTGGTTTTGGTATTGCTTGGCTACGGAGACCACAAACCGAAGGTTTGTCTTCGTCAATCGCTCCAAGGCTGCTTGGTCACCCTCCCTTATTTTTTGGGCAAGGATTACTTCTTCTTCGGCTGTAATCAAGTCTACTTTACCAATCTCGTGCAGGTATTTGTCCAACGACTGCGACTCGCGATTGGTAATGGATTGTGTAATTTTGAGCTGTCTCATTTAATCTTTTAAGTACCTTCCTTTCTAAAAAGAGTGCAAAAATACGGTTTTTCTAATCATATAAACTGATTTTTTCGGAAAAAGTTGTCTGATTTAGAGGAAATTATCCGATTTTTTTACCCTTCATTTTACATCAAAAAGTGTTCCAAATATTAAAATACAGATTTAATTGGCATATATTATAAAAGAATAAAAATTTATTGATATTCAATTAAAATATATCGTTTCAAAGTTATTTCCGTTTATCTTTGGAAAATGAATATGAAAGAATTGTGACATAACGAGTTCAATAAAGTTTAGTTAATTATTTGATAATAAATGCACTTACATGAAATAGGTCTAATTAACATGTTTAGATGTCGCTGCAGATATGCGACTTGTTACAGCGCCAAACCGGGATCATGTAATATGGAACTTAACTTAATACGATAACAATGGCTATAATTATTAATTTGGACGTGGTGATGGCCAAGCGTAAGATGTCGCTCAATGAATTGAGCGAACGGGTAGGCATTACCCTTTCTAACCTTTCCATTTTAAAGACGGGAAAGGCCAAGGCTATCCGTTTGGAGACGTTGGATGCGATCTGCAGGTCACTGGAATGCCAGCCGGGAGACTTAATGGAATACCGGGATTAAAACCGGTATCCTTTTAAAAATTCAATAATATCCATCCGCTTTTTGCCTTCGAGTTGCAGCGTTTTTACGACGATATAGCCATCAGAACAGGCGAATTTAAGGAACGATTTGCCATCGGTGTAAAAGGCGCCCGGTTGATACTGTGGTGGCGTTTCGTCTTTTTCTACCTCAAAAAGCTTTAAAGTTTTTCCGTGTAATACGGTATAGGCGGTAGGATAGGGACTAAGGCCACGGATGAGGTTATGCACCGTGACGACCGACTGATTCCAATCGATTAAACAATCTTCCTTGAAAATTTTGGGGGCGTGTTTGAGTTCACCATCGGTCACTAGGTTTCGCTGGGGAACCGGCTCGGCTGTGCCACTGGCGATGGCATTTACCGTTCTTACCAACAGTTCGGCACCTACGGCCATCAAACGGTCGTGCAGATCACCAGCGGTATCGTTGGGGCCGATGGCCACCGGTTCGGCAAAAAGGATGTGACCCGTATCAATCTCATGCTGCAGCAGGAACGTAGTAACGCCGCTTTCGGTCTCACCATTGATAATGGCGTGATTGATAGGGGCGGCGCCGCGGTATTGGGGCAGGAGGGAGGCATGCAGATTGACGGTACCTCGGGGGGGCATATCCCATACGACCTCCGGTAGCATCCGGAAGGCGACCACCACCTGCAGGTCGGCCTTTAGTGCCCGCAGTTCGGCCAGGAAACCGGTGTCGCGCAGCTTTTCAGGCTGTAAAACAGGTAGTCCCTTTAAAAGAGCATGTTGTTTTACCGCAGATTGGTGTAATTTCTGGCCCCGGCCTGCCGGTTTATCGGGTGCGGTTACCACTGCAACAACGTCCAAGCCGGCATCAAGCAGGGCAGCAAGCGAAGCGACGGCAAACTCGGGCGTACCCATGAAGATAATGCGCATGCTGTAATTCGTATTTCGTATTTTTAATCTGGTACCTTACCTTTGCAAAGGTACAAATTATATCGGGCGGCTTGAATTTCCCATATTTTTTAGCGAAGCGGATTGCAATTGACGGAAAACGGACGTTTTCCGGCCTGATTGTTCGCGTGGCAGTGGGTGCTATCGCATTGGGCATTGCTGCGATGATGCTTTCGATAGCGGTGCTGAAAGGCTTTAAAGGCGAGGTAACAGCCAAGCAACGGGGCTTTTTCGGCGATATTACCCTGAGCAATTACGACCTTAACGAATCTTATGAACCCGAACCGATTGAACTAAGGCCGGCCGAGATCAGCGACCTGCGGGAGATACCAGGCGTCGCCGATGTACGTCATTTTGCCACCAAGGCTGGTATTATCAACGTAAACAACGAGGTAGAAGGCGTATTGTTTAAGGGGATTGACAGCAGCTACAATCAACAGTTCCTTGCAGCTACGCTCGTCGACGGCCATCCCATCGACTTTGCTGATAGCACGAAGGCGATCGGCCAGATTTTGTTGTCGCAGTATACGGCGAATCGGCTACGGCTCGCGGTGGGCGACGATTTCATCATGTACTTTGTACAGCAGGAAGGCCGGCCGCGGCCGCGTAAATTCCAAATAGCCGGTATTTTCCATACCGGTGTGGAGGAACTAGACAATACCTACGTCATCGGAGCGTTGTCGCTTGTTAGACGACTTAACGACTGGCAAGACGGTGCTGTCGGCGGCTACGAAGTAGCAATCGATGACTTCAACAAGCTGGAAAAGATTGTCGAGGCTGTCGGGGCGCAACTACCTGTCTCGATTGATGCTATCAGTGTGCGAGATCAACTCCCCGAGATTTTTCAATGGTTGGATTTGCTGGATGTAAATACCGTCATCATATTGATTTTGATGGTCATAGTTGCTGTGGTAAATATGGTATCGGCATTACTCATCATTATTCTGGAACGTACCTCGATGATCGGCATATTAAAAGCGCTTGGCTATACCGACGGTGGCATCCGGAACGTGTTTTTGTACCAGTCGGTATATCTTATTGGACTGGGGTTGCTAATCGGCAATGCTTTGGGCTATGGACTCTATTGGTTTCAACGGCAAACCCATTATTTCAAGTTGGACGAAGCGTCTTACTATGTTTCTTACATTCCATTGGATATTAGCTTTTTCGAAGTTATTTTACTCAATACCGGGATGGCAGGAATCGCGTTAGCGGCCTTACTTATCCCTTCCTATTTGATCGGCCGTATTAGCCCAATCAGGGCGATACAATTTCAATAAACGATCGGCGACCCGGACTAAACCGCTAATTTTGTTATCTTTGAGGCTGTTTGATGATACATGAAATCGGACACCTTTAAAATCACTCTATGGCTGGAAACATATCGGACAAGCTGGGTCATGCATTTGATATACCGTTATCGAATCCCGTGCTCATCTTCGCACTCATCCTTTTCATTATCCTACTGTCTCCCATCTTACTACGCCGGATTAAAATCCCGGGCATCATCGGTCTTATTTTATCCGGGGTGGCTATAGGCCCGCACGGCCTAAACTTGTTGGAACAAAGTTCAGCAGTAGACCTGTTTTCCACCATCGGTTTACTGTATATCATGTTTATTGCCGGATTGGAACTGGACATGAATGAATTCCGGAAAACCCGCCATAAAAGTGTAGCATTTGGTTTTTTAACGTTCGTCATTCCAATAGCCATTGGCTATCCTGTATGTTATTATATACTGGGTTATGACGTTTTGGCCAGTGCCATGATATCAAGTATGTTTGCCACGCATACGTTGGTGTCATACCCGGTGGTAAATAGCTATGGGATATCCAAGAATGAAGCTGTGGCTATCACGATAGGGGGAACCATTCTCACTGACACAGCTGTATTGATTATATTGGCCGTGATTATCGGGGCCTCGCAAGGGCAGCTGAACCAGGAATTTTGGGTAACGCTTGGCATCTCGTTCGCCATTTTCCTTTCCATCATGCTGGGTGTCGTTCCACGGATTGCCAAGTGGTTCTTCCAAAAAGTGGAGGGCGAAAAAACGGCACACTACATTTTTGTGCTTACCGTTGTTTTTTTCGCAGCCTTTTTGGCCGAACTCGCCGGTTTAGAACACATCATTGGTGCGTTCGTGGCTGGTTTAGCGCTCAATAAATTGATTCCGCATTCATCAGCATTGATGAACCGGATCGAATTTATCGGGAATGCCATCTTCATTCCCTTCTTCCTGATTAGCGTAGGTATGATTGTAGACGTGAGTGTGTTGCTCAATGGACCTGCAGCGCTTATCATCGCCGGCACGTTGACGGTGGTTGCGATTTTTAGCAAGTGGGCGGCAGCATGGTTCACCCAGTTAATATATGGTTACTCGTCTGCACAACGGCAGGTCATCTTTGGACTCAGCGGGGCTCATGCCGCAGCTACGCTTGCCGTGATTATGGTTGGTTATCGGTATGAAATCATTGACGAGAATGTGCTCAACGGAACAATCGTTTTGATCCTCGTTACCTGTATTGTCGCAACGTTGGCCACCGAAGCGGCTTCCAAAAAAGTAGTGCTTGCAGGCGAACAGGACGAAATGCCGAGCGAGAAGAACACGGCCCGCGAGGAGCAGTTGATGCTGCCCATTGCCAACCTGAACAATATGGAGTCGCTGTTGGATTTTGCAACACTGATCAAGAGCAAACATTCTCCACATCCGATTACCGTATTGACGGTGGTGCCCAACAACGAAATGGCCGAGCAAAACCTGAAGCGGGCACGTAAGAACTTGGATTCGACGGCCAAATATGCGTCTGGAAGTGAAACTGAGGTAAATATGATGGCCACTATCGATTACAATATTGCCAGCGGAATTAGCCGTGCGGCACGCGAAGTGGCAGCAGACGGTATTCTTTTGGGGTGGCCCAGCCGGCCCGGGATTATTGAGAAAATGGTAGGGGAAAAGACCGAAAGCATACTCAACCAGACCGATACGAACTTGTTCATGTGCCACGTAGACAAACCGCTTGTCTTGCAGAAGCGGATTATTGTTTTCTGTCCACCACTGGCAGAGTCCGAGCTCGGATTCGACTTTTGTATGAATAAAGTGTTGCGTTTGTCTCAGGAGTTAACTATACCCATCCTTTATGTGTGCAATGGGCGCACAAAAGATGCCATTTCGGCATATATGGAACAGAATAAGAGTAGTACGCGGGTACTGTTTTCCGAACATAGTGAATGGGATGACCTGGTGACACTGCGTAATTTTGTAAAGGACAATGATCTTGTTGTATTCATATCCGCACGGCAGGGAGAGGTCTCGTACCGACACTCGTTTGACGGGATCGCGAAAAAGCTTGGAAAAGTATATGCCGAGCAAAACCGGGTACTGGTGTTTCCAAGTAGACGAGCGGCATATTCGCTCGATGAATATGAGGATGTCGCCGCCGCACCGATTTTCCAACGCATTGGCAGAGGTATAGGCAATATCTTTAATAAAGAAAAACAACATTGATTTATGGCTACAATCCACATCACAAAGCTGCACGATGGCACACTCGCCGTTCCGGACCAGGTGACCATCCCCTTCATCATTGGCGACGGCATTGGTCCCGATATATGGCGTGCTTCCGTACGGGTATTTGACGCCGCGGTGGAGAAAGCGTACGGTGGAAAACGGAAGATTGACTGGAAAGAGGTGCTAGCGGGTGAAAAAGCATTCCAACAAACGGGCGAATGGCTGCCAGCGGAAACATTAGCCGCCTTTAAGGAGCACCTGGTCGGTATAAAAGGACCGTTGACCACGCCCATAGGCGGTGGCATACGCTCGCTCAATGTAGCCATACGCAAGGCACTCGACCTATATGTATGCCAACGGCCAACCCGTTGGTTTGAGGGCGTGCCTTCACCGGTAAAACACCCCGAGCAAGTAGAAATGGTCGTTTTCAGGGAAAACACCGAAGATATATATACGGGCATCGAATTTCCAGCCGAATCTCCCGAAGGGCAACGCCTTAAAACCTTCCTTGAACGTGAAATGGCAGTGGATTTTGATTTTACGGAAGATACCGCCATTGGCATCAAGACCGTTTCCGAATATGGTTCGAAACGGTTAATCAGGGCAGCTATCGAACACGCCATCCGGCATGGATTGCCATCGGTAACCCTGGTGCACAAGGGAAACATCATGAAGTATACGGAAGGAGCATTTAAGAGTTGGGGATATGAACTGGCCGAGACCGAATTTGCTGAAGCCACATACACATGGCAGCAATGGGAGCGGAAGAAGACCGCAGATAGTGAAGCCGCGGCAAACGAGGAGATGGCTGCTGCGCAAACGGCTGGTAAAATCATCATCAAGGATGTGATTGCCGATAATTTTCTGCAACAGATACTGTTGAACCCCAAGGATTATTCGGTCATTGCCACATTGAACCTGAACGGTGATTACATATCGGATGCGCTGGCGGCAATTGTGGGTGGCATTGGGATAGCACCGGGCGCGAACATTAACTACCAGACTGGGCATGCGGTTTTCGAAGCCACGCACGGTACCGCACCGCGCTTTGCGGATACCGACAGCATGAACCCATCGTCTGTGATTTTAAGCGGGGTGATGCTCCTCGAATATATTGGCTGGGACGAAGCCGCCATGTTGATTGTGGCTGCTTTGCAACATACGATATTGAATAAGACGGTGACAATTGATTTTTTCAATCAGATGACTGATGGAAAATTGTTGAAAACAAGCGAATTCGCCTCGGCTATCATCGACAAAATAAAATAGGTTTTTGACCGTTCGATATACTAATAACAGATACTAAACACTTTAATCGCTTGACATGGCCAATATTCTTTTGGTGGAAGACGATACCACATTTGCCACGATACTGGAAAACTTTTTGAAAAAAAAGGGGTTCGACGTAGTGGTGAAATATAGTGTAAAAAGTGGCATTGAAGCACTCAAGGCCCATGAATTCCAGTTGATATTGTTGGATTACCGGTTAGGTGACGGCATAGGATTGGAAGTATTGGATGCGCTCCGTGCCCAGAATAAGGTAATTCCTTCGGTCATCATGACCAGTTTCAACGACGTCCGCACAGCGGTTAACGCCATACGTCAAGGCGTGTTCGACTACATCACTAAACCCGTAAACCCCGATGAGCTGCTGATGGTTGTTAATGAAGCATTAGAAGGGAAGTCGGAAGGTAAGGCTAACGTGGCATCGCAGGCACGCAAAACCAATGTGGACGTCTCGCCGGGCCTGGACTTCGTGGAAGGAGCAAGTACTGCCGCGCGCAAGCTCCACGAATATATTGCGTTGGTAGCGCCTACGGATATGTCGGTTTTGATACGGGGTGAAAGCGGGACAGGGAAGGAGTATGTGGCGCGGACTATTCACCGGAAGAGCAAACGGGCAGGCAAACCGTTTGTTTCTATCGACTGCGGTACGTTATCTAAAGAACTGGCATCGAGTGAGCTTTTCGGACACGTAAAGGGCTCATTTACCGGTGCGCTGAACGACAAAACCGGCCAGTTTGAGGAGGCGACAGGGGGTACCTTATTTCTCGACGAAATCGGTAACCTTTCATATGACGTGCAGGTGAAATTGTTGCGCGCGTTGCAGGAACAGGTTATACAACCCGTAGGGGCGAATAAGACCATTAACGTAGATGTGCGCGTTATTGCTGCGACGAATGAAGATCTGTTAGGTTCGGGTAAATTTAGGGAAGACCTTTACCACCGAATCAATGAGTTTGAAATCATCGTGCCCGCACTTCGCGATCGGCGGGGGGATTTCCAACAGTTCGTCGATTTCTTCGTCAGGAAAGCCAATGAGGAACTGGGTAGGAACGTGTCGGAGCTGGCTGACGACGTAAAGGATATTTTCAATGCATATGACTGGCCGGGCAACTTGCGGGAGCTTAAGAATGTGATCAAGCGCATGGTATTGCTTTCGCCCGACACGAAAGCCGAAGCGGTTGCCTTACCCGAAGAAATGGTGTATGCGATAAAAAGATCAGCGGAGAATACCACACCGACACCATCAGACGATAACCCCGACCTGCGGCTGCATAGCGAAGCACACGAGCGAAAACTGATTATGGATGTGCTCCAGAAGGCCAAATACAACAAAAGCAAGGCCGCGCAAATGCTCAATATCGATCGGAAAACCCTATATAACAAAATGGATAAATACGGAATTGAATGAGGTTATTCTCTGATTGAACCCGATAATGCTGGCAGTGTAAAATGACGAAAACCATCGATCCACATACCCACCCGCAGTTTGACAGCCTGCTCAAATGGGCCATCGCACCGCGACCTATTTGTTTTGCAAGCACTGTTAACAAATCCGGTAAGGTGAATCTGAGCCCCTTTAGTTATTTCAACCTCATGTCGCATCGTCCGCCTATCTGCGTGTTTTCTCCGCTGCGCCGCATGCGAGACGGCAGTACAAAACACACACTCGAGAATATTGCGGAGGTACCCGAAGTTGTGATCAATATTGTCAACTACGCTATGGTGTACCAGCAGTCGCTTGCGAGTACCGAATACCCGAGAGAAGTAGATGAATTCGCTAAATCGGGATTCACCCCGCTTGCGTCCGAACTGATAACACCCCCACGTGTGAGTGAGTCGCCCGTGCAATTGGAATGCCGGGTACGTCAGGTCATTGAATTGTCCGAGGTACCCGGTGCCGGGAACCTGGTACTGGCTGAGGTGATGCGGATGCATGTGCATGACGCGCTACTGGATGAAGAAGGGCAGATGGATCAGGCAGCACTCGATCTGGTGGCCCGACTCGGTGGCAATTGGTATTGCCGTGTTACAGTTGCCAACCTGTTTGAAGTGGCCAAACCCTTGCGGAACCGCGGAATGGGTGTTGACCAACTGCCGCAGCATATCCGCTTATCGCCGGTGCTCACCGGCAATCACTTGGGGCAATTGGGGAATGTTGACAGACTTCCCTCAGAAGATGAGGTAGATGTGCTGCGGGGAGACCCTGAAATCCGGGAAATGCTGGATGCTTTTATCGGCGACAAGGCCACGCTTCAGATCCACTTGCACCGGAAGGCAGCAGCACTGCTCGACGACGGTGAAGTAGTGAAAGCATGGAGAACGTTGTTGTTGATTTAACAACATTCGTTTATCATTGAATTATTCGCAACGTAGTATGAGAATTGTTGAATGAATTTCAATAAATAATTCTTATTTTTGCGGCAAATTAAAAGAATACACCTCTCAGATCAAATAACATGAAGCATAATTTTGGAGCGGGGCCGTGCATATTGCCCCAAGAAGTTTTTCAGGAAGCCTCCCAAGCCGTATTGAATTTTAATGATACCGGATTGTCGATCTTGGAAATATCGCACCGCAGCAAAGAATTTGAAGCTGTGATGATTGAAACCGAGCAATTGATGCGTGAGCTGCTTTCGGTACCGCAGGGGTACGCAGTCGTTTTCCTTCAGGGAGGGGCTAGTACACAGTTTGCAATGGTACCCATGAACCTACTTCCCGAAGGGGGAAAAGCAGCCTATCTCGACACGGGTACGTGGTCGAGCAAAGCGGTCAAGGAAGCGAAGAAAATAGGCAATGTAGAGGTCGTGGCATCTTCCGCAGACGCGAATTATAACTACGTACCCAAGAACTACGAGGTGCCGTCTGATGTGGCATACCTGCACTATACGAGTAACAATACAATTTTCGGAACGGAAGTCTTCGAAGCTCCTAAGACCAATGTACCGCTGGTGTCCGATATGTCATCCGACATCTTGAGCCGTAAGATCAACGTGGCGGACCATGGCCTTATTTACGCAGGCTTACAGAAAAATGTAGGGCCGGCTGGTGCAGCGGTGGTAATCGTCAAAGAGGAGTTGTTGGGAAAAACCGGCCGGACATTGCCTACTATTTTTGACTATCAATCACATATCAACGCACAATCCATGTATAATACGCCACCGGTATTTTCCATCTACGTGGCTATGCTGAATCTCCGTTGGCTGAAGAAAAAAGGCGGAGTATCGGTCATCGAACAGGAAAATATCATTAAGGCGCGTACGCTGTATGACGAAATTGATCGGAACCCCCTGTTTAGAGGAACCGCTCAAGTAGCAGACCGATCCAGGATGAATGTCACATTTGTAACCGAAGACAAAGCACACGAAAGCACCTTCCTGGAATTGGCAAAAGAACGCGGTCTGGTCGGCCTAAAAGGGCATCGGAGCGTCGGTGGCTTCCGCGCTTCGATTTACAATGCGCTGAGTATTACGGGTGTGAATGCATTGGTAGATACCATGCAGGAATTTGAAGAGAAAAATAAATAGATAACCAGAACATGAAGATATTAGCTAATGATGGTATAGATCCTTTGGGCAGGAAAATGCTCGAAGACGCAGGATTTACAGTAGACACAACCCATATACCCCAAGAAGAACTCGCGGAAAAGCTTCCCGCATACGACGCGATTACGGTACGCAGCGCCACCAAAGTACGTAAGGAGCTGATCGATGGATGCCCGAACTTGAAGTTAATCGGCCGGGGTGGGGTAGGGATGGACAACATCGACGTAGCGTACGCACGCTCCAAAGGCATAGCGGTGGTGAATACGCCAGCGGCATCTTCACTATCCGTTGCGGAGTTGGTGTTTGCTCACTTGTTGGGAGGGGTTCGCTTCCTTTACGATTCACAACGGAAAATGCCTGTAGAGGGTGATACGAATTTCGGTGCGCTCAAAAAAGCGTATGCCAAAGGTGTAGAGCTGCGTGGGAAAACGTTGGGAATAATCGGTTTTGGACGGATTGGCCGCGAAACGGCGAAAGTAGGCCTAGGTTTGGGAATGGATGTGATTATAAGCGACTTATTTGAAGCACCAACAAGCCTGCCATTGGAGCTTTCAGGAGGAATAACGGTTGATGTGCCCATCCGCCAGGTACCAACCGAAGAATTACTTCGACAGGCTGATTTCATCTCAATCCACGTTCCTTTTACAGACAAACCGATTATTGGAAGGGCTGAGTTTGACTTGCTGAAAACCGGAGTGGGACTGGTAAACGCCTCGCGGGGTGGCGTAATTGAAGAGCTCGCACTTCTTGAAGCGCTCGACAGCGGTAAGGTTGCGTTTGCGGGTCTGGACGTGTATGACAACGAGCCTACGCCGCGTAAAGAGTTGCTTAACCACCCGAAAATCTCACTTACACCGCATATTGGTGCAGCAACAGGAGAGGCACAGGAGCGGATTGGATCAGAGCTAGCGCAGTTGATCATCGATCACCTCCAAAAATAAATTCAAGGCATGTTTATCCGATTCCTAGGGGGCACTGCTCACCGACTGTCGGTATAGTAGTACCGAACACGGATTGGGGTAATTCAAATCATACCATCGATGAAAGTACTAAAATTCGGGGGAACATCCGTAGGGAGCGCGGATCGTATTAAAGGATTGCTAGATATCATCAATCCTCAAAACCGTCAAATCATCGTATTATCGGCCGTGGCTGGTACGACCAATGCATTAGTGGAAATCTCACAGGCCTACACGGCCGGAGACAAAGACAAGGCGGCGGAACTCATCAGCGCGCTGTACGATAATTACAATAAGCTGCTTTCGGAGCTTTTCACATCAGAAGAGGGGATTCGGAATGGCCAAGAGTTGATCGACTACCATTTCAACTTGATTGCCTCCTTTTCAAATCAACTGTTTACACCTGTTGAAGAAAAAATCATCCTCGCCCAAGGAGAGCTGATTTCGACCACGTTATTCCATTTCCATTTGACAGAGCTGGGTATAAGGTCAAAACTATTGCCCGCCTTGGATTTTATGAAGATAGATGAGGATAATGAGCCGAAAATTGACTTTCTCCGTGAGCAGCTGAATGAATTGTTACTTCAATCTAGTGATCATAACTTCTTTATCACCCAAGGGTATATCTGTCGGAATTCCTTCGGTGAAATCGATAACCTTCGAAGGGGTGGAAGCGATTACACGGCATCGCTCATCGGGGCAGCCATCGGTGCCGATGAAATACAGATATGGACGGATATCGATGGTATGCACAACAACGATCCTCGCATCGTGAAAGGTACTGAGCCCATTGCCCACCTCAGCTTTGATGAAGCAGCTGAGTTAGCGTATTTTGGTGCGAAGATTCTCCATCCGCAAAGTGTTTTCCCGGCACAGCGATTTAACGTGCCGGTGCGGATACTCAATACGATGGCGCCCAACGCGCCCGGTACGCTAATCAGCAAGGACGGTGCTGCCAAAGGTATCGTGCGGTCCATTGCCGCGAAAGATGGTATCACTGCCATTCGTATACACTCATCGCGAATGCTATTGGCTTACGGCTTTCTACGGCGGGTTTTTGAGGTGTTCGAACGTTACAAAACACCAATAGATATGATCACGACATCTGAAGTGGCAGTTTCTTTGACCATAGACGATACGAAATACCTTCATGAAATCGAGCAGGAGCTCCGTGATTTCGGTACCGTAGAAATCGATCGTGATCAAACAATTATCTGTGTGGTGGGTGACTTCGGTTGGGATACCCACGGCTATGCATCGCGTGTATTGGATGCGGTGAAGCATATTCCCGTACGGATGATTTCATATGGTGGTAGCGATTACAACATTTCCTTATTATTGCAAACAGCACACAAGGTCGAATCCCTTCGATCACTGCATAATAGGCTTTTCTAATTAACAAAGTAAATGACCGATATCATGTTTGAACCTGACCGCGTCAACGCATTTACTCCGCAGGAAACGCCTTTCTATTACTATGACATCGCGCTGCTCGAACGGACGTTGGATGCGGCCCGCCAAGCGGCAGACCCCATGGGTTTCCATGTGCATTATGCCCTGAAAGCGAATTTCAACGACCGCTTATTGGAGTGCGTACGGGCGATGGGATTCGGGGCGGACTGCGTAAGCGGAAATGAAGTGCGTAAAGCCATTGAAACGGGATTCGACCCCGGTAAAATTGTGTTTGCCGGCGTGGGTAAATCGGACAAGGAAATTACTTTTGCATTGAGCAAGGACATCTTTGCTTTCAATGTCGAATCGATACAGGAGCTGGAAGTAATCGACGCACTTGCGGCTGCAGATGGAAAAAAAGCCAGGGTAGCCCTTCGTATCAATCCCAATGTGGACGCACACACCCACCAGTATATCACAACCGGCTTGGATGAAAATAAATTTGGTATTGCCCATTGGGAATTGACGGAAGCCATAGAAACGTTAAGACGATGTCTGCACATTGAATTGGTAGGGATCCATTTCCATGTAGGCTCACAGATCACGGATCTTAATGTATTTAAGAGTCTATGCGTGAAGGTCAATGAATTGAACAACTGGTTTGACGAGCGCGGTTTCCGGATAAAGGTGCTCAACGTGGGTGGCGGCTTGGGCGTGGACTATCACGAACCGGATGCGCAATCGATACCCGATTTCAAGGCTTATTTTTCGGTTTTTGACGAGTTCTTGGAGCGGAAACCTGGCCAGGAAGTTCATTTCGAACTTGGCCGAGCTTTGGTGTCACAATGTGGTAGCTTGGTTTCTCGCGTGCTATATGTGAAAAATGGCATCAAGAAAAATTTTCTTATCATCGATGCGGGAATGACGGAACTTATGCGTCCAGCACTGTATCAAGCGTATCACCGAATAGAGAACCTTACAGCGCAGGCGGATGGGGATAGGGACGACGTTGTCCACTATGACGTAGTGGGCCCCATATGCGAAAGTAGCGATTGTTTTGGAAAGGAAGTCCCTCTTCCGACAACCTTTCGGGGTGATCTTATCGCCATACGCACAGCAGGCGCCTACGGTGAAGTAATGGCCTCACGGTATAACCTCCGCCAAGAAATAAGGTACGTATACAGCGACCTGTTATAGCCGGGAAAACATCCACGTTTAACTATTGAGTAATGAAAGCATCTCAGCCGTATTGCGCACTTGCAATTTGTGGAGGATGTTTTTTCGGTGAGTCATCACGGTGTGTACGGACAAAAAAAGCTTGTCTGCGATTTCGTTATTGGTAAGTCCGTTGCTTACCAATGTAATGATTTCCAATTCGCGCGGGGAAAGTTTGAATTTGTTCACGAATTTGTCGTCAAAAAGCTTACTAGGCCCGGCTGCTGCCGAAGCATGGTCGTAATCGTAATGGTTTCTGCCGTTATGGATGCATTTTATGGTGTCAATGAGGTGCTGTGCATCCGAGTCCTTGTGTAGATATCCGTTGATATCTAGCTCGCGGCATTTCGCATAGATGTTTTCGTCGGCATACATGCTTAATACAACGACCTTACAGGGTATTTGATTGTTTTTGATAATGCGAATGGTGTCTGGGCCGTTAAGTATCGGCATATTCAGATCCACTAACACCAGATCAACCGCATCGGTCCGGAGGTACTCAATAAGTTCCCTGCCGTTGTTGCAAATTTTCACAACCGACAATTCTGCATCCGACTGCAAAATGGAAGCGATACCCTCCGACATCAACTTATGGTCATCCGCTATGGCAATCCTTATCATTGGTTAGTCTCTATTCGTTTTGCTGTAGCAACTATTACCGTGGGATGTGCAATAAAACACTGGTCCCATGCCCAGGTGAAGACATAATTTCGATGGACGCTCCGATGAGCTTAACCCTGTCATATATATTGATAAGCCCAGACCCAATCCGCGTTGAATCTGATTCGAACCCTACGCCGTCATCGGTAATCGACAAGGCACAGGCGCCTTCCTCCGCTACTAACTTAACAATTATATGTTTAGCATCCGCATGTTTTAAAATATTGTTGATGCATTCTTGAAATATCCGGCTAATCATCAATCGGCCATGGACAGACGCCGGTTCGCAAAACCCTTCATTTTTGAATGATATTTTAACGATGCCCGCTTTGTGGACTTTATTGAGCTCTTGCTCAATGAAATCGCTGAGCGAATACTGTTCCACCCGATTGATATTGAGGTCGTGAGACAATAGCCGAATATCTTTGATGGCCTGGTCAATTAACTGCGTCACGTCTGCCTTGCGCTGCGTGGTCGGACTGGAAAGATAAAGTTTGATTAATGAAAGCACCTGCCCCACATTATCATGAAGCTCTTGCCCGACATATTTAAGCGTTTCCTCCCGTATTTCCACCTTGGCCTTCAGTACCGCTTGCTCATACTGGGCAATCAATAGCTGTTGTTCTCTGATAGCCTTTATTTTACGCTTTTGGTAAATAATGACCATGAGGAACATAAACACACCGATCAGTGCCAGCATCAGGCTGCCAAATAAGATAGCGATTGCTATTTCGATGTTCGTTGTTTCTATCGAGTCTCCCACGATTCAATATTTCATAGATCGGTTAGTCAGCCTCTCTAGGTGGTTTATGTAGTACTATACCAGCAATATACATGGAATATAATATGAATGCAAATACCCGTAACATCACCGAGCCGAAATATACGTCGTTGACCACAAAGTAAGTCCAAAAAATAATAGTAAGCGTACTGCTCAGGTAAAAGAAGAATATCCCAGTAACAATCCAGAATGTCGCATTTCTGACCGGATTGATGTCGTATTGACGATCGGATTTAACGAGATCGTGAAAATAGAGTAGAGCAAAAACAACCAAAGACACCGACATCGTCGTCCGGGGATAGGTCATTAAAAATGAGATATCTTGGATAAATATCAAATCAATAAAGAAAAACAATAGGTTCAATACCGTACCTACAATAATCACTTTCCGTTTCAGGGGGTGCTGAACTACCCCATGAAACAATGCCCCGAAATACAGAATGTTCATCGGTAGCGCCAAATTGAAGATAAAGTGGTTGGACGAGAGATCTGTAAAAACAAAGGAATACAGGGATGCAAACAGCTGGTAAAGAAATTGGAATAGCAGGAAATAAGGAAACAGTTTCAATACCGGCAGACCGAGATTATGCCGGTGGTAAAACCCAATTACTGCACCCAATAGAACTAAAGCCAATAATACGATGGTAATACTATTCATAGGCTGATATTTCGGCCTTAGCTTAAATTCCCCCTATTGGGTGAGTATCGGGTCGGGCTGTCATCATAGTAATTGGCCTTTGGGCGATGGGGGAGGGCACAAATCCAACTCGTCAGCTGGCAGCCCTGCTCTTGACGGAGCCATGTTAAGGACTACCGGGCCTAATTTCCCTTTGCGCGTTGCCGGTATTGCATCTTTCGGTATATCCAGGCAATCCACGCTATTCTCCATCGTTGGATTTTCAGGATCGGCCGAGCGCGTAGCGACCATAACAGCGGTATGTGCTTTTTTATATTCGGGCTTCTTTAATTTAAACCCCGGGTAATCGTCAGCGATGGCATAGTAAAAGCGTACCCCATCGGCCTTGTTGATTTTCAATAACTCGAGGAGCGCCTCTTTACTCACCCAAAATGAACGAGGCTCCTCCACTTTCTTACCCAACTCTTTGCTCCGTTTCCTTGCTGCGGGCGCACCCCGCTGTTTCTCGTACGCATTGACCATCTGCTGTGCCAACTCTACGGGAATAAGATTCAATCTACTTTTCTTTTGAATGGTTGTACTTTTCATAATCCGATTCTGATAAAAAACTTATTATTAGTATGTTACAAACATCGCAAAAAACCAATGTAACGACAATACACCAAAATAGGTATTTTATCAGGCATTTCCCATTTCGAAAGCGCTATCGATTTTCCAATGTACAGCATCCTGAGCGGCTTGCACGGCTAAGCGGTCGCAGCGCTCATTTTCCGGATGGCCCGCATGTCCTTTTACCCAAATGAACCGGACGTTATGCAATTTGTAAGCGGTCAGAAAACGCATCCAAAGATCACGGTTTTTCTTGCCAGCAAACCCTTTTCGTACCCATCCGTGTACCCAACCTTTTTCTACAGCGTCAACAACATACTTCGAGTCTGAATAGACGGTGACGTGCTGATTTGGCTTTTTAAGTGCTTCTAGGCCTTTGATTACGGCCATCAATTCCATTCGATTGTTTGTTGTCTTACGGAACCCTTCGGACAGCTCCTTATAGTGGGGCCCCGATCGCAGAATGGTACCATAGCCACCTGGGCCCGGATTGCCGCTTGATGCGCCGTCTGTATATAGTTCGATCATCGGTCCAAAGGTAATCCATTCATATCGGAATCGCCCGGTAGATCGGCTAAAAATTGCTTATTTTGCGCCCATGGAACACATCGTTGTATTTACGGGGGCTGGCATTTCGGCGGAGAGCGGTCTCAAGACGTTCAGGGGCGATGATGGATTGTGGGAAGGATATCGTGTGGAAGACGTCGCAACGCCGGAAGCATGGCAACGCAATCCGGCTCAAGTCCAGGCATTTTATAACGTGCGTCGGAAATCGGTACTGGCTGCCCAGCCTAATGCCGCACACCTTGCGTTGGCAGCGCTTCAACGGACGAAACCAGTGACAATCATTACGCAGAATATCGACGACCTGCATGAGCGTGCTGGGTCGACCGGTGTCGTGCATCTACACGGCCTGATTACGAAATCACAATCGAACATTAACCCTACGCTTACCTATCCCATCACAGGAAGTGAGATCGCGATGGGGGAGCGCTGCGAACTAGGCAGTCCATTGCGGCCGCATGTCGTATGGTTTGGCGAACCCGTTCCAGCCATGGGCGAGGCGATACGGATTTGCCGGCAAGCCTCGGTTTTCCTTATCGTTGGAACATCGCTACAGGTTTACCCCGCTGCAGGCCTCGTGGAAGAGGTGCCCGCTCAAACAAAAATTTATGTGATAGATCCGCACGCCTCCCAACTCCCCATCGCAAGGGCAGCCAATTACATTGACCAACAAGCGACGGTAGGCGTCCCTAACGTCGTTGAGGAGTTGATGGCTTAGTATTCATGTCTTTTGTAAGCCTCCACAAAGCACTTCCGCATCTCGTCGAAACGCGCCGAGACCGATTTGGTGAACTCCGCGTCGACGAGCTGGAATAACCCGTCGATCCCATCGGTCACATCGGCCTCGGCGATCTTATAAATTTGTTCGAGTGTACCCTGCTCAAATTTGATAATGAACTTTTGGTTCATTGCAAAGAATGTGATCTTGAAGTCAGGGTGGGGAAGTTCAGCTATGGTTCGCATATGCGGTTTCTAGACATACCCTTGGGCTTTCATCGCTGTGGCCACTTTAACGAAGCCCCCAATGTTGGCACCCCTCATATAGTTGATTACGCCGTTTTTGTCCTTTCCATAATGTACGCAAGTATCGTGGATTTCCTGCATGATTTTTTTGAGTTTGCTATCCACTTTATCGAAAGCCCATTGCTGTCCAATCCGGTTTTGCGACATCTCAAGGCCAGACACAGCAACACCACCGGCATTTGCTGCTTTACCAGGTGCGAAAAGAATCTTGGCCTTCATTATCGCTTTTACGGCAAGCTCTGTACAGGGCATATTCGCACCTTCTGCAATACACATACAACCTCCTTTCAGCAGTTGTTTGACGTCCTGCTCATCAAGTTCATTCTGTGTAGCGCAAGGTAGCGCAATATCACAAGCAAACTGCCACGGTTTTTTGTCAGGGTGATATTCTGCAGGAAAGCGGTTTGTGTATTCCTTAAGGTTACGTTTAAGTGAATTCACATAATCCAATTTTTCTTGGGAGAAACCATGTTCATCATAAATGGTGCCGTTGCTGTTGGAGATGGTGATTACTTTGGCACCAAGCGATATCGCTTTGAGCGCAGCATAGTAAGCCACATTGCCCGCACCAGATATCGCTACCGTTTTGCCTTTAAGCGAGTCTTGTGTTTCATAGAGCATGCGCTCAACAAAATAAAGCAAGCCGAAACCCGTTGCCTCCGGCCGAATGAAACTTCCACCCCAAGCAGGGCCTTTGCCGGTCAAAACCCCGGTGAAATTATTCCGAATCCGCTTATACTGCCCGAACAGGTAGCCAATTTCCCGCTCCCCAACGCCGATATCTCCCGCTGGCACATCCGTATCTGCTCCGATGTGGCGATAAAGTTCGGTCATGAAGCTTTGGCAGAAGCGCATAATTTCACTGTCTGATTTATCCCGCGGATCGAAATCGGCACCGCCTTTTCCAGCCCCTAGTGGGAGACCAGTAAGGCTATTTTTAAATGTTTGCTCAAATGCGAGGAACTTCAATACACTGAGATTAACGGTAGGGGAGAAACGCAATCCGCCCTTATAAGGCCCTAGGGCACTGTTCATTTGGACACGGTAACCGCGGTTTATTTGCACGGTGTTTGAGTCGTCCAGCCATACTACGCGGAAGGAAACGGTCCGTTCAGGCTCCGTAATCCGTTCGAAAAGCTTACACGCAATCAAATCGCTAGCGTGGTTTTCAATATAAGGTATAACGTCTTCGGCAACCTCCTTGACGGCTTGAAGAAATTCCGGTTGATTCGGGTTGCGCACAGTAACATAATCGACGAACGATTCTAAGTAGTTTGGCATACTAATGTAATATAATTTGTAAGAAGCAGGCGAATTTAACGAAAATTTAATTAAAGTCGTTATTTTTTATGAATTTATAACGGCAAATCCCAAATTCATTGAAATTATGTCAAAGTCTTGATACATATACCTGCAGCTAAATACAATCCGTAATCGATAAGAGGGAGGCCCTATTTATCTATTTAACATAACGTCAATTATAATAAGAAAGCGCCGGTATGTATACGTGCTTCCTAAATGATATTAAGTTAGATAATTACGTGCTGATCGCCCTTACAGGTTATTCATATTTTTTTTTGCCTTAAGCAATAGAAAAATAGAAATAATATATTTGCTATAAATCGTGGATGACTATTTAGGATCAGAATTATTTATTTTGTTTCTAAAAACAAAAGATTGATATGAAACGCTCTTCACAAGCAGAAAGTATCTTGGCTCAAATCAATATTAAAACGAAGCTGGGAGATTTGCGAAAGATTGCGAGTAAGATAAAAAAAGACCACGAATTGGCTTTGGAACTTTGGTCAACAGGACAATTTTTACCCCGGCAGTTGGCAATTTTGATCATGGACAAGAAACAATTTTCTCAAAAACTTATTGACAATTTAGATAACGACATTCAGCAACATAATGGAGATGAAAGACTCCATTTGATTGATTGGTTAATGGCAAACCAGCTTTCCAAAGACAAAAAAAATATCTCATTAATGGAAACTTGGGAAAATAGCCAATCTTCACTACAAAGACGAGTCTTTTGGTATTATCAAGCTCGTTTACGTTGGGTTGGACAAACACCGCCGCCAAACAGTGAAGAATTACTTTCTAAAATTGAAACACGTATTGAAAAAGAAGTACCGGAAGTACAATGGGCAATGAATTATACCACGGCTCAGATCGGAATTTTTGAAGAAAAATATCGTTCAAGATGCGTTGCACTTGGAGAACGTACAGGGCTGTATAAAAATGAAATAGTTGCTAAAAATTGTACGCCCAACTTTTTACCCAAATTAATAGCCATACAAGTTGCTAAACTGAATAAAAAAGAATAGCCACAATACCGTAAGCTGAACAAGCCAGGTCAACCGGTACGCGGCTATCAAATCATAAACAATAATTCGGGTCTCAATGATCGACCGGTTCGCTTATCATCAAGGCAGCCACCGTTAGGTTATTTCGCGTATCAATAAGGATTGCGCCGCCGTTTGCTTTGTTGAACGCATAACGGTCGAATGCCAACGGATCGGCACATTTAAACTGGATTCTGCCGATGTCATTCAATCCGAAGCCGTCGCTCGCTGTTCTTTCCAGTGTTTCAATATCAATGCGATAAACGATGTCCTGTATCTTCACTTTGGTCGTTTTCCCATGTTGCTGTAACAGATAGGTTTGATTGACGTCTAGCGGCCTGGTATCCATCCAGCAAATATCGGACTCGAAACTTTGGGATAATACTGGCTGTTCACCGGCTTTCACAAGCATATCACCACGGCTGATATCGATGTCATCTGCCAAATGGATAATTACCGATGCGCCGCTTTCGGCAGTTGTTAGGCTTTCCGAAGCCAATTCGATACGCGTAATGGTACTGGCCACTCCAGATGGCAATGCAACAATTCGGTCTCCTACTGCAAAAGAACCACCAACAACACGGCCCGCATAGCCTCGGTAGTCTGGCAGTTCCGCCGTTTGCGGCCGGATAACCCATTGAACGGGAAAACGGGCCTGTTGGACTTCGGGCTGCTGGTTGACTTCAACGGTCTCGAGGAATTCCAATAACGGCTTTCCATCGTACCATGGTGTATTCGGCGACCGCATAGCAATATTATCGCCTTTCAATGCACTGACCGGGATATAGTCCACCTGGGTACTATTCATGTTTTTTGTCAACCGCTCGTAATCAGCCTGGATTTTGTCAAAGACCGCTTTATCGTAATCGACCATATCCATTTTATTGATACAAACAAGGATATTGGGAATGGCCAACAGCGATACCAAGAATGAATGTCTCCGAGTCTGCTCTACAACTCCTTTCCTGGCATCGATTAAGATAATTGCCAGGTCCGCATTAGACGCACCGGTAACCATATTACGGGTGTACTGGATGTGCCCGGGTGTATCGGCAATGATGAATTTACGTTTCTCAGTATGAAAGTATTTATAAGCTACATCAATGGTGATACCCTGTTCGCGCTCCGCTTTTAAACCATCTGTTAAGATAGCTAGGTCCAGTGTGCCATCGTCGTTTTTTCTATTGGCGCGCTGGATAGCCTCCAGTTGGTCATCTAATATGGAGTCGGTATCGTACAACAGTCTACCGATTAACGTGCTTTTTCCGTCGTCTACACTACCTGCTGTTATGAATTTTAATAGATCCATGTTGGATTTTCTTTTTTTTGTGTGATTTCTACTACTGTCAGGTCGTCGATTAAAAATAACCACCTTTTTTCCGGTCTTCCATAGCCGCTTCCGATACCCTATCGTCCATCCTAGCTCCACGCTCACTGATGTTAGACAATTGTATTTCTTCGATAATATCATCGATATGGTACGCTTCAGATGGTACCGCAGCTGTGCAGGTCATGTCTCCAACTGTTCGAAATCGAACCTTACGCCGTTCCACTACGTCTTCATGGTCGATGCTCAGGTGTTCGGTAGCCGTCATCAATTGCCCATTGCGAGTGATGACATCCCGTTCATGCGAAAAATAGATGGATGGCAAATTGATGTTTTCCCTACGAATATAATTCCACACATCCAATTCCGTCCAGTTACTGATTGGAAAGACCCGTACGTTCTCGCCCTTGTGAATGCGTCCGTTATAGATATTCCACAATTCGGGACGCTGGCGTTTGGGGTCCCATTGCCCAAATTCGTCCCTAACGGAAAATATACGCTCTTTTGCCCGGGCCTTCTCTTCGTCACGCCGTGCACCACCGATACAAGCGTCGAAACCATACTCGGCAATGGTATCCAATAGTGTGGTGGTTTGCAGTTGGTTACGGCTAGCATTCTTTCCTTTTTGTTCAATCACTTTGCCGGCATCTATACTGTCTTGTACGTAACCGACAATCAGTTCCTCCTGCAGTTCTGCTATCAATGCATCCCGAAAAGCAATTGTTTCGGGAAAGTTGTGGCCGGTATCGATATGCACCAACGGGAAAGGGAACTTACCGGGTCTGAACGCCTTTTTTGCTAAGTGCACCAGCGTAATAGAATCCTTCCCGCCCGAAAACAACAATGCCGGTTTTTCGAACTGGCCCGCCACTTCCCGCAAAATATATATGGCCTCAGCCTCTAGATGGTCTAAATAATCCATTTTTGTCGTTTTCTATTATTTTCTCTATCGTCGTTATTAACTCAATCAATTCTTAAATGCTCATCAATCTAACCACCATCCGATCAAGTGGCATGCAAGCCACATTCCTTTTTACTTTTGTCTTCCCACCACCAACGGCCCGCTCGAAAGTCTTCCCCCTCTCCCACTGCCCGTGTACAAGGGGCGCAACCGATACTTGGAAACCCTTTATCATGCAGTGGGTTGTAAGGGATTTGATGCTTCTTTGCATAATCCCAAACCTCATCTTCCGACCAATGATAAATGGGGTGAAACTTGATAAGATCGTGGCCGCTATCCCATTCAACTTGGGCCATGCCTTGCCGATTGTCGGATTGGGAACCCCTGATTCCTGTTATCCAACAGGCGGCACCTTCCAAGGCCCGCTGGAGTGGCTCTATTTTACGTATATGGCAACATTCCTTCCTGTTTTCAACCGATTCATAAAAACTAGCAGGACCCTTTTGGCTGATCAACTGCTCCACCGCCTGGGTATCCGGAAAGTAAGCTTCAATCTTTTTTTGATAAACCTCCAATGTACGGTTCCATACATAATATGTTTCGCGGAACAGCCGACCTGTTTCGAGCGTAAAAACCCGAATCGGCAAATTATTGGTGAAGATCATGTGTGCGATGACTTGATCTTCTATTCCGAAGCTCGTGGAAAAAACCACGCGGCCGGGAAAACGATCGGCCAGTGAAGCCAACGCGTCCGATATGGACTTCCCCGCTACGAGCGTAGCAATTTCAGTTGTCAGTGCATTCATTTTTTTTCCTGTGAAGCAAGCAAAGATACGGTGTGTGCATTTAGCGTTCTAACCTTGTCGGTAAAATCGCCTTTCAGTAGGTCTCGAAGCTGATTCATATAGGTCAGCGTTTCGTCGATTTCCTCAGGCAATGCTTCATTCAATAGCTCTTTGAGTCGCTTTGCAATTGTGGGCGATTTCCCGTTCGTGGATATCCCAAGTTTCAAATTCCCCTTTTTCACGACAGAACCAAGATAAAAATCACATAAATCCGGTTTGTCTGCCACGTTGATCAATAAATGCCGCTTACGGCTCTCGTTGCGAATATGCACGTTTAGTTCGGCATTATCTGCGGCAACAACCACGATATCTACCCCGTCCAAATCGCCATCCTCGAAAACTCGCTCGTGCAGGACCACCGATGGATAATCACGAACGAACGTTCGTACGGCCGGACTGATTTCTTTCGCGACAATTTTAATGGTCGCACCAGGACTGTTACCAAGGAGCGCAGTAAGTTTTTCCAGCGCCACATTCCCGCCGCCCACAAGGAGCGTGTACAAGCGGTTCAACTGCAGGAAAACCGGAAATAGCTGATTGCTTGGCTTTTCGCTCATACGGCTATTGCATCTTCCCTACCCTGCTTCACCCCATAGTGCTCGTGTTTGGCGACCACTTCGCCGATGATAATCACCGCCGGCGCTCCGATTTGCTGCACGTTAGCCTGCTCAACGATGTAATCCATTGTGCTTAATGCAATTTTCTCATCCGGCAGCGAACCATTCTGGATAACCGCTATCGGCAACTTCCCACGCCCGGCATCCTGATAAATACGGGCAATCTCCGGTAATTTATTCAGCCCCATGAGCACAACCACGGTAGCATCTGTATGGGCTGCTGCATGAATGTCTTTTGAAACCATCCCCGCCGTTGTAGCGCCGGTAATCACCCAAAAGCTTTCGCTTATGCCACGATAGGTTAAAGGAATCCCTTGCAACCCTGCGAGTGCAATGGAACTAGAAATACCGGGTACCACTGCCGTCGGAATATTGTTTTCAGCTGCATAGGCCAATTCCTCCCCTCCTCTTCCAAACACAAAGGGATCACCGCCTTTCAGGCGAACCACGTGCCCATTTGTTTGGGCAAGCTCAACCATCATCTGATTAATTTCCAACTGACTAAATGTATGATGGCTCGCGCGCTTCCCCACAAAGATACGCAATGCATGTTCAGGAGCATAATCGAGCAGCGCTTCATTCACTAAAGCGTCGTATAGAACCACGTCTGCCGTAGCCAGTGCTTTCAACCCCTTCAAACTGATTAGGTCGGTGTCACCCGGCCCCGCTCCCACCAGCGTTATTTTTTGATGTTTGTTCATTTCGTCGTTCAGTTTATTTTGTTTACGCACAGGAAATCCTGCCGTTAACCGTTTATTGCCTCGGGCACCGATCGTTTGGCGATATTTGCCTTGTGAAAGTCGATGGCGTTAGCCAGATACTGTCGCGCAAACGCTTCGGATGGCTCATACTTTTTGATTTCAAGCACCTGATTGGCAAAACCATTTGGTACATCCATGTCGCCAGATTCCACAAAGTGCTTCTCAAAATCGTTGATAATGGCTATTTGGGTGCTACTGTGAATGCCTTTTTCCAGCAGCAACGCTTTAGCTGCACTGATATACATGCTATAGGTATGGTAAATGGCATCGGCAAACGAACCGTTACTATAGCTTTCGTTAGCCCAATCGAGTTTTTCTTCCGCTTCGAAGAGCAATACAGAAACCAAGTCTACAACCACACCTGCGCATTCGCCCACGCCGATTGCCTGCTGGTAGGTCTCTTGGTGGCCCCAATCAACGAACTCTTCTTCCACTAACGTCGTGAGATCGGCCAATGGTTTCAGCATTCGGTAAAAATAGTCCTTGGTTTGGCGCTCAAAGTAGTCATGGAAATACTCAGACGGAAGAGCGTTTGCCGCATAGTCATCCAATAGTAGCCGTACCGCTTGGACAACCCGTTTGGATGGTACCTTAATCACACGTTCTGCCACGCGGCCAAGCCCATCACCTAGCACACCGCCACCCAGCATAACCTGTGCAGCCGGCACGACCTTTCCATCCGCTTTCAATGAGCTACCGTGCAAACCAATATGGGCTATTCCATGCTGTCCGCATGAATTCATACAGCCGCTGATTTTGATTTTCAGGTCCCGATCGTAAACAAGATCCTCATATTCTTCATAGATCAGCCCCTCCAACACCCTAGCCATTTCGGTACTGTTGGAAATACCCAGGTTACATGTATCCGTTCCGGGGCAAGTTGTCACGTCCGCAACGCTGTCGAATCCTGGCTTTGCGAAGTCTATTTTAAGCAGTATGTTGTAGATATGGGGGAGCGACTCTTCGCGAGCGAACTTTAGCAATAACCCCTGGTTTTGCGTTACTCGCAATTCGTCAGCCACATGTCCACGAATACCAGCAAGCAATACCCTTGCTTTCTCAGTAGGCATATCGCCGGTTGGAACCTTAACGTTAATTGCATAGAATCCAGCTTGTTTCTGTTCCCAGACGTTTGTTTTCCGCCATATTTCGTAAGCAATGCTATCAACTACCGGTACTGCCTCTGTTGGAACCAGACTCGGAGGTTCCGGTTGGGGTACCGTATTGCGGTCAATTGCAAATGTCTTCACTTTGGTTGCCATCTGCTCCTCCTCGATCAGCCGCTTCACTTCTTCGAGGCCCAATTTTTGGATAAGGTATTTAAACCTTGCTTTGTTTCGGTTATTCCGCTCACCGTACCTATCAAATGTCCGCAGTACGCTTTCGGAATATGGTATCAGTTGGTCTTCGGGAAGAAACTCATGCACCACATGCCCTGCCATAGGCTGAGCGCCTAATCCTCCACCCAACACCACGCGGAAGCCCCGTTCCTCTTGGCCATCCACGTTGCGGGTCCTTGGGATAAACCCCAGGTCTTGGCCGAAGGCAAACGCGGTATCCCGGGAGCTGGACGAAAAGCCGAACTTGAACTTCCGGCCAAGCTCTTGGCAAATGGGGTTGCGCAGGAAATAGGAAAATGTGGCGTGGGCATATGGCGATACATCAAAAGGCTCGTTGGGGTCGATACCCGCCTCGGGCGATGCAGTGACGTTACGCACCGTATTGCCGCAGGCTTCACGTATCGTTACATCATCCGCTGCCAGCTTCGCCCAAAGTTCGGGTGTGCGGTCCAAGCTTACAAAATGGATTTGAATGTCCTGACGGGTAGTAAAGTGCAGATTCCGAATTGCATATTCATCGGAAATATCGGATATACGGAGCAGTTGCTTGAACGTGACCTTACCGAACGGCAATTTGATCCGCACCATCTGTACGCCAGGTTGCCGTTGTCCGTATATGCCACGGGCAAGCCGCAGGCTTTTGAATTTTTGTTCCGGCAACGATCCGTCACGAAACGCCCTGATTTTGCGCTCAAGTTCAATAATCTCCTTTTCAACGACCGGGTTTTCCAGTTCGGTCCTAAAGCTCTGCATGGATGTTGTTTAGCTAAAAGTAAAAATTAATAAAAACGCACACGATCCTCGCCCCCTGTCAATGCTGCTACCACCTCTTTGTGATGGCATAAGGCGACATCACTGTTTCGACGACAAATATACTTAAAGTATATAGAAATAGTAGTTTTAAAATAAAAAATCCACCTAGTTGTCACACAACATATTGTTAAGCAATCTTTTGGGAACTAAATCATCATTTGTAATATCAGCGCCATATCAATTTATGTAACACCGATGCCTTCGGATAGGCAATGAATTATGGCAAATATTTCCTCACAGCGTTGTTGTTTTTTCGCGCGGCGCTTATAGTTTACTGGCACACACAGGATGGGTTATCTCACTGGTCGTGTTATGGATTGATACCAAGCCAGTTCACGGTATCTTTCATTTAATTTCTGAAACCCTTCTTGCGGGATGTAGGTTGTCAGGCCGCTGTGGCGGTTGATATCGAAACCGCGTTGGCTGGGAATGAATGTCGGCGTTGCGGCCTGGTATACGACGATAGCACTGAATAGGTCGGCCAGTTCATTCATCGCTCCAGTTTCTGTCGTCGTGTGTTGGTAGTAGTCTTCAAAATCAAAGAAAAGCCGATGGGTTGAGTATCGGTCGAAATGCTGTATTTCAGACAAGGCTGCTGGCGGCAGTTCGTTGACGCCCCATCGGTTCACCCAATTTGCCAGCGCGGGCAACTCTTCGGTCTTTGCCACCGTCACGGTAGCCGAACGATAATCTCCGCGTTGCCCGTCCCAGAAGTCGAAATAGGCCTGAGCAAAGCCTATGAGGTCGGCTTCCGGCCGATACAGCATCGGCAATGAGGCTGGGAAGATCGGAGCGAAGCCCGGGGATAAGATTTCGGCTGACGAAGACAAGATGTAATCGGTTTTATCTTTCAGTTCGTAGAGCACCTCTACCCCTGCCATGAAACACGCTTCAAAGGCAATGAAGTTAAAAAAACGATCGGGAATGGCATTGGCGAATTCTTTCAAACCAAGTTCGGTGGTGCCGTCCATGGCTATGGTATAAGTCCGTATGGGAACCAGCCCCATTTGTAGCAAGGCCGCTTCCGGCCGTAAAAGTGCGCCTGTGGGCAACCAACCTGTGGCATGTGAAAACAGGATAAGTCCATAGGAATCTGCGGGAGTAAGTGCTTCCACATCATTTAGTACGGTTTGGAAAGTTTCTGCCGTCGCACTGTTCTGTTCCGGGTAGGTTTTCACCTCACGGATTTTGTTCTCGCCGATCTTGTCTTGGTAAACTTCCAGCAGACGGGGTGTTTCGGTTTCGGTATCCCGGTAAATCACCAAACGGTCATTGCCTCCGGGAAAGCCGAGGCGCAACGCCTCGGTCTTCTCGTCGGCTTCATCCTGTAGATTATTATCTGCCGCCAAGTAATAGAGAATCGTGCGGCTGGGTAGGTCGGGCTCGGGTTCAATGGTGGGATCTTTGCTGCATGACCAACTAAAAAGCACTAGCACGAATGCTACCACGCGGAGACATGAATGATATGTTAAGTAATAACCTTTCATGGTGTATCATTGGCTTTCATTAATGGTGGTAACCGTGTACATTAGCCCTCCGGTACTTTTGGGAACGATGTCGCCGTATTGCGTTAATGAATTGGGGTTCGTAACCTGTGCGGCCTGTGCGGGTTTCACGCCGGTAGCCCCACCGTAAGCACCAAGTGGAATAACAGAAAGTGCTCCGAAAGCTGCCGGCACATCCGCGTGTCCAGCATTCAGAGCGTCGGCAATTGTAATCAGATATCGGCGATTGCGCAACACGGGATACTCCGTATTAGAGTTATTCGGATCCCGAAAGTCTATCCTGTAATACGTCGTGGAAGGCCCCGCACCGTATATTCCGCCAATCACCAGCGCTGTGGCGTTGGCATCATTTATAGGTTGGGCATCGGCCTCAAATAGGTAAATTTCCCGAACCGAATTTTCGCCGCTTGTCTGATATTCCAACGGATTGCTGTTGTTGGTCGGACCACCGACTGGCAAGCTTGGGTTTTGGGCGACACCGCCCACGACCTTGCCGGGTTCTGGAATGATCAACCCGTTTGATTTGCTGTTAAAAACCCAAACCTCAGTAAGCTCGAAATTCGCATTTTCGTCCACCACGACATCCACGCGAGCGAGACTACGCAACAAAGTGACGTCGTCGAGGATGACCTCCCCATTAATACCGTCTTCAATATCATCGGGTTGCCCCCACATCGGCAACGGTGTGAAATCATCGTCGTCAGCAAGCCATTTATCAAGCGGGTCAATCTCATAGACCAGCTCTTGTTGGATATCGTCCGGTGTGGTTATTCCAATCTCAAAGTCAAAAGCATTTATAACGTCACGCGCATTAGCGATGATGACCAGCCGCGTATCCACCACGGTCCTCCAAAGCGTTACTTTGATGTCTACGGTGTTCCCCACGCTGGGCATGATGTCTTTTCCAACTGACCGGTAGCGGAATTTCATATTACCACTGCCGTCATCAGTAAAAACTAATACATCTATGTCTTTAAGGAAATTCTCGTCTGCATCGGACAACGCGTATGTTTTTACACCCTGCGAAGCACTTGGTAATTTTGCAGAAAATGTGAGTGTTACCTCGTCAGAATCGGGCGGTATCGGCTTGAAAGGGCTTTTATGGCAAGCGTTGAGCACGATGCAGAGCAAGCACAGACGTGCCAATCGCCACCTTATACCCCCGTGTTTGTCATAACGTTGCATAATCCTACTAAATCAAGATATAACCATCACTGTATACTTTCCAATTTTCAATATAGATAGTCAGTCCGGCATTGATTCGATACACAATCTCGATGTCAAAACCAGTGGAACATTCCAAATCGATTTCCGGCACACGTTCCAGCAATTCCAGTAAAATCTCGTCGACGACCCTTCGACCTGTGGTTGGATCGATGATCTGCAATCGGGTATAATCGCCTTCGTCTTTCAGTGGCCAATTGACCAACGTTTGTCCCTCGAAGATGCCGCCCTCCTGCTTTAACGGGATATAGATTACGGGGCTTCCCGTTAGGTAGACTTGTCCCATCTCAAACATATACCGTGCAGCGTTTCCTGCAAGCGCAATCCGGTATTGGGTATTGGCTATTCCATCCACTGTGACGTTCAATGTTTTCGTTTGTTGGACCAATGTCATCGAGAGCTCCTGGCCCGGCACCTCGGGCTGCACTGTAAGTGTATCGTGTCCAAGATAAAGCACTTGTTCTGCCGACATCAACGAACCGTCGCGTTGTTCGAGGTAGCTCGATACGGCTACGTCCTGTATATGTGTGACACCTGGAATAAACGGAACGCCATCCAATTGACCCTCGTCGTATCCGGCAACGGCTACGAATTGGTAATGGGCGGGCTCTAAGGATAATTCAATCTGATAATTACTTCCGGTTGGTATGGTATCTACCTGTTGCACAAATCGTCCATGGTGGTCAAATAAAAACACCGATAAGCGATTCAAATCTGTTGGAATGATCGGTTCTTCGGCGCACGCTTCAGAAGGAACAAACACAAAATTAAGGCGTACCAACTGTGGCAGACAAATCTCAAGGTCTTCCTTGATGCAGCCTGCAAAAATCATTGCCCATATGACACAACTATATATCTTAAAATAGGAAATGACTTTCATGAATTGAATTGTCAATCTCTTGCTGGTTTTTTGTAAACAGAGGTCCCTGATTGGATGAGGGACCTCTGTCAGGTTTGTTACTCTATACGATGAAAACTATTAAACAATTTAATACACTTCGTAGTCCTGATCGTCAGTATCCCAGGGACTCAACGTTATTGTTGCACCAAGACCTGTCATCAAGTCAAGTGGGTCAATCTGATCAGTATTCGCAATCGGCAAATGAGGAAGAGGGTCAAGAAGCCACGCGCCGGGGTAGGTAGGTGTGCCTTTACCGTTTGCATATACCACCGACCCAGGCAGATGATCAGGTGCCGTTGTACCGATATAGTTCACACCGGTGACAGTAGCTAAATATACCGTATTTCGAAGGATATTGTAACCTTGCGTGCCTGTTCCGGCATTGCCATCACTTCCCAAAGTTGGGTTGAGGTATATTCGGTAATAGCAGTAGCTATCTTCATAAAAATGGATGTAATGGTCGGAGTCAGTGTTCAATGCATCGTTATCCACCGTTCCGGTAGAACTTCTGGTCGCAAGGTCGGGTGCTAAACCTTCAAAAAAAGCTCCCATTACAAAGTCCCGTGCATCTTCTAAATCGGCAAAATACCGTACACCAATAGCGCTCGTGCCAACTGACTCTCCCGTAAAGACTGCATAAAAACCGCCCGGTATCGGCGCGTTATTATAAGACGAGCCATCGTCAGGTATCTTTCCCGTAGCGGCATCTGCACCTATACGATGTGGTATGAATTGTGCTTTTACACTAACATAAGTTACATCTTGGTGTCGATGGTTTTCAGAAGTGTTTTCCGTGGCGTACCGAATATGCGTAGTCGATGATGATGATATTGCCTCCCTATCTATATTGATATCATTTACCGCGAGGTAATCGTTTTCATCAACAAACTGCAGTTTTTGTATACCCCCGGGGGTACTGGTTGCACCAACAACGGAAATAGAGTCGTTTACATAATTTGGGTCCACCCCACCAACAAGCGGAGATACAAACATTTGGTTGTTACGCTGACCAATAGCAAATTCTAAATTAGAGACAGTTCCGCCATTAACATCCCATGATGCATCATTGCCTGCAGTTATATCACCGTCTCCATCTTCTGCCATTACAATCACCTTTGCAACTAATCTGCTTACACTTACAGGAATATCTTCGCCGTCTGCGTCAACATCGTACTCAACAATAGCCGTATTAAAAAATGCCAATTCTCCCGACCCTGTTGGCAATGCGTTAACCAACTCGTCAATCAAGTCGGTTTGTTGAAATATCTCATTGACGAAATATCCCGTTCTTAGCCTATTCACAATGAAACTTGGTAGATTGATACCAACGTAAACTAATTTAGGTCCTTCCCTTACGTCAAAATCAGCCGTTATGAACTGCGTGCCTCCCGCATTATAAGCAAATTCACCTGCGCCCGGAGGATCTGTAAGAGTTGCTGCCGGGTCGAAGCGATAATAAGTTAATGCATAACTCCCCCCATCTTCATAAATAAATACATCAATGCTATTTGCTACCTTCTCTTCCGAAGTGGCGTAGTTATCCAGATCTCCAGGTGCATACGTACGGATACTATTCGGCACATTAATGGCTAACTTGGTTTTTACTATTCTTCCCTCCGGTTCTACCACATCCGGGCCGTCTCCTCCCGGCTTGTTACAAGCGCCGAGCGCGAGTCCAATCAGCGCAAAGGCTGCATACTGTTTGATTTTCATAAGTAAAAAATTTTAAATGTTTAAAAAATTGATTAATTGAATGTGAATAATTGTTAAGTATCTGATATATAATTATTAGTAAAGTGCATATACAGCAGTTAGGTAGATGATAGAGAGCGACGACTTACCAGGTCCTACATACCTATGCGTACCCGATCCTTTAAAGGCACCACAGGTTTTGCATTCGTAGCTATCATACCATAAATACGAAAAGACCAGCGTAGTGCCTACTTCGCCCCGCCACCGGCCACCCAAGCCGAACTGATTGGCATAGGTAAGCCCCCCGCCGGCCCCCTGACCCTCATAACGTGTAGATTTGGGGTCAGGGAACATACGGAACGGGAGATTAACGCCCCCCACATTGTAATATAGGTAGTGCAACTGTAGGCCAATAAATGATTGTACGTTGATGAACGACCCCCGGAATGTCTCGCCAAACCAAACCCTGAATTCAGGCTGAATCGCTAAGTGCTTAATTTTCTTGTTATCTTTAAATGTCCAGGGATTATAACTCACGGGAATACTCAGGCTGAATCGGTTACCGATATATTGCTCAACTCCTACATTCAATGTGGTGGTGGCCAATTCGGTGACGTTTGTCTTGATGGTTAGCATGGGCGTAACCCAACGACTCCCACCAATCTGCGACAACGAGCCCGGGTAACTCTCCGATGCCAAAGCTGATATACGATGGGTAGAAATGGCTGGCGCGCCGTGCGCAAGCGAGACCTGGGCAAACAGTCGCGGAACCCAAGCCATGCATAATATAAGCAACAGGGAACATACCAGACAACGCTTGCTTACTGGCTGTTGTGGCAATATCAATTCAATGTTCTGTAAACTCGGTTTCGCTAACATGCACTGCGCGGAATCAGGATGAATAAACTGAATGGCGAAAGTATTCGACAGACTTATTAAATTTAGTCGCAGGCCGTCTAAATAGCTAATAAAAGAAAACCGGCGGTTTAATGGTCAAAAGGAAATAGGACTATGCGATGTTTTGCCAAAAAGTAGATGTAATTATCTCTTAATAGTTAATTACCTTGATGCGTTTTTCGTAAGGGGTTAATCAACATAACCGAAACGGTTTTTTTTGGCATCATTTGTGGTAATTGTGTGAATGAATTTTCCATAAGCGATATTCTTTATAAGAGTGTTATTGATGGTAGAATTAAACGCAACGAATATACAGAATATATTCTAAAAACAGCAAGCGTCTTTAGAAATTTCTATTATTGTTATGTCGAATCCGTTAAAGAGAATTAAGGATTATATTGATTTTAAAGGGATTAACATTAGTGCCTTTGAGAAATCAGCGGGATTTTCCAATGGTCTTTTTGGAGGGCAGCTAAAAAGAAACCGGTCGATAGGTATTGATAAATTAGAAAATATACTGAAGGTATATCCCGATCTCAACCCAAACTGGGTGCTTACTGGAAGAGAAAGTATGTTACTGGATCCAAGCGATGACATGGATACCGAATGGAAGTGTAGAGAGCGGCAGATCGCGCACATGCTCAGACATAACCACGACGAAGTCATTGCTTCACTCAACAACATCGTAGCCGCGCAACAGCAAACGATTACTATGTTGGAGCAGCTGATCAAGCAGAACAACGGCTCGGAAACCACATGATGAACTATCCCTTAATTCCCCAATTCAGACATGAATTTGATTCGCATTAGCTGGATTTCTTCGTAAGTATAATCATCAGCACCTAAATCGCGTAGCGCTTGATCCACCGAATCGATTTCAGCCGCGCGGAAATAATCAAAAACCTCGTCTTGCCGATCCTCGTCGATAATCTCATCTACAAAATAACCGAGGTTCAATTTTGTGCCAGAGTTGACGATAGACTCAACCTCTTTCAATAAATCTTCATACGTAATCCCCTTGGCATGGGCAATGTCTTCGAGTCCGATTTTGCGATCGATGTTCTGGATGATTGAAACTTTCAGGGCCGATTTATTGGCCGTACCCTTAATCACCAAATCTTGGGGTCGATCTATCTCATTCTCTTCTACATACTGCTTTATCAGTTCGATAAACTTACTCCCGAACTTGAGTGCCTTTCCGGCTCCTACACCATGAATCTGTTTCAGTTCGTCGATGGTGATCGGATAGTGCGTGCACATTTCGTCGAGCGAGGGGTCTTGGAAAATCACAAATGGCGGCAATCCTTTCTGCTTGGCAATTTTCTTACGTAACTCCTTCAGCATCTTGAGCAACTGTGTATCCACCGCTCCACCTCCTTGTTGGGCGGGCTCATCACTACCGTCTTCAGCCGCCGCTTCCATAGGTTCATTTAAAATGAATTTCAACCCATATGGGTTTTCGATATACCGTCTTCCCGCCTCAGTGAGCATCAACAGCCCATAGTGGTCAATATCTTTCGCCAAAAAATTATTCAATACAGCCTGCCGGATAAGTGACTTCCAATAAAGGATGCCACGTTCTTTTCCGCTGCCAAACATCGGGTGGGTATCGTGCTTATAAGACGATACCGGCTGGTTATTCTGCCCCATAAAAACATTGATGACATGGTGGTCATCAAACTTCTCACCCTGCTCTTGGATAAATTTCAACACATTCAAAAGCGATTCCTCAGCATCGAAGGTTGTTTGCTGTGAACTGCAATTATCACACATACTGTTGCAGCCCGTCTCATCGAAATTCTCGCCGAAATAATGGAGAATCTGTTTGCGGCGGCATACCGAAGATTCGGAATAATCAATGACTTCCTTGAGTATCTGCGTGCCAATCTCCCGTTCGGATACTGGCTTATCCTTCATGAACTTTGTCAGCTTCTCAATATCCTTTTCAGAATAGAATGCTAAGCAATGCCCTTCTCCCCCATCCCGTCCTGCACGGCCGGTTTCTTGGTAGTAACCCTCCATGCTTTTGGGGATGTCGTGATGGATCACGTACCGCACATCCGGTTTGTCTATCCCCATACCAAATGCAATGGTTGCGACAATGACCTCCACGTCTTCCATAAGGAATTTATCCTGCGTATCCGCTCGTGTCTTCGCATCAAGGCCCGCGTGGTATGGCAATGCCCTTATGCCATTTATATTCAGCACCTCCGCTATTTCCTCCACCTTCTTCCGGCTCAAGCAGTAAATGATGCCTGACTTGCCCGTATTGTTTTTGATAAAACGGACGATTTCCTTAACAACATTCCGTTTGGGCCGTACTTCGTAAAAAAGATTTGCCCTGTTGAAAGAGGATTTGAACAACGTGGCATCGTTCATCTGCAGGTTCTTCCGGATATCCGATTGCACTTTAGGTGTCGCTGTCGCCGTCAATGCAATTACCGGGATGCCTTCGCCGATGGAATTGATGACCGAACGGATTTTACGGTACTCCGGCCGGAAATCGTGCCCCCATTCGGAAATGCAATGCGCTTCATCTACAGCCACGAACGACACGGTGATTAGCTTAAGAAACTCCACGTTCTCACTCTTCGCTAACGACTCGGGAGCAACATAAAGTAACTTTGTTTTACCCGCTACTACGTCCTGCCGAACGCGCGTTATATCACTTTTGTTCAATGAAGAGTTTAAAAAATGGGCAATACTGTCATCACCACCGAATGAACGCAGCTGGTCCACTTGGTTTTTCATCAGCGCAATGAGGGGGGATATAACGATAGCCGTACCCTCACTCATCAGCGCAGGCAATTGGTAACATATCGACTTACCACCACCGGTCGGCATAATCACGAACGTGTCTTCTTTCTGTAGGATGTTGGTGATTATCGCTTCTTGGTCGCCCTTGAATGTATCAAACCCAAAAAAATCTTGTAGATTGTCAAATAATCTTTTCTCTATTTCCATTGCGCCTTTCGCAAAAATTCAGATAGACTGATAACCAAAGAATGCCCAAAATAACATATTTTTG
>Ga0182739_1000157_pt1 | contig 127154 bp, 127 predicted proteins | sample eDN5th30CBELigBY_FD_128873 | JGI IMG/M metagenome (GOLD analysis project Ga0182739, IMG submission 128873) | Enriched backyard soil microbial communities from Emeryville, California, USA - eDNA 5th pass 30_C BE-Lig BY (version 2) (version 2) | ecosystem: Environmental > Terrestrial > Soil >...
CGCCACCATGAAGGCATCGCACAGCTTGATGATCTCCTCGAGCCGCTCGACGGCCTGGGGCTTTTCGATCTTGGCCATGACCCCGGCGCGGCCCTGCACCACCTTGCGCACGTCGATGATGTCCTCTGGGCGCTGCACGAAGGAAAGCGCGATCCAATCGGCCTCGCATTCGAGCGCCTTGATCAGGTCGGCCTGGTCCTTCTCGGTCAGCGCGCCCACCGGCAGCAGCGTATCGGGCAGGGACACGCCCTTGCGATCCGAGAGCTTGCCGCCATAGATCACCTGGGTGTGGATGGCGCCGTTGCCCACGCTGGTGACGCGCAGTTGCAGCTTGCCATCATCGAGCAGGAGGCGATCCCCGGCGGCGACCGAGGCAATGATTTCCGGGTGCGGCAGCTGCACGCGCTCGGCCGTGCCCGGCGCGCGGCTGTCATCGAGCACGAAAGCCTGCCCGGCCGACAGCTGCACGGCCCCTTGCGCGAACTGCCCCACGCGCAGCTTGGGGCCCTGCAGATCGACCAATATGCCGAGCGGATGGCCCAGGGCCTGCTCGACGGCGCGGATGCGGCCCACCTGCTGGCGCAGCACGTCGTGGCTGGCATGGCTCATATTGATGCGGAAGACGTCGGCCCCGGCGCGGGCCAGCTCTTCGATGACGCGCGGATCCTGGCTGGCGGGCCCGAGGGTGGCGACGATCTTGACGCGCCGGTTGCGGGTGAGCGGGGTGTTGGACATGAGCGCTCCGCGCTGGGGGGTAGGGCCTGGGCGCTTTGCGTCAGCGGATGAGGATGGCCCGGAAATCGTTGACATTGGTGAGGGTGGGCCCGGTGATCACCAGATTGCCGGTGCCCGAGAAATAGGAATAGGCGTCGTTGCGATGGAGCGCCGCATGCTGGCGCGCCCGGTCCGAGCTGGCCAGCAGGGTTTCGTCGAACCAGGCCCCGGCATTGTCTTCCGAGCCGTCAATGCCGTCGGTGTCGCAGGCAATGGCGGCAATGCCCGGTTCGCCGCGCAAATGCATGGCGAGCGACAAGAGAAACTCGGCATTGCGCCCCCCGCGCCCCTCCCCGCGCACGGTGACCGTGGTCTCTCCGCCCGACAGCAGCACGCAGGGGGTGGCGAGGGGATCGCCATAGCGGCGCGCCGACAACGCCATGCCGGCCATGACGGCAGCCACTTCGCGCGCCTCGCCCTCGATGGCATCGCCCAATATCATGGGGCGAATGCCCAACTGCCTGGCATAGCCCGCCGCTGCGGCCAACGCCGTGCGGGGGCTGGAGATCAGATGCACCTGGTTTTCGGCATCCAGGAGCGGAGAGGCACCGCCCTGGTCCATCAGGTCCAAAACGGCGGGCGGCACGGCGATGCCGAAGCGATCCAGGATCGCCTTGGCCTCGTCCACCGAATTGGGCTCGATGACGCTGGGCCCCGACCCCACCACGGCCGGATTGTCGCCCGGCACGTCGGAAATGACATAGGTCACGACCTTGGCCGGGGCGGCGGCCAGGGCCAGCCGCCCGCCCTTGATGGCCGAGAGCGCCTTGCGCACGCAGTTCATGTCGCCGATGGGCGCGCCGCTGCGCAGCAGCTGGCGGTTGATGTCCTGCTTTTGGGCCAGGGTCATGCCGGCAATGGGCATGGTCAACAGCGAGGAGGCCCCGCCCGAGACCAGCACCACCACCAGATCGTCGGGCCCAGCGCCGCGCGCATAGTCGAGCACCTGGGCGGTGGCAGCCAGGCCCGCCTCGTCGGGCACCGGATGGGCGGCCTCCACGATCCTGATCCAGCGCGTAGGCATGGCATGGCCGTAGCGGGTGATGACCAGACCTTCGCAGGGGGCGCCCCAGGCCTGTTCGAACGCAGCCGCCATGCGCGCCGCCGCCTTGCCCGCGCCCAAGACGATGGTGCGGCCCTTGGGCCGGGGCGGCAACTGCCCCTCATATTTGCCCTCAGGAAAGGAGGCGCCCAGCGCCGCCTCGAACAGGCCGTTCAGGATGGCCTTGCTGCTCAACCGGGACGACAGGTCGGGCTGCGAGCCGGGCGCGGCGAAAGAATAGGTCATGGATGAGGCTCGGCTAGCGCGGCTCGAAGGGCTCAGGCGATCTCATGAGCGCTCATGAGTTCGATGGCCTTGATCATCGCGGAATGGTCCCAGCCATTGCCGCCCAAAGCGGCGCAGGTGCTGAGCAATTGCTGGCAGAGCGCCGTGGCCGGCAGCGCCATGTCCAGCCGCCGCGCCGATTCGAGCGCATTGTTGAGATCCTTGCGGTGCAATTCGATGCGGAAGCCGGGATCGAAGGTGCGCTTGACCATGCGCTCGCCATGCACTTCCAGAATGCGCGAGGCGGCAAAGCCCCCCATCAGCGCCTGGCGCACCTTGGCCGGATCGGCTCCGGCGCGGGAGGCAAAGACCAGCGCCTCGGCGACCGCCTCGATGGTGAGACCCACCACGATCTGGTTGGCGATCTTGGCGGTCTGGCCATCGCCGGCCCCGCCGACATGGGTGATGTTCTTGCCCATCAACTCAAAAAGCGGCTTGACGCGGGCGAAGGCCTCCGGCGTGCCGCCGGCCATGATCGAGAGGCTGGCCTGGCGCGCGCCCACTTCTCCACCCGAGACGGGGCCATCGACATAGTCGCAGCCCAGCGCCTGGATGCGGGCGGCAAAATCCTTGGTGGCGATGGGGGAGATCGAGCTCATGTCGACCACGAGCTTGCCCGGGGAAAGTCCCTCGGCGACGCCGTTCTCGCCAAACAGCACCGCTTCGACATGGGGGGTGTCGGGCACCATGACGATGATGACATCGGCAGTCTGGGCCGCTTCGCGCGACGAGGCGGCGGCAATCGCGCCCTTGTCGGCCAGCTCCTGGGGAATGCGGGCGCGGTCATAGACCGAAACGGTGTGGCCGGCGGCCAGCAAATGCCCCGCCATCGGCGTTCCCATGATCCCCGTTCCGACAAATCCGATGTTCATGCTGGGCTCCTTGTGCGCGCCATGCCAGGCGCTCTGGCGTGTCAATCTTGCGCCGACCCGATGGGGCGCCGGTGGTGCCGCAGCCCTTTTGGGGCCGCGGCACCTGGGAGGACCATGATCACCCCATGCCGGAGCGCGGGGCGGCCAAGGTCAGGACCTTATTGAGGATCGGAGGCCTCACGGGCGGCGCGGGAAGCCGAGGCAACCAGACCCAGATCGGCCGGACCCTGGAAGCAGGTGAAGCCCTCGCGCTCGGTGCGCCAGGCCAGAGGCCCGCAGACCTGCTTGCCGTTCGCCTCGGCGGCAGCGACGATGCGGTCGACCAGGGATTCGTATTCGGCATCGCCCTGGCGGTAGCCCGAGAAATTGCCCAAGTCGCCCGAGGCGATGAAGAGCGCATCCACGCCCTCCACCTTGGCGATTTCCTCGACGTTCTCCACCCCTTCCAGGGTCTCGATCATGAGGATGAGCACGATGTTGTCGTTGAAGGTGGGGCGATAGCCGCCCGGAACGTCGGCATAGAAGTTGGAGAACTGGCCGCCGCCCGCACTGTGCCGGCCCACGGGCGGGAACATGGTCCACTTGACCGCTTCTTCGGCTTCTTCCGCCGTGTCGATGGTGGGAACGACCAGGACCATGGCGCCGGCATCGAGCGCATGCTGGATTTCGCGCTCGGTGGTTTCGGCAATGCGCACGCCGGGCACGGCGGGGGCGTGCGGGCATTCGCGATACATCGCCGCCAGCGATTCCCAGCCGGTCTGGTCGTGCTGCATCTCGACCCAGATGAAGTCCCAGGCGCCGGACTCGGCCATGGCGCAATAGATGCGGGAATCGGGCGAGCGCACGGTGCCCCCGATCAGATGCTCACCGGCCAGGATCTTCTGCTTGGCGGTGTTCCAGACTTCGGCGTCGGCCGGCGCATCGAAGGCTGGACCATAGGTCCAGTCGGCGGCGCGGAACGGCTCCTGGGCGCTGGCCCCAAGGCTCATGGCCCCCAATGCCAGCACGGCACAGGCAGTGCTCCTCAACAGATTCATGATCAGTCTCCTTCCCTGATTTCAGCTAGACGAAATGTGGGCAACCCTGCCCGCCTCGGGCAGCAGAGCCGGCCCGGCCGCTGCACCGCTATTGGATGAGCGGCAGGTAGAATTCGCGGATGCGATTGTTCAGGCACGGGATGACCCGGGCCTCCAGGATCGCCTTGAAATGGGGGGTTTCGCGATGGGCGGCCAAGGCCGCCTCGTCGGTATAGACCTCCTCGAGCAGCAGCACCCCCGCTTCGTCCCGGGACTGCCAGACCTGATAGACCAGGCAGTCGGGCTCATGGGCCGTAACCTCGACCTTCATGGCCTCCAGCCCGGCAAGGACTTGCTCCATCTGGCCATCCTTCACGTAATACTTGACGGTCATCAGGATCAATTGACGGGCCCTCCCTGGCTTCGACACGCAAAGTGCTAGGTCCGGCCCGGCAGAGTGTCAAATAGAAATCAGAAATACTTTGCGTAATGCTATAAGACTATAATCATACAAATCGATTTTTCTTGACTAGGACAAATTCATTTCCGACTAATCGACGCGACATGGAATAAAACTCAGCCCGGTCGGGCATGAGTGCCAGGTTAACTCAGCGGAGGAAATCTCATGACCCTAGGACTTCGGATAACGCGCACGGTGGCAGCCGCAGCACTGATGGCGTCTTTGTTCGCCACCTCGGCGCTGGCGCAGACGGCCGTGCGGATCAACGTCTCCATGCCGCAGGACGGCCACCACGGCGTGGCCATCGACGCCTTTGCCGAAGAGCTCGAGCGGCTGACCGATGGGCGCTACGACGTCCAGACCTTCTATGCGGGGTCGCTGGGCGCCGAACGCGAGTCGATCGAGGGCGTGCAGCTGGGCACGCTGGAGCTGACGTTTACCTCCACCGGCCCGGTGCCCAATTTCGTGCCCGAGCTGCGCGTGCTCGACATCCCCTATCTCTTCCGCGACTACGCGCATGCCCGCGGCGTGCTCGACAGCGAGATCGGGGACGAATTGCTGTCCCGGTTCGAGGCACACGGCATCAAGGGCCTGGCCTGGGCCGATAACGGTTTCCGGCACATGACCAACAACATCCGGCCCATCACGTCACCGGAAGACCTGGCGGGCCTCAAGATGCGCACCATGGAGAACTCGGTGCACATCGCGGCCTATCGCGAGTTCGGCATTCTGCCCACCCCGATGGCCTTCACCGAAGTGTTCGCCGCCCTGCAGCAAGGCGTGGTCGACGGGCAGGAAAACCCGCTCTCGGTGATCGAATCGAACAATTTCAACCAGGTGCAGAAGTATCTGACCATGACCGGGCACGTGTTTTCGCCCTGCGTGTTCCTGATGAACCTCGATCTCTATAACGGCCTGCCGGCCGAGGATCAGGCCGCCTTCGTGGCGGCGGCCAAGGTGGGCGCGGCGGCCAACCGGGCGCGGGTGGACGAGGACGAAGCCAATGCCATTTCGGCCATGCGCGCCGAAGGCATGGAGATCGTCGAGGACGTGGATCGCGAAGCGTTCGTGGAGGCGCTGACCTCGGTCAACAGCGGCTTTGAAACCGAGTTCGGAGCCGAGGAAATCGCCCGCATCCGCGATTTCCAGCCCAATGGCTGATCGGTGAACCGGGGCCGGTGCCATGCTGCACCGGCCCTTTTTCTTGCTCAAGAGATCGGCTGCTTGCATGCTCGACCTGTTCCTAAAGCTCGAAGGCCTGATGTCGCGGGCCATTACCGCGCTGACCTCGGCCCTGCTCGCGCTGGCTGCCTGCCTAGGCCTGCTGCAGGTTCTCTCCCGTTTCGTCTTCAAGTTTCCCTTCGAATGGACCGAAGTGCTGATCCGCATCAGCCTCAACTGGATGGTGTTCATCGGGGTGGCGGTGGTGTTCCGCATGGGCAGCATGATCACGGTGGACATGATGCGCCGCCTGATGCCCCATCGCTACCAGCGGGCCCATGAGACCGTGCTGCTGGTTCTGGTGCTGATCTTTCTGGCGCTGTTGGGCTATTGGGGCGCCGACTATGCGCGCCGCGGGGGCACCCAGACCATTATCGGGCTCGAGCGGATCTCGATGTTCTGGGCCTATCTGTGCATTCCCGTGGGCTGCTTTTGCGCCGCCATGTCCGCCATCGCGCACTATCTCGAGCCCCGGCCGCAGGCGCCCCAGGCCGAGATCGAAAACACCATCTAGGACCGCTCAACCATGTCTCTCATCATGCTGGCCGTCATGGTCGTGGGGTTCGCCATTTCCTTGCCCGTGGCGGTGTCGATCGGCCTGGCCGGAGCCATCGGGCTGCTGACCTCGGGCACCAACCTTTTGATCCTGCCCAAGGAGATCTTCTCGGCCATCGACAAGTTTCCGCTGGCCGCGATCCCGTTTTTCATCCTGGCCGGCAACATCATGGAGCGGGGCGGGATTTCGCTGCGCCTGGTGGACCTGGCCAAATCCATGGTCGGGGGCCTGCAGGGCGGGCTGGCGGCGACCTGCGTGCTGACCTGCATGATGTTTGCCGCGGTCTCGGGCTCCTCGATTGCCACCACCTTCGCCATCGGCGCCATCCTGATCCCCGCCCTGGTGCGGCACGGCTATCCGGTGCCCTATGCGGCGGCGCTGCAGGCCAGTTCGGCGGAGCTGGGCATCATCATCCCGCCCTCCATTCCGCTCATCCTCTACGGCGTCTCGGCGGAGGTCTCGATCGGGGAGCTGTTCATCGGCGGCATCGGGCCGGGCATCTTCATCGGCATCGTGATGATCGCCTTCGTGATGATCTACAGCCGCATCAAGGGCTATGGGAAGAACGATCCCGTCAAGCGCCTGCCGGTGTGGCGCGCGGCCTGGAATGCGCTCCCGGCCCTGCTGTTGCCGGTGGCCATTCTGGGGGGCATCTATACCGGCATCACCACGCCCACCGAAGCCTCGGTGATCGCGGTGTTCGCGGCGCTGATCATCGGCATGTTCATCTATCGCGAGATCAAGATCGCCGACATTGCGGTGATCTTGAAGAAGTCCGTGATCTCGACGGCCATGATCATGTTCATCATCGCCTGCGCCGGGCTGTTCAGCTACCTGATCACCCGGGCCGGGGTGCCCAACCAGATCGGAAGTTTCCTGCGCGACACACTGAGCGATCCGCTGCTGTTCCTGCTGGCGGTGAACGTGGCGCTGCTTTTGATCGGGATGTTCGTGGAAACCAATTCCTCCATCCTGGTGCTGGCCCCGATCCTGGTGCCCGTCGCGGTCAGCATGGGCATCGATCCCGTGCATTTCGGGCTGATCATGGTGATCAACCTGGCCATCGGCATGGTGACGCCTCCCCTGGGGGTGAACGTCTTTGCCGCCTGCACGGTGGGGCGGGTACCGTTCGACAAGGTGGTGCCGCACCTGGTGCCCTTCATCGTGATGATGATCGGCTGCGTGCTGGTGATCACCTATTTCCCCGGTATCACCCTGGCGCTGCGCGACCTGATCTATCGCTAAAACCAGAAGGTCCGGGCGCCTGGCGCCCGGACCACAAAACTGCCGGCATTGAGGTCAGCGGATCAGGCAGCGTCCATGCGCAGGGGCAGCGAGACGGCGACGGGCGTCTTGGCCAAAGAAAAATTGGCGTTCTCCAGCCCCTCGATGATCACTTGCGACATCGCCGCACTCGCCCCCGCCGCATCGCCCTCGGCAATGGCGCGCAGCACCTGGGCGTGGCGCTCGACCGACCGATGCTGGCGCTCCACGCTGTCGATGGGGGCGCTGACCTGGAAGGCGCACAGGATCGAAGCCTCGATGACCGCGGTAAAGCTCTGGAAGAACGGATTGGCGGTGGCCATCAGGATCTCCTGATGGAAATGCAAGTCGGGCTCGGCATAGGTGAAGCGGTTGTGACCCGGCCGCTCCATGGCTTCGAGAAAGACGCGCATGCTGGCCAGATTGACCTCGGTGCGCCGCCGCGCGGCCACGGCTGCCGCCGCCGGCTCGAGCGCCTGGCGGATCTCATAGAGCTTGATCAAAAACTCGGTGTCGATGCCCACATCGATGCGCCAGGTCAGGATCAGCGGATCGAACATGTTCCAGAAGGACGACGGCAAGACACGCGTGCCGATCTTGGTCTTGGATTCGATCAAGCCCTTGGCGGCGAGCGTCTTGAGCGCTTCGCGCAGGGCCGTGCGCGACACGCGGAATTCGTTGATGAGATCGTTTTCGGGCGGCAGCGTGCTTTCCTGCGGATAGTCGCCGCGAAAGATATTCATGGCGATTTCTCGCGTAATCAAAGCATGTGTAGACCTGACCCTGGCACCAGGCGTGAGGCGAGGCAGCCACTCCATGGTCCAGTCGCGCTGCGTGTCGACAATACCCATAATTATCCTCCCAATATGTCTCCCGATTTGAATCATTTCATAGCGACGGCATTTTGCAATATTAAATGTGTCGCAGTGCTATACCGCATACTAAAGTTTGTGATCTTGGTTTTGTCATACAAATGACTTGGATACACAATGCGCCGGACATGGCTACGCGCCACCTCGCCAAGCGGGGCAGGCACGGGCGCCAGAGATTATATCGTTTCAAGCAGGCTGCCGAACTGGAGCGATTTGATCAGCGCGTCACCGCAAATACCCTGACTGTGGGATGGGGCGTCATTGAGGCACGGCTTTTCAGGCCGCGTCAAGCCAGACCTAGTGCCGTTCAATGCCAATCAAGAGGCACCACGGCGAGGCCCTGGACCGTCACCCTGGCGGGTCCGCTATCCAGGGCGCCTCGGCTAAGCTTGCAGCCTGGGGCGCACGAACTGGCCGGTGCCGGGCGCGGCCAAAACGGTGTCCCCGTCATAGGCCAGGCGGCCGCGCAGATAGGTGGCGCCCACCGTGTAGGGCAGTTCCATGCCGTCATAAGGCGACCAGGCGGCGATGGAGTTGCCGGTGCTGGCGGCATCGTAGACGCGCGGGCGCGGCAGGAGCACGCAGATATCGGCATCCTTGCCTACTTCCAGCGCGCCCTTGGCATGGGTGAGGCGGAAATGGCGGGCGGGATTTTGCGCCATCAGCCGCGCGGCCCAGGTGAGCGGCACGCCGCGCTCGAGCGCGCCTTTGACAAAGAGCGGCACCATGACTTCCAGGCCCGGCACGCCCGAGGCATTGGCCAGCATGTCGGGATTGGTCTTGCGATCGAGCGACCAGGAGACGTGATCGGTGGAGACCAGATCGACATTGCCCGCCGCCACATGGGCCCAGAGCTTTTCGACTTCGGCACGGGGGCGAATGGGCGGGTTGATCTTGGCCCTGCCGCCCAAGCGCGCTACGTCATTTTCCTCGTCGAGCACCAGATAGTGGATGCAGCATTCGATGGTGGCGGCATAGCCTTCGGCGCGATAGCGCGCCGCGATCTCATAGCCGCGCCCCAGCGAGCAATGCACCACATGGGCGGGGCAGCCGGTCTGGGCGCCGGTCTCGTAAATCTGGAGGGTGGCCAAAAGCTCGGTCAGCGGCGGCCGGGTGAGGCCGTGGGCGCGCCAATCGGTGATGCCCAGGGCCGCGACCTCGGCCACGGCGGCGCGCACCGATTCGTCATCCTCGTTGTGAACGCCGGCAGTCAGGCCAGTGGGCGCGATCTGGGCAAAGGCGGCAGCCAAAAGCGGCGGGGTGATGCGCGGGAAGCGCGTGGGATGGGTGCCAAAGGTGGAGAATTTGAAGGCGCACACGCCCGCTTCCACCTGTTCGAGAATGCGGCTGGTGCCTTCGGCGGGATCGATGGTGCCGTAAAGCGCGAAATCGACGCGGGCCTGCGGGGTGGCGTGGGCCACCTTGCGCTTGAGAGCGGCAGCGGAGGAGACGACGTTGCCCTCGTCATAGGGCATGTCCACGATGGTGGTGACGCCTCCGGCGGCAGCAGACCGGGTGGACCAGATGAAATCCTCGGCGCCCTTTTGCGAGAGGGAGTGCACCTGGGCGTCAATGGCGCCGGGCAGGATCAGTGCATCGCCCAGATCGGGACGCTCGCGGCCAGCGGGTGGCGCACCGGTGCCGACGGCAGCGACCTTGCCATCGCGCACGGCGACATAGCCGCCTTCGAGCACCATATCGGGCAGCACCACCGTGCCGGACAGGACGAGATCGAAATCGGACATCAGCACCCCCGCTTGGCCGCTGCGGCGGCTCTGTTCGTGTCGGTTTCAGGCACTGGCGCGCCGGCTTTGCCCGGTGCGGGCGGCGAGCAGGCGTTCGAGCGCTGAAAACGCATCATAAATCAGCACGGCGAGAATGCCTACCACCAGCCCGCCTTGCAAAATGAACGCGACATTGTTGGTCAACAGCCCGGCAATGATGACTTCGCCCAGCGTGCTGGCCGCCACGGTGGAGCCGATGGTGGCGGTGGCCAGCGAAATGACGGTAGAGAGCCGGATGCCGGCCAGAATGACCGGCAGAGCCAGTGGCAGCTCGACCTTGACCAGGCGCTGGCTCCCCGTCATGCCCATGCCGCGCGCCGCCTCGGTGACGGCGGGTGGCAAATTGGTGAGCCCGGTCAGGGCGTTCTCGAAAATGGGCAACAGGCCATAGAGAAACAGCGCCACCAGCGTGGGCGCGGTGCCAAAGCCCAGGATCGGCACGGCCAGGGCCAGAACGGCGACGGGCGGAAAGGTCTGCCCGATATTGGCCAGCGAGCGCGACAGCGCCAGGAATTCGGCGCCGAAGGGCCGGGTGACGAGGATGGCGAGGCTGACCGCGATCAAGGTAGCCAGAAGCGTGGCGATAAAGACGATGCCCAGATGGCTCAGCGTCAGATCGATGAGATTGGCCTGGGTATAGATGGCGGGCTGGTTGTTCTTGGTGAGGGGCTGGAACACGGGCGCGAAGGCCTCGGGGGCAGCAAGGAACGCGATCAGCACTGCCAGCACGACCAGCCGGATCAGGAGGGGAACACCGATCCTCATGCGGCGGCGCCTGCAGGGCGCTGGGCGAGCTGGCGCATCTGTTCGAGGCTGACACGGCCAATGATCTGGCCGTTGTCTTGCACCGGCAGGAGGGTGCGGCCCGACCACAGGCACTCGGCAAAGGCATCGCGCAGCGACAGCTCGGCAGAAATCGGGGCGCCATCGGCGGGGCCAGGCTCGATCACGTCGCGGACCCGGCCCAGGGCCAGGAGGCGGAAGGGGCGATCGCCGGTGCCGATCAGCTCGGCCACAAAGGCGGTGGCGGGGCGGGCGATGATTTCGGCGGGGGCGGCGAATTGCAACAGCTTGCCCTTGTCCATCACCGCGATCTTGTGCCCAAGGCGGACAGCCTCTTCCATGTCGTGGGTGACCAGCACGATGGAGGTGCCCAGCCGGCGCTGAATGGCCAAGAGATCATCCTGCGCCTTGGCGCGGATGATGGGATCGAGCGCGCCGAAGGGCTCGTCCATGAGGAGGAGTTTTGGCGCGGCGGCCAGCGCCCGGGCGACGCCGACGCGCTGCTGCTGGCCGCCCGAAAGCGCATTGGGCAGGCGGTCGCGATATTGGGCCGGATCGAGCTGGAAAAGGGTGAGGAGTTCGTCGACGCGGGCAGCGGTCTTGTCCTCGCTCCAGCCCAAGAGCTTGGGGACGGTGGCTATGTTTTGCCCCACGGTGCGGTGCGGGAACAGGCCATGGCCCTGGATGGCATAGCCGATATGGCGGCGCAGCTCATGGGCGGGGACGGCGCGCGTATCCTGCCCATCGATGCGCACCGTGCCGGAGGTGGGTTCGACCAGGCGGTTGATCATGCGCATCAGAGTGGTCTTGCCCGAACCGGACGTGCCCACGATGACCACGATCTCCCCGTCTCCCACCGTCATGGTGACGTCATCGACCACGGTCGTGCCCGAATACTGCTTGGTCAGAGCCTCGATTTCGATCATGGCAGGGGCCTTTCGGGCGAAACGGGAGCCGGCATCACTGGGGCGCCTGGGTGCGGGTGGAAAGCTCGACCAGCGCATCGAGCACCACGGCCGCGGCAAAGGCCAGGAGCACGGTGGGCACCGCACCCAGCAGCACCAGATCCATGGCGGTCTGCCCGATGCCCTGGAAGACGAAGACGCCAAAGCCCCCGCCCCCGATCAGCCCGGCAATGGTGGCCAGGCCAATGTTTTGCACCAGGACGATGCGGATGCCGGTGAGGATGACCGGGAAAGCCAGCGGCAGTTCGACGGCAAAGAGGCGCTGCGTGTCGGTCATGCCGACCCCGCGCGCCGCGTCGTTGGCGGCCTCGGGCACGCTTTGCAGCCCTACCACGGTGTTGGAGACCACCGGCAGCAGCGAATAGGCGAACAGGGCCACCAGCGCCGGCGCCGCGCCGATGCCCGAAATGCCCAGGGCCGAAGCGCCCGGCACATTGGCCGCCACCCAGGCGAGCGGAGCGATCAACAGACCAAACAGCGCAATGGAGGGAATGGTCTGGACGATGTTGAGCGTGTTGAGCACGCCCGCGCGCAGCGCCGGCACGCGCTGGCAGAAAATGCCGATGGGAATGCCCACCAGAGCAGCAGCGAGCAGCGAGCCGAAGGCCAGGAACACATGGGTGCGCGCCTCGCGCCAGAAGGTATCGGCGCGGTTGGCATATTCCTTGAGGATGGAAAGATCGGTCCACACCCCGCTCCAGAGCACCAGCCCCAGGCCCAGCGCCACGAGGGCCAGGATGCCGATGCGCGGCCAAGGCTTGAGGCGCAGGCGGGTCAGGGCATCGGCGGCCATCAGCGCAAAGGCAAAGCCCAGGAGCCAGAAGCCGGTGGCGGGCGAGATGCGGGCAAAGCTGTTGCCCTCGGGCGTGAGATAAGTGGCGGAGCGCCCCACCATGACCAGGAGTACCGCGAGCGCGACAAGACTGGCAAAAAGCTTGATGGCGGGCTGCAGGCGCACCAGCGCGATGGCCAGGGCCGCCAGCACGATGACCAGGAGCAACGCGGCTTCGAGCGTGGGCAGCGCGTCGAACAGGCCGCGATTTTCGCCCAAGACGATGCGGTTGGCGCGAAACAGGGAAAAGGGCGTCAAGAGCCCGGCCAGGCCCAGCAGCACCAGCACCACGCCGAGCTTATCGAGGCGAATGCCGGTAAAACCTGCCCGAGCGCTCATGGCCTGCGTCATGTCCACGCCTTTCGCGCACAAGGATGGGGCGGATGCGAACACCCGCCCCCGAAGGCCTTACTGGATGCTGGCCAGGAAATCGGCAGCCACCGCATCGGCGGGCTCGCCGCCCACCTGCACGCGACCGTTGAGCTCCTGCAGGGTCGCCAGGTCGAGCTTGGCAAAGACGGGCGCCAGCAGTTCCTCGATCTGGGGATATTCGGTCAGCACGGCTTCACGGATGATGGGCGCGGGCTGGTAGACCGGCTGCACGCCCTTGTCGTCGTCCATCACCACCAGGCCCGAGGGCGCGATGCCGCCATCGGTGCCATAGACCATGGCGGCATTGGCGCCGCTGGTCTGCTGGGCCGCAGCCGCGATGGTGGCCGCCGTGTCGCCGCCCGACAGCGTGATCAGCTGATCGGCCGACAGGGTGAAGCCGTAGACTTCCTGGAACTTGGGCAGGGCGGCCGGGGAATTGACGAATTCGGCCGAGGCGGCCAGCTTGACGGTGCCGCCGCCGGCGACATAGGCGCCGAATTCGGTCAGGTTGGTCAGGCTGTTTTCGGACGCGATGTCGCTGCGCAGGGCGATGGCCCAGGTGTTGTTGGCCGGGGCCGGGGCGAGCCAGACGATCTTGTTGGCGTCGTAGTCCAGCGTCTTGGCTTCGTCATAGGCGCTCTGGGCATCGTTCCAGATCGGCTCGTCGGCGCGGTTGAAGAAGAAGGCCGCATTGCCGGTATATTCGGGGTAGATGTCGATTTCCCCGGCGATGATGGCCTCGCGCACGATGGGTGTGCCGCCCAGCTGGATGCGGTCGGTGACGGCGATGTCGTTGGCCTCGAGCACCTGCTTGATGATGTTGCCGAGCACCCCGCCTTCGGTGTCGATCTTGGAGGATACCACCACCTGGGCCTGGGCCACGGTGACGGACAGAATGAGCGCGGTTGCGGCGCTCGCGAGCATGGTGGACAGACGCATGATGGTCTCCTAATCCCTTCGTTGCGGGCCCCGCTCGTAGCGCGAAGCCAAGCCGTTGTTATCTTACAGACAAGACCGGGAAGGGCTAAGGTTGCAAGTGCTATTGCACCGGGCCCAGCGCGAAAAACTCATCCAGTTCGGCAATGGGGGCGCGCGAAATCAGTTCCCCGATCGTTTCGTCCGACCCCAGATCGTTTTCGATGGCCTCCACTTCCGAGGACAAGGGCCGGTCCACGCCATAGTATTGCGCGTGGCGGCGCACGATGTCGTAGATCATGCGCGGCACGCCCTCGGGCTGGTCGCCCAGAATGTCCATGGCCTGCGCCGAGAGCAGCCCTTCGAGCGCCGCCAGGCGGCGCAGCGCCCGGGTCTGGCGCTCGAAACGCTCCACCACCAGGGGCAGGAAGGCGGCCTCGTCCTCGAGCCCGGCAGCGACCACCAGCGACTGGGCTGAGACCGGGGCGGACATGGAGAGCACACGGGCGAACAATTCCCCGGCCAGCTTGATGATGGGCCCGAACCCCGTGGCGATGGTGCCGGGGGGCACCAGATTGACCGGCAGGTCGCGCCGGGCGCCATTGCCCAAGAGCACGCAGCGGTTGAAGCTGTTGCGCGCCGCATGGGCGAGCGCGAGCTGGGCGGTCTGGAGATAGATGGTGACATCGAGTGGCAGCGAGCCGCCCGAGGTCAGCACTTCGCCATCGACCACCACCGGATTGTCGTCGGTGCGCCCGGTGGCGGCCAGGATGGTGCGCCCGCAGGTGAGAAGCGCATCGAAGCTGGAGCCAAAGACCTGGGCCAGCATGCGCAGGCTCAACGGGTCCTGGATATGGGTGGCCATGGGCCAGTCCCAGCCCAGCGCATTCTTGTAGAGCCAGCCCCCGATGCGCGCCTCGTGCTCGGTGCCCACGAAGGCCACCGCCTTCCAGGGATCGCGCGAGGCGCCCAGGGCGCCGGCGGTGGTCAGGCCCGTGGCCATCATCATGCGCAGCGCGCTGGCGGCGGCGCGGGTGGCCCCGGCAGCGGCGGCAAAGCCAACCGCATTGACCGAGATCGAGGCCAGGCTGTCGCGCGGGGCCAGGCGCGCCGGGCTGATGCCGGCTTCGGCCAAAGCCTGGGCGGCAGGCATGCGGCGGCCCTGGTAGATGGCCTCGCCCACCCCGGTCAACACCGCCCCGATCTGGCCCATCAGCCCGATATCGGCACACCCGATCGAGCCCGTCTTGCGCACCACGGGCACCACGTCGGCGGCCAGGAGCGCCAGGTAGTTGTCGACCAGGCCGATGGTGACCCCGACCCGGCCGGTAAGCGCGGTGTTGGCGCGGATGGCCATGGCATTGCGCACCACCGAGGCGGAGAACGGCGCGCCGGTGCCGAAATGATGGGCGCGCACCAGGCCCATGTTGAAGGCATCGAGTTCTTCGTCGGACCAGGCGACGTCCTTCATGGCACCCACCCCGGTGGTGGCCCCATAGACGGGCAGGCCGGCCGCGATACGCTCTTCCACGATCACGCGGGCCGCCTCGACGCGCTGGCGCGCTTCGGGATCGGCGGCAACGCTCACGGTGCGTGCGCCAATGCTCAGCAGCTTGGCAAAGGTCAGCGCCTTGCCGTCGAGCATGATCATCGATTGTGCATCAGTCATAACTTTACCCCGGTTCGCAACCTGACGCTCAACCCGTGTAAACAGGGCCGCGACGGTGCGAAAACTTGCCAGGCGAGCGTTTAACTCAACGGGCTGCTTGCGCAAGGGCACAGCAGGCGGGCATAAGCTTTTTTGACGTGGCGCCAAACTTGGCGCATGATTGTTTTGGGTGGGCGCGGTCGGCGGTGGTCCGGGCCCGGGGGTTCGATCATGGAAGACGTATTAAGCCTGTTTGAAGGCCAGCCTGTGGTGACGTTCAAGGCCGGCACGGTGCTGATTCCCGAGGGCGGGGATCTTGGCAAGCTGTTCGTGCTCATCGAGGGGCAGCTCGAGGTGATCCGCAAGGACACCCAGGTGACCCATGTCGACGAGCCCGGCTCGATCTTTGGGGAAATGGCGGTGCTGCTGGACATGCCCCACAGCGCCACGGTGCGCTCGATCTCCACGGTCAAGGCGCATGTGATCGAGAACGCCTTCGCGTTTCTGGAACAGCACCCCGAAATCTCGCTGCATCTGGCGACGCTGCTGGCACGGCGGCTCTATTACACCACCTCCTATCTGGTGGACCTTCAGCAGCAGGCGGCGGGCAAGCGCGAGGATCTCGACCTGGTCGACAAGATCTTGTCGCGCCTGGTGGATCGCAAGCCCGAAAAGACCCGCAAGAAAGCCTGAGCGACACTCGATCAGGCTGAGCAGCCCCCGGCGCGCACAGCTGGGGGCCCATGGTCGTGGCGCAACGAGCCCTAGACAAAGCCCTTGAGCCAGAGCGCGACCGCGATCATGACCAGATAGGTCAGCTGGTGGGCGAACTGATCGAGCCCGTGCAGCGCCCAGAAGCCGCGCGGGTCCTGGTTCATGTGCACCTTGGCGCCGTAATGGGCCTTGGAAAAATCGAGCGCGTAGTGAACCACGAACTCGGCCAGCGCCAGCCCGGCCACGGCCGGCAGCGGCAGGCCCGCCAGCAGCAGCACGGGCAGGGACAACAGCGCGTGCAGCCCCGCATGCAGATAGCCGCCCGGATGGCGCAGGCTGCCCTTGCCGGCGAGCATGATGGGGGTCTGGTAGAGATAATCGGCAACGAAATGCTTGAGCTGGAAGCCCAGGAGCAACACAACGACTAGGCCCAGCATGAAGCAACGGCTCCCCGATCATCCTCACGATGGGGTAATCCATTGCGCCGGGGGCTGACAAGCCCCGCCGGAAAGGGCGCGAAAACCATCCAGAATGTGGCAGCCAGGGCACAGTTTGACCCCATGACATTGTGACTTTGGCCCGATCTGGTGCTATGGCTTGGCCCAGATGGAGCTCAAGGGGCGCCAGCGGCAGGTTGGCCCGCGGCGACGGCTGAGCCCAGATCCAAGGCGTCAGGGGGCGTGAGGGATGCGGCAGGCGATCAGATTTCTGGCAGTGGCAACGGCCCTGCTCGGGCTTGGCGGAGCGGCCATGGCCCAGACCGGGACGGCGGTGGGCGTGAACCCATCGGCGGAGGCCCGGGCCGATGCGGGCGTGCGCACGCTGAGCGTGGGCGCCGACGTTTCGGTGGGCGAGCAGGTGGTGACCGGGGACCGGGGCCAGGTGCAGCTGCTGTTTTCCGACGAGACCAAGCTTGTGGTTGGGCCCAACTCGGCCCTGCTGATCGAGAGCTATCTGCTGCGCGGCGGCAATTCGGTGGCCCAGTTCACCGTGAACGCCTTTGCCGGCTCGTTCCGCTTCATCACCGGCAACGGTCCCTCCAGCGCCTATCAGATCAAGACGCCGACCGGCACGATCGGGGTACGCGGCACCGAATTCGACTTCGAGGTGGACGAGGCTGGCCAGACCAGCGTGCTGCTCTACAATGGCGCGGTGGAAATGTGCAGCGCCTCGGGCGTGTGCACGACCCTGACCGAAACCTGCCAGATCGGCGCCTATAACCCCTCCAATGCGCTGGTGTTCGACCCCGACCAGCGTAACCAGGCCACGGGGGCCTTCCCCTATCTGCAATCGCAGCGCCCCCTGCTGCAGCCCTTCCAGGTGAGCTCGCAGCGCGATTGCCAGGCCCCCACGGCGGGCTCCGCGCAGAACCTGCTCAACCAGGAGCCGCCCCAATCGCTCAGCACCACCGGCGGACATACCCTGGATGGGTGCCGCGTGAGCGAGGGTCCGGGCAATTATCCGGGTAACTACCCCGGCAATTACTACGACTACGAGGGCGAGGGTCCCAACTGGCCCGGGCCCAACCCCAATGACTGCAATTTCGGCACCGATTGATCGCCCTGGCGTGAGCCGGGACTAGAGGGCGCATGCGGCGGATCTTCTTGTGGCTTAGTGCCTGCGGAGTGATCGCGCTGCTGACCCTGGTGCGGGTGGTCGATCCCTTTCCGGTGGAGGCCACGCGCCTTCTGGCGCTCGATGCCTATCAGCGGCTCGCGCCGCGCCCCAAGCAAGACCTGCCGGTGCGGGTGGTCGATATCGACGAGCGTTCGCTGCAGGCTCTGGGCCAGTGGCCCTGGCCGCGCGAAATCCTGGCGCGGTTGACCCAGAGGCTGACCCAGCTGGGCGCGGCGGCCATCGTCTATGACGTGTTGTTTCCCGAGCCCGACCGGCTTTCGCCCAGTGCGGTGATGGCGGGACTGCGCCAATCGGGCGGTGTGCGCCTGCCCGATTACGATCAGCAATTTGCCCAGGCCCTGGCCAATTCGCCCAGCGTTCTGGGCTTTGCCACCGGGCTGCGCGATGCAGGCGCGACGCTGGTCGGGCCCAAGGGTGGCACGGCGATCAGCGGCATGGACCCCACCGCCTCGATTGCCCAGATGCCGGGCGCCATCGCCCCCATCGCGCCCCTGGCCGAAGCGGCGCACGGGCTGGGGGCGATCAGCCTCAATGTCGGCGACCAGATCAACCTGGTGCGCCGCCTGCCTTTGCTGTGGTCCTATAAGGACACGATCTATCCCACGCTGAGCCTGGAAGCGCTGCGGCTGGCCATGGGCGTGAGCACCATCGTGATCTTCGGGGAGACCGAGCAGGACGGCTATGTGCAGGGCGTACGGGTGGGCGATCTGGGGGTCGACACCACCTCCAATGGCGATCTGTGGATGTATTACCGCGAGCCCGATCCCGCACTCTATGTCTCGGCCCTCGACATTCTGGGCGAGGGCTATGCCAACAGCGCCCCCGCCATAACCGGCAACATCGTTCTGATCGGCACGTCGGCGGCGGGGCTGGGCGATCTGCGCGGCACGCCGCTGGGCGATACGGTGCCAGGGGTTTCGATCCATGCCCAGGCCATCGAGCAGATCCTGTCGCAGCGCTTTCTGACCCGCAGCGACTGGCTGTCGGGGGTGGAGATCGCCGCCTTCATCGTGTCGAGCCTGGGGATCAGCGCCGCGGTGCTGCTGGCCGGGCCGCTGGTGGGACTTGGGATCGGGGCCGGCGTGGCCGGGGCCACGCTGTGGTTTGCCTGGCACATGTTCAGCGCCCAGGGGCTGCTGATCGATGCCAGCTTTCCGCTGGTGGGCGGCTTCATGGTGTTTTCCACCATGCTGTTCCTGCGCTTTTTGACCACCGACCGCGACCGCCGGCAGATCCGCCGCGCCTTCGGGCACTATGTGTCTCCGGGGCTCTTGCACCAGATCGAGCAGAAGGCCGGGGCGCTCAAGCTGGGTGGGGAGACGCGCGAGCTGACCATCATGTTCGCCGATATCCGCGATTTCACCACCATCAGCGAAAAGCTCACGCCCGAGCAGCTGGTAACCATGCTCAACACCCTGTTTGGTGCCCTGGGCGAGGAAATCATGGGCGAAGTGGGCACCATCGACAAGTTCATCGGCGATGCCATCATGGCGTTCTGGAACGCGCCGCTGTTCGTGCCCGACCATGCCGCCCATGCCTGCCGCGCCGCCCTGGGCATGCGGGCACGGCTGGCCGCGCTCAACGGCGCCAACGCCTTCGGGCTAGGCAATGACGGCACGCCGGGCAGCCGCATCGTCATCGGCATGGGCATTTCCACCGGCGATGCGCTGGTGGGCAATCTGGGGCTGGAAACGCGCTTCGACTATTCGTGCGTGGGCGACACGGTGAACCTGGCCTCGCGCGTGGAAGGCGCCTGCAAGGCGGTGGGATACGACATCGTGGTATCCCACAGCACGCGTCAGGCGGCCCCGGGGCTGGCGTTTCTGGAATCGGGCTCGATCGCGCTCAAGGGCAAGACCAGCCGGCAGACCATCCACATTCTGGTGGGCGACCAGGCGCTGGCGCAAAGCCCGACCTTCGTGGCGCTGCGCCGCCAGCACGAGGCGGCGGTCAAGGCGTTGCAGGCAGGCGGGGCGGCCCGGAGCGAGATCGCGCGCTGCCTGGAACTGGCCCCGGCGGTGGATGCCAATCTGATCACCTTCTACCGCAGGCTGGGCGAGCGGCAGGCCGACTTCGCCGGGCCCGAACAAGTGCAAAATGCGATAGAGACACCAGCGCCGGCCTCGGCCCCGGATGAAGCCAAGTTGTTGCCACCGAACGAGGCGAGCACAATAAGCGCTTGACACTGCGCGTGCTCTCGATTGCATTTGGAGCCTTAATCAAGAGGCCCGAATGGGCTTTCGGAGGGAGTGTCATGGATCGTCGTTCATTTTTAAAATCCGCTGCCGTGGGCGGTGGAGCGGCCGCTGCCGCCACCACGCTGGCCGCCCCGGCCATTGCGCAGGGCACCATTCAGTGGCGCATGGTGACCACCTGGCCCAAGAATTTCCCCGGCCTGGGCGTGGGCGCACAGCGCCTGGCCGACCGGATCGGCGCGGCCTCGGGCGGCCGGCTGACCGTGCAGGTGTTCGCGGCCGGTGAAATGGTGCCCGGCCTGCAGGCGCTGGACGCGGTCATCGACGGCTCGGCCGAGATGAGCCACGGCACGCCCTATTACTGGCAGAACAAGAGCCAGGGCCTTTCCTTCTTCACCGGCGTGCCCTTCGGCATGACCTCGCGCGAATTGACCGCCTGGGTGCGCTATCTGGGCGGCCAGGAAATCTGGGACGAGATCTACGACCAGTTCGGCCTGGTCGGGTTCCTGTCGGGCGATACCGGCACGCAGGCGGGCGGCTGGTTCCGCAACGAGCTGACGGGCCTGTCCGACATTCAGGGCCTGCGCTTCCGCACCCCGGGCCTGGGCGGCCAGGTGTGGAGCAAGCTGGGCGCCGCCGTGACCAATCTGGCCGCCGGCGAAATCTTCCAGGCGCTGCAATCGGGCACGCTGGACGCCGCCGAATTCGTGGGACCCTATACCGATCTGGGCCTGGGCCTCTACCAGATCGCCAAGAACTACTATTTCCCCAGCTTCGTGGAGCCGGGCCTGGCCACCGAACTGGCGGTCAACAAGTCCAAGCTGCTGGAATTGCCCGAAGACCTGCAGGAAATCGTGCGCACCTGTTCGCAGGCGGCCTATGACGACGTGGCCTCGGACGTCTATGCCAACGATCCGCGCGCGCTCCAGAGCCTGGTCAACGACCATGGCGTGCAGGTCCGCCGCTTCCCCGACGAGATCCTGGAAGCGGGCGCCAAGGCTTCGGTGGAACTGATCACCGAAATCCGCGAGGGCGGCGACGCCCTGACCAAGAAGACCGCCGAAAGCTTCGTGGCTGCCTTCAACCTGTTGCGCACCCGCACCGAAGGCACCGACATGCCCTTCCTGGCGGCCCGCGAAAAGTACATCCAGCTCTAGGCGCTCACGCCTTCTCAAGAATGGAAAGCCCGGGCCCTGTGCCCGGGCTTTTTCGTTGACGCAACGGGCTCTCCAAAACAAAACCGCCGCCAGGGCGGACCATGGCGGCGGCGGATCAGGTTATCAAGGACCCGGCTTAGTTGTAGAGCAGCCGGGGGAGCCAGGTGATGAGCTGGGGAAAGGCAAACAGCACCACCAAAGCCAACAGTTGCAGCACCACGAACGGAATGGCGCCGCGATAAATCATGCCGGTGGTGACCCGGGCCGGCGCTACGCCGCGCAGATAGAACAGCGAGAAGCCGAAAGGCGGGGTGAGGAAGCTGGTCTGCAGGTTCACGCCCACCATGACGCCCAGCCAGATCGGATCGACGCCAAGGGTCAACAGCACCGGCGCCGTGATCGGGATGATGATGAAGATGATCTCGAACGTATCGAGGATGAAGCCCAGCAGGAACATCACGAACATCACGATGATGGTCGCGCCGATGACGCCGCCGGGCATGCCCGAAAGGAATTCGTGCACCAGATTGTCGCCGCCCATCAGGCGGAAGACGATGGAAAACACTGCCGCGCCGAAGAGGATGACGAACACCATCGAGGTGATGGTGGCGGTGGAGACCACGGCCTGGTGCAGGATCTTGAGGCTGAGCCTCGAACGCAGGGCCGCCAGCAACATGGCGCCGACCGAGCCGACGGAAGCCGCCTCGGTGGGGGTGGCGATGCCGCCCAGGATGGAGCCCAGAACCGCGATGATGAGCAGCAGCGGGGGCACTAGGGCCACCACCACTTCCCGCAGCAGGTGCTTCTTCTCAGCCTCAGGCACGGGGGTAGCCGGGCAGGATTTGGGATCCGTGGCGGCCTTGATGATCACCCAGATCAGATAGAGCATGACCAACAGGAAACCGGGAATGAAGGCGCCGGCAAAGAGGGCGCCCACCGAAACCGGCTCGGGGGCAAAATTGCCCTTCTCCATCTGCACTTGGGAATTGATGCCCGAAAGCATGTCGCCCATGAAGATCAGCACGGTGGAGGGCGGAATGATCTGCCCCAGCGTGCCCGAGGCGCAAATGACCCCCGAGGCGAGCTTGGGATCGTAGCCGGCGCGCAGCATGGCGGGCAACGAGATCAGCCCCATGGTGACCACGGTGGCGCCGACCACGCCGGTGGAGGCCGCCAGCAGCGCCCCCACCAGAATGACGGAAATACCAAGGCCGCCGCGCAGATTGCCGAACAGCTTGCCCATGGTGAGCAGCAATTGCTCGGCAATGCCCGAGCGCTCGAGCATGACGCCCATGAAGATGAAGAGCGGCACGGCCACCAGCACTTCATTGGTCATGTTGCCGATATAGCGCCCGGCCAGCGAGCCGAAATTGGAGGGGTCGAACACCCCCAGCATGATGCCCACGGCACCAAAGATCAGCGCGGTTCCCGCCAGGCTGAACGCTACCGGGAAACCCAGCAGCAGCACGCCGATGACGGCAAAGAACATCAGACCCGACAGGATCTCGCCCAAAAGCACCAGATCCATCACGCCGCCTCCGGCTCTTCGAGGGGATAGCGGTGGCGCGGGGGCAAGAGATCCTGTCGCCCGGCCAGAACCAGGATGGAGCGCCCGGCCATGGCCAGGCCCTGCAGACCGACCAGCACGGCAAAGACGATGATGAAGCTCTTCAAGATAAAGAGCCCCGGCATGCCCCCGATATTGGCCGAGCCCTCATAAAAGCGCCAGGAGCGCTGCACATAGGGCCAGCCATAAGCCAGAACGACATAGATGAAGGGAATAAGGAAGAAGACCACGCCAATGAGATCGCAGATTGCCTTGGTGCGCAGGCTGGCGGGACGGTAGAAGATATCGACCCGCACGTGATCGTTACGCCAGAGCGCAAAGCCGGCCACGGCGGTAAACATCGCGCCGTTCAGCCAGACATAGAGGTCCTGCATCCAGGGATAGCTGGTGTGGAAGACGTAGCGCTGCACCACCACCGCAAAACAAACCATGACGATGGCGAGCGCCAGCCAGGAGAAGACCTGGCCGATGACCCAATTGAGCGCGCCTATCGCGCGCACGAAACCTGCCAGAATACGCACCGCCCCTCCCCTGGGTGCCCGCAGCTTGCCCGATGCGGGATTTATTGCCCAAGGTATGGGGTTCTGTTTGGTTCAGGTCAACGAAAAATGGTCTTTGGCGGGGTGCGTGGCGGCAGGCTCAGAGGCGGTAGAAATCGATGGTCTGGCACAGGCCCTTGCAGCCATGCACGCTGATGGTATCGGCGCTCTTGAGCACGATTTCGCCCTCGGCGGCCTCGCCGTTGAAATAGACGGTACCCACCCAGCTATTGTCGCTTGTGCGCTGCGCCTGGTCGACCACCAGCGTATTGACCAGGGCCAGGTTTTTCTCGGTGGCGACCTTTTCGGCTACGCCGATGAGCTTGGCGCACAGCGCCGTGCCATCGCCACACAGGGTGACCTCGACGCGCGCTTCGCCGTCTTCCGACTGCCAGCGGCCCTCGGGACTGAGGTCCTGGGCCAAGACCGGGGCTGCGAACAGGGCCAGGGCCAGACCGGCACAGGCCAGAATAGTTGTCGTCTTGGACATGACTTCTCCTCGGCAGCCTTGGTAAAGGCGCGCTCAAGCACGTGGGAATGGGGTCTAAACAGGGGATCGAAGACGCAAATGCGGCGATCTGGCGTTGGAACGGCAGAACCAAGGCAAAGGTTCCTTGGGCCTGTGCTTAGCGGCTGAACACGCCGACCAGTTCCAGATGCGCCGAATAGGCAAATTGATCGACCGGGGTGACCTGTTCGAGCCGATAGCCGCCGCCCAGCAGAATGGCGGCATCGCGCGCAAAGGTGCCCGGATCGCACGAGACCGACACGATGCGCTTGACCTTGGAGGCGGCCAGCTCGGTCATTTGCGCCTGTGCCCCGGCGCGGGGCGGATCGATGACCACGGCATCGAGCGTTTCGAGCTCGTAGCGCGTCATGGGATCGCGGAACAGATCGCGCGGTGCCGCCGCGATGGGTTTGAGGCCAGAGGCAGTACGGGTGGCGCCGGCCAGGGCCGCGATGGCGGGCTTGTCGCTGTCATGAGCCAAAACCTTGGCGGTCTGGGCCAGGCGCAGGGCGAAGGGGCCGACGCCACAAAAGAGGTCGGCCACCGATTTGACCTTGCCGACCCCTTCGATGACGAGCTGGGCCAACCGCTCCTCGGCCTCCTGGGTGGCTTGCAGGAAGCTCGCGACGGGCAGGCGCACCGTGGCCTTGCCCATGGCGATTTCGGGCGCGGCCTGCTGCACCAGCACATCGCCATTGACCGCCAGCCGCGCCAGGCCGAAACGGGCAAGCAGCGGCAAAAGCCGATCCTCGCGCGCACGCTTGACGCGCACATTGACGTCGAGCCCGGTGAGGGTGGCGGTAAGCGCCACATCGCATTCGCCGGTAGCCTGGCCGATGGCGCGCACGATGGCAGGCGCGGGCTCCAGCGCCTTGACCAGGATGGGGCAGCGATCGAGATCGTGCACCTGATGGCTCTTGAGCGCCATGAAGCCCGCGCCTTCGCGCCGGGCATGGAGGGTCGCACGCCGCCGTCCCTCCCCGCGCGCATCGATCAGGGCCCCAATGGGGGTATCGATGCCTAGGCGCCGCAGGGGCGTGGCGGCCAGATCGCGCTTGAACTCTTCATAGAGCCCGCGCTCCAGATGCTGGAGCTGGCAGCCGCCGCAGCCGCCGAAATGCGCGCAGAAGGGCGCGATGCGGCGATCGGAGGGTGAAAGGATGTCGAGGAGCTGGCCACGATCCTTTTCGATCCGCGCGGTGACGGTTTCGCCGGGCAAAGTGAGCGGCACGAAGACGCGCGCGCCCTGGTGCTCGGCCACGCCTTCGCCCTTGTGGCCCAGGGCCGTAATGGTGAGCTGGTCGGTCACAGGGGGCGGCTGACCAGCTCGAGCAGGGAGGCCAGCGACACGAAGGGAATGCCTGCATGCTCGGTGAGGCCGGAGGCACAGGTGGAGACCGTGGACACGCCCAGCCGGCAATCGGCGGGAATGTCGGCCTTGGCAAAGCGGGTGGCATGGGCATTGAGTTCGGGCACGAACAGGCCCTTGTCGCCGGCATAGCCGCAGCAGGTGACCGAGGTCAGCACCGCGACACGTTCGGCCGACGCCTTGGCGATGGCTTCGGTCAAGGGCTGCTCCTTGAGGCGCTGGGCCGAGCAATTGTGATGGACCGCGACCACGGGCAATTTGCGGGTGATGGTGAGGCGCGGCAGCACTTCGCGCACCAGGAATTCGACGCTGTCGGCGACGGGGGTATCGGAAGGTACGTCCTTGAGGTGCTTGGCGCAGGTGGAGGCATCGGTGAGGGCGGCGTAGCGCCCGCCCTCGGAGAGCCTGGACAGTGCACCGACCAGTTCGCCGCCCACCTTGGCCGCCTGGGCCGGGAAGCCCTTGGAGAGGAAGGGCTGGCCGCAACAGGCGCCGTTGAGATGCTCGGGCACGACGGGCTCGAAACCCACGCGCGCCAGGAGCGCCACCATGGCATCGGGGGTGGAGAGCAGGTCGTAGCCCGTCTGGGGCGCGCCGAACATGCGCGTGGCGCAGGACGGGAAATAGACGATCTTGCCCAGGGGCGCCGGCCCAGCCTGGGCCTTGTGCGGGGCGCCCGGACCCGCTGCAAGCGCCTTGGTGACGCGGGGCACGCGATTGCCCGACACCTTGCGGGCGGTGCGGGCCAGGGCATCGGTGGTGCCCTCGCCCAGAACCTTGCGGGAGAGCCCGGCGGCGCCCAGCGCCAAAGTCATGCCGGTTTCCACCCCGCCCAGGCCGCGCGCGGCCAGGCCCGCCACGGCGCGGGCGCGCGGGCTGCGGCGGCGCGCGCGTTCGCCCAGGATCATGGTGCCGGTTTCAATCCCCACCGGGCAGCGTAGGGAACAGAGGTTACAGGCCGCGCATGTATCCATGCCGGCATATTTGAAATCGCGGTCCAGCTCGGCCAGGCGCGCCGGGTCCTCACCGGTGTCGCGCAGCCGGGCGCGTTCGCGGGTGAGCGCGATGCGCTGGCGCGGCGTGAGGGTGAGGTGGTGGGACGGGCAGGCCGGTTCGCAAAAGCCGCATTCGATGCACATGTCGACCAGCGGATCGGCCAGCGGCATGGTCTTGAGGTTCTTGATGTGAACCTTGTCGTCGGCATTGATCAGAACGCCCGGATTGAGCAGGCCTTCGGGATCGAACAGGGTCTTGATGCGGCCCATCAGACGATAGGCGGTGGTGCCCCATTCGGCCTCGACGAAGGGCGCGATGGCGCGGCCGGTGCCGTGCTCGGCCTTGAGACTTCCCTGATAGCGCACCGAGACCAGCTCGGAGAGTTCGCGGGAAAACACGTCGAACTTGTGGGCGGCGTCGGGCTTGGAGAAGTCGTCGCTCATCTGGAAGTGCAGATTGCCTGCCAAGGCGTGGCCAAAGATGATGGCATCCTCATAGCCGTGCCGATCGAGCAACTTGCGCATGTCGATGACGAAATCGGCCAGCCGGTGGATGGGCGCGGCCACGTCCTCGGTGAGCATGGAAGTGCCCTTGGGACGCGCGGCGCCGCCCGAGGCAAAAAAGCCCTTGCGAATGTCCCAGAGCGCGTGGGAGCGCTCCATGTCAGTGGAAAAATCGATGGCGGTGGCGCCGTTGCGGGCCAGGATCGCGACGGCCTTGGCCACTTCGGCTTCAAGCAGGGCCGCATCGGGGGCGGTGACGTCGATGAGAACGGCCGGGGAGTCGTCGGTGAGATAGGGCACCAGCGGGGCCATGGCCGGCAGATGAATGACGGTTTGCAGCGCCCGACGCTCGATATATTCGGCGGCCGTGACGCCGGTGGTGACCTGCACTCCGCCATTGGACAGCTCGGTGATGGCGCGCGCGCAGGAATGGGGATCGGGGAACGGCACCAAGGCCGTGGACTTGAAACGGTGCTCGGGGATGGTGCGGTAGGTGACCTCGGACACGAAGCCCAGCGTGCCCTCCGAACCCACGATCAGATGGGTGAGGATATCGATGGGGTCGTGATAATCGACCAGCGCGTTGAGCGAATAGCCCACCGTGTTCTTGATCTTGTATTTGCGGCGGATGAGCGCCACCAGCTCGGGATCGGCAGCGACCTCGCGATGGAGCGCGGCCAGGCCCTCGATGAGATCGGGGCGCTTCTGGGCGAAGGCGGCGCGGCTCGCCGGATCGCCCGAATCGAGCACGGTGCCGTCGGTGAGCATCACCCGCAGCCGTTCCATGGTGTGATAGGTGTTGTGCGCCACCCCACAGCACATGCCCGAGGAATTGTTCGAGACCACGCCGCCGATCTTGCAGGTGGCCTGGCTCGCCGGATCGGGGCCGAGCTTGCGGTCATAGGGCTTGAGCACGGCATTGGCGTGCGCCACGATGATGGCGGGCCCCAGGGTTACCCGATCGCCATTGTCGAGCACCTCGATCTTGCGCCAGCCATCGCCCAGAACGGCCAGGACGCCATCGGTGACCGCCTGGCCCGAAAGGGAGGTGCCCGCGGCGCGGAAGGTGAGCGGCAGGCCGGCATCGCGGCTCGCCTTGATCACTTCGGCCACCTGCTGCTCGGTATCGACCAGCGCCACGAGCTTGGGGATCAGCCGGTAGGAGCTGGCATCGCCCGAATAGGCATAGGTCATCAAGGCATCGGTATAGAGGCGCTTGGGATCGATGACGCCCGCAAGGCGCGCAACCAGGGCCTGCACCGCTTGGGCGGCGGGATCGCGGGAAATGGGGGCGGCCATGTTCATCTGAAGGCGCATCCTGGGCAGGGGAAACCGGGCTGATGTAGCACTGTTTACGCCCGGTTTGCAGTAGCGATTGCCGCACCCTTTGGTGAGGCGGGCCCCGGGGTCGTCAGGCCCCGGGGCCCTGAGGCGTTTCAGCCCAGGTCGATGTCGGGCTCGCCGCCCGCCGCGATGTCGCGGGCGGCACGGTTGAGGATTTCGGCGACGCGGGCCTGCTCGTCCTCGCCCCGGCTCAGGGCCTGGGCAATGGCGGCCTTGAGCGCGCGACGGGCCTGGTTGACCTCGGGGGCCACGCCGGGAATGTCACGATCAGGCCCCCCGCGATGGCGCGGACCGCGCGGCTCATGATCATGCGGGCCGTGATGGTCGTGCATGCCCCCCTGCGGACCGGCACCCCGGAACATGCCTTCACCGGCTTCCGACATGCGCTCGCGCATATCCTTCCAGCCCTTGCCCATGCGGCCCAGATAATCGAGCGTAGACTGCACGGCGGCACGGTTCTCGGCCAGGTGCGCGCGGCCGTCATCGGTGATGGTATAGAGCTTCTTGTTGCCGTCCTGGGCGGAGGTGACGTAGCCGGCTTCTTCCAGGAACGTCAGGGCTGGATAGACGATGCCGGGGCTGGGCACGTAAAAGCCCGCCGTCTTGTCCTCGAAGGCCTTGATCAGGTCATAGCCGTGCCGGGGCTGCTGCTCGATCAGATAGAGCGAGACCAGCCGCAGATCGCCCGAGGCCAGCATGCGCCCGATGCGGAAGTTTTCGCCCAGGCCCGCCAGATCGCCCATGCGCGAAGCCTGGCGCATATTGCGCCAGCCGCGCCGCGCCATGCGCTCGAAACGCTGCCAGTCGTCGCGGTTGAAGGGGAATTCAGGATCGTTGGGGTTAGCCATGATGTGTCTCCGATATATCTTGAACTGAATCAGAAGATGGAGAGCGCGATCCGAGTCTTCAAGATATATCTTTGGAAGATTTTGGAAGGCCGGTTGCCGCGTGGCGGCACCCGGCAAACGCCGCAAGGGCAAGGCCCGATGGCGCAAAGAAAAACCCGGCCTTGCGGCCGGGTTCGATAGGCATAACGCTCGAAAACGAAAGCTTATTCGGCCTTGGCTTCCGCGGCTTCCTTTTCGGCAGCCTCGCGGGCCAGAGCCTCGGCAGCTGCGACCTTCTCGGCTTCGCGGGCTTCCTTGGCCGAGAGCGCGGCGCTGCGCTCTTCGTCCTGGATCTTGCGGGTACGGGCATTGGTCGATTCGAAAATACGAGCCGACTTGCCGCGACGATCGCGCAGGTAATAGAGCTTGGCGCGACGCACCTTGCCGCGCTTGAGCACTTCGATGCGGTCGATATTGGGCGAGTGGATGGGGAACACGCGTTCCACGCCTTCGCCGTACGAAATCTTGCGCACGGTGAAGTTTTCCATCAGGCCACCGCCGGAGCGGGCGATGACGACGCCTTCATAGGCCTGCAGACGTTCCTTGTCGCCTTCGCGGATCTTGACCCACACCTTGACGGTATCGCCATGGGTGAATTCGGGATGGGCGCGCTTGGCGGCAAGCGCCTCGGCATGCTCGCTTTCGAGCTGCTGGATGATGTTCATGACTGATCCGTCCTGATCTTTTCAATGGGGCGCTTGATGTGGGGCCATGAAGGCGCCACCGCCCGGTCTTGGTTGCACGGAGTTTGTTGTTATCGTTGCATCGCCCTTTGGGCCCCAAAAGGGGGCCGCAAGCCGCGACGGTGGCGCGCTCTTAGTCGATAATGGCGGCAGAGTCCAGATGGCACCAACAGCGCCGCGCGGGGCGGGAAATTGCCGCATGACGCGCCAGGCGCGATTGGAGTATGGCTATGGCCCTGACCGCGACCGTTTGCCGAGCGCCATGACGCCCAGACAAGCCATAGCCGAACTCCTGCGTGCCCTGGCCGTGTTCGCGCTGGTGATGCTGAGCCTTGCCCCGCCCGTGGTGGCTGCGCCCGCAGCACCGGGCGCGACCGAGTGGACGCTTTCGGTGTGTGGCGATGACGGCGCCCATGGCGGGCCGGGCCACCTGCCCTGCCATGCCTGCCGCCCATCGCTGGCCGTGTTGCCCCCGCCATCGGGCGAAGTGCAGCCGGCCCATGGACGCTGCGACGGCGTGGCCTACGGACAGCCCTGCGCGCCCCAGCCGCTGCCGGCGGGCACCAGCTGGTGCGAGCCTCGCGGCCCGCCGGCGGCCTGAGCGCCCTACCTTTCTCGTTGGTTTTACTCATCAACCGCCCCGGCTGAGCCAGGCTCGCCGCGCGCGCTTTTCGAAAGATCCCCTGTCATGACCCGCAAGCTTCTTGCCGTTGCCGGCCTCGTTCTTGCCCTCACGGGCGCCGCCCTGGGCCAGCACGCCGCGCCCGTAACCGTCGGCGACATCACCGTTTCGGACGGCTTTAGCCGTGCCACCCTGCCCAATGCTCCGGTGGGCGGCGGCTATTTCACCATCACCAATGCCGGCACCACCGACGACGTCCTGCTTTCGGCCACCTCGCCTGCCGCCAAACAGGTGCAGCTGCACGAGATGCGCATGGAAAACGACGTGATGCGCATGCGCCAGCTCGAAGACGGCATTGCCGTGCCGGCCGGTGCCAGCGTGAGCTTGGCGCCGGGCGGGCTGCACCTGATGCTGATGGGGCTGAACGCCCCGCTGGTGGAGGGCGAAACCGTGCCGGTGACGCTGACCTTCGAGAAGGCCGGGACGCTTCAAACCACGCTGCAGATCGGCGGCATCGCCGCTGCTGCCCACGCCCACCACTAAGCGAGAGCCAAACCCATGAACATCAAGATGCTGCGTATGGGGCTGTGGTCCCTGGTGCTGATCTTCGTTTTGATCGGGGGCGCCGCCTTCTTTCTGGTGCGCATGCCCGGCGCCAATGCCGGAGCACTGGGAGCGGGCGACTATCAGCTGACCGATGCCAGGACCGGAGCCACGGTGAACCAGGCGAGCTTTACCGGTGCGCCCTCGCTGGTATTCTTCGGCTTCACCCACTGCCCAGAAGTGTGCCCGACGAGCCTGGCCGAAATGACCAGCTGGTTCGAGGAACTGGGACCGCAGGCGGAAAACCTCAACGCCTACTTCATCACCGTGGACCCCGAGCGCGACACTGCCGAGGTGCTGGGCGACTATGTTGGCACCGTGACCGACGATGTGACCCCGGTGACGGGCAGCCGGGCCGAAATCGACAAGGCCATCGCGGCCTGGAAAGTCTATGCCGAAAAGATCCCGCTCGATAATGGCGATTATACCATGGACCACACTGCCTCGGTATTTCTGATCGGGGCAGATGGGCAGTTCCAAAGTACCATCTCCTATGGCGAACAACGCCAGTATGCGATGGACAAGTTGCGCCGGCTGGTGGCCGGTTGAATGGTAATAATCTTACAAAGCGGCGGCTTTTGACGCCGCTTTGATCAATCTCGACCCCGGTTTAAGGCCCTATTAAGGACGGCTCGTCTAGCGTCACGTTTTGTTGTGCCCGCCAACTGGGGAGCCCGATTTGTGAGCGGACTGGACGAGCGCGACGGACCGACATCGGGACGACAAGCCCTGTTGCTGGACGCAGCTCTGGAAAGCATCCCATACGGCTTTTGCGTGTGGAGCGACGCCTTCGAGCTGGTGCTCTGGAACCGGCATTATCGCGAGATCTACGGCTTTGCGGCCAGCCAGATCCGCCAGGGCATGAGCCTGGCCGAGGTGGTGGCCCTTTCGGCCAGCCGTGGCAACCATCCCGACTTCACGCCCGAGCAGTTCCTGGCCCAGTATACCAGCGCGCTCAAGGCCAATCGGTTCGGCGCCCGCACCCGCGCCCAGGAGCGGCTGTCCGGCGGGCGTATCGTGGAAACCGCCAATGTCTATACCCCCGGCCTGGGCTGGGTGGTGACCCATGAGGACGTGACCGAAGAAATCGCGCGAGCCGAACTGGTGCAGCGGCGGAAGCGCGAACTCGAGGTGCAGAACATGCGGCTCGACGCGGCGGTCAACAATATCGGCCAGGGACTGGCCATGTTCGACGCCGGCGAGCGGCTGGTGATCTGCAACCGTGCCTACAGCCAGCTCTATGGCCTGCCCGAGGCACTGACCCAGCCCGGCGTCACGCTGGGCAACATTCTGGACTGGCTGGTCAAGTCCGGACTGCTGATTGCGGACGCCACCAGCGATTATCGCGCCTGGCACCGCACCATGCTGGCCAAGCGCCAGCATAGCACCGTGATCCAGGACTACAGGGGCCGCGTGATCGTCATGCAGCACCAGCCGACCGCCGACGGCGGCTGGGTTTCCACCCATGAGGACGTGACCGAGCGGCGCCAGAGCGAAGAACGCATCCGCCACCTGGCCCGCCACGACGTTCTGACCGACCTGCCCAACCACATGGCGTTCCGCGAGGAGCTGGAGCGCGCCGAGCCAGCCCTGGAGCGCGGCCAGCAGGCAGCGGTGCTGTGGGTGGACATCGAGCAGTTCCGCTCCGTCAATGACAGCCATGGCCATCTTGTGGGCGACGAAGTGCTCAAGGCCGCGGCCGCGCGCCTGATGCGGGGCCTGCGCGGCACCGACATTCTGGCGCGAGTGGGCGGGGACGAATTCGCGCTGCTGCTGCGGCCCCTCGATTCGCCGCGCGACGCCGCCGGAGTGGCCCGCCGCATGATCAAACGGCTCTCCGAACCCTTCGAGATCGCCGACCGGCAGATCGAATTGCAGGCCGAGATCGGCATAGCCCTGGCCCCGGGCGACGGGCGCAGCGCCGACGCCCTGATGAAGAATGCCGAGCTGGCCCTGCGCCGCGCCAAGGACGAGGGGCGCAATTCCTATCACTTCTTCGAGGTGGGCATGGATGCGGCGCTGCGCCGCCGCCGCTCGCTCGAACAGGGGCTGCGCCAGGCGCTGTCGCGCAATGCCCTGCGGCTCGTCTACCAGCCGCTGGTCAACCTCAAAACGCGCGCCATCAATGGTTTCGAAGCTCTGCTGCGCTGGGAGGATGCCGAGCGCGGCCCGGTCTCGCCAGCCGAGTTCATTCCAGTGGCCGAGGATACCGGCGCGATCCTGCCCATCGGGGAATGGGTGCTGCGCGAGGCCTGCAAGACCGCCTCCGAATGGCCCGAGGGCACACGGGTGGCGGTGAACCTGTCGGCCGCCCAGATCTATGCGCGCGGTATCATCGCCACGGTGCGCTCGGCGCTCGAGGAAGCCGATCTCAGCCCCGACCGGCTGGAACTCGAAATTACCGAATCGGTGCTGCTGATCGATAGCGAGCAGGTGCTGAGCACGCTGCACGGGCTCAAGGCGCTGGGCGTGCGCATCTCGATGGACGATTTCGGCACCGGCTATTCGTCCCTGTCCTATCTGCGCAGCTTTCCCTTCGACAAGATCAAGATCGACCGCTCCTTCACCATGGATTTCGACAAGCGCGCGGGCGGCCAGGCCATCATCAAGGCCATTATCGGGCTGGGCCACACGCTGGGCATGACCACCACGGCCGAGGGCGTGGAGACGCGCGACCAACTCGAGGCCATGCAGATGCAGGGCTGCGACGAGGTGCAGGGCTTCCTGTTTTCTCCACCCGTGGCGCCCGAGAAGATCCCCGAGCTGTTCTCCCGGCCCCTGCTGCCGCCCTTGCGGGTAGCCAATTCGGCTTGAGGCCGGGGCCTCCGGCACAGGGTGCGGGCCGATGCAGGGCAGCGATGCGCGCCCGCAGCTTGTGGATTTGCCGCTCTTGCTGTAAGGAGCCGCCGAATGCGCCAGTCCGGCAATCGGCTCGGCGCACGTTCGTTTCCAGCATGGTTCATCCGTTCGCCGTCGCCCACCTTGCGGCCGGGATTTGGGATCATGCCAACCAGGCCGCTTTCATGTCCCTGCGCAACATCGCCATCATCGCCCACGTCGACCACGGCAAAACCACCCTGATCGACGTGCTGCTCAAGCAGTCCGGTTCGTTCCGCGAAAACGAGCGCGTCGAGGAACGCGCCATGGACAGCAACGATATCGAGCGCGAGCGCGGTATCACCATCCTGGCCAAGGTGACCTCGCTGATGTGGAAGGATACCCGCATCAACATCGTGGACACCCCCGGCCACGCCGATTTCGGCGGCGAGGTGGAGCGCATCCTGTCCATGGTGGACGGCGTGGTGATCCTGGTGGACGCGGCCGAAGGCCCCATGCCGCAGACCAAGTTCGTGCTCTCCAAGGCACTGGCCCAGGGCCTGCGCCCGATCGTGGCGATCAACAAGATCGACAAGTCCGACGAGCGGCACCTGGAAGTGCTCGAAGAGATCTTCGATCTGTTCATCGCGCTCGAAGCCACCTCCGAGCAGCTCGATTTCCCCGTGCTCTACGGTTCGGCCAAGCAGGGCTGGATGGCCGCCGAGCCCGAAGGCCCCAAGGAGAACCTGGGGCCGCTGCTCGACAAGGTGATCGAGCACGTGCCCGAGCCCAAGGTGGAAGAAGGCGCCTTCCGCATGCTCGTCACCACCATCGAGCGCAACCCCTTCCTGGGCCGCATCCTGACCGGGCGCATCACCTCGGGCACCGTCAAGGCCAACGACCCCATCCACACCCTCAACCGCGAGGGCAAGGAAGTGGAAAAGGGCCGCGTCTCCAAGGTGCTCGCCTTCCGCGGGCTGGAGCGCAACCCCATCGAGGTGGGCGAGGCCGGGGACATCGTGGCCATTGCCGGCCTGGAAACCTCGACCGTGGCCGACACCATCTGCGCGCCCACCGTTGTCACCCCCATTGCCTCCAAGCCGATCGATCCCCCGACCCTGTCGGTCACCTTCCGCATCAATGATGGCCCGCTGGCTGGCCGCGAAGGCGACAAGGTTCAGTCCCGCGTCATCCGCGAGCGCCTGATGCGCGAAGCGGAAGGCAACGTGGCCATCCGCGTGACGCCGGGCGACGACAATGACAGCTTCGACGTGGCCGGACGCGGCGAGTTGCAGCTCGCCGTGTTGATCGAAAACATGCGCCGCGAAGGCTTCGAGCTGACCATCGGGCGCCCCAAGGTGCTGCTCAAGGAAGAGAACGGGCAGAAGCTCGAGCCGGTCGAGGAAGTCATCATCGACGTGGACGACGAGTTCACCGGGACGGTGGTGCAAAAGCTCACCGAGCGCAAAGGCGAGATCGTGGACATGCGCGCCTCGGGCCAGGGCCGCACCCGCATTCGCCTGCACGTGCCCACCCGCTCGCTGATCGGCTACCAGCCCGAACTGCTTTCCGATACGCGCGGCACGGCCATCTTCAACCGCCTGTTCCACGCTTTCGTGCCCTTCAAGGGCGATCTGCCGGGCCGTCGCACCGGCGTTCTGATCTCCAACGGCACCGGCCAGGCCGTGGCCTTTGCGCTGTGGAACCTGGAAGATCGCGGCCCGATGATGATCGATGCGGGCGTGGACGTTTACGAAGGCATGATCGTGGGCGAGCACAGCCGCGACAACGACCTGGAAGTGAACGTGCTCAAGGGCAAGCAGCTCACCAATATCCGCACCACCTCCAAGGACGAAGCGGTGCGCCTGACCACGCCCAAAAAGCTCACCCTCGAGCAGTCGCTGGGCTATATCGCCGAAGACGAATATGTCGAGGTGACGCCCAAGTCGATCCGCCTGCGCAAGATCTGGCTCGACCCCAACGATCGCAAGAAGCAGATGCGCGCCGCCAAGGCCGGCTGAGCCGGAGCGTTTGCAGCGGGCGCGGTAACGCTCCCGCAGTGAAGGCAACCGCCACCCCCGGTCACACTGCTGCCCCCTGGCCATGTCAGGGGGTGCCCTGACCCGCCCGGCCCTGTAGACGGGGCCCGGGCTCGAGCCAGAGGACTGCAATGAGCGAGTGGATTATCGGCGTCGTCAGCGAATGGGGCTATCTGGGCATAGCCCTGCTGATGGTGGCCGAGAACCTGTTCCCGCCCATTCCCTCCGAGCTGATCATGCCCTTTGCCGGCTATGTGGCGGCCAATGGCGAGCTCAACGGGCTGGGCGTTCTGGCCGCCGGCACGGCCGGATCGCTGTTGGGCACCTCGGCGTGGTATCTGGCCGCGCGGCTGTTGGGCCTGCACCGCTTCCACCGCCTGTGCAACCGGCTGGGCCGGGTGGCAACCCTGCACGAAGACGATATCGACATGGCCGCGCACTGGTTTGCCCGCTACGGCTCTATTGCGGTGTTCATTGGCCGGCTGATCCCGGCCATCCGCACGCTGATCTCGGTGCCGGCGGGCCTGGCCGCCATGCCTTTCCCCCGCTTCATCGTAATTTCGGGGTTGGGCACGCTGCTCTGGACGACGATCCTGACCGGAGCGGGCTATGTGCTCCATGCCAGCTATGAGCTGGTGGAGGGCTGGGTGGATCCAATTTCGACCGGCGTCGTTGTGCTGGCAGTGGCGATTTATCTCTATCGCTTCGTCACCTGGAAGCCGATCAAGTCCATCGGCTGATGCGTCGCATTTTTCGCAAATTGCATGCAATTTGCATTCTGCATTGCGCCTTGCGTCACACTGTCTCGATCACAAGCCCTGACACCCCGGAAATCGGCCTTTTTCCGGCCCGATTGATGTTGGCACGGTTCGTGCACTGAAGGGGATGTCCGGAAAAGGTTGTGCGTACCGGATACCAGTCTTGGAGCCCTGCCCTGCGTGACCCAGGGTGGGGCTCAATGCTTTTGCCCCGTGCGCCTCAAGCGCCGGGAACACTGAGCGGGCCAACGCACTTGCCGAGCCCTGCCGCACGTCCTAGATAACGGCCAACCGGCTTTGGAGCTAAGATGCGCGCGATCCTCGAAATCATCCTTTTGATCCTGGACCTCTACTGGTGGATCGTTCTGGCCATGATCATCATGAGCTGGCTGATCTCCTTCAACGTGATCAACACGCGCAATCAGTTCGTGGCGGCGGTCTGGCGCATCCTCAACCAGCTGACCGATCCGGTGCTCAACCCGATCCGGCGCGTGATGCCCAATTTCTCCGGGCTAGACATCTCCCCTATCATCCTGTTCCTGATCATCTTCTTCATCCAGCGCGTGATCGTGCTCTATATCTATCCCAACGTGTTCTAACGAGCGTGCCGGGGCGTGCCGTCCGTGACGGGGCGCCCTTACCGGCTGAGGGACGATGGGCTCAACCTGATCGTGCGAGTGACGCCCAATGCGGGAGCCGACCGCATCGAAGGTCGTAGTGTGCGCGATGACGGGCTGGTGGTGCTCAAGCTGCGCGTGGCGGCGGTGCCCGACAAGGGCAAAGCCAATGCCGCCGTGATCGCGCTTCTGGCCAAAGCGCTTGGCCTCTCCAAATCGGTAATAACCATCAGTGCAGGTGAGACTGCGCGGCAGAAGACTCTGGCGCTAAGGGGCAACGCGGCGGCGCTGGCCGCCGCCATAGACGCGCTTGGATGAAAGACCGACGACCGTCCCACCGGACGGCGGGGACGTTTTCAGACGTTGGGCGTCAGCGGCGGGATGTGCTGGGGCTCGGCGGGCGGGGCGTAGCGGTTGAGGATGGGGAGCTGCAGCATCGAGAAGACGATGGTGAGCGGCATGGTGGCCCAGACCTTGAAGCCGACCCAGAAGTCGGTGGAGAAATTGCGCCACACCACTTCGTTGAGCACCGCCAGAAAGACGAAGAACAGGCCCCAGCGCAGGGTGAGGATCCACCAGCCCTTGGGCTGGAGCTTGTAGACGTCGCCAAAGACGTGCTTGAGCAGCGAGTGGCGGAACACCAGCCCGCCCAGCAGCACGGCGGCAAACAGCGCGTTGACGATGGTGGGCTTGACCTTGATGAAGGTATCGTCCTGAAGCAGCAGCGTGAGGCTGCCAAAGATCAGCACCACCACGCCGGTGACCAGCGGCATCACCGCCACCTTCTTGAGCAGCACCCAGGACAGGACCAGCGACACCACCATGGCGCCCATGAACCAAGCCGTGGCCGCAAAGATGTCGGCGCGCCCGTTGACGATGAAAAACACCACCAGGGGACCCAGTTCCAGCGCCAGCTTGGTCAGCTGCGGCTTGAGTTCTTCCCAGGACGCGTCCTGGGCCTTGGCCTGCTCTTGTGCCATCTGATCCTTCAGTGTCTGCCCGCGATTGCGGCGGCAAAATCCTCGGCCTCGAACGCCTCGAGGTCATCCACACCCTCGCCGACCCCGATGAAATGGACCGGCAGGCCGAAACGGCGGGCAATGGCCACCAGGATGCCGCCGCGCGCGGTGCCATCCAGCTTGGTCATCACCAACCCCGTAACCCCCGCTTTTTGCCCGAAGATTTCGACCTGATTAAGGGCATTCTGCCCGGTCGTGGCATCGAGGGTTAGAAGCGTTGCGTGCGGGGCGGTGGGGTCGACCTTCTTGATCACCCGCACGATCTTTTCGAGCTCGCCCATCAGCTCGACGCGGTTTTGCAGGCGCCCGGCCGTGTCGATGATCAGCACGTCGCGCCCCTCGGCCCGCGCGGCGGTGACCGCATCGAAGGCCAAGCCCGCCGCATCGGCCCCGGTGGGCCGGGTGATGACGGGGGCGCCGGTGCGCCGGCCCCAGACCTGGAGCTGTTCGACCGCGGCAGCGCGGAAAGTATCGCCCGCCGCCAGCATCACCGACTTGCCTTCGGCGGTGAGCTTCTGGCTGAGCTTGCCGATGGTGGTGGTCTTGCCCGAACCATTGACGCCCACCATCAGGATGACGAAGGGGCGCTTTTGCGTATCGATGACCAGAGGCCGGGCGACGGGGCCGAGCACCTTGGACACTTCGGCAGCGAGCACGGCGCGCACATCCTCGGCCGAAACGTCGCGGTCGAAGCGATCGCGGCGCAGGGTCTGGGTAATGGCGGTGGCCGTCTCGATGCCGAAATCGGCCTGGATCAGGATGTCTTCGAGATCGTCCAGCGTCGCCGCATCGAGCTTTTTCTTGGTAAAGACCGAGGTGATCGAGCTGGTGAGCTGATCGGACGAGCGCTTAAGCCCGCCGGTGAGACGCTGGAACCAGTTCTGGCGCGGGGCCGGTGCCTCGGGCTCACCGGGCAGGCTAGGATCGGGCTGGGCGGGCGAGAGCGGCGTGTCTTGCACCGGCTCGGGCTCGGCGACGAGGTCGGCCTCGACCTCGGCAATGAATTCGGGGGTAGCTTCGAGCGGTCCGGCGGGCTGGTGCACCAGCTCGGCGGCCTCGGCCTGCTCCTGCCGCTGCGCCTCGCGGCGCTCGGCCAGAGGCGCCAAGCCCTGGGATTCGTCCTGGCTGCGATCGGTGGCGCGTTCGAGCGCTTCCTGGGTGTCGGATTTCTTGGCCCCGAAACCACCCAGAATGCGGCGGAACAGGCTCGGTTGTGGATTGTCGCTCATGCCGCCGACCTGATCGCTTGCCCCAAAAGGCCATCGCTGCCCGCGCCGGTGATGCGTGCGGCAACGATCTGGCCTGCTTCTGCACCCTCAAGCGCCACGGGCACGAATTGTTCCGTGCGGCCCAGGCCGGGGCGCTCGACCAGCACGCTTTCGAGCTGGCCGATGCGACTGGCGCAGAGCTTCTCGAACTGGGCGTCGCCCAAGGCGCGCAGGCGGGCGGCGCGCGCCTTTCCGACCGCGCGCGGCACCTGCGGCATGCGGGCCGCCGGCGTGCCCTGGCGCGGGCTATAGGGAAAAACGTGCAGATAGGTCAGATCGGCCTCGGTGACGAAGGCCAAGGTGTTTTCGAACATGGCATCGGTTTCGGTGGGAAAGCCGGCAATGATGTCGGCGCCAAACACCATGTCGGGCCGCAGGCTGCGCAGCTTGGCAACCACCCCCAGCGCGTCGTCGCGGCTGTGGCGGCGCTTCATGCGCTTTAAAATCATGTCGTCGCCCGATTGCAGGGACAGATGCAAATGCGGCATCAACCGCCGATCGGTTGCTATGGTGTCATAGAGTGCCGGATCGGCCTCGATGGAATCGATCGAGGAGATGCGCAGCCGCGCCAGATCGGGCACGTGCCTGAGGATCGACTGCACCAATTTGCCCAGAGTGGGCGTGCCGGGCAGGTCCGGGCCATAGGAGGTGATGTCGACCCCGGTCAGCACCACTTCGCCATAGCCATTGGCCACCAGGCGCTTGATCTGCTCGACCACCGCGCCCATGGGCACCGAACGCGAGGGGCCCCGGCCGAAGGGGATGATGCAGAAGGTGCAGCGATGGTCGCAGCCGTTCTGCACCTGCACGAAAGCGCGGGCGCGCCCGTCCATGCCATCGATCAGGTGCCCCGCCGTTTCGCGGACGCTCATGATGTCGTTGACCTGGACCTTGTCGTTGAGTTTGACCCCGAAGGCGAGCGGCTGGTAGCTCTCGGCCTTCATCTTGTCGGCATTGCCGATGACGAGGTCGACCTCTTCCATGTCGCCGAAACTGCGCGCCTCGGTCTGGGCGGCGCAGCCGGTGACGATGATCTTGGCGGCGGGATTGTCGCGCCGGGCCTTGCGCACGGCCTGCTTGGCCTGGCGGACGGCCTCGGCGGTGACCGCGCAGGTGTTGACGATGATGGTGTCGGACAGCCCGGCCTTTTCGGCCTCGGCCTTCATCACCTCGGCTTCATAGGCATTGAGGCGGCAACCGAAGGTGAGCGTTTGAACGCTCATGCCGCCTGCCCTTCGAGCAGGCCCTGGGGCACTACGCCGTCCCCATCCAGCGTCCAGGCCCCGGTCATCAGGATATGGTCGTCGCTGGCACGCCATTCGATGGTAAGCGGCCCGCCGGGGAGTTCCACGGTCACCTTGCGCTCGGTCAGCCCCTTGCGGGCGGCGGCAACGCCGGTGGCGCAGGCGGCGGTGCCGCAGGCCTGGGTGAGGCCGGCACCACGCTCCCACACCTTGACCTTGATGCGGTCGGGGCCCAGCACCTGGGCCAGCGTGATGTTGGCGCGCTCGGGGAAGATCGGATGATGCTCGAGCATGGGCCCGATGCGGCTCAGATCATAGGCTTCGAGATCGGCCACCCAGAAGATGGCGTGCGGATTGCCGACATTGACCACCGAGGGGGTGTGCAAAATGGGATCGTCGATCGGCCCGATCTGCAATTCGATGCCGGTGGTGTCGGCAAAGGGCTCGGCCAGCGGGATCTGTTCCCAGCCAAAGCGCGGGCGGCCCATGTCCACGGTGGCGGTGCCACCGTCCACGTGGGAAACGAGCAGCCCGGCATTGGTTTCCAGCACCACGCCGGGCTTGCCGGTTTCGCCCGAAACCAGGGCCGCGATGCAGCGGCTGGCATTGCCGCAGGCGTCCACTTCCCCGCCTTCGGCATTGAAGATGCGCATGAAGACGTCCGCGCCATGGGCCCGGGGCGGCTCCATGACGATGAGCTGGTCGCAGCCAATGCCGCTGCGGCGATCGGAAATGGCAATGACCTGGTCGCGGCTAAGCCGGATCGGGGCCTTGCGGGCATCCAGGACGACGAAATCGTTGCCCAGGCCGTTCATCTTGAGAAAAGGCGTCGCGCTCACCGCACGGGTCCTTTGCAAACCGGAATGTTGAGCTTTGTTGCCCTATATGGAGGATATGGCCGCCAAATGAAAGGGCGGCCGGGGCCCAAAGCCGCCGCCTGCGGCAGGGGACACGTTGACTTGAGCCCCCCGTGCCCCTATAAGCCGCCGATCTCTGCTTTGGTGCAAACCGAGCCACTAGCCTGTCCAAGAGACAGGCGGTCACCACCCGTCAGCGCGATGCGCCCGCGGGTGTGCTTGGCGTTTGCGCCTTTGGCGCCCATATCCCGGTCCACTGGCCACGGGACGATGAGGAAGACCGATGTTTGAAACCCTGAGCGACCGCTTAGGCAAAATCTTCGACGGCCTGAAGGGCCGTGGCGCCCTTGGCGAAAAGGACGTCGCCGAAGCCATGCGCGAAGTGCGCCGCGCCCTGCTCGAGGCGGACGTGTCGCTCGAAGTGGTGCGCGCCTTTGTCGAACAGGTGGGTGAGCGCGCCCTGGGCGCGGAAGTCACCCGCTCGGTGACGCCGGGCCAGCAGGTCATCAAGATCGTTCATGACGAGCTGGTGCGGGTTCTGGGCGAAACCGCCGAGCCAATCTCGCTCAAGGCCAATCCGCCCGTCACCATCATGATGGCGGGCCTGCAGGGCTCGGGCAAGACCACCACCACCGCCAAGCTGGCCAAGCGCTTCAAGGAGCGCGACAACAAGAAGGTGCTGCTGGCGTCCCTCGATACGCGCCGGCCCGCCGCCATGGAGCAGCTGGCGACGCTGGGCGCCCAGATCGGGGTGGATACCCTGCCCATTGTCCTGGGCCAGGACCCCGTCGAGATCACCCGCCGCGCGGTGCGCGAGGGTCGGCTCGGCGGCTATGACGTGCTGATGCTCGATACGGCGGGCCGCACCCATATCGACGAAGAGCTGATGGAGGAGAGCGCCCAGATCAAGGCGGTCGCCAATCCGCATGAGATCCTTCTGGTTGCCGACGCCCTGACGGGGCAGGACGCGATCAACCTGGCGCGCTCGTTCAACGAACGGCTCGACATAACCGGCATCGTGCTGACCCGCGTGGACGGCGATGGCCGCGGCGGCGCGGCGCTCTCGATGCGCGCGGCCACCGGCAAGCCGATCAAGCTGATCGGCGTGGGCGAGAAGATGGATGCGCTCGAGGATTTCTATCCCTCGCGTATCGCCGACCGCATTCTGGGCATGGGCGACATCGTCAGCCTGGTGGAAAAGGCACGCCAGACGGTCACCGCCGAAGACGCCCAGAAAATGGCGAAAAAGCTCAAGAAGGGCGTTTTCGACCTCGAGGATCTGCGCGGGCAGCTGCTGCAGATGAAGAAGATGGGCGGCATGGGCGGGCTAATGGGCCTGATGCCGGGCGCCGGCCAGCTCAAGAAGGCCATGGCGGGCGCCAATATCGACGAGAAGGTGTTCGACCGGCAGGTCGCCATCATCAACTCGATGACCAAGAAGGAACGCGCCAATCCCGACCTGCTGAACGCCTCGCGCCGCAAGCGCATCGCGGCGGGCGCGGGCGTGGAAGTGTCGGACGTCAACAAGCTGATGAAGCAGCACCGCCAGATGGCGGACATGATGAAGAAGGTGTCCAAGGGCGGCATGGGGTCGCTGGCGGGCATGTTCGGCGGCAAGATGGGCGGGCGCGTTCCCGGCCTGGGGCAGATGCCCGACCTTGCCAATATGGACCCGGCCCAGCTCGAGCGCATGGCGCGCGAAGCCGGGCTCGATCCGGCCATCCTCAAGCAGGCGGGCGCCACCGAAGCGCCTCCCTCCATGGCCGAAAAGCTGCCTACCGACGTGGGCCAGCTGCTCAAATCGGGCTCGGGACTTCCGGGCCTGGGCGCGCCGCGCTTCCCTGGCCTTCCCGGCCTGGGCGGCGGCCAGCCGAAGAAGAAATAACCAGGACCACATTCAGGAGTATCCCCCAATGGCCCTCAAACTGCGCCTTGCCCGTGCCGGCACCAAGAAGCGTCCCTTCTATCACATCGTGGTTGCCGATGCCCGCGCCCCTCGCGACGGCCGCTTCATCGAGAAGCTGGGCACCTACAACCCCCTGCTCAACGACGACGCCGAAAAGCGCGTAGTGCTGAACACCGAGCGCCTGCAGCATTGGCTGTCGGTGGGCGCCCAGCCCACCGATCGCGTTGCACGGTTCGTGGATGCCACCGGCCTCAAGGCGCGCGAAGCGCGCAACAACCCCAAGAAGGGCGAGCCCGGCGCCAAGGCCATCGAGCGCAAGGAAGAGCGCGAGAAGGCCGCTGCCGCCGCTGCTGAAGCCGCAGCCGAGTAAGGCCAGGATCATGGCCGACGCAACGTCGTCCGCCAAGCTCGTGCTCATGGGCCGCATCGGTGCGGCCCATGGCATCAAGGGGCAGGTGCGCATCCAGTCCTTCACCCAGGACCCCCAGGCCATCGCCGATTACGGCCCGCTCGCGACCGACCGGCCCGGCCTTTCCATTACCGTCACCGAGGCCCGCCCGGCGGGAAACGTGGTCATTGCCCGGCTCAAGGGGATCACCGACCGCAACGCCGCCGAGGCGCTGAACGGGGTGTCGCTGTTTGTCGAGCGCGACCGGCTGCCGCAAAACGATGACGAAGACGATTTCTACCATGCCGACCTGATCGGGCTCGAAGCCCGGCTTGCAGATGGCACCGTGCTGGGCGCGGTGGTTGCCGTGCCCAATTTCGGCGCCGGCGACCTGATCGAGGTGCGCCCAAGCCAGGGCGGCACCCTGCTCTATCCTTTCACGCGTGCCGCCGTGCCCCAGATCTCGCTGTCGGGGGGCTATCTGGTGATAGTGCCGCCCGAGGAGATCGAGGCCGAGGAGCCCAATGGCTGAGGCCGGGCCCTGGGCGGCCGACATCATCACGCTGTTTCCAGATCTCTTTCCCGGGCCCCTGGGCGCGTCCGTGCTGGGCCGAGGCCTGGCCGATGGGCTGTGGACCCTTTCCGCCCACCAGCTGCGCGACTTTGCTACCGACCGGCACCGCACCGTGGACGACACGCCTTCGGGCGGCGGCGCGGGCATGGTGCTCAAGCCCGACATTCTGGCCGCCGCCATCGATGCCATCCCGACCAATGGACGCCCGCGCATTTTGATGTCGCCGCGCGGCCGGACGCTCGATCAGGCCTTTGCCCGTGAGCTGGCGGCGGGCCCGGGCGCCATCGTGGTGTGCGGGCGCTTCGAGGGTATCGACCAGCGCGTCATCGAGGCGCGCGGGCTGATCGAAGTCTCGATCGGGGATTACGTGCTGGCGGGCGGCGAAGTGGCCGCCATGGTGATGCTGGAAGCCGCCGTGCGGCTGTTGCCCGGCGTTCTGGGCAAGGCCGAGAGCCATGCCGATGAGAGCTTCGAGCACGGTCTGCTGGAATATCCGCAATATACCCGGCCGCCCGTGTTCGAGGGGCGCGAGATTCCGCCCGTTCTGGTGTCGGGCGATCACGGCAAGATCGCCAAATGGCGGCAAGAGCAGAGCCTGGCGCTGACGCGGGCGCGGCGGCCGGATTTGCTGGGAGAGTAGGGGCGCCGCAGGCTGGGCTTCGGGCGGGCCCCCTCACCCCGGCCCTCTCCCCAGAGGGGCGAGGGGGCGCGGGGGGATGGGCTGGGGCTCAGCGAGAAGCCGGAAGAGGTTGCTGGGTTTGGCGTAAGCCGAGGCCAGAGGGAGCGAGGCGGGGATACCGCCTCGCCGGGGAGAGGCGCCTAGAGTTCGCCGGCGTCGATGGCGCGGCGGCGGGCGGCGAAGGTTTTGAGGCGCAGGCCGTTGAGGCGGATGAAGCCTTCGGCATCGTGGTGGTCATAGGCCACGGCGCCTTCCTCGAAGGTCACCAGATCCATCGAGTAGAGCGAATAGGGCGAGGTGCGGGCCGTGACCATGGCCGAGCCCTTGTAGAGCTTGACGGTGACGTCGCCGGTGACGAATTCCTGGCTCTTGTCGATCAGCGCCTGCAGCATTTCGCGCTCGGGCGAATACCAGAAGCCATTGTAGATCAGCTCGGCATATTTGGGCATCAGCTCATCCTTGAGATGGGCCTGGCCGCGATCGAGCGTGATCGACTCGATGCCGCGCCGGGCGACCAGCAGGATGGTGCCGCCGGGGGTTTCGTAAAGGCCGCGGCTCTTCATGCCCACGAAGCGGTTTTCGACCAGGTCGAGCCGGCCCACGCCGTGCTTGCCGCCCAGCTCGTTGAGCTTGGTGAGCAATTCGGCCGGGGACAGCTTTTCGCCGTTGATCGAGACCGGATCGCCCTTTTCGAAACCGATGGTGATGATCTCGGCCTGGTCGGGAGCGTTTTCCGGATCGACGGTGCGCTGGGGCACGTAATCGGGGAAGGGCACGGCCGGGTCTTCGAGCACCATGCCTTCGGACGAGGTGTGCAGCAGATTGGCATCGACCGAGAACGGCGCCTCGCCGCGCTTATCCTTGGCGATCGGGATCTGGTTGTGCTCGGCATAGGCGAGCAGTGCGGTGCGGCTGCGCAGGTCCCATTCGCGCCAGGGGGCGATGACCTTGAGCTCGGGCATCAGCGCATTGGCGGTCAATTCGAAACGAACCTGGTCGTTGCCCTTGCCGGTGGCGCCATGGGCGATGGCATCGGCGCCGGTCTCGCGGGCGATGTCGACCAGGTGCTTGGCAATGACCGGGCGGGCGATGGAGGTGCCCAATAGGTACTGGCCCTCATAGAGCGCATTGGCCCGGAACATGGGGAACACGAAATCGCGCACGAATTCCTCGCGCACGTCCACGATGCGGATGTCCTTGATGCCGAACATCTCGGCCTTGCGGCGCGCCGGCTCGAGTTCCTCGCCCTGGCCGAGGTCGGCGGTGAAGGTGACGATCTCGGCCTGATAGTGCTCCTGCAGCCACTTCAGCATGATCGAGGTGTCGAGACCGCCCGAATAGGAGAGGACGATTTTCTTGATGTCTTTGGCCATGATCTCTTGCGCGCTTGGGGGCGGAACGCCCGAATATGCGAAATTGTGCGATGGGCGGCACACTAAGCAAAACCGCGCGCCAGTGGCAACGCCGATGCGCAAGGAAATGCCCGCGCCGATTGGCGCAGCCACCGAACCAAAGCGCCGCCCGGCGGGCTTTACGCCAAGGCCGGGCCCGGCCAGAGTGGCCCCGAACCCTGAGTTGTCGAGTGCCCCGATGCTGAGCTTTGTTCCCGATGCCGCCGTGATCGCGGCCTTTGCGCTGGCCGCCTTCGTTCTGGCCATCACGCCGGGGCCCGACATGGCGCTGTTTTTGTCGCGCGCCATCAATTATGGCCGCGCGCACGGCCTGGCGTGCCTGTTGGGCGCCATTACCGGGCTGATTGGCCATTCCCTGCTGGCGGCGCTGGGAATTTCGCTTTTGATCGCGGCAGCGCCCACCGCCTTCCTGGTGCTCAAGATCGCCGGGGCGCTGTACCTGATCTGGCTGGCCATCCAGGCGTTGCGCTCGGGCGACACGCTGACCCTGGCCTCGGCAGGGCGGCGCACTCCGACGCTGGTCGAAAGCTATCTGACGGGGTTGGGGATCAACCTGCTCAACCCCAAGATCATCCTGTTCTTCGTGACCTTCCTGCCCCAGTTCGTCGACCCCGCCGACGGCGCGGCGGCGGGCAAGCTGTTCTTTTTGGGCCTGGAATTCATCGTCGTCTCCCTGCCCCCCACCATCGCCATGATCTATGCGGCGGGGTGGCTGGCGGGCGTGCTGACACGGCAGAAATGGGTGGGGCGGCTGCTCAACTGGAGCTTTGCCGCCGTGTTTGCGGCCTTCGCGATCACCATTCTGGTGGCGGAAGGCCGCAAATAGCTTGGGCGTTTAGGGGCTTAGAGCGCGCGCTGCATGTGCACGATGTCGAGCCAGCGGTCGAACTTGAAGCCCAGCTCGGGATAGGTGCCCAGGGTCTTGAAGCCGTGCTTTTCGTGCAGGCGAATGGAGGGGGCGGTGGTGGCGGTGATGACGGCGATCATCTGCTTGAAGCCAAAGGCCTGACTGCGGGTGATGAGCTCGCCCAGAAGCGCGCTGCCCAGGCCGCGACCCACCGCCTCGGGGGCCAGATAGACGGTGTCTTCGCAGGTGAAGCGATAGGCCGGGCGCGGGCGATAGGTGGAGGCATAGGCATAGCCCACCAGGGTGCCGTTCTCCTCGGCCACGATGACCGGATGACCCATGTCGACCATGTGGCCGAACTTGTCGGCCATGAAGGTTTCCCCGGGAGCCTCGGTGTCGAAGGTCGCTACCCCGTGTTCGACATGGTGCTTGTAGATGCCGGTGATGGCGGGCACGTCGCGCCAGGTGAAGGGGCGAATGCTGAGCTGCTCGTTGCGCATGAAGGGTCCAGAAAAGACGAAGGCCGCGATCCTTGTAGACCGCGGCCTTGCCCAATTCAAACCCGATGCTTGGGGAGCTATGGGCTCCCGTCGCGTTATTCGCGATTGCCGAACAGACGCAGCAGCATCATGAACAGGTTGATGAAGTCCAGATAGAGCGACAGGGCGCCCATGATGGCGTTCTTGGCCAGGGTATCGGCGCCATAGCTCTCGGAGTAGCTCTCCTTGATCTTCTGGGTGTCGTAGGCGGTCAGGCCCACGAAGATCAGCACGCCAACCACCGAGATCGCGAACTCCAGGGCCGAGGAGGCCAGGAAGATATTCACGATCGAGGCGATGATGATGCCGATCAGGCCCATGAACAGGAACGAGCCCACATTGGTGAGGTCGCGCTTGGTGGTGTAGCCGTAAAGGCTCATCGCGCCGAAGGTGGCGGCGGTGATGAAGAAGACCTTGGCGATCGAGGCGTCGGTGTAGACGGCAAAGATCGAGGACAGCGAGAGGCCCATGACGGTGGCGAAGGCCCAGAAGGTGAGCTGGGCGGCAGCCACGCTCATCTTGCCGATGCCGAAGGACAGGGCGAATACGAAGGCCAGCGGCGCCAGAGCCAGAACCCACATCAGCGGGCTGCCATAGACGGCGTTGAACGTCGCCTCCGAGCTCATCACCCACTGGTTGAAGAAGTATGCCACCAGCCCGGTTACCACCAGGCCGACCCCCATATAGTTGTAGACGCGCAGCATGTAGCTGCGCAAACCTTCGTCGATGGCCGCGGCGGAGCCGGCCCGTGCGGCGACAGTAGGTCGGTCAAATTGTGCCATGGTCAAACCCTTTCCAACTTTCCAAGCGCCTGGTCCTCATGCACACAAAAAGGAGCGCAACGCTTTGGCGATAATATGTAGGGGGACGCCCGGCATTTCAAGTTAACATACGGAAATGGGTGACGATAATTGGACGCAGCCGCCGGGGAAGCGGGTATCGAGCGCCTTTCGATTGTTGATCAAATTTCAAACCCGAGTTTGCCGCCATGCCTAGACTGTTTACCGGCCTTGCCATCCCGGCCGAAATCGGGCTGGCGCTCTCGCTCAAGCGCCTGAGCCTGCCCGGCGCGCGCTGGATCGACCCGCAAGACTATCACATCACGCTGCGTTTCATCGGCGACGTGGATCGGCCCACGGCCAACGACATCGACCAGGCCCTGCTGGGCCTTGAGGGCACGGCGGGCTTTGAGGTCACCATCGACCAGCTGGGCGTGTTTGGCGGCGACAGGCCGCGCTCGCTTTATGCCGGCGTGGTGCCCGAGCCGGGGCTGATGCACCTGCAGGGAGTGCATGAGCGCGTCATCCAGAGCGTGGGCCTTGCGCCCGAGGGCCGCAAGTTTACCCCGCATGTGACGCTGGCCCGCTTGCGCGGCATCGGGGCGGGCGAGCTGGCGCGCGCCTTGGGCGAAGCGGGCTCCTTTGCCCCGATGCGCTTTCGGCCCGAGGCCTTTGTGCTCTATTCGAGCAAGGATTCGGTGGGTGGGGGCCCTTACGTGGTCGAGGCGACCTACGCGCTGGCGTCCTGAGGGCCTCACGAGCATATGAGAAGGGAGGGGACTGGCCTTGGCTTAACCTTTCCTTTACCAAGGCGGATCAAACAAGAAGGCGGTGAAGCGACGGCGCCAAATTGCCGACACGTTTGCCGTTATCGTCGCGATTTAAATCAATTCCGCGCCGTTCAATCGACCTTGGTAACCGCATCATGTCAGGGTTGCTGCGACCGGCGCGCGACTTTGGAAAGGGATGGACTGGCGATGGAAAAGAGAGTTGGCGCGATTGTTTCTGGCCTTTTGGCGATCGCCCTTAGCCTCTCGGTCCCCACGGGCGCCAATGCCCAGGGCGTGACCAATCTGGGGAGCTTCAGCAACTGGACGGCCTGGCAGGCAGCCGATGCCGACGGACCGATCTGCTACATTTCGAGCCAGCCCCAGAGCTCCCAGCCCAGCGGCGTCAATCGCGACCCGATCCACTTCCTGGTGATTCATCGCAAGGGCAAGGGCGAGCGCAACGAAGTGCAGACCCTGGTGGGCTATCCCATGCGCATGGAAAACGGCGTCTCCTCGGCTTTCGCCGCAGAAGTGGACGGCCGCTCGTTCCAGATGCTCTCGATCCCCGACGAGCCCTCCACCGCCCAGAACGAAAATTACGGCGCCTGGCTGGCCAATCCGGGCGACCAGTCCGGCTTTGTCGACGCCATGAAGCGCGGCAGCCAGCTGGTGGTCAAGGGCACGTCTCAGCGCGGAACCAACACCACCGACAGCTATTCGCTGAGCGGCGTGACGGCGGCCATGAATGCCATCGACGCCGCCTGCGCGAGCTGACGGGGCAATCGTCCACAATTAGCCCCAATCGCGGGGTGGAATGGTTGGCATGAAGACATCCTCCCTGTTCCTAATCGGAATGGGCGCCGCTCTGGCGCTCGCTCCCCTTCCTGCGGCGGCGCAATCGGTGCGCGTGCTGGGCGATTTCCGCGATTGGTCGGCCTATGCCGCCACCGAGAGCGGCGAACCGCTCTGCTTTGTGATGACCAAGCCGGTGCAGACCGAGCCCCAGCCCGACGGCTACAGCCAAGCCTATCTCTACCTGACGCACCGGCCTACCGAGAGCGTGCGGTTCGAGTTCAACCTGGTGTCGGGCTATACCTTTGCCCCCGACAGCCCTGCCATCGCCTCGGTGAACGGGCAGAACTATACCCTGTTCACCCAGAGCGATGCCGCCTGGCTGGAAGACCCGGCCCAGGCCGAAAACCTGGCGGGCAGCATCCGGGCCGGCGCCAATATCGTGGTTGAAGGCACCACCGAGCGCGGCATCAAGGTGCGCCAGACCTTCTCGCTTTCGGGCGCCACCGCCGCCTCCAACGCCATTAGCGGCGAGTGTGCCTGACCCAAGCCATGGCTGAACTGCGGGAGCCCTTGGCGGCCCCCGCATTCACCGCCTCGCAACGCTCCCTGCGCTAGCATGGCGCGCGGCCCGCGCCGCGCGGAAGCACAAGAATGGCGCCACCAGCCCTGGCAATTGTGGACCTGGCCAAGAGTTTCGACCGGCCGGCCGTGGACGACTTTAACCTCACCGTCGAAGCGGGCAGTTTTTATGCCCTGCTCGGGCCCAATGGGGCGGGCAAGACCACGGTCTTGCGCATGGTGGCGGGGCTGCTCAAGCCCGATCGCGGCACCATTTCGGTGCTGGGCATCGATACGGCCAAGGATCCCATCGCCGCCAAGCGCGCCATTGCCTGGGTTTCGGACGAACCCATGGTCTACGATCGGCTGACCCCGCTCGAATATCTCGAATTCGTCGCCGGGTTGTGGGGCATGGAGGCCAAGGCCGCCGACGCCGCGGCTCGCAGCCTGCTCGATTGGCTGGGCCTGGGGCCCCATCGCAACGAACGCTGCGGCGGCTTTTCCAAGGGCATGCTGCAAAAAGTCGCGCTGGCGGGCGCCCTGGTGCACGACCCGCGCCTCATAATCCTGGACGAACCGCTGACCGGGCTCGATGCCGGCTCGGCCCGGCAGGTCAAGGACGTACTGCTCGACAAGGTGGCGGCCGGCACGACCGTGATCATGACCACCCACATTCTGGAAGTGGCCGAACGCATGGCCGAACGCATCGGGGTGATTGCGCGCGGCCGGCTGATCGCCGAGGGCACGCTGGCCGAGCTGCGCGAGAAAAGCGGCCAGGCGGGCCAGACTCTGGAAGACATCTTCCTGGCCCTGGTCGCGGAACGCGCCTGATGGCACGACCCGGCTCGCTGCTCTGGTTCGCCCGGCACGAACTGCGCCTCGCCTGGCGCGATTTTCTGGCCATGATGACGGGCGGCAAGACCACGCGCACGGTGTGGCTGGCGCTGGGCGCCGCCGTGTTTGCCGTGCTGGCCCATTGGGTGGCCGGGCTGCTGCTGGGCCCGACGCTGGCCCAGGGGCTGGTGCCGGACCGGCCCACGCTGATGCTGGTGACGGGTGCGGGGCTGCTCTTCTTCTCGGTCATGCTGTCCCAGGCGGTGGAATCGGTCACCCGTGCCTATTACACCCGCGCTGATCTCGACCTGATCCTGGCCTCGCCCGCCTCGGCGCGCAAATTGCTCGCCGTGCGGGCCGGTGCGATCGCGATATCGACCATGGCGCTGTCGTGCCTGTTGGCCGCGCCGGTGATCAACGTGCTGGCGTTCCAGGGCGGGCTGCACTGGCTCAGCGCCTATCTGGTGCTGGTGGCGCTGGGGGCATTTTCTGCGGGGCTGGCCATGCTGGTTACCCTGGGCCTTTTTGCCACGCTGGGGCCCAAGCGCACGCGGCTGGTGGCGCAGATCCTGGCGGCGATCATCGGGGCGGGCTTCATCATCGGCATCCAGGCCGGTGCCATCCTGTCCTATGGCAATCTCTCGCGCTTAGCGCTGTTCCAGTCCGAAACCCTGCTGGCGCTGGCGCCCGATCCCGATAGTCCGCTGTTCTGGCCCGCCCGGGCCGCCATGGGCGAACTGGGGCCCCTGCTGGCGGTGGCGCTGGTGGGGCTGGGATCGCTGGCGGTTTCGATCGGCATTGCCGGGCAGAGCTTTGCCCGCCATGCCACCGATGCGGCGGGGCTGACCGAGAGAAGCGGTACCCGCACCACCGACCGCGCCTTCCGCACCGCCAGCCCGGCCCAGGCGCTGCGGCGCAAGGAGTGGCTGCTGCTGCGGCGCGACCCCTGGCTCTTGTCCCAGACGCTGATGCAGATCCTTTATCTGTTGCCCCCGGCCCTGTTGCTCTGGCTCAATTACGGCAATGCGGCGGGGGTGTTCGTGGTGATCGTCCCGGTGCTGGTTATGGCTTCGGGGCAGCTGGCGGGCGGGCTGGCCTGGCTGGCCATTTCAGGCGAGGACGCCCATGAGCTGATCGCCACCGCCCCGATCAGCCAGGCCATGGTGCTGCGCGCCAAGATCGAGGCGGTGGCGGGCGCCATCGCGCTGGTGCTCATGCCGCTATTGCTGCTGCTGGCCCTGGCGGCGCCCATGATCGCCGTGGTGACGGCGGTGTTTGCGGCCATCGCCACGGCCTCCTCGACCGCCATCCAGCTCTGGTTCCGGGCCCAGGCGCGGCGCAATCTGTTTCGCCGCCGCCAGGTTTCCTCGCGCATTGCCACGCTGGCGGAGGCCTTTGCCTCGATCATGTGGGCGGGCGCCGCGGCGCTGGTGGCGGCCGGATCGCCGCTGTTTTTCATGCCGGCCGTGGTGGCGCTGGGCGTGCTGGCCACGGCGCGGGCCATGGCCCCCAAGCGGGGCTAGAAGTTGCGCAGCACCGCCAGGAACGCTTCGCCATAACGCAAGAGCTTGGCCGCGCCGACGCCGGGCAGCCCCGCCATCTGCTCTGGCGTGCGCGGGCGGCCAGTGGCCATGGCGCGCAAGGTGGCATCCTGGAACACCACATAGGGCGGCACGCCCTGTTCGCGGGCGAGCCGGGTGCGTTCGGCGCGCAGGGCATCGAACACGGCCTGCGCTTCTTCGGGCAGGGCAATGGACTGGGCCAGGGAGCGCCGCACCCCGGCGGACTTTTCCGCCCGATCCTTGCGCAACACGATACGCCGATCGCCCTTGAACACGGCGCGAGCCCCTTCGTCGAGCACCAGCGCCCCATGGGCGAGATGATCGATATGGACCAGGCCCATGGCGGTCAATTGGCGCAGGATGGACTGCCAGCCGCGCAGATCGATATCACGGCCCTGGCCGAACACCGCTTGGCGATCATGGCCGAACTTGGTGACCTTTTCGGTGGCCTTGCCCATCAGGACGTCGATGACGTGGCCGGCCCCGAAGCGCTGCCCGGTGCGATAGATGGCCGCCAGCGCCTTGACCGCCGCATCGGTACCGTCCCAGCTTTCGACGGGGGACAGGCAGGTGTCGCAATTGCCGCAATGGCCCGGATGGGCCTCGCCGAAATGGTTGAGAATGGCCTTGCGGCGGCATTCGACGGTTTCGCACACGCCCAATAGCGCATTGAGCTTGGCCCGTTCGAGGCGCTTGACCTCGTCGGGGGCGTTGCCGTCGTCGATCATGCGGCCGCGCTGGCCGACATCGGCCATGCCATAGACCATCCAGGCATCGGCGGGCAGCCCATCGCGCCCGGCGCGCCCGGTCTCCTGGTAATAGGCCTCGATGGAGGAGGGCAGGTCCAGATGGGCGACATAGCGCACGTCGGGCTTGTCGATGCCCATGCCGAAGGCGACGGTGGCCACCAGGCACACCCCGTCTTCCTTGAGGAACATGTCCTGATTGGCGCTGCGCAGGCCTGCATCCATGCCGGCATGATAGGGCAGCGCGCGAATGCCCTCCTTTTCGAGGAAGGCGGCCGTGTCTTCGACCTTGGCGCGCGACAGGCAATAGACGATGCCGCTATCGCCCTGATGCTTGCCCAGGAACTCCAGCAGCTGCTTGCGCGCATTGGCGCGCTCCACGATGGTGTAGCCGATATTGGGCCGATCGAAGCTGGTGGCAAAGACGCGGGCCTGCTCCAGCCCCAGCCGCTCGATGATGTCGGCGCGGGTGGTGGGATCGGCGGTGGCGGTAAGCGCAATGCGCGGTACGCCGGGAAACAGCTCGGTGATGCGGCTCAGCTCGCGATATTCGGGCCGAAAATCATGGCCCCATTGGCTGACGCAATGGGCCTCGTCGATGGCAAAGAGCGCGATATCCATGCCCGAGAGCACGTTCTGGAAGCCGGGCGTGGTGAGCCGCTCGGGGGCGACGTAGAGCAGGTCCAATTCCCCGCGCCGCAGCGCCTGGCGCACGTCCGCCGCCTCTTCCTGGCTCAGTGCCGAATTGAGCGCGGCGGCCTTGACGCCGGCCTGGCGCAGGGCCTCGACCTGGTCGCGCATCAGCGCAATGAGCGGTGAGATCACGATGGCCACGCCCGGCCGGCAGAGCGCAGGCACCTGATAGCACACAGATTTGCCCGCGCCGGTGGGAAACAGCACCACGGCATCGCCGCCCCCGGTGACGTGGCGCACCACCTCTTCCTGCTGGCCGCGAAAGCCCTTATGGCCGAAAACCTGCCGCAACACGGCCAGGGGATCGCGCGAAGAGGTGCTGGAGGCAAACAGGTCGTCGGAGGCAAGAAGCGCCATGGGCGGGAAAAAACCAAATCAGCTCGAAGGGCGTCCGGGCGGTTGAATCACGTCTGGCGCCGGGGCGGCAAGCCCTTGCCCGCACTTGTGAAGGCCCCGCCCCCGTCTTTCGGGCCGAGTGCGGCTGCGCTAGGGTTCGGGCAAGGCCGCAAGACCAGAGCAAAAGGGAGAAAAAGAGTGTTGCAGAGCTGGCGCTGGTTTGGTCCGGAAGACCCCATTAGCCTCAATCACGTCAAGCAGGCGGGGGCGCACGGCATCGTGACGGCGCTGCACCACATCTATGACGGCCGCGCCTGGACGCCGGACGACATCGCCACCCGCAAGAGCCTGATCGAGGCGGCAGGGCTCACCTGGTCGGTGTGCGAATCCATTCCGGTGCATAGCTCGATCAAGCTGCGCACCGGGCCCTATCGCGACTATATCGAGAACTGGAAGCAGAGTCTGGCCAATCTGGGCCGGGCGGGTGTGCCGGTGGTGTGCTACAATTTCATGCCGGTGGTGGACTGGACGCGGACCAATTTGCTCTACCGGCTGCCCACCACCGGCTATGCGCTGCGCTTCGACATGGCCGAGTTCGTGGCCTATGACGCCTTCGTGCTCAAGCGCAAGGACGCCGAGGCGAGCTATTCGGAGGCCGAGCTGGCGGCGGGCCGGGCGCGGCTGGGCCAGTTGAGCGAAAGCGATATCGCAACGCTGGAAACCAACATCATTGCCGGGCTGCCGGGCGGGGAAGACAGCTATACCCGCGAAACCATCCGCCAGCGCATCGCGGCCTTTGACGGCATGACGCCCGAAGTGATGCAGGCCCATCTGGTGGAATTCCTGGCCGAAATGGTGCCGGTGGCCCAAGAGGTGGGCGTGCGGCTGGGCATTCACCCCGACGATCCCCCGTTCAGCCTGTTCGGCCTGCCGCGCGTGGTTTCCACCCGTGCCGATATCGCCCACATCCTGGGCGCGGTCGAAAACCCCGCCAATGGGCTGACCCTGTGCGCCGGCTCGTTCGGCTCGCGCACCGACAATGACGTGGTGGCCATGGCCAAGGAATTCGGCCCGCGCATCGCGTTCGTGCATCTGCGCAATGTCAGCAAGGAGCCCGACCGCTCCTTCATCGAGTCGGAACATCTGGAAGGCGATGTCGACATGGTCGAGCTGATCATGGCGCTGACCCAGGAGGAACGGCGCCGGGCGGCCGAGGGCCGCACCGATGCGGTGATCCCCATGCGCCCCGATCACGGGCACCTTCTGGCCGACGATATCGGCAAGCGCACCAATCCGGGCTATTCGCTGATCGGGCGGCTCAAGGGTCTGGCCGAATTGCGCGGCATCATGCGGGCGGTGGACCGGCTGCTGCCGGCGTAAGGATCAAGGGCCCGCCTCTCTGCCAAGGCGGGCCCCAGATTTTCAGCGCTTGCCGAATTCTTCCATGATGGCGGCGGCGTATTTGATGCCCTGGATATATTTGTCGATGTGAATGTTCTCATCGGGGGCATGCAGATTGGCGCCGGTATTGGCAAAGCCGGTCAGAACGCACGGAATCCACACATGGCGGATGATGGCGCCTTCCGCCGACACGCCGTTGACGATGGGCGTTTCGCCATAGACCTCGGTGGCCGCCGCGATGATGGCTTCGGCCATGCTTTCCTTGACCGAGATCTTGTAGGGCGGCTCGGTATCATCCGAGGCATTGACCTCGATATGGCCGAAACCATGCTTCACCAGATGCGCCTTGAGCTTGGCGATGGCCGCTTCGGGCTGGATGTTGGGGATGAGGCGGAAATCCATGCGGGCCCGCGCCTCGTTGGGCACGATGGTTTTAAAGCCCGGGCCATTATAGCCGGCAATGATGCCCTGGATGTTGGCGGTGGGCTCATAGGTGCGGGCGCGGATGGCGTCGATGCCGTCGCGGCCGAGCGCGAACTGGTCGATGCCCCATTCGGCCTTGAGCTTGTCGAGATCGACGCGCTTGGCTTTTTCCACCAGCTGGGCCTCGTCGGCCTCGTCGAGCTGCCAGATGCCCTCGTACCAGCCCTCGACCAGGATCTTGCGGTTCTCGTCCAGAATGGTGTTGAGCGCCCGGATCAGGTCCCAGACCGGGGCGGGAACCAGGGGGAAATTGAGCGAGTGGATGTCGGTATTGGCACCGCGCGCGATCAGTTCGACATCGAGCACCGATTTGAGGCCCAGCGCCACGTCGGGCACGTCGGCGCCCACTTCGAGCGAACCGTCCAGGCAATGCATGCCGTCCGCCGCGATCAACGCCTTGTTGGCCTCGACCCATGGCCCCAGATTGGGGCTGCCGATCTCCTCTTCGCCCTCGATGAGGAATTTGAGGTTGACCGGCACTTCGCCGCGCACCGCCAGAAAGGCCTTGGCGGCCTTGTTGAAGGCCAAGACCCCGCTCTTGTTGTCGGTGGTGCCGCGCCCATACATGACGCCGTCCACGATCTCGGCCGACCAGGGGCCGCCATGGCTCCAGGCCTCGATCGGCTCGGGCGGCTGCACGTCATAGTGCGAATAGCACAGCATGGTCTTCTTGCCCGGCGCCTTGGCGGCAAGTTCGCCAAACACCACGGGCGGGCCGGCGCGCAGGGCATGCTGCTGGGCCGGCAGGCCGTCGTCGTGCATCATGGCAACGACGAGATCGGCGCAATCCTGAAGCCCGATATTCTGGGCCGAAACCGAAGGCTGGCGCACCAGCCTTTGCAGGTCGGCGACGAATTCGTCGGCATGGGCGTCGATATAGGCGTAGATGTCCTGCATGCTCATGGGGTCGTGCTCCGGTCAGGCCTGCACCAATTGCCAGGCATCGAGCCGCTGGCCGGACAGCTCGGGTGGGCGCCGCGTGGCCAGAAGGCCGAAGGCAGGCGCCAGAACGTCGGGCTCGACCCATTTGGCCTTGAGCTCGGGGGAATAGTTCCGCTCCGACATGGGCGTGCGCATATACATGCCCGGCGTGACCGTGGCCGAGAAGATCCCAGAACCCGCCCCTTCGAGCGCCAAAGACTTGGAGAGACCTTCAAGCCCGTGCTTGGCGGCGCAATAGGCGGTTTCGTCGGCAAAACCCTCTATGCCCGAGCGCGAGGACACGAAAATCAGCGCGCCGCCGCCCGCATCGGCCATGCCCGGCCAGACGGCGCGGGCCAGCTGAAAACCGGCGGTGAGGCCCACATCCACCGTACGGCGAAACTGGGCCAGATCGAGCGCAACGAAGGGCTTGGGCTCGAGAATGGCCGCGTTGTGCACGAGGGTGTCGACATGCTCGACCCCCTCCAGCGCCTGGGCAATGGCCGCTGCGGTGGCCTCGGCATCGGAGAGATCGACGCTGAGACCACAGGCCTTGGCCCCGCACTGCGCGACGGTCGCCGCCAGGCCCTTGGCGTCATAATCGAGGAGAATGACGCTGGCCCCGGCCCCGGCAAAGTGCCGCGCAATGGCGGCGCCCAGTCCGTGGGCGGCGCCGGTTACGATGGCGGTCTGCTGATCAAGCGGCGGCGCCACGGGGGGTCTCCTCGGCCGGCAGATCGACCCAGGCGCGGCTCTTGGTGGAAGTCAAAACCGCATCGAGCACGCGCTGGTTGGCCAGACCGTCGAAAAAGCTCGCGCCCTGCTTGAGGCGGCGGCCTTCGCGGATGGCGGCGGCCACTTCACGCAGCGCAGCCACGACCGAGACGTTCCAGATGCCCTTGTTGAGGCCTTCCAGGGCAGCATTGGGATCGGGCTGGGTGATCTCTTCAAAGCCCTGCCCCGCCTTGGCGAAATAGAGCTTCTCGTCTTCATTGGCCAGGGTAATGGTGCCCTTGGAGCCGAATACGTGGGTGAGGTTGCCGATATTGTTGGCCGCCACCCCGCTCATGAACACCTGCACCCGCGCGCCCGAAGCCATGGCCATGGTGAAATAGGTGGTATCGTCCGCCGTGGCGGTCCAGGGCTCGCCGGTGGCCTTGTCGATGCGGTTGGGGATTATGGTCAGGGCTTCGCCCACCACCGAGGCCACGGGGCCCAGCCACCAGCGCACCATGTCCACCTGATGGCTGCCATTGGCGCCCAGGCGCCCGCCGCCATGCTCGGCCAGGCTCCACCAATCGCCCTTGGGGCGCGCGGCCGGATCGGCCCAGGAGGCGCCGATATTGGCGATGTTGGCGTGGCGGATCTCGCCCAGTTCGCCATCGGCGATCAGCTGGGCGATCTTCTGGCGATTGGGATTGAAGCGCAGCTCGTGGTCGATCATGTGCACGCGGCCCAAGGCCTCGGCCTTGTCGAGCATGGCCTTGGCTTCCCCGGCATTCATGGCCGTGGGCTTTTCGCACACCACATGAGCGCCCGCATCGAGCGCGGCCAGCGTCATTTCGGCATGGGTATCGGTGGGCGTGGCGATCAGCACCAGATCCGGGCGGTGCGTATCAAGCATGGCGCGCCAATCGTCATAGGCGTTGTCCACGCCGAAGGCCTGGGCGGCACTGCGGGCGCTGTCGAGACGCCCCGAGGCGATGGCCACGACCTGTGCGCCTTCCACGTGGCGCAAAGCGGGGAGGTAGGCGGCGCGTGCAAAGCTCGCGCCGATGATGCCGACTTTCATGGGTCTTGCCTTCTTTTGTCTTGGTCTTTGGTGCGGTCAGCCGACCTGCTTGAGGCGCGGGTCGAGGAAGTCGCGCAGCCAGTCGCCCAGAATGTTGAACGAGAGCACGGTGGCCACGATGGCGATGCCCGGATAGAAGGCCAGCCACCATTTGTTGGCGATCAGCTGATCGCGGCTTTCGGCCAGCATCGAGCCCCAGGTGGGCACGGAGGGCGGCACGCCCAGGCCCAGGAACGACAGCGAGGCTTCCGACAGGATCACGCTGGCCACGTTGAACGAGGCGATAACGGTCAGGGGCGCCACGATATTGGGCAGGATGGTGCGGAAGATCACCGAGGAGGTGCGGTCGCCCAGGGCACGGGCCGCTTCCACGAATTCCTTTTCGCGCAGCGACAGCGTCTGGGCACGCACGATGCGGGCATAGGTGACCCACTGGCCTACGCCCAGCACGATGATGATGTTGAACACCCCCGGTCCCAGCACCACCAGGAACATGATGGCCAGAAGAATGAAGGGGAAGGCAAGCTGGATATCGCCCAGGCGCATGATGACGTCGTCGATCCAGCCGCCGAAGTAACCGGCGACCAGTCCGGCAGTGACGCCCAGCGTGCCGCCCACCAGGATGGCGCAAATGCCCACCAGCAGCGAGATGCGGGCGCCATAGAGCAGGCGCGAGAACACGTCGCGGCCCAACCCGTCCGAGCCCAGCAGATAGAAGGCGCCGTTGCGGCCTTCGCTGAGGGGATCGGCCAGGCGCAGCATGATGTTCTGCCGATTGGGATCGAGCGGGGCCAGATAGGGCCCGAACAGCGCCGCGATCAGCACGCACAGCAGGATGAACAGCGCCACCAGCGGCCATTTGGCCTGCACCATGGAACGCCAGGCGCGGCGCATTTCCTTGCGCCACCCGGTGCTTGGCTGAGCGGCAAGAGCCCCGGCATTGGGATCGATGGGGGGCGCGGCAGCGATGGGATTGGCCTCAGTGGTCATGAAATAGCCCCTTGCCTTACAGTTTCACGCGCGGGTCGATGCGCGCATAGATGAGGTCGACGATAAGATTGAGCGAGATGAAGACCAGCGCCAGCACGATCACCGAGGCCTGCACCACCGGAATGTCGCGCTGGTTGATGGCGTTGAACACCAGCCGGCCGATGCCGGGCCAGGAGAACACCATCTCCACCACCACTACGCCACCCAGCAGGAACCCGAATTCGAGGCCGATCATGGTCACCACGGGCAACCAGGCATTGCGCAAGGCATGGCGCACGATCACCTGGCGCTCGGAAATGCCCTTGGAACGGGCCGTGCGCACATAGTCCTGGTTGAGCACTTCGAGCATGGAAGAGCGCACCAGGCGCGCATTGCGCGACAGGGAATAAAAGCCCACCGCGATGCCGGGCATGATCAGATAGTAGAGCGCCTGGGGCAATTGGCTGAAGGCGCGGGCGACGTCGCCCTGGATCAGCGGCATCAGGAAGGGCACGTGGCCCGATATGGGGAACCAGCGCAGATAGAGCCCGAAGAACATGATCATCATGATGCCGAGCCAGAAATTGGGGATCGACTGGCCCAGCATGCCCATGGTCATGATCGAGCCGTCCACCGCCGTGCCGCGATAGAGCGCGGCAAAGATGCCCAAGGGTATCGCTAAACCTATGGCCACGATCATTGAGAATAAGGTGAGCTCTATGGTGGCGGGCAAGGCCTCCATCACCGCATCGATGGCGGGGCGGCGATAGGACAGGGAATTGCCGAAATCGCCCTGCACCAGCTTGCCCACAAAGCTCAGATACTGCTCGTGCAGCGGCCGGTCGAAGCCCAGCGCCTTGCGCGTCTGCTCGATCTCGGCGTCGGTCGCACGCTCGGAGACGTAAAGATAGGTGGGGTCGCCGCCGATCTGCAGCGCGACGAAACTGATGCAAGTGACGCCGATGATGACGATCACGCTCTGCAGCAGCCGGCGGATGATGAAGGTCCACATTGTCGCGTAGGTCTCCGGAAAGTCGTTGGTCGCAAGGCGCGGGTGCCGGTCTGGGGCGCCCGCGCCTGTGGCGCATTATTGCGCGAGTTTGGCGTAGAACAGGTCGATTTCTTCGTCGCGGCGCGGCGTCCAGTCGAGCCGGTTCGAGACACCGTAGAAATCGGGCTGGAAGTAGAGCATCAGCCAGGGGGCTTCCTCATGGAAGACCTCGAGCATGGAATTGATGATGGTGCGCTCTTCTTCAGGCGTTGCAGCATTGCGTAGGGCGGGCCACTGGTCGAACCATTTCGGCTCGGTCCAGCTGGGGTAGTTGACCGCCGCATCGGGGGTGGCAAAGGCCGCCATGTCGTATTGCGGGCTCCAGGTGACCCCGCCCATGCCCAAAAAGAACAGCGGGCCCATTTCCTTGGTGCGCAGCAGCGGCGAATAGACCGAAGCCCATTCGAGCAGCTCGACCTCGGTGTTGACGCCCACGTCGTTGAGGAACTGGCCGATGGCCTGGATCACGTTGGCATCGTTGAGATAGCGACCGCGCGGCCCCTGGAGCTTGATGGAGAAACGCGTGCCGTCGGCCTGGCGGGGATAGCCCGCTTCATCGAGCAGCGTCTCGGCCATTTCCGGATCGTAGGGATAGGGCTCGATGCTGGGATCGTCATTGGGTGGATTGACCAGGCTCGCGGCGCGCTCGCATTCGGTGCCCAGGAGCTGGGCGCAGATGGCGGGCACGTCCACGGCATATTGCAGGGCCCGGCGCACTTCGGCCTTGGCGATGGCAGCACCGCCCTCGTCCTGGGCAAACACCGGGTTCTGGTTGAAGCCCACGAACATGCGGCGCGTGCCCGAGACCTTCTTGACGCTGGCGCTGCCCGAGGCATCGATGGCGCCGACCTGGTCGGGCGAGACGTTGGTGATGATGTCAACATTGCCCGCGATCAGCTCGGCGGTGCGGGTGGAGGCTTCCGGGATGATGCGGAAGATGATGTTCTGGAAGGTGCCGGGGTCCTTGACCTTTTCGAGCACGACTTCGGAGCCGCGCGCCCAGGAGGCGAGCTTGTAGGAGCCAGAACCGATGGGCTTGAGCGCCGCATCGTCCGCGCTCATGGCCTCGTAGCTGTCTTTGCAGTGGATATAGACCTGGCTCATCATGCCCAGGCCCAGGGAGTTCTTTTCTTTGATCATGACGTTGACCGTCAGATCGTCCACCGCCTCGGCACCGGCAAAGCCCAGGGTGGAATAGACGAAGCCCGGCGTGTTGCCAGTGAACTTGAGGTCCGGATCGGCGGGACGGGTGAAGGAATAGGCCACGTCCTCGGCCGTCAGCGGCTCCCCGTCATCGCAGGTCAAACCCTCGTTGAGGGTGAAGGTGTAGGTCTTGCCGTCTTCCGAGATCGCCACGTCCTTGGCCAGATAGGGCTGGATCTCGCCCTCGAAGGTCACCTGGTAGAGGGTGCCGAAGATGTGCTTGGCGATGTTGGCGTTGTCGCGGCTCGAGATCTGGGCCGGATCAAAGGTGGAGGCATCGGCGCTCAGGCCCACCACGATGGTATCGTCGGGGGGAGCAGCCAGGGTGGGCGCGGTAGCGGCAAGGACTGCCGACCCGGCCAGGAGCAGAGATCTTAAGGCGTTCATCCTGATAATCCTTTTGCGAGGCATGGTTGCCGCGTGCCGCCGGTCCCATGGGTGCTGCCGGACTGCCCGGCGGGGGCAGGCCGGAGCCGGTGCGCGGGGAACGCACGTTTCCCCGCGCACCGCTTAGGTGTTACTGAGCCAGAGCCGTGTCGAACAGGTAGACCTTCTCGTCGCGGCGCGGCGTGAAGTCGACGCGGTTGGAGACGCCGTAGAAGTCGGGCTGGAAGTACAGCAGCAGCCACGGACCGTCTTCGTAGAAGACCTTGAGCATGTCATCGATCACGACGCGCTGTTCTTCTTCGGTGGCGGCAGCCGAGATCTTGGCCCAGCCGTCGAACCAGCGCGGGTCGTTCCACTCGGTGTAGTTGGTGCCGGCGGTCGGCGTGGAGAGATCGGCCATGTCATAGAGCGGGCTCCAGGTGGCGCCGCCCGAACCGAGCAGGAACATCGGGCCGGCATCGTGCTTGGAGATCAGGGGCACGTAGACCGAGGCCCATTCGAGCAGCTCGACTTCGGTTTCCACGCCCACATCGGTCAGGAACTGACCAATGGCCAGGGCCACGTTGGCGTCGTTGAGGTAACGGCCGCGCGGAGCCTGGAACTTGATCTTGAAGCGCACGCCGTCGGCATCGCGGGGATAGCCGGCTTCGTCGAGCAGCTTCTCGGCCATGTCCGGATCATACGGATAGGGCGTCAGCGACTTGTTGTCGTTGGGCGGGTTGACCAGGCCGGTGGCGCGGGTGCACTCGAAGTTCAGGAGCTGGCTGCAGATGCCGGGTACGTCGATGGCATACTGGAGCGCACGACGCACTTCGGGCTTGCGGATGGCGTCGCCGCCGGGCGTACCGGCGAAGGCGTCTTTCTGGTTGAAGCCCACATAGATGCGGCGCGTGCCCTGCACGGCCTTCACTTCGGCCGAACCCGAGGCGTTGATGGCATCGACCTGGTCGGGAGCGACGTTGGTGATGATGTCCACATTGCCAGCGATCAGCTCGGCGGTGCGGGTCGAGGCTTCGGGGATGATGCGCCAGATCATGTTTTCGAACTGGGCTTCGTCATCCTTGACGCGCTCGAGCACGACCTGGGAGCCGCGATCCCACGACACCAGGCGATAGGCACCCGAAGACACGGGGGTCTGGGCGGCCTGGTCGAGCGACATGGCCTCGTAGCTATCCTTGCAATGCAGGAACACTTCGGCGATCAGGCCGAACGAGACCGGGTTCTTGGTGCCAAGGTTGATCTTGACCTCGAGATCGGAGACCGCCTCGGCGCTCTGGAAATTGATCGAGGAGAACACAAAGCCCGGGGTGTTGCCGGTGAAGGCATTGGCCGGATCCTTGGCGCGGTTGAACGAATAGGCCGCGTCTTCGGCGGTGAGGGCTTCCCCGTCCTCGCAGGTCAGGCCTTCGCGAAGCTTGTAGGTGTAGGACAGCCCGTCCTCGGCCATGGTGTAGGATTCGGCCATCTGGGGCACGATGTCGCCCTCGGGATTGACCTCGTAGAGGGTCCCGAACAGATGCTTGGCGATATTGGAGTTGTCGCGGCTGGAAATGGCGGCCGGGTCGAACGTATTGGCGTCGGCCGAGATCCCCACCACGATGGTGTCTTCGGGGGGAGCGGCGTGGACGGCCAGCGGCGCGACCAGGACGGCACAGCCAGCCAGTAGCAGGCGTGGCGTTACTCTCATGTGGACTTCCTTTGCACGGAGGGATTCTTGTTAATTGACCGGCCGGTCTCGCCCTCCCAGGCCCTATCGAGATCCGCCGGGTTGATCGCTTCTCCGGTCTGGCTGGCCAGAATGGTGGCCTGGACCATGCGAAGCGATTTCAGGTGATCGCGGCCCGAGCACTCCAGGGGCTTTTGCCCCCTGAGCGCGGCCACGAAGGATGCAAGCAACGCGGTGGCGTCGTTGATCCATTGTTCGTAAGGGGGCAGCTGTACCGCCGTCAGCGCCGGATCGGCGCGACGCGCGAAGTGCAGGCCGCCGAATTGCTCTTTCTGCGAGACGATGCCCTGGGCGCATTCGGTGCGCCATTCAAAGCCCAGCTGGCTCCAGTTGGACTGCCAGGTGCCCTGGTAGTTGACGATCACCCCGTTATCGAAGCGGATCAGCGCCGCAACGTTGGCATCGTGCGCATACATCGACCAGGAGGGGTTGAAGGTCTTGCCATAGACCTCGACCGGCTCGGCCTTGTAGACGTAGCGCATCAGGTCGAAATGGTGGATCGACTGCTCCCAGAGCATGGGCTGGTCCATGGTCAGGGGATATTTGTTGAGGTGCGGCAGCATGCCGTCGCGCCAGCGCTCATAGGTGAAGCGCGCAAATTCAGGGCGTCCCACTTCGGTCTCGAACAGCTTGAGCGTAGCCTGGGTGACGTCCAGATAGCGGAAATTGAGCCCCACCATCAGCGGCACGCCGGCGGCTTCGGCCATGGCCACGTAGTCGGCCGCCTTTTCGACGCTGTCGGCGAGCGGCTTTTCGGCCAGGATGGGGAGTTTGGCGGCACAGGCCGCTTCCATCTGCGCTTCGCGGCCACCCGGCGGGGTGGCGAGCAGCACCGCATCGGCCTCGACCTTGCCGATGACGTCGCCCACCTCGGCCCCGGCCAGGGCGCCGGGGCACTGGGCCAGCGCCCGCTCACGCGCGGCGGGCGAGGGATCGACCAAACCGACCACGGTGCAATCGGGCGAGGCGGCGATCACCCGCAGCCAATATTGCGCGCGTGCCCCCAGGCCGACGATGATGAGACGGATGGGGGTCATAGCGAACGCTCCTGGGCCATGAGATCGGAAAGACCGGCCCCGAACGGGGTCCAGGTAAAGCCGCGCTGCCAGTCATGGCGCTCGGTGGTCATGGGGGTGCGCGGCAGCGAGGCCTGCGGGTCGGGCGTCTCGAAAGCCACCCCGGTCGCTTGCGCCACCGCCTGGCCGACGGCGCCGTCGGTGAGGATTTCCCCGCTGCCCAGATGGATCAGACCGGTCACCGGCTGGGGAGCCCTGAGGATGGTGTCGAGCGCGCGCGCCAGGTCGGGCGCATAGGTCCAGTCGCGGCGCGTGGCAGGATGTTCGATGGTGACGGGACCGCCCTGGGCGGCCATGTCGAGCGCGCGGCGCACCAGCGAGGTGCCCAGGCGGCTGGGCCGCACCGCCTCGCTGGGGCCATAGACCGGGCCCAGGCGGAAGGTGAGGCCAGCCATGGTGTCGGCGGGCAAACAGGCCAGCGCCATCTCGCCCATGCGCTTGGCCAGCGCATAGGCAGAGCGACCCTCGGGCGGCGTGCTTTCGGCCAGATGGTCGAGACCGCCCTGCCCTTCGAACACGCCCGAAGAGGAAATGAAGACAAAATAACGCGCCCCGCGCGTCTGCGCGAATTCGAGCGCAGCAAACAGCAGCGCCATGTTGAGCCCGATATGGGCCGCAGGGGTAACACCCAGTTGCGCGGGATCGCTGGTCAGCGCCGCGCCATGAATGACCACGTCCACCGGATCGGGCACGCGGGCCAGCGCCTGGGCATCGAGTTCGGCTTGCAGCAATCTCACCCCGGCCAGCCGCGCCCTGGTGGGTGCATCGAAGCTGCGATCGAGCGCGGTGACGCGATGGCCGGCTGCGGCCAGCCCTTGCGCCAGATGCGAGCACACGAAACCGCCGGCGCCGGTGATGAGGATGTCGCGCCTGCTCATTGGAACAGCACCGAATTGAGCTTGAGATCGCCGGCCGAGCGGGTGTGATCCGAGATCAGGGAGATGGCCTTGATCATGTCGCCCTGCTCGAGCGCGGTAACGATGGGTGGGTGGTTGAGCGCCACTGCCATCAGGTTGCGGTTGGCGCTGTTGCGCAGCGCCATGATCTGATGGATGCGCAGGAACAGGTTCTCCCACAGCGAGAGCAGCAAAGCGTGGTCGGACAGCCGAATGATGGTGCGGTGGAAGTGCTCGTCGGCCTCCACCAGCGCCTCGAAATCGTCACGGCCTGCCGCCTCGATCATCGCCTGGGTGTAGATGTGCAGCTCGCCCACCCTGGCGCCACTCTCCAAGATGCGGCGAATGGCGAAGCACTCGAACTGCTCGCGCAGGGAATAGAGTTCCTCGACCTCCTTGGGTGTCAGGGGTTTCACCCGCTTGCCCTTATAGGGCACGGTTTCGATCAGGCCCTCGTTTTCCAGCAGCTGGATGGCCTCGCGCACCGGGGCGCGCGAGACGGCGAGCTGATCGGCCAGCGCCATTTCCACGATGGGAGTTCCCGGCTTCATCTTGCCGTTGACGATGGCCTTGCGCAGCATGTCGGCCACGAGCACGCGCAGGGGCACGTTCTCGATTTTGCCGATATCGGTTGCGCCCTGCTCGTTCATGATCAGGCCGCAGCCCCAAAGCAGAGGCGGGCCGCCTCATCGATCTGGGGCGCAAAGCTCTCGGGCAGCGGCGCAAAGGGCGGCCGCACGACCGCATAGCTCTCGTCGTTGTGGCGCTTGGCTGTCGTGGCCTTGATGGCGGGAATGAGCGGCACGCTTTCGAAGATCTTGCGCACGACCGTCACCTTGGCGGCGATCTCGGCTTCTTGCGGCGTGCCCAGGGCGGCCATCAGAGCCTTGATGTTGCGGGCATTGACGTTGGCAGAGGCGCTGATGCAGCCCGCGCCGCCGGCAGCGACGTTTTGCGGGATCAGCGCTTCGGACGCCGAATAGACGTCGAGCTCGGGGAAAGCCTTGATCACAGCATGGGTGTTGTCCCAGTTGCCAGAGGAGTCTTTCAGGCCCACGAAGGTGCCCGGATAGGCCTTCATCAGCCGCTCGATCAGGCTCAGCGTGATCGGCACGCCGCTCATTTGCGGGATGTGGTAGAAATAGACTTTCAGGCGCTCGTCGGCCACCGCATCGATGATGGCGGCATAGGCGTTGAACACGCCGTCCTCTGGCACACCCTTGTAATAAAAGGGCGGCAAGGTGAGCGTACCCAGGCACCCGCGCGAAACGGCGTGACGCGTAAGCGCAATGGAATCGGTGATGGCGGCGCAGCCGGTGCCGGGGATCAGCCGGTTTGCGGGCACGCCGGTGTCGATCAGCATGTCGAGGGTTTCTATACGCTCGGCCACGCTCATGGAGGTGGCTTCGCTGGTGGTGCCGAACGGCGCCAGCCCGTCGGCCCCGTCATCGAGCAGCGCCTTGCAATTGACCACGAAGCGCTCGGGATCGATGGACAGATCGGGCTTGAACGGGGTGATGGCGGGTACGTAGAGCTTGGGGCTGCGCATCATGCGATTTCCAGTCCGGTCGTTTTGGTCATGGTTTGGGGCAGCCCGATCGCTAGCGGCGCAATGGGCAGGAACACGTCGTCATCGGCAGCCCCGCGCCACATCAGGACGGCAAAACTGCCGTCGCGATCGAGCACCGTGGCCCCGGCGTGCCAGACGCGGGGCGCAAAGACCACGCCCAGCTCGCCCGGCACGATGAAGGCTTCCGCTTGCTCCAGCACGGGCTGGCCCGCATCGTCCGAGGGCGCCACGACGACGAGATAGCGGGCCACGTCGAGCGGCACGAAAGCCTGCGCGGCGTGGGGATGGTGTTCGAGCTTGTCCACCGTGAGCGGCAGGTTCGAGCGGGGCACGCGATTGGTGTGGAACACCGGCGCAAGCCCCTGGACCTCGCCCCCCAGCCAGTCGCTGAAAAAGCGCCGCTCGCCAAAGGCGGCGGGCCGCTCGATGACCGCGCCATAGGGGGCGAAGCGCTCGGGCGTGAACTGGGTGCTGGGGGTCAGGGCTGCCATCAGGCGCTCTCCGCCAGATCGGCGCGGGGGGTGTAGGGCACGGCAGCCTTGAAGCGCTCGGCAAGCTCGGCGCGCCGGCAGATCCAGGCCCCTTGCGACTTCTGCACGTGATCGAGAAAGCGCATCAGGCCCGCAGCCCGGCCCGGATGGCCCAGAACGCGCGGATGCATGCCCACCGACATCATGCGCGGGGTGCTGCGGCTCTCTTCGAGCAGCACGTTGAAGCTGTCGATCAGGAACTCTTCATAATCCCGGCCCGTCACCAGCCCGCCGGCCATGAACTTGGCATCGTTGGTGACCAGCGAATAGGGCACCACCAGATGGGACTTGCCCGCGACATTGGTCCAGTAGGGCAATTCGTCGTTATAGGCGTCGCTGTCATAGCCATAGCCGCCATGCTCGACCACCAGCCGCCGCGTGTGGGCGGTGCGGCTGTAGCGGCAATACCAGCCGCCCGGCACCCGGCCGATGACGCGCACGATGCTGTCATAGGCTGCCGCGATGTCGGCCTTTTCGGTGGCTTCGTCGAGCCGGTAATGCTCGATCCAGCGACGGCCGTGGCAGGTGATGTCCCAATCGGTTTCCCGAATGGCCTGGGCCACGTCGGGATTGCGTTCGAGCGCCACCGAGGCGGCGAAAACCGTGAGCGGCAGGCCGCGTTCGACGAACAGGCGGTGGAGCCGCCAGAAGCCGACGCGGCTGCCGAACTCGTACATGCTTTCGGACGCAAGGTCGCGGTCCCCCGCGGGCACGCGGGGGGCATTGACTTCGATCAGCGCGGTTTCGGACCGGCCGTCGCCATCCCCGATGGAATATTCCGAGCCCTCTTCGTAATTGAGCACGAAGTTGACCGCCAGTCCGGCATCGCCGGACCAACGGAACTGGGGAGGATGATTGGCATAGCCGATCAGATCACGCATGCGCTGTTCTCCGGGGACGGGGTGCAAGCACTCAGTCCCGCTTCCCCTCGACCTTGTTGAAGAAGCAGCACCAGTCGCCGGTATTGACGTTGGGCAGGGCCCGCAGCCCGAAGATCATGCCGTCGGCGGGGGCGACCAGCTCGGCCAGCTCGTCCCCGAAGATGTTGATGATCTTGGCGATGGAGTCGCCCTTCTTCATGGCTTTCAGGAAATCCACGCCCTTGGTGGGCACGAAGATGCCCGAGGCCGGGGCCAGGAGCGCTTCCTGCTGGCCCTTGGTGGCGTCGGTGGGATAGGTCGCCTCGCCGGGATACATCTTGTAGTGACGCAGGATGTTGATGATGGAGTCGGCCAGATCGCGCGACACCTCGGCGAAGCGCTCGGGCGAGGTGGCCGAACGGCCGCCCAGTTCCACGGTGATGCCGGTCTTGCCGATGGCCTTCATCTGCGCCATGGGCGAACCCTTGGGCAGGAAGTTGCTCATGATGCAGCCCCAGCCGGCGCCCATGGCCTTGGCCAGTTCCACCGAAGCGGGGGTCTCGTCCACGAAGATGGCCTTGGCCAGGAACGAGTGCGCGCCGCCCGAATGGATCGAGATCTCGAAATCGGCGACTTCGCTCATCCATTCCGAATGCGCCCAGGCGATGCGCTCGGACAGATACCCATCCTTGCGGCCCGGGTAGATGCGGTTCATGTCGAACGAGAAGGTGTCGAGCGGATTGCCGCGATTGGCATTCTCGAAAGCCATGACGTTGAGCACCGGCACCATGACCAGCGTGCCCGAGAGCTGGGCCGGATCGACCTCGCGCAGCGCCAGGATGCAGGCCATGGGGCCTTCGGGCTCGTCGCCGTGAATGGCGCCATCTACCCAGAACACCGGGCCCGGATTGACGCCGTTGACCACGACCACGGGGATTTCGACCTTAGAGCCGCCGGCCAGTTCGGTGACGGGGATGGCGCCGCGCACCACTTCGCCGGGCTTGGCGACTGCGGTGCCGACAGTGATGGTCCTAGCTTCGGCCATTTTATTATATGCCCTTGTATGCGTTGTACTTTTCGAGTTCTTCAGGCGTGTAGACCTGCATGAACTCGATCTCGATGCCGCCCGCATCGTTATCCAGGAAGGCGACATAGCCTTCCGGATGGGGATGGCTGCCATAGACGCCGCAGGCCTTGCAGATGCGCAGCTCGGCGCCCTGGGACTTGGCATGGTCGAGCGCCTGGTCGATGTTTTCGACCTCGTAGCAGATGTGGTGCAGGCCTTCGGCGCCGCGCTCCTTGATCCAGGCGTCGAAGCGCCCGCCCTCTTCGAGCGACTGGCACAGCTGGTATTCGATGCCGCCCAGGTTGAAGAGCGCCACGCGGTTCTTAGACTTGGGGAAGTCGGTGATGGTGGTGTCGGTAGGCACGTGCAGGAACTTGGAATAGGCGTCCAGCGCGGTCTTGGCATCGCGCACGGCGAAGGCCATGTGCTTGATCGACTTGACGTTGGGATTGTCGGACTTGACGGACATGGGTGCTGCTCCTCAGGCGGCGGGGGCGTTGCGCTCGGCGCGGATGGCGGTGACGACGGATTTGATGCGGGCCATGGCCTCGCGGATGCGGGGCACCGACTGGGTGAGCGACATGCGCACGAAATCGTCGGTGTAATCGCCGTAAATGGTGCCGGGATAGACCATCACCCGGCCCTCGGCGAGCAGGCGCTGGCAGAACTCGCTGGCGGGCAGGCCCACCACCGACACATCGGCATAGACGTAGAACGCGCCCTGCGGCTCGGCATAGGGAATACCCAGCTCATCGAGCCCTTCGCAGAGCGCCTTGCGACGCTCGTCATAGGTCTGGCGCATCTCTTCCACGCAATCCTGCGGCCCGGTGAGGGCGGCGAGCGCGGCGTGCTGGCTGACCGAGGCCGTTGAGATGGCAAAGGCGTGGTTGATTTCGGCCATGGCCACGATCAATTCGCGCGGCCCGGCGAAATAGCCGATGCGCCAGCCGGTCATGGCATAGGCCTTGGAAAAGCCCGAGAGCGTGATGGTGCGTTCGCGCATGCCCGGCAGCGCCGCCACCGGCTGGATGCGCTGGTTGCCATAGGTCAGGCGCGCATAGATCTCGTCCGAGATCACGATGAGATCGTGCTCGATGGCGAGCTTGGCGATCTTCTCGACTTCGTCGGGAGCCGTGACCGTGCCTGTGGGATTGTTGGGGTTGATCAGCACCAGCACCTTGGACTTGGGTGTGATCGCGGCCTTCACCATGTCGGCGGTGAGGGTGAAATTGGTGTCCATGCCCATGCGCACATGCACCACCTCGGCATCGGCGAGCTCGGCCGCCTGGCCATAGGGGTTGTAGCCCGGGCACGGCACGATGATCTGGTCGCCCGGATTGAGCAGCGCCAGCGCAATGACGAACATGGCGTGCTGGCCGCCGGGGGTCACCACGATCTCGTCGACGGCATAATCGGCGCCGCCATAGGTCTTGATGTTCTCGGCAATGGCCTTGCGCAGGGCGGGCAGGCCCAGCGGGTGCCCATAATGGGTCTCACCGCGCCCCAGGGCATCCTGCCCGGCCTTGACGATATGGGCGGGGGTGTCGAGGTCCGGATCGCCGCGACCGAGCTTGATGACGTCGGTCAGGCCCTCGGCAATATCGGCCATCTTGGTGATGATATGCGCGTCCTTGAGCTTGACGCGCTTGGCCAGGCGGTTGGCGTGCAGGGTCGAGGCTTCCATCATGCCCTCCCGTCGAGCTGGTAGAGATCTGTATATTTCTTGGTGAGGTAGGCCAGGTAGGGCTCGGGATCGAGCGGACGGCCCGTGGCCTTGACCAGCAATTCGTCGCGGCTGTAGCGGCGCCCGTGCTGGTGCACGTTTTCCACCATGTAGAGGCGCAACGGGTCGTAATCGCCCTGCGAGAGCCCCTTGGCGATCACCGGATCGGCCTTGGCGGCTTCAAAGAGCTGCCCGGCCATCACATTGCCGATGGTGTAGTTGCAGAAGGTGCCGATTTGGCCGGACGACCAGTGCACGTCCTGCAGCACGCCCATGGCGTCGTTGGGCACGTCCAGGCCCAGATATTCCTTGATCTTGGCGTTCCAGGCCTCTGGCAGGTCCTTGACCTTGAGCGAGCCGTCGATCAGGTCGCGCTCGATGTCCACGCGCAGCATGATGTGGAAGTCGTAGGTCAGCTCGTCGGCTTCCACGCGGATCAGGCTGGGGCGCGAGCGGTTGATGGCGCGGTGGAATTCTTCCACGCTCACATCGCCGAGCTGCTCGGGATAGAAGGCCTGGGCCTGGGGGAAGTGCAGATCCCAGAACTCGCGGGCGCGGCCCACATGGTTTTCCCAGAGCCGGGACTGGCTCTCATGAGCGCCAAAGCTCACGCCGCCCACGGCATACAGCCCGACCAGGTCGGTGGCCAGCGGCGTGCGCGTATAGGCAGGATCGACGCCCTGCTCGTAGAGCGCGTGCCCGGCCTCGTGCAGCGCCCCGAACAGGCTCATGGGCATGTAGTTCTTGTTGAAGCGCGTGGTGATGCGCACGTCGTTGCGGGTGAACGAGATCTCGAAGGGATGCACCGTGGTGTCCAGGCGCCCGCGCTTGAGATCGTAGCCCACCTTCTCGGCCATCGAGAGCGCGAAGGTCAGCTGCTTGTCGGTGGGAAAATCGCGTTCCAGGAAATCGGAGCGCGGCTGCTCCTTTTGCCCGATGGCACGCACCAGCGGCAGCATGCCGGCCTTGAGGCGCTCGAACAGGGGCTTGAGCGAGGCGGCGGTTTCGCCCGGCTCGAAGCGATACATCAGCGCGTCATAGGGATGCTCGTCATAGCCGATGACTTCGGCCATCTCGCGGTTGAGTTCGACCGTCTGCTCGAGCACGGGCGCAAAGCTGGCAAAATCGCTTTCGGCGCGCGCCTTTTCCCACACCACCTGGCCCCAGGAGCCCAGCTCGGTGCGGCGCTGCAGCAGCTCGGCGGGAATGGCGCTGTGATAGTCGATGGCCTCGCGCACCTGGGCGACGATGGCACGCTCGACGCTGTCCTCGGGCAGGCTCGCCACCTCGGCCTCGGCGGCATCGAGCTGGCTGCGGGTCTTGTCCGCCACGATCATGTCGCGAGCAATCACGGCCAGGGTTGCGAGCTGCTTGCCCCGGGTTTCGGACCCACCGGACGGCATCATCGTACGCGCATCCCAGTTCAGGATGGACTTGGCGTTCAGCACGTCGTTGACCTGCCCCATGGTCTCCAGAAGCGCGGCGTAACTCATTGACAAGACTTCTCTTTCCTCCGAATGCACAAGAAGTGGGCATCTTTGCCGAAGAAGCGCTTGGCGCTGCAACTCTTGCTTGACGCCACCCGATCTGTGTGCATTCTTCCTTACTGTCTAATTGTCGACAATCGACGTTTAGATAGTGGACGGGGTTTTTGACGGTTGTCAAGCGATGGAAACGGAACCTTTTCAAATTTGGGGAGTACGCGCGTGCTGAGCGATTTGGCCGGTCTCACCTCCAACGAGGATGAGCTGGTGGAGATGGCCGTGTGCGGCTATGTCAGCCAGCCTTCGCTGCGACCGGGGGCCTATACGCACTATCCGGACGGACGCGGGGTGATCCTGCCCGGCATGTTTGGCATCACCTACAACGCCCGGGCCGGGGACCGTGCCTTTGGCTGGGCGGGCGACCATGTCGAGCCCGGCGTGTCGATCGCGCATCCGGACGAAAAGTGCGATTTTGCGCTGCATTACCTGACCTGCATGGGCAACGAGGCCATGGTGACCTCGGGCCTGGCCAAGGGTGCGCGCGGCGTGGTGACGGGCGAGCATGCCCGCATCCTGGTCGATTTCCCCGACGAGGTTTACGAAAAGCTCAATATCGGCGACCAGATCCAGATCATGGCCAAGGGGCGCGGCATCGCGCTCGCCGAATTCCCCAAGATCGAGTTCAAGAAGACCAGCCCGGCCCTGCTGCACGCGCTGCGCCTGTCGCGAGCCGGCAATGGCGCGCTCAAGGTGCCCGTGGCGATGGAATTGCCCATCGAGATCATGGGCTCGGGCGCCGAGCTCAACTCCGAATATGTCGACCAGGACCTGATGAGCGGGGACCGCCAGCTGATGGCCGATCTGGGCGTGGACCAGATGCGGCTGGGCGACCTGATCGCCATCCGCCACGCTGACCACCATTTCGGCCGGTCCTACCGGGAAGGCGCGGTGTCGATCGCGCTGTGCATCCACGGTGATTCGATCATGACCGGCCACGGCCCGGGCATTCTGACCCTGATCACCTGCGCCGAAGGCGGCATCGAGTTCGAAATCGACAAGTCCGCCAACATTGCCAACTATTTCTCGATCGGAGCGGGTGCATGAGCATCACCTTCAACCAGGCCGATCTGGTTTCGGTCTCCATTGGCGGCGTCATCGCCCATCCCGGCTTTCCGGGCCTGCCGGCCGAACCCTATCGCCTGTCGGCCGAGGGCAAGCCGTTTCTTCTGCCCACCTTCGGTGGCATCGTCTACAACGTCTCGGTGGGCGATCGCGCCTTTGGCTGGGCCGCCGACTGCATCCATCCGGGCGTTTCGATCCGGGGCACGGACGACACCAAGAATCGCGGGCTGAACGTTTTTGCCTGCGTGGGCAACGTTGCGGTGGTGATGACCGGCCAGGCCCAGGGCACCAAGGGCGTGGTGACCGGCAAGTCCGGCCGCTTTTCCGAACAGGTGATCGTGCACTTCCCCAAGGAAGCGCGGCGCAAGATGGCGGTGGGCGACCAGATCGTCATCCGCTCGCTGGGCACGGGGATGGAGATCGCCGGCCATGAAGCCATTGCCTGCAAGGGCCTCTCGCCCGACCTGCTGACCGCCCTGCCCAGCAAGGTGGAAGACGGCGTGCTCAAGATCGGCGTCGTGGCCACCGTTCCCGCCCATCTGGTGGGCGCAGGCGCGGGCCTCACCTCGGAAGGGGGGAGCCTGCACATGCAGTCCACTGACCGCCAAGCCCTCAAGGAGGCCGGGCTCGACCAGTTGCGCCTGGGCGACGTGGTGGCCATCGAGAACACCGACAGCCGCTACAATCACGGCTATCTGCGCGGCGCCATGTCGATCGGCGTGGTCGGCCAGTCCGACGGGCCGCGCGCCGGCTACGGCCCCGGCATCACCGTGGTGATGACCGCGCCCAAGGGCGAGCTGGGCTGCTACCAGGCCCCCGGCACCAATATCGCCGACCTGCTCAAGCTGGAGGCGTAAGGCAAGTGGGCATTACGCTGACGTCGGTCGACAAGGCCAGCCTGTCGCGCTTCATGACCGAGGGGTTCCAGGCTCTCGGCCTGTCGCATGGCGATGCGCAGATCTTTGCCGATGCGCTGATCTTTTCGGAATTGCGCTTCCATCCCGGCCACGGCCAGGGCGTGCGCCGCATCCGCCGCTACCAGGAGCGCATCGGGCAAAAGCTCGTCGATCCGGCAGCCCGGTTCGAGATCGTCAAGGAGAGCCCGGCACTGGCGCTGGCCGACGCCCATAACGGCATCGGCACGGTGGCCGCGTCCAAGGCCATGACCCTGGCGATCGAGAAGGCCAAGACCTGCGGCATCGGCCAGGTCATCGTGCGCAATTCCACCCATTATGGCTCATCCGCCGTGCATGCCTGCCAGGCCATGGAAGCGGGATGCATCGGCATTGCCTACACCAATGCCGGGCCTGAGATGGCCCCCTGGGGCGCCCGCCAGGGCGCGGTGGGCACCAATCCCTGGGGCATTGCCGCCCCCACCAATCTGGGCTTTCCCGCGGTGATGGACTTTGCGCTGACCACGGCGGGCAAGGGCATGATGCTCTGGCATGCGCGCGAGGGCAAGAAGATGCCGCTCGACTGGGCCCTGACCCCGGCGGGCGAGGTGACCGACGATCCCAACGCGGCCATGCAGGGCGCCCTGCTGGCGATCGGCGAGTACAAGGGCTACGGCCTCTCCTTCATGACCGACGTGCTGACCGGGGTGATCTCGGGCGGCGGCTTCGGGCTCACCCCCTATGCCGACCAGGCCAAGCTCGACGTTTCCCACGCGCTGACCGCCATCGACATCGAATGGTTCATGCCGCTCGACACCTTCAAGGCGCGCATGGGCGAATTCGCGCAGATGGTGAAATCGCGCGAGACCCGTCCGGGCTTTTCGGAAATCCTCATTCCGGGCGAGCAGGAAGCCCGGCGCGTTGAAAGGAAATCTGCCGCCGGCGTGCCGCTCGACGATGAAGTTCTGGCCGACCTGCAGGCGCTGGGCCAGGAATTGGGCCTTGGTGCCACGATCGAGGTCGTCGGCCCCTATCGGGAAGCGCGGCTGTGAGCGGTACCGGCGCGGCCCCCAAGCTGGCGCCCCTGGGCGCCGAATTTCGCGCCCAGGCCATGGCCCAGGTGCGCCAGCGCCTGAGTGCTGCCGGGTTGGAGGCAGCGCTGTTCCTCCTGCCCGCCAACATCCTTTATCTCACCGGCTGGAGCTTTTCGGTCAACGAGCGGCCCATGGGCCTTCTGGTGCATGTGGACAAGACGCCCGTGCTGTTCGTGCCCGAACTGGAGCGCGAAAATGCCGAGCCGATCCGGGGCGTCACGGTCAAGACCTATGAGGAATTTCCCGGCGAAGTGCCCGCCGTGCTCTGGATGGTGGCCCAGGCCAAGGTACGTCGGCTGGCCATCGACACGCTCGATGCCCGCCATTACGCAGCCCTGACCAACGAGCTGGAAACCCTCTCGCTCAAGGATTTCGCGGCGCCCTCGCGCTACATCAAGTCGGCCGAGGAAATCGCGCTCACCCGCGAGGCGGCGCGCTTTGCCGATCTGTGCCTGGAGCGGCTGCTGGCCAAGGGCGGCGAGCTGATCGCCCAGGGCGCCAGCGAACTCGATCTCTTTGCCGATTGCACCGGCTTTGCCCGCAAGGCCCTGCTCGACATCCACGGACCGGCCTTCCTGGGCACCAAGCTGGGCATCTCGGCTTCGGTGCATTCGGGCCCCCGCGCCGCCCTGCCCCATGGGGCAACCGGCACGCGCGTGCCCCAGGCGGGCGACACCCTGATCTGCGGAGTGGGCGCGAGCCTGGGCGGCTATCACGCCGAAAGCGGCATCACGCTGATCGTGGGCGACATCAGCGCCGAACAGCGCCGGGTGATGACCGCCATGCAGGCCTGCAACGACGCGGCCGTGGCCGCGCTGGTGCCGGGCACCAGCTGCGCCTTCGTCAACCGCGCCGCCCTGGCCGAGCTTTCGGCCGCCGGGCTGGGCGATGCCATTCGCCACCGCATCGGCCACGGCATGGGCGTGGAAGGCCACGAGGCCCCCTGGCTGGCGCCGGGCGACGACACGCCGGTGGCCCAGGGCATGGTCTTTTCCAACGAACCGGGCGTCTACCGGCCGGGCCGGGACGGCTATCGCACCATCAACACCATGATCGTGGGACCGAACGGGGTGGAAATCCCCAGCCGGTTCCAGGCCGACCACCCCATCGACACGCGCGTTCTCGCGCTCGCTTAGCCTTAAGAGGGAGACAAAATGCCTGAACCCGCAGCCTGGCGTTATACCAAGATCACCAAGCCCATGTTCGATATCCCGGCGCCCCATCGGGTGCTGTTTGGGCGCGTGCTGACCATCGTGGACGATGCCCCCATCGAGGACGGCTTCGTCGAGATCAAGGGCGGCAAGATCGTCCGGGTCGGGCAGCGCGCCGAGTTGGGCACCCCACCCGAGGGCGCCGAGGTGATCGACACCAATGGCGCCACCCTTATGCCGGGCATGGTGCAGTCGCACGCCCACCTCTCCTGGGACGGCATTCACGAACTCTCCTGGCAGTCCATGTATGACAGCCCCGAGATCCGCGCCTACAAGGCCGCCGGCAACATGCTGCGCAGCCTGCGCGCCGGCATCACGCTGGTGCGCGATCTGGGCGTGCACAATGCCAACCTCTTCACCAAACAGGCCGTCGAGCAGGGCATGTTCCCGGGCCCGCGCCTCAAGGTGACCGGTGAAAGCATCATCCAGACCGGCGGGCACACCTATTGGGTCTGCCGCGAGGCTTCGGGGGCCGACGAGATGCGCCGGGCCGTGCGCGACCAGGTCAAGGGCGGCGCCGACCTGATCAAGATCATGGCCTGCCACGACACCCTCGAATTCACCGACGAGGAACTGGCCGCCGTCATCGACGAAGCCCACCGCAACAAGCTGCCCATCACCGCCCACGCCACCTATGATGCCTGCATCAAGCGCGTGGTCGAGTTCGGCATCGACTGCGTGGAGCATGGCGGCTCGATGAGCGAGGAGACCATCCAGCTCCTGCTCGACAAGAAGGTGCCCATCGTCACCACCTTCTCGGCGCTGGTCATGCAGGCCAAGCCGGAGATCGCCCGCCGCTTCGGCATTCCCGAATGGAAGATCGAAGAGCGCCAGAAGGCCGTGGCCGACAAGTCGCGATTCTCGGGTCTCGTGGCCGCTGCCAAGGCCGGTGTGCCCATCGTGTTCGGCACCGATGCGGGCAGCCCAGCGGTCGAGCACGACCAGATCGCGCCCGAACTCGATTTCATGGTGGAAGTGGGCGTGTGCCCCGACCGCATGGACGCGCTGCGCGCCATCACCATCAGGGGCGCCCGCCTCTCCAAGATGGATCATCTGATCGGCACGCTCGAAGCGGGCAAGGCCGCCGACCTGATCGTGGTGGATGGCAAGCCCGACCAGGACCTCTATGCGCTGCAAAACGTGCGCATGACCTTCATCGCCGGAAAGCGGATGCACTGATATGAGCCTAGTTCATGATCGCCTGACCGACCGCGTCGTCGAGGAAGACGGCTCGTTCCGCACCAAGATGCTCAAGATCGCCGCGACGATGACCAATGTCATCGCCATGGGCCGAGGGGATCCGGACTTTCACACCCCCGCCCATATCGTGGACGCGGCCAAGAAAGCCATCGACGAGAACCAGCATCACTATACCGGCCCCACCGGCATTCCGCCGCTGCGCCAGGCCATTGCCGAGCACCTGGCCAAGGAATACGGCCTCGATTACACGGCCGACGAGATCGTGGTGACCGCCGGCGTGCAGGAATCGATCACGCTGCTGATGCTGACCCTCATCGCCCAGGGCGACGAGGTTTTGATCACCTCGCCGCGCTTTACCACCTATGACACGGCGGTGCGGCTGGCCGGCGGCGTTCCGATCCCGGTGCCCACCTTCGAGAAGGACGATTTCGCCCTCGACATCAACGAGATCGAGAAGCGCATCACCCCCAAGACCAAGATGTTCGTGCTGGTCTCGCCCAACAACCCGACCGGCGCCGTGACCCCGCCCGAGGTGATCCGCAAGATCGCCGACCTGGCGGTCAAGCACGACATCATCGTGGTGTCCGACGAGATCTACGCCAAGATCATCTATGAGGGCCACGAGCACCTCTCCATCGCCACCCTGCCGGGGATGAAGGAGCGCACCATCACGCTCAACGGCTTCTCCAAGACCTATGCTATGACCGGCTGGCGCGTGGGCTATCTGGCCGCACCCGCCGACTACGTGAACAAGATCGTCGAGGTGCGCCACACCTTCTCGATCAACACCTGCACGGTCTCCCAATATGCAGCGCTGGCAGCCCTGACCGGCACGCAGGAGCCGATCAACGACATGATCGCCGAGTACACCGCGCGCCGGGCCTATCTGTTGCCCGCGCTTGATGAAATGGGCCTCACCTACGGCACGCCGGGCGGCGCCTTCTACGTCTATATCAACGTCTCCAGCACCGGCATGTCGACGCCCGACTTCTGCGAGAAACTGCTGCGCGAGACGGGCGTGATGCTGTTCCCCGGCACCATGTTTGGCGATCACGACCCCAGCTATATCCGCCTGTCCTTCCTGCAGCCGCTGCCCCTGATTCAGGACGCAGTGGAGCGCATGAAGGGCTTCATCGCCCGCCACAAGAAAGCCGCCGCATGACCGACAAGCCCAATCCCAACGAAAAATTCGTCGGCATCCAGGTCAGCCCGATCAGCTTTCTGGACGAAGGCGTGGACACCGTGCTCGATACCCTCAAGGATCGGGTCGGCGTCAACGTGCTGATGCTGGGCACCGTCTCCTGGCTGGGCCTCAAGACCGGGCGCTCCATTTCCTGGAAGCTCGATGGCTGGCCCGACCACGGCGTGCCCGAGCCCTTCGCCATGAAGGGCGGCGCCTATTTCGAGCCCGATCAGGACTATTACAACGGCACCTTCATCAAGGATTACCGCACCCGCGACCCCGAGTTCGAGGGCAAGGACATCCTGGACATGGTGATCGCGCCGGCCCATGAGCGCGGCATGAAGGTGTTCATCGAACTGATGGAGCCCTTCTTCAAATATACCGGCCACGGCTCGACCAACACCGTGGACATCCCCAACCTGGCCCAGGCCATGGAAGTGGACATTTTCGGCCGCCTGGGCTCGGACCCCTCGACCTCGCACCCCGACTACCGCAACTGGATCCTGTCCATGGTGGAAGACCAGGTGCGCAATTACGACATCGATGGGGTGATGTGGTGCAATGAGCGCAACTCCCCGCTCGACACCCTGATCCAGGGCAATGCCCCAGGCGATTTCTCCACCCATGCGCGCCGCGAGGCCATGGAACGGGGCATCGACGTGGAAGCCTGCCGGCGGGCGCTGATCAACCTTTACGAATTCATGCAGGAGGCCAAATCCGGCAAGGAATTCGCCGATGGCGCCTTCATCACCTTCATCCGCACGCTCCTGGCCAATCCCGAAGCCCTGATCTGGGAAAAGTTCTGGCTCGAGCGCAACAAGGATCTCGACCGCGAGCTCTATGGCCTGGTCAAGTGGTGCAAGCCGGGGATGTCCTTCGGGCTCAACGTGTGGAACCGCAACCACTTCAACATCTTCCGGCGCGCCCAGTGGCCCTGGGAAGAGCAGACGCTCTATGCCGATTGGGTCAAGCCCATCACCTATCAGCATCAGTCCGGTGAAGTGTTCGCCAAGGAACTGGGCTTTTTCCAAAAGACCATTCTGCGCGACTTCTCGCCCGACGAGGCGACGGCAGTTCTCTACAAGATCCTGGGTCTCAACGAGGCGCCCTATGCCAGCCTGGTGCAGACCGGCATGGACCCCGACACCTACGTCTATGGCCAGTGCGAGGACGCTCTGCGCGGTGTCAACGGCAAGGCCAAGGTGTTCATGGGCCTGGGCGTGGATGCTCCGCGCACCCGAGCCGACCAGGCCAAGATGACCCCCGACATCGCCTATCGCTCCGTCATGGCCACCTACCGGGCCGGCGGGCATGGCGTGGTGCTGGCGCCCAACTATGCCTCCATGCACCTGACCAATCTGGACGGCGTGGCCAAGGCCCTGACCGAACTGGGCCTTAAATGAGCGAGAGCTTCGACACCCTGATCCGCAATGGCACGGTGATGACCCCGGAGGGCCCACGGGCCCTCGACGTGGCCATTGCGCAGGGCACCATTGCGGCCCTGCTGGCGCCGGGCACCCCGGCCGAGGCAAGCCGCACCATCGACGCGACCGGGCAGCATGTGCTGCCCGGCGTGATCGACATCCATTTCCACGTCCGCTCCCCGGCCTTCCCCGAGCGCGGCACGGTGGAAAGCGAAACCCGCGCGGCGGCGGCGGGCGGCATCACCACGCTGTTTGAAATGCCCATCACCAAGCCCTGCTGCAATTCGGCCGAGCGCATGGCGGTGCGGCGCGACCATTTCGCGCAGAACGCAGTGATCAATTTCGGCCTCTACTGCGCTCCGGGCGATCTGACCGATGCGTCGGTGTCGGCCATGGCGGCTGCCGGTGCCATCGCCTTCAAGATCTTCACCACCCCCACCCCGCCGGGCCGTGACGACGAGTTCGGGGGCCTGGCCTTCGACGACGAGGCCGACCAGCTGCGCGCCCTGGAAGCTGCCGCCCGCACCGGCCTGCCCATCGTGGTGCATGCCGAAAGCGCCCAGCTTCTGGCCCGCTACGAGGCCCACGCGGCCCAGACCATGGACCCCACCGACTACAAGACGCATAACTTGTCGCGTCCCGACATCTGCGAAGCGGTGGCGGTGGCCAAGCTCTTGACCATGAACATGCGCGCGGGCGCCAAGCTTCATATCGCGCACGTCACCAGCGCGCTGACCGTGGACGTGCTGCGCCGCTTTGCCGGCACCTCGGACTTTACCGCCGAGACCTGCCCGCACTACCTGATCCGCACCGAGGAAGACGTCGGCCGGGCCGGGGTGTTTGCCAAGATCAATCCCCCCGTGCGGACGGCCAAGGACCAGGAGGCGCTCTGGGGGGCCATTGCCGACGGCACCATCGCCTATGTCACGACCGACCACGCCTCCTTCGCCTATCCCGAAAAGGCGGCGGTCAAGGGCAACTACCTCACCGCCCCGCCCGGCGCGCCGGGGTCGGAAATCCTTTTGCCCAGCCTGCTCGATGCGGCCGCGAATGGCCGGCTGACGCTGGAGCAGGTGGTGGCGCTGCTTTCGGCCAATGCCGCCAAGCGCTTCAACCTGCCCAGTAAGGGCGTGATCGCCCAGGGCGCCGATGCCGACCTCACCCTGGTCGATCTTGCCGCCATCACCACCATTGATCCGGCCAAGCTTTACACCCATGCTCGCGATGTCGCCCATCTCTACAACGGGGCACGCTTCACCGGCCGCGTGATGGCCACGCTGGTGGCCGGCAAGACCGTGTTCGAAGACGGCACGGTGACCGGCGCCAAGGGCTGGGGACGGTTCGTCTCCCCCGCCGTCGGCCCGGTGAGCAAGGCCGCCGCATGATCCTTTCCTCGCCCTCGGAGCGCCATGACATGACCGTAACCCCGATTGCGCCCACCAAGGCCTCCCCGCCCCTTCTGGAGGTGGAGGACCTGCAGACCAGCTTCATCGTCGGCGAAGGGCAGGACGTGCGCGCCGTCGATGGCGTGAGCTTTTCCGTCAATGCCGGGGAAACCCTCGCCATCGTGGGCGAATCGGGCTCGGGCAAATCGGTCACCAGCCTCTCGATCATGCGGCTGCTGCCCAAAAAGATCGGCCGCATCTCGCGCGGCTCGATCAAGCTGCGCGGCCGCGACCTGGTCAACATCTCCGATCGCGAGATGCGGCAGATCCGCGGCAACGAGATCGGCATGATCTTCCAGGAGCCCATGACGAGCCTCAACCCGGTGCATACCGTGGGCACCCAGATCGCCGAAGTGGTGATCCAGCACGACAAGCTCAACAAGCACCAGGCCATGGAACGGGCCATCGAAATGCTCGAGCTGGTGGGCATTCCCGAACCCCGGCGCCGGGCCGCCAACTATCCGCACCAGATGTCGGGCGGCATGCGCCAGCGCGCCATGATCGCCATGTCGCTGGCCTGCAGCCCGCAGCTTCTGATCGCGGACGAACCCACCACCGCACTCGACGTGACCATTCAGGCCCAGATCCTGGACCTGATGCGCAAGCTGCAAAAGCAGCTGGGCATGGCCATCGTCTTTATCACCCACGATCTGGGCGTGGTGGCCGAAATGGCCGACCGCGTGGTGGTGATGTATGCCGGCCAGGTGGTGGAATCGGGCACGGTGCGCGAAATCTTTTCCAAGCCGCTAATGCCCTATACGGCAGGTCTGATGCAGTCGATTCCGCGCATTGGCTCCTCGCTGCAGAAGGAAAAGCTGCAGACCATTCCCGGCTATGTGCCGCTGTTGACGCGCCTGCCCAGCGGCTGCCGCTTCCGCACCCGCTGTGCCTTCGCCGCCCCCCAATGCGCGGCCAAGGAGCCGGATCTGGAAATTCTCGAAGGCGGCCGCGGCGTGCGTTGCGTGCGCTGGCGCGAACTCGATCTCAAGACAAGGAAAGCCTCATGAGCGCGGCCATGACCACGCCCGTTGCGCCCACGCCCGAGGCGCTGCTGGTCGTCAAGAATCTCAAGAAGCACTTCCCCATCAAGGGCGGCGTGCTCAACCGGGTCGTCAACACCGTGCAAGCCGTCAACGACGTGACCTTTACGGTGGGCCGGGGCGAAGTGGTGGGTCTGGTGGGCGAATCGGGCTCGGGCAAGACCACGGTGGGCCGCACCGTGCTGCGGCTCGAACACGCCACCTCCGGCACCGTGGATTTCGACGGCACCGACATCAACCAGCTCTCCAAGCCCGAAATGCGGCGCTATCGCAAGCGCATGCAGATCGTGTTCCAGGACCCCTATGCGAGCCTCAATCCGCGCGAGAAGGTGCGCACCATGCTGGCCCATGCCCTGGCCGTGCACAATATCGGCACGCCCTCGGACCGGGAGGATCGCGTGGTCGCCCTGCTCGAACAGGTGGGCCTGTCGCGTGATTATATGGACCGTTTCCCGCACGAGTTTTCCGGCGGCCAGCGCCAGCGCATCGGCATTGCCCGGGCGCTCGCGGTAGAACCCGATTTCATCGTGGCGGACGAGCCTGTCTCGGCGCTCGACGTGTCGATCCAGGCCCAGGTGATCAACCTGCTGGACGACCTCAAGTCCAAGTTCAACCTGACCATGCTGTTCATCGCCCACGACCTGGCGGTGGTGGAGCATATTTCGGACCGGGTGATCGTGATGTATCTGGGCCGGATCATGGAGATTGCGCCCACGCGCACGCTCTATACCGCGCCCAACCATCCCTATACCAAGGCGCTGCTCTCGGCGGTGCCGGCGCCCGATCCCGACGAGCGGCGCGAGCGCATCATTTTGACCGGCGATATTCCCAGCCCGATCAATCCGCCCTCGGGCTGCGTGTTCCGCACCCGCTGCCCCATGGCGATCGAGGATTGCGGCAAGGTGGTGCCTCCGCTCAAGGAAGTGTCGCCCGGCCAGTTCAGTGCCTGTATCCGCACCGCACCCTGAGGCGGTCAAACGATAGCGACGTAAAAAGAGGGGCGCTCGGAGGCGCCCCTTTTGCATTGAGGGATATCAGTTGGTGCCGGATTTGGCCCGGGCAATGGCGGGCAGGATTTCGGACTGCGCCGTTTCGGGCGAAATCGGCCCTACATGCTTGAATGTGACGACGCCCTGGGCATCGACCACGAAGGTTTCGGGCACGCCATATACGCCCCAGTCGATCGACACCCGGCCGGCATCGGCACCCACCGCATCATAGGGGTTGCCCAGTTCGGTGAGGAAGGCCGTGGCGTTCTCGGGCGCGTCCTTCTGGTTGATGCCGTACATGCGCACGCCCGTGGTGGACTTGATGGCGCTCAGCACCGGATGCTCGGCCCGGCAGGGCACGCACCAGCTGGCAAAGACGTTGACCAGCGTCACCTCGCCCTTGAGCGCTTCGGTATCGAAACCGGGCACGTCCAGCCCTGCGACGGCCGGCAGGGTGAATTCGGGCGCCGGCTTGTTGATCAGCACCGAGGGCACCAGGCTCGCATCGCGGTCGATCTGGGTGGCAAAGATCACCACCAGGCCCACAAACACCAGCAGCGGCAGCAGCACCAGCAGGATGCGCGTGCGATTGCGCGGGGTGGGCGCGGCATTGTCGGTCATGCGCTGCGTCCGGAGCGGCGACGAATGCCCTGGGCTTCGAGCGTCTTGAGCCGCGCATTGACCATGCGGGCCTGCACGATGACAACACCGATCAGGGCCAGCGTGCCCAGCGTGACGCCCGCATAGGCCCAGATGATGAAATCGGCATGTTGCCCCAGCGCGATCATCTCAACTCTCCGCCATCATGACGCGCTGCCGCTCGAGCGTGGACACGCGGCGACGCAGGATTTCGGTGCGCATGCGCTGCACATGCAAGGTGATGAAGAGCAGCGTGAAGGCCAGTGTCATCACCAGTAGCGGAGTGAGGATGGAGCCAGGCATGGTGGGCCCGTCGAGCCGCAGCACGCTGGTAGGCTGGTGCAGCGTGTTCCACCAATCGACCGAGAACTTGATGATGGGAATGTTGATGGCCCCCACCAGCGTGACCACCGCAATGACGCGGGCGGCGCGCAGCTGGTCCTCGAAGGTGCGCCAGAGCGCGATGATGCCCAGATAGATCAGCAGCAGAATCAGGGTCGAGGTCATCCGCCCGTCCCATTCCCAGAACGTGCCCCAGGTCGGCCGCCCCCAGAGAGCGCCGGTGAATAGCGCCATGGCGGTAAACGCCGCGCCCATGGGCGCTGCCGCCTTGGCCGAGACGTCGGCCAGAGGATGGCGCCAGACCAGCGTGCCGATGGCCGAAAAGAACATGGTGGCGTAGACGAACTGGCTCAGCCACGCGGTGGGCACGTGGATGTACATGATGCGCACCGTATCGCCCATCTGGTAGTCGGCGGGCGAATTGAAGAACGCAAACCACAGCCCCACCGCAAAGACCAGCGCCGTAGCCACGGCCAGCGGCACGATGATGGGCTTGCTCCAGGCCAGGAACCGGCCCGGATTGGCGATCTGGCTGAACCAGTTCAACTTCGGCGTGGCAAGTGGAGTGCTCATTGTGGCCTCTGATCTAGTCCCCGGACAGCCGCAAGGCAAGGGCGGCGGCAAAGGGGGTAAAGGCCACGGCCATCAGGCTCAGCCCGGCCAGAAACAGCAGCGCCTGCTGGCTGGCGCCGGGTGCCGCCACCGCCGTGATCGCCCCGACCCCGAAAATCAGAATGGGGATCGAGAGCGGCAGGATGAGGACCGGCGCCAGAAGCCCGCCGCGCTTGAGCGATACGGTCACCGCCGCCCCGACGGCACCAAAGGCCAACAGGCCCGGCGTGCCTAGCACCAGCGACAAAAGCGTGCGCCAGAAGGTGTCGCCATCCATCGACAGCATCACTGCCAGGAGCGGCGTAGCGATCACCAGCGGCAGGGCCGTGGTCAGCCAGTGCGCCATCACTTTTGCGAGAACGATGGCTTCGAGCGACAAGCCGGCATGGCGGAAAGCCTGCAGCGAGCCGTCCTCGTGATCGGTGCGAAACAGCCGGTCCAACCCCAAGAGCATGGACAGGAACGCCGCGATCCACACGATGCCCGGGGCCAGGCGTGCCAGCTGCGCCCGGTCGGGCCCGATGGCGAAGGGCACGATCACCCCCACCATGACGAAGAACAATACCAGCGTCAGCGCATCGCCGCCCACGCGGGTAGCCAGGCGCAAATCGCGCCCGATGACGGCCAGAAACGCACTCATTGGGCCTCGAACTCCAGGCTGGGCGGCACCAGCGTTATGGTCTTGACCCGCCCGGCATCGCGCAGCGCCAGATCCAGATGGGTGGCGGCCAGAACGATGCCGCCGCGATCGAGGTGCCGGTCGATCATGGTGCCCACCCAGGCATCGCCCTGCGCGTCGAGCGCGGAAGTGGGTTCGTCCAAAAGCCAGACCGGGCGATCCGAGATCAACAGCCGCGCCAGGCTCAGCCGCCGCACCTGCCCGGCCGAAAGCTGTCCAGCCCCGATGTGATCGAGCTCGGACAGCCCCGCCGCCTCGAGCGCCGCCGGGACGCGGTCGACGTCGTCGCCATTGAGCCGGGCCCAGAAGATCAGGTTCTCATGCACGCTCAGCCCCGATTTGACCGCCGGCAGGTGCCCGGCCAGCAGCAAATCCTCCACCGAACGCGCTTCGGGGTCCCGGCCCGTCCAGGTGATGGTGCCTGCGCTGGGGCGCAGCACCTCGGCCAGGCACAGCAGCAGGGTGGATTTGCCCGCCCCGTTGCGCCCGCGCAAAAGCGCCGCCTGCCCCGAGCTCAGCTCGAACCCCACATCGGCAAACACCAGCCGCTCCCCGCGCATGGCGGCGAGGCCCGAAACGGTCAGATGGCGATGCGGCAGGGGAGTGATTTTCAGCATGAGGCCATCTCGTATGATCACGAAAGGAGCACTGGCAAGGGGCAATCGAATTCTCTATAAGCCGCGATAGATTGGAGCCATTCCAATTAACGCGAGCAGCCCCGCACCGGTCCATCGGGCCCAACGGCCCGCAAAACCGCCATCTGAGGGGCCTTTTCACGCTAACCAAAGGCGGTCCCGGTGACAGAAACTTCCCTCAACAGCTTCAAGTCGAAGTCCACCCTGACGGTGGGGGACAAGACCTACACCTATTTTTCGCTGCCCGAGGCGGAAAAGCATGGGCTTGAGGGCATTTCGCGCCTGCCCCATTCGATGAAGGTGGTTCTAGAAAACCTGCTGCGCTTCGAAGACGGGCGCACGGTCACCAAGGAAGACATTCTGGCCATTGCCCAGTGGCTTAAGACCCGCACCTCCGAACACGAAATTTCCTATCGCCCGGCCCGCGTGCTGATGCAGGACTTCACCGGCGTGCCCGCCGTGGTGGATCTGGCCGCCATGCGCGATGCCACCGCCAAGCTGGGCGCCGATCCGCAAAAGATCAACCCGCTGGTGCCGGTCGACCTGGTCATCGATCACTCCGTGATGGTGGACAGCTTCGGCACCGCCACCGCCTTCACCGACAACGTTGAACTCGAATATGCCCGCAACGGCGAGCGCTACGAATTCCTGCGCTGGGGCCAGAAGGCGTTCGACAATTTCGCCGTCGTGCCCCCCGGCACCGGCATCTGCCACCAGGTGAACCTCGAATATCTGGCCCAGACCGTGTGGACCAAGACCGAGAACGGGGAAACCGTCGCTTATCCTGACACGCTGGTGGGCACCGACAGTCACACCACCATGGTCAACGGCCTGGCGGTGCTCGGCTGGGGCGTGGGCGGCATCGAAGCCGAGGCGGCCATGCTGGGCCAGCCCATCACCATGCTGATCCCCGAAGTCGTCGGTTTCAAGATGACCGGCAAGATCAACGAAGGCATCACCGCCACCGACCTGGTGCTCACCGTCACCGAAATGCTGCGCAAGAAGGGCGTGGTGGGCAAGTTCGTGGAGTTCTACGGCCCGGGCCTGGATTATCTCAGCCTGGAAGACCAGGCCACGATCGCCAACATGGCCCCCGAATACGGCGCTACCTGCGGCTTCTTCCCGGTCGATTCCGATACCCTGACCTATCTGCGCACGTCGGGTCGCGCCGACGATCGCGTGGCGCTGGTGGAAGCCTATAGCCGCGTGCAGGGCATGTATCGCGAGACCAGCTCGCCCGATCCGGTATTCACCGACACGCTCGAGCTCGATCTCTCCACCGTCGTGCCCTCGATCTCGGGCCCCAAGCGCCCGCAGGACCGCATCGTCCTGACCCAGGCCAAGGAAAAGTTCGCCGCTGCCCTCACCAAGGACTTCGCCAAGTCCGACAATGCGCGAGTGGACGTGGAAGGCCAGGATTTCGCCATCGGCCATGGCGACGTGGTGATCGCTGCGATCACCTCGTGCACCAACACCTCCAACCCTTCCGTGCTGGTCGCGGCGGGGCTCGTGGCCCGCAAGGCCCGCGCCAAGGGCCTCAATAGCAAGCCTTGGGTCAAGACCTCGCTGGCCCCCGGCAGCCAGGTGGTTTCGGACTATCTCAACGCCGCCGGCCTGCAGGAAGACCTCGACGCGCTGGGCTTTAACCTGGTCGGTTACGGTTGCACCACCTGCATCGGCAATTCCGGTCCGCTGCCGGTCGAAATTTCCAAGGCGGTGCAGACCGGCGATTTGGTCGCCTGCTCGGTGCTCTCGGGCAACCGCAATTTCGAAGGCCGCGTGAACCCGGACGTCAAGGCCAACTTCCTGGCCTCCCCGCCGCTGGTGGTGGCCTATGCCATTGCCGGTTCGCTCAACGTGGACATCACCAGCGAGCCGCTGGGCACGGGCAGCGACGGGCAGCCGGTCTATCTGCGCGACATCTGGCCGACCAATCACGAGATCGCCGAGATCGTGCGTGCCAACGTCACCCCCGAAATGTTCAAGGGCCGTTATTCGGACGTCTTCAAGGGCGACGAGCATTGGCAGGGCATCGCGGTGGAAGGCGGGGAAACCTACGACTGGAACTCGACCTCGACCTATGTGCAGAACCCGCCCTATTTCGAAGGGCTGGAAATGGAACCGGCGCCTGTCACCGACATCAACGAGGCCCGCATCCTGGGTCTGTTCCTCGATTCGATCACGACCGACCACATCTCTCCGGCCGGTTCGTTCAAGTCGGGCACCCCGGCGGGCAAGTATCTCTCCGAGCGCCAGGTTGCGCCCAAGGATTTCAACTCTTATGGCGCCCGCCGCGGCAATCACGAGATCATGATGCGCGGCACCTTCGCCAACATCCGCATCAAGAACCAGATGCTGGACGGCGTGGAAGGCGGCTTCACCGTGGGCCCCAATGGCGAGCAGATGGCCATCTACGATGCGGCCATGGCCTACCAGAAGTCCGACACCCCGCTGGTGATCTTTGCGGGCAAGGAATACGGCACCGGCTCCTCCCGTGACTGGGCAGCCAAGGGCACGCGCCTTCTGGGCGTGCGGGCGGTGATCGCGCAATCGTTCGAGCGCATCCACCGCTCCAACCTGATCGGCATGGGCGTGCTGCCCCTGCAGTTCCAGGATGGCCAGAGCTGGCAGACGCTGGGCCTGACCGGCCACGAGACCGTGACCATCGAAGGTTTGCAGGAGATCCGCCCGCGTACCGACGTCACCATCCGCATCGTCTATGCCGATGGACGCGTTGAGAACGTGGTGACCCGCTGCCGTATCGACACCGAAAACGAACTCGACTACTTCCGCCACGGCGGCATCCTGCACTACGTGCTGCGCAATCTGGTCGCGGCCTGATCATTCAAGCTTCAGGGGGTCGGCAGTGCCGACCCCTTTTTTGCAATCCGTCACTTGGAATTGACTCGCCGCGCCGCGATGGCCTGCCTAGAAGTTTGGCCCATGAACTCGCGGTCCCACTTTCGTTTCACGGCGCTGTTGGCCAGCCTGGCCCTGGTCGCGCTCCCTGCCCAGGGAGCCGAGCTGCGGCTCAAGCCCAAAGCGGTGCTCGAGCTGTTCACCAGCCAGGGCTGTGCATCCTGCCCGCCCGCCGACGCCCTGCTGGCCGAGCTGGGCGAGCGCGACGACATCGTTGCCCTCACCTACCACGTCGATTACTGGGACTATGTCGGCTGGGCCGATACCTTCGCCTCTCCCGATCACTCCAAGCGCCAGCGCGCCTATGCCGAAAGCCGGGGCAGCAACCGGCTCTACACCCCGCAGCTGATCGTCAACGGCACCACCGACGTGGTCGGCTCGCGCCGCCGCGACGTGATCAAGGCCGTGGGCAATGCCAGGCTGCACCTGCCCATCACCCTGGCCGTCAACGAGGACACGCTGGCGGTGGACATTGCCGGCCAGGCCGGGCTGGACGAAGCCGTGGTGTGGCTGGTGACCTATCAGGACAAGGCAGACGTCACCATCGAGCGCGGCGAGAACGAGGGGAAGGTGCTGAGCTATACCCAGATCGTCACCGGCCGGCAGCTGATGGGCATGTGGGAGCCCGGCACCGGCGCGCATCTCAAGCTGCCCCTGCACGAAGTGCTCTCCGATGGCAGCGACGGGGTGGCCATCATCGTCCAGCACGAACGCCAGGGCCGTCCCGGCCCCATACTGGGCGCCGCTTCGTTCCAGCTCTAGAGCGACTTGCAGATCAGGGCTCAGCGCTGTTGCCGCTTCATCCAAGCGACAAGAGAGGGCTGGCCGCGGGCCAAGCATTCCAAAAGGAAACACTCCCGCCAGGCAAATGGTCGGGAGTGCGAAAGGGACTTTGGAGCTTGGATCCAGGGCGACCGACGCTCGAGTTCGGTGATTTGGGGGCTCGGTGAACCCGAACGTCGGCCACTGGAGGCAATGATCAGTTTCTAGAGGGCCATTCGGGCACAAGCAGGGACGCATTATGGTAAAATTGGGGTATTTGCTTTCCCGATCCTTACCATGCCACGGGCGCGATTGCGGTTGCATCCATCGGGCAATGCCCGCATTCATATGACAGGAACGTCATCAAGCTGGGAGGCGGACTTGGCAGAGACGCGGACTGGACTGCATAGCATCGACGCAGCGCCGTCACGAACGCAGTCCAACGACCGGGCCGGACCGCCCCCTCCCTCCAAAATCCCCGCCATCGTCAGCTTCGACCGCGCCGAACTCACTGCCATCCTGACTGTCTATGGCCGCAAGGTTGCCGCCGGCGAATGGCGCGACTACGCGCTGGACTTTCTCAAGGAGCGGGCCGTGTTCTCAGTCTTTGCCCGCAATTCCGAACGGCCGCTGTTCATGGTCGAAAAGACGCCCAAGCTGCGCAACAAGCAGGGGCAATACATGGTCTCCAACCAGCAGGGGCGTATCCTCAAGCGCGGGCACGACCTGCCCCAGGTGTTGCGCGTGCTCGAGCCGCTGAGCCTGGTGCGCTGAACCAGACCACCGCGCGCCTGGCCTGCGACAAAATGGCGCAATTTCCATTGCTTGGCGATTGATTCGGAGCCATCCTCACCTTGAGCCGGGGCTGGCCGCGCTCGGGGGGAGGAACCGGGCGGGTCTCATGGGTCTCCGGACGCTATGGGAGGATAACCATGAGCCTGGTATTGTGGCTGATCGTCGCGTGCGGCGGTCTGTCCCTGCTCTATGGCCTGGTCACCACGCGCAGCCTAATGGCTGCCGATGCTGGCTCGGCCCGCATGCAGGAAATTTCCGCGGCCGTGCGCGAAGGCGCCTCGGCCTATCTCAAACGCCAATACACCACCATTGCCATCGTGGGCGTGGTCATCGTGATCGCAGCCTATGCGCTGCTGGGCATTTATGCTGCCGTCGGCTTTCTGATCGGGGCGGTGCTCTCGGGCGCGGCAGGCTTTATCGGCATGAACGTGTCAGTCAGGGCCAATGTGCGGGTGGCGCAGGCCGCGACCCAGTCGCTGGCACGTGGGCTCGATCTGGCCTTCAAGTCTGGCGCCGTCACCGGGCTGCTGGTGGCGGGCCTGGGGCTGTTGGGCGTCACGCTCTATTTCATGGTGCTGACCGGCATCGGCTTTGCCCCAACCGACCGTACGGTGATCGACGCGCTGGTTGCCCTGGGCTTCGGGGCCTCGCTGATCTCGATCTTTGCGCGCCTGGGCGGGGGCATCTTCACCAAGGGCGCCGATGTGGGCGGGGACATGGTGGGCAAGGTCGAGGCCGGCATTCCCGAGGACGATCCGCGCAATCCGGCCACCATCGCCGACAATGTGGGCGACAATGTCGGGGACTGCGCCGGCATGGCGGCCGATCTGTTCGAAACCTATGTGGTGACCGCCGTCGCCACCATGGTGCTGGCCGCCATCGTCTTGCCCGAGGCCTATAAGCTCGCCGGCATGGTGCTGCCGCTGGCCATTGGCGGGGCCTGCGTGCTGACCTCCATCCTGGGCACGTTCGCGGTGCGGCTGGGGGCCGACAACAACATCATGGGCGCGCTCTACAAGGGCATCATCGCCACCGGCGTGCTGTCGCTGGTGGCGCTCTATCCCGTGCTGGCGGTGGTGTTTGGCGACATGGGGGTCAATCTGGGCACCGAGATCGATCCGTTCACGCCCATGGACCTGTTCTGGTGCGGCTTGGCGGGCCTCGTGATCACCGGCCTGATCGTGGTCATCACCGAATACTATACCGGCACCAACCGGCGCCCGGTCAATTCCATCGCCGAAGCCTCGATCACCGGGCACGGCACCAATGTCATCCAAGGACTGGCAGTATCGCTCGAATCGACCGCCCTCCCCGCGCTGGTCATCATTGCCGGCATCATCGTGACCTATAATCTGGCGGGGCTGTTCGGCATTGCGGTGGCAGTCACTACCATGCTGGCTCTGGCCGGCATGATCGTGGCGCTCGATGCCTTTGGACCGGTCACCGACAATGCTGGCGGCATTGCCGAAATGGCGGGCCTGCCCAAGGAAGTGCGCCACAATACCGACGCGCTCGACGCGGTGGGCAACACCACCAAGGCCGTCACCAAAGGCTATGCCATCGGCTCGGCCGGCCTGGGCGCTCTGGTGCTGTTTGCCGCCTATACTCAGGATCTGCAATATTTCTCCGCCAACGCCGCACCCGGCTCGTTCTTCGAAGGGCTGGGGCCGATCACCTTCTCGCTGGCCGACCCCTATGTGGTGGTGGGTCTGCTGTTTGGCGGCCTTTTGCCCTTCCTGTTCAGCGGCATGTCGATGACGGCGGTGGGCCGGGCTGCCCAGGCCGTGGTGGTAGAGGTGCGCCGCCAGTTCAGGGAAAAGCCAGGCATCATGGCCGGCACCGAAAAGCCCGACTATGGCCGGGCGGTGGACATGCTGACCAAAGCCGCCATCCGCGAGATGATCGTGCCGTCACTGCTGCCGGTGCTGTCGCCCATCGTGGTCTTTGTCGTCATCCTGCTGATTGCCGGCAAGGCCGCGGCCTTCGCCGCGCTCGGCGCCATGCTGATGGGGGTGATCGTTACGGGTCTCTTCGTCGCCATCTCGATGACGGCGGGCGGGGGGGCCTGGGACAATGCCAAAAAGAGCTTCGAGGACGGTTTCACCGATTCCAAGGGCCAGGTGCACTACAAGGGCTCGGAAGCCCATAAGGCTTCGGTGACCGGCGACACAGTGGGCGACCCCTATAAGGACACGGCCGGCCCGGCGGTGAACCCCATGATCAAGATCACCAATATCGTGGCTTTGCTGCTGCTGGCGGTTCTGGCCCACATGGCCTGATCGGTTCGGGGCCGCTGCCTCTTGCGGTGGCGGCCTCAGCGCCCCTTATCGGTGTGGAGCTTGCGTCGCACCGTATCGATGGCGTTGAGAAAGCTGTTCAATTCCTGCTCGATGCGCTCGGCGGCCTTGTCGGCCAACTCGGGAAACTGCACGGCCAGCTTGAGGAAAGCCTGGCGCGGCACCAGCAGCATTTCCACCCGGGTTGCGGCCGTTAGCGTGGAGCGGCGCGGCCGGGCCAAAACCAGGCCCAATTCCCCGAGCAGCGAACCCGGCTCGGTAATGCTGCGCGGCTTGCCCTTGCCGGCGGCATCGTCCACCGCGCTCAGCTCGCCGCTGACCAGCACATAGCAGCCATCGGCCTCGTCGCCATATGAGAAGATGACTTGGCCCTTTTGGAAGATCTTGGGCTCGCTGACGAATGCGAGCAGGCGCCGTTGTTCGGCGTCGCAGAGTTCAAAGAAATCTGCCTTGGCCAGAATCGCGGCCACATCGTCCAACTGCATGCCGATCGTCGTCCCCGCGCGGCGCGGCAGCAATAGGCCGCCACGCCGTTCCCATCAAGCTTCAGCGCTCGGCGCCGAAGCAGCGCCCTATGGGACCAGACGATACCCGCCTTCTTCGGTGACGAGCAACCGCGCATTGGACGGATCGCGCTCGATTTTCTGCCGCAGGCGATAAATATGCGTCTCGAGCGTGTGGGTGGTCACCCGGTTGTTGTAGCCCCAGACCTCCTGGAGCAACACGTCGCGCGTGATGGTCTTGGGGCCCTGGCGGTAGAGAAACTTCAGGATCGAGGTTTCCTTGTCCGTCAGCCGCACCTTGGAGCCTTCCGAGGTCTCCAGCAGCTTGGCCGCCGGCTGGAAGGTGTAGTGCCCGATGGTGAACACCACATCCTCGCTCTGGTCGTGCTGACGCAGCGCGGCGCGGATGCGGGCGAGCAGCACCGAGAATCTGAACGGCTTGGTGATGTAGTCATTGGCGCCTGATTCGAGACCCAGGATTTCGTCGGCCTCGCTATCCTGGCCGGTCAGCATCAGGATCGGGCTCTTGAACCCGTCGCGCCGCAGGATCTTGACGGCCTCGCGCCCGTCCATGTCGGGCAGGCCCACGTCCAGGATCATCAGGTCGGCAAGGCTTTCCTTGACCCTGGCCATGGCTTCGGCAGCAGTGCCGGCCTGCGCGATCTCGAACTCGCGATAGGGCACCAGCTGGTCGACCAGGGTCTGGCGCAGGTCCTGGTCGTCATCGACCAGAATGATACGGCGTTTGTTCATCGTCAGCCTCGTTAAAGGCCATGACGTCTATGGCCTCCGGGTGAAACGCTCTTTGATTTGCGGAGCTAAATCGTGAGCGCCGGCCAGTGCTAATCACAAGCCCGTTATAGTTCAGTAACGGGTTCCGGCGCCTGGAAGTTGCAGTCGCACAAGGCTTATGCGCGTTTACCGAACAGGGCCGTCCCGACCCGTATATAGGTAGCCCCCATGCCGATTGCAGTCTCGAAATCGGCGCTCATGCCCATGGAGAGTTCATCCACGCCTGCCTGCCGCCCCAAGAGCGCCAGCTGCGCGAAATAGGGGCCGGGCGGTGCGTCAGCGGGCGGAATGCACATAAGTCCCGCAATCTTGAGCCCATGCACGCCGCGGCAGCGCTCGACGAAGGCGACGGTCTCGCTTGGCGCGATACCAGCCTTTTGCTCTTCCTCGCCGATATTGACCTGGACGAAAAGCGTGCGCTCAGTCCCCTGCCGCTCCATTTCCGCCTTGAGCGCAATCGCAAGCTTCTCTCGATCGAGGGTTTCGATCACATCGAACAGGGCCACCGCCTCCTTGACCTTGTTGGTCTGGAGCGGGCCGATGAGGTGCAGGCTGACGTCCTGATATTGCGCTTTGAGCTCTGGCCACTTGGCCTGCGCCTCCTGCACGCGGTTATCACCAAACACGCGCTGCCCTGCTTCCAGCACAGGCGCGATGGCTTCGGGCGGCATGGTCTTGCTCACGGCCACCAGCCTGGGCGGGGCGTTCAGCAGTGGAAACCGCCGGGCAGCGGCGTCCATGCGCATGGTGATTTCGGCGAGCCGTTCGGCTGGTGTTGCAGGCAGCGATGGAGCCACGGCGATGTTGACCTTGTGGGGCTTTTCTGGTGATGGTCCGGGTACTCAAAATCCCCCAGCAATTCAACTACGGGCAGTCTTGCAAGTGAGCGCCAAAAGCGTCGAGCGGTACAATCCGCGTGAACAGGAACCGCATTGGCAACAAGTTTGGGCCGAACGCGAGAGCTTCGTGGCCCAAAACGATGATCCACGCGAGCGTTACTATGTGCTCGAGATGTTTCCCTATCCCTCTGGCCGCATCCACATGGGCCATGTGCGCAACTATGCCATGGGCGATGTGGTAGCACGCTATCAGCGGGCGCGCGGCAAGAATGTGCTGCACCCCATGGGCTGGGACGCTTTCGGCATGCCGGCGGAAAATGCCGCCATGCAGAACAAGGTGCACCCCAAGGCCTGGACCTATTCCAATATCGCGACCATGCGCGCCCAGCTCAAATCCATGGGATTGAGCCTGGACTGGTCGCGCGAGTTCGCCACCTGCGACGTCGATTACTATCACCGCCAGCAAATGCTGTTCCTGGATATGCTGGCCGCCGGGCTCGTCACGCGCAAGCAGTCCAAGGTCAATTGGGACCCGGTTGACATGACGGTGCTGGCCAATGAGCAGGTGATTGACGGGCGCGGCTGGCGCTCGGGCGCCGTGGTCGAGCAGCGCGAGCTGACGCAGTGGTTCTTCAAGATCACCGATTTCGCCGAAGATCTGCTGACGGCCATCGATGGCCTAGAGCAGTGGCCGGAAAAGGTGCGCACCATGCAGCGCAACTGGATCGGCCGTTCCGAAGGCCTGCGCCTGTGGTTCGAGCTGGAGGCTGGCAACAAGTCTTCCCACAAAGGCGTGGAGGTGTTCACCACCCGGCCCGACACCATCTTCGGCGCGTCTTTCGTGGCGCTCTCGCCGGATCATCCGCTGGTAGCCGAACTGGCACAGACCGACAGCGCTCTGGCCGAGTTTGTGGCCGATTGCCATCGCCAAGGCACTGCGACCGAAGCCATCGAGAAAGCCGAGAAGCGCGGTTACTACACTCAGCTTCACGTGAAACATCCGGCACGTCCCGGTGCCGTACTGCCCGTGTGGGTGGCCAATTTCGTGCTGATGGACTACGGCACCGGTGCAATTTTCGGCTGCCCGGCGCACGATCAGCGTGACCTGGATTTCGCCCGCAAATACGATCTGCCGGTCATTCCGGTGGTGCTGCCGCCCGGCGCCGATCCCGCCGCCTTCGAGGTGGCAGATGAGGCCTATGTCGAGACCGGCAGCATCTTCAATTCCGAGTTCCTCGACGGGCTCAGCATCGAAGACGCCAAGAAGGCCATTGCCCAGCACTTTGCGGCCATCGATATCGACGGCAAGCCGCAAGGCACGGTGGAGGTCAATTACCGCCTGCGCGACTGGGGCATTTCGCGCCAGCGCTACTGGGGCTGCCCGATCCCGGTCATCCATTGCGAAGTGTGCGGCACCCTGCCCGTGCCGAAAAAGGATCTGCCCGTGGTGCTGCCCGAAGATGTCGAATTCGACACTCCCGGCAATCCGCTCGACCGGCACCCGACCTGGCGTCACGTCAATTGCCCGCAATGCGGTGCGCCCGCACGGCGCGAGACCGACACCATGGACACGTTCGTCGACTCGTCCTGGTACTTTGCGCGCTTCACCGCACCCAATGCCGACGAACCGACCGACCCCAAGGCCGCAACCGCCTGGATGCCGGTGGATCAATATATCGGCGGCGTCGAGCACGCCATTTTGCACCTGCTCTATTCGCGCTTTTTCACCCGCGCCATGCATCGCACCGGCCATGTCGATATCGACGAGCCCTTCAAGGGCCTGTTCACGCAAGGCATGGTGACGCACGAGACCTATAAGGGCGCCACTGGCGAATGGCTGCCGCCCTCCGAGATCGTGCTCGAAGGCATGGGCGACACGCGCCGTGCCAAGCGCGCGGGCACCGAGGAGCCGGTGGAGATCGGCTCGATCGAGAAGATGAGCAAGTCCAAGAAGAACGTGGTGGACCCCGACGAGATCGTGCGCACTTTTGGCGCCGATACGGCTCGCTGGTTCATGCTGTCCGACAGCCCGCCCGAGCGCGACGTGCAGTGGACAGAAGCCGGCATTGAAGGCGCCAGCCGCTTCCTGCAGCGTGTGTGGCGCTTGGTCGCCGAAGCGTTGGAGCTGTTCGATGCCCCGGCCCCTCAAGCAAGCGGCGAGAGTGCCGCGCTTGAGGTGCGCAAACTGGTGCATCGCACCACCGACCAGATCGGCCGCGATATCGAAGGCCTGCGCTTCAACCGTGCCGTGGCGCAGATCTATGAACTGACCAATGGCCTGGCCAAGTTCGTGCAGGACCAGCAGCAGGCTCCCACCACGCACGGCATCGCTGCGCTGCGTGAGGGCGTGGAACATCTGGTGATCTTGATTTCACCGATGATGCCGCATCTGGCCGAAACCTGCTGGCAGACTCTGGGCAAGACCAGCATCGTTGCCGATACAGCTTGGCCGCAGGTCGATCCGGCCATGCTGGTGAAGGACACCGTTGTCGTTCCGGTCCAGGTCAACGGCAAAAAGCGTGGCGAGCTTGTTCTACCGGTCGGCGCCTCTCAACAAATCGTAGAGCAGGAAGTCTTGTCTCTGGACGCGGTTGCCCGCATGCTGGACGGCAAGCCACCCAAAAAGCTCATCATCGTTCCAGACAGGATCGTCAATGTGGTCGTCTAAGCTTCGCCCCATCGCGCTCGTTTTCGGTCTCGGTCTTCTCGGCGCCGGGTTGTCGGGGTGCTCACTCACCCCGGCCTATTCCGAGCAGACCCCTCGCATCGAACTCAGCTATGCCCAGCCCACCTCCCGGGCCGAGCAGATCGTCTATCAGGATCTGGCGCAGCGCCTAGGCAGCGTCACCCGCAGCGACGTGCCGCAGGTGTCTGTCAAAGTGAGCCAGAGCGTGCGCGATTTGGCGCGGTCGGAGTCACCGGGCACTACGAGCGCCAAGGAAGTAGTGTTGAGCGGCCTGGTAACGGTGCTGCAGGAGGATGGCGTGCGCTTCAACACACTGTTCTCCGGCACCCGCACGGCAAGCGCCAGCTTCAACACCAGTGGTCAGGTTCTGGCCGATCGTGCTGCTGAGACAGAGGCCACCGAGCGGGCTGCGCACAGCCTGGCCGAAACGATCCGGCTCACCCTGCTCTCCTCCCTGCCCCGGCCCTGATGCCGTGACGGCACTGAAAGCTCATGAGGTTGGGCGATTCCTTGCCCGACCTGATCTCGAAACCGGTGTGATCCTCGTCTACGGCCCCGACACCGGTCTGGTTCGCGAAAGCGCGCAACGCCTGCTTGGCCACTATTCAAAAAACGATCCCGAAAGCCTGGTAGTCCTCGACGGCAGCGAGCTGGATGCCGAACCGTCACGCTTGGCGGTCGAAGCCAAGATGCAATCCCTGTTCGGCGGCCGTCGCGTGCTGCGCGTGCGCGGAGCGAGCAAAAGCCTCACCACCACCCTGGCTGATCTCCTGTCCTCGCCCATGGACACCGTCGTTGTCTTGGAAGCAGGAAACCTGACCCCCAAGGATGCCCTGCGTGCCCTGGTCGAAACGAGCAAGTCCGGCCGCGCCCTGCCCTGCTATGCCGACACCGATGAAACGCTGATGGCGCTCATTCGCGACACGTTCAACAAAGCGGGCATCGCGGCCGATCCAGACGTGGTGCCATTGCTGCGTGAGAGCCTGGGCAATGATCGCGAGATCACCCGACGTGAGCTCGATAAGCTGCTGCTCTTTGCAGCGCAATCGAAACGTCTTACCGCAAAGGATGTTCTTACCCTCTGCGCCGACAACGCTGCCCTGGCGCTCGATGACGTGCTCGATGCCAGCGCTGGTGGCGAGGCGGAGCGGCTCGATGCCGCGATCTCTCGTGCCCTGACCGGCGGGCTCGACGCACAACGCTTGTTGATTGCCGCGACCGGCCATTTCGCCCAGTTGCGTCGCTGGCGCATGGAGGTTGATGGCGGCAGAGCCCTAAAGGACGTGCTCGACGGTACGCGACCTCGTCCACATTTTTCTCGCCGCTCCGCCTTGGAACGCCAGGTGCGCATCTGGAGTGAAGATGCGCTGACAGTAGCCAATGAACGGTTGCAGCTAGCCATGTTGGACAGCCGCCGCAAATCGGCTCTGACCGAAACCATTACCCGACGCGTCTTGCTGTTCTTGTGCCTGATGTCGGTAGGACGCGGTTAGCGCTAGGCTTGGCTCGTCAAGCGAGCGCAAAGGTCGTCGAGCTGCTCAAGCGTCTTGTATTTGATCTGAACGCGCCCGCCGCGATCGCCATGATCGAGCACCACATCGAGCCCAAGCACATCCGACAGCTTTCGCTCCAGCGCAATGGTGTCGGCATCGCGCTGCTTCGCCGGGGCCGAGGCTCGACGCGTTGTAGGCTCATGCGCCTTCTGCGTCAGCGCTTCCGCCTCTCGCACCGATAGCCCTTGCGAAACGATGGTCTTGGCCAATGCCTCCGGCTGCTCAGCCGTGATCAGAGTTCGCGCATGCCCAGCCGTCAGCTCGCCCCGGGCGAGCATGTCGCGCACCTCATCGGGCAGTTTGAGCAGGCGAAGAGTATTGGCCACATGCGACCGGCTCTTGCCGATCACTTGGGCCAGATCCTGTTGGGTATAACTGAACTGCTCGATCAGCTGGCCATACCCTAACGCCTCTTCGAGCGGGTTGAGATCGGAGCGCTGCACGTTCTCGATGATGGCGAGCTCGAGAGCTTCCTTATCATCCACTTCGCGGATGATGACCGGCACGTCGTGTAGACCAGCGCGCTGGGCGGCGCGCCAACGACGTTCCCCGGCAATGAGTTCGAACACGTCCGGATCGGACGTTGGGCGCACCAATAAGGGCTGCATCACGCCCTTTTCCTTGATCGAGGCCGTGAGGTCGTCGAGCTGGTCGTTGTCGAAAGTCTTGCGCGGATTGTTCCGATTGGGCGTGATGAATTCGACGGGCAGGCGCTTGCCGCTGCTATTGCCAGGCACACGAACGGTATCGATCTGGCCCATGTCGCCAATGAGCGCTGCCAGGCCGCGGCCAAGGCGGGAGGGTTTCTCGTTCATGATCATATCCCTCTCAGGCAGCGTGCAGTTGACGTTCGCGACGAATGACTTCGGTAGCCAGCCGCAAATAGGCCTGGCTTCCGGCACATTTCAAATCGTAGAGCAGGGCGGGCTTGCCATAGGAAGGCGCCTCCGACAGTCGCACATTGCGTGGGATGACCGTGTCGTAAACCAGCGACCCCATTTCGCTGCGTACGTCGGCCAGCACCTGCTCGGAGAGATTGTTGCGCCGATCGAACATGGTCATAACGACGCCCTGGATCGACAGGCGCGGATTGAGCGTAGACCGGATTTGCTCGATGGTTTGCAACAGCTGGCTCAAACCCTCCAGCGCAAAGAACTCGCACTGCAGCGGCACCAGCACAGCATCCGCCGCGACCAGAGCGTTGATCGTCAGAAGGTTGAGCGACGGCGGGCAGTCGATCAGCACGTATGTCACTGGCTGATCGGCAATCTTAAGTTCGCTCAATTGCTTGAGCGCATGTTTGAGGCGAAAGGCGCGGTCGGCAAAGCCAGCTATCGTCAGCTCGACACCCAGCAAGTCCATGGTAGACGGAACGATAGCAACGTTGGGAACGGTTGTAACCACCGTGGCTTCGGCGACGCGGGCGTCACCAATCATCAGCTCATAAGCAGAGACGTCACGTCCGTTCCGGGCGATACCGAGGCCAGTCGATGCATTGCCTTGCGGGTCGAGATCGATAATCAGCACCCGCTCGCCGATCGCTGCCAGTGCGGTCGCAAGATTGATCGCGGTGGTGGTCTTGCCCACACCACCCTTCTGATTCGCCAGAGTCAATATCCGCGGGGCCAAGCGAACCTCCCAAGAACGTCACTAACTACCTGACTCTAGGAGATAAATTCGCGATCTCCAGAATCGCGGCCGATGCATCGGTCACGCTGGGATGTATTAGCACATCGAAAACCCAGGCGTCAGCCGCCTTGTCGATTTCCGCACGATGATCCCGACCTTTGTGCAGCAGGGCCCGTGTTTCACGTGAAAACATCGGGGCTGCCATTTCAAGAAGCGCACTCAGATCTGCCAAGGCGCGGGACGTGATGATATCGGGCTGAAAGGCTGGCAAGTCTTTAGTGCGGCACCCATGCACCACGACATCCAGGGAAAGCTCGCGCGCCACCGTTCTCAGAAACGCCACCTTCTTGCCGATGGGTTCGACAAGGTGCAGGCTGGTGCCGGTTTCTTTTAACGCAATGGCGAGTGGCAAACCGGGCAAACCACCACCGCTACCCAGATCAAGCACCAGGGCGGGGCGCCCGATCCAACTCAAGAGCTGAAGACTATCGAGCACATGGCGCGCCCATAGCTGGACTAGCGTTTCACGTGAAACAAGATTCTGTGTAGCGTTCCATTTGGTGAGTAGAGCAGCAAACGATTCCAGATCTCGCTGCACCAGTTCCGCAGGTCGTCCCAGTTCTGCCTGCCAAGGGCGAAGATCGAGCTGGTTCAACTTGCTGCCCGCATGGCCGGGCCGCGTTTGATGACTGCAAGAAGCAGGGTGATCGCTGCTGGTGTGACACCCTCAAGAGCATGGGCTTGCGCGATGGTTAGAGGGCGGCTGGCCTTGAAGCGCTGACGCATTTCCGATGAGAGGCCAGGTACGGCGTCGTAGTCGAGCCAGGCGGGGATAGCGACATGCTCGTCGCGCCGCAACGCCTCGATGTCCGCTGCTTGCCTATCCAGATACACGGCGTATTTGGCGTCCACGGCAAGCTGATCGAACACGGGTGCTTCGATTTTCTTCAACTCGGGCCAAAGGGAAAGCAATTGCTGTTGCTCCACATTGGGATAGGACAAGAGATCGAACGCCGAGCGCCGTACTCCATCGGCATTGATTACAATGCCATGTTGGCGGGCTGCTGACGGCGTCACATAAAGTGCATCGAGCAGAGCACGCCCGGTAGCCAGTGCCGCCGCTTTATCGGCAAACGCCACTGCGCGCTCCTCGCCAACCAGGCTCAGGGCCAAACCAGTGGGCGTCAGCCGCTGATCGGCATTGTCCGAACGCAAGTGCAGCCGGAATTCAGCTCGGGACGTAAACATCCGGTAGGGCTCACTAACGCCTCGCGTCACCAGATCGTCGACCATGACGCCGAGATAGCTGTCGGTCCGTGACGCCGTCCAGGGCTCGCGGCCGCTCGCGGCGAGCGCAGCATTGGCCCCGGCAAGCAAACCCTGCGCGGCGGCTTCTTCATAGCCCGTCGTCCCGTTGATCTGACCGGCAAGATAGAGACCCGGCACGGCGCGAAGTTGCAGTGTGTGCTGCAGTTCGCGCGGATCGACGTAGTCATATTCGATGGCATAGCCCGGTCGAACAATCCGCACATCGCCAAGCCCTGGCATGGATTTCAGGAACGCTTCCTGCACCTCGGCGGGCAAGGATGTCGAAAGCCCGTTGGGATAGACCGTCGTGTCATCCAGCCCTTCGGGTTCGAGAAAGATTTGGTGGCTATCGCGATCGGCAAAGCGGACGATCTTGTCTTCGATGGAAGGGCAGTAGCGCGGCCCGCGGCTTTGGATACGGCCCGAATACATGGCGGACCGGTGCAGATTATCGGCGATGATCTGATGGGTGCGGGCGTTGGTGCTGGTCACATAGCAGCTGATTTGTGGCGTGGCGATAGCCTTGGTCAGCATGGAAAAGGGTTCGATGGGATCATCGCCCTTCTGTTCTTCAAGCACGCTGTAATCGATGCTCGTGCCATCAAGCCGAGCTGGAGTGCCTGTCTTGAGGCGTCCCAGATTCAAGCCCAGGGCCATAAGGCGCTTGGAGAGACCCAAGACTGGCCGTTCACCCAACCGACCGGCCGGGATGGTTTCTTCGCCGCGATGGATCAGACCATTGAGGAAGGTGCCCGTAGTCAATACTACGGCACGGGCGGAGATCTCTTGGCCGTCGAGCAGGCGTACACCAGCTACCTTGCCGTCGTGCATGATGAGGTCATCGACTTCACCTTCGAGCACGTCAAGATTGGGTTGGGCGCTGATCGCTGCCTGCATGGCCTGGCGATAGAGTTTCCGATCTGCTTGCGCGCGCGGGCCCCGTACCGCAGGACCCTTGCGGCGGTTGAGCACGCGGAACTGAATTCCCGCTGCATCAGCGACGCGTCCCATCAGCCCGTCCAAAGCGTCAATCTCACGAACCAGATGGCCTTTGCCCAGCCCGCCAATGGCCGGGTTGCAACTCATTTCGCCAATGGTGGCGAACTTGTGGGTGACCAAGAGCGTCGGCACGCCGAGGCGCGCAGATGCGGCTGCCGCCTCTGTGCCTGCATGGCCACCGCCTACGATGATGACGCCGAAGTCGCTCATGTTCATCTCCACTGTTTCACGTGAATCGCATGCGTTTCGGTTTCACGTGAATCACTTGCCGATGCAAAACGCCGCGAACAGATGATCGAGCACGGCTTCGGCATCAAGTCGCCCCAGCAGTCGCTCCAGCGCATAAGAGGCGCGGCGCAGGGACTCTGCCATAAGTTCGGGTTGATCGCGCAAAAGCAGCGCCTCGGTCAATGCCTGTTGCGCGGCAATCAGGCTCTGGCGATCTCGTTCCCGGCTAACCAGTCCGGATGACGTGCCGATCGCGGCGTCGGCGAAGGCACCAAGACGACGAACCAGCGCGTCCAACCCCGTACCGGCTCGCGCGGAAATACCTTGAGCCGCGATGGTCTCTGCGAGGTCGATTTTGGTGGCCAGCCGCCACACAGGCACGTCTGCGGGCACTTGCGGGTCTTGTGCAGGCAGATCGGTGGCATCGAGCCAAAGCACCAGATCGGCCTGCGCGATCTCTTGGCGGGCGCGGGCGATCCCCTCGGCTTCCGCCTTGGAGTCGGTCTCGCGCAGGCCGGCCATATCGAGCAGGATGACGAGGCGGCCATTGATGTCGATGGGCACTTCGCGAATGTCGCGTGTGGTCCCGGCCTCGTCAGTGACAATGGCCAATTCGGATCGCGCCAGCGCATTGAGCAGGCTGGACTTGCCGGCATTGGGGGGTCCGGCAAGCGCCACGCGCAAACCCTCCCGCAGGATACGCCCGCCGGAGACCGATGCTTCCAGAGCAGTGATGTCGTTCCGGAGCGCTGTAATCTGTGTATAGACATGGGGGTCGAGTTCAGGGCCCACGTCGCCTTCGTCGGAAAAATCGAGATGGGCTTCGATCTCGGCGCGCAGATCGAGCAACTGCGTGCGCCACGGACCAATGCGATCCGCTATACCACCGGCCATGCGGGCCAAGGCTTGAGCGCGCTGGCTCTCGGTTTCAGCCTGCAGCAGATCGCCAATGCCCTCGACTTCCGTCAGGTCGAGTTTGCCGTTGATAAAGGCCCTGCGGGTGAACTCGCCCGCATCGGCCAGGCGCACCCCATCATATGCCGTCATTGCCCTCAGTGTGGCGCGCAGCACGGCTGGGGACCCGTGCAAATGCAGCTCGAGGCAATCTTCACCGGTAAAACTGGCGGGGCCAGGGAAATAGACCGCCAAGCCATCGTCGAGCGGGTTGTCTGGCCCGCCGATCTTTCGCCGCACCATGCGGCGTGGTGGCGGCACATCGCCCAGCAAGTGCTGGGCCAGGACAGTGCAGTGCGGACCGGAAGCCCGCACCACGGCAACACCAGAGGGCAGGGCGCCAGAGGACAAGGCGATGATGGTGTCGCCCATCTCGGCGCCCCTCATGGCGTCAGGTGTTCATGGAGTCAAAGAAGTCGGAATTGGTCTTGGTCTGGCGCAGCTTGTCCATCAGGAATTCCATGGCATCGATGGTACCCATGGGATTGAGAATGCGACGCAGGACGTACATCTTTTTGAGGATGTCGGGTTCGACCAGCAGTTCTTCTTTGCGGGTACCGGACTTGGTGATGTCGAGCGCCGGGAAGACGCGCTTGTCGGCCACCTTGCGGTCGAGCACGATTTCCGAATTGCCCGTGCCTTTGAATTCTTCGAAGATCACTTCGTCCATGCGGCTGCCGGTATCGATCAGCGCGGTCGAGATGATGGTCAGTGAGCCGCCATCCTCGATATTGCGCGCCGCACCGAAGAAGCGCTTGGGGCGTTGCAGGGCATTGGCGTCCACACCACCGGTCAAAACCTTGCCCGAGCTCGGCACGACGGTGTTGTAAGCACGACCCAGGCGGGTGATGGAATCGAGCAGGATCACCACGTCCCGCTTGTGCTCGACCAGGCGCTTGGCCTTTTCGATGACCATTTCGGCCACCTGCACGTGGCGCGAGGCGGGCTCGTCGAAAGTGGAGGAGATCACCTCGCCCTTCACCGAACGCTGCATGTCGGTCACTTCCTCGGGGCGCTCATCGATGAGCAGCACGATGAGGTAGCATTCGGGGTGGTTGGTGGCGATGGACTGGGCGATATTCTGCAGCAGCACGGTCTTACCGGTGCGCGGCGGGGCAACGATCAGGGCACGCTGGCCTTTGCCTAGGGGAGCCACCAGGTCCAGGACGCGCGCACTGCGATCCCGGATGGTAGGATCGGGCAGTTCCATGCGCAGGCGCTCTTCAGGATAGAGCGGGGTGAGGTTGTCGAAATTGATCTTGTGGCGGACCTTTTCGGGGTCCTCGAAATTGATGGTGTTGACCTTGAGCAGCGCGAAATAGCGCTCGCCATCCTTGGGAGACCGGATCTGGCCTTCTACCGTATCGCCGGTCCTGAGGCCGAAGCGGCGAATCTGGGAGGGACTGACATAGATGTCGTCTGGGCCGGGCAGGTAGTTGGCATCGGGGGAGCGCAGGAAACCGAAGCCATCGGGCAGAACTTCCACCACGCCTTCGCCGGTGATGTCCACTTCCTTGGCGGCCAGTTCCTTCAGGATCGCGAACATCAACTCCTGCTTGCGCATGGTGGAGGCGTTCTCGATCTCCTGCTCCTCAGCGAACGACAAGAGTTCGGCCGGATTCTTGGCTTTAAGCTCGCTGAGCTTCATATTCTGCATGTGCGGGTGACCCTTTTGGGACCTGATCGGCAATGATTCGGGGAGTTCCGCGGCGGCTCCATCGGATGACGGCCGTGCAAATCAGCGGATAAGATGGCGCTCCAATACCCCAATCTCAGCCCCCGATCAAGCAAATCAGAAGGGTTTGACGATGACGGCGATAACGACCCCGATCATGATCAGCGTGGGAATTTCGTTGATCATCCTGAAAAACTTCGAGGATTTGACGTTGCGATCCTCGGCGAAGGCCCGACGGTAGCCGCCCAGCATGCCATGAAAGCCCGACAGCGCCAGCACCAATACGGCTTTGAGATGCATCCAGCCCATCGACCAATCCACCACGCCAAAGCCGAAGGCCAGCCACAGGCCGAACACCCAGGAGGCGATCATGGCCGGGGTCATGATGCCGCGATAGAGCCGGCGCTCCATGACCTTGAAGGTTTCGGACTGCACCGAGCCCTTCTCGGCATCGGCGTGATAGACGAAGAGCCGCGGCAGATAGAGTTGCCCGGCCATCCAGGCGATGACGGAGATGACGTGCAGCGCGGTGACCCAGGCTTGCATGGCGTTAGCGACCCTTGACCAGTTCGACGAGGCGATGGACGTGTTCGATCGGGGTCTGCGGCACAATGCCGTGGCCCAGGTTGAAGATATGCGGGCGACCGGCGAAGGCGGTCACGATCTCGTGGGCGCGCTGCTCCATCTGGGCCCCGCCGGCAACCACGCGCAAGGGATCGAGATTGCCCTGCACGCCCAGATGGGCAGGCAGCACCTGGTTGGCGAAATCGAGCGGCATGGAGTAATCGAGCCCCACGACGTTGACCTCGGTGGCCTCGACATAGGCCGGGATCATGCCGGCGGCGCCGCGGGGAAAACCGATGATCGGGGCATCGGGAATTTCGGCGCGCACGCCCGCTACGATCCGGCGATTGGGCTCGATCACATAGGTGCGGAAGGCCTGCTCGTCGAGGTTTAAGGCCCAGCTTTCAAACAGTTGCACGACGTCGGCGCCAGCGCGGAACTGGGCCACCAGATAGGTGATCGACGCCTGGACCAGGACGTTGATCAACTGGGCGAAGGCAGCGGGGTGCTGGAGGGCAAACAGGCGGGCGGCGGCCTGGTCGGTCGAGCCCTGGCCCGCGATCATGTAGGTGGCAACGGTCCAGGGCGAACCGCAAAAGCCGATCAGGGTCTTTTCGGGCGCCAGGGCCGAGCGCACGCGGTCGAGCGTTTCGAGGACCGGGCTCAGGCCATCGAGGAAAGTCTCGAGATTGAGGCTCCCAACGGCCTCTGGGGAGATGGGATCGAGCCTGGGGCCTTCACCCGTTTCAAAGCGGACTTTCTGGCCAAGGGCGTCGGGGATGACCAGGATATCCGAAAAAAGAATAGCGGCATCAAGGTCGAAGCGCTTGAGCGGCTGCAAGGTCACCTCGGCGGCAGCGCTAGGCGTGTAGCACAGATCAAGGAACGAGCCGACGCGGGCGCGGGTCTCGCGGTACTCGGGCAGATAGCGCCCTGCCTGGCGCATGATCCAGATCGGGGGGCGCGGCTGGATTTTGCCGCGCACGGTGTCGAGGAGCGGTTTGGCCGGGGTAGGGCTGGGAGCGTTCAAGGAGGGACTCTTGTCTTCAAAGAAGAGTCTTATCTCTTCTTATCTTCTATATCATGGCGGTGTTTTGCCCCAATTCATGGCTGTCCACAACCGGGGGGGTGGCGACAAAGCCGCGCGGGCCATTCGTTAACAGAGTGTTAACATTGTGTTGGCGTTCTGGGGAGAAGTGGGCCGGGAGGCAAAGGTTAACGAGAGGTTAACGGCGTTTCCCGATGCAAGCGATTTCTTGGGCCTGTTGATAACCCGGGGAGACGGTTTTGACCACCCGGAGTCTTATCCACAATCTCCTCCACCCCGTTAAGGATATGGTAACCACGGTCTGCCTGTGGACCGATTTGGGTACGGATGGGAACAAGTTTTCCCCGACCCCCAAATTGTGAGTCATTGTCCCAGGCGGGGAAAACGGCAGAGGAAAACTCAGTGGAAACGTCCAACCCCGGCCTGATCCTGGCCAGCACCAGCGTCACCCGAAACGCCCTGCTGGCCGGGGCCGGACTGCGTTTTACAGCGCTCGGCGCGCCGATCAACGAGCGCGAGATCGAGGATAAAGCCCTGGGGAAAACCCCTGCCGAGCTGGCCCAGCTGCTGGCCCGGGCCAAGGCCGTGGCGGTGTCGGAAGGCCAGCCCGAGGCCTGGGTGATCGGGGCCGACCAGACACTGGATCTGGAAGGCGAGGCGCTGCACAAGGTGCCCGATCTCGCCGGAGCCGCGCGGCAGCTCGACCGGCTGGCGGGCAAGACCCATGCACTCCATTCGGGCGTGGCCCTGGCGCAAGGGGGGCAGGTGGTGTGGTCGGGGGTGGCCAGTGCGCGGCTGACCATGCGGGCGTTTTCGGCGGCAGAGCGCGACCAGGTGCTGGCGCTCGAAGGCGACAAGGTTTTGGGCTCGGTAGGTGCCTATCGGCTCGAAGGACCGGCCATTCGCCTTTTCTCGGCCATCGAAGGGGACTATTTCACGATTCTGGGCCTGCCCCTGATCGTGCTGCTGGACGCGCTGCGCCGGCATGCCCCCCACACTATCTGAGACCAGGAGGGTTCATGACCCGCAAAGCCTTCGTCATCGGCCACCCCATCAGCCATTCGCGTTCGCCGCTGATCCATGGCCACTGGCTGAGCCAATACGGCATCGACGGCAGCTACGAAGCGATTGCTGTGACCCCGGCGGACCTGCCCGCCTTTCTCGATCGGCTCAAGGCCGGGGAGTTCGTGGGCGGCAATGTGACCATTCCCCATAAGGAGGCGGTGTTTGCCGCCTGCGATGCCAAGGATCGGCTGGCCGAACGCATCGGCGCGGTCAATACGCTGGTGGTCGAGGACGGCTTCATCGCCGGCTCCAACACCGATTATCTGGGTTTTCTTGGCAATCTCGACCAGAGCGCGCCGGGCTGGAGCGAAGGGCTTGAGCACGCCATCGTTCTGGGTGCGGGCGGGGCGGCACGCGCCGTGGTGGTGGCGCTCCAGCATCGTGGCATCGGCGCGATCCACGTGCTCAACCGCACGCCGGCCAAGGCCCGGCTTTTGGTGGAAACGCTGGGCGCGCCGCTGCAGGCCCATGAGTTTGCCGAGTTCGAGACGCTGGCGCCCCAGGCAGGGCTGGTGGTCAACACCACCTCGGTGGGCATGCACGAGACCGAATTCGAGGGACTTGATCTGAGCCTGCTGCCGGCCACCGCGCTGGTGACCGACATCGTCTATACCCCGCTCCAGACCCCGCTGCTGCTGGCGGCGCAGGCGCGCGGCCTGCGCACGGTGGATGGGCTGGGCATGCTGCTGCACCAGGCCGTGCCCGGCTTTGCCCGCTGGTTCGGGGTGGAACCCCAGGTGACGCCCGAACTGCGGGCCCTGGTCGAGGCCACGCTCTGAGGCTAGGGTAGGGCCATGTACAAACTCGGGCTGACCGGCTCCATTGCAACGGGCAAGACCACCGCCCTGGGCTTTTTTGCGCAATTGGGTGCGGCGGTGTTTTCCGCCGACGAGGCGGTGCATGCCGCCTATGGCGCCGAAGCCAGGGCGCCGGTGGAAGGGTTGTTTCCCGGTGTGGTGCGCGATGGGGTGGTGGATCGAGCCGAACTCGCCCGCCGGATCGTGGCCCATCCCCGCGCGCTGGCCGATCTCGAAAGCATCGTGCATCCGCTGGTGCGCCAAAGGCAGCGCGATTTTTTGCGCCAGGCTGAGGCCGATGGCGCCGGGCTGGCGGTGATCGACGTGCCGCTGCTGTTCGAGACCGGGTTCGACTACGGCGTGGACGGGGTGGCCGTGACCTGGTGCCCTCCCGACGAGCAGCGCCGCCGCGCTTTGGCCCGCCCCGGCATGACGGTGGAAAAGCTCGACACCATCCTTGCCCGGCAACTGCCCCAGGAGGAAAAACGCCGGCGGGCCGATTTCGTCATCGACACCGGTGTGTCGCTCGATGAGACGCGCGCGCAGGTGGCGGCCATCGTGGCCCAGTGCCTGGACCAGCAACGCAGCAGGAAGGCCTGAGCGATGAACCGTGAAATCGTGCTCGACACCGAAACCACCGGCCTGTCGCCCCAGAGCGGGGACCGGGTGGTGGAGCTGGGCTGCGTGGAGCTGATCAACCACATCCCCACCGGCCGCACCTTCCATGAATATTTCAACCCCGAGCGCGCCATGCCCGAGGAAGCGTTCCGGGTGCACGGGCTGTCGGACGATTTTCTGCGCGACAAGCCGCGCTTTAGCGAAAAGGCCGAGGCCTTCGCCCAGTTTATCGGGGATGCCACGCTGATCGCGCACAACGCCCCGTTCGACATGGGCTTTTTGAATGAGGAGTTCAAACGCTGCGGGCGCGGGACGCTGACCAACAAAGTGATCGACACGGTGCAGGTGGCGCGCGAGCGCCATCCGGGCGCGCGGGTGAGCCTGGATGCCCTGTGCAAGCACTATGGCATCGACAATTCCAAGCGCACGCTGCACGGGGCGCTGCTCGACAGCGAGATTCTGGCCGAGGTCTATCTCGAGCTGATCGGCGGCCGGCAGGTGGCGTTGGCGCTCAATGCCGAAATTCGCTCGAGCTCGGTGATGATCGCGCTCGATCGGGTTCCGGCGCGGCAGCGCCCGGTGCCGCTGGCAGCGCGCGTATCACAAGCCGAACGTGAGGCGCACGCCAAGCTGCTTGCTTCGCTCAAGGAGCCGCTGTGGGGCTATTATGCCGAGGCGGCCGAATAAGGCCGGGCAGCTGCTCCACGAGACGTCACAATCAGGTTAGGCCGAACGGCAAAAGCAAAAGGCCCGCTCGATGAGCGGGCCTTTGCAAATACTCGAGCGCGGAAAGGCTCAGTTGTTGGTGGGCACGTTCTGCGCCGTGGCGCGCTGCTTTTCGAGCTGGGCGGCAGCGGCGGCCAGGTTCTGGCGGAACAGGGCCTGGAAATCGATGGGCTGGAGCAGCACGGGGGGAAAGCCGCCCTGCTGGATGACGTTGGCCACCACCTGGCGCGCAAAGGGGAAGGTCTGGCGCGGGCATTCGATCAGCAGCACCTGGGGCACCTGCTGTTCGGTAAAGCCCTTGACCACGAAGACGCCGCCATAGACCAGCTCGACGTTGAACACGACCTTGCCTTCGCGCTCGGCCTTGACCAGCAGCGTCATTTCGACGGCATAGACGTCGTTGGGCTGCTTCTTGGTGGCTAGCGAAATGTTGAAGCTCAGGGCCGGGCTGGGCCCGCCGCCCAGAATGGAGTCGGGCGCGCCGGGGTTTTCAAAGCTCAGATCGCGGATGTACTGGCCCACCATGGTCAGGGCCGGGGCGGGCGCGGTGGCGGTCGGTGCCGCCTGGGTATCATCGGTCATGAGAAACCTTTGCCTTAGGGATGTCTTGCGTGGTCGATCTTGGCCCGCTGGCTAGCATCTTTGGGCTGGCCTCACAAGCTTGCGGCCGGGCAAAACCGGCCCGTTTCAGCGCTGGCGATAGTCCTCGTCGTCAAGATCGATGACGTCGGGGCGGTGCAGGCGCTCGGGGTCGGCGGGGGTGTGCGGGCCGCCGTAAGGACGGTTGCTTGACACCACCACCATGCGGGCGCCCAGAAAACCATAGATGGCGCCGCGCACCGGGGGCAGCAGCAAAAGCAGCGCCAGCGCGTCGGTGACATAGCCAGGCAGCAGCAGCAACAGGCCGGCCAGCCCGATCATCATGGCATCGGCAATGGCCCGGCCGGGCAACTCGCCCCGCGCCATGGCTCCCCGCAGGTCGCGCAACGAGGCTGCGCCCTGGTAGCGCAGCACCAGCATGCCCAACAGCCCGGTGAGAACGACCCCCAAGAGGGTGGGGACGACCCCGATGGCCTGGCCGATCAGGATGAAGGCGGCGATCTCGACCAGCGGCAGGGCCAAAAAGATGAGGATGGGCATGACCGATATGGGCTCCAGATGCGTAATGGCTCAGGCAAGCGGACTTTTCTCACCAACGTGAACTGGTTTGCCGGCGACCTGTTTCTATATATAGGAACGAAACCGGGCTTGCCGAGATCGGCGGCCGAACCTGCGACAGACGAGGCAAACACCGGCCATGGACGAGTTTTTCGATTTGCCCACCCTCATCGTCATCGGATTGGCGATCGTGGTGTTGTTCCGCCTGCGCTCCGTTCTGGGCACGCGCACCGGCACCGAGCGCCCTCCAATCGACCGTTCCCGGCGCGAAGCCCCGCCCCGGCGCGACGAGGATACGGTGGTGCCGCTGCGCCCCCGCCCCGCCGAAGCTCCGGTGATGGACGACGAGCGCCGCCAGCGCAAGCTGGCCAGCGAGATCGACCAGTATTCCCATGGCGCTCCGGACGTGGCCGAGGGCCTCAAGGCCATTGCCGATGCCGATCCCAGCTTCATGCCCAAGTCCTTCCTCGAGGGTGCCAAGCAGGCCTATGAAATGATCGTGACCGCGTTTGCCGAAGGCGACCGGCGCACGCTCAAGTCGCTTCTGGAAAAAGACGTCTATGACGGCTTCGAAGCGGCGATCGTGGCTCGCGAGCAGGCCGGGCAGAAGGTGGACTTTACCTTCGTTGGCCTGCCCAAGATCGAGATCTCGGGCGCCGAGCTGGACAAGCGCGCTGCCCAGGTGACGGTGCGGTTCAACGCCGAAGTGGTTTCGGCCACCCGCGATGCCGAGGGCACGCTGGTGGAGGGCAATGTGGATCAGGTGGCCACCATTGCCGACGAGTGGACCTTTGCGCGCAACCCCAAGGCCCGCGACCCCAACTGGAAGCTGGTTGCCACCAACCAGATCGCCTGACGCGATGGGGCAGGCCCATGGCCAGCAAAAACGGCAAAGGCCGCCCCAAACTTCATGACTGGCATTTGTGGGAGGCGGTGACCGATACGGTTGCCCCGCTGCGGCGTAAGCCGTTGGTGACGCTCGATGCCGAGCCCTTGCCCCTGCCGCCCGACAACGCGCCGTCGCCCAAGCGCGCCAAGGCCATGCCCAGGCTTGCCCCTATGCCGGCCTATTCCCCGCCTCCGCAAAAATTAACCCAGGACAGGTCACCGGGCCTCGAGCCGCGCCTCAAGCGCCGGCTCGGCCGGGGGCAGATCGAAATCGATGGCCGTATCGATCTGCATGGCATGCGCCAGGACGAAGCCCGCGCCGCGCTGGGGCGTTTCATCGCCTGGAGCGTGGGCCGAGGCCATCGCACCGTGCTGGTGATCACGGGGAAGGGTTTGAAAAAAGTCGAGACCGCCGCAACCATCGTCGAGCGTGGTGTGTTGCGATCAATGTTGCCGGTCTGGTTATCCGAACCCGGACTGGCACCCCTCGTGGCGGGCTGGGACGTTTCGGCCCAGTCTCACGGTGGGGAGGGAGCCTATTACGTACGGTTGAAACGACAATAAGAGTAATAAAAACAAATGACGCCCCTCGGAAAACGTCTTCGCGCCCTGCGCAACGAACGCGGGGTGACGCTCAAGGAAATGGCCAAGGCCCTCAACGTTTCGAGCGCCTATCTGTCGGCCCTCGAACATGGCCGGCGCGGCAAGCCCACCTGGTATCTGCTGCAGCGCATGATCGCCTATTTCAACGTGATCTGGGATGATGCCGACGAACTGCAGAAGCTGGCCGATCTGTCCGACCCCAAGGTGACCATCGACACGGCGGGGCTGGCGCCGGAGGCGACGGAGCTGGCCAATCGGCTGGCCCACGAGATCGGGCGGCTCTCGACCGATGATCTGGTGAGCCTGCGCAACGAAGTGGTCAAGCGCGCCGCGCGCTCTGACCTGCCGGCCTATCAGCCCCGCACCGAGGTCGGCGCCGAATAAGGCGCGGGGCAGGGCCCCACGCCCGGACGTTGGGTGCTACAGCACGAAGCGGCTGAGATCGGGATCTTCGACCATCACGCCGATCTTGTCCTTGACGAAGGCGGCGTCGATGGTGATGGTCTGGCCGCCGCGGTCGGGGGCATCAAACGAGATGTCCTCCACCAGCCGCTCCATGACGGTCGCCAGGCGCCGGGCGCCGATGTTCTCCACCGTGTTGTTGACCTTGACCGCCGCATCGGCGATGGCGTCGATGGCGTCGGAGGTGATGTCGAGCGTCAGCCCTTCGGTCAGCATCAGCGCCACATATTGCTTGATCAGGCTGGCATCGGTGTCGTTGAGGATGCGGATGAAATCCTCGCGCGTCAGGGCCTTGAGCTCCACCCGGATCGGCAGGCGGCCCTGCAGCTCGGGCAACAGGTCCGAGGGCTTGGAGACGTGGAAGGCGCCCGAGGCGATGAACAGGATATGGTCGGTCTTGACCGGACCATACTTGGTCGAGACCGTGGTGCCTTCGATCAGCGGCAACAGGTCGCGCTGCACGCCTTCGCGCGAGGGACCGCCCGAGACGCCGCCTTCGCGGGCCGCGACCTTGTCGATCTCGTCGATAAAGACGATGCCGTGGTTTTCCACCAGCTCGATGGCTTCCGTCTTGAGAGCTTCCTGGTCGAGCAGCTTGTCGGCCTCTTCGGCAATCAGGGGCTCGTAGGCGTCCTTGACCTTGAGCTTGCGCTTGACCCCGCGCCCGCCAAAGGCCTTGCCCAGCATGTCCGAGAGATTGATCATGCCCACATTGCCGCCGCCCATGCCCGGCATTTCGAACATGGGATTGCCGGGGGCAGCGGTGATCTCGACCTCGATTTCCTTGTCGTCCATTTCATTGGCGCGCAGCTTGCGGCGGAACGAATCGCGGGTGGAGGGCGAGGCTGAGGAACCCACCAGGGCGTCGAGCACGCGCTCTTCGGCATTGTGATGGGCCTGGGCCTGCACGTCGCGGCGGCGCTTGTCACGCAAGACAGCGATGCCGGCCTCGACCAGATCGCGCACGATCTGTTCGACGTCGCGGCCGACATAGCCCACTTCGGTGAACTTGGTGGCTTCGACCTTGATGAAGGGTGCCTGGGCAAGCCGCGCCAGGCGCCGGGAAATCTCGGTCTTGCCCACGCCGGTGGGGCCGATCATCAGGATGTTCTTGGGGCTGACTTCCCGGCGCAGCTCGGGAGGCAGCTGCTGGCGGCGCCAGCGATTGCGCAGTGCGATGGCCACGGCACGCTTGGCGTCGGCCTGGCCCACGATGAAGCGATCGAGTTCTGAAACGATCTCGCGCGGCGAAAAATTGGTTTCACTCATGGATTGTCTTTCTTGCTGGTGCCGTGGGGTGGCCACCATTGGCGGGGCGTCGCGGGCGACCGCCCCAAAAGGGCTCGTCAGTTCAGCTCGATGGCTTCGAGCGTGACATTCTCATTGGTATAGACGCAGATTTCGGCGGCGATCTTCATGGCCTGCCGGGCGATTTCCTCGGCATCCATCTCGGTGTTCTTGGCCAGCGCCAGGGCGGCCGAGAGCGCATAATTGCCCCCCGAGCCGATGGCGATGACGCCGTGATCGGGGGTCAAGACGTCGCCCGTGCCGGTCAGGACCAGCGACACCTTCTTGTCGGCCACGATCATCATGGCTTCGAGCCGCCGCAGATAGCGATCCGTGCGCCAGTCCTTGGCCAGTTCGACGGCCGCGCGCATCAGATCTTCAGGATAATGTTCGAGCTTGGTTTCGAGCCGCTCGAACAGGGTGAAGGCATCGGCGGTGGCCCCGGCAAAGCCGGCCAGCACCTTGCCGCCGGCCAGTCGCCGCACCTTCTTGGCGCCGTGCTTCATCACCGTCTGGCCCATGGAAACCTGGCCATCGCCGGCCACCACGACCTTGTTGCCCTTGCGCACGGAAACGATGGTGGTGCCGTGCCAGCCGGGAAATGCGTTTTCACTCATTTGGGAAAATTACTCCGAACCGTTGGCTGTTATTTAGGTCGGGCCGGAGCGATTGCAACTTGTGGGGTGGCCTCGGGCGCGCCAAAGGCGGTGGGCGGGTGCAAACCCTATCCTTGGCCCCGTGCTTTCTGCTACAGAGCCGCCAATTGTTGGAGACCGCCCCATGCGCACCGCCACCATTGCCCGCAAGACCAACGAGACCGAAATCGCGGTTTCGATCAATCTCGATGGCACGGGCAAGCATGCCATGAACACCGGCATCGGCTTTTTCGACCACATGCTGGACCAGCTCTCGCGCCATTCGCTGATCGACATGGACGTGCGCTGCACCGGCGATCTGCACATCGACTTTCACCACACCGTGGAAGACGTGGGCATTGCCTTAGGCCAGGCCCTGGCCCAGGCCCTCGGCGACAAGAAGGGCATCGTGCGCTATGCCAGTTCCGACCTGCCCATGGACGGGACCCTGACCCGCGCCGCGCTCGATGTGTCGGGTCGGGCCTTTCTGGTGTTCAAGGTTGAGTTCACCCGCGACAAGGTGGGCGAGTTCGATACCGAGCTGTTCCGCGAGTTCTTCCAGGCCTTTGCCATGAATGCGGGCATTACGCTGCACATCGAAACCTTCTATGGCGACAACAATCACCATATAGCGGAAAGCTGCTTCAAGGCCGTGGCGCGGGCGCTGCGGCAGGCGGTGGAGATCGATGCGCGGGCTGCCGATCGCATCCCCTCCACCAAGGGCACGCTCTAGGAGGCGCTTACCCATGACCATTTTTGCCGTCTATGAGCGCGACCGGCCGGAAGGCACGGAGCGCTTTCCCCATGTCGTGCCCGAAAAATTCTCCTGGTTCGCGGCGCTGTTGCCAGCCCTGTTTGCGCTGATGCATCGGCTCTGGCTGCTGCTGATCGTCTATTTCGTGGCGGTGGCCGCACTGGTCGTGCTGTCATCCCGGATCGGGCCCGATGCCGGGTTCTGGCTCTATGTGGTGCTGGCCGCCTGGATCGGTTTTGCCGCCCCCGGCCTGCGCGCCTGGGGCCTGCAACGTCGTGGCCATGCGCACCGGCTCGACGTGATCGCCACGGCCGAGGACATGGCGGAAGTGGAAGCCCTGCGCCTGCGGGGAGCGGTCCGATGAGCGTCGTCATCATCGATTACGGTTCGGGCAATCTGCGCTCGGCCGCCAATGCCTTCGAGCGGGCAGCGCGCGAACTGGCCAATCCCCCCCAGATCCTGGTGTCGGGGGACCCCGAGATCGTGCGCGCCGCCGAGCGCATCGTGCTGCCCGGCGTCGGCGCCTTTGCCGATTGCAAGGCGGGGCTCGATGCCGCCACCGGCATGCGCGAAGTGCTGGAAGAGAAGGTGATCGCCGGAGGAACGCCGTTCCTGGGCATTTGCGTGGGCATGCAGCTGATGGCCGATGAAGGCCGGGAAAAGGGCGTGACGGCCGGCCTGGGCTGGATCCCCGGCGCCGTGGAGGTGATTCGGCCTGCCGATCCGGCGCTCAAGGTGCCTCATATGGGTTGGAATACGCTGACCTTCCACAAGCCCCATGCCTTGCTCGAAGGCCTGCATGATGGGCCCGACGGCCTGCACGCGTATTTCGTCCACTCCTATCACCTGGCAACGAGCAATGCCGAAACGCTGATCGGCACGGCCGATTACGGCATGGCGGTGACGGCCATGGTGGGGCGCGACAATCTGTTCGGCACCCAGTTCCACCCCGAAAAGAGCCAGACGCTGGGCCTGCGCCTGATCGAGAATTTTCTGACCTGGCGGCCCTGAGCCTCGCCCCCGAACGCTGTGGAAGTTGCCGCACCATGATCCTCTTTCCCGCCATCGACCTCAAGGACGGCCAGTGCGTGCGCCTCAAGCTGGGCGATATGAACCAGGCCACCGTGTTCAACGATTCCCCTGCCGCCCAGGCCAGGAGCTTTGAGGAGCAGGGCTTTGGATATCTGCACGTGGTCGATCTCAACGGCGCCTTTGCCGGCGAGAGCGTCAACGGGGCGGCGGTGGAGGCCATTCTCGAGGCGGTCGAGTTTCCAGTGCAGCTGGGCGGGGGCATCCGCACACTGGCCCATATCGAAGCCTGGCTCGACAAGGGCCTGGCTCGCGTGATCCTGGGCACGGTGGCGGTGCGCGATCCCCAGCTGGTCAAGGCCGCCTGCAAGGCCTTTCCCGGCCAGGTGGCTGTCGGGATCGATGCGCGCGGCGGCAAGGTGGCGGTGGAAGGCTGGGCCGAGACCTCCGAACTCAGCGCCATCGAATTGGCGCAGCGCTTCGAGGGCGCGGGCGTGGCGGCCATCATCTATACCGATATCGACCGCGACGGTGTGCTGGCAGGCATCAACTGGCCCTCGACGCTGGAGCTGGCGCGGGCCGTATCGATCCCGGTGATCGCCTCGGGCGGGCTGGCTTCCATGGACGATATCCGGACGATGACCCATCCCGATTACCAGATCCTGGAAGGGGCGATTTCGGGCCGGGCGCTCTATGATGGCCGCATTGATTCACGTGAAGCATTGGCGCTTCTGGCGAGCGCGACAAAATGAGCGCCGGGCGGCGATTTCCGTGGCTGATCCACGCCGGAATCGTCGTCCTCATCATCATCGTGGCACTGCTGCCGCTGTTTTCAGTGCTGTTTGCGGGGCTGGTGGCCGATAGCGCGGGCTGCGGGCTTCACGAAGGGTTCGCCCAGCCCTGCATGATCAATGGGGAAGATTGGGGCGAGCTGCTCTATACCCTCTTCGTTCTGGGCTGGCTGATGCTGGCCACCATACCCCTGGGGCTGATGGCCCTCATCGTCTGGACGGTGGTGATCATCGTTCATTTCATCCTCTGGCGCAGGAAAAGAGGCGCTCAACCATGACGCTCAAAACCCGACTCATCCCTTGCCTGGACGTCAAGGACGGCCGCGTGGTCAAAGGCGTGCAGTTCGTCGACCTGGTCGATGCCGGCGATCCGGTTCAAGCGGCCATCGCCTATGACGCGGCGGGCGCGGACGAATTGTGCTTCCTCGACATCACCGCCAGCCATGAGGGCCGCGACACCATTTTCGACGTGGTGGCGCGCACTGCCGAGCATTGTTTCATGCCGGTGACGGTGGGCGGTGGGGTCAAAGCCATCGAGGACATCCGCAAGCTGCTGCTCTCGGGCGCCGACAAGGTGTCGATCAATTCGGCCGCCGTACGCGACCCCGATTTCATCGCGCGCGCCGCCGACAAGTTCGGCGACCAGTGCATCGTGGTGTCGGTGGATGCGCGCAAGCGCACCGATGGCACCGGCTGGGAGATCTTTACCCATGGCGGGCGCAACCCCACGGGCCTCGATGCCGTGGAGTTCGCCACCGCCATGGTCAAGCGCGGGGCGGGGGAATTGCTGGTGACCTCGATGGATCGCGACGGCACCAAATCGGGCTTCGACCTGGAGCTGGTGCGGGCCATTGCCGATGCCGTGCCCGTGCCGGTAGTGGCTTCGGGCGGGGTGGGCACGCTCGACCATCTGGTGGAAGGGGTGACCAAGGGCCATGCCAGCGCCGTGCTGGCCGCCTCGATCTTCCATTTCGGCACCTTCACCATTGGCCAGGCCAAGGCGCATCTGGCCGAAAACGGCGTGCCGGTGCGGCGCGACCCCTCTGACCAGGGAGCCTTCTGATGGCGTTTACGCTGGACGACCTAGACGCGCGCATCGCCTTGCGCGCCAAGGCCTCGCCCGAGGAGAGCTACACCGCCAAGCTGTTGGCGCGCGGGGTGGAGAAATGCGCCCAAAAGCTCGGTGAGGAAGCCGTGGAAGCGGTGATCGACGCGGTGGGAGGCAACCGGCAGGGCCTGGTGGGTGAGGCCGGCGACGTGCTCTATCACCTGCTGGTGGTGCTGCGCGCCGCCGATATCTCGCTCGACGAGGTGATGGCGGAACTGGAAAAGCGCACCGGGCAATCGGGCCTGGCCGAAAAGGCCAGCCGGGGGCAGGCTTCGTGAACGCCAGGCCCAAGCTGTCGCCCTATCACGTCTTTACTAAAGCCGAATGGTCCAAGTTTCGGGCCGATGCGCCCATGACGCTGACGGCTGAGGATCTGGACCGGCTGCGCTCGCTCAACGACCCGATCTCGCTGGCCGAGGCCGAGCAGGTCTATCTGCCGCTCACGCGCCTGCTCTCGCTTTATGTGGAAGCCATCCAGAACCTGCACGAGGTGTCCTCGCGCTTTTTGGGCACCACGGGCAATCGGGTGCCCTTCATCATCGGGGTGGCCGGCTCGGTGGCGGTGGGCAAATCCACGGCGGCGCGCGTGCTGCATGCCCTGCTCAAGCGCTGGCCCAATTCGCCCAAGGTGGATCTGGTGACCACGGACGGGTTTTTATACCCCAATGCGGTGTTGACCGAGCGCGGTATCATGACCCGCAAGGGCTTCCCCGAAAGCTACGATCGCAACCGCTTCGTCACCTTCCTCTCGGACGTCAAATCGGGGCGGCGCGAGATCGCCGTCCCCACCTATTCGCACCTGGTCTACGATGTGGTGGTCGGCAGCGAAGTGGTGATCGACCAGCCCGACATCCTGATCGTGGAAGGGCTCAACATTCTGCAGCCGGGCGAATTGCCCCATGACGGCAAGCCGATCCTGTTCGCCTCCGACTTCATCGATTTTTCGATCTATATCGATGCCGAGGAGGCCGATATCCGGCGCTGGTTCATGGAGCGCTTCTTCCGCCTGCGCGAGACGGCCTTCACCGACGAAAAATCCTTCTTCCACCGCTTCGCCGAAATGAGTGCGCAGGAGGCGGGGGCCTATGGGCACATGGTGTGGAAGACCATCAACCTGCCCAATCTGCGCGAGAACATCCTGCCCACGCGCAGCCGCGCCGACCTGATCCTCAAGAAGGGCTACGACCACCAGATCGCCGAAGTGCGGCTGCGGCGGCTTTAGGCGTCAGCGATAGACTTCGCGCCGATGGCCGACCTTGAGGACGAGGATGGTCAGGGTCTCGTCTTCCAGATGTGCGATGAGCCGGTAGTCCCCGATCCGGTATTTCCAGAAGGCGCCTAACTGGCTGCCCTTGAGCGCAGCACCGAGCTGACGCGGATCGGGAGCGGTGGCAATGCGTTCGGCCAGAAAGCGGAGAATGCGGGTGCGCGCGGTGGGGTCGAGGCGCGCCAGTTCGCGCTCGGCACTGCGTTCAAATTCAATCCGCCAGGCCATTGTGGCTCAACAGGTCCTCAAGGCTCACACGTTCGCTTGCGCCAGCGCGCAACTGGCCGAGCCGCGCCTCGGCGACGGCCAGATCTTCCAGATCCTGGATATGTTCCACCAGTGCGCTGCGTGCGAATTCGGCGGGCGAACGGCCGGTGCGCCGGGCGAGGGCTTCGAGCCGCTGCTGCATGTCGGGCGAAAGGTCGAGCGTAATCATCGGCGATCTCCTTGTACCGGAGATATAGGGCTTCTTGGCCCGCGCGTCAGCCTCACACCGCCAGGCCGTGTTCGAGCGCCAGGGTTTGAAGCGCTTCCACGGGGCGGGCGCCGATGTGGGAGATGACTTCGGCGGCCGAGAGGCATCCCAGGCGCAGGGCATCCTGAAGGGTCTGGCCGCGGCCGATGGCGAGCAGGAACCCGGCGGCAAACAGGTCACCGGCGCCGGTGGCATCGGCCACCTGGGCCACCGGGAAGGCCGGAACGCTGACCACTTCGCCATTGTGTACGGCCATGGCGCCATCGGCGCCCATGGTTATGGCGGCCAGCTCGGCATCCTGGGCGATGGCGCGCACGGCCTCGCCCAGATCGTCGGTCTGGTAGAGCGCGCGCAATTCCTCGACATTGGCAAAGACGTAGTCGATGGTCTTGGAGCGCATCAGGTCGAGGAATTCCTCGCGGAAGCGGTTGACGCAGAACGGGTCGGACAGGGTGAAGGCGGTGGCGCGCTCGTGCTTGTGGGCATAGTGGGCGGCGCGCACAAAGGCCTTCTTGGCCTCCACCGGGTCCCACAGATAGCCTTCCATATAGGTGATGTTGGCCGCCCCGATGGTGGCCTCGTCGATATCGGCCTCGGTGAGGCGGTGGCAGGCGCCCAGATAGGTGTTCATGGTGCGCTCGCCATCGGGGGTGAGCAGGATCATGGAGCGGGCAGTGGGCACCTCGCCCACCAGGCGCTCTACGGCGTAGTGCACGCCGATGCGGTGCAGGTCGCTGGCAAAGATGTCGCCCAGATCGTCATCGGCCACCTTGCCCACAAAGGCCGCCCGGCCGCCCAGCGAGGCAACCCCGGCCGCCGTATTGGCGGCACTGCCGCCCGAGATCTGCCGCTTGTCTTCGGGCATCAGCCCATAGAGATATTCGGCGCGCTCGGCATCGATCAGATGCATGATGGCCTTGTTCATGCCCAGGGCGGCAATGAAGGGCTCGTCCACCCTGGCCAGCACATCCACGATGGCGTTGCCAATGGTCAGGACGTCGAAGCGCTGCTCAGTCATGAAGTGTCCGAAAATCTTTGGGGAAAGTGACGGCAAGCCTTTAGCGCGCCCAGGCGGGGAAGGCGAGCGGCAATATCACCACAGCCGCCGCGGCCGCAGCCCCGCCACCATGGTGGCCATGGCATTGGTGATGAGCTTGTGGCGGGCATTTTCACCCAGGCCGGCAACCTGGCCGTCGATGACCAGACGGGCCAGGCCATGGAGCATGCTCCAGCCGCTCAGCGCGCCGAACACCGCATCCTCGGGCTCAAGCGCGCTGACTGCAGCGGCCAGCGGAGCGAAGGCGGCATCCATGGCCTCGGCCAGGTCGAGATCGGCGCGCCGGTCGATATCGGGCCCGAACATCAGCCGATAGAGCGCGCGGTTGCGCTGGGCAAAACCCACATAGGCATGCCCAAGCCGGATCATCTGTTCGGCGGGCGTGGCGCCGTTGACCGCCGTAAGGGTGCGCGAGAGATGCCAGAAGCCCTCGGCGGCGACGGCGCGCAACAGGGCGGTGACATTGGGAAAGTGGCGATAGGGCGCGGCGGGCGAGACGCCGACGCGGCGGGCCAGGTCGCGCAGCGACAGGCTGGTCGTGCCATCGCCCATCAAGGTGCCGATAGCCGTTTCGATCAGGGCGCGACGCAAGTCGCCATGATGATATCGTTCGCCTGCCCCACCCCCGGATGGCATACGTCTAAACCCCAGCTGCATTCCCGCGCGAATGCTAGTGGGCGGCCCGCGTTAACGCAAGAGTAACCATTTGCCATCGTTAAGGCGCGGGGGTCTTGGGCTCGTAGCGGCACCAGGGCGCGATGATGCAGCGCCAGCATTCGGGCTTGCGCGCCTTGCACACATAGCGCCCGTGCAGGATGAGCCAGTGATGGGCATGGAGCATGAAGCGCTCGGGCACGACGGCGGTGAGCGTTTCCTCCACCGCCAAGGGCGTCTTGCCCGGCGCCAGCCCCGTGCGGTTGCCGACGCGAAAGAGGTGCGTGTCGACCGCAATGGTGGGCTGGCCAAAGGCAATGTTGAGCACCACATTGGCCGTCTTGCGGCCCACCCCGGGCAGGCTTTCGAGCGCCTCGCGATCGCTGGGCACGGCCGAGCCGAAGCGCTCGATCAGCTGTTGGGAGAGCGCCAGCACGTTCTTGGCCTTGGTGCGATAGAGCCCGATGGTGCGAATATGGGTTTCGATGCCCTCCAGGCCCAGGGTCACCATTTTTTCGGGCGTGTCGGCTATGGCAAAGAGCTTGGCCGTGGCCTTGTTGACGCCCACGTCGGTGGCCTGGGCCGAGAGCACGACGGCCACCAGCAGCGTGAAGGGATTGACGTAGTCGAGCTCGCCCTTTGGCTCCGGATCGGCTGTGGCAAAGGCGGTAAAGATCGCCTCGATATCGGCGCGCGGCAGGGTCTTGCGTCTTGGGCCGGCCATAATCCTCTCCGAGTTGTTGCGCGTATCGATAGAGCCATGAAAGCTCGTTAATACAATGCCAACGCCACCGCTCTTTGCCGCAATGCTGACCCCCAATCGCGCCCTGACCCCGCGCGGAGCCCGTATCGTGGTGCTGGTGGCAGCCTGCTTTGCGGCCGTGCCCGGGGTGGTGTTTTACCTGCTCGGCGCCTGGCCGGTGGTGGGGCTGATGGGGCTGGACGTGCTGGTGCTCTGGCTGGCGCTCAAGCTGGCGATGAAAGCCGGCGACGCCTTCGAGGAAGTGACCCTGTGGCCCGACCGGCTCGAGATCCGCACGGTGGGGGCCTTCGGGCGGGAGCAGCGGCGGGCCGAGCTCAACCCCTTCTTTGCCCGTCTGGTGGTGGACCATGATCGCGAAGGCCGCGTGAGCCGGCTGGCGATCCGCGCCCGCGAGCAGCATCTTGAAATCGCGCGGTTTCTCAATGCCGACGACAAGGAGAGTTTTGCCAAGGCGCTGGGATCGGCATTGCGGGCGGCGCGGGGGTGATGGGGTTTTGAGGGCTTGGGCCCCTCACCCCGGCCCTCTCCCCAGACGGGAGAGGGGGGCTGACTGTGGGCGCCGGGGTTGTGGAGAAGGGCCCCCACCCGGCCTCCCCCTGGGAGGGGGAGGAGAAGGGAGGGTGGCGGCGATGAGGGATGGGGTGGAGCAGGACCATTGGTTCCATCGTTCCATCTCCCCGGAGGGGTGATTGGGTGTGACTGGAGGCACCGGGTGTGGGGCAGGACCCCCACCCGGCCTCCCCTGGGAGGGGGAGGAGAAGGGAGGGTGGCGGCGATGAGGGATGGGGTGGAGCAGGA
>Ga0182739_1000159_pt1 | contig 126108 bp, 136 predicted proteins | sample eDN5th30CBELigBY_FD_128873 | JGI IMG/M metagenome (GOLD analysis project Ga0182739, IMG submission 128873) | Enriched backyard soil microbial communities from Emeryville, California, USA - eDNA 5th pass 30_C BE-Lig BY (version 2) (version 2) | ecosystem: Environmental > Terrestrial > Soil >...
CCGGCCATTACCTCGGGATTGGCGCCGGTCCTGACTTTTACTTCGTTGCTTCAGTGATTCCTGAGCCCACGACTTATGCCCTCTTTCTGGCGGCAGGAGCCCTGCTCGTAGCGAAAACGCGCAAAAGCAAAGCCCAAGGCAATCTGCCCGGCTGACTAGGTCCACTGAGAGGCTCCGACATTTCTCGGAAAGTGCCCTTCAGAAACTGCAGACCATTGCATCCAGGCGGACGAGGGAGACTCGAACCCAAGTCCGCCAACTTTCCGTTTCCCTCAGAGGCTGTGAAAAAATGATTTTAATGGCCTCGGAGCCCCTATTTTTAGCCTATAACGAAATTCTGCCGACCGCCTGTATTCAGGAAATACAGAAGGAAGGAGGAATGCAGTTAGAGGCAAAAAGAGGTGCTCCATGGCCTTTGAAGGACTTTTTTCACAGCCTCTCAGGAAAAGGTTGCCCGAAGGATCGGAAGAGAGAGCCGATCGCTCTCCACAGGCCCATTCTGCCAAGGCGAGCCAGGATCAAGGCAACTGTGGCCAATTCCACGCCGCCAGAAGAAGCAGGCACTCCCTGCTGTACTCGTGGATATTGGAAAGCATGCGCAGGCTTACCCTGGCGGGGGAGCCCTCCAAAATAAAGCGCAACTCCAGCCTCCGTCCCTCCGGGCACGGTGGTTTCGCAAGCGTTCCGTCCACCACCCTTTATAGGAGAAACTCAAAAGATTTAGCCGATTGTTTCACAGGAGGCGATTTCTGCCAACTCCTGATAGAGATCCGCATGTCTGGCTTTAAGGAAGCGAACGATCCGAGTATTGGCGAGCAGTTTTTTAAGAAAGCCACGAAACAGAGTTAACTGAAGCATGCTTCCCGCGAACGTTTGCTCACAAACCTTATACTCCTTCTGAAGAGAATCCATTTCCACCTCCATTCGGTGCAGTTCTTCTGGCCGGATTTTCCTGTTCCTCGGAATGGCTTTCCCCACCAGCTTCTCGCGCGGAGTCGCCATAACAAGAGCTTCCACGTAAGGCTTCGTATAATTTCCTGCACCAGATAGAAGGTCAACAATCTCTATCTGACGACTGGTGATCACCCTCTTCAGCAGGTTTAGTGTGCCCCGGGAGACCTGCTTGTCTTTCAATACATTGACGACCTCCCGGCAGAGCCCCTCCGTTATCCTCATGCTTGCCCTGATATGCGCTTCATCCCGGTGGAGGGCCGCAGCGATCCTCGCGACCGGAACACCGCCTTCGATCGCCTTGAGGATCATACGTTGCTCCTGAATAGGAGCCAATCGGTTGACCTTGGCGTTGTATGTGTAGCTCTCATCTTCAGAAGCGATAAGACACTCCACTTCTGTTATTCCAAGCTCCCGGCAAGCTGCGAAACGGTAGTGCCCATCCATGAGGAGATAGAAGTCTTTCACTCCTTTTTGCGGGTAAACAATCAAAGGCTCGATCAGACCTGTTTCCGGGATCGAAGTGACAATCGCTCGGTAGCGGGAGAATTTCTTGCCGGTTGCATCAATTTGACGAATCGGAAGAATCCGATTGATCGGCAATATCAAACGGTTCATTCCAAACGCGATCTTCGGTTCTTTAGGTTTATTTTTGCTTTCGCTCATAAGGTCAGATTTTGGGTGCAGTCCGATTGTCGAGTTCCTTTGGAACGGAGGTTACCCCTTCGGCACGCAGAAGGTTCAGGAAATCGTGATCCGCAAATAGATTTCTGAATGCTTCGACGACAAAGATCCTACGGGCATCGCAGATTTGTGTTTTTCGAACGAGAGATTTCTGTCGTTGGGTTTCCTTTTTTAAGGTATCGATAATTCTCTCGGCCGTTCGACTCTTATTGGCTCCTGGGTATCCTTTGAGTTTCTTACTGAAGGCGTTCCGTTGAGCAAGAACCCTTCTAACAACGCGAATTTTTTCTTGATTGATGTGTCCATTCTCATATGCAGTGAGGAACTCACGCTGTTGCTCTTTGGTCTCAGCCTTCGCAATCTCAATAGCAACCCCAAGGGGGATCTTGCCATTCATCGTTTCATAGATCAACCGCTCTTCTCCCGCGTTGTTCAGAGTAAGCAGCCCACCAACAGTGCCATCTGAAATATCAAGCTTTCTTCCTATATCTACATTGTTGTAGCCTTGCGTTTTCAAGCGGAGAATCTCTTCAACCAGATCCTGCGGTGTAACCGTACGTCGCACCATATTTTCCACGAGACTCATGAGCATACTTGTCTCCTTATCTGCTTCGACAATAATTGCAGGGATATGCGTGAATCCAAGGCTCTCAAACGCTTCTTTTCGTCCTTGGCCGCAAATCAGGTCGTAGAAAGGCTTTTCGCCCGTTTTAGTGGTGTGAAGGGTAACTTGAATAGGCTTCTTTAGGCCGGATTTTCTGATACTTTCCACCACCAGGGTAAATTTTCTCTTGTCACGATGACGTGGGTTAGGCACCCGTATACGATCGATTGGAATATTAATTACTTCGTTATTCATAGCAGATTTTTAATGTCCACACGTTCAGCCATTCGGAAAAAGAACGAGAGATCGTCCACCCGGTAAGCGTCCAGTTCAATTTGATTTTCGTCGGCTAACCGTCGACTCGTCGCAAAAGGGGTTATGTCAAGGGCGGGAAGAAGGTAATAATCCTGAATGGTCTTATTACCAGAACAGAGCCTGGCAGCTATGGTAAGGTCCGGATTAAGCGCTGAGTCCAGGCGGACTAACCAACGGGACGATCCGCGACCAGTCGTAAAGTGCCGGCAAAGCACGATCGATACCCATATCTCGTGATTGATCAAGAGCAGGTCCGTTTCTCGATCCAGTTCAATTCCAGCACCCATTTGTTCGAGATGAAAAATAATTTCGCGAAACAGCTCCGGACGCATTCTACGAATTGCCCGATTATCTTCAATAAAAGTATAGTCAACCGGGGGCGAGTAACCGATCAGAAAATACGCTTTTATCAGGCTTCCAAAGCGATAGCGGAAAGCCGCGCTTGAGGGCATTTCCTCATTCTCATCAATCAGAATCCCAGAGATTCGACCGTGCTTCCTGAAGAGGTTCTGTAATTTCTCCAGCATCTCTTTATCGGAGAGTTTTCGACTTCGCTCAAGAATGATTTCCTGTGCCCTGCGGAATATTTCCTTATCAATGACCGGTGGCCATGCCTCGTCTGCTCGAATCCAGTGCTCGGGCGAATTTTTAACGTGCTTTGCTTTCAGTTTAAATGAGGTCCGGTGGTAGACATTATTACCGATGTATTTTTCGTTGGTAAGAATCTGATGAACCGTTGCGCGACTCCAAGGGCGGTTGAAGTCAGTTCGTATTCCACGGCAATTAAGCGCCAATGCTATCTCGGATTCACTGAGGCTTTCCCGGATAAACGCGTCGTAGATCCATCTCACCTCGATAATCTCATCCTCGGGCCCGGGCACCAGTACGACTCGGTCTGTCTGAATGCTTTTGTGCTCGCCAATCTTAAGAAGCCCCTTCCGCTGACCGCTCTGGTCAATCAACATTCGGCGGAGGCCAAATCCGGCAGTCCCTCCCTGCTTGTAGCCCATTTGAATCAGGCGACACGCTCCCTGAAAGACTTTAGCGGAAAGTTCGAGACTGTAGGTCCCGGCCATCACCCGCTTCATCATCTTGTTCATATTCGCCATCATGCTGCCGTCATTCTCAAACTGTTCGGCACAATAATGAACGGCGATGCCGTGCTGACGGCAGATAAACTCGTAGTGCGCACCTTCGTCTGAATCCTGAAAGCGTCCCCAGCGGCTGATGTCATAGACCAAAATTGATCCAAAGTCATTTTGCCCCGATTCCACATCGGAGAACATTCTGGCAAGAGCCTTGCGTCCTTTAATACTCAAGCCGCTTTTTCCCTCGTCCGAATAGATTCGAACGATCTCCATTCCCCTTTGGGAAGCATACTCTTGAATCACATCCATCTGATTACTTGTCGAATACTTCTGGTGCTCGGTTGACATCCGGACATAGGCGGCAGCCTTAATGGTGGGGGTCGCAATTTCAGTCTCTCTCATTTCGTTCACACCACCGATCTTGGCGGATCTTTTCCGGAAGGTAAGAATACAGTTGTGTGGACGCCCTTGTTTCGATGTTTAGAACAAAAAGGCTGATGACAGAGATACGCCCCGAAAAGCGTTACGCGGGACTGTTTCGTAAGCCTCAATGTAGCCGCCCCGATGTCCCCCAACGCCTTTTTGAGTGAACACCAGCAATGAAGCGGGGTACCCGTAGGCATGGGGAACTCGAAATCCTTGCGAATTTTTGAGACGAGAAAAGGAAGCCAATCTGCAAACCGCTTCCAGTACCGGACGAGCATATAAGTCCATTGCGGAGGAGCCGCGCTTGATCCGCCCCGGAAATAACGATCGATGATCCGGCTTGCCGCCAAACGGTAGGGCTGAGAGAAGGCAGGCAGGATACTGATCGTACGCCGACAACTGGTACACCTGAATCTCCTGACAAGAAAGCGAAGGTAGGCAGGGCACCCTTGCGATATAATCCCACGTTCATAGTAGCCGAGGGCTTGCAGTTTCCCTGACCGGCCGCAGTTCGGGCACAGCTTCGGAGGCTTAACCCTCGTATGAAGCTTCTCACGGATGTAGGCTTCGGGAGATTCGCCTAAATCAGAAATGATCTGCATAAGCCCGAAAAGTGGGTCAAGAGCCGTTTCTCTTAACGGCAGTGAAGATAAACCCAGCTCCTTGAGGAATTTGTTGTGTGCTCCTGTTTCTTCTTTGATCTTCTCTTCCAAAACCGACCATGTCGGCATTCACTTGAGCCAGATCAATCTCCTCCTCGGGTACTTGCCCCGCGCCAGCCATCGCCACCACCGACTGGCACCAAAACGAGGATGGTACGTGGCGCACCTCGGCGCGGCAGCACGAGGCGCTGGTCTGTGAGTAGTAGCCCTGCCGTGCGCGGACCGTGCAAAAGGGTTTCAGCGACGTTGCAGGCGGCGGAAAATCAGCGCGAAAAACAGCAAAATTCCTAAACCATTGAGATTTTTTCTCATTTCGCGTGAGACGGTACAAAAATAGTCCAGACGAAGTCTGGTGGCGGATGGGGGGGGATTCGAACCCCCGTTGTGCTATGAGTGATTTCACGAGGGTCCCGAAACAGTTTCTCTATGGTAGAGTGAACGGTATTCTTTAGAAAACCTTGCCGGAACCGCTCTGCCTGTTGTAAGCCATGTTGCAAATGGCTTCTCTCCGAAAAATCCCCGGCTGTAAAAATTGGATCGCGTGCTTCACCGATAAAGATGGGCGACGCAGGCAACGTTCTACCAGCGAGACGGACCGAAAGAAAGCGCAGAAGATTGCGGACGGGTATGAGACGGCGGCCCGGCAGAAGAGGACCGTCCGGCAGATCCGCAGCGTGCTCTCTGAATTGTCAGAGATGGTTACGGGAGAGGGGCTCAAGGTCGTCTCCTTTGGCGGATACGTGAAGGACTGGCTGGAGCGTAAAACTCACGAAGTGTCCGATTCTACCAAAGTATCGTACGAGGATGCGCTTCAATCGTTCGTCGTCTTTCTGGGCCCAAAAGCGGAGAGGGAAATTTCGGACATTACCGAGACTGAGGTGGTGGCTTTTCGCAACGCCAGGATGGAGGCGGGATTCGCAAGGCCGACGGTCAACAAGGCGCTGAAATCGCTGCGCTTGATTTTCAAGGAGGCGAGGTCCGAAGGATTGATTGCCGATGATCCCACGGAGTTCGTTAAGGCGGTGAAGGAAACGGGAGGGGCGAATCAAAACGATCGACGACCCTTCACCCGGGATGAGATCGACCTGGTGTTGAAGCGGTGCAGCCCGGAGTGGCGCTCCATGGTGCTCTTTGGGCTCTACACCGGCCAGCGGCTTTCTGACCTCGCCCTGCTGACTTGGGGGAACATTGACCTTCCGGCGCGTGAACTGCGGATGGTGGCCAGCAAGACCAGCAAGACGATTGTGATCCCGCTTGCAGGGCCGCTATGGGAGCACGTCCAGTGTCTGCTTAAACCCACGCCGCCGGACACCGTTGTGACCAAACGGTCACCATCGACCCCGATCCACCGTGAATGCTACGACCTGCGGGCGAAGACAAAGGGGTCAGCCGGGTTGAGTAATGCGTTCGCGAAGATCCTCGAAGCAGCGGGCTTGCGGGAGAAATCGACGAAACAGAAGCTCGAAGGTGGCCGGGGCCGGAGCGCCCCCCGCAAAAGCCGCGGGCTTTCTTTCCACTGCCTGCGCCACACGGCCGTGACGATGCTCAAGGAAGCAGGCATCCCGGCAGCGGTGGTGATGGAGCTGGTCGGGCATGACTCGAAGGCGGTCAGCCAGCATTACACCCACGTGGGAAGCGAGGCGTTGAGGAAGGCGGCAGAGGCGTTTCCGGAGTTGTGAGCGCGCCGACTGACGAAAAGGATCACATTATAGGGACCGCTTTCACGACAGGAATGCCCGTTCCTGACTGATTGAGATCGGAAATGAGGCGATCGCGGAAATTGTTGGTTTTGCCGCGCCCGGAAATGATGAGCGTTCCGCTTCCATTGACATCGAACCGATAGCCTTTTACCGCTCTTCCATTTTGCGTAACGCCAGTTACCGGCACCGCCAAAACGGAGGTGTCCCAGGTGTCAGCTAAAAAGCGGAAACGTGCTTGATAGCCCTTAACCGGCCCTTCGATCTTTTTGATCCTATGAGAGGGAAAGGATATGGCCATGTTTACGGCAATGAATGAAAGCGCCTGAGCCTCGTTAAGCTGGTACACAACACCGGGCTTTCCGTCTCGCGGTGATCCAGTGGAGTAACTCGTTGCGCAGCCCGTCAAACAGATGACGCCAATGAAAGAGAGAATGAATTTCATGAGGTTAGAATTCTACTGAGGTGGACGAAAGAACGCCGAAGCTGCCAATCCTATGAGCGCCACGATATCCAAAACTTCCCAAACGTCTCGGTCAAAATGGATTGGGAGGATCGGGTTGAAGGTGATTGCCATCGCTCCGAAGAAGAACATCACGAAGGTTTTCCATCCTTCGGATCGGCTGCTGTTTGCGTTCTCCCAAATTGCGCCAATAGCGGCGGCGCAGACCGTCCAGCGTAGAAGCTGGTAATAGCCCTTTGGCATGTCGGCGAAGCTGAAGAGAAGGGCGACCCAGGCGAGAATCTTTAAGATGAGAATGTTCTTCATCTATTGTCTGCGATTCAATAATCAGGGTGTCGAAACCTCTTCAAGTAACTCCTCCATTGCCGAGAATGAAGCCTCCATATACTTCTGATCGAACTGGCTTATCACGCTAAACAAAGAGAATACTTTAAGCGCATCATGAAACTCCGTTACTTCGGTGTCGCAAATCTCTGGATGCCCTCTACTTGATGAACTTAATGCGATTCTACAAAGGTGGTGTTGAATAACACTAGCGGGATTCCCGCCAGATGTAAGCACATCCCTATAAAATCGAATCCTTTGTTTTGAAATTTCATTTAGGGAATCTCGACTAATGGGCAGATGTTCACTTGAAATATCAAGCAGTGTGCTAAGCATTTCTATATACTGCTTTTTGTATATTTCAACTGAAATGTTCTTATTTAGAAGCCATATAGTAGCCACTGATATTCTAAAACATCCGTACTCGAAACTCACGGGTCCACTTGGTAAACCAATTTTAGAGAGAGATGATGATAAATCTTTCCCAAAGGTTCCCAAAAACACCCCTAGGCTTTTAATGTGAATCCTCCCCGGCTTTGACTGCCTACTAATAATGTCCCTGGCAATAGCTCCACGGGAGGCTTCCCTTTCCTTAGTTTGACGCTGAGGCTTTAGTAGTTTTTCTGTGGGATCGTCATCGTATCCGTCTCTACTGAAAAGATTAAAATAAACATATCCCGCTATCAAAAGCGATATTAAAAGACAAACAATAAACGTTCCCATATTCACCTCATCTTTCTAATGACCTGATCGACCGGATAGCACCAGGCGAGTTCGCTGGCGTCTGCGGAAATCATATCGTAAGCGGGGTTGGAGGAGATAAGCCGATAGGTGGTGCCGACGCGCTCCAGTTTCTTGAAGACGACGCCACCTTCCTTTAGCCGGGCAATCACGTAATCTCCGGTTTGCGCTTCGTAGGAGGGGCAGATGACGGCGATGGAGCCCTCTGGAAACTCCGGGGACATGGAATCGCCCTTGATGCGGACGGCGATTGCTTTGGCGTCGCGAACGTCGTAGGCGGTGATGGTTTCATAATCATAAATTCCGTCCGTGTAGTCGGTGAGTTCGCCTGCCTGGGCCATTGAAATGAGGGGGATGTTCTTTGCTTTGATTCCGTCGGTGGTGACGACGTTGGAGATGGAGCCGACGGTGCCCTCCCCTACTCCGAGTGATGGCACCTGATCCGAACCGCGCATGAGGTCTTCTTTTTCGAGGCCGAGCACGGAGGCGACCTTTTCCGCGAATTTCTCGGAGAGTCGCGCCCCGGCGTCTTCGAGCGCCTGGATATACCCGATGCCGTAGCCGGTGGCGCGAGCCAGATCCTTCTGGGTCATTCCCTTTGCCTCGCGGGCGGCTTTCAGGAGGGTGCGGGGCGTTGAAGCTGACGAAGTGGAGGGAAGCTCCAGGGCATCCAATTTTGATACCACTTTTTGACTGGGCCGTTTCTCTCCCTTCTCAATCGACCAGACGTATCCCTTCGTAATCCCCAGAGCGACAGCCATTTGCTCCTGTGTCATGCCCAGTTTTGAGCGAACGGATTTCACCCTTTTCGAAAAATCTTCGGGTGGTGCCACTTTTTTGGTTGCCCCAATAACACTTTTGGTACTACTTTCTTTCATCAACACCCCCTTATCTGAAAAAGTGAAGTCGATACACAAAATCTCATGAAGAAATCTTTACCAAAAACGCTAATCACTGAACAGCAGCAAATTGAGGCGGAGCATTTCCGCCGGAAGGCTAAGGCGCAGATCGCGCTCAACGGGGAGACGATCAAAGCTCTTGCCAAGAGGATCGGTTACCCCGCCGGAACGGTTACGGCGGCGCTACGGCGGCCTTGGGACACGCCAAACGTCGTCACCGCTATCGAGGCCGACTTGTTCGGCAAGAAGCATGTCGGGAGCCGGGAGGAGGTGGCGAAGTGAGCGCCTGGTATGTCGCCGGATACTCGGGCGAGGGCACACTCATCGTAGACGACGAGCGCGTCGTTGCTGTCGTCAAGGCTGGGGATGCCGTCGAACTAATCCGCTCTGCTCCAGATCTGTTGGAGATCGCCAAAGCCGTCTACGCGGGTGGTATGTCCTACCCCAAGTACCTGCGCGACAAAGCGGCTGCCGCCATCGCGAAAGCGGAAGGAGGCCAGCCATGATCGAAGTCACCCCCTCCGACATCCCCTTCCTTCTCATGTGCCTTATCGTGCTGCTCTTTGTGGCTTACGCCGCCGGAGACTTCTTCGGGTGGCGACGGGGCCGAGAAGAGGCTGAAGAGGAATTCAACGAAGCCTTCAAAGAACTCGGCCCGACCATCAACAGAAAGGAAGCATCCAAATGAGCCAGGTAGTAGAACGCATCTTCTCTTTGAGCGAAACCTACATCAAAGGTCTCATGAAAGAGATCGCTGCGGAAACGGAGACCCGGACCAAAGAGCGCCACAAGGCAATCGAGGAGGCCGGGCCAAGGCCGGAATGGATTCGCATTCGCACGGCTGTGAAGCTGTTTGACCTCTCCGAAAGCTACATCAAAGGGTTGATCTCGGAGAACAAGATCAAGAGCCGGGTGCTGAAAGACCGGGGGCAGATCCGGGGGGTTCGACTGATCTCCTTTGATTCGCTGAACGAGTTCATCGAAGGGGGGAAACTGTGAGTGCTTTAGAACTCATCGCAGCCGAACGAGATCGTCAGATTTCAAAAGGATACGACGCTACTCATGATGACCAGCACAATGACGACCTATCAATTGTGGCAACACAGGTCATCTTCGCCGCCGCAACAGGAGAGGGCAGTGACGGCTGGGGGATCGTTAAGAAGCATGCTGGAAACCCGGTGAAGCTATTGACTATCGCTGGCGCATTGATCGTTGCGGAAATAGAACGACGTCAGCGGCTCAAATCGAAAGCCGAAAGGAGCCAACCATGAGTGGCAATCTCACGAACGTCCTCCCCGAAGAGTCGCAGACGGCCACGGCGGTTCTCGCCTGGTGGAAGGCTCGCGGGGATGCGGAACCACGGCGGCGCTACCTTGGCATGTCAGCTATTGGCGAGGAGTGCGAGCGGCGGCTTTGGTATAGCTTCCGGCATGCGGCGCAGGAGGATTTCCCTGGTCGGCTCTACCGGCTCTTTAATCGGGGGCACCGGGAGGAGGAGATCATCGCCGAAGAGCTTCGCGGGATCGGCTGCACGGTGTTGCTCGAAGACGAGAACGGGAAGCAGTTCGGCTTCTCGGGTGTGGGCGGGCATTTCAAGGGCCATATGGACGCGGCGATCCTTGGTGTACCGGAAGCGCCGAAGACGTGGCATCTGGGCGAGTTCAAGACGCACTCGGCGAAGTTGTTCGCTGACTTGGCGAAGAAAGGCGTGCAGGCGGCCAAGCCGGTGCACTACGCGCAGATGCAGATTTACATGCGCAAGTCGGGCATGACGCGGGCGCTCTACTATGCGGTAAACAAGGACACCGATGAGGTTTACGTGGAGCGGGTGCGGTACGATGCGGCGTTTGCGGCGGGCCTCGAAGCGAAGGCGGAGCGGATCATCACGGCAACGAAGCCCCCGGCGCGGATCGCGGAGCGGCGCGATGACTTCCGCTGCAAGTTTTGCCCGGCGAAGAGCCTTTGCCACGGGACCAGCGGTGAAGAGCCTGCGGTGCCGATCTCGAAGCCGTCTTGCCGGCAGTGTGTCCATGCGACGCCGGAACTGGATGGAGATGGCCGGTGGTCATGTGCCAAGCATGGGAAAGACCTTTCCACGGAAGATCAGGAGCGCACCTGCCGATCGTTCCTGTTGATCCCTGACTTTGTGACGTTCGCTGAGCCGGTGGATGCGCACAAGACCGAGAGCGGTGACGACGTGATCGAGTTTCGCAACCTGGCGGACGGGTCGATCTGGCACCACGGGCCGGACCGGGAGGCGGGGCACTGGACGGTTGCCGATCTTCTTTCGAAGCCGATGGGCGAGCTTCGCATGCCGAGCCTTCTGGAGCAAAGCCAAGGATGGGGGATGACCAGCTACGCGGTGCATGGGCTGGAGCATCTGACTGCTGCATGGAAGCACCTCACGCACCTCAATGATTTTCCCGAGCCGCTCAAGACCGAGAAGGGCGACGGCTACGAGATTACTGAATTTCCTGGAGGGGACTTTGTTCTGGTGGCCCCTGCCGAGGATTATGCCGAAATCAGATACAACAACATTCCCTTTTAATTACCCATGGCTTTTTCACTTGATTCCATTACCACATCTTCGGTTCTCAAACCTCCCCGCGCGATCGTTCTTGGCGTGGAAAAGATCGGCAAAAGTACGTTTGCCGCTGGCTCCGATCGTCCGATCTTCATCCCGATCAAACGAGAAGAAGGGATCGACGACCTGAACGTTGCCCGATTCCCCGCATGCGAAACCTTTGGCGACGTGATGAGCGCGATTAGCGTGCTTTATCAGGAGGATCACCAGTACCAGACGGCAGTGATTGATTCCTCCTCCGCGCTTGAACCGGTGATCTGGGAAGATGTGTGCCAGGAGAACGGCGCGGCTTCGATTGAAAAAGTGAACGGCGGGTTCGGCAAGGGGTACGTCGAGGCGCTTTCCCGGTGGCAATCGATCATGGAGGGGCTGGATGCGCTCCGCGAGCACAAGAATATGGCCAGCATCATCATCGGCCACGTGAAGGTTTCTCACTTCAACGATCCTGAGCGGGATAGCTACAACCGTTACACCTTCGACATTAACGACCGGGCGAGCAATGCGCTTTTCCGATGGGCTGATTTCATCGGCTTCGCCAACAACAAGATTGTGACCACGACCGAAAAGCAGGGCTTCGGCAAAGAGGTGAAGCGTGCGGTTGATGCAGCCAACGGCAACCGCTTTCTCTTTACGCAGAAGACTCCTGCGCACCCCGGCGGCGGTCGGGGCGTTTACGGTCGGTTGCCTGCGGAGCTTTCGCTTTCGTGGGAAGCGTTCAAGAACGCCGTGGCAGCGGCAGTGTGATTTTACGCAGGCGGCGGCGTGGAGCCAAGCGGTATATCCGGGGACGCCCGGTGAGAGCGCAGGCAGGTAGACACGCAGGGGCAGCGAGAGACGGTGCCCCTAAAGAAAGTGCGTCCATTCAGTCGGTTCGAATCCGGCCCGCCTGCACCTTTTCCTAATAGCTCGACGCGCATCAAATAAAAAGGCCCGCCCATCTGAGGAACCTCGCGGATAAGAGCAGCAATGCTCCGGGACGATTTAGCTATTCCTTTTTCACAGACAGCCGGAGAGACGGCAACTCAAACCAAAATGCAGCAAACATCATGAGCAACATCGCAAGCGCCATTGGCGGCGCATTCAATGCCAACGAACACGACACGACCGACACCACGACGCCGATTCCTCCGGGAGATTACCCTTTCCTGATTGAGAAGGCGGAGCTTCGGGACACGAAGGACGGTTCGGGAAAATACGTCTGGATTCAGGCGACCGTTACCGGGGAGCAATACGCGGGCCGAAAGGTCTTCGAGAACTTCAATATCGTCAACTCCAGCGCGGAGGCCGTGCGGATCGGTCGCAGTGACCTGGCGAAGCTGGCGGTCGCCGTCGGCGCGCCGATGCTTCAGGACACTGGTGAACTGGTGAACAAGGCGTTCATCGGGCGGGTGAAGGTGAAGGACGGCGACAACAAGTTCTCTGCGTACAAGCCGATTGGTGGGAGCGCCCCGGCACCGTCCACGCCGCCCGTGGCGCAGTACACCGCCCCGGCACAGGCTCAGCAACATGCCCCGGCGACGGCCGCCGCTGCCGCGCCTGTCGCCAAGAAGATGCCTTGGCAGCGGTAAACCGATCAACCCGAAACCTCAAGCCAAACTATCATGACAGCAACAACCGATACACAGACAGAAGAAAAACTCCGCGAACTTACCTCGCAGCTTGCCGATGCGCGCGCGGAGGAGGCCGCCGCGAAGGCGAAGCGCATCCAGGCAGAAGAGGCCATCGTGGCGCTCCTCGACCCGGGCGAGCGGAGCACGGTGACCGTCGACCCCGGTAACGGGCTCAAGGTGACCATCAAGACGGACCTTAGCTACAAGGCGGATATCGACGCGATTGAAGTGATTGACTCCGATCTTGTCAAGGTGACGACGAAGAAGGAACTCGACACGAAAGCGTACGAGGCGCTGCGCGAGCAGAATACCGCTTTGTTCGACCACATCAGCGAGTACGTCACCGTCACCCCGAAGAAGCCCGCCGTCACGCTCAAGGTGGTCTGATCGGGCAAACCCCAAAACCTTCCGGTGGTGGTTAACCGGACTCTTTTCCCAATGAAAAACCAGAAACGCAAACGCAAGAAGGCCGTGCCAAAGATCAGGGTCAAGGATGCATTCCCTTATTCGTTCTCTCGCATTGTTCGGGAGCTTCGCATTTCGCCCGGTGCCGTTGATCGGCTCGCGGAAGACTTCCCGGCAGACTATACCACCCGAAACACACGCAGGTATCGCTGCATTCCAGAGGGCGCGGATCGGTTCAGGATTATCAAGAAGTCGGGTCGCTTCCATATTGTTGGAATCTTCTCTCGGGATGCCGAGCCGACGCTGTTCGAGGGCACAAAAGAAGATTGCGAGAAGGTGCTCAAGGCTACCGTGACGCGCTGGTGGAGCTTGTCGCGCGGACGGGAGTTCCCGACGGTGGCGCAAGAGATCCTTGGGTTGAAGGAGTTGCAGAAGTGATGGCGACGGCGCTCCATTTCAAGCCGCCTTCCGCCACGACGCTCACGCCGCGCCCGTACCAGGAGGAGGCGCTCGATGCGCTTGACGAGCACCTTGCGACGAAGGAGACGAACCCGTGCGTCGTGGTGCCGACGGCGGGCGGCAAGAGTTTCATCATGGCGCTGGCCATCTCCCGTTGGAAGCTGGCGCACCCACCGCTTCGGGTTTGCATCCTCGCGCACCGCAAGGAGCTGGTGAAACAAAACAGCGATGAGCTGATCGGAATCTGGCCTGCCGGGGACATCGGGATCTACGCGGCGGGGCTGCGACGGCGGAATGTCTACCACTCGATCCTTTATGCTTCGATTGATTCCATCTGGAACAAGTGGGGCGATTTCGAGCCGTTCGACGTGATCTTCGTTGACGAGGCGCAGCGCATCCCGGCGCGTGGTGAAGGAAAGTATCGGGCGTTTATCAACGGGTGCAAGCAGTTCAACCCGCACCTTCGAGTGATCGGGATTACCGCGACCCCGTACCGGATGGAAGGGCCGATCTGTCACAGGGACCATATCCTGCAAGAGATCGCTTATGAGGTCCATATCACGCAGTTGCTTCAGGGTGGGTACGTCTGCCCGTTGCGCTCCCGGATCGGGGAGGTGCAGCCGGACATTAGCGGGGTGCAGCGCAACGGGAAGGGTGACTATATCGAGAAGCAGCTCGCGGAGGCGGTGGACAAGAGCGACGTGGTGGCCGGGGCGGTGTCGGAGATGGTGCGAATCATCCGGGCGGAGCGGCGGCAGTCGGTGATTGTCTTTTGTGTGGATATTGCCCACTGCGAAAACGTGAGCCGGGAGCTTCGCAAGTATGGCATCGCCGCGCCGTATGTTACGGCGAAGACACCGGTGGCGGAGCGGGACCGGCTGGCGGAGATGTTCAAGCGCAGGCAGCTGCAGGTTCTTCTCAACGTCAACGTCTACACGGAGGGGTTCAATGCCAAGTGCGTCGATTGTGTGGTGCTGCTGCGCCCGACGCTATCCAAGGGGCTTTACGTGCAGATGGTCGGACGCGGGCTTCGGCTCCACCCGGACAAGAGCGATTGCCTGGTGCTCGACTTTGCCGGGTGCATCGCGGAGCACGGGCCGATTGACCAGCTCGATGCTGGGGTGGTGATCATGGCGCGGTGCGGCGGGTGTGGTGACTCGTTTTCTCGGGCGATCCGGGTCTGCCCGCATTGCGGGTGGGAGATCCCGCCGGTGGAGATGGAACGGCTGGAGTCGGAGGAGAAGGCCGAGGCGGAGCGTCGGATGCACGCGGCGAAGCCGAAGGATGACCCCGTCATCAGTGAGCCGATTTGGCTCGATGTCGATGACGTGAGCGTGCACCTGCATCGGAAGGTGGATGCGCCTGACAGCCTGCGGGTGCAGTACCGCTGCGGGATTACCGTGGTGAGCGAGTGGATCTGTCTCAACCACTCGGGCTTCGCCCGTAAGAAGGCAGGCCAATGGTGGTTGGCTCGCAAGCTTCCCGGTGACTACCAGACGGTGACCGTGGCGGAGGCGGTGAGCAACCTTTTCCTTGGGGGCGAGATCAAGGCGCGGACCAAGCAGATTCAGGTGATCCGGCGCGGTCGGTATCACGAGATTTTAGACTATCAACTTTCTTAAAACTTAAACCAAACAAACCAGACTTTGATGACAAACGACCAGATTGAGACATTGCGGAAGATGGCAGCGAAGGAGCGGCAAAACGCGGCTTACTTGCGCGAGATCACGGAGGCGTATGAATCAGGCAAGCACAAGAAGGGCGCTGCAAGCTATCGAGTGAGGGCGAATCTTGCTGACAAGCAGGCAGAGGCGCTGGAGGCGGCGTTGGCTCGGCTCCAATGAACTACTACAACGAGTTCGACCCGAGGGCCGCCGCTTGGCTCCGGGAGCTTATCAAGCAAGGCCACATTCCACCGGGCGAGGTGGATGAAAGATCAATCACCGATGTTACAGCAAACGACCTTTCTGGATTTACTCAATGTCACTTTTTCGCAGGGATCGGAGGATGGAGCCTTGCCTTGCGACTCGCAGGATGGCCGGAAGACCGCCCGGTCTGGACCGGCAGCTGCCCTTGTCAGCCGTTCAGCGCGGCGGGAAAAGGACTCGGAGAAAAAGACGAACGCCACCTCTGGCCCGAGTTCTTACGGCTCATCAGCGAGTGCCGCCCTGCAACGATCTTTGGCGAGCAGGTTGCAAGCAAGCTTGGACGTCAATGGCTCTCTGGAGTATTCGCTGACTTGGAAGACGTGGGATATGCCGTTGCGGGAGCCGATTTGTGCGCTGCGGGCGTCCGCGCGCCGCATATCAGGCAACGGCTTTGGTGGATGGCCTACGCCGCTCGCGAACAAGCTAACACCACAAACACGGAAGGACTTCACGCCGAACCTTGCGGCAGTAGCCCTGCTTGCAGGATGGCCCACCCCAATGGCAGGGACACCAGCCAAAAACGGGAACAACGAAGCGGGGAACACCGACAGCAGCAGAAAGACGGTTGCGCTGGTGGGTTGGGCGACGCCGACCGCCAGGGATATGAGATCAGAGCACGGATCGCCGGGGATGATGGCAAGGCGTTCGAGCAGGCCCCAAGGCAAACCACTCAGCAAGCAAGTTCTTGGAGCGATTTCGACGTCCTCCCATGCCTCGACGGAAAAGCGCGGCGCGTTGAATCCGGCACATTCCCGCTGGCTCATGGGATACCCGGCAGAGTGGGACTCCTGCGGGGCTACGGCAATGCAATCGTACCGGAAGCCGCGGCGGTCTTCATTGAAGCAGCGGAGGAAGCAATAGCTTAATGAATCCCTTTATTGAAGCCGCGCGGGCCTATATTGCCTTGGGTTGGTACGTGTTCCCCTGCTTTCCGGGCACGAAGAAACCGGCGACGGAGCACGGATGCCGCGATGCCTCTAACGATCCCGAGCAGATTGAACGCTGGTGGACGCAGAACCCATCCTACAATATCGGGCTGGCGTGCGGCCCGGCGTCGGGCGTTTACGTGGTCGACGTCGACGTTTCCCCAGTGAAGGGCATCGACGGCACGAACTCCATGATGAAGCTCCCGGCGTTGCCGGTGACGCCCGTGGCGGAGACGCCTGGCGGCGGGTTTCACTGGCTCTTTCGTACGGACGATCCGCCAGCCAATAAGAACGCTTTTCGGCCCGGCGTGGATATTCGGGGTGACGGGTATTACATCCTTGTCGCGCCGTCGGTGCACCCGAACGGGGGCGTTTACGAATGGCGCGAAGGGGCGTCCCCGTGGGACGTGCCGCTGGCGGAGTATCCCGAGTTCATGCGGCCCAAGAAGCCGAAGGCGGCGCCATGGCACGCGCCGGGGCCACGGCCTGCGCAGAACGGCGTGGAGGAGCGGGCGATTGCTTACCTGGCGCAGTGTGAGGTAGCGGTACAGGGGTTCAACGGTCACAACAAGCTGCTTTGGGCGGCGCGGGCGATGGTGCGCGGGTTTCAGCTTCCCGAAGAGGTGGCGTATTCGCTTTTGGCGATCCATTACAACCCCCGTTGTGTGCCGCCGTGGGATCTTTCCAATCCACGGGAGGAGAAGGATTTTCGGCGGAAGATCTTCGAAGCGTTGCGGACACCGGGGAGTCGCCCCGATGGCTGGCTTCTTGAAGAGACGTTCGCACCGGCGGATGAAGCTTTCCAAGCGTTCGCAGACCAGTTGGCGGGGCGGTTGCTGCGTCCGAGCGATATGGGGATTCCCATATCGGGACAGAATGGCGCAGTGGCGGCCCCCGAGATCGACCTTCTTCACCCGCCGGGGTTGGTGGGGGAGATTGCGGCGTGGTTGGAGGAGACGGCACTTTGTACGCAGCCATGGCTGAACCTTGGCGCGGCGATCACTTTTTGCGGGGCGCTCATGGGGCGGAAGGTGCGGAGCGAGACGGATTCGAGGACGAACATTTATGCGATGGCGGTGGCCGAGACGAGCGCCGGGAAGGATCATGCCCGGAAGGCGTTGCGGAAGCTCGCGGCCGAAGCGGGGTGCTTGCAGTTGATCGGCGGCGAGGATGTTACCTCGGACGCAGCGATCGAGACGCAGCTCGAAGCGCAGCCGGTGACCTTGTTCCTTTGGGACGAGATCGGGCATCTCTTCAAAACGCTCCAGCAGGACAAGAACAACTCGGCCCAGCAGAGGATCCTGCCCCTGCTGATGCGGCTCTATTCGTCGGCGTCTGAGACGGTGCTCGGCAAGGCGTATGCGGATCGACCGCCGCGGGTGTTTGATCAGCCGTGCCTCTCCATTTACGGGACGGGGGTGCCAGGGCGGTTCATGGGCGGGATCACGGCAGAGCAGTTGAGCGACGGGTTTCTCGCCCGGTTGCTGGTGTTCATCTCGCTGACGCGCCCGATGCCGGACATCAAGAAGGGTAAGATGGTGACCCGTCCGGTGCCGCCAAAACTGGTCGAGCGGGTCCGGTCGCTTTGGCAGATGGTGGTGGCGCCGCCGCAGGAGGCCGGAAACATCGAGGCGCAGACGAGGGCGCACCAGGTGACGATTGTGGAGACGCCGGAGGCGGAGGCGTGGTTTGACGCGTTTGCGGTGGAGTGCCACAAGCGGCTCATTTCACCGCAAGAGAAGGATCGCAATGCGCTTTGGGGGAAGGCGGCGGAAAACGCTCGCAAGCTGGCGATGATCTGCGCAGTGGGCGATTGCCGGGACGGGCAATGGGGGACGCAGATCGAGCTTTGTCATGCGGAGTGGGCTTCGATGGTGGTGACGAAGATCATCGGCGATTTCATGGCGCTGATCGCGGACAACATGGCAGAGACGCAGTTTGAGCGGGACAAGCTGCGGGTGCTTCGTGCAATTGAGCGGGGCGGTCAGGCGGGAGTTCGGAAAATGAATGTAACCCGTGCGACGCAGAGCCTTGCGCCAAACGTGCGGGAGATGGCGATCCGCGATCTTGTTGATTCCGGCCTTGTTGTCGCGAAGACGGAAGGGAGCGCAGTCCGGTATTTCAAAACCCCCTGGGGCGTTGATGCGCCTTTTCACGAATGACCTCACCTGCACTTCACTTGCCGGTTAGTGAAGCGCAAGTGCCTGTTAATAAGCAGTTTACAATTAAACTTCACTGAAATCGATCCTGTTCATTCCCTTCTTTTTCCTCTCATCTCCTTTTTCTATGAAAGAAGCCAGAAATCCAGTGAGTTCCCTTTCTAAGGCGCTCAAAGACAATGATTTGCACTTCACTTCGGGAAAAGTGATTCACCCTGACGCTGAAACCGTCACGATTATTCTCCCTCTCCCCGCCAAGCGGCTCTCTCCGAACTGTGTCGTGGCGACTCGCGGCGGGCGGTTTGCCAAGGCGTCAGCGGTGAAGCGGTACCGAGCAATGGCGAAGGAGGCGGTCGAGGCGGCTTGCGTGGAAACCGGGCCGTGGGAGCGGGCGCTGGCGACGGTGACGTTCTTTTGGCCCGACAATCGCCGCAGAGATGAGGACAACGCCGTGGCGAGCCTGAAGGCGGCCTATGACGGGATCGTGGATGCCGGGTTGATCGTCGATGACAACTCCCGCCATCTGCGTCGGGAGATGCCGGTGTTTGCGATTGATCGGGCAAGCCCTCGGGTGGAGATCGTGGTTTCAAACTTGCATAGCCCGGGAAATGATGCGTAAAGCGCAAGGCATGGCAAGACGATCCTCCAACCTGGGCGCTCTGCTTGAGCGGTGTCATTGCGGATGTGGATGGGTAATCCCCGCAGAACGAAGTTATGCCAGCCGGGGGTGTGCGAATCGGGTTGCCGGATTGGCCCGTGTGGGGATGAAGAAGGAAAAGGCATGGCAAGAGAAATGCGGCAAGGGTCGGGCGGTTGAGACCGATCGCTTTGCCGCGAGGTTTTGACTTATGGGAGTGCTCAAGAATCAGAAGCATGAGCGGTTCGCACAACTGATCGCAACGGGGAAGGCTGCAAGCGCGGCCTATGCGGAGGTGTATGGCAAAAAAGGGCGGGCGGCTGAGGCAAACGGCTCGCGGTTGATGAGGAACGATAAGGTTTCGCTCAGAATTGATGAGTTGAAGCAAAAAGCGGCTGACGAAACGGTGCTTTCGTTGCGGGAAAAGCGTCAGTTCCTCGCTGCCGTGATGCGGACGCCGCTTGAGGAGGTCCCTGGGGCGAGCCGGTGCCGTTCATGCTTTTCTTCAAGGGCGGCTCTCCTCCCAAGCCGAAAGAGGTGGAGGTGGAACTTCCGCCGCCGCCCAAGCCGATCCCGCCCCCGCCTCCTCCCACGGAGTACCGGCCGGACATTGAGCAGGTGACGCTCGACACGCGCAACCGCGAGGCGAAGAAGCGCGGGATCGGGGCGACATTGCTGGCCGGGGAGACCGGCGGCACCAACGCAAACGGGAAGCGGACGCTTTTGGGATAAATGGCGCAACCCTCTCCAGAGATGGCGCAGAAGCTGATTGCACGGCACGCGGCCTTGAAGGCGGAGCGTGCGCCGTGGGATGCCTTTTGGCAGGAAGTCGGCGATTACGTGATGCCGCGCAAGGCGGACATCATGGAACAGGTCAGTGTGCCAGGGACCGCGAAGCAGCAGGCGCTCTTTGATTCCACGGCGATCCGGGCCAACAACATCCTTGCCAACGGGCAGCTTGCCTGGATGACGCCGCATGAAAGCCGGTGGTTTTCGTTTGACGCGCCGCCGGAACTCAAAGGGGTGGATGCTGTTGAGCAGTGGTTCAAGCGTTGCACGGAGATCGCGCACCTGGAGATTGCCCGGACGAACTTCTACAGCGAGATCCACGAGCTTTATCTGGATCGCGGGGCGTTCGGGACGGCGGCGATCTTTTGCGATACCGGCAAGCGGAGCGCGTTGCGGTTTGAGACTTGGAACGTTGGTTCCTACTCGATTGCGGAGGATGACGAGGGGCTGATTGATACGGTCTCGCGCGAGTATTGCCTGACGCTTCGGCAGGCGCGGCAGCATTTCGGGGAGGATGCCCTTTCCGAGGAGATGCGCAAGCGGCTCGAAGAAGCCAAGAGCGACCCGAAGAAGCTCGATGAGAAGTGGACCTTTATTCACATGATCTTCCCGCGTGACCCGGCGGAGATCGACCCGACCAAGGCCGACCCCGAAAACATGCCGATTGCTTCGGTTTACATCGACCAGAAGGCGAAGAAGGTGGTGCGGGTGTCGGGATTCATGGAACTGCCGTTCTTCGTTACGCGGTTCTTGAAGTGGGGTAAGTCGGCTTATGGCTGGTCGCCCTCCTGGGTAGCGTTGCCGGAGTCTCGGCAGTTGAACTTCCTGGTTAAGAACATGGATGCGCTCGCGGAGGTGACGGCGTTTCCGCGTTTGTTGGTGCCGCACAATTACGTTGGAGAGGTCGACACCCGCGCCGGAGGGGTGACGTACTTCGATCCCAACAACCCCAACGCGATGCCGAAGGAATGGGCGACAGGGGGGCGGTATGACGTGGGGCTGGATCGTGAGGATCGCAAGCGCAAGACGATCGAGGATGCCTACCACGTGGACCTTTTCCAGATGTTTGCGCGGAATGAGAAGCAGATGACGGCGACGGAGATCATGGAGCGTTCGGCGGAAAAGCTGATTCAGTTCTCGCCGACTTTTGCCCGGATGACGACGGAGCTTTTCAACCCGATGCTGGCGCGGGTGTTCTCGGTGTTGCTTCGCGCCGGGATGTTTCCGCCGGTGCCGGAGGCGGCGGTGGTGATGGATGAAACGGGAGCGTTCCTGCCGGAGCCGAAGATCAGCTATTCCTCGCGCATTGCGATGTCGGTTCGGGCGCTGGAGAACAATTCCTTTGGCCGGATGGTGGAGCGGTTGATGCCGGTGGCGCAGATGCGGCCTGACATCCTCGACAACTTTGACTTTGACCGGATCATTCGCGAGACGGCTCGCAATGATGGCGTGCCTGCTGACTGGATCGCTGACGAGGAGATGGTGAAGCGGCTTCGCCAGGCGCGTGCGGAGGCGCAGGCGCAACAGGCTCAGATGGAGCAGGCACAGATGGCTGCCGATGCTGCGGCGAAGGTGGGCGGCATTAAACCGGAGAGCGCCGTTGGTCAGGTGCTCGGGGAGGCTTTGGGCTAAATGGACGCGATTGAGAGAGCCAAGCATGCGCAGCGGGTGGTCAACGCCTACCGGCGGGTGTTCGGGTCGGAGGAGGGCAAGCTGGTGCTGGAGGATCTGCGGGGAAAATTCGGCACCGATAAACCTGCTTTCATCCCGAAGCCTGACGGCGGGTTTGATCCGCTTTGGGCGGCGGTGCGCGACGGGCAGCGGCAGGTGGTGATCCATGTCGAACACCAGATGAGTCTCCCGGCGCAGGGGGACGGAAACGTTGAAGAACCACAAACGAAGGTAATCAAATGATCGAGATTAAAGACGGCGCGGTGTACCGCGATGATGAACCAATCGGGACGGTGGACGGTGACAAGCTCATCGTGCCGGAGAAGCTGCATCACAAGGTGGCGGAGAAGATCGCGAAGGAGACGGGGCTTACGATTACCGTCGCCACTCCCGACGGTAATCCGCAGGAACCGCCTGCCGCGCCGCCGAAACAGCCTGAGCCACCCGCCAAGGTGGAAGAGCCGGAGCCGCCGAAGGATTACCGGGGCGACAAGACCCCGGCGTTTGTCGATTGGATGTTTCGCAACCGGCCGCAGGAGGCCGCAAACCGGTACGCGAACCGGAAAATTTCGCGATAAACTTTATGGACGCCAAAACAGAACAAAGCATCGTTGAAAACAAGAAGTTCCGCCTTGGGTTGGACGAGATACTTCAGAGCGTGAAGAACTCCGACCGCAAAAGCAGGGAGCGCTCCCTTGCGGTAACCAAGATTGAAGAGGCCATCATGTGGCTCGGGATGGACATGAAGGCGCTCAACAACGGGGTCTCTTGCTACAAGGAGGGGCACAACCCAAACAATGCCATCGTCGAGCCGATCCCTGATGGCGTGAAGCTGTAATTTTATGCCTGAATCACTACTCGATGCCGGGGCCGCTGCGGCGGCCGGAACCACAGACCAGAATGCCGGTGCCGGTGCTGCCGGGGCCGCTGCAACTCCGCCCGCCGGGCTGCTTAATGCCGATGGCACCTTCTCCGATGGCTGGCTTGACCGACTGCCGGAATCGCTGGCGGAGGCCCGGCCTTCGCTGGAGAAGTTTCGGTCGTTCGAAGACCTCGCTAAAAGCTACACCTCGCTCCAGACGGTCATGGGCAAGAAGGCGGATGCGGTCTTCCTTCCCAACGAGAAGTCGACGCCGGAGGAGGTCGCCGCTTTCCGTAAGGCGGCTGGTGTTCCGGAAGCGCCGGACGGCTACCAGCTCAAACCGGAGCAGCTTCCCGAAGGGTTGACGTGGGACGATGAGCTTGGCAAGGGGTTTGCCGAGATCGCGCACAAGCACAACATCCCGGCAGTTGCCATGAAGGAGCTGGCGGCCCGGTATGTGGCGAGCGAGGAGGCGAAGCTGGGGGCTTACGCGCAGTCTGCGGAGGCTGAACTGGCCACAGGCAAGCAGGCGCTTCAGAAGGAGTTCGGCGCGAGCTTTCAAGCAAACATCCAGCTTGCAACCCGCATGGCGGGCACGGTGGGGCTGGACCCGGCTTCACCGGGGCTGCGTGATCCCAACGTTGTTCGCGCGCTGGTGAACATGGCCAAGATGGTCAGTGAAGACAAGATCGCGGCGATCAGTGGCGGCCAGGTGGCGGGCGGGATGACTTCCAAGTCGATCCAGACCGACCCGTCCAATCCCCACCATGCACGCTACCTCAAGGGCGACCCGGAGGCGGTGACGCTGGTGCGGGATTTGATGCAGCGCGGGCTTTAAGGTTTTCTGCCATGAGAAAGGGCCGGGACTTCCTTTGGGAGGTTCCGGCCTTTTTCGCGTCCTGGCGAAAAATAACTATTGCATCGCTTTGATGGAAATCCCACCACGAAGAAGTCTGGTGGACAACTTGGGGAACCAAGCCCGCCTTCGCCGCACGAACGACGACCCGCCGGGGTGGTGGATAATCGGATCGGTTTGATGAGGCATTTGAAATTCAAACACCAAAAAGAAAAAAGATTATGCCTGATTTGACGATTCCCCAGCATTTCCCGATCGAGTTCGGGACGAACTGGGAATTTCTGCCTCAGCAGAAGCCTTCAATTTTGAAGGGATGCGTCACCCCGGCGACGGTGAACGGCGAGAAGAAGTCGTTCAACCAGCTTGGGCAGATGCAGATGAGCCGCATTACGGAGCGACTGGGTAAGACCCGCGTCTCTGAACTGCCGAGTGATAAGCGCTGGCTCACCAGCGTGCCGTACGATGTGGCGAACCGGTACGACGAATGGGACCAGGATTTTCTGGGGTCCGTCGTCCTGCCGACCAGCGAGACGGTGCAGGCGCACCACATGGCCTACAACCGGGCGTGTGACCAGGTGATCATTGATTCGGCGCTCGGGACGACTTACACCGGCGAGGATGGGGTGATTGCAGCCCCGTTTGATTCCAACCAGGTGGTTGCGGTGGACTATGTGACCAGCGGTAGCCCCGCTAACTCCGGGCTGACGCTCGCGAAGCTGATCGCCCTCAAGAGCCTGTTCGGCAAGAACCTGGTGGAGGATGGGGAGGAAATCTTCTTCGTTCACACGCAGCAGCAGCTTGACGACCTCCTTCTGACCACGCAGGTGACCAGCAGCGATTACGCGGCGGTCAAGGCGCTGGTGGAGGGGGCGGTGACTCGGTTCATGGGGATGACCTTCAAACGGTCCGAACTGCTGCCGAAGGATTCGAGTGACATCCGCACTTGCTTCGCGTTTGTGAAGCGGGGAGTCAAGTTCACCGATTCGGGCCGCAAGGTGCATATGGACATCCTGCCGACCGAAAACCACGCGCTTCAGATCCGCTCCGTTGCCAAACTCGGCGGGGCGCGGATGGAGGAGAAACTGGTGGCGAAGGTCTACTGCGACGAAAGCCCGTAGGAGACCTGCTAACACAGAAAGGAGAACAAGTTTATGGCTACAATTAAAACTGACCTGATCGGAAAGCTCGAAGCGACCAGCCCGAAGGCGCGGCCGCTGGGGTACGAGACCGGGGCTTCGCTGCTTCGTTTGACGGCGACCTATACGGCGACCGGCGACGAAGCTGCGGGGGACGTGATCGAGATCGGTGAACTGCCGATCGGCGCGGAACTGGTGCCCAACCTTTGCACGGTGATCTCCGAAGGCCTTGGCGGCACTACGGGGACGATCACGAAGCTGGGGGATGCGGAAGACGATGATCGCTACTCGGCCACGGCCATCGCGCTGACGGCGGCGGGGATCGTCAATGTCACGGCGACCAATGCGGCCGCGCTGACGCCGTACCGGGTGACCGAGGAGACCAAGCGGATCGCCGGAACCATCGGGCTTGCCAGCGGGAGCTTTACCGCAGGCAAAAAGGTTCGCTTCCAGTTGGTCTACGTGATGTCGGGACGGTAACGGATTCTGCGGGGACATAGAGAGAGGGGCCGTGGGCGTGTTTGCTGGTTTGTCACGCTCACGGCCTTTTGCTTGAAACGGGAGAGAAACGAAAATGGCGGATGCGATTGAGATTTGTAATCTGGCGCTCGGAAAGATCGGGGAGCTGCGGATTTCCGCGTTGTCGGAGCCGAGCCAGCCTGCGCGGTTTTGTGCGCTCTTCTATGCGCAGACGCGGGACGAGGTGTTGCAGGCGGCGAACTGGAACTTTGCGATCCGCCGGGTGGTGCTTTCCCGGCTGGCCGAAACGCCGAAGTTCGGCTGGGCTTACCAGTACCAGTTGCCGGTCGACTGCCTGTCGGTGATCCAGCTCAATGCCTGGCAGGCGTGGGAGGCGCGGGATCTTTACGAGATCGAGGGGGAGCGATTGCTCACCGATCAGGAGAGCGCGCAGTTGCGTTACACGGCCCGGGTGGAGGATTCCGAGATTTTCCCGCCGCTCTTTGTGGAGGCGCTCTACACCAAGCTGGCCAGCAAGCTGGCGGAGCCGATCATGGGGAGCCGCTCGAAGGCGGAAAGTTTGCTTGGCGAATACGACAAGCTGGTGGCGCCGCTGGCGATGAAGGCGAATGCCCGGGAGGGGCGATCGCGGCGCAAGCTTCCCTATGTGGAGAGTGATCTGGTGAGAGCGAGGTATGGGGTATGAATCATCTCATTCCTTCGTTCAACGCCGGGGAGTTGTCGCCGCGGCTGATGTCGCGGCCCGATCTGGAGAAGTACGGGGCGGGGTGCCGGGTGTTGGAGAATTTTCTCATTATGCCTTACGGCGGGGTGAACCGGCGGCCGGGGACGCAGTTTCTGGGGGTGACGAAGTTTGCGGACCGGAAGGCGCGGGCGGTGGGGTTCAACTTTTCGGTGAGCACGAACTTCGTGCTGGAGTTCGGGCATCTTTATTGCCGCTTCTGGACCAATGGGGCGCAGGTGAAGACGGGCGGGGGTGCGCCACTGGAGATTGTGACGCCGTACAGTGAGGCGGAGATTTTCGAGTTTCAGTTTATCCAGGTCAACGATGTGCTTTTCATCGTGCATCCCTCGCATGAGCCGATGACGCTTTCCCGGCACGCTGATGATGATTGGCGGCTGGAGTCGCCCAAGTGGGATTGGCCGCCGTTTCTGGACGGGAACGTCTCTGATACGACGATCGCGGCCAGCGATACGGAAGGGACGGTGATATTGACGGCGAGCGAGGCGATCTTCAAGGCCGGGCATATCGGTTCGTATTTTCTGTTGACGCATGAGCGGGAGGCGACGCACCAGACGCTTTCGCTGGGGAGCAATGGGCAGACCAGTGCGATGCGGGTGATCGGAAAATGGGATTTCTCGACGAAGGGAACTTGGTCGGGGACGGTTTATGTGGAGCGGAGCATGGACGACGGGGCGAGTTGGACGGTGATTCGCGTCTACGAGAGCAAGCGAGACCGCAACATGGCGACCAACGGGGAGGAGGAAGAGGAGACCTTGATCCGGATGCGCTTTGTTTTTGTCAGTGACCCGGCCCTTCCAAAGCCTCTTGACGACCCTGAAGACCCTCTCAACCCGACGCCGCCGACGGCCTACCTTGAAGCTTACGACACGTTGCATGACGGAATTGTAAAAGTGACCCAGTACATTTCGTCGTCCAGCGTGCGGGGGACAGTGATCAAGCCGTTGGAAGCGACCAGCGCGACGAAGAACTGGGCGCAGGGAGCGTGGAGTCTGGAACAGGGGTTTCCTCGCACTGTCTGCCTCCACGAGCAGCGGATGATTTACGGCGGGACCAAGGCCAAGCCGCAGACGCTTTGGGCGAGCGCCATTGGGGATTTCTACACGTTTGAGTTGGGGAGCAAGGATGACGATGCTTTTGCATTTACGCTGGCGAGCGCGGAGACGAATGCGATCGCGTGGATGGTGAGCCAACAGGCGCTTTGCATCGGGACGGCGGGGGATGAATACATTCTCACCTCCAGTTCAGACGGGGCGATCACGCCGACGGGGTTTCAGGTCAAAAGGCAATCGCACTTCGGGAGCAAGTATGCCCCGGCGCTGGTGGCCAATGATGTCGCGCTCTTCATTCAGCGGCAGGGGCGCAAAATCCGGGAGTTTGTCTACGAGTTCCAGAAGGACGGCTACGTGGCGCAGGATCTGACACTGCTGGCCGATCACATTACCGGCGGCGGGGTGGTCCAGACGGCGTTTCAGCAGCAGCCGGACGCGATCCTCTGGTGTGTGACCAAGGAGGGGACGCTCGCGGGGATGACCTATGAGCGGGCGCAGAATGTGGTGGGGTGGCATCGGCACACGACGGCGGGGAAGATTGAGAGTGTCGCCACGATTTATTCGGCGGATGCGGCGGATGAGGTTTGGATGATCGTGGAGCGCGCCGGGGTGCGGTATGTGGAGCGGCTCGATCCGGAGTACCGGGAGAGCCTGGAGAGCGAGGACAAGGGGGCATGGTGGTATCTGGATTGCGCGAGTCGGTTTGAGTTTGGAGCGCCTACGAGCGAGGTGAGCGGGCTGGGGCGGTTCGAGGGCCGGGAAGTGGAGGTGTTGGTCGACGGGGCCGTGGAGGCGGCGAAGGTGGTGGACGGCGGTAGGATCGAATTGGAGCGGCCTGCGCGCAATGTGCTGGTGGGGCTGCCGTACGTGTCGCGGCTGACGCCGATGCCGCTCGACCCGGGGCCGATGGGGGACGGGACGGCGCAGAGTCGCAAGTTCAAGGTCAATCGGCAGGTGTTGCGGGTTTACAAGAGCCTTGGGGGAGAGGTGGAGATTAAGGAAGGGGTGTGGGACCCGGTGTTTTCTCGCAATACCATCGACCCGATGGATGCTTCCCCTCCTCCGTTTACGGGGGATAAGGAGGTTTACGTGAGCCGGAGGTATGAATCGACGGGGACGGTAGGCGTGCGCCAGCGCCAGCCGTTGCCTTTTACGTTGCTGGCGATGATTCCCAAGTATGATGTCAGTGGCACCTGAACCGTTTCTTCTTCGCTTCTTCGAACCCGAGCGGGACTACCAGACCGTGCGCGGCTGGTGGGAAGCGCACGGGTGGAGCGCTGTACCCGTGCAGGTGCTCCCGAGGCTCGGGATTGTTGCCGAGCGCGGCGGCGAGCCAACGGCTGCCGGATGGCTTTATATGGACAACAGCGTTGGCGTGGGTTGGCTCGAATGGCTGGTTGCGCGGCCCGACGCTTCGCCGCGGGATGTTTACCGGGCACTGGCTTCAGTGATCGAGTTCATCCGGTCCGAAGCAAAGCGGATGGGTTATCACACCCTAATATCAACCTGTCGCCAGGAATCGCTCGGGCGGTTGTTGGAACGTAATGGCTTCAATCAGTCCGACACGGGGGTGTCTCATTTCGTGGGTTTTCTGGATCAATAATATGGCATCTGTAACCACAGCTTTAATCGTCGGTGCGGTCGCCACAGCGGTCGCTGGCGGACTTTCCTATTACTCTGCGCAGGAGCAGGCGGCGACCTCGCAGAGCATCGCCGCCTACAACGCTGCGGTGCAGCGGCAGCAGGCGGACCTGAATGCGAAGATTCAGATCCGGCAGTCTGAGATTAACCAGTCGATGCTGCAAAGCCAGATGAACCAGACGGCGGCGCTGGACAATCAGGCGGCTTCTACGGAGGCGCATGCGCGGGAGGAGCAACGACGATTGCGGGAGGAGAAGCTGCGCTTGATTGGGGCGCAGCGGGCAGGGTTTGCCGCCGGGGGGGTGTTGATGGAGGGGACGCCGCTGGCGGTGTTTTCCGATACGGAATACAACTTCGCTTTGCAGGAGATGGATATTTTCAAGGCTTCCAGTGAGCAGGCGGATTCCCTGCGACGGGAGGCGGCGATTCAGCGGCAGGATCTCGGGACGCAGATGGAGGTGGAGAAGCTCAACGCAGAGGCGGCGAAGGCCGGGCGCGATATTGGATACAACAACGCGGCGATGACGCTGGCTCAAGGGGCGGCGACGGCCCGGGCGTACAAACTCTCGGGGTACGGGACTCTGCTTAGTTCGGCCAGCAACATTGCCGGGCAGTATGGCGATTACAAAAAATTCACGGCTACGGTGCCGGTAAATAAGAAGAGCGGCGGTTAACGAGAGAAAAGTCTATGGCACGAATTCCTTTACGAGACATTCCCAATGCTCCGCAGCCGGTGGCGGGGCCGAGCGGACGCGGAGGCAACCGGGTGAACCTGGGCGGGGCGATGTCGCTGCTTCAGCGGCCCACGATTTCGCCGGAGGCTTTCAGCGGACCGGCCAAGGGGCTCGACGCGCTGGCGCGGGGGGTGGGCAGCATTGCCGGGGCGAGCGAGAAGGCGATGAAGGCGGCGCTGCATTTGCAAGACCTGGTCGACGACGACAAGGTTTTCAAGGCGAAGATGGCCTTTCGCGACTCGGCGAGCGCGGGGCGACAGGAAATCGAGGCGAGGCCGGAGGATTTCACGCAGTATGGAGAGATCATCAAACGGCACATGGAGGAGGGTTACCAGGGGTTTCTTAAAGACAATCAAGACCTCTCGGCGCGCGCGCGCCAGCGGATTGAGCAGGAATATCTTGCGACAAGTGGCGATCTCTATGGTCGGGCGCAGGAGATGGCTGTGCGCAAGGTGACGGCGAACAAGCGGGCGGGAGTACTTTGGGAGGCGGAACAACTGGCCAGTGTGGGCGACGGCGAAGGGGCGGCGATGATGATGGAGGAGGAACACGGGAAGGGGCGCTTTGATGATCTGGAGATCGAGATGAAGCAGAAGGGTTTCCGCAACCAGGCGGCTGGGGTGCGGATGGATCAGATGCGCTTGGATCGGCCTGATCTGGCGCTGGAGGCGGTGCGGGATGAAAAGAAGACGCCGGAGTTTTCGCCACAGGAACGTTTGCAGCAGGAGCGGGCTTCGCGGGTGGCGATCGCGGCGAAGGACGGGGAGCTGATGAAGCAGGTCGCGGTGATGATTGACAAGGGGGAAGTCAAAAGCCTGGAGGATGTGCGTAAGCGGCTTGGGGAGTATGGGGTGGGGTTTTCGGATCGCAACCTGAACCACCTCAAGCGGGAGCTTGCGCCACGGGCTTTTACCGATACGGGGGCGGCGAAGGCGATTCTGAGAAAGTACCGGTCGATGGAGATACCGGCGGACGAGGTGGATCGCACGGAGATGCGGACGGCGCTCAAGAGCGAATTGCGCGCGGTGTTGCTAACCGATGACCGGCCGGAATGGATGAAGCTGGCGGACAAGCATTTCGATGGACCGCCGCGCAAGGCAAGCGAGAAGCGGATCGAGAACATGAACAAGGGTATTCTGGACGGCGGCGGATTTGATGGCGGCTATGACAAGAAGAAGGCGGATGAGGGTGATCTCACAGAGGTGCGTAAACGGTACGAGACGGAGGTGAAGATGGATCAGGTCAACGAGCACATGGCGCAGTGGGAACGCGACCACCCGAAGGCTTCTACTGCGGAGAAGGGCGAGGAGTACCAGAGCTACATTGAAGCCAACGGGTGGATGCCTCCGGCGAAGGATGAACGGTGGTGGTGGCAAAGGTGGTTTGGGCCGTCTCCGGACGGGGAAGCCAGCGAGATGCGGCGCACCTTTGAACAGCACCATCCACCAGCGGCGAATCCATACAAGGAAGGCGGGCAGGAATGGAAGGCGCGGCCGAATGATCCGAAGCCGTCTCCGGCACCAGCGCCAGCGCGCGCGCCGAAGCCTTCCGCTGCGCCGACTCCCGCGCCGGAAGGTAGCAAGCAAACGAGCTTTGGGTATCCCGGCGACCCGTACAAGGATAGCAACAGCCTGGCGGGGATTGGCGCATGGGTCAGCCCGGAAGAGCAGCGCAGGATCAAGGCGGGGCTGCCGAGCGAGCAGAAGATGCGAACCGATGATTTCGCCGCGTCGCCAGACATAGAGAAGGCGTTGCGGGCGATGGGAATCAAGCCCGGCGACATGGTAGCTGTACAGTGGTCGGATGGTGAAACAACCGAAGGGCGGTGGATGGACAAGACCAGCAAGGAGTTGCGCGGTCGCATTGATCTCTACTCACCTGACGGCCCGCATCCCAAGGATGGGCGGAAGGCAGTTAGCTGGAACAAGGTTTGATTTTTTGGCCATGATTACTCAAGAGGTTGCAGATCAGTATTTGAAGGATAAGGAGCTTTTCGAGAGCGGGGAACTGGAGCTTTCACCCGATGAGGTGAACCTTCGGCGGACGGCGCTTGATGAGTTTGGCACGGAGTTGGAGCGCAGGCAGGGCCGGGAGCGGGGGATGTGGGAGAAGGCGCGGGCGGAGCGGGTGCGCCGGAACTTTGTCGACCTCGAAACGCGGGGCGGCAACCAGACGCCAGAGATCGACGCGCAGTTTGCCTGGGCTCCGAATCAGGATTCGATCAAGGCCGGGCTTTCGCTCAAGGAGCTTTTTGCGGCTCATTACGATATTCCGCTTGAAGAGGCTGGCCAGAAGTTTGATCTGCTCAAGATGGATTACGCGAGCCGGAACTTTGGCGGCAAGATTCCCAAGACGAACGTGGAGTTCTGGAACGCGGAGAAGGCGCGGGTTGAAAAGTCCGAGGCGGTGGAGGCGGAGACGACGAAGATGATCGGGGCGGCGACGGCGAATGCTTTTGCCAGTGCGCTCAAAGGAGAGGCTCCCAATTGGGGCGCGGCGTTGCAGAAGTGGCGCGAGGGGGCGGCGGAATCGGTTCTGATGAAGGAGCACCAGCCGCAGGAGGTGGGCGAGGCGTACCGCCTGGCCTGGCAAGGGGCGCGGGGGGTGCTCGATCACAACCCGGCGTTGCTTGAGGTTTTCCGGATGATGACGGCGAAGGCGGGGCGGGCCGATCTGACGCGCAATGACGAGCCAGCGGAAGGGGCCGGGGATGAACCGGAGCGCAACCCCCGGCAGATGCAGACGCGGATGGCGGCGGGCAGGATTGCGGCGGGAGGGAACCCGGGCGAGGTGGAGACCGACGCGATTCTTGACAAGCTGATGACGGTGCCGCGCGAGGAGGTGCGCCGGTTTTTCGATCTGCTTCCGGCGTACCTGACGGCGATCGGGGAGCTGGACCCGCAGGAGGCGGTGGCGCAACTGATGACGCAGTTCTGGGGCGAGGTGGCGCAGGGGTATTCCTCCATGATGGGGGATCGCAAGGGAGTGCAAGACCAGATGACGCGGGATGCGAAGGTGTTGCGGGCGATTCAGGAGGGGCGCGATGTGCGGGTTTCAGCGCGGGATGGCGGGTTTGTGTCACTCGACCGGCTGGTGACGGAGGCGGATGTGGCGGCGACGAATGCGATTGGCGGGTTTGGCACGGGGCTTCAGACTTATTCCCATTCGACGGAGGAGTATGGCCGGGTGTTGACGCCGAAGGAGGCTAATGAAGTGGCGGGGCGGTTGTCGCAGCGGATCGAGCGCGGGAAGTTTTTCTTTGCGGTGGAGGAGATGACGCGGGAGATGCGGCCGCTGCGGGCGGTGACGCCTTTCAAGAGCGCGGAGATGGGGCTTTACGGGGTGGCCAATTCGGCTCCGATGATGGCGCGGGGGATTGCGGCGAGCTTTATTCCGCTGGCGGGGCCGTTGTTGGCGTTTGCCAGTTCGGCGGATGCGATGCGCTCCCAGGAGTTTCAGCGGCTGGTGACGGAGTTTCCTGACATCGATCTGGAACGGGCGGAGAAGGCGGCGACGATTTCCGGGCTGGCGCAGGGGGTGGTGGAACTGGCATCAACCTACGGGATGCGCTTTGGCGGCTCGCTGCTGGTGCGCAAGACTCCCAACCTGGCAGCATGGCTTGAACGGGCCAGCGGGGCGGCGAGTGCGTTTGCGAGACCGGTATTGACGCGGACGGGCGCGGGGGTGGCTGAAGAGATGGGCGAGGAGGCGGTGCAGGGGTGGATTTCAGCCACGGTGCAGAATGCGATCCTGACCGATTACCCGCATGTCGATGCGAAGAAGGCGTTCATGGACAACATCAGCCTGGAGGTGGGGTTTGCCTCGCTCTTCATGCGGCTTCCGGCGGTGGGGGCCGGGACGTGGACGGAGAGCCGGATGGTGCGAAGCGGGTTGGAATCGCGCGAGATGATGCGTTCCCTTGGGCTTTCGGAGGAGGCGGCGGGGCGAATCAATGCGTTGGCGGCCGAAGGGAAGTACGGGCAGGCGGAGGCGTTGATGCATCAGGAATATATGGCGCTCAAACCGGCGCAGATTGAGGCGGGGGCGCGGTACATGGAGGGGCGGATGCGGCTGGCGCGGGAGGCGGCGGCGGACCCGGCGATCAGCGAGCATGAGACGCTCCAGGTGCGCGATGGCCAGTGGAGCATTGTGCGCGGCGACGGGCGGGTGATCGCGAGGTTTGAGGATGGCGCGTCGGCGCAGGAGGCGTTGATGGCACGGGTGGCCTTTCGCGCCGAACGGCTGGCGAAGGAGAACGACGGATCGGTTGCGGCGGCGATCGGGTGGTTTCAGTCGTGGGCGAAGGGGTTGGCGGTGGAGAACCGCACCGGGGAGCGCAAGCGGGCGAGCGATCTGGAGATGGGGCCGCTTGATCGCGGAGAGCTGGCGGCGAGTATGCGGCGGCATGGGATCGAGGCGGGGCTTGACCCGGATCAGGTGGCGATCCTTGGCGAAAATTCTGCCGAGCTGGTGGAAGGGGTTTATGTCGATACGTTGAAGCTTTACGGGGGGAGCACTGCGATGACGGTCTTTGAGGAGGCCGGGGAGGCGTTTCTGCGGCGGGATCTGCGTGACGGGCTGGTGAGCGAGGAGGAGGCGAAGGCTTGGACGCGGGCTTGGAGCGAGAAGACGGGTTTTGAGCTGACCGATCCGGCCAACCCGACGATGGCGGAGGTGTTTGAAGCGACTTCGCAGATGTTTGAGGCGCATTTCCTTGGCAAGCGTAAGGAGCTTCCCGATGTGCCCAAGCTCTTCGGGTTGATCAAGCGGCTGGGGGTGTACCTGCGGGAGGCGTTTGGGCGGGCTAGGCAACTGGTGGAGATGCGCGAGGCGGGGGCGCTTTCGGAAAGTGCGGAGGGGTATCTGGCGCGGGCGCTCGGGATCGATGAGCAGGTGGAGCTAAATCAGAAGACGGCGGAGACCGTTGGGGCGGCTGCTTCGTATTCGGTGGGACGCTACCCTGGAGATGAGCAGACGATTCCGAAAGACGCAAAGGTTTGGTTAAAACCGCCAGTGAAGATCACCAAGGTGACGGAAAGGCGCTTTGCTCGCCATGCCACGTTGGGAGAAGCTGCAAAGGATGCGCTTCAGGTTGTCCGTTCTATTTTCGAGGCCCATTCCAAGGAAGGCGGGATTTCAACTCCTGACTTGAAGGAAAAGATCGCGGCGTCTGGCAAGCAGATGCGGCATGGGCTGCATCTCGGTGTCACGCATCCTCATCTTCGCGCCCACATGGAGGCGGCCGGGGTGATTGATCAGCTTTTTGAAAATGCCGTTCTGGTGGTGTCCCATGACCCATCCAAAGGGGCGCTGGAGGGTGATCCGCTTCTGCATCAGATCCATCGCCTGGCCGCACCGTTGCAGGTTGGCGATCAGCTTTATCGGGTGAAGCTGACGGTGAAGGAGTTCAAGGGGGACAAGCACCACTACTATGACCACAGCCTGACCGAGATCGAACCCGTTGAAACACGAAAGGCCAACCCGGAGGCTGACCTTTCGTCTAGGATTCCAGGCTCGCTCCCCGTTACCGGGGCGACCCCACTGGAAAGCATCAATATCGCCGATCTTTTGAAGGACGTCAAGTTTGGGGAGTTGTCTTCGTATCCGATGGTCAATCCCTCTTTCTCCGTCGCCCGCGCGGCCGATGTGGAACGGATTGCCAAGGAGATGGAGCGGGCCGGGACGGCGGAGAAGCTGGCGTTTGCGGAGAAGGTGCGCCGGAATCTGGAGCGCGGACGGGAGCGGGTTGATCTTTTGGAGAGGGAGCAAATCTACGAGCGGCAGGCGGATGCGCGGGCGCTCCAGCTTGAGGAGGATGTGGCCAATCTTCAACTCCGGCAGGAGGAGGGGATCGAAGAACTGCGTCAGCAGAAGGCGGAGCAGATCGAGCAGGCGGGGACCGGGAGCATGGCGAAGTTCATGGACCGGATCGAGGCGGCGAAGACGGAGCGGGAGCGGACGCTCTTGCGCCGGGAGGCCCGCGAGACGGCGGCCGATCTCAAGCGCGGGATCGAGAAGGATTTCAAGGCGCAGGAGAAGGCGTTGCGGGAGCGGTTCCGAGGCGAAGAGAAGGTGCTTCGTGAAAAGGCGCTTGGCGCGGAGAAGGCGGAACGGCTGAAGGCGGGCCATGAAGAGGCCCGTGCGGCGACGTTGCAGTCGCTGGTCGATTACAACGCGGCGATGATGGCGCTCCCGGCGGAGCTTCGCGGGAAGCTGGGCGGGTTTGTGACGCTGGCGCGGCTCAAGACCGACCGGGCGCGGGATAAGTTTTTCCGGGAGAAGTTTCCGAAGATCGAGGCGGCTTACGAAAAGTACCTGCGGGACGAATACGACGCGGCGCTCAAGAAGATTTTCAAGCAGGCCAAGCCGAAGGGCAAGGCAGGCAAGCGACCGGCTGGAAAGCTGGGGCCGGAGCTGCACGCGCTCTTTGCGAAGCTCGAAGAGGCGACCGGGTGGGACGCGGCGAAGCTGGAGGGGTATATCGCCGAACTGGAGCAGCGGGAGGCTGACGGGACGCTGACGCCGGAGCGGGAGGATTTGGCCGATCTCGAAAAGGCGATGCTTAATCTGGTGGTGGATTGGAAGCACGCGGACTCGGGGCGGCGCGGCACGGCCGTGCGGGAGTTGAAGGCGCTCTTGAGCAAGGGGCTGACCGAGTTCCGGTTCAAGAAAGGTCAGGAACGGATCGAGCGGAAGGAACGCCGGGAAAGACTCGTTGCGACCACCGGCTCCACGGGGAGCAAGTCGGAGCGATCCCAGCGGGCGAAGAAGGACGCGGGGATGATCGGCAAACGGCTGGCGTTCCTGCGGGCGGCGCGGCTGAACCTCTCCTCCTTTGAGCAGGTGCTGTTTCTCGCTTTTGGAGAAAACCCGGAGGCGCAGCCTGCGGACTCGCGGGAAGCTGGTGGCGGAGCCGGATTTCAAAGACGCCCTGCTGACCTTTGTGCAGCACAAAACGCAGATGAACCACTGGATGGCGTACGCGGAGTTCATGCGGGAGTTTCAATCACTGGTGGGGCATCGGGATGTCATGAACGCGGTGGAGGGGAGCGGCGGGGAAGCGACCAGCCGGATGCTCGGGCAGTGGCTCGATTACTTTGCGCAGGGCGGGAATCGGGATGCGGGGTCGAGGTTGGAGCTGGTCGGATTCATTTCCAAGCTGGTTTCTAATGCGTCGGCAATGGCGATCGTCGGGCGGGCGGGCGTGTTGGCGGTGCAGAGCACGCAGATCCTTACCGCGCTCGCGGAAATGCCGACGGCGTCCTATTTGAAGCGGATGGGGATGCTGGCCAGCGGGCAACTGGGTTTGAAGGCGGCTTGGGATTCGCCCTACATTCAGCGGCGCTTGAAGGAAATGCCGCCGGTGGTTCGGCAGTTGATGGAGGGCTTGAACTCGGGCAGCCCGACGCGGATCAAGTACGCGGTGCAGATGCTGGGCCGGTCGATCTCCGGCGCGGATGCGCTTTTCACCGCAGGGACGTACGCGATCGTTTACGACTACCGGCTGACGAAGTTGATGGAAGGCGGGGTCGGGCTGGCGCAGGCGGAGCGCATGGCGCGAGAGGAAGCGGAACGGATCACCGACCGGTTGGCGCAACCGATGCGGGCCGGTGCGCGCTCGATGATGGAACTGCGGATGAGCGGGAACCCGGCGTTTCGAATGGCGTGGAACTTCGCCAGTGAAGCGCGCAAAAACCTTGGCGTGGTGCTTTACGCGATGGCGCGCCGCGGCGGGGCTCAGGCGGGGAGGACGGTCATGGCGATGTGGGTGCTTCAATCGCTGATGGCGAATCTGATCCGGGCGGCGTGGCGCGATGCGCGGGATGATGAGGACGATGATCTTTTTGACGAAAAGAACTGGAGCGCGAAACGCTTGGCGCTTGCCGTCCTAACGGAGCCGCTGGCGGGGGTTCCCGTGGTTGGCGATCTGGTGGAATCGGCAGTTTACCGCGGTGCCGGAGAGCATCAATTCTCGGGCGGGCTGCTTGAACTTGGGCGGGCGGTCTCCGCCGTGAAGCGGATTCCCGCGACGCTGGCCGGTGAACAGGAAGGGGCGGAGGTGCTGCGCGACATGGAGGCCATCCTGATGGGGATGGGGCTTTTCAGCACGAACCTTGCGGCGGCGGCTTCGCTCTCGCACATTGCCCGGGATCTCTTTGGTGTGGGCGAGAATGTGAGCGAGGCGGGAAAATAACTATTGCATCGCTTTCGCGGAAATCCGACTACGCTTGTCAATGAGCGTCCAGTCGGACATTTCGAGTATCCAATACACGGGCAACGGCTCGGCCGCGACGCCGTACCCGGTGCCGTTTGTCTTTCATGAGGCGGTTCATCTGAAGGCCGTGGTCGTGGCGGAGGACGGGACGCAGGACGAACTGGCACTCGGCACCGACTATGTGGTGGCCGGGGTGGGCTCAAAAACCGGCGGATCAGTGACGACGCTCGCGCCGGTGCCGACCACGCGCAAGCTGACTATCTACCGCGAAGTGCCGGTGGTGCAGCAATCGAAGTTCGTGGAGAACGGGCCGATGCCCGCATCGACGATCGAGCGGGGCCTTGACGATCTGACGATGATTGCTCAACAGCTTTCGCGCCGGGTGGCGCGGTCGTTTCGGCTGTCCGATTCCAGTCCGCCGCTTGACCCGATGATGGAACTGACCTCGGGCGACACGGGCGTAATGGTGATGGGCGATGACGGCAAGTTCCATCTTTGGTCGATGCAGCGGCTCAAAGAGGAATTGTCGGCGATGGCGGCGGTGCCTGCGATGCTCAATGCGCTGATGGTGCAGTATCCGGTGGGGTGTCTGTACTTTACCCGTCGAAACGAAAACCCGCGTGATATTCTCGGCTTTGGAACATGGGTCCGCTTTGGGGCTGGGAGAATGATGGTGTCACTGGACCCGAGCAACCCGACATTGAGCCAGGTGGGGGCAACGGGCGGGGCGGCGGTGCATTCATTAACGCTCGAAGAGGGTCCGGCGCACCAGCACGTGGTGCCAGCGTTCTCTGGCCAGGCTCAAGGAGGGGGCCATACGCACACGGTACCGGGGCAGACCGTGCAAACGTCAAGTTCTGGTGGGCACACGCACCCGATTACCGGCTACGAAGAATCAGCTTCGGCGAATCGTCCCACCAATCAGATTATCATTGATGACGACTACGCGCAGAGCCCCACGACGACGAGAAATACCGGGGAAGCGGGCGCTCACGTTCACTCCGTAACCATTGCGTCGGTAACGACAGGAACCAGCAGTTCGGCTGCCTACAATCTTTCCATCCCTGAACAGAACACCCGCTCCGCAGGGCAAGGCAAGCCACACAACAACATGCCTCCCTATATCGTGGTGCATGTCTGGACACGGGTGAACAACGATGCTCCGGAAGATGTCGACGACGGGTCGGGGGGTGGCGTTGGATCGCTTCCGTTCCCGGGCGATCCTACGCTCTTTGTGGACCGGGTGACGGGCGAGACGCGGCGGCTCGTGGTGGACGATTCGGTGCTCGGGACGATCCCGGCAGGAGGAGGATCTTAAAGATATGGCTCGTGCATTACTTTTCTTCGCGCTGGCGTTCATCGGTGTGGCGCTGCTGACCGCTGCCAATCCTCCCAACCATGCCGTGATGACGGGACCGCAGGCGCAGCGGGCGCAGGGAGCGAAGACGTTCGAGGATCTGACGGCGGAGAAACTGACGATGCCAGGGGTGAAGGGTGCGCTTAAAGCAGATGCGGACGGGGAGGTGTCGGGCGGGCCGTATTACCCCGTCTTCCACATTTATCTGCCGCCGGGGTTCACGGACTTTGAACTCAAGGCGACGACCGACAACTACGAGACGATGGTCTTTTTCTATCACAGCCCTGACCCGGCGAAGGCGTTCATCCCATCTCAGATCTGGAGCACCCGGCCGGACGTGTTTTTCACGGATTCGCAGCGCGCCGATCGGCGGCAGTGGATCAGGCAAAGCGCTTCTCAGTCCATCGCCGCAATGCGCGTCAATGGATCGAGCGAGATCGGCGGGGTAATCCTGGTGGTGAAAGATGTTGGCGGCGCCATCTCGCAGGACAACCCGAAGCTGATCTGGACGTACGCCGTGATGACGCCGACCGGCACGGAAGACGACCCGGGCGGCCGGAGTATCTGGCGGCCGATCGTGCCGGTCTGGATGTCGCAACCCTTCAACCCATGAAGCAACTGATCCTCATTTTTACCTTCGGGCTCCTGGTGCATGCCGCCAGTGCCATTGACTATCAAGCCACTCCGGAAAGCGCCTGGGTCAAACGGTTCGGATCGGCACCGGGGTTTGAGGTGACCGATGCGGCGCTTCGGACAGCTATTGAGTGGGATCTCTTTGGCGGGCCGGTGCCGAAGATCAACGGTGCGACCCACTACGGGTTGCAGCTCAAGCGGTGGGAGCGGTCGATCAGGCAATTCGGATTCGCGGTAATCGCCGACGACTATGCAACTTTCCTGGAGGGGTTAAAGGCCGAACTCTCCAGGCAGAAAAAGTAAAGAAGGCCAATTCGAAGACACAATACCATGAAACGATACATTACCACCCTCTGCCTTGCCATCGCCGTTGCCGGGAGCGCCCTTGCGGAGCTTCCCAAAAACGTCGACGCGCTGGTTGACAAGCTGCCTGAGTCGTACACCAAAACCCTGCGCGCCAATGCCGTGCGTCTGGAAGCCCGTTCGAACGATGAATTCTACAGCAGCCTGAAGGCCGCCGGATTCACCTTTCAAGACGTGACGCTTTCACGCTCCTGGGTCGTCGGGCTCGCGTTCCCGCGCGGGGATTACGACGCCTTCGACTCGGCGGAGGCCGCGAAGTACCTCTCTCTCGACAACTACAAATCCTACGTGGCCGCCAAGCTCAAGGGCATGGGGGCCGACGCCATCGCCGCTTACGACTGGCTCCAACAGCAGCGCCTGACTGTCGTGGAGGCCGCCCCGCGCGACATCGCCGAGAAGGGGGAGTTCCTGGCCGTGATCGCCGATCAGGTGATCGCGCAGGACAAAGCGAAAGCTTCCGCCGCGCAGTAAGGCACGCGCCTGCTGTTTTGCGCTCCCCTGCCCTCTTCATCGCAGGGCGGGGTGCGCTTAGGCGATCAACAGAAAGGGAGACCTTATGAGCTTGAATTACATGTCGCTGGCTGATGGCCGGGCGCTTCCGGTTGGGACCGGTATAATGCCGGTGTGCAGCTTCGACCAGGACGGGAAGCCCGCCGGTGCGGCCACGGACAAAACGCTGGCTGACCTGACAGCGTTTCTGTTCGCCCGGAAGGGGGAGACGTATATCCACGACGATACCCTTCATGAGGGAGATTGGTTTGCCGTCACGGCCGTGGAGGATACGGTGATTGCTTCGATCACCACGCCGACCGGCACGCATACTGATGTGCCAATCCCGGGGGGGCTGACGCTTCCTTTGCAGTTTACGGCCGTAACCTTGACGAGCGGCAAGGTGTTTGCCTGGATTGCATGATTGGGATCGGGATAGGTTTGGGTCTTTGGCGGGGTCAGATCATCGTCAAGCGATGGGACGCGGACGCGCTCGCCTACATCGCGCAGGTGGAAACGGCGGACGGCGCTCCGCTGGAGCCGAAGGTCAGGCTGGCGGTCAACCGGTTGGTCGGGCAATGCAAGCGGGATGCCTCGCCGGTGGCGGGTGTCAGCAACTGGGAGGCGATGAAAGCAACGTGCCTGCTGGCCGGGCCGCGGACGCTGGCAGGAGCGCTGATCCCGTTGCGCGGACCTGCGCCCACCAACATCAATTTCGTTTCAGGGGATTACCATCCTGTGGACGGCCTGAAGGGCAACGGATCGAGCAAATACCTCATTTCAAATTTCAACACGATCGAGGGGTCCCGACAGGTTCATATGGCCGTCCACACGCGGAGCAACTTCGAAGCCATTAATTCGTCTGCATTGATGGGCGCTGGAGCTAGTTCCACGCCGGGCTCCATGCTTCTATTCATTAATAATCCATCATTTGATCCAAGATCGGTCGTTGCCAAAATTGCAACCTGGGACAATGAGCCGATTCTTCAATACCAGCCTGAATCTTCAGGCTTCATAGGAGTATCCAGGGCATCACAGACTGACACGGATGTTCAATGGGCTCTCGGAAATGAGGAGGGTGTAGCGTCTGGAAAAACCCACCAAAGTCCTGCGTTAATTCCCTATCATATTTTTGCTCGAAATGGGGGGAACATTTCTAACATTCCAATGACGTTCTATAGCATCGGCGAGCCGGTTGATCTGATCGCCTTGCGTTCGGCAGTCAACGCTTACATGGAGGCGATCGCATGACTCCGGAAGAAATTGATCTTTTGCGTGATCTCTCCGCCCCACTGGTGGAGCATCCGTTGCCGTGGAGCGGGCTTTCCGGCGAGCAACAAGCGGCTTTCCGGCTGCTGATGCCGCGCCCGACCTTCACCGACGAGCAGCGCGAATGGGTGAGCCTCTGGTGGCTGCCGGTCACAGTGCAACAGGTGGCCGACATCAATGCCGTTGTGCCGGCAGGCAACCAGTACCCGGGGCGGGAGGATCTTGATGGCGATCTCTTCATCAGCGTCGATCTGCTCTCCGACGCCCTCGACTCCGGGCGGCTGGCGGCGTTGCTGCCGATCCTGCAATCGCTCCCTCTGACCTACAAACTGCCGGAGGAGTGGCCGGTGCCTGATCTGGAGGAGATTTAACACCATGCAGCAACACTATGACCTGATCAAGGTAGCGGCCGTCAACGTTACGGCGTTTATCGTCTCATTAACGGACCTGGAAACATCGGTCCGGATCGCGGGGATGCTGGTGGCCATGGTCTACACGGGCCTCAAAACCTATTACCTGATCGCCGAGAAGCGCGAAAGGAAGAAATGAATCAACCGCTGAACATTCCCATTAAGGACGGCTATCGTCTGGAGTGCGACTACATCTACCGATGGGTCGACGAAGGGCGCATTTACCGAATCGTCGTTCCCGCGGGGTTTATCTGCGACGGGGCGAGCGTCCCGCGTTTCCTTTGGACGTTGATCGGGGCAACCCCGGACGGGCTGAACCGCGCGGCCGCGCTGGTTCACGACTTCATCTACCGCAACAGCGGCGTGTTGCCGAACGGCTCCTTCTGGGAAGAAGCGCCCGGGGGGCGGCTGATCGCCCTGATCGACATGCCGTGGACTCGCGTTCAGGCCGACAAACTTTTTGCCCGCATCCTTCGTGAAGCGGGTGTGCCCCGCCTGCGGCGTCGCCTGATGTATCGGGGGGTCCGGCTGGGCGGGTGGATGTCGTGGCATAAGAGGAAGAAATCATGAGCAAGAACATCGCAAACGAAGCATTCGCGCGCCGGGTCCAGTCGGACCTGCACGGCCGCGGCCTTTACACAGGAACCGTTGACGGCTGGGCCGGGCCCCAGACAATCGAGGCATGGGGGCTGCTGGTCGGCGACGGATTTACCGTGCCACGGCCGGGCGGCACCGGATCGACCGATCAAAGCGCCCAGCTCTACGCGCACGCACTCAAGGATGATGGCTTGCGCGAGACGGCCGGGAAGGGATCAACCCCACGCATTCGCGAAGCGATTCTTGGGGCCGCGTCGTGGCTCGATCCCGACGACAGCGCCACGGCCTGGTGCGGGTGCATTATGGGCCTCTGGGTTAAGGAGATCGGCCTGACCCCTCCCGTGGCGCACTACCGTGCCGCGTCATGGCTCGACATCGGCACAGAGGTTCCGCTCGCGTCGGCCCGGCCGGGCGACATCGTGGTGATTTCCCGCACCGGCGGGAACCACGTCGCGCTCTACTTGGCGCACGATACCGGGACGATCACCCTCTACGGCGGGAATCAATCGAACGCCGTCAACATCGCCAAGTTCCCGCGATCGAGTTTGCGGGGGGTGCGCCGATTGGCGTGACCTTTTCTTACGAACCGTTAGGCGATGGTGCCTGCCGGTGTTGTAAGGCTTGCTGTAAATTCCCCCATCAACCGCTGTAAGTCGTTGGTATTGAGGCTGGCGGATGGGGGGGGATTCGAACCCCCGTTACCTTGCGGTAAACACGCTTTCCAGGCGTGCGCATTCGACCACTCTGCCACCCATCCTCTTTGTGACGCCTTTTCTCCTCCCGGTCGGTTCCCATTAGCGGGTTGGCGGCAGGAGCCCGGAGGTTTTCCGGTTGGAAAAGGAACGCACACTCTAGGCGGGCTTTTGCGCAAACATCAATCGCAATTTTGGTTCTTTTTTGGGGAGGCCGGGGCGGAGAGGGTCGGGGGGAACTGCTTTGCTTCGTTGACAGCGCCCGCCGCCCTCCGTAACTTCCCCCTCAACCCACCCTTTTTCACCCCCGAAATGTCCGTTGATGCTCCTCCACTGGCAACGCCCCCTGCGGGACGGTCCGCAAGACCGTCGCGTTCGCCTTCCTCCCCGCCGCCCGGGGGCAGGACATTCCTCGTCGCCCTTTCGCTGCTCGGGATCGTGGGGCTCGTTCAGTTGGGAGCGATCCTTTGGCAGGTGTTGACGCCCGCCCCGTCGTCTCCGGCCATGACCCGAAATACCGAAGGGGGCGTGGCGAGCACGGTTTCGCCGCCGATCGCCGCGACGCCGCAGCCCGCCACCGGCGCGGCGACCCAGCCCGGCACGGCAACCGCAGAGAATGCCGCCCCAAACGCCGCGACCGAAGCAGCCGAACTCGCCGCCCGCGAACGGGAGATCGCACTGGAAGCCGCCGAGTTGCAACTCCTCTCCAACCTCCCCCAGGCTCACCCTTCCGCACCAGCTTCCGAGCCCGCCCGGCAGAACAGCCAGAGCATCACCCCGCAAAGCCGCGTCAACGGTCTCGTCCAACTGGCCCGCGCCCTCCGCGACCGGGGCGACACCAGCACGGCGCTGACCCGCCTTCGCGAAGCCCAGGTGATCCTCCCCAACCATGCCCTGATCGTCTCCGAAATGGCGCTCACCTATGAAAAGATGCAGTTGACCGATAAGGCGATCGAGCAATGGCGGCGCATCTACGAATTCGGCGAAAAAGCCGGGATCTACTACACCGCGGCCGAGGCCAAGCTGCGTGCCCTGCAGCTTCCCGAGACCGAGGCGTATGACCAGCCCGCCCTCGGGCTGGACGGACGACAGCTCGACCTCTCCACCCCGCTGCTCTCCCTCGGCGAAGTCGCCACCACGCATGACACCCACAACTCGGAACCGCTGCGCCGCCTGCGCCTGCGGGTGCCGATCCTCGCCCGGCCCGGCAGCGCGATCGACGTGCAGGACGTGGTCATCCAGGTCTTCTTCTATGACCGGATCAGCGACGGCAGCCTGGTCGAAACCAACGCCGACGTCCAGTCCGCCTGGGCCAACCGCGTCACCGAAGAGGGCGACGCCATGATCGACTGGACCACCCCGGAACCCGAAGTGCTGGAGGTCGATTACCAGCAGATCGAATCCGAAACCCTCACCGAACACGGGCGCGAACGGCGGAATTATTTTGGCTATGTCGTCCGCGTCTATTATAAGGGGATGCTCAACGACACCCACGCGGAACCCGCCCTGCTCCTCAACCAGTTTCCACCTCCCCAGATTCTGCAAGCCAACGATTTACCGCAATGAAGATTCTCCTCGTCGATGATGATCCCGCCGTGCTTCAGGTCCTCCTGGCCATCCTGAAGCGCAACCCCGCCTATACCACGACGATCGGAACCAACGGCCCGCTCGCCATCGAGAACGCGGAATCGGCCGGGGGGGTCGACCTCCTGATCACCGATGTCGTCATGGAACCGACCGACGGCTTCACGCTGCGGGGGCAATTGCAGGAGATTTACCCGGAAATGAAGACCATCTTCATCTCCGGCTTTGACCTGAGCGACTATGCCGCCCACACCTACAGCTGCGATGTCTTCTCGAAACCGGTTGATGGCGAAGCGCTTCTGGCCGCGGCAGCGAAGGTCGAGGCGGCCCTGCCTCCCAGAAAACCGAAGGCCACCGTCCGGACCCTTCCCGCTCCGGTCGCCCAGCCCCAGGCTCAACCGACCGCTGGCCCCGTTGCGCAGCCGACTGCCACCCCTGTTCAGGCTCAACCGACTGCCGTCCCTGTCGCACAGCCGACCGCCACGCCCGTCCAGGCGCAACCGACTGCCGTCCCTGTCGCGCAACCGACCGCCACCCCCGTCCAGGCGCAACCGACTGCCGTCCCTGTCGCGCAACCGACCGCCACCCCCGTTCAGGCGCAACCGACCGCCGTCCCTGCCGCACAGCCGACAGCCACCCCCGTTCAGGCTCAACCGACCGCCGTCCCTGTCGCACAGCCGACCGCCACCCCGGTTCAGGCTCAACCGACCGCTGTCCCCGTCGCGCAGCCGACTGCCACCCCGGTTCAGGCTCAACCGACCGCCGTCCCTGTCGCACAGCCGACCGCCACGCCGGTTCAGGCTCAACCGACCGCTGTCCCCGTTGCGCAGCCGACCGCCACCCCCGTTCAGGCCAAACCAACCGCTGTCCCCGTCGCACAGCCGACTGCCACCTCGGTTCAGGCTCAACTGACCGCCGTCCCCGTTGCGCAGCCGACGGCCACCCCCGTTCAGGCCAAACCAACCGCTGTCCCCGCCGCGCAACCGACCGCCACCCCTGTTCAGGCCAAACCGACCGCTGTCCCCGTCGCACAGCCGACCGCAACGCCCGTTCAGGCCAAGCCAGCCGCCGTCCCCACCGCGCAACCGACCGCCACTCCTGTTCAGGCCAAACCGACCGCCACTCCGGTGACAGCCCGCGCTGCCACCCCCACACCTGCCCAACCCCAGGCGACTCCCGCCACTCCGGTGCCGGTCGCCACGCCCACCGCGCCGCCGGTGGCCACCCCCTCCCCCGTCGCCGCCCAGCCCCAGGCTCCGGACGAACTCGCCTCGCTGGATGAGGAAATTTTTGGCAGCGACGAACTGCTCAACAAAAAGGTCGGCAACTACAACATCGTCTGGAAGATCGGCGATTCCCGCTGGGGTCCCGTCTACGTTGCCGTGCAGACCTCCATGGCCCGGCCGGTCGCCATGAAAGTCCTTGCGGAGTCGGTCCAGCGCAACGACCCGACGGCCAAGGAACGCTTTACCGCCATGGCCCGCGCCAAGGCGGCGGTCAAACACCCTTCGATCATCTCCGTCTACGAAGCCGGGGAAGCGAGCGGGCACACCTACTTCACGCACGAGTACATCGACGGGATGCATCTCGCCGAAGCGAAGGAGAAAGGCCACCTGATCGACGATCCGGTCGCCCTGCGCATCCTGAAGGTCGTCGCCGAAGGGTTCGCCTACCTTCAGCACCATAAGATCGCCCACGTGCCGCTGGAAGGAAAACGGATCTACCTCGGCAAAGACAACGCGCCGCACCTCGCCAACGTCGCCACCATCGACGGCGAAGGAGGGAGCGACTTCCGCAGCGACCTGACCGCGCTGGCGACCGCTGTCTGCGCCCTTCTTCCCAACGGGGAAGCCAAGGATTCCGGCCTGAAAGCCCTCTTTGCCCGGATGCTCGCGGGCGGGGATGGCGGCTTCCAGTCGTGGGGCGCTTTTCAACAGGCGATCAAGGCGCTGGAGCCGAAGGTGATCCCCGCCGACGCGCTCAAGCTCACCGCCCAGGAACAGGCCGCCATCCGCGCGATCGAAGAAGCCAAAAAACAGCAAAAACGCGCCGTCATCATGACCACCGCCGGGCTCTTCGTCCTGCTCTGGATCGTCGGCGGGTTGATCTACCTGAAATTCTTCCACTCCAACGAACGTCCGCTCAACGAGATGGTCCACATCCCTGCGGGCGAGTTCATTTACCAGAACGGCGAAAAACGAACGACGGGAGAGTTCTGGATCGACAAGTACGAAGTCACCATCGGCCAGTATGCCCGTTTCCTCGCCTATCTGGAGCAGAACCCGACCACGGAGTTTGACCACCCCGACCAGCCGCCGGGCAAGTCGCACATCCCCGGGGGCAACAAGAAACAGTGGGAAACCTATTATGGACGCGCCCGCGTCGGCAAACCGGCACGGTATGTCCCGATTGACCTCAACTCGCCGATCTTCAACGTCGACTACTGGGATGCCTGGGCCTACGCCAAGTGGGCCAACAAACGGCTCCCGACCGAAGTCGAATGGGAGAAGGCCGCCCGCGGCACCAAGGGGCGCATCTACCCGTGGGGCGACAAGTACGATCCCAAGCTCGTCAACTCCGGCAACGATTACGACCCGAACCCCAACCCGCACTCCAACGGAAAGGTGGACGGGCACTTCTGGTGGTCTCCGGTGGATGCCATGATGACGGACGTTTCCTCCTACGGCGTCATCGGCATGGGCGGCAACGTCGCCGAATGGACCGAGGGCGAAAACAAGAAGGCCGTCGTCCGCGGCGGTTCCTTCAAACGACCGGACACCCGGATGACCCACCGCGTCACCGATGGGCTGGAACCGGAGTTGACCGTCGAGTTCCTCGGTTTCCGCTGCGTTTCGGACACGCCTCCCAACAAGTAAGGTCCTCCGGCCGGGACCGCCCTTTTCCGGCGCACCGTGAAAAGACTTTTTGCATCGGCTCAAAAAAGAGGCTGCATTCGGGGAGATTGTAGGCTATCAACCTTGTTGACGCGAGCGTTCCCCCGGTCGGCCCCAAGGCGGGTCCCGCCGGCACGTTCCAACGCGGACCCCGTGAACCTTAACCGCCCCACGGCGTGTTGATGAATTGAGAAACCCGTGACAACACGGCAGGCTGCCCGCATCCCGTCCCGGCGATGCGGAAAGGCCGCCATGCCGTCCGGCGAAAAAACACCTTGTGCGACATTGACGCCTTTTTTTACTGATCACCCCTTTGGTCGTTCACTCCGAGCAAGCCTTATGCGACGCCTCCTCATCCCCGTTTTTCTTCTGACCCTGCTGGCGCTGTTCGGCGAACAGGCGCAGGCGCAGGTCCAGGTCGGCCTTGAAATCAAGCGCCGCCTCTTCGTCGCCTATGAGCCGGTGGTGGCCACCGTCACCATCCGCAACATGTCCGGGCGCGACCTTCCGCTCGCCGATGAAGGGAGCACCCCCTGGTTCGGCTTCCAGGTCGTCCGCGACGACGGCCGCCCCGTCGGTCCCTTTGCCAACAGCTACCAGCTTGAGCCGCTCATCATCCCCGCCGGTCAGACCGTGCGCAGAAGCGTCACGCTCAACACTCTCTACCCGATCAACGACTACGGGCTTTACCGCATCCGGGCGACGATCTACTTCAGCCCGCACAAGAAGTACTTCCAGTCCGTCGTACGCAACATCGAAATCAGCGAAGGGAAGGTCTTCTGGCGGCAGACCGTCGGCGTTCCTGACGGGATGCAGGGGAGCGGCGAAACCCGGATCATTTCCGCCCTGAAATTCCGCAAGCTCGACGCCAATTACCTCTATATCCGGATCGAGGACCCTGACAACGGCCTCGTCTACTGCACCTTTCCGACCGACCGGCTCATCAGCGGGATGGAGCCGCAACTGATGCTCGACCTCTCCAACCAGCTTCACGTCCTGCAGGTCAGCGGGCCGAAGACCTATCTCCATACGCAGGTGGATCTCAACGGCAAGATGCTCAGTCGCGAAACCTACCTCGCCGTCAAGAGCCGACCCGCGCTCAAACGCGACATCGCCGGAAACATCACCGTCCGCGGCGGCCGCCGCGAAGCCGATCAGGTGGCCCAGAACGAAATCGGCTCGACCTCCGCCGAGTTGAGGGGCATCCCGAAACTTTCCGACCGCCCTGCCAACCTGCCCAAGGAATAACGCCACGCCTTTTTTTCACGACCTGTGATCCTTCCTCGCCTCAGGTGGTTGTGCCTGATCCTGCTTCTCACCTGTGCGCCCACCCTCTGTGTAGCGTCGCGCGTCGTCGTCATCGACGCGGGCCATGGGGGGCACGATCGCGGCGGCGTCCCCGGCCAGCGAATCTCGGAAAAACACCTCGCCCTTGATGTCGCCCTGCGGGTCAACCGCATCCTGCGCGCACGCCGCGTGCCGACCATCATGACCCGCAGCAGAGATGTTTTCGTCTCCCTGCCGCAACGGGTCGCCATCGGTAACCGCCAGCGCAGCGCCCTCTTTGTGAGCATTCACTTCAACTCCGCCCCGCGTGAAGGGGCACGCGGTTTTGAAACTTTTTACTACAACAGCCGGCTGGGGGCGCGGCTCGCCTACAACGCCCAGCGCCGCCTTCTGCGGACCTACCGGACCGAAAACCGGGGCGTCAAGCGGCGCGGTTTCTACGTCCTGCGCCACAGCAAACACCCCGCGGTCCTGATCGAGTGCGGCTTTCTGACCAACCGGATCGAAGGCCGCCAGTCGCTCCTCGCCTCCCACCGCCAGCGCCTCGCCGAAGCGATCGCCGCCGCGATCATCGAGACGCGGTAATCCCCTCCCTAAGAGGCTGTGAAAAAATGATTTTAATGGCCTCGGAGCCCCTATTTTTAGCCTATAACGAAATTCTGACGACCACCTGTATTCAGGGAATACAGGTGGGAGGAGGAATGCAGTTAGAGGCAAAAAGAGGTGCTCCATGGCCTTTGAAGGACTTTTTTTACAGCCTCTAAGCCCTAAGCCTTGGCGGAACCCGCCCGCTCATAATCCAGAGCCGCGTGCCGACCGCAAACGCCGTCCCGGCAAGGCCGATCGCCATTCCGGTCCAAAGCCCCTCGGCCCCCCAGCCACGGTGAAAGGCGAGCCAGTAACCGACCGGCAGCGCCACGCACCAGTAGGCGATATAGACAAAGAACATCGGCACGCGCACATCGGCCAAACCGCGCAGCCCGCCCATCCCGACAATCTGGAACCCGTCGAAAAGCTGAAAGATCCCGGCGATCGCGAGGAGCATCGTGGCTGTGGCGATCACCGCCGGGTCGGTGATGAACCACGAGGCGATCCAGTGACCGCACGTCAGGAAGATCACCGAAAACAGGCTCATGAGGGCGACCGTAAAGCCGAGTGCGCCGAAGGCGATCGGCCGGACCCGGTGCGACTCCTCCGCGCCGACCGCCTGGCCGACGCGCACCGTCACCGCAAAGGCGAGGCCGAGCGGCAGCATGAACGTCGTCGAAGCGAGCGTGATCGCCACCTGGTGGGCCGCCAGCGCCACCACGCCGATCCACCCCATCATCAGCGTCGTCGCGGCAAAAAGGCCGACTTCGCCCAACAGGTGAACCCCCGAAGGCCAGCCGAGACGCACCAGCAGGAAAAACCCGGACCAGAGCAGCCGCCAACGCACCCGCAACACCCGGTAGGGAGCATACGAACGGCTCCCGAAGATCACCCCGAAGAGCGCCAGCGCCACCGTCCACCGGGCAGCCAGCGTCCCGTAGCCCGCGCCGGTCAGGCCAAGCCGCGGGGCTCCCCAGTTTCCGTAGATCAAAAGCCAGTTGAAGAAAACATTCAGGCCGACCCCGCCGAGGATGATCCAGAACGGCAGCCACGGGCGCGACAACGCTTCGGAAAAATCTTTCGCCACCGTGGCCAGCAGCGCCGGGATCATCGACCACGCCAGCAGCAGGAGGAACGGCTTCGCTTCGTCGACCACCTCCCGTTCCTGCCCGAGGTGATAGAGCAACGGCCACGCCGCCTGCACCAGCAGCGCCATGGCCAGCCCGGCGACGACCGCCAGAACGATCCCCGAAAGAAGGACCCGGCCCACTCCCTTCCCGCGGCCCGCGCCAAATTCCTGCGAAGCGCGGATCGCCACCGAGGAGATCAACCCGAAGCCGAAGACCAGAAAGACATGGACCACCATCACCCCGAAGGCGCACGCCGCGAGCGGCAACACCCCGAGGCGGCCGACCATCACCGTATCGGCCCACCCCATCAACATCTGCGCGACCTGCCCGGCAGCCATCGGCAGCGCCAGCCAGAGCGTCTCGCGGTTCTCCTTGAGCGCGGTGCGGAACAAGGGAAACCGATCAGCTCCGCCCATCAGAGGATGGTCCCCCGCAGGATGTAAACCGCCACCGAAAAGTAGATCACCACCCCGGTCACATCGACCAGCGTCGCCACGAACGGCACCGAAGAGGTCGCCGGGTCGAGCCCGAGACGCCGCAGCACAAACGGGAGCATGGAACCGCTGATCGATCCCCACATTACCACCCCGATCAGCGACATCCCGACCACCAGCGCGAGCAGAAACGCGTGCGGACCGTAGACCGAAGTCCCGCTGATGCGCTCCGAACCGACTGACCAGACCATGATCCGCAAGAATCCGAGCGACCCGAGCATCAACCCAAGCATCAACCCGGCCGCCAGTTCCTTGCGCATGACGCGGAACCAGTCGCGCAGCCGGACTTCGCCGACCGCCATGGCGCGGATGATCAGCGTCGACGCCTGCGAGCCGCAGTTCCCGCCGCTGGAAATGATCAATGGCAGGAAAAGCGACAACAGTACCGTTTTCTCGATGGCGCTCTCAAAATACCCCATTGCCGTCGCCGTCAGAAGCTGCCCCAGAAAAAGGACCACCAGCCAGGTGCCGCGTTTGTGGACCATCTCCAGGATCGATGTGCTCAGGTACGGTTCGTCGAGCGCTTCGGTCCCCCCGAGCTTCTGAATGTTGCGCGTCGTCTCCTCCTCCGCCACGTCGATCACGTCGTCGATCGTCACGATCCCGACCAGCACCCCCCGGCCATCGAGCACCGGCAGGGTGCTCCGGTCATACTTCTTGAACGCCTCAACCGCCTCGCGCTGCGGATCGTTGACGCTCAGTGCAACGAAATTCTCGTCGCGAATCTCCGCGATCTTCATCTCCAGCGGCTTGATCAGGAGCCGACTGATCCGGAGGTCATCCACCAGCCGCCCTTTTTCATCGACGACGTAGATCACGTTGAGCGTTTCGGAGTCCTTGCCATGAACGCGGATGTAGTCGAGCACTTCGCCGATCGTCCATTCGTCGCGGACGGCGAGGAAATCGGGCGTCATCAACCGGCCGACGCTCTCCTCCGGGTAATTGAGGAGACTTTGCGCGATCGCCCGCTCCTCCGGCGTCAGCAACCGGAGAAGCTGCGTGACCACGTTGCTCGGCAACTCCTCCAGAAAGGCGGTCCGGTCGTCCGGCGACATCGCGTTGAGCACCGCCACGACCTCCCCCTGCCCCATGGCGCGGAGCAGGTGCTGCTGGCTCTCCAGATCGAGGTACTCAAACGTCTCGGTCGCCAGTTCGGAAGGGAGAAGCCGGAAGATCACCACCCGTTCCTCCTCGGGAAGATCGGCAATCAGCTCCGCCAGATCGACCGGAGCCCAGTCGACAAAAATCTGCTTCAGATCGTGGAAGTTGCCTTCGTTGATCAAAGCCCGGATCTCGGGTTGTATCAGCGCACCAAACATGGGAATTTCAAGGGGTCAGTCAGGGACTCACTGATGACATGGGCGAGCTTGCTTTCATCAGCGGTTCCTTAACAAAACGACTCCGATCGGCGCAAGGTCTCCTTTCGAACGCTCAAAACCGGACTGATGCAAAAGGAAGCGCCTTGCGCCCCTTCCGGTCTCCGAGCCCGATGATCCTCGTTCCCGTCGGGCCAACAGCCTGTGCGGTTTTCGGCGTTTAAAGCGAGTGAAATGATGCCGCGGCCCTGCAATTCCGCGCATTTGTCACGCATTTGCCATGATCGGCACGGTCCGTCATTTTTTGGCGTGCCTTGCCGTCGCCTCCTCTGCCAGATTCGCCGGGTGATTGCCGAAGTCATGACCTTCATCTGTACCCTCCTGGTGGTTTTGCTGCTGCCCGGCCCCGATATGGTGCTGCTCCTTCAGACCTCCAGCCTTCAGGGGCGACTCGCCGCCCTCGCCTGCGCCGCCGGTCTCGCAGCCGCCCGCGTCGGTCACGTCGTCCTGGCGGCCACCGGCCTCGCGGCATTGCTACAGACCTCGCGGCTGCTGTTCGAAATCGTGGAAATGGTCGGGGCAACCTATCTCATCTGGCTCGGGATTTCCATCTGGCGTTCGCACCAGCTTCCCAGCCTCACGCAGGATACACCGGCCCGGCCAGCGGCTTCCATCGGCCGATCCCTCCGGCGCGGACTTCTGACCAACATCACCAACCCGAAGGCGCTTCTTTTCTGCTCGCTCCTGCTTCCGCAGTTCATCAATGCCGAACGCGGCCACGTCACCGGTCAATTCGCCTTTTACGGCAGTCTGATCGTCGGCCTCGGGTTCGCATTTGACGCCAGCCTCTGCTACGCCGGCGAGAATCTGGGCCACTGGATGGAACGTCACCCGGGTGCACAAAACTTCCAGCGGCACTTCTTCGGCTTCCTGCTCGTCGCGTTCGGGATCGTCCTGGCCGTCACGTAAGCCGGGCTTTGAAGAGGCAGCCCATCCAAAAACTTCGCCGGCCGCCCGGGAAGTTCCCTTGTGATCGCCTTGAAAGGTGCCATACTGGAAGCGGAGCCAGCGCCATGAGCCTCCCGGCTCCGCCCCGTTGACGTTCACCAGAAGAAAACGCCCCATGAAAACCATCTCCCTCGCTCCCGGCGTCCCGGTGCCTGCGCTTGGCCGACGCCTCCCAACGAAAGCCGCCTCCGGGGATGCGAATCGCACCCTCCTCCGCTTCAGCCTCAACCAGTGTCCGCTGGGCATCGCCCTCATTGCCGTTTCCCCGCAGGGTGTCTGCGCCCTTTTCCTGGGGGACGAGCCCGAACCGCTGGTGGCGGACCTCCGGAAACGCTTCCCCAAAGCCACCCTGACCGAGGAAACCGACGCCAGATTCGATGCCCTCGTTCGCGAAACCCTCCGCCAGCTCGACACTCCGGGAGATCCGCGCCACCTCCCGCTTGATCTTCGGGGCACCCCGTTCCAACAGAGCGTCTGGGGCGCATTGAGGGAGATTCCGGCCGGGTCGACGACCACCTACCTCCGGATCGCCGAGAAGCTGGGTCGCCCCAAGGCATTTCGCGCCGTCGCCCAGGCGTGCGGTGCCAATCCCATCGCCATCGTGGTCCCGTGCCATCGGGTCATCGCAGGCAACGGAAGCCTTTCCGGCTACCGCTGGGGCGTGGAACGCAAACGTGCGCTTCTGGAGCGAGAATCGGCTTCGATCCGCCCATCCCGGTCGTAACCGCTGCCGCCGTCCCCCTTTGGAGATGATTCGGGCGACCATGGGGGAGAGCCTGAAATCGCGCCGGGAACCGCCGCGATTTCGCAGATCATTCTTGACGCCCTGGAGCGTGCGCGTCGTAAGTAACGTGCATGGATTTCAACCTGCTCGGTACGCTTCTCCTGCTGATCGGCCTGGAACTGGTCCTCGGGATCGATAACATCCTGGTCATTTCCATCCTTGTCTCCCGGCTCCCGGCCAGCGAGCAAAACAAGGCGCGGCTGATGGGGCTTGGCGGAGCGCTCATCTTCCGGCTGCTCTTCGTCGCCGGGGCGTACTGGCTGGTCACCCTTTCACAACCGCTGGTCGGGACCTATTCGCTCAAGGACCTGATCCTGCTTCTCGGCGGCGTTTTCCTGCTTTACAAGGCGGTGCGGGAGATCCACCACGTCGTCGAGTCGCCCAACCTCCCTGCCGACGCCGTCTCACCCCGGGGCAACGCCTTTTCCCCGATCGTCGGGCAGATCATCCTGCTCGACATCGTTTTCTCCATCGACTCGGTCATCACCGCCGTCGGCATGACGCGGAATCTCTGGGTGATTGGCACCGCCGTCCTCCTCTCCTTCGGGGTGATCCTCCTTTACGCCAAGCCGATCGGCGATTTCATCCTGCGCCATCCCGCGCTCAAAATCCTCGCCCTCTCCTTCCTGATCACCATCGGCGTCACCATCTGCATGGAGGGGCTCCACCAACACGTTCCCAAGGCATACATCTACCTGCCGATGGGGTTTGCGCTGGCCGTGGAACTCCTGCAAATGCGTTACAGCGCCAACCAGCGGCGCAAGGAAGTCCCTGCGGCAACGGACGACCTCGCCGGGCCTCCGTCGAAGAAATCGTGAGCCGCCTTGTCTCCCGAATGAGAGACCAAAAATCAAAGGCAATAACGGCCTTGAAGTGAGCCAATGACGGGACTCGAACCCGTGACCTGCTGATTACGAATCAGCTGCTCTACCAACTGAGCTACATTGGCGTTATCGCAAGAGCCTTGCAAGGTAAAGGAACTCGACGGTTCCCCACAAGCGAAATTTTACGATTTTGGCGCACGACGGGAAACGTCCCCATCCGCTCCGCCAAAACACCCCGGGCACCATTGCCCCGGGGACGAAAAAAGGGCCGCTCGCGGCGACCCTTTCTCCAAAATCAAAGAGCGATGAAGCTCTCCGTTAACGCGAGTAGAGTTCGACGATCAACTGTTCGTTGACGATCGGCGCGATCTCTTCGCGGGTCGGGACGCGGTTGACGACGCCCGAGAAGTTCTCCTTGTCGGCTTCGATCCACTCCGGTACCGGCGCGATCTGGGTCAGTTCCAGAAAACGGGAGGCGAGGCTCCGCGAAGAAGGACGATCCTTGATCGTGATCCGGTCGCCCGGGCGGACATTGTAAGAAGAGATGTCAACCTTGCGTCCGTTGACCATCACGTGGCCGTGGGAAACGAGCTGGCGCGCCGCTGCGCGGGAGTTGGCAAAGCCAAGGCGGAAAACGACGTTGTCGAGCCGGGTTTCCAGAAGCTGAAGCAAAATCTCGCCCGTGACGCCGCGACGACCGAGCGCCGTCTGGAAATAACGCCGGAACTGGCGCTCCATCAGTCCGTACTGATAGCGAAGCTTCTGCTTTTCAGCCAGCGCGATGGCGTACTCGGACTGTTTGCGGCGGGACCCCTTCGGGCCATGCTGCCCGGGGCCGTAGTTCTTCCGCTCCAACGCCTTGGAAGGGCCGAAGATGGGGACGCCGAAACGGCGGCTGATTTTGGATTGAGGACCAGTATAACGAGCCATAGAAAATCGTTGCTAGAAAATGAAAACGAAAACGATCAGACGCGGCGCTGTTTGGGCGGGCGGCAGCCGTTGTGAGGAACCGGTGTCACGTCGCGGATCACCGAAATATCAAGCCCCATCGCCTGAAGGGCGCGGACGGCGGATTCACGCCCGGCACCCGGGCCCTTGACGCGGACTTCCACTTCCTTGAGGCCATGTCCCATCGCCTGGCGGCAGGCATCCTGCGCGACAAGCTGGGCGGCATAGGCGGTGCTCTTGCGGGAACCGCGGAACCCGGCCTTGCCGGCGCTCGACCAGCCGATCACCGCCCCGGTCAGGTCGGTGATGCTGACGATCGTGTTGTTGAACGTCGCGGAGACGTGGGCGATCCCGGTATGAACGTTCTTCGAACCCTTGGCCTTGATGATCTTGACCGGCTCGATGACGTTGGTGTCGAGCGAAAGGTTTTCCTCCTTCTTGGCTTCAGCCTCACCGGCGGCTGCCGCGGCTGCTGCGCCCTTCTTGGCCTTGGGGGCCTTCTTTTTGACCTCTTCGGTCGCGGCGGGTGCCGGTGCGGCGGGTGCGGCGGCTGCAGGGGCGGCGGCCTCGGCCTTTGGCTCGGAGGTTTCCGAAGCGGCACCGGCTTCGGCGGTTACGGGAGTGGCCGGGGTCGCTTCCGAAGCCGGGGTTTCCGCGGCCTCAGGCGTTTTGTTGTCTTCTTCTGCCATAAGTCAAATCAGTTCGAAATAAGCTCTTTTCAAGTTCAGGACCGCGCTCAGGTTAGCGCTTGTCCTTGGAACGCTGGACGCCGACGGTCTTGCGCGGCCCCTTGCGGGTACGGGCGTTGGTGGAAGTCCGCTGTCCACGTACCGGAAGGCTGCGGCGATGGCGCAACCCGCGGTAGCAGTTAATCGCCTGCAAACGCTTCAGGTTACCCTGAAGTTCGCGGCGCAGGTCGCCTTCGATCGGGAGGCCGGTCGCGGTGATGGTCTGGATGATCTGGTTGAGCTGTTCAGCAGAGAGATCCTTCGCGCGGATGGCCGGGTCAATGTTCGCTTGATCCAGAATCTTCTTCGCCCACGAAGGGCCGATTCCGTAAATGTAAGGGAGCGAGGCGTCAATACGCTTGTCGCCGGGGATGTCAACTCCAAGTAGTCGTGGCATAAAACTGAAAATTTCTAACGTTCGCCTTCCAATCGTTTCACCGCACCGGGCGACACCTTCCGTCGCTGCCGCGGCTTTTTGATCATGACAGACTCGCTGTTAAGGTATGGTTTTCTCTTTGGTTTTCGATTTGAGGCTTTTCCTGAAGACGACAAAGCCGCTCGGTCAAGCCACCTCCTTCTGCGAGGGCGCTTCCCGAACCGGCGGTCGTCTGTCTACGGGAGATTCTTCCCCTCGACAAGTCGTAAGCCGACAGTTCTAACATAACTTTATCGCCTGGCAAGAGAGGAATGCGATCTTGCACCAACTTTTTTGGCCAGTGCGCCAGCACCCTATGACCGTTGGGCATCCTGACCCAGAAGCGCCCCTCGGAGTGTGCCTCCGCCACGGTCCCCTCTCCTGTAATCACTCCAGCCATGTCAAAATCTCAGGTTCTCCCTTGGTGACCAGCACCGTATGTTCAAAATGGGAAGAGGCCTTGCCGTCCTTGGTGACCACCGTCCAGCCATCATCCAGGATGGTGACCCCGGCGGTGCCGAGGTTGACCATCGGCTCGATCGCCAGCGTCATTCCCGCCTTCAATTTCGGACCGCTCCCCCGCTTGCCGTAGTTGGGGATCTGCGGTTCCTCGTGGAGCCGACGCCCGACCCCGTGCCCGACAAACTCCCTCACGACGCTGAATCCATTGGCGACGACCATCTCTTCAACCGCCGCGCCGATATCCCCCAGCCGCCCGTTGTGAAGCGCCTGGGCGACCGCCGCCTTCAGCGACGCTTCGGTGACTTCCAGAAGGCGCGATACTTCGGGCGGGACCATGCCGACTGCCACGGAAGTGGCGTTATCGCCGACCCACCCATCCTTGAGCACGCCGATGTCGAGTTTGACGACATCGCCGTACTGGATTTTCCGCGTGGAGCCGATGCCGTGAACCACTTCTTCGTTCAGCGAAATGCAAATGTTACCCGGAAACCCCCGGTAATTCAAAAACGCGCTGGTGCATCCCGCTTCCGCGATGAACTCCGCCGCCGCCCGGTCAATCTCTCCCGTGCTCACGCCGGGCACCACCAGTTGGGCCGTCTTTCGCAGCACCTCCGCCGCGCAACGACCGGCGCGCCGCATCTTCTCAATCTCCTTGGGTGATTTGATCGGGATCATGCGTGTTCGAGCACCTGGGAGATTTCTTCGAAAACCGCTTCCGGCGAAACATCGCCGTCCAGTTCGCGCAAAATCCCGCGTTGACGATAAAAAGCCACGAGCGGTTCGGTCTTGACGTGGTATTCCTCCATCCTTGCGGACAAAACTTCCAGCGTGTCATCCTTGCGCCGTGAAAGTCGGCCGCCGCAGGCGGGGCAACGATCCTCCACAGTCTGAACCTGCTGACCGAGGCGGAAAATTTCACCGCATTCGTCGCAGGTCACCCGGTTGAGCACTCTTCGGCCGATCTCCTCCTCGCTCACCCGAAACAGAAAAACAACATCCAATCGACTTCCGCGCGCCTGAAGCAATTCCTCCAAAGCCTGTCCCTGCGGAAGGGTTCGGGGAAATCCGTCCAAGACAAAACGCTCGCCCTGCTGCTCGAGCCATCCTTCGACAAGCTTGAGAATCAGCTCATCGGGAACCAACTGCCCCTTTTCCGTATAATCGTCAGCCCTCCGTCCCAGTTCCGTTCCCCTCCGGGACTCTTCACGAAGCAACGCTCCGCTGGAGGTCGGCACGATTCCAAACCGTTTCGCAATCAGTTCGCCTTGCGTTCCCTTGCCGGAAGCGGGCGGACCAAGCAGTACGATCCGCTGGCGCAATGCTGGCCGATCACTGGCGAGGCTGCCGCCCTGAAGAGAACCGTCTAGATGCACCCCGTCATCTCCCAAGGTCAGGGGTTCATTTGTTGCGCCAGGAAAAGCGTGACGGCTGCCACGACAAGAACGGCGATCGCCACATAGGCCCAGACCAGCGCACTCTGCTGGACGGCTTCCCCGCGCCCGGTCGGCGAGCGGTCAAACCGTCCACGAAGCCGTCCCTTGCGGAGGAATCCGTCGTAGTGACGCTGGATCAGATGGGTCTCCACCTGGCGCATGGTATCGAGCAACACGCCGACGATAATCAGGAGCCCCGTCCCCCCGAAAAACTGCGCCGCCAGAGGAGGCACCCCGACATAACGGGAGAGAATCTGAGGAAGGATCGCGATCACCGTCAGGAAGACAGCGCCCGCAAAGGTGAGGCGATTCATCGAAAAATCGAGGAAGTCCGCGGTCGGCTTTCCGGGACGCACCCCGGGGATGTAGCCGCCGTACTTCTTGAGGTCATCGGCGATCTGCTGCGGCTGGAACTGGGTGGCGACCCAGAAATAGCTGAAGAAGAAAATCATCACGCCATAGAACGAGTAATGCACCCACCCGTCCGTCAACATTTCGGCGATCCGCTGGGCCGTCTGGTTGTCCTTGAACGCCATGCCGACGATCTGCGAAGGAAACATCAAAAGCGCCTGGGCGAAGATGATCGGCATGACCCCGGCGTAGTTGACCTTGAGCGGCATGTACTGCGTCTGCCCACCGTAGACCTTCCGACCCACCACCCGCTTGGCGTACTGAACGCTGATGCGCCGCTGGCCTTCCGTCACGCAGATGACCGCTGCGATGACGACCAGAAAAAACGCCACCATCAAAACCAGCACCATCGGGTTGACCTGGGTTCCCGCACTGGCGGCGGAGGGGACAAAGGTCTTCCATGTCTGGATGAGTGCCGAAGGAAGTTGCGCCACAATCCCGACGGTGATGATCAGCGACATGCCGTTGCCGATCCCCCGGTCGGTAATCTGGTCGCCCATCCACATCAGGAACATGGTCCCCGTGGTAAGCGACACGATCGCGGTGATCACAAACCACGGCCCGTTGTCCACCACGAGCGGGCGTCCCAATCGGGCGACCGTCTCGCCAACACCCGCGATAAACGGGCTGGATGCCGGGTTCTGAAAAGTCAGTACCAGCAGGTATCCCTGAAAGATACAGAGAAGGATCGTGGCATAGCGGGTGTATTGCCCGATTTTCTGCCGCCCATTATCCTCCTTGGAGAGCTTGCTCAACTGCGGTACGACCGCCGTGAGCAACTGCATCATGATGGCCGCCGTGATGTACGGCATCACCCCCAGGGCGAAAACGGCGCAGTTCTCCAGCGCGCCCCCGCTGAAGAGATTAAAGAGAGCTGCAATGTTGCCGCCTGCCTGTCGGTTGATTTCGTTGGAAAACCACTCCTCAAGCACCGACGCGTCGATCCCCGGCAGGGTGATCGCCGCCCCGGTCCGGACGGCAATCAATACCAGAAGCGTGAAGATCACCCGATTCCGGAGTTCCGGAATCTTGAACGTGTTGGTAAACGCAGAGATCATGCAGGCCGTTGCGCCCCCTTAACTGTTGGAGGTCGAGTCATCCGACGCCGCGGCCCCGGATGGCGACTGAAGGCTTCCGCCCGCCTTTTCGATCTTTTCCGCAGCCGATGCGCTGATCTTGCTGACGGAGAAGGTCAATTTGCGGGTCAGTTCGCCGTTGCCGAGGATTTTGACCCCGTCGAAACGGCCCCGGATCAGCCCCTTTTCACGCAGGACGGCTTCGTTGATCACCGTACCTTCCTCAAAGTCGTTGAGGTCGGAGAGGTTGACGATGGCGTAGGTGGTCCGGAACTGGGCGTTGTTGAAGCCGCGCTTGGGCAAACGCCGGATGTATGGCATCTGGCCGCCTTCGAACCCGTGGCGGATGGAGCCGCCGGAACGGGCCTTCTGGCCTTTGTGTCCCTTGCCGGAGGTCTTCCCCTTCCCGGAGCTTTCACCGCTCCCGAGGCGCTTGACACGATGCTTGGCACCCGGCCTGGGCGCTAGAGTATGAAGATTCATAGAACTTGGGGTCCTTTCTTACGCCTTTTCCGCCGTGGCGGTGGAAAGGCCGCGAATTTTGTAGATTTGCTCACGCAGACGCAGCGAATTCAAAGCGTCGATGGTCGCCTTGACGACGTTGGCGTGGTTGCTTGAACCGAGCGACTTGGCCAGGACATCCTTGATCCCCGCCGCTTCGATCACGGCGCGGACACCGCCACCGGCGATGACGCCGGTACCGGGCGAGGCCGGGCGGAGCAGCACCCGTCCGCCGCCAAACTCGCCGATGACTTCGTGCGGAATGGTGTTTTCACGGATGGCGACTTCGCGCAGGCTCTTTTTGGCAGCCTCGGAAGCCTTGCGGATCGCTTCGGCAACCTCGTTGGCCTTGCCAAACCCGTAGCCGACCTTGCCGGCCTTGTTGCCGGAAACGATCAGGGCACTGAAGCTGAACCGGCGTCCGCCCTTGACGACCTTCGCACAGCGGTTGATGAAGACCACTTTTTCGCTGAGGTCTGATTTGGGTTCGTTCGACTCTCTGCGGTCGTTGCGCCGATCGCCTTTACGTTGAGGAGGTGCCATAATTAAAATACAAGTCCCGCTTCGCGCGCTGCATCTGCCAGCGCCTTTACTTTACCGTGATAGAGGAAGCCACCGCGATCGAAGACGACCGTGCTGATGTTGGCGCCCTTCCCGCGTTCGGCGATCAGCTTGCCGATCGCCACCGAGGTTTCCGCATTCGGACGGGCCTTGGAGTCCCCTTCGCGAATGGTTTTCTCCGTCGTCGAAGCGGCGGCGAGGGTGCGCCCCGCTTCGTCGTCGATGATCTGGGCGTAGATGTGCTTGCCGGAAAAATGAATGGCCAGCCGCGGCCGTTCGGCGGTACCGCTGACGCGCTTGCGAATGCGGGTGTGCCGGATTTTCAACTTTGTTAAAGAAGCCATGAGAAAAACCTTCAAAAATTACTGAACCGTCTTGCCTTCCTTGCGGACAATCTTCTCGCCCGCATATCGCACGCCCTTGCCCTTGTAAGGCTCCGGCGGGTAGTAGGAGCGGATGTCAGCGGCAGCCTGGCCGACGATCTGTTTATCGATCCCTTCGAGCCGGATCTTGGTGTTGTCGGTCACGGTGACCTTGACTCCTTCGGGAATCGGGAAGAGAACCGGGTGGGAGTAGCCGAGGCTCAGGTTGACGCTGCTCCCCTGGACGGCGGCCTTGAAACCGACGCCATGGATCTCCAGGTCGCGGACGAAACCGGCCGAGACGCCGGTGACCATGTTGGCGACCAGCGAACGGGAAAGGCCGTGCAATGCGCGGACATTCCGGGCTTCGCTGCCGCGTTCAAAAACGATGGTGTTGCCGTCGATCTTGGCGGAGATATGCTTGGGAAGCTGCCATTCGAGGCGGCCCTTGGGTCCTTCGACCTTGACGGCGCCGTTTTCCGCAAAGTCGACCTTCACCGACGCGGGCAACTCAATACTCTTTTTTCCTATACGGGACATACCAGATAAAACCGTTACCAGACGAAGGCGAGCAGTTCGCCACCGACGTTTTGTTTCTTTGCTTCCCGGCCGGAAACAATTCCGCGGGGCGTGGAGAGGATCGAGATGCCGAGGCCGCCGAGAACCCGGGGGATCTCGCGCACTCCGACATACTTGCGGAGCCCGGGGCGGCTGACTTTCTTCAGACCGGTGATGGCCGGGGTGCGGTTCACGAACTTGTTGGAGATACGGATGACCGGAAAGGTGCCCTTTGTATCCACTTCATAGTCGGTGATGTACCCTTCCTGTTTGAGGATGCGGGTAATCTCAGCCTTTGCTTTGGAAAAAGGAACAACGGTTTCCGCCTGCCGAGCCGTTGCGCTGTTGCGCAGACGGGTCAGAAAATCTGCTATAGGATCGGACAAATTGCTCATAAATAAGTTAAAAGGGCATTCATTCTACGGTCACATCACCTCGGGGTGCGTGCGACCTGCGGCAGCTCTCAGGCCGCCTGCTTCGGTTTGTCGCTGAAGGGCACTCCGAGTTCCTGGAGCAACAGTTTGCACTCCTGGTTGGTCTTGGCCGTGGTGACAATCGAAATATCAAAACCGACGTTGCGCTTGATCTTATCAAGCTCCATTTCGGGGAAGATGCTCTGGTCGGTGACGCCGAGGGTGTAGTTCCCCTGGCCGTCAAATGCCTTGGTGGAGACCCCGCGAAAGTCGCGGATACGCGGCAACGCCATCTTGATGAGGCGTTCGAGGAACTCGTACATCCGGTTGCCCCGCAGGGTGACCTTGGCGCCAATCGCCTGGTTCTTGCGGAGCTTGAAGTTCGAGACGCTCAGCTTCGCGCGGGTTTCCATCGGGCGCTGGCCGGTGATGGTGGCGAGATCGTTCTTGGCGTCTTCAAGAGCCTGCTTGATGTCGGAAGCCGAGCCAACGCAGGTGTTGATGACCACCTTGGTGACCTTCGGCACCTGGTGCGGGTTGGCGTATCCGTGTTGCTTCTGCAACGCCGGGACGACCCGCTCTCTGTATTCTGTTAAAAGTGCTACTGCCATAAGTCGTGGACTTGTAATTCTCTAAAATGAAAGCTCGTGACGCGGGGCCTGATCTCCTCAGGCAGCCTTCGCCGCTTTTTCAACCAGCTTCACATTGGAGACGTGAATCGGCCCTTCCCGCTCGATGATCGCGCCCTGGGGGCTGTCCTGAGACTTGCGAGTGTGCTTCTTGATGAGGCGGATGCCTTCAATGATGACCTGGTTCTTTTTGGTGATGACGTGGAGGATCTTCCCGACGGCACCCTTGTGGTTACCGGCGATGACTTCCACCTGGTCACCCTTCTTGACGTGAAACTTCGGCTTCATAGGACTTCGGGAGCGAGAGAGATGATCTTCATGAAGTTGCGTTCACGAAGTTCGCGGGCGACAGGCCCGAAAATGCGGGTGCCGCGTGGGTTCAAATCTTTGTCGATGATGACGACGGCGTTTTTATCGAAACGGAGGTAGGAGCCGTCCTCACGGCGGACCGCCTGCTTGGTGCGAACCACAACGGCGCGGACCACGTCGCCCTTCTTCACGGTACCACCGGGCGAAGCCTCGCGGATGTGAACGGTGACGACATCACCGACGCGGGCCACTTTGGTGGCTTTCCCGATGACGCTGATCATCTTGGCCGCACGGGCGCCAGTGTTATCGGCTACATCGAGTCTGGACAGGAGCTGGAGCATATTGCGAAAAGGGAGTCGATATTACATTAATGTTTGAGGATTTCAACAATCCTCCAACGTTTTAATTTGCTGACGGGCCGCGTCTCCATGATTTCGACGGTATCGCCAAGCTGGGCGATGTTTTCCTCGTCGTGGGCATGGTAGCGCTTGACCTGCTTGACGATCTTGCCAAAGCGGGGGTGCGGGACGCGGGTCACCGTTTCGACGACCGCCGTCTTGTTGTTCTTGTTGGAAACCACCTTGCCGACGCGGGTCTTGCGCAGGTTGCGCTCGCTCTTGGTTTCCCCGGATGTTGTTGAATTCTCGCTCATGGGTGTTACGCCTCTGCTGCCTGCGCCTTGCGCCGGGTCAAAACGGTTTCGATACGGGCAATGTCTCTGCGGACGAGCCGGATCTGGCTCGGCTTTTCCAGTTGCCCGAGCTTCTGCTGCAAACGCAGGTTGAAAGCCGTGGCCCGCAGTTCCTTACGCTGAGCGGTCAACTCGTCAATGCTCAGGTCTTTGATGTCTTGAATCTTCATGGGTGATGATGGGCAACGCCTTCTTTAGGCGGCCGCGCGGTGACGGGTGATAAAGCGGGTGCGGATCGGCAGCTTGGTGGCTGCCAGCCGAAGCGACTCGCGAGCGAGCGACTCGGGAATCCCGTCGAGTTCAAAGAGGATGTTGCCGGGCTTGATCACGGCGACCCAGTATTCGGGCTGCCCCTTACCTTTACCCATCCGGCTTTCAGCGGGACGCGCCGTCACCGACTTGTCGGGGAAAATACGAATCCAGAGCTTCCCCTTCCTCTTCATGTTACGTGTCAGGGCGACACGGGCAGCTTCAATCTGCGTGTTGGTGATCCAGGCGCGCTCAAGCGTTTGCAACGCATAGGCGCCAAAGTCGATGGTGACGTTGCGTGACGCATTTCCCTTCCGGCTTCCCCGTTGGGACTTGCGGTACTTCACGCGTTTTGGCAGCAGTGGCATAAGTAAAGTCTCCTGTTAAAAAGTAGATCCTAAAAGCTCTCTCCCCGTGGGAAAGGCGATCAGTGTTGGTGGCGTTCCGGCCTCCCCGTGTTCGGCGTTTCCTGGGGTCCGCCGGCGGCATCCGGCTTGCAGAGCCAGACTTTGACGCCGATCTTGCCATAAACGGTATTGGCTTCGGTGAAACCGTAGTCGATCGGCGTGCGCAGCGTGTGGAGCGGCACCTTGCCTTCGTGGTAACGTTCCGCACGGGAGATTTCCGCACCGCCGAGACGCCCGGCGCAACGGATCTTCACCCCCTGGGCTCCGAAGTCCATCGTGGTCTGGACCGCCTTCTTCATGGCGCGGCGGAAAGAAATACGACGTTCGATCTGGAGAGCGATGTTTTCGGCGATCAACTGGGCGTCGAGTTCCGGCGTCTTGATCTCCTGAATGTCGATCTTGACCTGCTTGCCGCCCGACATGCCGGCGATCTCTTCGGTCATCTTTTCAATCTCGGCACCCTTGCGTCCGATGACGATCCCGGGGCGTGCGGTGTAGATGGTCACGCGCAGGCTGTTCCAGGCGCGTTCGATCACGATCCGCGAGACGGCGGCGAGGGCCAGCTTCTTCTTGACGTAGTTGCGAATCTTGAGATCGGTGTGCAGGAACTCAGGAAAATCGCTGGGGGAGGCGTACCAGCGTGAACGCCAGTCGCGGTTGACCGCCAAACGATAGCCGATTGGATTTACTTTCTGACCCATAACTTATTGATTTGCCTGCTTGCGGTTCCGGCCACCCTTGCGGCTGCTTTTCGGTTCACGCTTCTTGATTTCGATCTCATCGGTGACGATGATGCGGATGTGCGACGTGCGCTTGAGGATCGGACCGGCGGAACCGCGGGCCCTCGGACGGAAACGCTTGACCGTCGGTCCCTCGCCCACCGTGGCTTCCTTGACCACGAGGGTGTCGACACGCAGATTGGCGTTGTTTTCAGCGTTGGCGATCGCGCTCTTGAGGGTTTTCTCCACAAGAAGAGCCGCCTTTTTCGGGCTGTACGCCACAATGTCGAGGGCTGCGGCGACCGGCAGGCCCTGGATTTCACGCGTCACCTCCCGGGCTTTGAAGGCCGAGATCCGCGCATATTTGTATGTCGAATGAATCTGCATGTTAGTTAAATTTTACCTGGCATCCACCCTGAGGCGGTCGCCGACTTTAATTTTGTTCTTCTCGAAGTCCAGACTTTGAATCACCGCACCGCAAATTTTTTCCCGCACATCAACCACGCGCACCGTTCCGATCTCCGTCCCGTCGCGCACGACCCTGAAAGGCATCCCGACCCGGACCCCTTGCAGGGAGCCGATGTTGGCGACCACCAGGGAGAGTTCCTCCTTCATGCTGACGATCTGCCCCTTGGAAAGATCGACCGGGGTCGCCCCCTCGCCTGCCCGCTCGCTCCCCGGCAGGCCGAGGGCGGTGGTGGCGCTCCGTAGCTGCCCCTCCAGTGCCGCCCTTGCCTCGGGGTCCTCTCCGGTCACACTCTGGGTGTACCGGAGAATCACCTCCAGCAGTCCGATCAGCTCCGCAGAGAGATCGTCTTTCTCGGCCTGAAGGAGTTGCAGGTCGCGAACCGCCTTCAAAAGACGCTGTTCGCGCTTGGTCTGGTCGGCACTGAGTCCATCGACTCCGAGTGCCTCCATACGCAACTTGAGTTCGGCCGCCTCCCTCCGAAAGACCTCGGCTTCGCCATTGGCGATCGCAAGGCTTCCGGTGAGCGACTTGAGCGCCTCCTGCGCTTCTTTGAGTTGCCCCTTGAGAAGCTCGTTCTCGGCGACAACCGTCTGAAGCGTCACTTTCGCTTCCGAAAATTCAATATCCAGATTTGAGAAAGAACCATCCCCCTTGGCCACTGACCCCCATGTCAGCGCCAGCAACACCACACCTGCCATGGCAGCAGGGCGACGCATTGTTACTTACCGGCCTTGGCGGTGTGAGCCCCGTGCTTCTTGAAGACGCGGGTCGGGGAAAATTCCCCGAGCTTGTGACCCACCATGTTTTCAGTCACAAACACCGAATTGAAAATCTTCCCGTTGTGGACGAGAAACGTGTGTCCCACAAACTCCGGCGTGATCATCGAGCGCCGCGACCAGGTCTTGATCGGCTTTTTGACTCCGCCTTCGTTCATCTTGTCGATCTTCTCAAAGAGATGAAGGGCGACAAACGGGCCTTTTTTAAGTGATCTTCCCATAACTTACTTCTTCGCGTTACGACGCTGGACAATAAACTTGTTGCTCCCCTTGTGTTTACGGCGGGTCTTGAAGCCCTTGGCGAGCTGACCCCACGGGCTCATCGGATGATGGCGTCCGCCACCGCCCTTCGACTTCCCTTCACCACCACCCATCGGGTGATCGATCGGGTTCATGACCATCCCGCGGACGTGCGGGCGGCGGCCCTGCCAGCGGGTGCGGCCGGCCTTCCCGGAGGAGACGTTCATGTGCTCGATGTTGCCGACCTGGCCGACCGTAGCGAGGCACGTTTCGTGAATGCGGCGGATTTCCCCGGAAGGAAGTTTCACCAGCGCATAGCCGCCTTCGCGGTTGCTCAGAATCGCCTGCTGTCCGGCGGAGCGGACGAGCTGCCCCCCGCGTCCCGGAACGAGTTCCAGGTTGTGGATCGAAGAGCCGAGCGGGATGTTCTTGAGCGGGATTGCGTTGCCGAGATCGGGCGGTGCGTTTTCGCCGGAGACCACTTTCGCGCCGACCTTCAGGCCGATCGGGGCGAGGATGTAGCTCTTGACGCCGTCTTCGTAACGGAGCAGGGCGATGCGGGCGGAGCGGTTCGGATCGTACTCGATGCCGACCACTTCGGCGACCACGTCGTGCTTGCGACGCTTGAAGTCCACCAGACGATAGCGCTTCTTGTGACCGCCGCCGATGTGCCGGGAGGTGATGCGCCCGCGGTTGTTGCGGCCACCGGTCCGTTTCCGGGGTGCCAGCAAGCTCTTCTCGGGCTTGCTCTTGGTGATCTCGTCAAAAGACGGCAGCGCCTGGAAGCGCTTGACCGGCGTCAATGGACGGAAAGTTTTAAGTGCCATAAATCGGATTCTCTCGTTGGTGACCGTCAGGCCAGTTCAATGGTTTCCCCTTCGGCGAGGGTCACGATCGCCTTCTTCCAGTGGGCCGTGCGACCGTAGTCGGCGCGGCGTTCGCGGCGTTTCTTGCCGGCGTAGTTGGCCGTGTTGACGCGGACCACCTTTTTGCCGAACAGCTTTTCAACGGCTTCCTTGATCTGAAGCTTGTTGGCCCGGGGAACGACGCGGAAAACGTACTGGTTGTGCTTTTCGGTCAGAAGGGTTGCCTTCTCGGTCAAAGCAATCGTGTCGATAAGTTCGTGCGGTTCGTTCATGGCTGCGTTCTTTCTACCAGGGTTGCCAGCGCGGCGCGGGTGAGGACGATCTTCTTGAACGCCAGCAGGTTTTCGGTGTTGACCTCCGACGAGGTGATCAGCCGGGTCGGCTGAACGTTGCGGGCCGCCTTGAAGGTGTTTTCGTCGAAGACATTGGAGATAATCAGCGTCTTTTCAACGCCGACGTTTTCCTTGACCCAACCGACAAACTCTTTCGTCTTCGGCTGTGAGATGATGAAGTCGTCGACGACCAGAACGTCTCCGGCGAGGATGCGGGCGCTCAACGCTTTCTTGAGCGCGAGACGGCGAACCGACTTGGTGACCTTCTTGGAGTAATCGCGGGGACGGGGCCCAAAGGCGACGCCGCCGCCGACCCAGACCGGAGAACTCTTGTAACCGGCGCGGGCCCGGCCGGTTCCCTTCTGACGCCACGGCTTGGCTCCGGAAAGATTGACTTCCGCTTTTGATTTCGTGCTGGCGGTTCCCGAACGGCGGTTGGCCCTCAGGGCAACCACCACATCGTGAACGGCCTGCGTTCCACGGCCATTTTCGATCAGGTCGAACTTGGCTTCTTTTGCTGCTTCAACGGTAAGAACTGCTGCGCTCATTACTTGGCCTCCGACGGTAAGGGCGATTTCTTTGCGGGACGGACGACCACGTAGCCGCCGTTGGAGCCGGGAATGGCCCCTTTGATCAGGAGAACCTGTTCTTCTTCGCGGACCTGGACGATCTCCAGGTTCTGGACGGTGATGCGATCATCCCCGTCGTGACCCGGCATCCCCTTGTTCTTCCAGACGCGGCCCGGAGTGGAGCGGTTGCCGATCGAACCGGGGCGGCGGTGGGTCATCGACCCGTGGGTTTCCCCCTGCCCCCTGGCGTTGTGCTTGACCATGATCCCCTGAAAGCCGAGACCTTTGGAGCGGCCGATGACATCGACCAGTTGGCCCTGCTGGAAGTGGCTGGCGCCGAGGTTGAGGTCGCCCTCCACCTTGTCTTGCGCCGAGAGACGGAACTCCCTGACCAAACGCTTCGGTTCCGAACCCGCCTTCTTGAAGTGGCCGAGCTGCGCCTTCGGAAGGCGCTGTGGCTTCTGCGTGTCGAAGCCGACCTGGACGGCGCTGTAGCCATCCTTTTCAAGCGTTTTTACCTGGAGAAGGGTGTTACCGCCGACAGCCACGACGGTCACGGGCGTCACGCGCCCTTTCTCGTCGTAGACCCGGGTCATCCCGATCTTTTTTCCTAAAAGTCCGTATCTCATTGCTTTCTAGAGCATCATCTTGGGTTTCGTGAACACCGGTCAGATCTTGATGGTAATATCAACCCCTGCCGGGAGGTTCAGCTTCTTGAGTTCGTCCACGGTTTTGGCCGTCGGTTCGATGATGTCGAGCAGGCGCTTGTGAGTGCGAATCTCGAACTGTTCCATCGACTTTTTGTCCACGTGTGGAGAGCGGTTCACCGTAAATTTTTCAATGCGGGTCGGCAGCGGAATCGGTCCCGCCACCTTGGCTCCGGTGCGCTTGGCGGTCTCGACAATCTCCTGGGAAGATTGGTCGAGGGTCCGGTAATCGAAGGCTTTGAGCCGAATGCGAATTCGTTGGCCGTTAGTCATAAGAAAAGTCGGTATTAAAAAGTGTTAAGCCTTCTGGTCGACCACTGCGGCGAGCACGCTTGCCGGCACTTGTTCGAAGTGGGAGGGTTCCATCGAGTACGAGGAACGCCCCTTGGAAAGCGAGCGGATGGCGGTGGAGTAGCCGAACATTTCGGCCAACGGCACTTCGGCCTGGACAATGGAGAGGTTTCCCTTGGCATCCATGCTCTGGATGCGTCCGCGACGGCGGTTGAGGTCACCGAGAATATCACCCTGGTACTCTTCCGGCGTGACGTTCTCGACCTTCATGATCGGTTCGAGGAGAATCGACTTCGCCTTCTTGAAGGCATCCTTGGCTGCGAAGATCGCCGCCATCTTGAACGCCATTTCGTTCGAGTCGACTTCGTGGAACGAACCGTCGATGATTTCGATCGCGACGTCGATCACCGGGTAGCCCCCGATGATGCCGCTCAAGACGGCTTCTTCAAGCCCCTTGCGAACGGCGGGAATGTAATCCTTCGGAATGGAACCGCCAACGGTCTTGTTCTCGATGGAAATCCCTTTACCGCGTTCGTTGGGCGCGACGTTGATGATGACGTGCCCATACTGACCGCGACCCCCGGACTGCTTGACCAGCTTCCCTTCGCCGACGGCTTTGGTGGTGATGGTTTCGCGGTAGGCGATCTGCGGTGCGCCGGAGTTGGCTTCCACCTTGAACTCGCGCAGGAGACGGTCGCGGATGATTTCGAGGTGAAGCTCGCCCATCCCGGCGATGATTGTCTGGCCGGTCTCTTCGTTGGAGGAAACCTGGAAGGTCGGATCTTCTTCGGCGAGGCGCTGAAGGGCGATCGACATCTTTTCCTGGTCGATCTTGGTCTTCGGCTCGATCGCCATTGAGATGACCGGATCGGGGAAGGAGGGCGGTTCCAGCAGGATCGGCGTATCTTCGGCGCAAAGCGTATCACCGGTGGTGATGTTCTTGATGCCGACGATGGCGGCGATGTCGCCGGAGTAGCAGACGTCGATATCTTCGCGCTTGTCAGCCTGGATCTGGATCAGGCGGCTGATGCGTTCCCGCTTGTGGGTGCGCGGGTTGAAGACGGTGTCGCCCTTGGAAAGTTTTCCGGAATAGACGCGGAAGAAAACGAGCTTGCCGACGAACGGGTCGCTCCAGAGCTTGAACGCGAGCGAGCAGAACTTGGCGTTGTCATCGGAAGGGACCGATACCGGCTCTTCGGTGTCGGCGTTGATCCCCTGGGCCGGAACGATGTCGATCGGGCTCGGCAGATAGTCGACCACGGCGTCAACCAATGCCTGAACGCCGCGATGCTTGAAGGCGGAACCGCCGACGACCGGCACGAGCTTGTTGGCGATGGTCAGGCGGCGGATGGCGGCCTTGAGCACGCTGGTCGGAACCGGCTTTTCTTCGAGGAAGAGTTCCCCGACTTCGTCGTCGAGGTCGGCGACGGCGGAAATCAGTTCTTCGTGAGCCTCGGCGATTTCGTCGACCACGTCAGCGGGAAGATCCTCCACTTCGTAGACCGAACCGAGCTGGCCGCTGTCGGTGTAGCGGAACGCCTTCTGGTTGACGACGTCGAACTGACCTTCCAGGTGATCTTCCTTGCCCCAGGGGATCAGGATCGGCCAGGCGTTGGCACCGAGCTTGGTGCGCATGTCGTTGACGGCGGCGGCAAAGTCGGCCCCGGTGCGGTCCATCTTGTTGACGAACGCGATCCGCGGAACGTGGTACTTGGTCGCCTGACGCCAGACGGTTTCGGACTGCGGCTGCACCCCGGCAACGCCACAGAAAACGGCGACAGCACCGTCGAGAACCCGCAGGGAGCGCTCCACCTCGGCGGTGAAGTCAACGTGACCCGGGGTGTCGATGATGTTGATGCGCTGCTTTTCACCTTCGAAAAGCTTGAAAACGCCTTCTTCCTTCCGCTGCTGCCAGAAACAGGTCGTCGCGGCCGAGGTGATCGTGATCCCCCGTTCGCGTTCCTGCTCCATCCAGTCGGTAACCGTCGTCCCTTCGTGGGTTTCACCAATCTTGTGGATGGTGCCCGTGTAGAAGAGAATCCGTTCGGTGGTGGTGGTTTTGCCGGCATCAATGTGCGCGGCGATCCCGATGTTGCGCGTCCGTTCCAGCGGATACGCACGATTGGGAGAATTAGGGTTGGAAGCGTTTTCGGCCACAGCTTTAGAAAAAGGTAGAAAAAGGAAAAAAGAGGTTAGAAACGGAAGTGGGCAAACGCGCGGTTCGCCTGGGCCATCTTGTGGGTGTCATCCCGCTTTTTGATGGCGTTGCCCTGACCCGAAGCGGCTTCCTTGATCTCGCTGGCAAGCGCGTCAACCATCGGGATGCTCTTGCGTTTTCCGGCGAAACCGACGATCCAGCGCATCGCGAGCGCGAGCTGGCGCGGCGGCGGCACTTCCATCGGCACCTGATAGGTGGCACCGCCAACGCGACGCGACTTCACTTCAAGGCGGGGCTTGACGTTATCGATCGCCTTGTGGAGCGTTTCGAGAGGATCAACCGCATCCGACCCTTCGCGGGTCTTTTCAATGGCGGCGTAGACGATCCGCTCTGCGGTCGACTTCTTGCCGTCGAGCATGATCGTGTTAATGAGACGAGCCACGACGGGACTTCCGTAATGGCTGTCGAATTTCTCGGTTTTCTTGATGGTTCTGCGACGACGGGACATAAGACTCGTTTTTTTCTACGAAAAGTGACTCCGTTTATTTCCGCTTGCCCTTGCCACCCTTTGCGGCGGCTTCCTGACCCGGCTTCGGACGTTTGGCACCGTATTTCGAACGGGAGCGACGGCGGCCGTCGACCCCAAGCGCGTCGAGCGTCCCGCGGACGATATGATAGCGGACACCAGGGAGATCTTTGACATTGCCGCCGCGGACGAGGACGATGGAGTGCTCCTGAAGGTTGTGGCCTTCCCCGGGGATGTAGGCGATGACTTCCTGCCCGTTGGTCAACCGGACTTTGGCCACTTTACGGAGCGCGGAGTTGGGCTTCTTGGGTGTACGGGTCATGACCTGCACACAAACACCGCGGCGTTGTGGGCAACTGACGAGAGCCGGTGATTTGGTCTTCACCGTCACCTGTTTGCGTCCCTTTCGGACAAGCTGGTTGATCGTTGGCATTTCTATTTACAAATTTTCCCTGGTTTTCTGGGGACTAAAAACCCGCTTCACAGTGGGCTTTCCACGTCCACACTGGTTGCGGGGAGCGCGAACTCTAAACAAAACAGAGTGTGGTGCAAGAATTTTCTATTCGACTGGCAAGTTTTTTTTGCAGGAACCGCTTCACGGCTCCAGGGCTCCCGTTCCAAAAGGTCGCCTCACAAGCGTCATCGGCAAGCGACTGCCATCCCGTGAGCGCGGCATGGCCGCCCCGCCTGGGAGGACGGGATCACCAAAAGCCGACGCCCCTTTCCTCCGGCAACCCGGAGCAGGTGTCTGGCAGAAGTCTCTGATCAAGACGACCGCCAAGGGAAAGACGACGCGACCGTGGCCGCGCTTCCCCACTCGGCGAGGGATGAGCAGAAACGTACTTGAACTTGGATTTGAACCAAAACCCGACCTGGGGACAACGTGGCCGGCCTTTCAGAGGTCAGGCCGTACGCGCAGTTTTCAAATCGGACCCGAACACTTACCAAGCTTTGTGAAGCGTCGCAAGAAGGAAAGATAAAAAATTTTCAGGGGCACCAGCGGGGAAATCGCGCGGCTATTCTTCGAGATGAAGCCGCACGACCCCTTCGCGCATCTGGGCGCACCATTTATCGAGGTAGCCGAGCGCCTGGGCGATGGCGGCGAGTTCCGGCAGCAGCGCCGCGCGGTCGCTCCCCTCGCGGTTCCAGAGGGCGTCGATCTCCGGCAGGCGCGCCAGCCACCACCCCCGTTCCGCTTCCAGTTCGGCGAGCCACGCCTCGGCCTGTTCGGCGAGCTGGTACTGTTCGTCGGCCAACATCGCCCGGGCGAGCGCCGACCCGGCTCCGGCGCGCTTCTTCAAAAACCGGTCGATCGCCTGCTTTCTGCCGCCCATTCGCGTAAAGATCGCCCCGATCCGTTCCGGAACCGGCTGATGCCGCGGCGACGCCTCCCCTTGTTCCAGTTCCAGCAGGTGTCGCAGCCGCGCACGCGGGTCGTTCAGGACACCGTAGGCGACGTTCAGGCGGGAAAACGCCCCGGCATCGCCCCCTTTCCCGGCGGTGTCGGCCACGTCGGGATGTTCCCGGGCGACCCGGGCGTGAAAACGCGTCTTGAGCGCCCCGGCGTCGAGCCATGGTCGCCGCGGTTCACCGAGCAGGGCAAAATAGTCGTCGTTCATCGCTTTTCCCCCACCCTCCCGATAAAGCCGCCGGGTGGCAATCCCGTTTTTCACCCCCGGGGATGGAACCGGTGGTGGACCGCGTGAAGCCGGGTCTGATCGACGTGCGTGTAGATCTGCGTCGTGGCGATGTCGGCATGGCCGAGCATTTCCTGAATCACCCGCAGATCCGCCCCGTTGCCGAGCAGGTGGGAGGCGAAGGAGTGGCGCAACAGGTGAGGATAGACCCCCGGCAGCCCGGCTTCGTCCGCACGGGTTTTGACGATCTGCCAAAGCCGCGCGGTCGTCATCCCCCGGCCGCGAACGGAGAGGAAAAGCTCGCTCCCGGTCCGTTTACCGACGTAGAGCGGCCGCTCCTTCTCCAGATAACGCCCGATCGCCTCCCGGGCGCGGTCGCCGAGCGGCACCACCCGGGTCTTGTTCCCCTTGCCGGTGACGCGGATCATCTTTTCTTCGAGGTAAAGATGCTCCAGCCGCGCCCCGACCAGTTCCGAAGCCCGCAGGCCGCTGGAGTAGAGCAGTTCGAGGATTGCCCGGTCGCGCAGGGCGACCGCCTTGCCGCGCCGGTCGGGCGGCGGCGGATCGGACGGGATGCTTTCGATCAACTGCCCGACCTGCAACTCGTTGAGCGTCTCCGGGAGCCGCGTCCCGAGCCGGGGCAACACCAGGAACTCCCCCGGGTCGCTGGCGATCGCCCCCTTTTGAAACCAGTAACGGAAGAAAATCTTGAGCGCGACGACGATCAGCATCAACGAAGCGGGCGCAAGCCCCCCTTCCTTGCGAAAAGCGAGGTAGCCGGTCAGGTGCGGAACGCCGACCTTCTCCAGCGCCGCCACCCCTTCGCCATCCCGCAGCCATGCCGCCCATCCTTCGAGCGATTGCCGCGTCGAAAGCTGGTAATTGACCGAAAGCCCCCGTTCCGTCGCCAGAAACAGGATGAACCGGTCGATCGCCTCGTTCATGGCGCGTGTTTCCGACGGTTTACCCGTGGAGCGGCCTGCCGGTCAGCCGTTCAAACGCCTCCCGGTACTTCTCGCTCGTCCGCGTGATAATCTCCTGCGGCAACGACGGCGCGGGCGGGGTTTTATCCCAATCGAGCGTCTCCAGATAATCGCGCACGAACTGTTTGTCGAAGCTTGGCGGGCTTCCTCCCGGCCGGTAAAGATCGGCGGGCCAGAAGCGGGAGGAGTCGGGCGTGAGGCATTCGTCAATGAGCAGCAGCTTCCCGTCGGCGATGCCGAATTCGAACTTCGTATCGGCAATGATGATCCCCCGCTGTGCGGCATAGGCACACCCTTCCTTATAGAGACGAAGGGTCAGTTCCCGCACCGCTTCAGCCACGTCGTCGCCGACAATGGCGCGACACTGGTCCCAGGTGATGTTGATATCGTGCCCGGTTTCAGCCTTCGTGGCGGGGGTGAAAATCGGTTCCGGCAGGCGGTCGGCCTGTTGCAGACCCGGGGGGAGCCGGTGGCCGCAGACCGTGCCGTTTTCCCGATACTCCTTCCACCCCGAACCGGCCAGATAACCGCGCGCCACGCACTCGATCGCCAGCGGCTGGGCCTTGGCGACGATCATCGAACGCCCTTCCAGTTCCGAGCGGAACGGCGCGAGGCTTTGCGGAAACTCCTCAAACCGGGTTGTCACCCGGTGGTTGGGCAGGAAGTCGAACCGGTCGAACCAGAAGGAGGAAAGCTGCGTCAACACCTCTCCCTTGTGCGGGATCGGGTTCGGCAAAATGCAGTCAAACGCCGAAATCCGGTCGGTCGCCACAAAGAGAAGCGTTTCGCCCAGGTCAAAAACTTCGCGGACCTTGCCGCTGCGCAGTTTCCGGATGCCCGGCAGATCGCAATGAAGGAGGTGCATGATGTCGCGAAGAGTAGGAAAAAAAGGGAGCGCAAGGAAAGCAGGAACTCTTGGGGTGAAAATTCTCAACTCAAACGCGCGATACCCTGCTATCGTAACCCGATTCCGATGCAAGAACCGTTTACCTTCAAAGCCGCCGCCCGGCTGGTCGATTTCATGCGCCAGGCGGACCAGCCCGGACTGATCAACCTTGCCGCCGGGGTCCCCGGGTGGGATGCCCTGCCGGTCGCGGCGCTGGAAGCCGCCTACCGCGAAGCGTTCGAAAAGGATGGGGCGGCCATGCTCGCCTACCACCACCCGGAAGGGGACGGCGCGCTGCGCGATCTGATCGCCGCCCGCCTTGAACACCGCGGCGTGAGCGTGAAGGGAAGCGACCTCGTCCTGACGACCGGCTGCACGCAGGCGCTTGCGGTGATGCTTTCAGTCCTCGTCGAACCGGGCGATGTCGTGGCGTGCGAAGCTCCCGCCTATTACGGGTTGCTGGAGCTGCTCGACCTCTTCGGAGCGCGGGTTCTGCCAATCCCCCTGTTGCCGGGCGGAGCGGGGCTCGACCTCGACGCGGCCGAAACCGCCTTCCGGCGCTGGAAGCCGAAGGTCGCCGTGGTCTGCACCACGCTATCCAACCCCTCCGGGGCGACGCTCGACCTCCCGGCCCGGAAGCGGCTGGTCGAAATCTGCCGGGAAAACGGCACCCGCCTGCTGGAGGACGACATCTACGGCGAATTTGCCGACGACGGCGCTCCCACGCTCTGCCGCGCCTTTGACGATGGCTCGACCGTCTCGGTCGTCACCAGTTTTTCCAAGACCGTCGCGCCGGGCCTGCGGATCGGCTACTGCCTTCCCGGCACGCCGGAGCTTCACGACGCCTTTGCCTGCCGCAAGACGCAGCAGGATCTCCATAGCGCGGTCGTCACCGAAGTGGGGCTGCGCCATTTCTTCCAGCGCGGCGAAATGGAGCCGCACCTTGCCACGCTGCGGGAACGCAACCGGCACCGGCGCACGCTCGCGCTCGACGCCATCGCGCGGAGTTTTCCGGCGGAAGCGATCGTCGCCCCTCCCTGCGGCGGGTTCATGCTCTGGGTCCAACTGCCCGACGGGACCGACATGCTCCGGCTGCGGGACGAGGCCCGGGCGCACGGGGTCGTCTTTGCCGCAGGTCAGGTTTTCTTCCCGCAGCGGCTCGCTCCCGAAGGGCCGCAATACTTCCGGCTCAACTGCGCCAAGGCCGGGGAGGAGGAACTCGTGCGGGGGATCGAAACCCTCGGCCGCCTGCTCTCTTCCTGACCCTCAGCCGAAAAGGTACTTCACCGAGACCAGCAGGATGATGATCGAGATCATCATCTGGAACTGTTCGTGGGAGATCTTCGAGCTGAGTTTCGCGCCGACCCAGAGGCCGACCAGACAGGGAAGCGCCGAGAGCAGCGAGAGGCCGAGCACGTCATGCGTGGCGTGGCCGGAGAGGGCGACCATCAGGAGCCGGATCACCAGCGCGACAAAGAAAGTCACCTGAAGCGACGCGATCACCGAGGCGCGCGGCCACCCCTGCGAATAGAGATAGACCACGGCGGGCGGCCCACCCATGTTGAACGCCCCGGCCAGAGCGCCGCTCAACGTCCCGAGCGGAAAGCCGAGCCACGACGGGCAGCGGAGCTTGCGCCGACGGGCAAAGAAAAGATCGTAGAGCGCCAGGGCGAGCAAAACGCCGCCGAGCGATTTGCGGAACACCACCGGGTCGGTCTTCACCAGAAAGAACGAACCGATCACCGCGCCGATCGCCGCCCCGGCGAGCAGCCCGCGAATCCGATCAACCCGAAACTCCCGCCAATGGGCGTGGAAGGTCTTCACCGTCACCAGCGCCGTCAGGAGGATGACGAGAATTCCCGCCGTCCGCGCTTCCATCGCCAGCGGCAGGAGCGACATCGCCACGATCCCGAAACCAAACCCGGTCATCCCCTGCGCGCAACCGCTCACCGCGCAGATGAAAAGGACCAGAGCGAGGTGAACGGGCGAAGCGAGCAGCGATTCAAACATTTCAAGGGCGTCCCACCGTGAACCTGGCGCCGACCGCGCGCCCTCCTGCGGAATGGAAACGAGCCGCCCATCCTACCGGAGCGCGCCGCCGCCCGACAATCCCGTTTTCCATGCGATCGGTTCCTGTGAAAAATTGTATCGAGAGGCCGGGAAGAAGGAATGATCGAGGACGTGATGCCCCAAAGGTCACGGCTTGCGCAGCAGATGGGCGGGGGCGATCCCGAAGACCCGCTTGAAGGCGCGTGAAAAGTTGTACGGATCGCTGAACCCGAGGCGGTCGGCGGTTTCCCCGACGGTATGGCGGCCACTTTGCAGCAGGTCGGCGGCGAAGTTCATCTGAAGGTGTTGCAGGTATTGAAAAGGGGTCTGCCGCCGGAAACGCCTGAATATGCGGCAGAGGTAGGCGGAATCGACATGACAGGCGGCGGCCACCTCCCGCAGGGAATGGACGGTCAGGAAATTCTCCTCGATGAACTGTCGGCAACGCCGGTAGGTGGCGGCGGCGGCGGTGTGCGGCCCTGTGGAGGGAAGCGCGAGATCAGCGATTTTCAGGATCAGATAGTGAAAGGCGACGTTGCACCGCTGCCGACGATCGGCGTGATCGCCCAGACCGTAGCCGATCAGGTCATCGAAAATCGGCCGCAACTGGTCGTGATGCAACACCCGGAGGGCGCCCGCCGGGAGAAGATGCCCCTCGCGCAGGAGAGAGGCGGCCCCCGCACCGGTGACGGCGACGAAATACTTGGTCATCCCGTGCGTGGCGGAGGCGGTGATCCGGTGGGGGATGCCCCGGCCGTAGACAAAAAGCGTCCCCGGCTCCAGCGGGTGGCTTTTTCCCTGAAGCGTCACCTCGCCGCAACCGCGGGAGACCATTTCGAGGATCAGGTAGGGAAACCCGGGGCGCTCAAGATCGTATTCAGGCAGGCACTCTTCCCATCCCCCGGCAATGACGCTGAAACCGGCCCCGCCCGCCGCTCTTTTCCGGGTGGCCGCCGCGCCGTGAAACTCCAGATAAAACCGGCGTGCGTCGGAAACCTGCCGACTGAAACGGAAGGGAACGGTTCCGGAAGGGGCGGGCATGGGGTTTGATTTACCTGATCGGGAACGATCCTCCAAGATCAAAGAAGGGCCTTGCGGGGATCGCTTTTCATCACATCCCGGGAGGGCTTGACAAGGTTTCGCCATTTCGGCTATTCTCATTTCAGTTAATTTTAATTAACCACTGGTTAATCATCAAATGAACAAACCTCACAAACCGGTCCGCTCGCTCCAGCGCGGCCTCGCCTTGATCGAGGCCGTTTCCCGGCGCAGCGAAGGGGCGAACCTCAAGGAACTGGCGGTGGAGATCGGCTGTTCGTCGGCGGCCACCTACCACCTGGTGCAGACGCTGGTCGAGGGAGGCTACCTGCGGCGGCTGGAGTCTCCGGTCCGTTATCTTTTGGGCGACGGGTTGCTGCGGCTCGTCGAAAGCCAGAAAAAGGACCGTTTTTACGAGGTGGTCCATGAAACGATGCGGCAACTGGTTGCCCAACTGCCCGGGGCGAGCCTCTCGCTGACCGAGGCAATCGGCGGAAATATCGTCGTCAGCGCCAACGTTCACGCCACCTCCCCGGGCGCGGTCCTCAAAGAGGCCCGCCACCCTCTGCCTCCGTACGCCTCCGCCGGATCGCTGACCCACCTCGCCTTCTGGCCGCCGGAAGTACGGGAGGAATACCGGGCACGCTTTTCGTTTGCGGCGCATGGGCTTGCCTACTGGAAAAGCGCCGATGCCTTTGAGGCGGCCTTGAAAACCTTTCGGGAAGCGGGCGTCTTCCTCATGCCGGGAGAGCCGCCGCTCCACCTGAAACTGGCGCTGCCGATCCTGCGACCCGGCGGCAGCCTCGCCGCCAGCCTGACGATCCAATGGAACCAGAAGGAACGGGCCGGACTCGCCCGGAAAAGGAAACAACTCACGGCGCTCGCCCTGGAAGCGGGAGCCGCCATCACCCGACAGCTTTGATCTTATGACCTCATCGAAATCGTCCTCCATCACTGAACCCGAACAGACCCTGCCGGTCGATACCGTGGCCGATGTCGCCGTGGTGGGCGGCGGCATTGCCGGCGTCGCCGCCGCGCTCGCCGCCGCACGGCAGGGAATGCACGTCGTCCTTCTGGAAAAACAGTTTGGCCTCGGCGGGCTGGCGACCCTTGGCCACGTGGTCAAATACCTCCCGTTGTGCGATGGCTACGGCAAGCAGGTCATGGCCGGGCTCGCCGAGGAGTTGCTTTACCGCTCCGTGGTGGAAGTGCGCGAGCCGCTGCCCGCCGCCGCGTTCGTCCCGGTGCCCGAATGCTGGAAACCCGACGGCGACCCGGCGGAACGGGAACGCAAGCGGCTGATGTCGAGCTTCAACCCGTACGCGTTCCAGATGGAGATGGAGCAGATGGTGGAGGATGCGGGCGTGACCCTGATGTACGACACCCGGGTCTGTCGCGTCCTCCGCGACGGCGCGCGGATCACCCACCTGATCGTGGAAAACAAGAGCGGGCGGCTGGCAATCGGCGCGAAGATGGTCATCGATGCGAGCGGCGACGCCGACGTCTCCTTTCTGGCCGGTTGCGACGTGGAAAACTTTACCCACAACGTCCTGGCAAGCTGGCATTACGAGATCCGCAGCGAAGGGGTGCGGCTCGTCTCGTTTTCCAATGCCTACGACAAGGAACATCGCGACGGAGCGCGGGCGGTTGCGCCATTCTATTCCGGGACCGATCACCGCGATGTCACCCGGCAGGTGCTCGATTCGCGCCGGTTGCTGCGGGAGGCGCTGGAACGCAAGCGCAGCCAGGCGCCCGATACCTTCATCTACCCGTTTGCTCTCCCCTCCATCCCGGACTTCCGCATCACGCGCCGGTTGCGCAACCGGTTCTCGCTTCAGGAAGCCCACCGGCACCAATGGTTTGAGGATTGCATCGGCATCACCGGCGACTGGAGACGCCGCGGGCCGATCTACCCGCTTCCGCTGCGCACCATCTATTCCGACGATTGCCCGAACCTCTTCGTGGCGGGGCGCTGCATGTCGTCGGACCAGACGGTCATCGACGTGACCCGCGCGATCGGCACCTGCGCCGTGACCGGGGAAGCGAGCGGGGTCGCCGCCTCGCTCCTGATCCGGGACGGGGCGCACGATCGCCGCGATCTCTCCGTGTCCCGGCTCCAGAACGAGCTGCGCAAGGTCGGGGTGCTCATCCATCCCGACCTCGTCGAGCCGCACCCGAAGGCGAAAGCGGCGCTGGCGGCGGCGGGTTGACGGCGGACGGCTCGTGAAAAGTCTTGCGTAAGACTCGCCTTTCAGGAAGGTTGGACTGCACCATGAACCTTCCCAACACCTCTCCCGTTTCAACCCTCACCCCGGCCACCGGCGCTCTCCCTCCGGCCGCCAACTTCAGCGACGCCATGCGTTCGCTCGGGCTTGGCACCGGGGCCATGGCCGCCAGCATGCGACCGGTCTTTACGCCGGTCCGCCTTTACGGACCGGCCTACACCGTCCGCTGCTATGCCGGGGCGACCTGGGCGCTGGAGGAAGCGCTGGAACTCGCGCCGGAGGGGAGCGTCCTCGTCGTTGATGGCGGCGGTTTTAGCAAGGCGGTCCTGATGGGCGGCCTGATGAGCCTGCGCGCCGCACAACGCGGGCTGGCCGGGGCGGTGATCGACGGCGCGGTGCGCGATCTCCCCGAGCTGCGGGCGGCGCAATGGCCGGTCTTTTCCTCTTCCCTGACCCCCGCCGGGGGAAGCAGCGATCCGCAGGGAGCCTGGGAGGTCACCGTGAGTTGCGGCGGAGTCTCCGTCTCCCCGGGCGACCACGTGGTCGCCGACGATGACGGCGTCGTCGTGGTTCCCGCAAGGGAGTGGGAGAGAGTGAAGGAGACCGCCTACGCCATTGAGTTGAAGGAACGCTTTCTGGAAGCCCGCCTGCGGGAAGGCCGCCCGCTGGGGGAGGCCGTCCGGCTCTGGAAAGAGCAGGTTTAGTTAGACGCAATGCCGTTCACTTACGCGGGAGCGCCTGGGGCGGACCTCCGCGTGCGCCGCGGGGTTGGAGGTGGAAACGGGAACAGGGTGCTGCCAAAGTCCAACGACGCGGAGATCGTCCCTCCAATCCGGGCTACCCCACCCGGTTGACCGGGTGAAGCAACGGCTCCCCTTTCAATGCCCGGAGCGCCTCTTCGGCCACTTTCCGGCTCAGTTTCGCCGAAGCCGCCGTGCTGTGCCAGGCGAGGTGAGGCGTGACCACGACCTGCGGAAAGACGAGCAGCGGGTGATCGGCAGGCAGCGGTTCGGGCGAAGTGACATCGAGCGCCGCCCCTGCGATCCGCCCTTCCCGCAAGGCGTCGCAGAGCGCCTCCAGCTCCACCAGCGGCCCGCGCGCCGTGTTGACCAGCATCGCGCCCCGGCGCATTGCGCCAAAGGCAGCCGCGTTGAGCAATCCCCGGGTGGCGGGGATCAATGGACAATGAAGGGAAAGAAGATCGGCCGAGCGCAACGCCTCCTCCCAACCGAGCGGCTTGACCCCTTCGGCTTCGATCGCCCCGGGAGCGACCCCCGGGTCGTACGCCGCCCGTTCAAACCCGAAAACCTTCGCCCGCTCATGCACCAGCCGCGCGATCCGGCCAAAACCGACCGTCACCAGCCGCAACTCCGAAGGCGCGCGCATCACCCACTCCGGCGCAAGCTTCCATTCGCCCTTCTCCACCCGGTGCCGGTAGAACGCCACCCCGCGTACCAGCGCTAGGATGAGCGCCATCGTGTGGTCGGCCATTTCGTCCAGGCAGAAATCGGGCACATTGCAGACGGTGATCCCGGCCTCCGCCGCCGCCTTCAGGTCGATCGAATCGGTCCCGATCCCGTAACGGATCAAGACGCGGCAACGCTTCAGGCGCGCGATCTCCGCAGGCCCGACGCGCAATGCCCGCACCAGCACCACCTCCGCCCCGGCCGCCTCCCCCCACGGCTCGCCCGCAGGGGCCGCGACCGTTTCCCCGACCTGGGAAAGAACTTCGTTTTCGAGCGAAAAATCGCCCTCCGGGTTATCGAAAAAGCCGTCAAGGTGTACGATGCGGGGCATAAGCGGGTGAGGAAACAGGGATCTCAAGGCGGCAGCCGGTGCGGGCCAGCGCCTCCATGATGTGAACCAGCAGGGAAGTGGTAAACAACGTCCGTTCCGGGGGAATGGGCGGCTGGCCACTCAGAAACATCTTTTCCAGCAAACCATTGAGGCGGGCGAAATGTCCATACCCATCCTCCGCGTTTCCGCAGCGAAGGGTCGCCATCACCGGTTCCCCGCGCCCCTGCTGGAGCGCCATCGTAAAACGCCGGTGCGCGCGGTCGAGCCCCAGCAGCCACGAACGCAACCCGTCGCGATGCTCCACCGCCACCAGGACCAGCCGGTCGGAATCCCCGGCAAGGGTTTCGCGGACATCGGCGTTTAGAAGGATCGGCTCCAGGGCTTTTTTTCTCAATCCTGCGGGGAGGGTCGGCAACACTTCCCGGACGGCCCGGCCACGCCAGGCGGTGAGCGCGCTGACCCCGCTCTCCCCGCCCCTGCGCTGCTCCACCACCGAAGCCAGCAACTCCAGCCCGTGAAAACCGTAAACTTCCGGGCCGCCGTAAAAAATGCAGAGCGCGGCTGCGAGCGGTTCCTCCCGCTTCCACTCCAGCGGCGGCTCCAGCTCTCCCCACGGCAGCGCCGATCCGGCGAAAAGCGCAAACCCCATTTCCCGCGCCGTACGCACCATTTCCACCGCACCGGGGATTTCATAGGAAAGGTGTTTGTCGCAAAAGACCGGCACGGACCGCCCTGATTGGCGAAAGACCGCCACCACGCGGTCAAACCACGCCTTTCGGGGGTAGAGCAACTGCCCAAGCCCGTTGAGCGGGTAGCTGCCATGTTCCGCGATCAGCAGGACGCCATCGACCGCCAGCCGCCCGGTGCCGAGCGTCAGCGCTTCCTCGATGCCGGATGCAAAGCGGAGCCCTTCCCGGGCGGCGAAAGCTTCGCCCAGCGCTTCCTTTCCTCCCGGCGACTCCGGATCGCACTGATCGACATAGAGCGACGCGAGAACGCACTGACCCCCGGGTTGCCACCCCCATGCCGCGTCGCCCGGCAACGGGGTGCGCCAGCGCGAGAGGATCACATCGGTATGCGAAAGGGGAAAGAAGGCTGTGGAAAGGACAGCCACTCTTTTCAGCGGGGCGGGAGGAGAGGTCGGCATGGATTGGGGGGAACCTCTCAGATTTTCTCCACCCCTCCCGGGTGGAAAACATAGGCGGGAGTATAGCCAATCCGTTCGCCTTCGCTCAAATCGAGCGAATACGGTTCCCCCCGCGAAACCAGCGGACAGACCGCATAAGGAACCGGCGTGGCCAGCGCTGCCTGGATTCCGGCGACGATGTCGTCCCGGTGTACCGCCCATTGGCGCGACTCGGCCGTGGCAAAACAGGCGGCATCGTGCGCGGTTCCCAACGGGTACGGCTGGCCGAGGCGCAGGGTGATCACTTCAAGGCCATATTGACGATGATAAAGCGCGCCGATCTCCTCCCCGAACCACTTTGTCACGGCGTAGAGCTTGACGGGGCATGGCGGCAGGCCGGCCCGGGCGCGTTCCCGGGCGGTCGGGTAGCCTTGAAACAACGTCTGGCTACCCATGTAGATGACCCGCCTTACCCCCGCTCGCCGCGCCGCTTCAAAAAGATGGTAGACACCCCGGGTGTTGACCTCCAGCGTGGCGGTGTCAAAGGCGGCGATGGCGTCCGGCGCGTGTGTGCGGTCCGGGAACTCCCGCCCCGAAGCGATGGCGAGGTGAAGCACGGCATCGCACCCCTGCATCGCCTGGAGCAACGCGGGAAAATCCAGCAGATCAACCGCTTCCACCGGCACCCCCTCCACCTCTCCCGCCGCCCGGTCGGTGAGCCTTGCCGGTTGGTCCCGACACAACTGCGGCAGCACCAGCCGCCCGACGGCTCCGCAGGCTCCGGTGACCAGAAGAGATGAAACATGACTAGTCATTTTGTCCGAGCATTTCGATGAAATAGCGGAGTTCCCGGTCCTCATTGCCGGGGAGCACTTCGTGGCCGAAGTCCGGGTAGACCAGCAGTTCCTTTTCGCACCGGAGCTTGTTATAGAAGGCAAACTGCGTCGAGGGCGGGCAGATGCGGTCGCTCAGGCCGGTGCTGAAAAGGACGCGCGCCTTGATGCGCGGGGCGAGGTATTGCAGGTCGATATAGCCAAGGCGGGTAAAGATCTCCCTTTCCCGTTCGTGCCGCGGGTCAAAATGGCGGAAATAATCTTTGAGTTCCTGGTAGGCATCCTGACAGAGCCCCATCTCCCAGACCCGCTGGTAGTCGCATAAAAAAGGAAAGGTGACGGCGATGGCGGCGACATCCGGCTGTAACGCGGCGCACGCTGCCGCCAGCGCTCCCCCCTGCGAGCCGCCGCAACACCCGACGCGGCGGGGATCGACCTCCGGAAAGCCTTGCACGATGCGCGCCAGCAACGCGGCGTCTAGCATCTGGTAGCGGTAGTAGAGCTGGCGCGGGTCGGGATCATGCACCCCCCGGACGATATGGCCCCGCTGGGTCGGCCCGCTCACCTGCAAACGGTCGTCGCTCAACCCGTTCTGGCCGCGACAGTCGAGCGATACCACGCAAAACCCCTCCAGCACATGGCCGAGCCGCTGCAACCAGCTCCCCGGCCCGGCACGGTAGCCATGAAAGAAAAGGAGGACGGGAGCCGGTTTCGCAAGGTTTTTCGGCCTCAGGTAGCGGGCATGAATCCGCGCGCCGCCCAGCCCCTCAAACCAGAGGTCGAAACTTTCGGCATGGCGCAGGCCGAGTTCCGGGTAGGCAACCAGCTCCGGCCGGGGGTCGTGGCGGCACAACTCCTCCAGCGACTGGTCCCAATAGGCGTCAAAGTCGGCGGGGCGGGGGTTCCTTCCCTGGTAGGTCAGGAGTTCGGAAAGCGGCAGGTCAAAGGACATAAGGCGGCAAGGGGTGAATCGAAAAGTATTTCGTAAGACTTGGCAAGCAAAACCGGCGCTTCAATCCCTCCCCCGCTTCACGCCCGGGCAGCGCCGCACGATTCGCGCACCACCAGTTCGCACGGGAGGAGCACCTTTTCCTCCGCCAACCGGGGAGCGACGGGATTCCTGATCGCCGCCGTCAGCCACTCCAGCGCCTTGGTCCCCATCGCCTTCAGGGGGAGCGAAAGCGTCGTGAGGTGCGGGTCGAGAAAGTTTCCGATCTCCTGGTTTTCAAAGCCGACGACGGCGAGATCGTCCGGAATCCGGATGCCGTGCCGGCTGCAATAGTGGTAGACGCCGACGGCCCAACTGTCGTCGTAACAAATGACCGCCTCGGGCCGCGCGCCGCTCTCCCAGACTTCACGGATGGCGTTTTCCCCGGCCTGAAAAGCGTTCATCCCGGAGTGGATCAAGGCGGGGTGGAGGTGAAAGATCGCTTCCTGCGCGGAGAGGTGGTGTTCGCCCGCGGCCCGGCGGAACCCCTCGGCAGCCGCCTGCGCCATGGTGCTCGAAAACCCGGTGTTTCCGGTCGGCCAGCGATGGAGGCAGATGATCCTGCGCCGCCCCTGCGCGATCAGGTGGGAAGTCATGTCGTAGAGCGCCTGGGCGCGATCCTCCGCCACCTGCGGGATGCCCGGCAGTTTCACCCCCGCGACCGCCACCGTCGGGATGCGCATTTCGCGAAAACGCTCCAGTTGCTCCAGGTCAAAATCATCCGCAAAGCCGGAAATGACCAACCCTTCCACCCGGGCGTCGAGCATCACCGTACAGGCGGAGACTTCATCCTTCTTGAGCCACATCACCCGGGAAGCCATCGGCATCGCCAGCGGGCCGTACCCCTGCCGGTGAATGGCGGAGACAATCTCGTGCAGGCGATGGCTCTCCGTATCCTTGCTGCGGCCGAAATGAAGCACGCCGATCAACCCGCTCCGCACCCCGCGCAACGCCCTTGCCGACGCGGAGGGGCGGTAGCCGAGCCGCCGGGCCGCTTCCTTGACCCGCCGGTGCATCTCCTCGGGGAAGCGCTCCCCCTTGCCGGAGAGGATCGCCGAGACGGTGGTCTGGTGAATCCCGAGGCTTTGGGCGATCTCGCGCTGCGTGACCGTGTGAACCGGTTTGCGTGCCATGGAAAGTGTCATACAAGGGAAAAGGCGGAAAAAGATCAAGATTCCGGCCTCCTCTTTCTGCTACGGGGCCGCTCCGGAATCAAGGAAATCTTTCGTACGACTTTTCACCTCCTTTGGGAACAATCAAGGAATTTGCAAATAAAAGTCTTGCGTAATACTTTATTCTCAACCAAGCTTCTTCGCCATGAGCCTGCCTGTCTCGCCCCTTCCCTGCCCTCCCGTTCCCGACGCCTCCCGCCGCACCCGTTATGTCTTGTGCGGGCTCAGCATCCGGAGCATCCACCACTTTGTCACTCCGCTGACCGGAAGGAGCCTCTCCCCGACGCCCAACGATTTCACCGACTGCGCCGAACTGACCGCCGTGCTCGACATCGACCCCGGGCGGGTCGAAGCCTTCAACCGGAAAAGCGGGCTGGAACTGACCTGTTACCGGCCCGAGGAGTTTTCGCGCATGATCGAAACCGAACGCCCCGATGTCGTCCTGGTGGCGGGGCCGGATCATACCCACTTTGACTACATTCTCCAGGCGCTGGACCATGGCTGCGACGTGATCGCGGAAAAGCCGATGGTGTTGAGCGCGGAGGAGGCGAAACAGGTCATCGAAGCGGAGGAACGGACCGGCCGGCGTGTCACCGTGACGATGAACCTCCGCTACAAGCCGCTGCAACAACGGCTGCGGCGGCTGATCGCCTCGGGAGCCGTCGGGCGGATCGTCAATATCGACTTCACCTACAACCTCGATACCGAACACGGCGCCAGCTACTTCTTCCGCTGGAACCGCCAAAGGGCGCTCTCCGGCGGACTCAATGTCCACAAGCTCTGCCACCATTTCGATGTCGTCAACTGGTGGCTCGACGACCGGCCCGCCCGGGTCTTTGCCTTTGGCGACCTCAACTTCTACGGGGCCAACGGGGCTCACAAGCCGACGGGCGAAAACGGTGCGCCGCTCCCCCTGCCGGAACTCAAGGCACGCTGCCCCTATTACCGGAAACACCTCGCCGCCTACAACGACCCGGCAACGCCGCGCATCAAGGCGGGGTGGGATGAATACCACCTCCCGTATGACCGGCAATATCCGCCCGACCAGGCGGCCTATCTCTATGACGGGGAGATCGACATCGAGGATACCTACGGCGTCCTCATTCGCTACCGCAAGGGGGCTATCCTCAACTACTCGATCAATTTCTCGGCGGCGTGGGAAGGGTTCAACATCGGCATCAACGGCACCCATGGGCGGATCGAAACGAGCTATCGCCGACAGGCCACTTTTTCGGAAAACGGCGAACAGCCCGCTTCCGGCACCGATGTCATCAGCGTCATCCCCCTCTTTGAGCCTCCCTACCAGATCACCGTCCCGAGCGGTTCCGGCGGACATGGCGGTGCGGACGAACCGATCCAGCGCGATCTTTTCCGCGCCGTCGCCCCGGAATCGGTGGAACTCGGCCTCACCGCCGACAGCATCCAGGGAGCCTACGCCGTCGCCGCCGGGGAAGCCGTCTGGCTCTCGTGCCGGTCGGGTCAGCCGGTGGAAATCCCCCGTTTTGAAGCACTGCGCCGCTCCTGCAAATAACCCCTCGTTTCTTCCCATGAACCTCATCTCTCCTCTCAAGCCCCTCCTCATCGTGGCTGCACTGGCCCTGGTGCCGCTGGCCGGCCGCGCCGACGCCGCCACCCTGCTTTACGACTTCAATACGGCAGGGTCGTTGACGAGTGATTTCAACCTCCTCAACGACACCAACCACTTCTGGAGCCAGGCAACCGCCTCGGGGCTCGGCAATTCAGGCAACCTCGCCATCGCCTCCAGTGGAACGGCCAACCCGCTCACCAGCGCCGCCATTGCCAAACAAGGCTTTTCCGCATCGGAAACGACCTTTACCCTTTCGGTCTTCTTTCAGGTTCGGGAGGTTGAAAGCGCGGGGCACCAGTGGATGATCGGCATTCTCCCCACCGCCACGACCGCGCCTTCCGTGAAGCCTGCGGAGGCTACCATCCAGCTTGCCGTCGGCCTGAACAAAGGTTCCTCGGGCTACCGGTGGGTGGAGTATAACAACACCTCCATCTCCGGAAAGAATGCTTCCGATCCGAGCGGCTTCTTCCAACTCACCAATGGAGAGTGGTATTACATGGAGGCGACTTTCGCGCACGACGGCGGGAACTGGACGATCGACTACGCCGTCCACGCCGCCAATGCCGACGGCACGCTCCCCCCTCTCTCGCTGATCTCAGGCACCACCGGCACTTTCACCAATGCCGACGTAGCGGCGGGAAGCGAGCTTTTCCCCTTCCTTGCCATGCCAAACAGCCCCGGAGGACGGATGATCGACCGGTTTGACAACTTCTCCGTCCCCGCCATTCCGGAACCGGGCGTCCTGCAGGGGTTCGCTGCCGGGGTGCTGCTGCTTTTCGGCCTGCGGGGATGGAAGCGGCGCTTGCATCCCGCCCGGTCTTAAGCAGATTCTCATCGTGCCCCCCCTTTGAGCCTCATGATGTTTCCCTCCCTGCGCCTCCTGCCATCGCTGCTTCTTTTCTGGCCGGTTCTCTTCCTGACGCAAACCGCCTGCCTGGCCCGGACCCCGCCCACCGGTCCCAAGGCGTTCGGGCGCATTCACTATCCTGCCGATCAACTGGCCAACCTCCGGCAAGGGAGCTTCGAGATCATCGTCACGCTAAACTTTGACCCCGCCCGGGTGCCCAAAACAGCCTACACCGCGCCGATGTCGTTCTTTCTGTTGAGCGACCACGGGGGGCCCTCCGGAAAGCCGCGCGAACTGATGCACTTCCGCTCCATGACCACCTACCGCGCCCGACGGGAGGAGGGGCAACTCCTCACCGAACTGCTCGGGGAAGGCGACGCCGTGGCGGCCCTTGCCCTGGGCGGAAGAATGGTCAACCGCAGCCTGCGCATCCCCGCCCGGCAGCACGGGCTTAAGAAAGGGGCGACGGTTCACCTCGGCTTTACCTGGACCTATGAAGACGGAGCGTATCGTTGCGCGGTTTACCTCAATGGTACGCGCCTGCGCGAACAACTCGGCGGCGGGGTCGCTCCGTTTCGCTATGGCGCCGATGCCGCGATCTGGATCGGCTCGCCCCACTACCGCAGCGCCTACGGCACCCTCCATGCCTTGCGCTTTTCCTCCGTCGCCCGTTCCCCCGAAGCTTTTCGCGCGGCGGGGGAAAACCGCCGTTTCGAGGCCGATGAAGCAACCCTTTACATTGAGGATTTCCGTTCGCTCGACTCCGCCAAAACCGGCCCGCAACCCCTTGGCCGGGGCGGCAGGCTCGACGGAGCCTACCTCATCCACGAAACCGGGGACGGCCGCCGCGCCGTCCAACTCAATGCTTATGATGAAGAAGATCCTCTTTAGCCCGCTCCTCGGGCTTGGCCTCCTGCTCTCCCCGCTCACCGCCGGGGCCGAAACGATCCCGCCCCAACAGGCGTGGCAACACCTCTTTGAGGCCGACCTGCCGGGAGGCGGTCTCCTCTTCCATACCTACGGCGAGACCGAGCCGCTGGTGCTGGAACATCTCGGAACAGAAGAAAACGGCGTTTCCCGTTACCGGAGCCGGTCCGGGGCGGAGATCACCCTGCGCACGAGCCGCGCCGCTGAAGGGTACGGGCAGGTGGAAGTCTCGGTCACCCAGAATGGCAAGGAGCCGCTCCTGCTGGAGCCGGAACTGGTCTGCCGCTTCCCCAGGGGCGACCAGCATTGGTTTGACGGCTTTGCCGAACAGAGCCAGCCGCAGGGTCGCGACGAAATCTGCGGCACCCTCCCTTTTGTCGCCCTCTACGACGGGAAACACGGCACCGCGCTCGGCCTGAACCCGAACGACCTCGCCAGCGATTTCAGGAGCCGGCTTTCCGAAGAAGAGGGTAGCTACCGCCTCAGCTTCAGCTCAAGGATGGTCATCGCCCCCGGCAAGACCGAAACGCGCCGCTTCATCCTCTTCAGCTTCACGCCTGATTATGGCTACCTCAACGCCATCGGCGAATACCAACGCTTCTTCCCGGCCGTCTTCGAGGCAACCCCCGGCATCCATCCCGAAACGCACGGCCCGCTCCTGGGCGGGCTGGCGTGGCGCACGCAGAACGATCGCTACCTTGGCAAAGATCCGAAGTATAACCAAAAAATCTCCGATGTCATCCGCTGGATGGGCGGCGGTTGGGAATGGTGTTACGCCGGGTTTGGCTACCGCCCCGGGGATTGGCTCTGCACCGAAGAGGAGACCGGCAACTGGCAGATGCCCGAGAAAGGGAAACGGATCGCCTTTACCGAGCGCTTCAACATGACGGCGGCAGAGTACCTCCGGCAGCATCAGGAAGCCTTCGAGCGCATCGAACCGTTTGGCATTGCCTCGATGATGTACATCATCCCCAACTACTGCGAAGAGGAGCTGGCCCGCGAACGCTACCCTGACAGCATCTACTACGATGATCAGAACAAACCCCGTTCCGCCGGGCCGCCGTGGGTGGTCCAGCACGACCGTTCGCTCCAGATGTACCCGTATGGAAACTCGTTTGGCGACTACACGCTGGAGGCGATCAAAACGATCGTGACCCGCAGCGACATCGCCGGGTTTGCCTTTGACTGCATCGACCGCGCCCGGTATCCGTACCATGGCCCGGGCGTGGAGCGCTCCCCCGGGCAGGCGTATGACGACAAGGGGCGCATCTTTGTCAATTCCGAGATCGCCCACGCAAAATTCGGCGAAGCGGTCCACGATCTTCACCGCGACGGGTTGACGATGGCGCTGACCGGCAACTTCCGGGGCGATACGGGTAGCTACCTTGCCGCCCGGGTGCTTGATGCCATCCTCATTGAACACTCCCCCTGGGATGAACGCCCGCTGGCGCAGAATGTACGCTACCTCATGGGTCGCAAGTCGATCACCTGGCTGCGCGGGTTTGAGCGGCTGCCGCAGATCACCGAACGCAAGGGCGAAGCGCTGGTGGAAATGATGGATACGCTGACCTCCTACACCATCCTGCAGGGGCTGCGGCTCGGGATTTATCCGAACTTCCGCTATGTCACCGGAAATCCGCGGCTCATCCATTACATGCAGGTTTTCAATGATCTCTTCCGGCATTATCAATGGAACCCGGTTCCCGGGGCCACCGCACCGGGGGAACTCTGGCTGACGCGCTACGGGTATGGAGCGGATGGGGTGCTCGCCGTTGGCAACCCGACGGCAGCCGCCGTCAAGGGCGAGTTGCAACCTGCCTCCCGCTATTTCGGGGCCGCCACCACCGCGTGGATTGACTATGAAGGCCGCCAGAGCCTTACCAACCGGATGACCGGGGCCGATCCTACGATCGGTTTCGAACTGCCGCGTGGAAAAGCGCTGCTGCTGGCCGCCGGGCTATCCAGCCAGACGCCGTTCCGGGGCGAAATCACCGCACAACGGACCCGCCAACCCGACCGGAGCCATACCGACCGCTGGAGCTTCACCTCCCCGGCACGGCAGGCGTGGTCTGTTCGCGATGTTCCGGGCTACCGGGTCGGGGAGATCACGCTCAACGGCAAGCCGCTCGAAGCGGAAGTCGCCGGGAGCGAACACCGCTTTCAGGTGGGAGAAGGCGAACAGGTGGTGACCGTCCGCTACCTGCCGGAGATCGCCCTCCCCGACACGGGCGCTCTGGCCAATCTCCCGTTCCTCAATGAAAAGAAGGAGGCCGGTTTTGCCGTCGAGATCCCTGCGGACACCGCCATCTACCGCCACCAGGCACAAAAGCTGGTGAGCTTTTTCAGCAACTACGTGCTCGGAATGGCCGACCCCGACAAGGTGTTGCCGGTGCCCGTGGTCGTCAGGGGGGAAGCGCCTCCGGAAGCCGCCGTGCAGGTCGTCCTCCGGGAAAACCCCGGGGCCAAACGCACGGAGATTACCGTGAACGGATCAACCGTGACAGTTACCGGCAGCAGCCCGAATCACCTCGCGAAAGGCTTGAATGCCCTGCTCGACGTGTTGCAGGATGTCTACCCACATTACGGTCTGCTACAGGTGCACGAAAAAAGCTCTCCCGCGGATCACCGCGCGCTGGAGCCGAGTCTCTTCCAGCAAAACACCGACCAGACCTACCTCCCCTGGAAACAACCATGAAACCGTACCTGCTGCTCCTGCTGGCGATCGTTACCCTTGGCACGCGCCCGGCCTTGGCGGATGAACTGGAAGCCAAAGTTCCCTACCTTGCCGACATCGCCTCCGCCGGGTGGGATTTCGACGCTCCACCCTGGAAAAAAGCGGGCCGCGTGGACCATCTCGCCAAGATGGGCGCGGTGACCATGCTCGGCGTCAGCTTCCACGAAGAGGCAAGACAGCCCACGACCATCCATCTCGCCCGGGACCGCGACGCCCTCTACTTCGGCTTTGATTGCGCCGATCCCGACGCCAAAAACCTGGAAAAGAGCGGCGCGGCGACGGAAAGCGAAGGTTTCCCCGAAGGCGACCGGATCGAACTCTACCTTGAGGGCGATCAGGCTTCCCGGCAGGCGTACTACCATCTCGCCTTCAACGTCGCGGGCGCTCGCTACCGGGCGCTCCAGCACAACCGGGTGGAGACCGGCTCGTGGAGTGTCCGGACGCGGTTTCTGAAAGACCGCTGGCAGGCGATCGTCCGGATTCCGTACGCCGACATCGGCCTCGACCCTGCCCAGGCGGAGATGCGCGGCATGTTTTACCGGATGTACCGCCCCGATGACCGGGAGAACGGACGCGAACAGACCACCTGGGGCGGGCGCGGCGTGCATCAATGGAGCGCGCTGGGCCTCCTGAAACTGGAGCCGATCCCATGAAACGCTTTTGCGCCCTCCTCCTTTTCTTCGGAATGGCCGCCGCCGCGCCGGGGGCCGATCGCGGGCTTTCCAATGAACAACTGCAAGTGCGGGTCGGCTCCGATCCCCACACCATGCTGGAGTACCTTGGAAAAAAGGGGGTCAACCAGCTTCATCAGGATGCCAAGGGCGACGGGCTGCTCGCCGGTCTTGGCGGAAACCCGGGCCCGCCGCGCGAAGGGTTGCAGATCGCCGTCCGCACACCGGAGGGTGAGCCGCTGGCGCTGGAGTGGAAGGTGATCCGGCAGGAACCCGGCGCGATCCGCCTGCGCGATACCACCGGACGCTTTGAAGCAGTGCTCTCCCTGCCGGAAGCGGCCAGCGCCGTCGATCTTCAGGTGATCCCGCTGACCGATACCCCGCCTGCCGGGCGGCTGGAGCTGATCTGGCACCTGCAGGTGGGCGGCGACTTCCTTGCCGTTACCACCGAAGGGGTCGCCGATGTCGAAACCGTGCCGACCCGCGATGCCGCCACCGGTGCGGCGCGCCTGCTGGTCGCCGAGATCGAACGTGACCAGAACATCTCCCACCCTCTTTCGCAGCCTTGGTTTGCCGTCAGCGACCGCAACCAGGATGTCACCTTCGCCGTCTGGTTCGATGCGCCTGCAAGCGGCGTTTCGCTGCATGGCTGGAGCGGCCAGCTTCTCGGGCGGGAAGCGATGTCGCGCACCTTGAGCCTGCCGCCGCCGACCGCGCCCTTGCGGGTTCGGATGATGCTGCTGGAGCCGTTCAACCGCCCGGTCGCCGTCTTGCGCGAAGGGGCTCTCCGGTGGAGTGCAAAAGATACCCTTGTTTTCCTCCCCGTCGCACCAGTGAAGGAGGGGCAGGTCCGGCTGCTGGCAGGAGAGGCGCCCACCCCGGTTCTCAACACCTCCTTCGTGGCGGAAAAACCGCTGCAACCGGAGACCTTCACCCTCCAAAACCATCCCGCGAAGCTTGCCTTCGAGCTTCGCACCGGGGAAGGGTTGCAGAAAACCGACCTGCTGGAGTAAACGCCATGGCCCCTCCTGTTTCGACATTCCGGTTCAAGGTGCGCCAGAGGCGTTCTGCGGGGATATCGCTTCTGGAGATCATCCTGGTCCTTTTCTTCGTCGCGCTGCTGGCGGTGCTGGTGCCCTCGGCCCTCGTCCGATCAAGGCAGGAAACCCGGCGCGTGCAATGCGTGGCCCACCTGCGGGAGCTTTACCTTGCCCATGCCCGGTGGATGCAGGACCACGGGCAGACGCTCCCGCTCAGTTATGCAGGGGGTAGCTATCACGGTTACGGCTCCACCCTTTATCAGCGGGACTTTTCCCGCTACCTTCCCTCCCTGCTCAAGGGACGGCTGACGGGGGGCTCGCCTCCGTATGTCTGTCCGGCAGACCTCCAGTCGCGCGGAGGCGACGGTTTGCCCGGCTACTTCGGCTACAGCTACGGAGCCAACGGTTTCATGGCCGTGCGCAACCAGAACCATGCCGCCCGCTGGACCAACCCGGCCATCACCTTCCTCTTCGCCGACGCGGTGAGCACTTTCATCTATGGCAACGACTCGTACCCGGAACGGATCGACTTCCGTCACCGGCAGCAGGCCAACTTCATCTTTCTCGACGGCCACGCCGCCTCCCTGCGCCTCTCCGACATTCCGCGCCCCACCACCAAGACCCCTTTCTGGAATGCCGAGTACCAGCCGTAGCCGATTCCGCGATCAGCCACCCTTTGCATCCACCCTCCGCGCCTTCAGATAACTCATCAGACCGGCAAGCAGCGTCGAAGCCATCAGAACAACCGCGGTGAGCGTCGCGTAAGACTCCGGCTGCCAGAAGAACCCGCAAAGACCGAGCACCAGAACCGGCAGGGACGACAGCAAAAGCATCTTCCCGCCATAGGCATTGATTTCATACCACGCCTCCTGCGATTTGAAGGCTTGGGGGAAGCGGACCCCATAAGAATCATTCATCGGAACCTTCCGCAGGATCAACGGGATGCTTCCCCCCGCCAGAATCAGAGCGATCGCAAGATTCATGAAAGCGAGCAGCGTAATCGAAGTCATGGGAAACGTTTTGGCTACCTGCCGAAAGGCGCTTCCGCGAAAAGCTCCATCCGGCTGCATTTCCGGCAAACCAGGGCGCATGCCGACTTGTTGAGCCAGTCGAGCTTGAATAAAGTCATCCCGGTTGTATTGACCAGAATCTCCCGCTGATCAAATTCATCGTGTCCGCAGATCGGGCAGATGATAGGAATCTCTCCCACGCGGAACCGGGTTGGAGAGGTCACCAATGATTTCGCAGCGGCTTTCAGCCCTGCGCCGATACCTTTGATCTGTTTACGATTCATCACGGAGTTTTAAGACGCCGATCAGCCACCGAATCGGAGGCGATCTCCCTGATCTTCTGCGCTGTTGCCTGGTCGCCCTGTTTTTCGGCGATGGCGATGAGTTGGAGCGCGGTGTTGACCAGTTTGTCATCAAAATGCTTTAACGTCGATTCCCGGCCGGGATGCTCCTGCAATTCGATGAATTGGGTGAGCTTCCGGTGCCGATCGACCCGAGTCTGCATGTAGGAAGAGAGTTCCCCTGCGTATTGCAAGAACAGATCGGTCTCGCCCTTGGCGAGCAAGGTTTCCTGGATGACCGGAAAACACTTCTTCGCAAGGGCGGGCTTTTGTGCATGGAGTTCCTTGAACAGGCTCACCGTAGCGTCTTCTTCTCCCAGTTCTTGGTTGATGCTGGAAACATCATGAAAATCCTCCCGCGTCCCGGTTCCTTCGTTAAGCGCGCGAACATCGGCATCCCGGGTCGCCTTCAGGGAAGCCAACGCGGGAGGGTATTGATCACCAAGCCGCTTCCAGGCGCTCAAGGCAAAGGAGAGACGCACGCCATAGTAGCTGGGGCGGATGGAAAGAGCGTTCTCATGAAACCATTCGTGCCGTTCCAACGCTTTTGCATAGTCACCGGAAGCGGCATAGTTTCTGGCGTCGTCGAGCGCCTTTTCGGCGGCATCTTCCGCATGACCCGGGGCTGAAAAGCCGAGCATCGCCAGCAGACTCAGGAAAAACATGATGATTTTCATACGGTGAACCCGGAATGAGCGGCAAAATGCCTGCCAGATCAAAGGAGTTGGTGCGATTCTACCCGGCAGCTCTTCAAAAAACAATCCCAAGCCGAAGGGTCACACCCATCCCTACCCGCGCAGCCGCAATCCATATCGCGGGTTCACCGCCAGAACGATCACAAACAGCGCCGCCTGGAGCAGGATGATGCACGCGCCCGTGGAGGCGTCGAGAAAGAAGCTGGCGTAGGTTCCGCCGACGCTGGAAAAGACCGCGGTCGCGACGGCGATCGCCATCATCCGTGAAAAACGGCGGGTCAGCAGGAAGCCGATGCAGCCGGGGGTGATCAGCATGGCGATCACCAGGATGATCCCGACCGCCTGGAGCGAGGCGACGATCGTCAGCGCGAGGAGCGAGAGCAGGAGGTAGTAAAGAAACGTGGTGTTGAGCCCGATGCTCCGCGCGTGGATCGGGTCAAAACAGAAGAGGACGAGGTCGCGCCGGAAAAGGAGCATCGTCACCAGCGCCAGAGTGCCGATGACGACCGTCATGGTCACCTCGCCGGGAGGGATGCCCAGAAGGTTGCCGAAAAGGATATGGGTCAGGTGCTGGTCGGTCTCGATCTTTGAAAAAAGGACCAGCCCGAGCGCGAAAAGCCCGGTAAAGACCACGCCCATGACGGTATCCTCCTTGATCCGGCTGTTGTTTTTAATATAGCCGGTGCCGACGGCGCAGAAGAGCCCGGAAACAAATGCCCCGATGGCGAGCGGCACCCCGGCAAGGTAGGCAAGGACGATCCCCGGCAGCACGGCGTGGGAAATGGCGTCGCCCATGAGCGACCACCCCTTGAGGATCAGAAAACAGGAAAAAACCGCGCACACCGTGCCGACGAGCGCGCTGATGGCAAACGCCGTCAGCATGAAGTCGAACTCGAATGGGGTGTGCCAGTCCATCAGATTAACGCGAGCCAAAGGGAGAGGTAACGCTTTCGAGCCGACGGCGACGGCCCGCCAAGAGCCCGTGTTTCGGGGCAAAAACCAGCGCCAGCAGAAACAGCGCCGTCTGGAGCACGACGATGCAGCCGCCGGTCGAGCCGTTGAGGAAGTAGCTCGCGTAAGCCCCCGCCAGGCTGGTGCCGACGCCGAAGAGCGCCGCGATCGCGACCATCGGCGCAAAGCGGTCGCTCAAAAGGTAAGCCGTCGCGCCGGGGGTGATCAGCATCGCCACCACCAGGAGCGCGCCGACCGTCTGCATCGCCGCCACCGCCGTGGCCGACAGGAGCCCGAGCAGGATGAAATGAAGCCGGCGGACCGGCAGCCCGAGGGTGTGCGCCTGTCCCGGGTCAAAACAGAAAAGAACGAGATCGCGCCACTGGAGCGCCAGCACCAGCAGGCAGGCGAGCGAAATGCCGACCACCTGCCGCACGTCGGCATCGGAAATCCCGAGGATGTTCCCGAAGATGATTGTCTGGAGGCTTAAACCGACCGGATAAATCGAGATCAGCAACAGCCCGAGCGCGAAAAACGCGGTGAAGACAACGCCGATGACCGCATCCTCCCGCAACGGGGTCCGCCGTTTGACAAACCCCATCCCGATCGCCGCCAGCAGCCCGGAAAAAAACGCGCCGAGCACCAGCGGCGCTCCGAGCAGGTAGGCGATCGCCACCCCGGGCACGACCGCATGGGAAAGAGCGTCCCCCATGAGCGACCACCCCTTGAGCGTCACAAAACAGGAAAGAATGGCGCAGACCGCCCCGACCAGCGCGCTCACCCACATCGCCTTGAGCATGTAGTCGTACTGAAAAGGGACCAGAAGCGTTTCCATCACCCGCCGTCCTTCGGTTCCCCGTTTTGCGCTCCCTCTTCGCCTTCGCGTTCCTTGACGATCGCCTCGCGCCCGGTCCGCTGGCTGAACTCCAGGTGCCCCCCCTTGCCGAATACCAGCGGGCGTTCGTCGTCGGTCAGCACGGTGACGGAATGGACCTCGTGCCGGTGAACCGTCGACTCCTGAAACCGGAAATGCCGCAGTTTTCCGCCAAACGCTTCCGTGAGCACCGGCTCGGTGAACACCTCGTCGATCGACCCGGCGGCGATCACCTTCCGGTTGAGGATGATCGCGTGATCGCAAAACTCCGGCACCGACCCGAGGTTGTGCGTGGAGACCAGGATGATGTGCCCTTCGGCCCGCAGCGAGGCGAGCAGTTCGATGATCGCCACCTCCGTTTTGACATCGACGCCGGTAAACGGTTCGTCGAGCAGCAGCACGCGCCCCTGTTGCGCCAGCGCCCGGGCGAGGAAGACCCGCTTTTTCTGCCCGCCGGAGAGTTCGCCGATCTGCCGGTGCCGGTATTCCCACATCTCGACCCGCTGGAGACTCTCGGCAACGATCGCCTTGTCGTGCGCCGACGGGATGCGCAGGAAATTCATCGCTCCGTAGCGGCCCATCATCACCACATCGCGCACATTGACGGGGAACGACCAGTCAACCTCTTCCGCCTGCGGCACGTAGGCGACCAGCCCCCGCTTGCGCGCAGCCGCGACCGGGAGTCCCCCGAGCGTGATCCGCCCCCTGACCGGCCGGAGCAGCCCCATGATCGACTTGAAAAGCGTCGATTTCCCGCTGCCGTTGATCCCGACGAGCGCCCAGATCGACCCGGCTTCGAGGGTGAAGCTCGCATCGCTCACGGCGACATGGCCGTTTCCGTAGGCGACGCTGAGTCCTTCGACCCGGACGGCGATCGGAGGGTCGGCAACAGGTGGTTCAGGTTGGCTCATGGCGCGGCAGGCGGCATTGACTCAAACCCTTTTACGATGGTTGCCGCGTTGGTTTCAAGCAAACGCAGGTAAGTCGGCGCAGGTCCATCCTCCAGCGTGAGCGAATCGACATACAACACCCCGCCGTAACGCGCCCCGGTCTCCTTCGCGACCTGCCGCATCGGCTTGTCGCTGACGGTGCTTTCGGAAAAAACCACCGGGATACCGTGTTCGCGGACGAGATCGACCACCTTGCGGACCTGCTGCGGCGTGCCGACGGCATCGGCGTTGATCGGCCAGAGGTAGAGTTCCTTCATCCCGTAGTCGTGCGTCAGGTAGGAAAACGCCCCTTCGCTGCTCACCAGCCACCGCTTCGCCTCGGGAATGGAGTCGAGCGCCTTGCGGATCGGCGCATCCACGGAGCGGATCTTCTCCGTGTACGCTGCGGCGTTGGCGTTGTAGGTCGCCTCGTTGGCCGGGTCGAGCGCCACAAGCGCCTTGCGGATGTTCTCCACGTAGATGACCGCGTTGGTCGGCGACATCCAGGCGTGCGGGTTCGGCTTGCCTCGGTAGGGCCCTTCGGCGATCCCGAGCGGCTTGATCCCCTCCGTCAAGACCGCGCCCGGCACCCCTTTGAGGCGGACAAAAAAGCGCTCAAACCACCGCTCCAGCCCGAGGCCGTTCCAGAGGATCAGGTCGGCCCGCTGCGCTTTGACAATATCCTGCGGGGTCACTTCGTATTCGTGAATCTCCGCGCCCGGTTTGGTGATGGAGGCAACCTCCGCCGCGTCGCCCGCGACATTGCGCGCCATCTCCTCCAGAATGGTAAAGGTGGTGACCACCCGCTTCTTCCCCGCTGCCGAAGCGCCGGGCGGCCCTGCCATCACCAGCGCCGCCGCCAGCAGGGCGACGCGGATCAGTGAAGATGGACGAAAGAGGAAACCGACGGTCAGGTGAGCGATGGGCAACATAGGTCGCACGAGAGTTGAAAGTTAAGCAACACAAACAATCGTTGTCCAGACTATCAATCGGCTCTTTTTTGTCAATGGCCTCCCTGAAATTTTTTCTTTTTTTCCTCGCATGATAAAAAATTGAAGGAACGAAGTGGCGTTTTGACCGTTTTCGCGCTTTGGTATCAGCCTACCATGTCGGTTTATCGCATCTTCCTCTACTGTATGATCCCGCTGGTGATGACGGCCTGGGGCCGCGCTGCCGAAACCGAGTTTCGTGCCGCCTGGGTCGCTTCGGTCTACAATATCGACTGGCCCTCCAAGGCCGGGCTTTCGACCTCCCAGCAGCAAGGCGAACTGCGCCGCCTGCTCGACCGCGCCGCTTCGCTCAACCTCAACGCCATCCTCCTCCAGATCCGGCCGGAGTCGGACGCCCTCTACGCTTCGGAAAGGGAGCCGTGGTCGCGTTACCTCACCGGCACGCAGGGCCGCTCGCCCGGGTACGACCCGCTGGCCTTCGCGATCAAGGAAGCCCATGCCCGGGGGATCGAGCTTCACGCCTGGTTCAACCCGTTCCGCGCCGCGGCCAACGCCAAGAACCCGGTCGCTTCCAACCATGTCACCCGGCGTCATCCGGAGTGGGTCCGCCGTTTTGGCGGGCAGCTCTGGCTCGACCCGGGTGAACCGGCCGCGCGGGAGTATGTGATCGACATCATGGTCGATGTCGCCCGGCGCTACCCCGTCGACGGCATCCATATCGACGACTACTTCTACCCCTACCCGAAGAAAGGCCACTCGTTCCCGGACAGCGCCACCGCCGCGCGCTACCGCAAGGGGCGTTCGCTCGCCGACTGGCGGCGCGACAACGTGAACACCTTTGTCCGCACGATGTACTCGCGGGTGAAGGCGGCGCGTCCTTCCGCAAAAATCGGCATCAGCCCGTTCGGCATCTGGCGGCCGGGCGTTCCCTCGACCATTGAAGCGGGGGTCGATTCGTATGCCGATCTCTTTGCCGATTCCCGCAAATGGCTCGCCGAAGGGTGGTGCGACTACCTCGCCCCGCAGCTTTACTGGAGCATCTCCCCCTCCAAGCAGAGCTTCGCCGTCCTGCTGGAGTGGTGGCGTCAACAAAGCCACGGAAAACCGGTCTGGCCCGGCATTGCGACCACCCGGATCGGCCCGAACCGCTCCGCCAACGAAATCGTCAACCAGATCGCGCTCACACGGCGCGGCCACCGTTACGGCTCCCCCGGCCACATTCACTGGAGCATGAAGGGCCTGCTGGAGAACCAGGGCGGCATCGCCGACAAGCTTCGCAACGGCCCGTATGCCAAAAAGGCGGACCCGCGCTGATAAGAGGGCTTAAAACAGATCCTCGGCCATTGCCAGCGTCTGGAGATAGACGCGGTGGCGGCCTCCACGGCTCAGTTCCTCGTCGAGAAGAGCATCCGGGGTTTCCTCGCCGGTGGCCATCAGGACGGAAAGGTGGCGGCCATCGCGGTAGCTGCTCGTCACATTAAGGAACGACGAACCGCTTTCGCGCGAGAAGAGAAACGAGGTTCCTTCCGCCACGATCTCGCACCGCGAGAGCGACGGGCCGTCGGCTTCGGCGAAATCGACCGCGACGGTGTTCCCTTTGGCGGTGATGAAATCGATCCCCCCGGCGCGCTGCGTCCGGCATTGCCAGCCGAGCCGTGTCGCCAGCCAGCACGCCAGCAGGTGCGCGGTAAAGCGGAAACCGGGCGCGTGGGTGATCGCGACCCGCTCCAGCGAGGGAAGAAAAGCGAGGTTTTCCGGGTGGTCAAAGACGCTCGAAATCGCCTGCCGGAAATAGAGCGAGCGGGTCCAGTTCAGGTCGCAAAGGGTGATGCGCCCCTTGGCGTCGGCGAGCGACTTGCGCATCAGCCGGAGTTGGGCGCACTGGTCGCGCCAGCCGTTGCTGTCGTAGATGAGCCGGTCGACCCACGTCCAGAGCGAGCGGTCGATCGGGTCGGGAAACTCTCCGCGCCACCAGAGGTAAAGGGGGAGGTCGGAATCAAGGTGCGAAAAAACAATGTTCGGGATCAGGTGCCGCGACGCCCCTTCGAGCAGGAAGGTGATCTGCTCGCAACAGATCTGCTTGGCCCCCGCGCGGCTGGTATGGCAATGGGCGCTGATCCACGACTGCACCCCTTCGGCGGGGCGGTCCGGCTCGGCGCAGATGAGGATCGCCCGGCAGGCGTGGCTGGCGGTGATCCGGCCGATCAACGCGCTGTTTTCCGGCATCGCCTCGCGCCCTTCGCAATAAACGGCCAGGTTCATCAGCGAGGCGCGGGTGGCGACGTTGCCGCTCGCTTCCCAGAGTTTCTTGATCTGGCGGTCGATCTCGCCCAGGGCAACGGGCAGCCCGGCTCCCAGCGTCGGAACGGTGGCGGTGGTGGTGGTCATGAAATCCTTCCTTTTTGGAGAACGAATTGGAGAATGAAAAAAAATAGCGCCGCCTGCCCGCGTCCGGGAGAACGCGGGTCGGAGGCAACCATCAACAAGGGGGTCTTTCTTTTAAAGTCTACGCCAGGAATGCTTGTCGCGCACGAGTAATTCTTCGGCTTCTTTGGGTCCCCACGAACCGGCTTCATAGAAGTGAAGCGGCGGGCGCTGCGCTTCGTCGTCGCCGTGCCACGCTTCCTCGATCGGGTCGATAAACCTCCAGGCGCCCTCCACTTCGTCGCGACGGGCAAAAAGGGTTGCATCGCCGCTCATGGCGTCGAGCAGGAGCCGTTCGTACGCTTCCGGGCTCGCCTTGCCGAAGCTGGTGCCGTAGTGGAAATCCATCTTGACCGGTTCGACCCGGACCGCCGCACCGGGCATCTTGCACTGCATCCGCAGTGAGACCCCTTCGTCGGGCTGGATGCGGATGACCAGGACGTTCTGCCCGTGCTCCTGGCTGCCGTGGTTGAAAAGAACGGCGGGGGCGCGCTTGAAGGTGACGGCGATCTCGGTCCCCGCCTTGGGAAGCCGCTTGCCGACGCGGACATAAAACGGCACCCCTTCCCAGCGCCAGTTGTCGATCAGGATCTTGAGCGCCACGTAGGTTTCCGTGCACGAGGTCGGGCTGACCCGATCCTCCTCGCGGTAGCCGATCACGTTCTGGCCGTTGATCGCCCCGGCTGTGTACTGGCCGCGCACCACCTGCCGGGCGACATCCTCCCCGGCGATCGGGCGCAGCGAGCGGATCACCTTCACCTTTTCGTCGCGCACGCTGTCGGCGTCGAGATCGGTCGGCGGCTCCATCGCCACCAGGCAGAGAAGCTGGAGGAGGTGGTTCTGCACCATGTCGCGCAATGCGCCGGAGCTTTCGTAAAACGGCCCGCGCCCTTCCACGCCAAGCGGTTCGCTGGCGGTGATCTGCACGCTGTCAATGTAGCGGTGGTTCCAGAGCGGCTCGAAAATGGCGTTGGCAAAACGCAGCACCATGATGTTCTGCGCCGTCTCCTTGCCGAGGAAGTGGTCGATCCGGTAGGTATCCTTTTCGGCAAAGGTCGCCCGGACTTCCGCGTTGAGCCGTTCGGCGCTCGGCAGGTCGGTGCCAAACGGTTTTTCCACCACCACCCGCGACCACGCGCCCGGCTTCGCCTCGTTGAGACCGGCGTTTTTCAGGTGTTCGAGGATCAGCCCGAACTGATCAGGAGCGACCGCGAGGTAGAAAAGGCGGTTGCCGCGCGTCCCGTGTTCTTCGTCGATCCGGTCGAGGCGCTGCGCCAGCGAAGCATACCCGTCGGCGTCGGCAAACTCGCTCTGGTGATAAAAGATCGACTGCGAAAAGGAATCCCAAAGCTCGTCCTTGACCGTCTGGCGGGAAAACTTGCGCGCCGCCGTTTCCAGCTCTTCGCGGAAGCTTTCGTCCGTCTTGGGTCGCCGCGCGAAACCGACGACCTTCAACCCTGCGGGCAGGTCGCCATCCGCAGCGATGTTGTAGAGAGCCGGGATGAGCTTGCGGAAAGTCAGGTCGCCCGAAGCGCCAAAAATGACCACCGTGCACGGTTGGGGCAACGGGCGGGCGGAAAGCCCTTCCCGCAGTGGATTCGACTGGATGCGATCAGGATTGTTCAAAACAAAAGGGAGAGTGGAAAATCTCTTCGTTGAAGGCAATGCGAATTGCATCGGTTTAGGACACAAAAACCGTAAAAGGGTAACTTTTTCGCCTTTCAACGGCGGGCGGGCGTCCTGATTGCTCATTTTTCATCGTTCCCGGCGCTGATTTCCCTTTACCGTGAAGCGGCGCATCGCGAAGATTGAAAAACGAGGGTCCTTCGCGTCGGGGTGGGCTTTTCCCCTCACCCTCGCATGGCCCGTTCTTTCCATGACCTTCTCATCCCCGACTTCCGCTCCTCTCCTGCAACATCACCTCATCGGTTTCTCTCTCCCGCCGGGTTATCTCAACGCTCCGCCCGGCGCGGCGTGCGAACCGTTCACCGGAATCTGGGGCGATGCCGGGGCTGCGCTGCCGCAACTGCGCGAAAAAGGGGTCGATTCGATCGAACTGCGGATGATCGGCCCCGGAGCCGATGTCGCGGCGACCGCGAGCGCGATCGCCAAGGTCTTTGACAACGGCTTCAGGCTCACCCTCCATGGGCTGCTTCCCGCCGAAGGGTGCGCCGCCTCCGATCCGGTCGGCTTCCCGCTCTGGGGAGTCGCCGACCAGGTGCGCGAACGGCAGGGGGAGACGATGGTGACCGTACATGCCCGCTTCAGCCGCGACCTCGACGCCTCGGTCGACACCCTGCTGGCCCGGACGGTCGACGATCTCAAGGCGCTCGCCGAAGAGACCCGGCGGCAGCGCGCCCCGTACCGGTATGCACTCGAAATTTCCAAGTTCAAGAAGAAGGTCGACCCGTCGTTCACCTGGGAGGGGGTGGCCGAAATGGTCGCCCGGGTCGACGATCCGCTGGTCGGCATCTGCTGGGATTTCGGGCACGCTTTTTTCAACGTCAAAGCCGGGTTGATCGACCCGACCCCGCCCGCGGCCTTCGTGGAACGGGTGGTCCATACCCATATTCACGATCTCGGGCCCACCGGCCAGACCCATTGGCCCCTGACCGAAGGCCGCCTGCCGCTGGCCGACTACTGCCGCCTCCTGCGGGAGAGCAACTACTGCGGCGTCTTCAACCTGGAGCCGGAGCCGGGCCGCTATGCAGAGGAGGCGGAGATCGGCGAACGGTTGTTCCAAAGCGTCGCCCTTCTGGCAGAACAGAAGGGGTCGTGGCAATGAACGAAGCGCAGGTCCTCGAGCAGATCGCCCGCGCTTCGCCGAGGGCGCAACGGGCCAGCCGGGTCGTGCGCGCGGCGTTGCGCTCGATCCGCGACCGGACGCTGCGGGAAAAAGTGGCGGTCACCCTCGCCACTCTGGAACGGAGAAAAGGGAGCGCCCTTTTTGCTGAAAAGACCGCGCTCCGCCGACGCTTTCCGGAAGTCTGCGAGCGCCTCGCGGCCACCCTCCCCTACCACCCGCGCTGGACCGCTCCCGCAGCCGCTCCCGGCAGTCACCACCCCTACCCGGGCGGCTGGCTGATGCACAATGCCACCAATCTGCACACTCTCCAGAGCCTGATCGCCACCGCCGCCACGTTGCGTGGGCTCAACCTCGACGCCGACCCGCTGCTCGCCGCGATGCTGCTGCACGACTGGGCCAAGCCGAGAATGTTTTTCTGGAATGGCTGGCAGATGGAGGTCAACCAGGGCGAACTGGGGCACCATGTCACGGCGCTGGCCGAAATGACCCTGCGCGGGTTTCCGCGGGAAGTGCTCGTCGCGCTGGCCGGGGTGCATGGCGGCTGGTGGCAGCAGCCCGAGGCGGTCGCCTCCTTTCTCGAAAGCGCCGCCGACGCGCTCGATCGCCCCGAGCTGGCCGCGTGGGGAAAAGAGGCTGCCACCCGCAACGGCGTCTTTGGCTGGATCGCCCGGCAGGGAGAGGCTTCGTGGTACTTTGCGACGCGCGCCGCCGCGCAATCGGTGCGCCCGCTCCTGCGGGACTGGCTGGCGGGGCGCGGCGACCCGGAACCGGTCGATCTGCTCGAAGCGATGGTCTGGGGTTGGGCGGACGAACTGGAACTGGCCGACGCCCACGCGGTGGACGGGATGCCGGGGTTCGAAACCCGGGCTTGTGAAGCCTTGGCCCGGGCAAGGGCCGTCTTGAAGTTACGTTTTTGAAATTTGTTGATATGAAGGAAAGAAAAACGATCGCCGTTCTCGGTGATTTTCATCTGAAAGCGGGGGAACTCGAACTGAGCGGCGACGCCATGGACGATCTTCGCCGGGAAGCTCCCGACCTGGTGGTCCCCCTCGGCGATTTCGGGCCGGGCGGAGAGATCGGCACGCCCCGGGGGCTCGAACAGGCGTGGGAACTCCTCTCCCGCATCGGCGCACCGCTTCGCCCGATCCTCGGCAATCACGACTTGCAGGTCGAAACCGGCGGCAAACAGGAACCGGGCACCATGGAAAAGCGGCTCTGCGAACTCGCCGGGCTGGAGGCGTCCTGCGGGTTTGTCGAGTACGACCGTTTCCGGCTCCTTTTTGTCACCACCGAATACCAGCCGGAAGAGACCTGCTGGTCGGTGCAGGAATGTTACGTCAGCGATCGGCAGTTCGAGACGCTCCGGCGCGGGCTGGCGGAGCGGCCCGGCGTTCCGGTCATCGTCTTCAGCCATGCCCCGCCGATCGGCGCACGGCTCAGAACCCACCCGCGCACCCACCCGCGCGCGACCAACGCCTATCTGGAACAGAACCACGATCCGTTCCGCTGGCGGCAGCTTTACCGCGAACACCCGGAGATCGTCGTCTGGTTTTCGGCGCACTATCATATCGGCCACGATCACCCCGACTCGCACACCGAAGCGTTCGGGACGCACTTCTTTCACACACAGGTCCACGGGAGCGCCACCCGCGACAGCGAACGGCAGAGCCGGTTTCTGGAGATCACGCCGGAGCGGTTTGCCGTCTCGACGATCGACCACCGCGCACGCCGCCGCCGGGAGACGCCCGACTGGGTGGTCGAAGGCGGTCTTGATGCCCTGGTCGAAGCCAAGCGCCATTGGCGCGAGCCGGAAGCGGTCTGCGGGACGCCGATCGCGATCGACGGCAGCCCGATCATGCAACTCCTCCCGCTTCCGGGCCAGCGCGCGCTGGTCGCCACGGAGGAAGGGTTCCTCTGGGAAATCGACCTCCCGACCGGGGGAATGATGGGGTGCCACCACCACGGTGGCCGGCTCGATGCGGTGGTCCTTTCCGGCACAAACGTCTGGCGGGCGTGGGGCGGGTCGCTGGCGGTGGCCGATCTCACCTCGCTCACCCGGTTTATCCGCAACGGTCACGACCGGCCCGAAGACCATGTCGGGTGGAGCTTTCCCAAGCCGATCCGCTCGCTCCTGCCGTGGGAGAACGGTCGCGTGCTGGTCCTGACCGGCGGCGGCGAGGGGCAGCCGGGCGGAGCCGTCTGGGAAGTCGCCCCCGACGTGGCCGACCCCACGCGCCGGTTCGAAATCACCGGAAAAATCCCGGTCGCCCTCAGCCGGACCGACGGCGGCTTCGTCGTCCAGACCGCAGGCGGGATGCTCCTGTTCTGCCCTCCCGCCGGGAGATAAGGTTTCCGCTCTGCTCACCTTCAACTCCACGACGTGCGTGGAAGCCCGGCCGTATCCAGATAAATTGTTGACAATTTAACGTATTTTTGTCAACAACACCTCATGGCCGCCACCTCCTCTTCCGAAACATCCACATCCATCCAGACCCAGAGCGAACGCTACATTGCCGGGGGGGTCGTCTCCCTGAACCGGAAAACGACGCCCCACCTTGTCTTTACGAAGGGCGAAGGGGCGCGGCTCTTTGATGCCGACGGGAAAACCTACCTCGACTACCACGCCGCGTTCGCCCCGCACCTGCTCGGGCATCACCACCCGGAAGTGACCCGCGAAGTCGCCGCCGCGCTCGAGTGCGGCTGGTCGCTGATGGGGAGCGGCACCACCCCGTGGGAAGCCCGGCTCGCGCAGCGCCTCTGCGAAGCGGTCCCCAATCTGGAACGGATTCAGATCCTCAACACCGGGAGCGAAGCCTCCAACCTCGCCATCCGGCTCGCCCGGGCGCACACGGGCCGGGAGGATGTGGTCGTCACACTGGGCGGCTACAACGGCTGGCACGATGAAGTCGGGCGCGCGGTGATGCCGTCGCTCCCGGAAATCGGCCCCCGCGTCTCCCCCGGCGAATACCCGCTCCTGCCGATCTCCGCCGGGATTCCCGCCAGCACGCAGCGCCGCATCCATACCGTCAACTTCAACGATCTCGCCTCGGTCGAAGCGGTCTTCCAGAAACATTCGATCGCCTGCCTGATCACCGAACCGGTGTTGCAGAATGTCGGCATCATCCTCCCCCGGCCCGGCTACCTTCAGGGGTTGCGGGAACTTTGCGACCGCTACGGCGTCGTCTTCATCATGGACGAAGTCAAGACCGGTTTCCGCTCCGCGCTGGGCGGCTACCAGTCGGTCTGCGGGGTGCGGCCCGACCTGTCGCTCTTTGGCAAGGCGGTCGCCAATGGCTACCCGCTGGCGGTTCTGGGCGGACGGGCGGGTCTGATGGATCTTTTTGCCGATCCCGACCCGAAAAAGCGCGTCCTGGTGGCGGGAACCTACAACGGCCACCCGATCGGCGTGGCCGCCGCGATCGCCACGCTCGATGTCCTGACCCGTGACGACGGCGCGGTCTACCGGCAGATCGAAGCCAATGCCGCCCGGCTCCAGAGCGGGCTGGAAACCGTCTTCCGCGAAGCGGGGCAGAGCGCCACGATCGTCCGCAACGCCTCCGCGCTCTGCTTCTACTTCATGGACCACGCCCCGGTCGACTGGCATGACGTGCTCGAACACCACGACTTCGAGCGCGACCGGCAGTTCAGGCTCGGCCTGATCGAAGAGGGTAGCTATTTCTTCCCGATGCCGTGCAAACAGATCTCCGTCAGCGCCGCCCACACGGCGGAGATGATCGACGAAACCGTGGAAGCCGCACGCCGGGTGGTTTCAAAAGGATGTCGATGATACGGACGATACGGGGTTGATTTCTCTGAAAACGGATGCTGAAAGCATCCCGGCAGAGTAGCCGGGGGTTGAGCGCAGCGACACCCCCGGACCCGGGTTGCCCATTTTCCCGATCCCAACGGGATCGCAGCCGCTTTAACAATAAAGGCACCCGATCTCCCATCGGCTGGCATCCCTTCAGGATGCGATGAAGGAGGACTGCCATTCCGGGGGTGTCGCTGGCGCTCACCCCCGGCTGCCCCGCTGGGGTCCCTCCGGGATCCTGGAGATAAGAAACAGATAGCTACTGCCTGCTATTCCTCCGGAAACAGCACCCGCAGGGCGGCAATGGTCTCTTCCGCAAGGATCTGCCCCCCTTCCGGCCCGACCGGGTTGCTGGCGGGAACCGAACCGTAACCGCCGCCCGCCACGGAGCGGGGGCTGGGGACATAGTTTCCACCCCCGGCAAGCTGGACGAGAAACGTCTGGATGGCGGGGCTGCGCACCTTGATCTGAACCCCGTAATCGAGGTAGTATTCAAACGGGTTGCTGGCAAAGGCGATCTCTCCGAGCCGCACCACGTGAATCTCCACCGTCTGCGTCCGTTCCCCCCGCTGCAACGCCTCATACCGCTCGACCACCTTCTGATACCATCTCATACGCCGCAGCGTGCGGGTCGGGGTCACATACCACCTCGGCTCGTTGCGCAAGGCGGGGTTTTCCTCCAACTGCCGCGTCGCGGCTTCATACTCCGCCTCCCATTTCGCAGCATCCTGCCGCGCCGCCTCGGCCATTTGCGCCGTCAGTTCGTTGACCGGCAGTTCGAGCGTGATGACCCGGTGCTCCAGAACCGGCGAAGCATCCGCCTCGGCGGCCAGGCAGGGGACCACCCGTTCCACCCCCTCCGCAATCCGGTGGGCAATCTCCTCCCGCTCGGTCCGCCCCCGCAACCGCAACATCCGTTCATGGGCCTGCTGCCCGAAGATCAGGCGCGAAGTCAGGTCGCCGGCGGCACTGCACTGCGGGAGAATCGCCACCGAGTCGCCAAAACGCCGCCGCAGTTCCCGGCGCGTCTCGCACCAGAAATCGGCGCTGATCTCAAAGCCATGTTCCCCCTGCTGGGAGGGGGAAGGGAGGTTGACGATGATCCCCGAAAGCCGCCCTTGCGCGTCATAGGTCGCCAGGAGGTTGAGCGAATGGTCCTCATACCCCTCGATGTGCCGGAAGCGCTCCCTGGCTTCGCCGTTGAGGCCGTACATGGTTGAAATGCCCTCCTTATCGACCCAGCGGCGGTTGCGGGCGACGACCGCTTCACCGAGCCCGAAGGCGACGGCTCCCGCCGACTTCCCCTCCCACGCCTGCGCAACAGCCACCGCGATCCGGTCGGCGGCAAAGGCGATATAGCCTTCCACCACGGCGGCGGCGTCGGGGACCAACGCGTCTTCCAATACCTGCGACAACTCGGCAAACGGGATGCGGATCTCCACGCCGGTATGGGTATGCGTCCCCGAAAGGATGATCTTCATCGGGTCGAGCGATGGAACGAGCTTCGCCACCCGTTCCCGGACGGCGTCGCGCAGGTGATCCGGCACGCAGATCAAATCGCAGGTGACAAAAACCACCGCCTCCCCCCGTGATGCGAGCGCCAATGCGGTGACCCCCAGGGGATCGGCGATCCCCTCCGCCACGCGGCTGTAAAACTGGCCCGGGATCAGGACCGGAAGCTTGAGCGGTGTCAGGTCACCCTCTCCCCAGCCGATCTGGAGCGGGGCGGTTTCCTGCGACGGTGAAGAAGCGTTGGGTGCAGTCATGGGATAAAAAAAGAGGGTTATGCCCGCGCGAGCGGCCATCCTTCGGGCAGCGAAAGCGGAGCCGCGGCGGCCCAATCCATCATTTCAGGCCGGGTAAAGCTCGAGTGAATGGCGACTTTCCCCCCGTGGTCCGCCGATGCCTGGAGCCCCTCCATCACTTCGATGACGTGGGCCGCCTGTTCCGCCGAGCTCCGGTGCGGACGGTTGTCGCGCAGCGCCAGCGCCAGGTCGGCCAGGCCGATCGCGCGGTCCATCCTCGCCTCCGGTTCCCGCAACATCGGCACGGGCACGGCCTCCTGTCCGTAGGGGATCAGGGAAAGTTCCGCCCCGAAATCGTGATAATTGCTGACGGTGAGCGAAGCGTCGTCGCCGTGAAATTCAAACCCTCTCAGGTGAGGCAACGGCTTCGCGTTGACGTAGTAGTTGGTCGTGATCCGCGCCACCACGCCGCTTTCAAATTCCATCATCCCCGTGGTGAAATCGGGCGCGGTCACCGGGAAAGCGTTCCCGTGCTTGTCCGCACGCGGGTTCTTGAGAATCGTGGAATATCCCCAGACCTGCCGCACCGGGCCGAGCAGGTAGACCAGGCCGGTGATGGCGTAGACGCCGACATCAAGCAGCGGCCCCACGGTGAAGTACGGGGCGGGGTTGGAGATCCAGCGCTCGATCTGCGCCCAGTTGACCTCCGCATAGACCAGCCGGAGCGGCCCGAGAAGGTCTTCCTTGAGCAGGCGGGCGGTGGTCTGCATCGCTTCGCTCAAAAACGTCGTCGGCGCCGAGACGAGCCGCCGGTCAACCTGGCACGCCAGGCGGCAAAGCTCCTGCGCGTCGGCATGATTGAGCGCCATCGGCTTTTCACTCAAAACATGTTTCCCGGCAAGGAGCGCCCGCCGGTTCAGCTCGAAGTGAACGTGGTGAACGGTCAGATTCACGATCACGTCAACGCCCGGATCGGCAAGAACTTCCTCGAAATCCCGGTAGACCTTGCCGCCAAACTCGTTGCAGAAGTCGTGCGCGCGCTGGAGATCGAGATCGGTGGCCCCGACGATCTCCAACAGATCGGGGTAATTCTGGATATGTTGGCCGTACTGGGTCCGGATATGGCCGCAACCGACAATGGCGATACGAAGTTTCATAAGATTTTGGCGGGTTGACAAGACTATCAGTAGCCGATTTCGCCGGTTGGGGTCTTTTGCGGATTTGACTTTTCATTGCGTTTTTTTGATCTTTTGGAATCCGTGAATCGAAACCTCCTCAGAGACACGTTCCGCCCGAGCCGGGTCAAACTTTCCGGACCCGATGCCTACCCGTTGCACGACCACGACTTCGCGGAACTCGGCTGGGTGGATGAAGGGACGTTCACCCAGCGGATCAACGGGCGGAAGTTCGAGATGAAAACGGGCGATTTCTTTTTCATCCGGCCCGGCGACAGCCACAGCTTTCACGGCAACGACGACCAGCCGTTCTATATCGTCAACATCTGCTTCCAATGGCATCTGTATGAGGGCCTCAAGCACCGCTATTTCTCCGGCCATTCCGTCTACGGAGAGAACCGGAAATACCCCAAGCTGGTCCACCTCACGCCGGGCCAGCTCCTCTGGGCGCGGAAGATGTTCATCGCGCTGCTCAAGTCGCCGCCCACGCTCTTTTCCATCGAGCGGTTTCTGATGAACCTCTTCGCCGAACTCTGTCCGCTGCCGGAGCGCGGTTTTCTCGACCAGGCCCCCACGTGGATGCAGCAGGCGTGGAGCCTGATCCAGAAACAGGAGCACCTGCGCCTCGGCGTTCCGGAGTTTTACCGCCTTTGCAACCGCTGCCCGGAGCATGTCTCGCGCGAGTTCCGGCGGCAGACCGGGCAGACGATCGTCCAGAGCATTTCCACCCTCCGCCTCAGCCACGCGGCGGCGATGCTCGCCGGGACGAAACACGAGATCGTCGACATCGCCGGAGAGTGCGGTTTTGAAAGCCTCTCCCACTTTTATACCTGCTTTCGAAAGGCCCACCACCTGACGCCGCGCGAATACCGCCGACGTTCACAACAACAGATGCATGCACTGGAGAAACCCGGAGGATCATGAGAATCTACCTGGAACACGAAGGCGAGGAACTCGGCCCGTACGGGCGCGAACGGGTGCTGCACGGCGTCCGCTCGGGAAAATGGCCCCCCTCCACACGCGCCCGCGCGGAGGAGAGCCGGAAGTGGACGACGCTCGGGGAACTGCTGGCCGACGAACTGGCGGCCCCCCGCCCCGAACCGCCCGCGCCTCCGGCGGCAGTTCGACCGGTGGAAAAGAAAAAGCCGCAGGAGAGCCTCCCCGCCCGTCCTCCGTTCAAGGCGTTCCTGTTCCTCTTTCTGGCCGCCGTGCTCGTTTACCTCTACACGATGAAACGCGCGGAACCGAAGGAGCCGGTCCGCTCGTTTGAAACCGACCCGCCCGCCTGGATGGCGAGCCCGCAACTGCCGGTGCCCGAAGTCCTCCCCCCGGTCTCGCCGACCCCCTCGCCTTCGCCCACGGCCGAGCCGCCCGAATGAGGGGGTCAGTCAACAAATCTTGACAAACTGTCAAGATTTGTTGACTGACCCCCAAGCGAGAGATTTGGCTCGCTCCGCCCGGGGGAGGTGGTAGATTGGCCCGTTCTCATGACGACCGCTTCATCCAAAACCGATCTTTTCCTTTTCGACATCGACGGCACCCTCATCTCCTCGGGCGGAGCGGGGGAACATGCGCTCAAGCTCGCCATTGCCGACCTTTTTGGCGTCGAAAACGGGCTGGAGGGGATCGAAATCGCCGGGCGGACCGACCGCTTCATCGCCCGCAACGTCTGCCAGCGGTTCTGCGTGGAGCCGACGCCGGAACGGCTCCGGGAACTCTTCGAACGGTACTTCGCCCACCTCGCCGCCGAACTCCCCCGCCGCAACGGGCGGCTGCTCCCCGGCGTGGCGGCGCTGCTTGATGCGCTCCGTTCGCGGCCGCACGTCGCCCTGACGCTCCTGACCGGCAACCTTCAGGAAGGGGCGCGCCTCAAGCTCACCCACTACGGCGTCTGGGACTACTTTGACTTCGGCGCGTACGCCGACGACAGCGAAGACCGCAACGGGCTCGGCCCCGTCGCCGTGGAGCGCGCACTCCAGACCTACGGCGTCCCGTTCGAGCCGCGCCGCGTCGTCATCCTCGGCGACACCCCGCACGACATCGCGTGCGGGCAGGTGATCGGTGCGCGGACCGTCGCCATCGCCACCGGACCGTACTCCACCGACGCGCTGGCGCAGCACCAGCCCGACCATCTCTACGACGATCTCTCCGACATCGAAGCGATCCTCGCCGACCTCGGCGTGTAAAACCGTCCGCCGGAGGGGGTGGAAGTCGCCCCGAAAAAGGGCAGGGCCGGGAACTGCGGGATTTGAACAAATCCGTCCGCAAACCCGTCAAAGACGTAGTAAAGGGTAAGCCGTGGTTACCCCGAGCGAAACCTTCGAACCTTGTCCTGCCATGCTTTACATGACCCACCAACCGCTCCATCCGCCGGCTGATCTCAAAAGGACGCTGGCAGCAGCCGACGGCTACCTCTTTCTCGGCATGCCCGAAGAGGCGTACGCGGAATTGCAAAGCCTTCCCGCCGAACGCCAGGAAGAGGCGGCCGTCCTCCGCGCCACCATCCGCGTCCTGCTTCACCAGAAACGGTGGAAGCGGGCCGAAAGGACGGCGATCAAGGGAACCCGCCTCCACCCCGGAGACAACGAGTTCATGGTCCAGCACGCTTTTGCGCTGCACCAGCAGTCGCGCGGGAACGAGGCGATCAACGTCCTGCTCAACGCCCCGGAGTGGCTCCGCAAGACGGGGATTCTCCACTACAACCTCGCCTGCTACGAAGCGCAACTCGGCGACCTGATGACGGCCCGCCAGTGCATCCGCGCGGCGATCGAGATCAACGCCTCGTTCAAGAAGAACGCCCGGCGCGATCCCGACCTCCAGCGGCTCTGGAGCTGAAACGCGACGCGGCCCACAAGGCGAGACCGATGCCGAGGAGCCACACCGTGGAGGCTTCGGGCACCGCCCTGACGGAAAGAAGCCCTTCGCCCGTGGAAAAACTCCAGGCATACCCGTCGCCGACCCCCTGCCAGAGCCCGGCGACCCGGTGGAGTTCAAGCTCGTAGGAACCGGTCAGTTCAACCGCGTCGAAGTTGCCCGAGTAACTCAGGAACCCGAACAGGGTCCATTCCCCTTCTTCGATCTCCAGCAGGCTCCCGACGGAGATCGAGAGGAGCCCGCCGTAGGTCAGCGACGGGGTGGAAACCGACGTTGCGCCGCCCCCCTCTTCGCCGGGCCGGAGCGTCAGGCGGGTGGTCGAAGCGTCGCCAAGGGTCAGCGAGCGCTCGAAGCGGAGGTCGTCCCCCGGCTCCCCCGCAGCGACCAGAAGGCCGTTGATCTCCACGTTCCCGTCGATCGCCCCGGCGGCTTCAAGGCGGCCGTCGACCAGAAACGTGTCGGCGTTCACCCGGGCGGAGGTTTCGACCACCAGCGTCCCTGCGCTTTCCACCGTCACGCGTCCGCCGGTCAACTGCGAGGCGACGATCAGCTTTCCCTCTTCAACCACCGTTTCGCGCAGGCCCGACATTGAAACATCGAGTTTCCAGACCTGACTCCCCTCCTTGCGAAGCGCGCCGGAGAAGGTCGTGGCCCCTGTGACCGCCTGCGAATAGCTGCGGATCGTCGGAGCCTCGGGATGCTCTTCATCTCCCCCGAGGGTCAGTTCGCTCATCGTGTTGCCGCCCATGAGCAGGTCTCCGGTAATATTGCCCCACTGGTAGAGCGTCACCCGATTCCTGCCCGCGTGGCCCAGGACGACGGAGCCGCGGATGGTTCCCATATTGTCGAGATCGACATCGCCGGAAAGGTTTTCGATGGCGTTCACCCCGCCGGAGAGGATTTTTCCTCCCCGGTGGTTGATGAGAATCCCGCCCTCTTCTAACTGGACGGCCAGGGTGCCGCCTTCGATGGTGCCGCCGTCGTTGACCAGGGTACCATGGCTCCCGTAAGAGAGCGCACGGCCACTGCTTTTGATGGTTCCCGTATTGGTCACCTCCATGGGGAAGCCTTCCATCCGGACGGTCCGTTGCGGCGAAGAGATCATCCCGTCATTGAACAGCCTGCCGCCGTTCCTGAAGAGCACCCCGCCCGTAATGGAGGCGTTCGCTTCATTGACCAGCAGCCCGCGATCCTCAAAGGCGACCGCTTCGGCGCCGGTGGGGACCTCAATGGTCCCGGTATTGCGAAGCTCCCCCGCTCCCAGAAACGAAATCAGCCGGTTGCCGCTGATCGGCAGGGCGCTCATCCGGATGGTCCCGTGGTTCTGGATCGACGAAGCCGGTCCGGAAAGGCTTTCGATCGGGGCAGAGATCGGGGTGCCATACGAGATCGCCCCTTCGTTGACCAGATTCCCTTCGACGAGGAAAATATGGTTGCTGATCGTCGTGGTGCCCGTCGTCCCGTGGACAATTTTCAAGGTGGCTTCGGGGTGATCGCGACCATCGACCGTCACCGCCCCCGCCCCCAGAGCGCCGTCGGACGAGGCAACGAGCGTCCCGTCGGTGATCCACCATCCGATACCGTTCGTGGCGGTGCCGTACAAAGTCCAGGTGCCTTCGCCCTCTTTGATCTGGGTTAGGAACCCGGTGAACGAACTGCCGAGAACCGAAGTATCAAAAAGACCGTTGCCATCTCCCGCCCCGCCCGCCAGAATCAGCGTATCCTGACCGGTGCCCGAAACGCCGCCGATGATGCTCGACCCGGCAAACAACCTCAAGGTGTTGACCCCACCGGCAAAGAGGATCGCCCTGGCGCGGCTGACGCCATCGCCGCCGAGAGCGCCCTCGATCGTGCCACGGTTGACAACCTCCACGTCGTAGCCGACGATGCCGTTGCCCCCGGTCCCGTGCGGAACGGGCGGCCCCTCGGGGTCCTGACCGATGCCGCCGCGGCCTCCCGCGATCCGGCCCTCGTTGATGATCGTCCCCTCCCGCATGGCGATCCCGGCCCCGCCGTCGCCCCCGGCCTGTTCGTCCCACTCGGAAGTGCCCGCATTGCCTCCCACGCCGCCGGTAATGGTGGCGCGATTGATCACCGAGCCGTAAAAACTCCCCACCCCGACCCCGCCGTTCCCGCCGCGCCCGCCGGGGAGGATGATGTCCCAGTCATCCTGTGTATTCCCGCCGTTGCCGCCCCGGCCGCCGGTGATCTCGCCATCGTTGGTCAGGGCGATCGCGTTGAAGAACGTGGCGGCTCCCCCGTCGCCTCCCCTTCCTCCTTCCCAGACAAAACCATCGCCGCCCCTTCCTCCGGCCCCGCCCCTGAGCACTCCTGAATTGAAAAACGAGCCGTCGTACGCTTCAACGCCATTGCCGCCGGCCCCTCCATTCCCGCCCTCGTCCCACTCCTCGTCCTCGTAATCCTCGCCCTTTCCCCCGGCTCCCCCCTCGATCGTGCCGCTGTTTTCATGGTCAACCGGGGATGTCAGCACGAGCCCGGGGTTACCGGGGGCTCCATTGGGTCTTTTCCGGGGATCGCGCGCGTAAAGCGACAGGGGGAGGACGCAGAACACCAGAAGATGGAGGCAGAGCGTTCGGCCGGAAAATGGAAGCAGGGAAGTCACCACAATGGGCGACCCTAAAGGAGCCGGGTGAAAGCCGCCATTCCCCCTTGGCACCATGGGCGACCGTTGAAAATGATTCCTTGGTAGCAGAACCTCCCCGGGAGAAGGCGCTACCCCCGCGAAAACTCCGCCACCGCGCGGACAGCCGCCGCAGGGGCATGTTTCCACGCGGGCAGCGGCGGGAGCGGGACCGCCCCGGCAAGCCGCCCGGCCAGCGCCTCCTGAAGCGTGGCGGAAAAAAGGCGGACGGCGGCGTTTTCCTGTTCGTGGGCAAACCGGAGCGCGTTGATCCGGGCAAGCGCGGCGGACCGGCGGAGCGCCTCGGCGGCTTCGCGCTCAAAGCTTGCGCCGATCGCCTCAAACAACGCCTTCCCGGGGCGCATTCCTTCGCTTTCGAGGTGGGCGAGCAGCGTTTGCGCGATCTCGCCGCACATCCGCACCAGCCCGCTCCGCCCGTCGCCGAGCGGCTGGTGTTTGTGATCGTGGCGGATGCCGGCGTCGACCTGACAGACGCTCCGGGGGTCGGCTTCGCGGAAAAGGTCGCACAACATCCCGATCTCCAGCCCCCAACCGGCTTCCAGCGGCAGGGCCGAGGCGAGTTCCAGCGTCAACCCGCACTCCCCGGCCAGCGGGTAACGGAAGGCGCGCAGAAAATCGAGCAGCGGCAGGTGTCCCTTCGCCCGGACCAGCGCCTGAAGCAGCGGGGCCATGAAAAGACGGCTCACGCGGCCATAGATCCGGTCGGTCACGCGCGGGTAATAGCTTTTGGCGAAGGAAAACCCGAGTTCCGGGTGGGCGAGCGCAAATCCGAGCCGCCCGAGCATCTCCAGCCGGAAGGTTTTCACGTCGGCATCGGCCAGAAGGACGAAATGCGCCCGTTTTTCCTGCGCGAGCACGCCAAGCGCTAGCCAGACGTTGCTCCCCTTGCCGGGCCGGAACTGCGGCAGGTGGGCGGCGAGCGGTTCCTGCAACGGGTCACACCAGAGAAGCCGGTGCGGGAGTTTCAGCCGCCGGGCTAGAAAACGCCGGACCTGCGGCACCTCCGCCGCCGCCAGGCCATTGACCGGCAGGAGCACTTCCGAGAGAAAGGGCGAAGCGGAAAGTTCCGCCAGGATGCCCTCCAGCGCCGGGCGGGCAAACTCCCCCGCATGGCATGGGAGGACCAGCGCCACGGGCCGTTCCGCCGTCCATTGCGCCAGTTCGGCATGCAGCCGGGGCGTCGCTTTCAGGCGCTGAAGCGTGCAGATCGGCGAATGCTGGCTGATGTCGCTCACGTGGCAGCCGGCGGCCGTGGGGGTTCGCCGGTCTGGTCGTCGTCATCCTCCAGTTCCCGGCGCATCTGGCGGGGCAGCGAAGAGCGGAAAAAACCGTAGAGCAGGTAGGCGATGAAGATCACCGCCGGCATCCACATATAGTTCATCACCGTAAAGATGAGGAGCAGGAAGATGACCAGAAAGCGCGAGGCCGATTTCTTCGTCCTCCAGTTCAGTGCCTTGAAGCTCGGGTAACGGAACTTCGAAAACATCATGAACGAGAGAAAAAGCATCAGGAGGGCAAGCAGGTATTTCCAGTTGCCGATCTCCCTCGCCTGCTGCTGGACCCAGAGGATGAACAGTGTCACCGAAGCGATCACCCCCGCCGCCGCCGGGATCGGGAACCCCTGAAAATCGCTCCCGCCGCCGCCCGAACCGCGCGCCGCGATGCAGTTGAACCGGGCGAGCCGCATCGCCCCGCACAGCAGGTAGATAAAGGCGAGCATCAACCCCCACCGCTGGTCAAAATCGCGCAGGACGATCTGGTACATCAACAGCGCCGGGGCGATCCCGAAGGAGACGACATCGGCCAGCGAGTCGAACTCCCGGCCAAACTCGCTCTCGTGGCCGCCCATCCGCGCGAGGCGACCGTCAAGAAGGTCAAACAGGCACGCGCCAAGGATGAACCCGATCGCCTGATGGAACATGTTGATCGGGTCGAGATCCTGCGCGCGGACCAGCGTCCCTTCGAGGATGCGCAGCGTCGCCGCGAAACCGCAGAAGAGGTTCCCCGCCGTCATCAGGTTCGGCAGCAGGTAAATTTTCGGGAACTCTTCCTGGTTGTTGCTCATCGGTAAGCAGCCCTACTCAACAACTTCGCGGGCCGGAAGGCGAGCAATAACCGACAGCCCCCCCTGCACCCGTTCGCCGACCTGCACGGTGATCTCCGCCTCCAGCGGCATGTAAATCTCCGTGCGGGAGCCGAAACGGATCATCCCGAAGCGTTCCCCGCGTCCCACGGTGTCGCCGACCTTTGACCAGGCGACAATGCGGCGGGCGATCGCACCGGTGATCTGGCGTACGGCGATGGTGGTCGCTCCGTTGCGGAACCCCCACATCCGGTATTCGTTGAGCCGGGTCGCATCCTTGTGCCGGGCGTCGAGAAACTGGCCGACGTAGTGTTCGCTGTAGATCACCTCGCCCGCAATCGGCGCGCGGTTGGTATGAACGTCGAAGACGGAAAGAAAAATGCCGACCCGCTTCATCCGCGAATGGGTGATCTGCACCTCCTCGATCTCGGTAATGTCGGAAACCACCCCGTCGGCGGCGGCCAGGATCACCTCCTCCCCCCCGGGCGGCACCCGTTCCGGGTCGCGGAAAAAATAGAAGGTAAAAAGGATCAGCAGAAGCCCCGGCACCATCAGCCACGGGGTGAGCAGATAGAGCCCGACGGTGACGAGCACCTCGATAAACAGAATCCACCGGGCTTCCCATAAAGTTTGAAATCGCATAAACGGTGTGGACCCTAGCGAACGGGATGTCGCGGGTAAAGCCTCGAAAAAGGGGTGTCGGGCTACCGGAATTCACAGCCGAGCGTCAACGCCTGGCGCAGGCGGGCGAGGTAAAGTTTGCGGTCGATCTCCTCGGCTCCGAACGTCGCGAGATGGGGGGTGATCCACTGGATGTCGAGCAGCACGAAACCGCGTTCCCGGAGCCGTTCCACCAGCGCGTGGAGCGCCACCTTGGAGGCGTCGGTCTCGGTGTGAAACATCGACTCGCCAAAGAACGCTCCGCCGAGCGCCACCCCGTACAACCCACCGACCAGCCGCCCGGCCCGCCAGCTCTCCACCGAGTGGGCAAACCCGAGCTGGTGCAACCGGTGGTAGGCTTCCGTGATCGTCCTGTCGATCCAGGTCTCCTCCCGGCCGGCGCACCCGGCAAGCACCTCGCCAAAGGCGGTGTTGACGCGGATTTCGAACGGATTGCGCCTGAGCCGGCGCGCCAGCCCATGGGGGGTGCGAAACCGCTCCAGCGGAAGGATGCCGCGGGGGTTGGGTGAAAACCAGCCGATCTCGCCATCGGGCATCCCCATCGGAAAAGCCCCCTGTGCGTAAGCGCTCAAAAGGAGTTCGGGTTCGATCATCCCTCTCAAATTGCCTGCTCGGCGCACCGGCTGCAAGTGGACACTTCACGGTCGCGGCCGCAAAAGCGTGACGACTTCGATCTCCGCCGTCTGCGGGAACATGTCGAGCGGCGTCACCTCCTCCACGGCGTAAACCGGGGCGAGCAGCGCGAGGTCGCGCGCCAGCGTGGCCGGGTCGCATGAGACGTAGACGATCTCGCGCGGGCGGGCCGTCTCCGGCAGGGCGAGGAGTGTTTCGACCACCTTGCGGCTGACGCCGATGGCGGGCGGGTCGAGAATCAGGCTCGTCGGCGTTGGCTCGCCTTCGGAAAAAAGCCCGGGCAGGTGGTCGGCCACGTCGCCCGCGAGGTAGGTCTCCCTGGGATGCGCCACCGAGCGCGCCCGTTCCACGGCGAAAAGATTCTCTTCAATGCCGACCACCGCTTCGTACGGTTCCCCGAGGCGGCGCGCGAAGAAACCGGCCCCGCTGTAGGCGTCGATCAGGCGACCGCCCGGCGTGAGAAGCTCCCCGATCCGCTCCGCCATCAACTCCGCCACGGCGTCGTTGGTCTGGTCAAAAAAACGGTTCTGCCGTTCGGCCACGGTGTAGTCCCGCTCCGGGACCGGCCGGCGACGGAGCGCGGTCAACTGCCGGTTGACCTCGGGCGAGGCGAGAAGGCATTCGCGGATGTCGACCAGATGGTGCCCGTCCGGCGCATAAAAACCGACCTTGCCGCCCGAGGCATGGACCCGGATGCGGTTGCGGTAGCCGTATGGCTGCGGGGAAGGAATCATCGGACGCATCGGCACCGATGCCAGCTTGCCGATCCGTTCCAGCGTCTGCCCGACCTGCGCGGACTTGATCTCCAGTTGCCGTTCGTAGGCGATATGCTGGTAGGCGCAACCGCCGCACCGGGTGAAATAGGGGCAGGGCGCTTCCACGCGATCGGGCGAAGCGCTCTCCAGTTCCACCAGCGCCGCCTGGGCAAACTTCTTTTTCCGGCGGACCACCACCGCCTCGACCTTTTCCCCGGGAATGGTGTACGGGACAAAGACCGCCAGCCCGTCGCTCCGGCCTACGCCGCTGCCTCCAAAGGCAATGTCGTCAATGGTGAGGTAAAGCAGCTTGTTTTCCATGAAATCGTAAACCTCCGCCGGTCCCGCGGGAGGACCGGGGGTCGGATGCAATCGGCTCGTGTTGTGGAGCCAAAAAAAGAGGCTGCGTCGAAACGAGCCTCTTTTTCTTGAAAAGCTCCCTGCCCCGGGTGAAGGGATCACCCGCGAGCGGTGCGGGGTGCCGGATCAGCGGCCCCGGTAAAAACGGGCGTATTCGTAGCGGGTTTCGAAGCCAAGTTCCGGCGCAAATTCTTCGTAACCGTTGTAACCCCAGACAAGATTGGAAGGGAAAGGCGGGCGGTAGGAACCTTTATAGGCAGGCCCGGGCGCGGTGATGATGTCGAAAACGCCCCGGGTGATCCGGACCGCCGAGCGGTGGACGCCGAGGATAACCCCGTAGCCGAGAGCATTGTTCCCGTCGACATCGTTGATGGCCGCCATGTTGAACGGAAGCTCGCAGACCCCGAAAGCCACGTTGGAGATACCACGACCGAATTTGCGGACACGGCCCTGATCCGCCATCGGCGGCGCCTGGATATCGGCAACGGCTGCCGCGGCAAAAGCGAAGACAAGAGCGAGCGAAAGGAGGGACTTCATACTTGGGTGACAGTTAGACAAACTTCGTTGGAATTGGCAACCTTGTTTTTTAAGGAATGACATGAAAATTATCCGGCGGTGAGTCCCTGGCGCATCGCTTCGACCGGGGCGTCGCGGTCAAACCAGATCTCGAAGGAGAGCGCCCCTTGGTAGAGCAGCATGGAGAGCCCGTTGGCTCCCTTCGCCCCGGCGGCTTCCGCATCGACGAGCAGGGGGGTGCGGCGGGCGGTGTAAATCGTGTCGTAAACCATCAGGTGCGGCTGAAGGATGGAAGCCGGGAGGACCGAGGGGTCGGTCCGCTTCATCCCGCACGAAGTGGCGTTGATCACCAGGTCGATATTCTCCAGCAACGGGGCGAGCTGCGCCGTTTCCCACGGGACCGCCTCAATCCGGAGATGCGGCCCGAGCAGGCGCGTGCCGCCGAAGTACGGCTCCAGTTCATGGGCGAGTTGCGCCGCTTTTTCCGGCGTCCGGTTGACCAGGACGAGCCGTTCGCACCCTTCGATCGCGCATTGCGCGGCAATCGCCCGACCCGCGCCGCCGCCCGCGCCGAGAAGCAGGACGCGCAGGTCGCGCAGGTCGACGCCGAACTCCGCCCGGATCGCCCGGACCAGGCCCGGCCCGTCGGTATTGAACCCGATCAGCCGCCCCTCCTCCACCTTGACGGTGTTGATCACGCCGAGGCGGCGCGCGGTTTCGTCCACGTCATCGACCAGCGCCATCGCCCCCGCCTTGTGCGGGATGGTGATGTTGGTGCCGAAAAACCCGGCCCCCGGCAGGGCGCGCAACGCCGCCTCGAGCTGATCGGGCAGGATGTGAAGGCGTAGGTAACGCCCCGCGATCCCGCACGCGTCGAGCGCGGGCTGGTGCATCTGCGGCGAGCGCGAATGGGCCACCGGATCGCCGAAAACGGAGAGAACGGCGGGCGGCTCTTCGCGGGCGTCGGCAGCCGACCAGCTTTGGAGATCCTCGAGGGTGTAAACGGCTTTCATGACAGTGGAAGCAACGGACAGCAAAACGTTGCCGCGAAAAAAGTACGGCACGCCGCCGCTTTCCGACAAGGCAAGAAGCTCCCGTTTTTCCGGGCGGGTCTTTTACAACGCGCTCGGAAGGTTCGCCCCTTGCTCCGCGCTTGGCTTCGCCCCTTCGGCGTCGACAATGACATCCTTGTACGTCATCCCGCCGGGGATCATCGGCAGGACGTGTTCGGTGTACGGCACCATCACGTCGAGCACGTAGGCGTCCTTGGAAGCGAGCATCCGTTCGATCGCCCCGCGCAGGTCCTTCTTGTGAATGACCCGTTCGCACTTCACGCCAAAGGCGGCGCACATCGTGACATAATCGGGGTAGATCCGCTCCAGATCCTTGGGATCTCCCAGGAAGGTATGGGCGCGGTTGCTGCCGTATTTGAGATCCTCCCACTGCACCACCATGCCGAGGTACTGGTTGTTGAGAATGATCGCCTTGGCCGCGATGTTCTCAATATGGGCCATCGCCAGTTCCTGGACATTCATCAGGAACGAGCCGTCGCCGTCGATGTCGACCACCTCGAGATCGGGCCGGGCCACCTTGGCCCCGAGCGCCGCCGGATAGCCGAAGCCCATCGTGCCGAGCCCGGCGGAAGTCAGAAACGTCCGCGGCTTGCGGAAATCGTAATGCTGCCCCGCCCACATCTGGTGCTGGCCGACGCCGGTCGTGATGATGGCGTTGCCATTGGTCAACTCGTCGAGCAGCCGGATCACGTACTGCGGCTGGATGACATCTTCGGTATCCTTAAAGGAGAGCGGGAAATGGGCCTTCCACTGGGTGATCTTGTCGTACCACTCCGGGTAGGCGCGGAAGTGCTCCGAAACGCGCTCTCTGCCCCCTTTTTCCAGCAGGGCGTTGAGCCGTTCGAGCGCGTACTTGATGTCGCTCTGGATCGGCAGCCGGACCAGCTTGTTCTTGTTGATCTCGGAGTTGTCGATGTCGATATGGACGATCGTGCCGTGCTCGCAGAACTTGTC